>JAESGF010000013.1_pt1 | contig 420280 bp, 399 predicted proteins | sample 9269621 | NCBI WGS metagenome assembly JAESGF01 (sample SAMN14515066, study PRJNA621663) | algae metagenome | isolation source: Tolypothrix carrinoi HA7290-LM1 and co-occurring heterotrophs from dry rock... | place: USA: Makauwahi cave, Kauai, Hawaii | collected 2011-01-06 | reverse complement strand
GCTCGCTTCGCTCGCCGACCTCCCCCTCAAGGGGGGAGGTGAAGAAAGAAGCGACGTGAAAATCATCACGCAAACGACTTGGCGTAACCGTCGACGATGCCCTTGAGCTGAGCCGCCGCGGCATCGTCGAGATCGTTGGTATCGCGGATCTTGTTGAGCAGATCGCTATGCTTGCCGCGCATCAGCGACAGCAGGCCGCTCTCGAATTCCTTGACTTTGTTGACCGGCAGCGCGTCGAGATAGCCGTTGACGCCGGCATAGATCACGACCACCTGCTCCTGCATCGTCAGCGGCGAGAATTGCGCCTGCTTGAGCAGTTCGGTCAGACGCGAACCGCGCGCCAGCAGACGCTGGGTGGTGGCGTCGAGGTCGGAGCCGAACTGCGCGAACGCAGCCATTTCGCGATACTGCGCCAGCTCGCCCTTGATCTTGCCGGCAACCTTCTTCATCGCCTTGGTCTGGGCGGCAGAGCCCACGCGCGACACCGAAAGACCGACGTTCACCGCCGGACGAATGCCCTGATAGAACAGGTCGGTCTCGAGGAAGATCTGGCCGTCGGTGATCGAGATCACGTTGGTCGGAATATAGGCCGACACGTCGTTGGCCTGGGTTTCGATCACCGGCAGAGCGGTGAGCGAGCCCGCGCCCATCTCGTCGTTCATCTTCGCAGCGCGCTCGAGCAGGCGCGAATGCAGGTAGAACACGTCGCCCGGATAGGCTTCGCGGCCAGGCGGACGGCGCAGCAACAGCGACATCTGACGATAGGCGACGGCCTGCTTCGACAGATCGTCATAGATGATGACGGCGTGCATGCCGTTGTCGCGGAAATACTCGCCCATGGTGCAGCCGGTGAACGGCGCCAGGAACTGCATCGGCGCCGGATCGGAGGCCGTGGCCGCAATCACGATGGAGTATTCCAGCGCGCCCTGCTCTTCCAGCACCTTCACGAATTGCGCGACGGTGGAACGCTTCTGGCCGACCGCCACATAGACGCAATACAGCTTGATCTTCTCGTCGGGCTGCGCGTTGAGCGGCTTCTGGTTGAGGATGGTGTCGAGCGCGATCGCGGTTTTGCCGGTCTGGCGGTCGCCGATGATCAGCTCGCGCTGGCCGCGGCCGATCGGGATCAGGGCGTCGATCGCCTTGAGGCCGGTCGCCATCGGCTCATGCACCGACTTGCGCGGGATGATGCCCGGCGCCTTCACGTCGACGCGCATGCGCTTGTCGGCCTTGATCGGGCCCTTGCCGTCGATCGGATTGCCGAGCGCATCGACCACGCGGCCGAGCAGACCCTTGCCGACCGGCGCGTCCACGATCGAACGGGTGCGCTTGACGGTCTGGCCTTCCTTGATCTCGCGGTCGGCGCCGAAAATAACGATACCGACATTGTCGCTTTCGAGGTTCAGCGCCATGCCGCGCGTGCCGTTCTCGAACTCGACCATCTCGCCGGCCTGGACGTTGTCGAGGCCGTAGACGCGGGCAATACCGTCGCCGACCGACAGCACCTGGCCGACTTCAGAGACTTCCGCCTCCTGGCCGAAATTCTTGATCTGATCCTTCAGGATCGCGGAAATTTCTGCGGCGCGGATGTCCATCAGCGAGCCTCTTTCATGGCAGTCTTGATCGAATTGAGTTTGGTGCGGAGCGAGGTGTCGACCATGCGGCTGCCGAGCTTGACCACAAGCCCGCCGATGATGGCCGGATCGACCTCGACATTCAGGTCGACGTCCTTGCCGGTGATGGCGTTGAGGGCGTCCTTCAGCGACTTCAGATGCGCATCGGACAGCTGTTCGGCGACGGTGACGCTGGCCGAGACCTCGCCCTTATGCTTGGCGACCAGGGCGCGGAACGCCCGGATGATCAGCGGCAGAGCGAACAGGCGGCGGTTGGACGCGACCAGCTTGATGAAATTGGCGGTGATGCCGTCGATGCCGGCTTTCTGCAGGATCGGCACAAGGGCCTTCACCTGCTGGTCGGCGGAAAAGACCGGGCTGCGCACCAGCCGCTTCAGGTCGTCGCTGCCGGCGATCATCTGCTCGAACCGGTCGAGGCCTGCCCGAACCTTGTCGAGCGCCTTCTCCTCGAGGGCGAGATCGAAAAGCGCGGTGGCATATCGCCCCGCCACTCCGGCAACAATCGGTTGTTCGCTTGCCATTGACCTTTAGCGCGCGTGCTGTCCGCAAGCCTGATGCCGTCGCATGAGCGGCGAATCAAACCATTGGAATTCAAGGGGAATTCCGATTCCGCCGGCCGTCACGGGAGGCCCGGCTCCCTCGACCTTTTGCCCCTGCGAAATCGAGGCGGTTGCTAACACGCCAATCACGGCGGTGCAACATAGGGAACGCCCTGAATCGATCCAAAAACACCGGCTTTTCCGGCGCCTTTCGTCGCAAGGCGAGACCGGCTTGCCTGTCTCACCCGGCAGCCCTATCTGGGTCGGCGAGGACGGCCTCCGCGATATTCCGCGCCCACCCCGCAGGGACGGCCCTGCCCCGTGATGGAGATGCGGGATGTCCACCCAACTGCCCTGGCTTTACCTGCTGATTGCCGGCCTGTTCGAGGTCGGCTGGGCGATCGGCCTTAAATACACCGACGGATTTTCCAGGCTCTGGCCCTCGCTCGCCACCGGCGCCGCCATGATCGTCAGCCTGGGGTTTCTGGGGCTGGCTCTTAAGGATCTGCCGGTCGGCACCGCCTATGCGGTCTGGACCGGTATCGGCGCCATCGGCACCGTGATTCTCGGGATCGTGCTGTTCGGGGAGCCGGCCACGGCACTGCGCCTCGCCTGCGTCGGGCTGATCGTCGCCGGCATTATCGGACTGAAGCTGGTCGCCTGACGCAATTGAGCCGTCGCAAAGACGCGGATCGGAATCGCGCTCAAATCGGCTATAAAGTTTCCGATCTAGCCATTTGAGGGTGGAGATGGACGCGACTGCGCCTGCGGGCCACCGCAGCGAACCGACTTTTGCCGACCTGTTCACCCCCAAGCTGATAACCGTGCTGCGCGAGGGCTATGGGCTGGATGGCCTGCGCGCCGACGCCGTTGCCGGACTGACCGTCGCCATTGTCGCGCTGCCGCTGTCGATGGCGATCGCGATCGGCGCGGGCCTCGGCCCAGAGCGCGGGCTCTATGCCGCCATTGTCGGCGGCTTCCTGATCTCGCTCCTGGGCGGCAGCCGCTTCCAGATCGGCGGGCCCGCCGCGGCCTTTATCGGGCTGGTCGCCCTGACCGTGCAGCGGCACGGCTATGACGGCCTCATGCTGGCGACCCTGATGGCGGGGGGCCTGCTCCTTCTCATCGGCTTTCTGCGGCTTGGCACCTACATCAAGTACATCCCCTATCCGGTCACGGTCGGCTTCACCGCCGGCATCGCTCTCATTATTCTGGTCACACAGGTCCGCGACCTGTTCGGCCTGACGCTGACGAACGATCCGCCCGAAACCCTGCACAAGGTCGAAGCGCTCTGGCACGGACTGGGTACCGTCAACTGGGTGACCGTTGGCCTGTCGATATTTTCGGTCGCCACAATTGTCCTGCTCAGACGGCTGCGTCCGAACTGGCCGACTCTGCTGATCGCAGTCGTCGCCGCGACGCTGATTACATATTTCTTCGGTCTGCCTGTGGAGACCATCGGCTCGCGCTTCGGGGCGATCCAGTCCGGAATGCCGACGCCCGCGTTGCCGACATTCAGCCTCGAGAAGATCCAGGCGGTTGCCCCTGATGCGGTCGCCATTGCGATCCTCGGCGCCATCGAATCGTTGCTCTCGGCTGTCGTTGCCGACGGCATGTCGGGGCGGCGCCATCGTTCAAACAGCGAACTGGTCGCGCAGGGCGTCGGCAACGTCGCCGCTGCGGTCAGCGGCGGCATGCCGGTCACCGGCACGATCGCACGGACGGCGACGAATATCCGCGCCGGTGCACGCGGGCCGGTCGCCGGGATCATGCATTCGCTTTACTTGCTGGTCTTCGTTCTCGTCGCAATGCCGCTCGTTGCCTATGTGCCGCTGGCCGCGCTGGCCGGCGTGCTCGTGGTGGTCGCCTGGGGCATGGCCGACAAGGCCGAGTTCGCTCTCCTGCTGCGCACCTCCGTCGCCGACGCGGTTGTGCTGCTCTCGACTTTCCTGCTGACGGTATTCGTCGATCTTCTCACCGGCATCGGCGTCGGCGTGCTGCTCGGCTCGTTCCTGTTCATGCACCGGATGGCGGAAGCGATCGACGTGCAGGGCGGCGCCAGGTTCGTGCGCGACGACGTCTCCGACGAAGAAAACGGACGGCCAGCCTATCGTGGCCAGATCATGCCGGCCGATGTGATGGTCTACCGCATCAGCGGCGCGTTCTTTTTCGGGGCGACGGCACGCGTGAACATCATGCTCGATCGCGTGGTCCATCCGCCGCGGGTTTTCGTCCTCGATTTTTCCGACGTGCCGTTCATCGACATCACCGCGTCCGCGGCGCTCGAACGCTTCGTGCATCGGCTGCACAAGGCCGGCACGAAAGTGTATTTCGCGGGCGTGCGCCCCAATGTGCGACGCGCGTTCGGCCTGCCGGGATTGCGTGGCCGCTCGGTGCATTACGTCGCAAGCGTCGAGAAGGCGCTCGAGAATGCCGCCACCCGGCGGAACGCATAAGATCGAGAAGAACGCGCGCACGTGATTGAAAGTCTCGATCTCCCCTCGTTCTGGACCACGCTGGCCATTGCCGTTCCGACGCTCGCAATAGCCTATGTCATCTTCGGCATCACCGGCTTCGGCACTGCGCTGATCGCAGCGCCGGTGCTGGCGCAGGTGATGCCGGTCGCCTTTATCGTGCCGATGCTGGCGCTGCTCGACTGCACCGCCGCGATCATCAACGGCGTCAAGCTGAACGACAAGATCGCCAAGCGCGAGATGATCTGGCTGGTTCCGCTGCTGATCGGCGGCAGCCTTCTCGGCGGATATCTGCTGCTCGTCATTCCGCCACGGCCGATGATGCTGGCGCTCGGCCTGTTCGTGGTCGGCTATGCGATCTGGTCCCTCGCAAGCCCGTCATTCAAGGGCCGCCTCAGCCAGCTCTGGGTCGTGCCGTTCGGTGCGGTCGGTGGCGTGTTCAGCGCGATGTTCGGCAGCGGCGGCTTCATCTATGCGATCTATCTGAGCCGGAGGCTCGACGACAAGGATGCGGTGCGCGCGACGGTGAGCGTCCTGATCGCGCTCGCCGCCTTCACGCGGCTTGTGATCTTCGCGTTTGCCGGCCTGTACACGACTCTCACCCTGCCGCTGCTGGCGCTGATGCTGGTTCCGGCGATGCTGGCCGGGCTCTATGCGGGCCATCGCATCACCCTGCACATGTCGCGCGAGCAGTTCATCCGGGTGCTGAGCGTCGTGCTGATTGTCACCGGCGCGACGCTGGTGGTGCGCGCATTGCTGCTGGGCTGATGCAAACGGCGTGTCAGGCGACGCGGTCATTGCCGCGCCGCAATCGCGCCCGACCGTCCGCCGGACTTGCTGCAAGGGGTAGCAAGGCGCAAGGGTGAACGATGCGGCAATTCAGGCATATCGCCCTGGTCACGGTCTGTGTTGCGGCATGGCATGGCGCATCCGCGCAAGGCACATCCGTGGACGATGCGGAGGCCGCCTATCGCCGCGGCGATATCGGCAAGGCAATCGCCATCGCGACAGACGCCGCGCAACGATCCGATCCGCGGGCGCAGGCACTGCTGGCTTTTTATCTCTACACCAAGGTCCCGCCGGCGCCGGTCGAAGCGATGGCATGGTGGCGTCGCGCAGCGGAGCAGGGCCATGCCGAAGGCCAGTTCATGCTGGCGACGCAGTATTTCTATGGCGTCGTAACGCCGGCCGATTATGCCGCCGCTTACAAATGGGCGCTGATCGCGGGTCGAAGCGCGCAATTGAGCGAGACCGCGAGGAACGAAGTGCTGAAACTCACCGCCGAGATCCGGATGAAGCTCGCTCCGGATCAGATCAAGATGGCGCAGGAAGAAGCCGTCGCCTTCCATCCGAAGCCGGAGCGCTGAATGCATATGATCGCATTCGCGCGCGGTCTGGCTATTCCGCCGCCTCCGCCACCTGCCGCACCGCGCGCATGTCCTTGACCGGCGGCAGGCCGAACATCCGGGCATATTCACGGGTGAATTGCGGCACGCTTTCATAGCCGACGGCGAACGCTGCGCTGCTGGCGGATGCACCCTCTGCGAGCATCATCCGGCGCGCCTCGATCAGCCGCAACTGCTTCTGGAATTGCAGCGGCGACAACGACGTGATGGCACGGAAATGCTGGTGAAACGACGACAGGCTCATTCCGGCGATCGCGGCCAGCCGCTCGACCGGTAGCGGCTTGGCGTATTCCGCCCGCAGCACCGATACCGCGCGCGACACGCGCTGCACATGACTCTCCGGCCAGCCGAGACGCCGGATCGCCAACCCGTGCTTGCCGGCGAGCAGCCAGTAATGCATCTCGCGCACGAGCTGCGCCTGCAGGATCCGCACCGAGTTCGGCCGCTCGAGCAATCGCATCAAGCGCGCCGCCGCTTCGGCGACCTCCGCGTCGGTCGGCTCGACCCGCATGGGCGCCTCGTCGGCTGCGCGCCCGGTTCCCATTTCGACCGCCAGTTCCGCGATGACCGCAAGATCGAGTTCCAGCACCAGCGAATAATACGGCGCCGCGACACTGGCGCGGGTGACCCGACTCACGATCGGGACATCCGCCGTTACCACCAGCGAGTCGCCTTCGGAAAAGGCGAAGTCCTGTGCGCCCATGGTGACGTTCTTGCTTCCCTGCACCAGCAGGCAAACCAGCGGCCGGTATACGGCGTGAACGAGGCCGCTCGGCGCGGTGGCGCGCACCAGCGCCAGGCCGGGGATCGGTGTCTGCGCCAGGCCCTGGCCATCGGCATGGGCGTCGGCGTAGCGGCGGACGGAATCGAGCAACGTGGTCATGAGGCTTATCTAGGTGTCTCGGCCGGACTGTGCAGGCCCTTTGGAGAAACAGGCAAGATTTGTCGCGATTCCGGCAAGCAGCTGCGCCTGGTCTTTCCGATCTCCGGGTGGTCATCACAGGAGACCGACATGATCACCCTCATCACCGGCGGAAGCCGCGGCCTCGGCCGCAATACCGCGCTCAGTGTCGCCCGACGCGGCGGCGACGTCATCATCACCTACCGGAACCGCGCCGAGGAGGCGCAGGCCGTGGTCACCGAAATCAAGGCCATGGGCCGGACCGCGATCGCGTTCGAACTCGATACCGGAAACGTCGCGGCCTTTGCGCCGTTCGCGGACAAACTGAAGACCGCGTTGCGCGAGACCTGGCAGCGCGACACCTTCGACCACCTCGTCAACAATGCCGGCCACGGTCACCAGGCCGCCATCGCCGAGACCAGTGAGGCGCAGTTCGATCGCCTGGTGAACGTGCACTTCAAAGGCGTGTTCTTTCTGACCCAGGCCCTGCTGCCGCTGATCGCCGACGGCGGCCGCATCGTGAACACCTCGACCGGACTTACCCGCTTCGCCTATCCGGGTTACGCGGCTTACGCCGCGGTGAAAGGCGCGATCGAGGTGCTCACGGTCTATCTCGCCAAGGAACTCGGCCCGCGCGGCATCACCGTCAACACGGTCGCGCCGGGCGCGATCGAAACCGATTTCGGCGGCGGCGCGGTCCGCGACAATCCGGAGATCAACAGGCATCTCGCCGGCATCGTCGCGCTCGGTCGCGTCGGCGTGCCGGATGATATCGGCCCGATGATCGCAGGCTTGTTGTCTGCGGATAACCGCTGGGTCAATGCGCAGCGCATCGAAGTGTCGGGTGGTCAGGCAATCTGATCTGATCCAGATTTTCGTTACGAGCGGCGGGACCGATGGTTTGTTCCCCCGCTCGTTTATCAGGCGACCGCCGCGACCGGCCGCACGTCGCTCGTGGTATCCACCGGCTGCGCCCAGACCGTCATGCCGGTCATCTGCGCCTTGCCGTAGAAGGATGCGAACGACACCTCGGCGGCATCGCGCCCGGTGCCGATCCGCACGATCGCATCGAGCTTGGCCTGCCGCGTCGGATCGAACAGCCACCAGCGCCCGTCCAGATAGGCCTCGAAGATCGCGTGAAAGTCCGGCGGCACAAGTCCGGCCGCATAGCAGCTCACCAGCCGCACCGGGATGTTCAGCGCGCGGCAGAACGAGATGCCCAGATGCGCGAAATCGCGGCAAACGCCCGCGCGGCGCTCCAGTGTATCGGCCGCCGACGTGAACGGATCGCTGGTGCCCGGCTGATACGCGATGTTGTCGTAGATCCAGTTGCAGATCGCGGTGACGCGCGAATGCCCTTTCGGCAGGCGGCCGAATTGCTGTTCGGCGAACTCCGCAAGCCGGTCCGACGGACAGAAGCGGCTCGGCATCAGGTATGGGAACATGTCCAACGGCAGATTCTCGACTGGAATCTCATCGATTGCCTGCGGATCGTCCAGCGTCAGCTGCAGATCGAGCGAGGCTTCGTAGCGAAGCCGCAGCACGCCATTGCGCGCCACCAGCCGCGTGTAGCGATTATCCAGGCCGGCAAACGTCGTCTCGGCCGCAAGGGCCGGCTCGATCAGCCAGGTTTCGTCGAGTTGCAGATGCGAGCGGCTTTGCGCAACCGCGACATTGAAGATGAACGTGGTGACGTCCCCGATCTCGTAGGCGAGATCGCAACCAACTGCCATTTTCATAAGCAAACCCGCGCATCGCCGACGGATGATCCAGGGCGTTCAATTCAACGCGCCCGATCCAACGCGCTGGAACGCCGGGCGCGGCGAAAGGTTCCGTATCAGCCGTTTCGTCCGCGACGAGACGTTGTCTGCGTCGCGGCGATGCGGGTCACTTCATCAACCCGGCCGCCTTCAGTGCATTGTTGATGACCGCGCCGACATCGAAACGCGGCGGCGGCGCATCGCGGCCCTGCGACTGATGATCTCGCGGGCCCGCATCGTCCGGACCGAGGATCTCGCCGTCCAGCGCGCGAGACTTCGCACGGGACGGCTGGATCTGCCGGCCCGGCGACGGTCTCGCCGATGTGTCCTCTTTCGGCGCCGAGGCCTTGCGTGCGGCCGCGCCGGTGAGACCGAAAAAGCTGGCGATGTGGTAGGAGGATGAAATCCCGACCTCGAGCAGAAACGGTCCGGCCGCGCCGCATTCATGATCGGCCTCGCCGGTCGCGAGCGGCGTGCCATGCGCCATGTTGGTGATGGTGTAGGACTCGATCACCTCGTCGCCAGCTGCATTCACCCATACCTGGCGCGGATAGCCGTCGACCACACTCTTCGACGACGGCGCAAGCGGCAGCCCGTGGATGTCGGTCCATTGCTTGATGATCTCGCCGGCATTCGACGGGATCACGGTAGCGTCGACGCCGCCATGCCAGACCGAGACGCGCGGCCACGGACCCTGATGCGATGACGCCGCGCGCACCAGATCGCCCCAGGCACTGGCCGGACGCGGCGGCGACTGGAACATGGTCTCGAACGCCTGCTGCACATTGTTCGCCGCGCCGAACGGCAGGCCGGCGACAATCGCGCCGCCCGCAAACACGTCGGGATAAGCCGCAAGCATCACCGATGTCATCGCGCCGCCGGCCGATAGCCCGGTGATGAATACCCGCGTCGGATCGATGCCGTGATCGACCACCATGCGGTCGATCATCTGCCGGATCGATTGCGCCTCGCCCTGCCCGCGTTCGTTATCGCCCGGCTGAAACCAGTTGAAGCAGCGGTTGGGATTGTTGGCCGCCTGCTGCTCCGGCAGCAGCAGACAAAAGCCGAAGCGATCCGCCAGCGTCGACCATCCCGCGCCGAGATCGTAATCCGCCGCGCTCTGCGAACAGCCATGCAGCACCACGACCAGTGCAGACCCGCGCGCCACCCGCGGCGGAAGATGCACGAACATGCGCAGCGCGCCCGGATTCGCACCGAAATCCCTGACTTCGTGCAGATGGTCTTGCCTGGGACCTACGTGAGGGCCCGCGTTCTTCATGCGGGCTGCGGCTTGCAGCATCTTGTCCCAGTTCGGGCTGTGCATCGAAAATCGGTCAGACGTCTTCCGCATCGAACCCCCGGGGCTTGGTCAGGAACAGCCTAACGGCGCGAGGCCGGAAAAGGTTGCACCGCAACATACGGTCTTTCTTCGGATTTACAGCGTCTTTTCACACTTTTCACGAAACTTATATCGCGATGCAGCATTAACCCTGCAATGACAACCCTTGGGAGACGTACCATGTCCGACAATATCCTCCAGACCGCCACCCGGAACACCGAGCGTTCGGCAGAGACCTTCAAGGATTTTGCACAGCAGGGCGCCAGTTACGGCAAGGAATTCGCCGAAAAGACGGAGGCCGCGGCCCAGGAAGCCGGCAAGTCGTTCCAGAAGAGCTACGCCAATGCCGCCAGCGACGCGGCCGATTTTCGCGCGCAATGGATCGAGATGCTGCGTGAGAACGCCAATGCCTCATTCGACTTCGCACATCGGCTGATCGCCGCGAAATCCCCGAGCGAAGCGCTGGAGTTGATGGCGGCGCATTCCCGCCGGCAGTTCGAAACCTTCCTGCAGCAGAGCCAGCAGCTCACCGGTCTTGCGCAGCAGGCCGCCACTGGCGTGGTGAAGCCGATGCAGGACGGCATGAAGCGGGCTTTCGACAAGGCGGCGTAAACAATATCGCAGCCTCGTCATGTCATGCGCCTCCCGCACCGCAAAGGGAGGCGCTTTTTTATGTCACGGCGCGGCATCGTAGGCATTGCGCGGCACCAGCAGCGCCGTGCCCGGCGCCGGTGGATCCGCGGCGCTGACAGTATTGATGCTGGCGATCGCCCAGGCCGGTGCGCCCATGCGCGCCGCAAAGCCGTCCAGCGTTTCGTCCGGACCGAGCGTTGCGCGAACCGCGCTGTCCCACAGCACGATCGGCACGCCCGGCGGCACCACATAACGCATCGACAGCGGCGTGACGGTAACAACAGGCGCCGCGCCGCCTTTGGCATTGCGGCCGCGCGCGGAAGCCGTCGGACGCTCGGGCGGGCGCAGGATGGCGACGATCTTGCCGGCAACCAGCGCATGCAGCACCGGCGATTTATCCAGCGTGATGTGAATGATCTCGCGCCGCTCGCGCAGATCGACATTGACGATGCGGCCGCGAAAACCATTGGCGCCGACGGCCTCGCCACCACCGATCAGATTGGTCTTCTGATACAGATTGATGAAGACGCCGACATTGTCCGGCACCCGGCCGGCGATCGGTGTGGGATCGAAACCGAACATCAGCGCGACCGGGATGTTGGCCGTGCGCAGCCGCTGCGCGATCGAGATCGCGGCATCGGCACCGGACGAATGGCCGATCAGCACCACCGGCGCCGGTGTGCGGCGATGTTTCGCGATGATCTCGCCGGCGAGATTGCCGGGCGCGTACATGCTGTGCACGCTAGCCTCGACGCCGCTCTCCCTGATTCGCTCGGCGAGATCATAGAAGCCGGTCGAGAACACCTCGCCGACCAGTCCGCGCAGCAGATAGACATGGCCGGGAATGCTGCCCGTGGGCGCGCGGGGTGCAGCAGTGGTATTCTGGTCGATGACCGCGCTGCTGCATCCGGCGAGCCATGTCAGCGCCAGCCCGACAAGCGCGGCGAAGATCGGGGGGACGGACTTCGGACGCCGGCGCATCCGAGATTTATGCTCGTGACTGCATGCCGGCCGATCCTATCCGGGTTTGTCGGAGGCGCACAGGGGTTGGCCGTTCGAGTTGGGACCACGTGATCAGATCATGACAGCGGATGAGGTGAAGACCCTCTCCCCGTTCGTCCCCGCGAAAGCGGGGACCCAGACTCTTCGGAGTGCGAGCCCGCGAAACCGCAATGCTAAACTCTGTGGAACGATAGCCAATGAACGAGACTCTCCGGAGCCGCGAAGGCGGTGCCCGTCGCTGTGCCCTCTCCCCTTGAGGGAAAGGGCATCTCCGACTTGGCCACGTCTGATGTCGGGTGAGGGGTAACGGTGTTGAAATAAACCCCTCACCCATCACAACTTGCCGCGCCTTTTGTGTAGCCCTCTCCCTCAAGGGGAGAGGGCGCAATCTCCAGCGCCTCGCTCGCGGCAAAGGAAGCTAATAAAAACTCTGCGGATCGATATCCACTTCCAGCTTCAAGCTCTTGCGCGTCTTCGGCGCATGCTCCAGCCACACCCGCATGAAACGCGACAGGTCGTAATTGCGCGGCGCCTTGATCAGCAGGCGAAACCGATAGCGCCCGCGCACCACCGCAAGCGGCGCTTCGGCGGGGCCGAGCACGCGCACCGTCTCATCCAGCGGTGACGCCGCCGCGAGCTTCTTCGCAAAGCTCTCGGTCTCGTGCTTGTCGGAGCCCGACACGATCAGCGCGGCGAGCCGGCCGAAGGGCGGATAGCCGGTGGCTTCGCGCTGCGCGATCTCGGTGTCGTAGAACGCGGCGCGGTCGCCGGAAATCAGCGCGCGCATCACCGGATGTTCGGGCTGATGGGTTTGCAGAAACCCCTGGCCCTGTCCGGTCTCACGGCCGGCGCGACCCGACACCTGATGCAGCAATTGAAAGGTGCGCTCGGCCGCGCGCGGATCGCCGTTGGCAAGTCCGAGATCGGCATCGACGATGCCGACCAGGTTGAGCTTCGGAAAGTGATGGCCCTTCGCCACCAGTTGCGTGCCGATGATGATATCGAACTTGCCTTGCGCGACGCCGTCGAGTTCTTCGCGTAGCCGCTCGACCGATTCCATCAGGTCGCTGGACAGCACGATGGTGCGCGCCTCAGGGAAAAGCGCCGCGGCCTCTTCCTGCAGGCGCTCGACGCCGGGACCGACAGGCGCGAACGAATCCACCGCGCTACATTGCGGGCAGGTTTTCGGCTGCGGCATCGAGAAGCCGCAATGATGACAGACCAGCCGCCGCTTGAACCGGTGATCGACCAGCCAGGCGTCGCAATTCTGGCAGGCGAGGCGATAGCCGCAGGAGCGGCAGAGCGTCAGCGGTGCGTAACCCCGCCGGTTCAGAAACAGCAGCGCCTGCTCTTTCCTCTCCAGCGCGAACTTGATGGCTTCTGCGAGCCTCGGCGCGATGAAGCGTCCGCGCGGCGGTCCTTCGGTCCGCATATCAATGGCTTCGACATGCGGCAGGTGCTGGCCGCCGAACCGCTCGGGGAGCTTCAGCCGAGCATAGCGGTTTCTACGAGCATTGACCTCGGTCTCGACCGAGGGAGTCGCGGACGCCAGGATGACCGGAATTTTCGCGCCATGCGCGCGCACGATCGCCATATCGCGCGCGTGATAATGCACGCCGTCCTCCTGCTTGTAGGCCGGGTCGTGTTCCTCATCGACGATGATCAGACCAAGGTCGGGATACGGCAGAAACAGCGCAGACCTCGCGCCGACCACGACAGAGATGTCACCGGAACAGAGCGCCGCATAGGTGCGGGCGCGCTTGCGCGGCGGCAATTGCGAATGCCATTCGGCCGGCCGGGTGCCGAAGCGCTGCTCGAAGCGATTGAGGAATTGCGTGGTCAGCGCGATTTCCGGCATCAGGATCAGCGACTGACGGCCCTTGCGGATATTCTCCGCTACCGCCTCGAAATAGACTTCCGTTTTGCCCGATCCGGTGACGCCATCGACCAGGAAAGCGGAGAAGCCGCCGTTGCGGACCGCTTCGCGCAGGGTATCTGCGGCACTCGCCTGCGCTTCTGTAAGGTCCGGCAAAAGATAAGCCGGATCAGGCGGATAGGCGACCGGCTCGGGCGGCAGCACCAGCGTTTCCAGACTGCCCTCGTCGATCAGTCCGTCGATCACGCCGGCCGACACGCCGGCCTCATGGGCGATATCCGACTTGGTGCGAACCATCTGATCGGACAGCAGTTTGAGCACACGGGCGCGCGCCGCGGTCATCCGTTGCGGCGCCGGGCCCGCGATCCGGATGCCGACCCGCTCGCGCGCCGGACCCTGCGCCCGCATCCGCAGCGCCATGCCGAGTACGGTGCCTTTCGCCCCCAGGGTGTAATCCGCGACCCAGTCGATGAAGCGGCGCAGCTCATCCTGCAGCGGCGGGAGATCGAGCTTGGCATCTACGTCCTTGAGCTTGTTGTGCAATCCGGGCCGGGGTTCGGATTCGCCCCAGACCACGCCGACATATTCGTTGGGGCCGAGCGGCACCGCGACGACGTCGCCCGCGGCCAGCGTCATGCCCGCCGGCACGCGGTAGGTATAGGCGCGGTCGAGCGCAACCGGCAGGATGACATCGACGGTTTTCGGCATCATGGAGGACGAGACTCACCCGATTCCGGGCGCTTAAGGAAGGGTCAAGGGTGGCGGTGGGATAACGACAATATGCCCGAACACGCCGATGCTCTGCCCTTCTCGGCCGACATGTCTGCAGAATTTCTGCGATGGTTGGCGTTTCTCGGCGACCAGAAACGGATGTCGCCGAAAACCGTCGAGGCCTATCGCCGCGACGTCACCCAGTTCCTGCTATTTATGTCCGACCATCTCGGTGGCCAGCCCTCGCTTGCCGATTTCGCGGAACTCACCCCGCAGGATGTGCGCGCTTTCATGGCGTCGCGCCGCGCCAAGGGAATTGGCGGGCGTACCCTGATGCGCCAGCTGGCCGGCGCGCGCAGTTTCGCCCGCTTTCTGGAGCGCAATGGCAAGGGCAAGGTCGGCGCGCTCAATGCGGTGCGCGCGCCGAAAATTCCGAAGAGCTTGCCGAAGCCGCTGGCGGTGCCGCAGGCCAAGCGCATCTCCGATACCGATCTGCGCGCCGGCGAAGAACGTGAGCCCTGGATTTTCGCACGCGACGCAGCCGTCATGGCGCTGCTCTATGGTTCGGGCCTGCGCATCGCCGAGGCGCTCGGCCTCAAGCGCCGTGATATCCCGGCATCAGGCAGTGGCGATACGCTGACGGTGCTGGGTAAAGGCAACAAGGCGCGCATGGTGCCGCTGCTTCCGGCGGTTCTCGCGATGATCCACGATTACATCGCACTCTGCCCCTACGACCTGCCGGATGACGGTCCGCTGTTCGTCGGCGCCAAGGGCGGGCCGCTGTCGCCGCGGATCATTCAGCTCACCATGGAGCGGCTGCGCGGGGCGCTGTCGTTACCCGACACCGCGACCCCGCATGCGCTGCGGCATTCCTTCGCGACGCATCTCCTGTCGCGCGGCGGCGACTTGCGCGCGATCCAGGAATTGCTCGGCCATGCTTCGCTCTCGACCACGCAGATCTACACCGCGGTCGACACGGAGCGCCTGCTCGAGGCCTATAACGCGGCGCATCCGCGGGCGTGAAAGGTTGCACCGGAAACGGGGCCGTACGAAAAAGCCGATCACCGCAACGAGCCCCGATCATGCAGAACCAAATGATTGCCGCCCTCCTGTTTCTCCTCGCCGCGACATCCGCGCACGCCAGCGAAGGATTGAGCTGCGAGGCGAGCGACAAAGCCGTGAAGCTCTCGATCGAAGCCGGTATCAGCCGTGGAGTGGGCTCGGGCTTTTTCAGTTTCAAGGGCGAACTCGAAGTCCTGTCGCCCGGCGTGCCGAAGGATTTCCGCAAGCTCACATTCAGCAGGGACCATCTCACCCAGCAATGGCTCGACGACCGCAATCTCAAGCTTCGGATCTATCAGGAGCGGGAAGGCGAGCCCCATGGCTATGTCGATATCGTGATCGAGGCATGGCCGCGCAAAGGCGATGAGGTTGAGTTCCGCGGCGGCTATGTCCTGACGATTTTCGATATTCCGAAGCCCGGGACAGACGGGAAAATGACAACTCTCAAGGGCCGGGTGACCTGTTCCGCAGGGTAAATATTTTGTGTCCCCGATGCGAATTCGCCTCCCAGGCGTTATCTCCGGGGTACAGGGAGTCCACGCGTATGAAGAACCATGTGGTTGCATTGGCCGAGGCGGTCCGGCTGGCCCGGCGAGAGCTTGAAACCGTTGGCGATTCCGCCAATCCGTCCTCCGCGGACAAGGCGATCAGACGCCTGAGCGAATTGCTCGAGAGCGAGGACGTGAATCACGCATTAGCGGCTTTGAATCCCGTCGACGACGCGCCGTCGATCCAGACCGACCCGCCGGTGAACCTGCGGGTGCCCTATCCATGGCGGTCGCACTGACATCGCTCTGAAGCGCGGTCAGTATCCGCGCTGCCAGCGGGTGCGCAGCTGGCGCACGGCCGCACCCACCACGTTCGAATAATCGTCAGACCAAACACGCTGCGCCGGAATGCGATCCTGCACCGGCCAGTATTCGGATTTCGCCAGCGCGCCGAAATCCTCCTCGCGCTGCGCCAGCACCGCGACCTTCGGCACCCACAGATAGCGATCCGCATCGTCCTCGGCATCGCCGCCGTCATAGACGCGAGCGATCAGGCCGTTGGCTTCGGCGACACCCGCCACCACGGACGCCAATTCCAGATTCTTGTTCGAGATATGCATGGCAATCAGCCCGCCGGGCTTGAGCTTGCGCTGATAGAGCGCAATCGCTTCCCGGGTCAGCAGATGCACCGGGATCGCAGCGCCGATGAAGGCATCGATCATGATCAGGTCGTAGCTTGCATCCGGCGCGGCGTTCAGCTTCTGCCGGGCGTCGCCAATCAGGATCGGCGCATCCGGCGCGCATTCCGAGACGAAATTGAACAGCGCCGGATCCGACGCGATACGCACGATGTCCGGATCGATTTCGTAATAGGTCAGCTTGTCGCCGGGCCGCCGCTGGCAGGCGAGCGAGCCGGTGCCGAGCCCAACCACCGCATAATCGATCGGCCCTTCCTTCCTCGCATGCACCGCCTTGAACACCTGATCGATGCCGAAGCCTTCATAGAATTCGGAGATCATCTCCGGCCGGCCCTTGATGCGGTTTCCGTCGTCGTCGCGCACCTGCTGCGTGCCCTGGCTCGTGCTGCCATGCCACAGCCCGCGATATTGTCCGTCAGATGAATCGACGACACTCAGGACGCCGAAGAAATTGCGGACGACATGGACCGTCTGGTTTTCGCGGAACGACAGGTTGACAATGAACAGGGTGGCGAGGATCGCGGTGAACGGCAACGGCGCCTGCCAAAAACCTACGGTCAGCCCGATCAGAAGACCGACAATGACGTAAAGCGTGTTCCATTGCGGACGCAGGTCGAAGGCCAGCGCCGCACCGAGAATCAACAGACCGCCCGCGAGTGCAGCCAACAACGCGTATTGACCGCTTCCCCGCACCGGCAGCGACAAACCCGGACGGCACAACACCGCTAGAAGCAACAGGATCGGATATTCGGCGATCCAGGTGAAGACGTGCGGCGCCACCAGCCCGGTGAGAATGCCGCCGATCGTGCCGCCCACCGAGATCCACATGTAATAGCCGGTCAGATAACGCGGCGGCGGGCGGCGGCGGGCCAGTTCACCGTGACACATCAGCACGCAGACAAAGAACACACTGAGGTGCAGGGCGATTGAACTCACGATCGAATCGATCGGGCCGAGAACGAAAGCCGCGGCCAAAGCGAGAATGAAGAGCGGCTGCACCTTGACGATCAGCGCATGCGGAATGACTGGCCGCGTCTGAAAGACAATTACAAAGGTGACGAGATAGAGCGCAAGCGGCAGCACCCAGAGCAGCGGAACGGCGGCAATGTCCGTCGCGATATGCGCGGTCACCGCAATCAGCAGGCCCGACGGTACGGCGGCCAGAAACACCCACCACACGATGTCGCCCGCGCGCGGGCCCGCCGCCTCGTCAGGTTCGGACGCGCTGGCGGTTGCGGCCTCGCCGGGATGGCGCAGCATCAGCAGGCCGCAGGCACCGATCAGCAGGATCAGCACATAGAAGCCGCCGGTCCAAAGCCACGATTGCGGGCCGAGCCGGATGAAGGGCTCGATCGCGACCGGATAGGAGATCAGCGCGATAAAGCTGCCGGCGTTGCTGGCGGCATAGAGAAAGTACGGGTCCTTCGCCGCCGGATGACTGGTGCGTGCGAACCAGGCCTGCAGCAGCGGGCCGTTGGCCGCGAGCGCGAAGAACGGCAGCCCGATCGAAATCCCGAACAGCGCCAGCAGCCAGAAGGCCTCACCCGATTGCGGCGGCGGCCCGAAATGCGTTGCGATATGCAGCGGCAGGAAGAAGCAGGCGAGGATATTCACCGCGATATGGATGATCAGCGACCTGCGCCCGGGGGCCAGCCGCGTGATCAGATGCGCGTAGGCATAACCCGCGAGCAAGGCGGCCTGAAAGAACACCAGCGCGACCGACCAGACAGCCGCGGCGCCGCCAAGCTGCGGCAGCACCATCTTGGTGAACATCGGCTGCACGGCAAACAGCAGCGCCGCGCTGACGAAGATCGCGGTGATGAAGGTCGCCAGCAAGGCGCCGTACGGAGCGGCTTGCGCCGGTGCGCCGGTATCGGTCGAGATTTGCGAGGTCATGCGATTGAGCGCGGGTCGGACGCCGTCCTCTCCGCGATTGTGTCACTCCACGATTGTCCGCAAGCACCCCACTTGCCGTCACTCCGGCCGCGCACTCACGTCACGGCCGGCATACTTGAGTCCCTTTCGCCGCCTACATCGGCGGGACGCACCAGTCCCAATAGCCGCTCGTCTCTGAGGAATCGACCCAGAACCAGCACAGCCTGTCGTCTGGAACCGGAGGTACCGCGCTGACTGCAAGGATGGTGCCGAGCGTCACGCCCGCGATCGCAGTGCCGTACCAGGCGCGGCTCGACCAGGGACGAACGCCGCGAACGTAAACGTTGGTGTTGCGATTGCGGTTGATGTTGACGTTGTTGCCGCCCATTCCCCCCATGCCACCCATACCGCCGCCGCCCATGCCGCCATCACCGCGCATGCCGCCGCCCATGCCGCCATCACCGCGCATGCCGCCACCCATTCCGCCGTCACCGCGCATGCCGCCACCCATGCCGCCGTCGCCGCGCATGCCGCCGCCACCCATGCCTGAACCCATACCGCCACCGCCCATGCCGCCACCGCCCATGCCGCCGCCGCCCATACCACCACCCATGCCGCCGCCACCCATACCGCCACCCATGCCACCGCCTCGCATGCCGCCACCACCCATACCGCCGCCCATGCCTCCCATCCCGCCCATCCCGCCCATTTGAGCCAGGATGATCGGATCGGCGGGCGCGGGCGACCCGTGCATGACCGGCCAGGCGCCGGCGGTTGTCGTTCCGACGATCGCAGCGGTCGAGAGAAGAGCGATGAGGGTGCCGGTGTAACGCATGGTTTCCTCCCGGGCGCGGGTCAGCAGGTACTGGTCGCGTCCTGTTCCGGTTCCAAAGTTAGCACAGTTTGTTCCGTGTCAAAGCGCCCGGCATGTGCCGCGCTGCCGCATCGCGCGCTAAACCCGCACCATGCCACCGTCCACATACAGCGTCTGGCCGGTCATGAATGCCGCATCATCGCTCGCCAGGAACGAGACCACGCCGGCGATGTCGGCCGGCAACTGGACGCGGCGGATCGGCTGCAGCTTCGCGATCTGCTCGAACTCTTCATCCATGCTGGAGCGGCCCGGCCGCGGCGCACGACCCTCGGTGCCCGGCGTCCGCGTCAGGCTCGGCGAAATCGCGTTCACGGTGACGCCGAAATTACCCATCTCGGTTGCGAGCGCGCGGGTGAATCCGACCACACCGCCTTTGCTCGCGATGTAATGGGTGTAGCCGGACGCCACCGTGTTCAGTGTCGACGACGAGAGGTTGATGATGCGGCCCCAGCCGCGCCGCTTCATGCCGGGCGCGAACGCCTTGGAGACCAGAAACACCGCGTCGAGATTGAGCGACATGACTCGGCGCCAATCGGCGAAGGTCACCTGCTCGAACGGCTGGATCGGATAGATCCCGGCATTGTTGATGACAATGTCGCAGCGACCGAACCGCATCTCGGCCTCGGCGGCGAGATAGCTGACGGATTCTTCCGAGGTGACATCGCAGATCACGGCCATGGCCTCACGCCCGGCCGCCCCGACCATCCGAACGGTGTCGTCGCAAGGCTTGATATCGACGAGGACGAGATGCGCGCCGTCGCACGCGAGCCGCTGCGCGAAAGCCTGGCCGAGGCCACCGGCTGCGCCGGTGACGAGCGCGATTTTGTTTTCGAGTGATGCTGGCACCAGAACCTCCACGTACGAATCTCGTCGCGCTTCAGCGCCGAGAGGGATCCAACCGCCGTTCTATATCGGTTAGCGCCTTCTTCAACCGCGGCGCGGCAAATTCGAGAAAGCGGCGCAGCTTGAGCGGGGTATGGCTTTGCGCCGGATGGATGAGATGAACCGGCAATGGCGGCGGCTCCGCGTCCGCGAGCACGATCTTCAGCCGGCGCTCATGGATCGCGGATTCCACCTGATAGGACAGCACGCGCACGATCCCGACACCGGCAATCGCGGCATCGATCGCGGCTTCGGCGGTATTGACCACCAGGCGCGACCGCACCGGAACGGACATCGCGCGGCCTTTCGACGCGAACGACCATGATGTCGCCGCTGTGGCGCCGAACGTGACACAGGGCAGCGCGGCCAGATCGCCGGGGGTTTTCGGCATGCCGCGCGACCTGAGAAAATCCGGGCTCGCGCAGACCACCTGCCGCACTGCGCCGACGCGCAGCGCCACCATGCTGGAATCGTTCAGCGATCCGATCCGCAACGCAACATCGATCTGGTCTCCGATCAGGTCGGCGTTGCGATCCGCCAGCACGAGCTGCACATCGATGTCGGCAAATGCCGCGAGAAACGCGGTGACCGCGGGCAGCACATGCAGTCGGCCGAACACGATCGGGGCGGCGATGGCAAGATCGCCGCGCGGTGTGAGATATTCGCCGGAGGCGGCTCGCTCAGCCTCGGCCACCTGCTCCAGAATGTTCCGCGAGGCGGCGAGATAGGCCGCGCCTGCGTCGGTCAGCGTCAGCTTGCGGGTGGTCCGGATCAGGAGGCGCGCCTTCAGATGCGCTTCAAGCTCGGCCACCTTGCGGCTGACACTCGGCAGAGGCACGCCCAGCCTGCGGCTCGCGGCGCTGAAGCTTCCGGCCTCGACCACGGCAGCGAAGATCGACATCGCATCCAGCCGGTCCATGCACCCTCTCATTTATCGAGATAATCATTATCATTCTCTCTCTATTATTCCAAATCGCATCCGGCCTTATGTTGCCCCCATCAGGAGGCGGCCATGCCATACGGGTTTCTGGACATCGCGATCACGCCCAGCGTCAAGGCGGCGCAGGCGCAGAATGACAGCGCGCATCTGTGGGAAGATTTCAAAGGCCACCGCGAATTCGATCGCTTCACCGAAAGCGAGATCGCTTTCATCGCCGAACGCGACAGTTTCTACATGGCGAGCGTATCGGAGACCGGCTGGCCCTACGTGCAGCATCGCGGCGGACCGCGCGGATTCCTGCGCGTGATCGATGACAGGACTTTGGCCTTCGCTGATTTCGCCGGCAATCGTCAATATATCAGCCTTGGCAATCTCGCCGCCGATGCGCGCGTCTCGCTGATCCTCGTCGACTACGCGAACCGCAGGCGGCTGAAGATTTTCGCCCATGCGGAAGCGAAAAACCTCGTCGGCGATCCCAGGCTGGCGGAGGCGATCGCGACGCCCGGCTATCGCGGCCGCGCCGAACGCGCCTTCGTGCTCCGTCTCGACGCGTTCGACTGGAATTGCCCGCAGCACATCACGCCGCGCTTCGATGCGCCGGATGTCGCGCAGGCCATCGGAAAGCTTCAGCATCGGATCGAGGAGCTTGAGGCGGAGAACAAGGCGTTGCGGGAGCAAACGCCGGCCACTTAAGGCTAAGGCGTTTCAGCGCGTCGGCGTCGCAACCTGATCGGCGAAATTGGCGTGGGCAAAGGCCGGGCGCGCAAGCAGCCGGGCGTACCAGTCCGCAACCGCAGGCCAGTCACGCTCGAGATTGTATTCGGCAAAGCTCGCGAGCCGATGAACGAAGGGCGCGATGTTCACGTCGGCGAGGGAATACGCGTCGCCCGCGAGCCATGTATGCGCAATCAACGCGTCCTGCATGCGGTCGAGCATGCGGCGGAGATCGGCATCGGCTGCGGCCAGTTCCGCAGCCGGAATGCCGTTGCGTGCGGCATCGCGCCAGCGCCGCGCAGTCTCAGGGTTCGGCATGCGCGCCACCGCGGCGTCGATCTCGGCCGCCGGCAGCGACTGAAGGAACGGCCGCATGTTGCGCTGAAAACTCGGCTTCTTGATCGCGAGCGTCAGCACGTCGTCGATGAATCGATTCCACACCGCGACCCGCGCCCGGCCCTTCGCATCGGCGGGACGCAAGGGACGCTCCGGAAACGCATCGTCGAGATAGTCGTTGATGATGGTCGACTCGCGCACGACGAAGTCGTCATGCACCAGCACCGGCACCACGCCTTCGGGATTGATGCTCAGAAAGTCCGGCGCAAGCTGCTCGAAACGGCGCAGGCTCAACACCACGCCCTCGTATGGCAACTCTTTCTCGGCGAGCGCGAGCCGCACCTTCTGGGAGCAAGTCGAAGCCCAGGCGTGATAGAGGCGAAGCATCGCGTCGCGCGCCTGGCGCGATCACATGTGGATCGCGCGCTTCTCGACCGCCATCGCCGCTTCCTTCACTGCTTCCGGCAAGGTCGGATGCGCGTGGCAAGTGCGCGCGATATCTTCCGACGACGCGCCGAATTCCATCGCCACCGCCGGCTCCGCAATCATGTTGCCGGCATCGGCGCCGACGATATGCACGCCCAGCACCCGATCGGTCTTGGCGTCGGCGATGATCTTCACGAAGCCATCGGTCTGCTGATTGGCCTTGGCGCGGCCATTGGCGGTGAATGGAAACTTGCCGACATTGTAAGCGACACCGGCCTGCTTCAGCTCATCCTCGGTCTTTCCGACCGATGCGATTTCCGGGAAGGTATAGACCACCGCCGGTATCACATCGTAATTCACGTGCCCGGCCTGGCCGGCAAGGATCTCGGCCACCGCCACGCCCTCATCCTCGGCCTTGTGCGCCAGCATCGGCCCGGCAATCACGTCGCCGATGGCGTAGATGCCCGGCACGCTGGTTGCAAAATGCGCGTCGGTCTTCACGCGGCCACGCTCGTCGAGCGCAACGCCGATGTCAGCGAGGCCAAGCCCTTCCGTGTAGGGCACGCGGCCGATGGCGACCAGCACCACATCGGCATCGATGGTTTCCGCTTCGCCGCCTTTCGCGGGCTCGACCTTGACCTTCAGTTTCTTGCCGGATGTATCGACGGCCGAAACCTTCGAGCCGAGCTTGAAGGCCATGCCCTGTTTCTCGAACAGGCGCTGGGACTGACGCGCGACCTCCGAATCCATGCCCGGCAAAATGCGATCGAGAAATTCGACGACCGTCACCTGCGAACCGATGCGGCGCCAGACCGAGCCAAGCTCGAGACCGATCACGCCGGCGCCGATCACGACCAGCTTCTCCGGCACCTTCTCGAGCGCAATCGCACCGGTGGAGGAAACCACGCGCTTCTCGTCGATCTCGATGCCTTTCAGCTTCGTCACATCGGAGCCGGTGGCGATGACGATGTTCTTGGTCTCCAGCGTCTGCGTCTTGCCGTCAGCGCCTGTGACCTCGACCTTGCCTGCTGCTGCGATGCGGCCGGTGCCGAAAACGACATCGATCTTGTTCTTCTTCATCAGGAAGTCGACGCCCTTGACGTTGCCATCGACCGCTTCGTCCTTGAAGGTCAGCATCTGCTTGAGATCGAGTTTCGGCTTGCCGACGCCGATGCCCATTTTCGCGAAGGCGTGGCCGGCTTCCTCGAATAATTCGGACGCATGCAACAGCGCCTTCGACGGAATGCAGCCGACATTCAGGCAGGTGCCGCCCAGCGTCGCGCGCTTTTCGACTACAGCCACCTTCATGCCGAGCTGCGCCGCGCGAATGGCACAGACATAGCCGCCGGGACCGGTGCCGATGACGATCAGATCGTAGGACATAATGAATTTCTCTTCCTGCTAAGCCATCAGACCGGCCGTTAGCGCACCGGCGTCAAAACCTCTTCGCCGCGCCCCTTGCCGAGCAGGCCACGCAGCGTGCCGTCGGTATCGAGCGCGTAGATTGCGGGCAATCCATCGGCGCGCGTCACCTGCAACAGATTGCCCTGCCGCTTGCCCTTGCCGCGATGGCTTTCGGTTCCCGCGTGCCAGACGAGCTCGAAAGCGTCGCCGGTGCGCGCGATCGAGACCATGCCGTTATAAGCCGTGCCATCTGGCTTCATGCCCTCGAGATGGTACCGCCCCTGCGGCACCGGAGCCGGCTCCGGATCGATCGGCGCGAACAATTCGAGCGTTTCGTTACCGGCGCCGTCATCCCATTCTCCCGACAACACGCCCTCGTCGGTGGAGGAATAGACCGCCGGATATTTCTCGCCCCATCGCACGACCAGCGAATGGCGGTCCAGTTCGCCGACGCCGGAGACGGTCTCGTTGTCGACCCACCAGATCATCCGCACATCATCGACCCGCGGCAGAACCGCGGTGATGCCGCTATAGGACTCACCGGCGCCATCGGTGCCCTTGTTCCGGTACAGACCGCCGATCGATGCCAGATATTGGAGTTCGGCATCGCTCGCGACCATATCGTTGGCCGGCGGCAACGCAGCATCGCCCGGCTTCGTTACGAGAAGAGCAGCGACCACCACAGCGCACAGCGCGAGACGTTTCGGTTTCGTCATTGTGTCGTCCAGCAGGATCGGGGGCGGTGTCCACGCCGCCCTTGCGTCACTCACAGATCCAGAATCAGCCGCGCCGGGTCCTCCAGCACTTCCTTCACGCGCACGAGGAAGGTCACCGCCTCGCGGCCGTCGACGATGCGATGGTCGTAGGAGAGCGCGAGATACATCATCGGCCTGATCTCGACCTTGCCGCCGATCGCGACCGGGCGCTCCTGGATCTTGTGCATGCCGAGGATGCCGGATTGCGGCGCGTTCAGGATCGGCGTCGACATCAGCGAGCCGTAGACGCCGCCATTCGATATCGTGAAGGTGCCGCCCTGCATCTCCTCGATCTTGAGCTGGCCGTCACGCGCCCGCTTGCCGGCGTCGGCAATGTCCTTCTCGATCTGCGCCAGCGACTTGTGATCGCAATCGCGGATCACCGGCACGACGAGTCCCTTCTCGGTGCCGACCGCAACGCCGACGTGATAGTAATTCTTGTAGATGATGTCGCCGCCGTCGATCTCGGCATTGACCGCGGGGATGTCCTTCAGCGCCTGCACGCAGGCGCGCACGAAGAAGCCCATGAAGCCGAGCTTCACGCCGGTCTTCTTCTCGAACGCATCCTTGTAGTGGCTGCGCAATTCCATCACCGCCTTCATGTCGACCTCGTTGAAGGTCGTGAGCATGGCGGCGGTGTTCTGCGCATCCTTCAGCCGGCGGGCGATGGTCTGGCGCAGCCGCGTCATCTTCACCCGCTCTTCGCGCGCGGCGTCATCGGCCGGCGACGGCGCCCGCACCTGCACCGGAGCTGTGGCCGGGGTCGGCGCCGCGGCGGCGCGCTCGATCGCGGCCATCATGTCGCCCTTGGTGACACGGCCGTCCTTGCCGGAGCCGGGCACGGTGGACGCTTCGATGCCGGATTCCGCCGACATCTTGCGTACCGACGGTGCGACCGGCATGTCGCCGGACGGTTTCGGAGTCTGGGCCTCCGGCTTGTCCTGGGCGCGCGGCTTGATCTCCTCCTCGCCAGCCTTGATCGGCGCAGTGGTACTCTGCTTCTTGTCGGGCGCGCCGGTCGTGGTCGCAGCCGCGGCGGCGCCCTTGGCGCCGTCCTTGATTTCGCCGAGCAGCGCGCCAACGGCAACGGTCTCACCGTCCTTGGCCGCGATCGCTTCCAACACGCCGGCCGCCGGCGCCGGCACTTCGATTGTGACCTTGTCGGTCTCGAGCTCGACCAACGGCTCGTCGACGGCCACAGCGTCGCCGGGCTTCTTGAACCATTTGCCGATGGTCGCTTCGGAGACGGATTCGCCTAGAGTGGGAACGCGGATTTCGGTCATTGTTGGTTCCGTTCGCTTCTATCTCACTGTGTCATCGCCCGCGCACGCGGGCGATCCAACGACCACAGCACTAGATTGCCGTGGCGATTGCCGGGTCCCCCGCCTTCGCGGGGGACGACAGGATCCATTACCCAAGCGCTTCGTCGAGGAATTGCTTGAGCTGTGCATTGTGTTTCGACATCTGCCCGACCGCGGTCGAGGCCGATGCGGGGCGGCCGGCATAACGCGGACGGCGATGCTTGGCCTGAATCTGGTTGAGCGTCCATTCGATGAAGGTGTCGACGAAGAACCAGGCGCCCATGTTGCGCGGCTCTTCCTGGCACCACACGATCTCGGCCTGTTTGAAGCGCTGCAATTCCTGCATCAGCGCCTTGGTCGGGAACGGATAGAGCTGCTCGATCCGCAGCAGGTAGATGTCGTCGATGCCGCGCTTCTCGCGCTCGTCGTAGAGATCGAAATAGACCTTGCCGGCACTCAGCACCACACGGCGGATCTTGTCGTCCGCGACCAGCTTGATTTTCTCATCCTTCAGCACCTGCGCATCGTCCCAGAGGATACGATGGAAGGTGGTGTCGGCGCCCATTTCGTCGAGCCGCGACACCGCCTTCTTGTGGCGCAACAGCGACTTCGGCGTCATCAGGATCAGCGGCTTGCGGATTTCGCGCCGCAACTGGCGGCGCAGGATATGGAAATAATTCGCCGGCGTCGTGCAGTTGGCGACCTGCATGTTGTCTTCCGCGCACATCTGCAGATAGCGCTCGAGACGGGCCGACGAATGTTCCGGACCCTGCCCCTCATAGCCATGCGGCAACAGGCAGACGAGCCCGGACATGCGCAGCCATTTGCGTTCGGCCGACGAGATGAACTGATCGAAGACCACCTGCGCGCCATTGGCGAAGTCGCCGAACTGCGCCTCCCACAGCACCAGCGCATTCGGCTCCGCGGTCGAATAACCGTACTCGTAGCCGAGCACGGCCTCTTCCGAGAGCATCGAGTTCAGCACTTCGTAGCGGGACTGGTTGTCGCTCAGATGATTGAACGGCGTATAACGCGCCTCGGTGCGCTGGTCGAACAGCACGGAATGGCGTTGCGAGAACGTCCCGCGTTCGGAATCCTGGCCGGACAGGCGCACCGGATGGCCGTCGAGCAGAAGCGTACAGAACGCCAGCGCCTCCGCCGTCGCCCAGTCGATGCCCTCGCCGGTCTCGATCGCTTTTTTGCGGTTTTCGAGAAAACGGTTGATGGTGCGGTGAACCTGGAAATCCTCCGGCACCCGGGTGATCTTTTCGCCGATCTCCCTGAGCTTCGCGACATCGACCCCGGTATTGCCGCGGCGCGGATCGTCGATCTCCATGCCGGCCTTGATGATCGACCAGCGGCCGTCCAGCCAATCGGCCTTGTTCGGCTTGTAGCCCTGACCGGCCTCGAATTCGGCTTCGAGCCGATGGCGCCAGTCGCCGCGCATCTTGTCGACTTCACCTTCGGTGACGACACCCTCGCCGATCAGCTTCTTCGCATAGATGTCGAGGGTCGACGGATGCTGACGGATCTTCTGATACATCAGCGGCTGGGTGAAGGCCGGCTCGTCGCCTTCGTTGTGACCGAAGCGCCGGTAGCAGAACATGTCGATGACGACCGGCTTGGCGAAGCGCTGGCGATATTCGATTGCAACCTTGGCCGCGAACACCACCGCTTCCGGATCGTCGCCGTTCACATGGAAGATCAGCGCCTCGATCATCTTCGCCACGTCGGATGGATAGGGCGATGACCGTGAATAGCGCGGATAGGTGGTGAAGCCGATCTGGTTGTTGACGATGAAATGCAGGCTGCCGCCGGTGCGATAGCCCTTCAGCTCCGACAGGCCGAAGCATTCCGACACCACGCCCTGGCCGGCGAAAGCCGCGTCGCCATGGATCAGCAGCGGCAGCGCCATGGTGCGGTTGTCCGGCGTCGCGCCGAGCTGATCCTGCTTGGCGCGCACCTTGCCGAGCACCACCGGATCGACGATTTCCAGATGCGAGGGGTTGGGCGTCAGCGACAGATGCACCTTGTTGCCGTCGAACTCACGGTCGCTCGAGGCGCCGAGATGATACTTCACGTCGCCCGAGCCTTCGACCTCGTCCGGCGTCGCCGAGCCACCCTTGAATTCATGGAACAGGACGCGATGCGGCTTGCCCATCACCTGGGTCAGCACATTCAGCCGGCCACGATGCGCCATGCCGAACACGATCTCCTGCACGCCAAGATTGCCGCCGCGCTTGATGATCTGCTCCAGCGCCGGGATCAACGACTCGGCTCCGTCGAGACCGAAGCGCTTGGTGCCGGTGAACTTCACATCGAGGAATTTCTCGAAGCCCTCGGCCTCCACCAACTTGTTGAGGATCGCGCGCTTGCCTTCGCGGGTGAAGGTGATTTCCTTGTCCTTGCCTTCGATGCGCTCCTGGATCCACGCCTTCTGCTGCGGATCGGAAATGTGCATGAATTCGACGCCGAGCGTCTGGCAATAGGTGCGGCGCAGGATCGCAACGATCTCGCGCATGGTCGCGAATTCCAGACCGAGCACCTTGTCGAGGTAGATCTTGCGGTCCATGTCGGCTTCGGTGAAGCCGTAGCTGCGCGGGTCGAGTTCTTGCTCGCTCTTCTCGGGTTCGAGATCGAGGGGATCGAGCTTGGCGTGGAAATGACCGCGGATGCGGTAAGCGCGGATCAGCATCAGCGCATGCAGCGAGTCACGCGTCGCCTGCAGCACGTCGGTCGAACTCAGTTCGACGCCGGCCTTCTGCGCATTGCCCTTGATCTTGCCGGAGATGACCTTCTCGGTCTCGGCCCAGTTGCCGTCGAGCGCCGCCACCAGTTCGCCGTTCGAGAGCTGCGGCCAGCCCGGCTGTTTCCACGACGCGCCCTTCGCGCTTTTGGTCACGCTCGCCGGGTCGTCCTTCAGGCTCTGGAAAAAGGATTGCCACTGGGCATCGACCGAAGCCGGATCGGCTTCGTACCGGGCGTAGAGGTCTTCGATATAGGCGGCGTTGCCGCCGTAGAGGAAAGAAGTAAGGGCGAAGGCTGCGTTCGCGTCCTGACGAGACATGCGGGCGTCCTGGCGTGGATCCGTATTCTGGATCGATGGCGTCTGATACCGTTGCTGACCGCCGGAAGCGGCCATTTCGGGGTCGAATCGGCTGAAAAATGCGTCCCGGCGGCGACCCTTTTACAGATATGGGGACGATTGGGCCACGATAACATGACATTGAAGTGAATTCGGATTCACTATTTTATCCCGATCCGGCGCTACCGAAGTAGCGGAAATCGCAACGAAAAAGGCCCGCGCCGGAGGGCGCGGGCCTCAATCGAACTTGAAACCTGACCGCAGAAATCCGGTCTCCTCAGCCTTTCAGCACCTCCACCAGCGTCTTGCCCACCCGCGCGGGGGACGGCGACACCTTGATCCCGGCTTCTTCCATCGCCGCGATTTTGGACTCCGCATCGCCCTTGCCGCCGGAAATGATCGCACCGGCATGGCCCATGCGACGCCCCGGAGGCGCGGTGCGGCCGGCGATGAAGCCGACCATCGGCTTCTTGCGGCCCTTGCGCGCTTCGTCCTTCAGGAACTGCGCGGCATCCTCTTCGGCCGAACCGCCGATCTCGCCGATCATGATGATCGACTCGGTCTTGGGATCGGCGAGGAACATTTCCAGCATCTCGATGAATTCGGTGCCCTTGACCGGATCGCCGCCGATGCCAACTGCCGTGGTCTGGCCCAGGCCTTCGCGCGAAGTCTGAAACACCGCCTCGTAGGTCAGCGTGCCGGACCGCGACACGATGCCGACCTTGCCCGGCTTGAAGATGTTGCCGGGCATGATGCCGATCTTGCATTCGCCCGCGGTCATCACGCCCGGGCAATTCGGCCCGATCAGACGCGACTTCGATCCGCATAGCGAGCGCTTCACCTTCACCATGTCCATCACCGGAATGCCTTCGGTGATGCAGACGATCAGCGGAATCTCCGCGTCGATCGCCTCGCAGATCGCGTCGGCCGCGCCGGGCGGCGGGACGTAAATCACGCTGGCATCGGCGCCGGTCTTCTCGCGCGCTTCGCGCACGGTGTCGAACACCGGCAGATTGAGATGCGTGGTGCCGCCTTTGCCGGGCGAGGTGCCGCCGACCATCTTGGTGCCGTAGGCGATCGCCTGTTCGGAATGGAAGGTGCCGTTCTTGCCGGTGAAGCCCTGGCAGATCACCTTGGTGTTCTTGTCGATGAGAATGGACATTATGCTGCAGCCTTCTTCACAGCGGCGACAATCTTCTGCGCGGCGTCGTCGAGATCGTCGGCCGGCACCACGTCCAGCCCGGATTCCTTCAGGATCTTCTTGCCGAGATCGACATTGGTGCCCTCGAGACGCACCACCAGCGGCACCTTCAGCCCGACTTCCTTGACCGCGGCCACCACACCTTCGGCGATGATGTCGCACTTCATGATGCCGCCGAAGATGTTGACCAGGATGCCCTTCACCTTCGGATCGGAGGTGATGATCTTGAACGCGGCCGTGACCTTTTCCTTGGTCGCACCACCGCCGACGTCGAGAAAGTTCGCCGGTTCCGCGCCATAGAGCTTGATGATGTCCATGGTGGCCATCGCAAGACCGGCGCCATTGACCATGCAGCCGATGGTGCCGTCGAGTGCGATGTAGTTCAGGTCGAACTTCGACGCCTCGATCTCCTTCTCGTCTTCCTCGGTTTCGTCGCGCAGCGCGAAGATGTCGGGATGGCGATAGAGCGCGTTGCCGTCGAAATCGATCTTGGCGTCGAGGCACAGGAGCTTCTGGTCCTTGGTGATCACCAGCGGATTGATTTCCAGCATGCTCATGTCGGTCGAGATGAACGCCTTGTAGAGCTGGTTCAGCAGCGGCCCCATCTGCTTCTGCAGGTCTGCGGTGAGGCCGAGCGATTGCGCCACGTTCCGCACATGATGCGGCATGATGCCGGTGGCCGGATCGACCGCAATGGTCAGGATCTTTTCCGGCGTGTCGTGCGCGACGGCTTCGATATCCATGCCGCCTTCGGTCGACACCACGATGGCGACGCGCGAGGTGACGCGGTCGACCAGCATCGACAGATAGAATTCCTTCTCGATCGCCGAGCCGTCCTCGACATAGAGCCGGTTAACCTGCTTGCCCTTCGGCCCGGTCTGGTGCGTCACCAGGGTCGAACCCAGGATGCGCGTGGCTTCGGCCTTCACATCGTCATAAGACTTGACGACCTTGACGCCGCCGGCCTTGCCGCGGCCGCCTGCATGAATCTGCGCCTTCACCACCCAGACCGGCCCGGGCAATTCGGACGCAGCCTTCATCGCTTCATCGACGGTGAAGGCCGCTATGCCCTTCGGCACCGGCACACCGAATTCGCGCAGCACCGCCTTGGCCTGATATTCGTGGATATTCATGGACGCTCCGTTCCCAACCCTCGGATGTCATTGCCCGCGAGGGCGGGCAATCCAGCGAGCAGAATAATGGCGGGATGGCTCCCGCTTGCGTGACTGACGTGCCCCGCCTGCGCGGGGCACGTCAGTGTAGTTACTTGTTCAAGTCCGGCGCGATGGTCTTGCAGGCATCGACCAGCTGCTGAACCGACAGCGCTGACTTGTCGAACATTTCACGCTCGGACGATGACAGATCGATTTCAACCACGCGCTCGACGCCCTTGGCGCCGATCACCACCGGCACGCCGACATACATGTCCTTCACGCCGTATTCGCCGTTGAGCCAGGCGGCGCAGGGCAGCACGCGCTTCTTGTCCTTGAGATAGCTTTCCGCCATCGCGATCGCGGACGATGCGGGCGCATAGAAAGCCGAACCGGTCTTCAGCAGGTTGACGATTTCCGCGCCGCCATTGCGGGTACGGATCACGATATCGTCCAGCCGCTTCTCGGTGGTCCAGCCCATCTTGATCAGATCGGGCAGCGGGATGCCGGCGACGGTGGAATAGCGCACCAGCGGCACCATGGTGTCGCCATGGCCGCCGAGCACGAAGGCGGTCACGTCCTCGACCGACACGTTGAATTCGTCGGCGAGGAAATAGCGGAAGCGCGCCGAATCGAGCACGCCCGCCATGCCGACCACCATGTTCTTGGGCATGCCGGAGAATTTCTGCAGCGCCCAGACCATCGCATCGAGCGGATTGGTGATGCAGATGACGAAGGCGTTCGGGGCGTATTTCTTGATGCCGGTGCCGACCTGCTCCATCACCTTCAGGTTGATGCCGATCAGATCGTCGCGGCTCATGCCGGGCTTGCGCGGCACGCCGGCAGTGACGATGCAGACCGAGGCGCCCTCGATCGCATCGTAGGAATTGGTGCCGGACATTTTGGCGTCGAAGCCGTCGATCGGCGACGACTGCGCGAGATCCAGCGATTTGCCCTGCGGAATGCCTTCCGCGATGTCGAACATCACAACGTCGCCGAGCTCACGCAATCCGATGAGGTGGGCGAGCGTTCCGCCGATCTGGCCGGAGCCGATCAATGCAATCTTGGGACGCGCCATGAGGAGATGAACCTTTATGTCAGGACCGTTTGGGCGTCACGGCCCGAAACCGCTTCGGCTTCGGCATGACGCTCGTGGGAAGGTCGCGGAACTGCGACCGGGCGGTGGTTAACGTGTCCTGCCATCGGCGACAAGCTTGCGAAAGGCGAAGGTCGCATGGATCAGCCTCACTGCTGATATACATTATTCCAGTGGGGTGGGCCGTTGCCAAGGGCGAAGACGCCCAACCATACACAATTCGACATTGCAGCGCACAAGGGGGCGCTGCGGCAGCGAGATCGCGAGAGCCGGGATGAGGCCTTTTCCCTTTCGCCCGTGGGCGAGGGACGTCACGTATCGATGATCCGCCCGCCGCGCGTATCGGCATCGCGGCGCGGTCCGTGCGGAAGCGCCAGGTAGCTCTGCGAACCCATCTCGATCAGGCGCGAGACCGTGCGCTGGAATTCGAATAGCTCGAGCCCCTGGTCGGCGACATACAGTTCGTGCGGTTGCGCCTGCGCGGATGCAATCAGCTTCACCGCATTGTCGTAGAGCGAGTCGATCAGGATGATGAACCGCTTCGCCTCGTTGCGCTGGGCAAAGCGCATCACCGGAATCCGCTCGATCACGAGCGTATGGTATTCATGCGCCAGCCGCAGGAAATCCGCCGAGCCGAGCGGCAGCACACACAAATCCGGAAACGAGAAGCGCGCCGCGCCCATCGCCGCCTGCGGCACATGCAGCTTGCGGCCCTTCACGACGAGATCCTGCGGTGAACCGCCCTGCCCGAGCGTGATGCGCGACCACGCTTCGTCGATCTCGCGATCGGCACGCTCGTCCGCCGGCACATACCAGACCCGGCCTTTGACCAGCTTTTCCAGCCTGAAATCGGTGCGCGCATCGAGCCGCACCACATCCATCTTCTCGTCCAGCAGCCTTATGAAGGGGAGAAAAAGCGCCCGATTCAAGCCGTCCTTGTAGAGATCGTCCGGCGCCACATTCGACGTCGCCACGACCACCATGCCGCGGCTGAAGAACTGCGTGAACAGCCGGCCGAGAATCATCGCGTCGGCGATGTCGGTGACATGGAATTCATCGAAACACAGCAGTTCGGCATCGTCGGCGATCGCATTCGCGGTCAGCACGATCGCGTCTTCGTCGGGTATCTCGCCGGCTTTCGCCTTCTGGCGAAAATCGTAGATGCGCTCATGCACCTCGGACATGAACTCATGGAAGTGCACGCGACGCTTGTTCGATATCCGGCTCGATTCGTAGAACAGGTCCATCAGCATGGTCTTGCCGCGCCCGACCTTGCCGTAGATGTAGAGACCCTTCAGCGGCGATTTCTTCACGCGACTGCCGAACAGCCAGCCGAGCGAGGATGATTTCGACGCGCGCCGCTGTTCGACGAGCCGCTGTTCCAGCGACCCGAGCTTCTCGACCGCCGCGGCCTGCGCTGCGTCGGGCGAGATGGCGCCGTCCGCAATCAGGGCGGCGTAGCGGTCGCTGATGGATGAAATCATGAGGATCGGCGGGCGAGGCGGAAATGAAGCCGAGGCATAGCCGCCGCAGCGCAGGCGCCGCAAGACCGCGTGGGCGCAGTTAACGAAGGTTTAACGGCGGCAGCCAGCCGATGCATGGCTGCTGCCGAAAAATGCAGCTTGGCCCTGTCTTAAAAATGCTGCATCGCAACATTATCTTTCGAATCGCCGCCTTGGCCGCTACCGGCCGTGCGGCGCGTCTCTGGGGAGGGACGAGGAGGGTCTCGCGAAGTCAGGAGACCGAATGACCGTACTCGACCCGCTCCCCGATGGGGGCCTGATCCGCAAATTGTGGATCGGGGAAGCCTATAAATATCGCGACCACCTGCTTCGGCTCGATCCCGAGAGCCGCCATCGCCGGTTCGGCGGCGGCGTATCGGACTCCTATATCCGCAACTTCGTCGACACCACGATGTGGCTGGACGCGATCGTGCACGGCTTCTTCGTCGACGGACAGATGCACGGCGCGGCCGAATTGCGCCCGATCGGCGGGCGGTTCACCAAGCAGGCCGAAGCCGCCTTCAGCGTGGAAAACGAATGGCAGAGCCACGGCGTCGGCTCCGCGCTGCTGGAGCGCATGCTGCTGACCGCGCGCAACCGTGGCATCGCTCATCTGCATATGGCCTGCCTTGCCGACAATCGCAGGATGCAGCAACTGGCGCGGAAATTCGACGCCGAACTGAGTTTCGATTTCGGCGAAGTGGTAGCCGAAGTGGAGGCGCCGCATCCGACGCCGCTGTCCGTGGTGCGTGAGATGGTGTCCGACGGCCAGAGCTTCGCAACCGCGATCCTCGACGCACAATCCCGCCTGTTGAAATCAACCTGACGTTAACCAGCCGGTATCCGTTCCCGGCGCAAGCTGTCGCCCTCTCAAGGGGAAAGGGCGCAGCATGACCAGCAACGGCTATGACATCAGGGTGCTGCCCGCCTGCAGCATGGAAGACCATCACGCGCATCTGCTGCGTCTCGATTATCTCGACCGCTGCCTGTTCTTCGCGAACGGCAACGACGATCATGCGGTCGACGCGCATTGCCTGCGGCTCTTGTCCTCGCAGGCGATCGTGATCGGCGCCTATGAGCAGGGGCGCCTGCGCGCCAGTGTCGAGATCATCCCGGACCGCGGATGCAAGCGCGCCGCGGCGACATTGATCGCGGAACCCGATTATCAGACCGACGATCTCGCCCAGGTGATGATGAAGCGCGCCAGCGACGAAGCGAGGAAGCACGGCCTCGACCGTCTCGATATGGTCGCCATGACCGGCGAGCCGCATACCATCCGGTCGCAGATGGCAAGGTTCGGCTGACGCCCCAACATCATGCCGGGCTTGACCAGTCAGACCGCCCGCTTCGCCGGCATCGCCACGAGCGGATAAGCCTCCTCGACCACATACGGCCCGCCGCCGACCGAATCGCGCGACGAATACAGCACGAAGCGCTCCACGCTAAACGGCGCCGAGCGAAACGATGCCCGTTCGGTCAGATAATCCGCGACCTGCCGGCTCGACGAATCGCGCAATCGGGCGAGCGTCACATGCGGCGTGAATTTGCGGCCCTCGGGCGCGAGGCCGACCCGCTGCATCAACCGCTCGATCTCGGCCTGCAGATCCATCAGCGCCTGCGATGGCGCGACATTGGCATATACCGATCGCGGCTTGCGGCCGCCGAACGCGGCCAGCCCGTCGAGCCGCAATTCGAACGGCGCACGATTCACGCCATCCAGCATCGAGGCCACGTCGTTCGCCACGCTGGCGTCGATGTCGCCGATGAAGCGCAGCGTGATGTGATAATTCTCGGGATCGATCCAGCGCGCACCCGGAAGTCCGCCGCGCAGGAAGGACAGCATCTGCCCGACATTCGCGGGAATCTCGATCGCGGTGAAAAGGCGCGGCATCGAGAACCTCCCATTTCCGTCACGTGCTGGACGTGACAATCGCGTGACAAAACGCAGCAGGGCTGCGCACAACAAGAACGGATTCGCCGAAGCGGCGCAAGCGTTAGCTTGGCGCCCGCGTCTTCGCGCGCGCGATCAGCTCTTCGACTTTCGGCAGTATCCCATCGACAATGATCTGCACGCCGGCTCCGTTCGGATGAACGCCGTCGCGCAAGGCAAGCTTCGGATCGGCGGCGACGCCCTCCAGAAAGAACGGATAGAACACCACGTCATATTTCTGCGCGAGCGCCGGAAAGATCGCTTCATATTCGCGGACATACTCGGCGCCCATGTTGGGGGCGGCGCGCATGCCGCTCAGCAGCACCGGAATATTGCGCGCCTTCAGTTTCGCAAGAATGTCGTCCAGCGCCTGCCGCGTCACCTTGGGCTCGACCCCGCGCAGCATGTCGTTCGCGCCGAGTTCGACGATCACCGCATCGGTTCCGTCGGCGATCGACCAGTCGACCCGCGACAATCCGCCCGACGCGGTGTCACCGGAGACGCCGGCATTCTCGACCTCGACATTGTGGCCCTTGGCCTTCAGCGCGCGTTCGAGCGCCGCGGGAAAGGCGTCCTGCGCGGACAGGCCATAGCCGGCGGTGAGCGAATCGCCGAAGGCCACGATCTTCAGAGGCGATCCTTTTGCAGGCGTCTGCGCGGCAACCGGCGTCGCGAGTGTGGCAGCGAAACCAGCCAGCGCGAGTGCCGTAACTTTGAGCCTATGGACTAAACTCGTCATCGCACCATATGGACCTGATCGGACCCGGATCCTGCCATATCGTCCTGCGAAGCAAAGATTTCAATGCAGCAACACCAAGCGCCTGCCGGAACCGCCGTCACCCTGTCCGGCGTCAATCTGTCGCTCGGCAGCGGTGCAGCCCGGGTTCACATTCTCAAGGATATCGATCTGACCATCGGCCGCGGCGAGGCAATCGGCCTGGTCGGGCCCTCGGGCTCGGGCAAATCGACGCTGCTGATGGTGCTCGCCGGCCTGGAGCGCGCCGATACCGGATCGATCGTGGTCGCCGGCGAAGACCTGCGCCGCCTGAACGAGGATGCGCTGGCGCGCTTTCGCGGCCGCAATGTCGGCATCGTCTTCCAGTCCTTTCATCTGATCCCGACCATGACCGCGCTCGAGAATGTGGCGGTGCCGCTCGAACTTGCCGGCGTGCCGGACGCCCATGACCGCGCCGCCGCCGAGCTGGCCGGCGTGGGACTGAAGGAGCGGCTGTCGCATTATCCCGCGCAACTGTCCGGCGGCGAACAGCAGCGTGTCGCGCTGGCGCGCGCGCTCGCCCCCAATCCCGCGATTCTCGTCGCCGACGAACCGACCGGCAATCTCGACGAGAAGACCGGGTCGCAAGTGGTCGAGCTTTTGTTCAAGGGTCACGTCGATCGCGGCATGACCCTGATCCTGGTCACGCATGATCCCTCGCTCGCGCGCCGCTGCCGGCGTGTCGTGCGGCTGCGGTCCGGCCGCATCGAAAACGATGCCGCGCCGGAAGCCGTGCGCGAGGCCGCAAGCGCATGAGCCTGACCTTGATGAGGCCAAATCCGTGAGTCTGGTTGCGACTCCATCGCGTCAGAACGGCTGGTCGTTGCCGCTGCGATTTGCAATGCGCGAATTGCGTGGCGGGTTGCGCGGATTCTACGTTCTGATCTTCTGCATCGGACTGGGCGTGATGGCGATTGCTGGCGTCGGCTCGCTGGCAGAAAGCCTTGCCGGTGGACTTGCGCGTGAAGGCCGCACCATTCTCGGCGGCGATGTATCCTTCGCGCTGTTTCATCGCGAGGCGAGCGTAGAGGAACGTGCGCTGCTCGCGCGCTATGGGCGCGTGTCCGATGCGGCGACCTTGCGGGCGATGGCGCGCGCCTCCGGCAGCCGCCAGGCGCTGGTCGAGATCAAGGCGGTAGACGGCGCCTACCCGCTATACGGCACACCGGTGCTGGAGCCTGCGATGCCGCTTTCCGACGCGCTCGCCACTCGCGATGGTGTGTTCGGCGCGGCCGTCGATATCGCGCTGCTGACGCGTCTCGATCTCAAGGTCGGCGACCGTATCGAGGTCGGCAAGGCGCCGATCGAAATCCGCGCAGTGCTGCGCGGTGAGCCCGACAAGCTGGCCGGCGGCATCGGATTCGGTCCGCGCCTGCTGGTGAGCATCGACGCGCTGCGCGCCACCGATCTGCTGCAGCCCGGCAGCTTGGTACGATGGCATTACCGCGTCGCGCTCGACGGCAATGACGCGAGCGATGTCGCCGTCAAAGCGCTGACCGCCGACGCCGAGAAACAATTTCCCGATGCCGGATGGGAAATCCGCTCGCGCGACAATGCCTCCCCGCAGCTCGAACGCAATATCGAGCGCTTCACCCAATTCCTGACGCTGGTCGGTTTGACCGCGCTTCTGGTCGGCGGCGTCGGTGTTGCCAATGCCGTGCGCAGCCATCTCGAACGGCGCCGCGATACCATCGCCACCATGAAGTCGCTGGGGGCGACCGGCGGCCGCATCTTCGCGATCTATCTGGTGCAGGTGATGGCGATCGCCGCCATCGGCACCGCCGCCGGACTCGCCATCGGGGCCGCGCTGCCATTCGTGATCGCCTGGACGTTCGGGGCGATCCTGCCGCTGCCGGTCGACCCGGCTCTGCAATGGACGCAGCTCGCGCTCGCCGCGATGTTCGGATTGCTGACCGCGCTGGCCTTCGCGCTGTGGCCGCTCGGCCGCGCGCATGACATCCCGGTCTCGGCGCTCTTCCGGGAAGCGGTCAGCGGCCGATGGAGCCTGCCGCGCAGGTCCTATCTCGTCGCCGCCACGGCGGTGACGCTGGCTCTGGCTGCGTTGTCGATCCTGCTCGCCTATGACAAGCGGATCGCCACCTTCTTCGTGGTCGCGTCGGCCGCGACCTTCCTCGTTCTTTACGTGATCGCCTGGTTGATCATGCGGCTTGCGGCGAAGCTGCCGCACTCGAAGATCACCGCGCTACGGCTCGCGGTGGCAAACATCCACCGCCCGGGCGCGCTGACGACGTCGGTCGTGCTCTCGCTTGGTCTGGGTCTCGCGGTGCTGGTGATCGTGGTGCAGATCGACGGCAATCTGCGACGGCAATTCCAGGACGCCTTGCCGGAACGTTCGCCGGCTTTCTTTTTCGTCGACATTCAGAACGCCGAAGCCGCCCGCTTCGACGACTTCATCCGCAAGACCGTGCCGGATGCCACACTCGGACGCGAACCGATGTTGCGCGGTCGCATCGTCGCAGCCAACGGAATCAAGGCCGAGGAATTGAAGGCGTCCCCACAGGCCGCCTGGGCACTGCAGAGCGATCGCGGCATTACCTATGCGGCCGACATCCCGAACGGCTCGCGGGTGATCGAAGGCGAGTGGTGGCCGGCCGATTATCAGGGCCCGCCCCTGCTCTCGATGGAGAAGCGTATCGCTGACGGTCTCGGCCTGAAGATCGGGGATACGCTCACCGTCAACGTGCTCGGCCGCAACATCACCGCCAGGATCGCCAATCTGCGGATGGTCGACTGGCAGAGCCTCGGCATCAACTTCGTGCTGGTCTATTCGCCGAACGCGTTTCGCGGCGCGCCGCACACCCATATCGCCACCCTGACGTTCCCGGGTGACACCACGGCGCAGCAGGACGCCGGGATCCTGCGCGAGATGGCGACGGCGTTTCCGGCGGTGACCACGGTGCGGGTCAAGGATGCGATCCAGGCGGTGGGATCGGTTGTTTCAAATCTTGTGCTGGCGATCCGGGGCGCCAGCGTGATCACCCTGATCTCGGCGGCGCTGGTGCTGGCGGGCGCGCTGGCGGCGAGCCACCACAACCGGGTTTACGACGCCATCATCCTCAAAACGCTGGGCGCCACCCGCGGCCGGCTGATTGCGGCCTATGCCCTGGAATATACCCTGCTGGGGCTGGCGACCGGGCTGTTCGGGGTTCTGGCCGGGTCGGTGGCGGCCTGGCTGGTGGTCACCCGGATCATGAACCTGTCGTTTGTCTGGCTGCCGGGTCCGGCGCTGGCGGCCGCGGCCGGCGCGCTGGCGGTCACGGTGGTATTCGGGCTGGCCGGCACCTTCAGCGCGCTTGGGCAGAAGCCCGCCTCGGTATTGCGAAACCTGTAGATTTGCGACATCTAGCCGCGTCGGTTGGTCTGATCTGCGACGTTCGCGACAGAGTATTTTTACCGCAATCCCCTGTATCATCAGGAAAGCTTCGCCATATGAGCGACTGACGTCGCGCGATAGGGCGATGAATTTTGGGGCGACAACTCAGGGAGTTCGATGATGTCGGACTTTGATCGAAACGCGGCCACCTATGACAGGGCCGCCGGGCGCGCGACAACCGCGGTCATTGACCAAGGTCTGCGCTCCTACATGCTGCACGTCTACAACTACATGGTGCTCGGCCTGGCCATCACCGGCTTTGCCGCGCTCGGCATTTACATGCTGTCGGTTACCGGCGACGCCGCCGCGGCCGCCAAGGTGATGCGCAACGGCGCGGAGCTGCCGGCTGCCATCCGCGGCGGCCTGTTCCTGACGCCGATCGGCTACACCATCTTCGTCAGTCCGCTGAAGTGGGTCATCATGCTGTCGCCGCTGGCGCTGGTATTCGCGCTCAGCTTCGGCATGGAGCGGATGCGACCGGCCACGGCGCAGATGCTTTTCTGGGTGTTCGCGGCGCTGATGGGCATCTCGCTCGGCTCGATCTTCATGGTCTATACGCAGACCTCGATCACCCGGGTGTTCTTCATCACCGCGGCAACCTTCGGCGCACTCAGCCTGTGGGGCTACACCACGCAGCGGGATATTTCCGGCTGGGGCTCGTTCCTGTTCATGGGCCTGATCGGCGTGATCCTCGCCTCGCTGGTGAACCTGATCTGGCCGAACGGCATGCTGCAGTTCGTGATTTCGGTCGTCGGCGTCCTGGTGTTCGCAGGCCTCACCGCCTACGACACCCAGCGCCTGAAGAACGAGTATGTCTACGGGCAGATGGAAGGCGAGGCACGGGAGCGGTCGGCCATCATGGGCGCGCTGTCGCTGTACCTCAACTTCATCAATCTCTTCACGCTGCTGCTGCAACTGCTCGGACAGCGCGAGGAATAGCGGCCCGTCGGCTGCGCCGACCGATACCACGTTACAAAGAGTTAAGGGGCCCGGACGATTCCGGGCCCTTTTTCGTTGCAAAGGCCAAGCGCCGCTGGAAACCGGGGCCAAGGTTCCCTATGTTCGCGGCGAGTGTGGCCGCCCGCCGGGTGGCCTGCCGGCCCGGCGGTCTCCGGGCTTTTGAAAGGGTTTTCCCATGTCCGATTTCGATCGGAATGCCGCCGCCGCCCGCGGTGGCTATGCGGACCGCGCGGTCGCCTACGATGCCGGCCTGCGCGCGCACATGATCCGCGTCTACAACTACATGGCCTCGGCAGTCGCACTGACCGGTGTCGTGGCCTACCTCACCTTCCAGATGGTCGGCGGCAATTCCATCTCCGTGGTTGGCGGCAAGATCAGCGGGCTCACCCCGCTCGGTCAGTTCCTGTTCGGCGGCCCGTTCATGTGGGTGCTGATGCTGGCGCCGCTGGCGATGGTGCTGGTGCTTAGCTTCGGGATCCAGCGGCTGTCGGCAGGCACCGCGGCGCTGCTGTTCTATGTCTATGCCGGCATCCTCGGCGTGTCGCTGGCGACGATCTTCATCGTCTACACCGCGAACTCGATCGCCAACGTGTTCTTCATCTCGGCGGCGGCGTTCGGTGCGCTCAGCCTGTATGGCTACACGACCAAGCGTGACCTCTCGCCGATCGGCTCGTTCCTGATCATGGGCCTGTTCGGGGTGATCATCGCCTCGCTGGTCAATATCTGGCTGAAGTCGGACGCGATGTCGTTCATCATCTCGATCGTCGGCGTTCTGGTGTTCGCCGGGCTGACCGCCTGGGACACCCAGAAGATCAAGGAGATGTACTCAGCCTCCGACGACGCGCAATCGGCCGGCCGCAAGGCCGTGATGGGCGCGCTGTCGCTCTATCTGGACTTCATCAACCTGTTCCTGATGCTGTTGCGCCTGTTCGGTGGCCGCCGCTAAGGCGGACAGCACAAACCGAAACGCAAAACGCCCCGGCTCCTGCCGGGGCGTTTTCGTTTTTGCTATGCTGACCTGAACCCGGTTCGACCTCCGCCGCCGCAACCATGTCGCCGATCACAATCCGACCGGTTCAACCGGACGATATCCAGGGCATCACCGCGATCTATGCGCATGCCGTCACGCACGGCACCGCGTCATTCGAGACCGAGCCGCCGAGCGAGTCCGAGATGGACCATCGCCGCAGGACGCTGGAAAACGGCGGCTTTCCGTATGTCGTCGCCGACATTGCCGGCCGGATCGCCGGCTATGCCTATGCCGGGCCCTACCGGACGCGGGTCGCCTATCGCTACACGGTCGAGGACAGCGTCTATATCCATCCGGCTGCACAGCGGAAGGGGATCGGGCGCATGCTGCTGACCGAGTTGCTGACCCGGGCCGAGGCGCGGGGTTTTCGTCAGATGATCGCGGTGATCGGCGATTCGGCACAGCTTTCGTCGATCGCGCTGCACCGTTCTCTCGGCTTCACAGCCGTCGGCACCTTCACCGATATCGGCTTCAAGCACGGCCGCTGGCTGGACTCGGTTCTGATGCAGCGCGCGCTGGGAGACGGTGCCAGCACGCCACCCGTCACCCCGCAACCAGCCTGAGTTTCTTGTCGAACACCCGCAGGACGCGGTCGAGTTCGTGTCCGCGCCGCATGATCAGCCCGGTGGCCGAGATCACGCTGAAGGCGCCCTGCCGGCGCGACAACTTCGGGTTTTTCTCGATGCGATAGATCGGAACTTCGGACGAGCGCCGGAACACCGAGAACACTGCGCGATCCTTCATGAAATCGATGGCGTAATCGCGCCACTCACCGTCCGCGACCATGCGACCGTACACCTGCAGGATCCGGTCGAGTTCGCGGCGGTCGAACCTGACCTCTGCGGGAGCCGATGCCGTGGCGCCGGGCACGCCCCCCGATCGCGCGCTGGGTTCGGTATCGCCCGTCAGACTCATGGGCGCCTCCTTTCCTTCTATGACAGGATGATGATTGCCGCTGGCGCGCGTGACCGCAAGACCCGCATCCGGAAGCCGGCGCGTGTCAGCGAATAAATTTGCGCAAGCCTTTCAATCGATGCGCTGAGAAGCCGCAGTCACGGCTTCGTGCAGGGAACCACAATAAGGCCCAAATTCGGTCCAGCGCCCGCCCCTAAGGATAGCGATCTTGGATACTCAAGACCCGATCCGGAAAGAGCTCCGGATCCTCAGCCCCCCAGCCCCCCGGGGTTCCAACGGATCGGGTCGTTTGTATCGCGTACGTTTTGAGTACCGCGTACGGTTCAATCCCCAACGCTTCAAGGCCGGCTTCGCGCCGGCCTTTTTTTCGCGCTGCCTTCTGACAGATCGTTATTGCAGAGACGCCGTGGTCGCGCCGTGAACTCCACCCGGAGCATCGGGCTTGCCGGCCTGCACCAGGATCGCGACCGCGTCGAATTTCCCCTTCGCGAGGATCTCGGACACGGACTTGGACAGGACCAGTTCTTCGCCCTTCCAGTCGCCGAGCTTGATCCAGCCACGCACGACATTGGTATAGGTCACGCTCTGCCCGCGGTTCTCACCGCGTCCGATATGCACGGCAACCGTCTTGGCCAGCGGACATAACCAGACTTCGCCGGACTGCCCGGGCTGACTTGCCGCCGGGATCGATACCTGAAGCTTGCCATCGGCAACGGTCGCCTTCACCGGCAGTTGCTGACGCTGTGGATTGGTGCGTGCCTGCTTGATGGCGCGCTCAATGGCACCCTTGTCGCTGCCAAGCACATGCGTGGTGCCGTTGATCACGACCTGCGGCGTATAGATCGCACGGTCGCCGCGTACGCCCGCATAACCGCGTTGCCGCTTGACGTGTCCCGGCAGCGCCAGCGTGTCCTTCCAGCCGAGATAGTCCCAATAATCCACGGACAGACTCATCGGCAGGATCGACGGATCCTGGGAGAGCTCGCTGAGCAACTTGTCGGCGGCGGGGCAGGAGGAGCATCCCTGGCTCGTAAACAGCTCGACCACCACCTTCGAGTCACCTGCGGCAACCGGCGTACCGGTCATCCAGGCCGCGCAAACGGCAACGACGACAGCAAGGGAATTGCGCTGGATCATGCTGACTTTCTGGTTTCTTGGCCGGCTTGTTCTTGGCCGCACGTGCCCCGCACTGGCAATTTGATGATGCGCCCACTTAACCGGCTGGGGCGCCATCCGCCACTCAATTTGGAGTGACATCGTTAAGGAGAAATTCCGTTGCCGGAACAGTGAATAGAGCGGTCCAGCGCCCGATGGCGCCGGACCTTGCCCGTCAGGCCGCGAGCTGCCGCAGCACGTATTGCAGAATGCCGCCGTTTTTGAAGTATTCGAGCTCGTCCAGCGTGTCGATGCGGCAAATCAGCGGCACGGTTTTCACACTGCCGTCAGCCATCTTAATTTCTGCGGTCACCTTCTGGCGCGGCCGCAAATCTTCAAGCCCGCGGATCGTGACGGTCTCGCTGCCCTTCAGTCCAAGCGTCTGCCATGACGTCCCCTCTTCGAACACGAGTGGGAGAACGCCCATGCCAACCAGATTGGACCGATGGATGCGCTCGAAGGACTGCGTGATCACCGCCCGGATGCCGAGCAGAACGGTGCCTTTCGCCGCCCAGTCGCGCGAGGAACCGGTGCCATATTCCTTGCCGGCGAAGACAACGAGCGGGACCTTCTCCTGCTTGTAGCGCATGGCGGCGTCGTAGATCGGCATCTGCTCGCCGTCGGGATAATGAATCGTCACGCCGCCTTCGACACCCGGCACCATCTGGTTCTTGATGCGGATATTGGCGAAGGTGCCGCGCATCATCACCTCGTGATTGCCGCGGCGGGTGCCGTACTGGTTGAAGTCGATCGGCTTCACGTTGTGATCGATGAGGTACTTGCCGGCGGGCGAGGCCTGCTTGATCGAACCGGCCGGAGAAATGTGGTCGGTCGTGATCGAGTCGAGGAAGAGCCCGAGAATATGCGCGTTCATCACATCGGTGAGCGGCGTCGGACGCGGCTGCAGTCCAACGAAATACGGCGGGTTCTGCACATAGGTGGAGTTGTTGTCCCACGCATAGGTCAGGCCGCCTGGCACGTCGATCTTGCGCCAGTTGGCGTCGCCCTTGAACACGTTGGCGTATTTCTTCGCGAACACTTTCTTGGTGACGTTCTTGCGGATGAAAGTGTCTATCTCCTTGGTGGTCGGCCAGATGTCCTTGAGCATGACCTTCTTGCCGGCCTTGTCGAAGCCGATCGGTTCCTTGGCAAGATCCTTCTGCATCGAGCCGGCGATCGCATAGGCGACGACCAGCGGCGGTGACGCGAGATAATTGGCGCGCACATCCGCGTTCACGCGGCCTTCGAAATTACGGTTGCCGGACAGCACAGCCGCCGCAACCAGATCGTTGTCGTTGATGGCTTTCGAAATCTCCTCCGGCAGCGGGCCTGAATTGCCGATGCAGGTGGTGCAGCCATAGCCGACGAGATTGAAGCCGAGCTTGTCGAGGTCCTTTTGCAGGCCCGAGCTTGCGAGATATTCGCCGACGACCTGGGAGCCAGGCGCGAGCGACGTCTTCACCCAGGGCTTCGACGTCAGACCCTTGGCCGCCGCCTTCCGGGCCAAAAGACCCGCGCCGATCATCACGCTCGGGTTGGACGTGTTGGTGCAGGACGTGATCGCGGCGATCACCACGTCACCGTTGCCGAGATCATGCTCCCGGCCGTTCACCGGCACGCGGGTCGAGAGATCGCCGGCCTTCTTGAATTCCTTGTCCATCGCCGCCGCGAACTCGGTCTGCACGGCTTTCAGCGGCACGCGATCCTGCGGGCGCTTCGGTCCGGCGAGCGAGGGCTCGACCTTGCCGAGATCGAGTTTCAGCACATCCGTGAAGGCCGGGTCTTTGGTCTCGGGCGTGAGATACATCCCCTGCGCCTTGGAATAAGCGGCGACCAGCTTGACCCGCTCTTCGTTGCGGTTGGTATCGCGCAGATACTTCACGGTCTGTCCGTCGACCGGGAAGAAGCCGCAGGTCGCACCATATTCCGGCGCCATGTTGCCGATGGTGGCGCGATCCGCGATCGACAAATCGAGCACGCCGGGACCGAAGAATTCCACGAACTTTCCGACCACGCCGCGCTTGCGCAGCATCTCAACCACGGTCAGCACGAGGTCGGTGGCGGTCACGCCTTCCTTCAGCTTGCCGGTCAGCTTGAAGCCGACCACTTCCGGCAGCAGCATCGACAGCGGCTGGCCCAGCATCGCGGCTTCCGCCTCGATGCCGCCGACGCCCCAGCCCAGCACCGCCATGCCGTTGACCATGGTGGTGTGCGAGTCGGTACCGACCAGCGTGTCGGGATAGGCGATTTCGGCGGTGACCGGCTTGCCGCCGACCTTCAGCTTGCTCTTCTTGCCGGTCCAGACAACCTGGGAGAGATATTCGAGATTGACCTGGTGGCAGATGCCGGTGCCGGGCGGCACCACGCGGAAATTGTCGAACGCCTTCTGCGCCCATTTCAGGAATTTGTAGCGTTCCTGGTTCTGCTTGTATTCCTCATCGACATTCAGCTTGAACGCGGAATTGTTGCCGAAGAAATTCACGATCACCGAATGGTCGATGACCAGATCGACCGGCACCAGCGGGTTGATCTTCTGCGGGTCGCCGCCGAGCAGATTCATCGCATCGCGCATCGCCGCGAGATCGACCACCGCCGGCACGCCGGTGAAGTCCTGCATCAGCACGCGCGCCGGGCGAAACGCAATTTCGCGGTCGGAGGATTTGGACTTGAGCCAGGCGGCCACCGCCAGGATGTCCTCCTTGGTGACCGTCCGACCGTCCTCGTTGCGCAGCAGATTTTCCAGCAGCACCTTCATCGAGAAAGGCAGCCGGGAAATTCCCTTCAGCCCGTTCTTTTCGGCGACAGGCAGGCTGTAATAGGCGTAGGTCTTGGCGCCGACTTTCAGGGTTCGGGCACAATTGAAACTGTCGAGCGAGGTCATGGATGGATCTTCCGTTTGGCGTTCCAGCTCTCACGAATCGGAGCTAACGTGCTGGGAACACGAAGCTTTTTCCGGGCGCGCCGGCGCGGCACCAAGGATTGGCGAGAAGCGGTCTAATCTGCGAGCTTATAAATTCTTTTTCGGCGATCTGCCATATGAACCCAAGGCTTCAACAACAATGCGGCGCATGTGTCGCGCCCTCGCCGCAGCCGGATGTCGCATAAGTGGCTGATACGATGATCCTTTCGGCGGAGGCCCTGTGCTGCCAGCGGGGCGGACGCTCGATTTTCGAAGGGCTCGGATTTTCCGTCGCGGGCGGCGAAGCGCTGCTGGTGACCGGGCGAAACGGCGCCGGCAAGTCGTCGCTGCTGCGGATGATCGCGGGACTTTTGCGAATCGCCGGCGGCACCCTGTCGCTTGCCGGCGGCGATGCCGAGCGCAGCATCGGCGAGCAGGCGCATTATCTCGGGCACAGCGACGCGCTGAAGCCGGCGCTCACGGTCGAGGAAAATCTCGTCTTCTGGACCGCATGGCTCGGCGGTGGCGGAGAGCCGCACGAATCGCTGGCCGCAGTCGGGCTCGATAGCCTGTCCGGGTTGCCGGCGGCTTATCTTTCGGCCGGGCAGAAGCGCCGCCTCTCGATCGCACGCCTGGTCGCAGTGAAGCGGCCGCTCTGGCTGCTCGACGAGCCGACGTCCGCGCTCGATACCGCGTCGCAGGCGGTGCTGCTCGAGCTGATGCGCGGACACCTGGCGGGCGGCGGGATGATCATCGCCGCCACGCATCTTCCGCTCGGCATCGAAGGCGCACGCGAACTCCGGCTGGAGCGTGCCGCATGAGCGCGCTCAGGGCCCTGTTCATGCGCGACATCCGGATCGCGATCCGGATCGGCGGCGGCGCGATGATCGGCGTCCTGTTCTTTATGACAGTTGTGACGCTGATGCCGTTCGCGATCGGTCCCGATCTCGCGCTGCTGCAGCGCATCGGGCCGGCGATCCTGTGGCTGGGCGCATTGCTGGCCAGCCTGCTGGCGCTCGACCGGCTGCTGTCGGCCGACCAGGAGGACGGGTCGCTCGACCTGCTTGTGATGGGGACGGCGCCGCTCGAACTCGCGGTCGCGGTCAAGGCGCTGGCCCATTGGCTCACCACCGCTCTGCCGCTGGTCGTGGTGTCGCCGCTGCTGTCGCTGTTTCTCAATCTCGATCTCGCCGCGACCGGTGCGGTCGCCGCCACGTTGCTGGTCGGAACCCCGGCGCTGACCTTCATCGGGCTAATCGGGGCTGGCCTGACCGTGACGCTCCGCCGCGGCGGCCTGCTGCTGCCGGTGCTGATCCTGCCGCTGGCGGTGCCGGTGCTGATTTTCGGGGTATCGGCCTCCAATGCCGCAGTAATCGGTCCGGTACCGTTTGGCACGCCGTTCATGATCCTCTGCGCCCTGACCCTGATGTCGCTGGTGGTCGGGCCGTTCGCCGCGGCGGCGGCGCTGCGCGCGGGGCAGGAATAACTTTCCCGACCGCGAGCGATCACGAATCCGTGTTCGGAGGCAGCGTCCGGTCCTGCCACTGCGACACAGGGTGGCGGGCCCGGTGTGACACAGTTTGGCAGGGCGTCGGACAGGTCATGACGGCCGATTGGATTGTGTATAAATAGCGGACACCATGGCCCTGATCGATCTCGCCAATCCGACCCGCTTCCTGTCGCTGTCCGGGCGTATCCTGCCCTGGCTCGCGGCGGCGACTGCGCTTTGTTTCGCTTGGGGTTTCTGGCTCGCCGCCGGTGCGCCGGACGATTACCAGCAGGGCGCGACGGTCAAGATCATGTTCATCCACGTGCCGTCCGCCTGGCTCGCCATGATGGGCTGGATGGTGATGAGCGTTGCGGCGCTCGGCACGCTGGTGTGGCGGCATCCCCTGGCGGACATGGCCGGCAAGGCCGCCGCCCCGATCGGCGCCGCCTTCACCCTTATCTGCCTGATCACCGGCTCGCTCTGGGGCCGGCCGATGTGGGGCACCTATTGGGTGTGGGACGCACGGCTGACGTCGGTCTTCGTGCTGTTCCTGATGTATCTCGGCGTCATCGTCCTGTGGCGCACCGTCGAGGATCCGACGCGCGCCGGCCGCGCCGCCGCGATCCTGACGCTGGTCGGCGCGATCAACATTCCGATCATCAAGTTCTCGGTCGATTGGTGGAACACGCTGCACCAGCCGGCATCGGTGGTGAAGATGAGCGGCCCCGCAATCCATCCGACCATTCTGATGCCGCTGCTGGTTATGGCGCTGGCATTCACGCTTTTGTTTTTCACGCTGCATTTCGCGGCGATGCGCAACGAAATCCTCAAGCGCCGCGTCCGCTCGATGCAGTTGATGCAGGCGGAAGCCGCACCCGGACGATGAGCTGAGCAACGATCATGGATCTCGGACCGCACGCCACGTTCATCATCGCTTCCTACGCCGCGAGCGCGTTTATACTCGCGATCCTGATCGGCTGGATCGTGATCGAGAATCGCACGCTGAAACGCACCCTGGCGGAGCTCGAATCACGCGGCATCAGGCGCCGCTCCGACGAGTCGAAGTCCGGATCGAAGCCCGACGCCCGCAAGCCCGTGGCACATTCCCTCGCATGAGCACGGCATCCGAACCCGCCAGCAGCGGGATGCGCCGCAAGCTTCTTGTCGCGCTGCCGCTGATCCTGTTCCTCGCTCTCGCGGCCTTGTTTCTTTACCGCCTTGGCGCCGGCGATCCCTCGCGCATTCCGTCCGCGTTGATCGGCCGCGAAGCGCCGGTTGGCGAACTTCCGCCAGTGCTCGGATTGGTGTCGGACGGCAAGCCGGTCCCCACGCTCAACGGGGCCGACTTCAAGGGCAATGTCACGCTGGTGAATGTGTGGGCGTCGTGGTGCGTGCCCTGCCACGACGAGGTGCCGCAACTCGAGGAACTGGCGAAGGACAAACGCATTCGCCTGGTCGGCATCAATTACAAGGATCAGCCGGACAATGCGCGCCGCTTCATCGGCCGCTATGGCAACCCGTTCGCCGCGGTCGGCGCCGATCCGAATGGACGCGCGGCGATCGAATGGGGCGTCTATGGCGTGCCGGAGACATTCGTTGTCGGCCGCGACGGCCGCATCTCATACAAACTGGTCGGGCCGATTACCGAGCAGAATCTGAAAGCGGTCCTGATGCCCGCGATCGAGAAGGCGCTGGCAGCGAATTAACTCTGGTGGGTTGTTCAGCCCTGTCTCGCCTTGAGCGCTTGCGCGGCTTGCACCACCAATGCTTCGCGCCTTTCGCGTCGGGGCCGGCCCATCTCCCTCGCCGCGGCGACAATATGCGGCGGTGAGGTAAAAGGCGTCCCGCCGGCGAATGGCGGCGCCGGATCGTATTCGATCATGAGCTGGATCTGCTGCGCGACGTCCTGCCCCTTTACATCGGCGACGACCTTGAACGCCGCGTCGATCCCGGAGGTCACGCCACCCGACGTGTAGAATTTGCCATCGACGGTCATGCGCTCGTCGGAAGGAATCGCACCAAAATGCGCGAGCAGATCGCGCGCTTGCCAATGCCCACCGGCACGGCGACCCGTGAGCATTCCGGCGGCTGCGAGCAGGAACGAGCCCGTGCAAATGCCGAACACGTATTTGGCGCGTTCGGCTTCGCGACGGACATAAGCCAGCCATGCCTCGTCCAGCATCGCGGTGTCGATCCCGGTGCCACCGGGAATGACAAGGATATCGCTCGGCTTCGCGGTGTCGCGGGTCTGGGTCGGCAGCAGGGTGAGCCCGCGATCGGTGCGCACCGGGTCCATCGACGCCGCCACGAGATCGAGCGTCCAGCCCGGCACGAGCGCCAGCACCTGATGCGGGCCGGTGATGTCGAGCTGCACCATATCCGGCACGATGACGATGTTGACCTGCATGATGCGGCTCCTTTCGCGGGCGATCAGCCCTGCGCCTCGTCCGGCTTGGCGTATTTCTGCAAGACGGGAAACTGCGCCAGCGCGTACACAAGCGTCAGCGGGATAAAGCCGAACGTCTTGAAGGCGACCCAGAAGTCCGTGGTCTGAGTCCGCCACACGATCTCGTTCACGATCGCCATTGCGACGAAGAACACGATCCAGCGGATGGTGAGGATACGCCAGCCTTCTTCGGTGAGGTGGAAGGCGGAATCGAATGCGATTTCCAGAAACGGTTGCTTCAGGATCAGGCCTGCGGTCAGCACGCCAGCGAACAGCAGATAGATGATCGTGGTCTTGAGTTTGACGAAGGTCGGGTCGTGCAACCAGATCGTGAGCCCGCCGAACACCAGCACAACGGCGCCCGTCACCAGCGTCATCACCGGGAAGCGCCGGATGAGCGCATAGGAGACCGCGACCGATACCACGAAAGCGGCCATGAAAGCCGCCGTCGCCCAGAAAATTCCGGCGCGTCCGTTCACGACAAAGAACAGGATCAGCGGCCCGAAATCGAGCGCGAGCTTCACAAACGGATTGAGCTGGGCTTTCTGTTCCATGACCTTCAGTCCTCAATCCCCGCCATCGCCCGCGCAAAATCTCGCGCCGTGAACGGCTGCAGATCGTCGACCCCTTCGCCGACGCCGATGAAATGAACCGGCATTTTGAACTTCTCGGCGATCGCGACAAGGATGCCGCCGCGCGCCGTGCCGTCGAGCTTGGTCATCACCAAGCCGGTGACATTCGCGCTCTTGCCGAAGGCCTCGACCTGCGAGATCGCATTCTGGCCGACGGTCGCGTCGAGTACCAGCAACACGGCATGCGGCGCGGTGGCGTCAACCTTCTTCATCACACGGATGACCTTCTCCAGCTCCTCCATCAGCTCGGTGCGATTCTGCAGCCGCCCGGCGGTGTCGATCAGCAGCACGTCGACGCCTTCGGCCCTGGCGGCGGTGACCGCATCGAAAGCAATGCCGGCGGCGTCCGATCCCTGCTCGCGCGCAATCACCTTGGCGCCGACCCGGCCGCCCCAGATTTTCAGTTGCTCGATCGCCGCCGCGCGAAAGGTGTCACCGGCGGCCAGCATCACCGTGCGGCCTTCGGCCGCGAATTTCGACGCCAGCTTGCCGATGGTCGTGGTCTTCCCCGAACCGTTCACGCCGGCGACCAGAATGACGAACGGCTTCGCGCCCTCGATCTTCAGAGGCTTCGCGACCGGCAGCAGCACTTTCTCGACTTCTTCGGCGATAATGGACTTAAGTCCCTCGGCATCGAGATTCTGCGCATATCGGCCCTGCCCGATCACGTCGCTGATCCGCGCTGCGGTCGCGAGCCCGAGATCGGCGCCGATCATCGCCTCCTCGATCGCATCCAGTGAGGCATTGTCGAGCCGGCGCTTGGTGACGAGGCCGGTGATCGCGGTTCCGAGCGAGCCGGAACTCCGCTTCAGGCCGGAGCTGAGCTTCTTCCACCAGCTGGTGGGTTGTTCTTCTGTGCTGCTGTCATTCATGGGCGGCCGTGATAGCGGTTTACGCATGACACCGGAAGAGATGGTAACGCGGCTTCTGTACCGCGACGGGCTGATGCTGGTGCTCGACAAGCCGGCCGGGCTGCCGGTGCATCGTGGGCCGAAAGGTGCTGCAAGCAAGGCGGCCGGCATTGCGGGCGCGTTACAGGACCATTTCGACGCGTTGCGCTTCGGCCTGCCGCGGGCGCCCGAACTCGCACACCGGCTCGACCGGGAGACCGCCGGCTGCCTGGTCCTGGGCCGACACCGCAAGGCATTGGCGACGCTCGGCGATCTGTTCAAGGAGGGCAAGGTCGGCAAGACCTATTGGGCGGTGGTCGAGGGCGGTCCGGAAGCGGATCAGGGCACGATCGACCTCCCATTGGGCCGCAGGGACCAATCCCGCGGCTGGTGGATGAAGGTCGACCCGGCGGGACAGCCGAGCCTCACAACCTGGACGGTGATGGGGCGCGCGGCTGCGCCCGGAGCCCAACCCCTGACCTGGCTCGCGCTCGAACCGGTCACCGGCCGCACCCACCAACTCCGCGTCCACTGTCAGGCGATGGGCTGGCCGATCCTTGGCGACAGCATATACGGCACCGCGCCGCGTTCCGGAGGACCGGGACTACATCTGCTGTCGCGCGAAATCGTGGTCCCGCTCTACAAGAACCGCGATCCGGTTCGCGTCACCGCACCCGTGCCGCCGCAGATGCGCGACGCGTTGATGGCGTGCGGATGGAAAGAGGAAACGGCTACAGCTTGTCCGCCAGCATGACGCGGCCGGTAGCGGCGACAGCAAGTTCGCCCTTTTCGTTGGTCACGCGACCTTTCATGTCGACCACATCACGGCCCGCAGCGGTCGCATTCACCTCGACGACCTCCCAGGTCAGCGTGATCGTCTCATCGGCATAAACCGCCTTGTGAAAACGGATCGAGAAATCGAGCCCCACCGCTTCGCTGCGCGCGGTGAAATAGGTTGCAGGCAATGCCATCAGATGTGCGGCCATCTGCGTGCCGCTGACGATGAGTTTCTTGTAGCGGCTATTCGCGGCCGCATCCTCGTCGAGATGCAGCGGATTGAAATCCCGCGCGGCGCGCGAGAATGCCTTCGCCTCGCCGGGCGTCATGGTCAGTGTTTCGGAAAAGGTCTCACCGACACGCGCTCGCATGACGTCACGCCGCAATCAGATGGCGGCCGTCATGCGCGGAAATGCTCACGTCGACAATGCTGCCCACCGGCGCGCCGCCGCCAAGGCGCACTGGCGTGAACTGCGCGGTTCGCGCGATACCGCCGCGCTCGATCAGCACGCTGCGGATGTGACCGACTTCGCCATCGAGATGGCGGCGCAACGCGACCGCAGCCTTCTCACGCAGCCTGCGAGCGCGGTCCTTCACCATCTCGCGCGGAACCTGAGGCATGCGCGCAGCCGGCGTTCCCGGCCGCGGCGAGAATGGAAACACGTGCAGATGGGTGACGCCGCATTCGTCCACGAAATCAAGTGAACGCGCAAACATCGCTTCGGTTTCGGTCGGAAAGCCGGCGATGATGTCGGCCCCGAACACCACATCGGGCCGCAACCGCCGCACCTGATCGCAAAATGCAATCGCGTCGCCGCGCAGATGCCGTCGCTTCATCCGCTTCAGGATCATGTCATCACCCGCCTGCAACGACAGATGCAGATGCGGCATCAGCCGCTGCTCCGCCGCCAGCGCATCGAGCAGATCGGTATCCGCTTCGACGGAATCGATCGAAGAGAGACGCAGCCGCTCGAGCTCCGGCACATGCTTCAGGATCTGCTTCACCAGCACGCCAAGCTTCGGCGAGCCGGGTAGAGTCTGGCCATAGCTAGTGATGTCGACTCCGGTGAGAACGATTTCGCGATAGCCGTTTTCGACCAGCTTGCGGACCTGCGCGACGATCTCTCCCATCGGCACCGAGCGCGAATTGCCGCGGCCATACGGGATGATGCAGAAGGTGCAGCGATGGTCGCAGCCATTCTGGATCTGTACCGTCGCCCGCGCGCGTCCCTCGATCCCGTCGATCAGGTGAAGCGCCGTTTCGCGCGCGGCCATGATATCGTTGACGACGATTTTTTCTTCCGCGTCGATCCCGAAGGTGCTGCGCGCGAAGGCCGCCTGCGCCTCGCGCCAGGCCGAAAGGTCGAACTTCTCGGTATTGCCGACGACGCGATCTACCTCCGGCATCGCGGCGAAGGTCGCAGGTTCGGTCTGCGCCGCGCAGCCGGTCACCACGATGCGCGAATCGGGCTTCTCCCGGCGAAGCCTGCGGATAGTCTGGCGGGCCTGCCGCACCGCTTCCGCCGTCACCGCGCAGGTATTCACCACCACCGCATCGGTCAGCCCGGCCTCATGCGCCTTGTTGCGCATGATTTCGGATTCATGCGTGTTCAGGCGGCAGCCGAAGGTGACGATCTCCACGCTCATGCGGGCGCCTTTGCTGCGAACAGCGCCGGATCGAAGGTGCCGTCGTATTCGAACGCGACGCCGCCGGTCATCAACACATGGTCGTCGCGCTCGCGCCACTCGATCATCAGTTCGCCGCCCGGCAGCGACATGCGGACCTTTCGGTCCGTTCGCTTGAGGCGGGCGGCGGCGACGGCGGTCGCGCACGCCGCCGAGCCGCAAGCTTTCGTCAGGCCGGCGCCGCGCTCCCACGTCCGCATGACTATATGTTGTGGCGACTTGATCGCGGCCAACGTGATGTTGGCGCGTTCGGGAAAAACCGGATGGTTTTCGAGCAGCGGACCCAGCTTTTCAAGCTCGTAGAAATATGGATCCTCGACCCAGAACACCGCGTGAGGATTGCCCATATTGACCACCGAGGGCGTGTGCAGGACCGGAGCATCGATCGGCCCGATCTGCAATTCGATCCCCCGGGTGTCGCGGAACTCCTCGGCCAGCGGAATCTCCTGCCAGCCGAAGCGCGGCTTGCCCATATCGACGGTGAAGGTGCCCGGCTGCGGCCCGCGCCAGCAATTGATCAGCCCTGCCCGGGTCTCGAAGGTCAGCGCATCCTTGCCGGTTTCCTCAAACATGATCGAGGCGACGCAGCGCATGCCGTTACCGCAGGCGCCGGATTCCGAACCGTCATTGTTGAAGATGCGCACGAAGCTCTCGGTTCCGGCCGCGCGCGGCGGATAGAGCGCCATCAGCTGGTCGTAGGGCGCGCCGGCGGGCGAAGCGACCGCCCGCGCATCCTCGGCCGTGATCGGCTGCGCCTGCGCGCGCATGTCGACCACGACGATCTCGTTGCCGATGCCGTTCATCTTGACGAAGGGTTGGTTGGCGAGCGCGCTCATGCCGGATGCCGCTGGAATGCCTGAATGCTGCCTATATGGGGCAATCGGCCGGTCTTGACCACCCGCGCGGTTCCATATGGCCGGTGCGGAATGGCCGGCGCCGTGGCGGGGTTCGACATGAAAAGGTCTGCATCCGCGCCATAAGGGTGAAGCCCTCAAGGAGATCATGACATGCTGTCCCGCCGTTCGCTGGCCGCCGCCGCCCTGGCACTGGCGCTCGCGATCCATCCGGGGCTGGCCGCTCAGGCGCAGCAGGAGGATGTGTTCGGCGCCGAGATCACGCTGCCGGAGCAGACCGTCGTCTATCTGCAGGGCACCGGCACCTGGGACACCGCCTATGAGACGGTGGTCGAGGCCTTCAAGACGGTCCACGAATATATCGACAAGCGCGGGCTCAAGCCCGACGGCGCGGCGATGATGGTCTATACCGGCGCCGACGATACCGGCTTCGATTTCCGCGCCGCGGTGCCGGTGATGGGCCCGTTCGACAATCCGCCCAAGGGCGACATGGCGGTCGGCACCTCGCCCACCGGCAAGGCCTACAAGTTCGTCCATCGCGGCGCCTATGACGGGATGGAAAACCTGTACGAGGCGATCACCAATTTCTTCGACGAGAAGAACCTGGAACCGGGCGACCTGTTCATCGAGCGCTATGTCACCGATCCGCGCACCACGCCGGAGGACGAGCTGGTGATCGAGGTGATTTTCCCGGTGCGGAGCGAAGGCCCGGCCGAGGCCCCGAGCGCCCCGGAGACCATTCCCGCGCCGGACGAAACCCAGCCGAAGCCGCAGTAACAAGCCTGTTTGAGCGGTTTCCTTGACTTCGGGGGCCCCCGCCCCTAGTTTCCGCCCGTTCTCGCAAGAGATGGACGTCTGAACCGCCGACCGGTCCCATGAGGCCGGAGGTCCCCGCCCGACAGCGCTGTGCGCCCTCGGGCGTAAAGGTGTTTTTGTAATGTTCGACAATCTGTCGGATCGGCTGAGCGGAATTCTCGACAACCTGACGCGCCGCGGCGCGCTGCAGGCCGAGGATGTCGACGCCGCCATGCGCGAAGTGCGGCGCGCGCTGCTCGAAGCCGACGTGGCGCTGGACGTCTCGCGCGGCTTCATCGAGCGGGTGCGCGAAAAGGCGGTCGGCGAGATCGTCGTCAAGTCCGTCACCCCCGGCCAGATGGTGGTGAAGATCGTCCATGACGAGCTGGTCAAGACGCTCGGCTCGGACGCAGACCCGATCGACCTGAATGCGCCTGCCCCGGTCGCGATCATGATGGTCGGCCTGCAGGGCTCCGGCAAAACCACCACCACCGCCAAGGTGGCGAAGCGCCTCACCGATCTCTCCAAGAGCAAGGTGCTGATGGCCTCGCTCGATACCCGCCGCCCGGCGGCGATGGAGCAGCTTGCCATCCTCGGCAAGCAGGTCGGCGTCGATACGCTGCCGATCGTTGCCGGCCAAACCCCGCCGCAGATCGCCAAGCGCGCCATCGAAGCCGCGAAACTCGGCGGCTATGACGTGGTGCTGCTCGATACCGCCGGCCGCATCACGCTCGACGAAGCGATGATGGCGGAAGCGGCCGAAGTGAAACGCGCCGCCGACCCGCATGAAGTGCTGCTGGTCGCCGATGCGCTGACCGGCCAGGATGCGGTCAATCTCGCGCGCTCGTTCGACGAGCGCGTCGGCCTCACCGGCATCGTGATGACCCGCGTCGACGGCGACGGCCGCGGCGGCGCGGCGCTGTCGATGCGCGCCGTCACCGGCAAGCCGATCAAGCTGATCGGCACCGGCGAAAAGATGGATGCGCTCGAGACCTTCGATCCGCAGCGCATCACCGGCCGCATCCTCGGCATGGGCGACATCGTCTCGCTGGTCGAGAAGGCCGCGGCGAATATCGATGCCGAGAAGGCGCAGCGCACCGCCGAGCGCATGCGCAAGGGCACGTTCGATCTCACTGACCTGCGCGAGCAGCTCAAGCAGATGCAGAAGATGGGCGGCCTCGGCGGCCTGATGGGCATGATGCCCGGCATCGCCAAGATGAAGAATCAGCTCGCCGCCGCCAATCTCGACGATTCCATCCTGAAGCGGCAATGCGCGATCATCGATTCGATGACGCCGCAGGAGCGGCGCAATCCGGACATCCTCAAAGCCAGCCGCAAGAAGCGCATCGCCGCGGGCTCCGGCACCTCGCCGGAACAGATCAACAAGCTTCTGAAAATGCATCGCGGCATGGCCGACATGATGAAGGCCATGGGCGGCGCCAAGCGCGGCCCGCTGGCGGGTCTTGCCAATGCGCTCGGCCTTGGTGGCGGCATGCCCTCGCCGGAAGAGATGCAGAAGATGGCGGAGAAGATGCAGCAGCAGGGCGGCGGTTTGCCGCCCGGCATGCCCGGACTGCCGCAGAACATGCCGGGAATGCCCGGCGGATTGCCCGGCCTCGGCGGCGGCAAATTGCCTGGTCTCGGCGGCGGCTATCACGGCATTGGCAAGAAGAAATAACCGACACACTCGCTCACAACCACTCACGACATTCGAACGAAAGGAAACTGAAAATGCCCGTCGTCCTGCGCATGGCCCGTGCCGGCACCAAGAAGCGCCCGGTCTATCATATCGTCGTCGCCGACTCGCGTTCGCCGCGCGACGGCCGCTTCATCGAGCGGCTCGGCCATTACAATCCGCTGATGCCGAAGGATAACGAGAACCGGCTCAAGTTCGATGTCGAGAAGGCGAAGGCCTGGATGGCCAAGGGCGCGCAGCCGTCCGACCGTGTCGCCCGTTTCCTCGACGCCGCCGGCGTGATGAAGCGCGAGAAGCGCAACAACCCGGAAAAGGCGATCCCGCGCAAGGAACGCAAGGCGATGGCGGAAGAGGCCGCGAAGGCTGCCGCCGCTGCTCCCAAGGCGAGCTAATCGCGCATGTCGCGTCCGAGCGACGGGCGCGAAACACGAGTCTGCGTGGCGCAAATCGGCGCCGCGCACGGCCTGCGCGGCGGCGTGCATCTGCGCTCCTTCACGCAGGATCCGCTGGCCTTTGCGGACTATGGTCCGCTCGAAACCGAAGACGGATCGCGCCAGCTTGAGATCGACAGCGTCAAGCCGTCGAAGGACGGCTTCACCGTCCGCTTTGTCGGCATCACCCGCCGCGAACAGGCGGAAGCGCTGCGCAACATCAATCTCTATGTCGATCGTGACCGGCTGCCCGCGGCCGACGACGACGAATTCTATTTCGCCGACCTGATCGGTCTTGCAGCGGTCGACCCGCAGGGCGAGACGCTGGGCGAGGTGGTCGCCATGCATAATTTCGGCGCCGGCGATATTCTCGAATTGAAGCTTGCGGCGGACGGCGCCACCACGATGCTGCTGTTCGACAAGGCGACGGTGCCGGAGGTGAACATCGCCGGCGGCCGGATCGTCGTGGTCATGCCGGAAGAGATTGTGGTGCAGGAGGATGACGCAAACTCCGACTCTTCACCTCCCCCCTTGCGGGGGAGGTCGGACGCGAAGCGTCCGGGAGGGGGGTGAATTGCGCAGGTTCATTTCTTGGTCACCCCCCTCCCCAACCCTCCCCCGCAACGGGGGAGGGAGCGCGGCTGCGCCAGCGGCGAAACCATGACCTTCCGCGCCACCGTGCTCACCATCTTCCCGGACATGTTTCCGGGGGCGCTGGGCATGAGCCTTGCCGGCAAGGCCCTGGCGGCCGGAGTCTGGTCGCTGGAGACGATCGACATCCGCGATTTCGGCATCGGCATCCATCGTCAGGTCGACGACACCCCGGCCGGGGGCGGACCGGGCATGGTGATGAAGGCCGACGTGCTGGCCCGCGCCATCGACTCGGCTGGGGCGGACGACCGGCCCCGCCTGCTGATGAGCCCGCGCGGTCGGCCATTGACCCAGCAGCGGGTCATCGAACTGGCAGGCGGGCCCGGCGCGCTGATCCTGTGCGGGCGGTTCGAGGGGGTGGACGAGCGGGTGATCGAGGCGCGCGGCCTCGAGGAAGTGTCGATCGGCGATTACGTGCTGTCCGGCGGGGAGATTGCGGCGCTGGTGGTGCTCGATGCCTGCATCCGTCTGCTGCCGGGGGTCATGGGCAAGGCGGTGTCGGCGCAGGAGGAGAGTTTCGCGCAGGGCCTACTCGAATACCCCCACTATACGCGGCCGCAGGTCTTCGAGGGCCGCGCGATTCCCGAAATCCTGACCTCGGGAGACCACGCCAAGGTGGCGGTCTGGCGTCGGTCAGAGGCCGAGCGGCTCACGCGGGAACGCCGGCCCGACCTCAAAACCCCGGAACCTGGCCCGGCCGGCCGCGAAAATCGTTCCAGAAAGCGGCCAAGTGATGGGTGACAAGTCACTGTCTTTCGACTAGAACCCGCCCCGGAACCGGACCAAGCGTCCTCCTTCTACGCCCCATTTTGCCGTGCCGTGCATGTCGGTGATGCGAGCGTTTTCGCGCACCGAGACCCGGCGCCGCCGACCGAACCGGAGATTACCGTCATGAACATCATCGAGCAGCTCGACCAGGAACAGGTGGCGAAACTCTCCGCCGGCCGTGAGATTCCGGATTTCGAGCCGGGCGATACCGTGATCGTCAACGTGAAGGTCAAGGAAGGGGAGCGCTCGCGCGTGCAGGCCTATGAAGGCGTGTGCATTGCGCGGAACGGCGGCGGGCTGAACGAAAGCTTCACCGTGCGCAAGATCTCCTACGGCGAAGGCGTCGAGCGCGTGTTCCCGCTCTATGCGCCGATGATCGATTCGATCAAGGTGGTGCGCCGCGGCAAGGTCCGCCGCGCCAAGCTGTATTATCTGCGCGAACTGCGCGGCAAGTCGGCCCGTATCGCCGAAGCCCAGACCCGCCACGGTGCCAGCACCAATACCGGCGCCGCGAAGGTCGCTGCGGAATAATCTTATCGTCCATTGCCGGATGAATCATGGCCGGGCTTACGCCCGGCCATTTTCGTTTCGGAGCGCTGCCGCATTCGCTTTCATTGCGGCTTCAGTCTGGAATTGTTATATCGCCGCCATGAGCTTGAGCGGTTTCATAGGGCCTTTCGCCTTCGTGCTGCGGGATCACGACCGCCTGCCCGGCCGGTTTTTCGGCCGCATGACCGCATGCATTCAGGCCGGCCTTTGAGGCGTCCGGCGCTGCGCATCGCGCGCGCCCTTCAGCATTCGTCTGCATCCGCTTAACCGACATCACGACACGCCGAGAGTCGAAACATGAAACCCCGTACCCTTTACGACAAGATCTGGGACGACCACCTGGTCGACGAACAGCCGGACGGCACCTGCCTCCTGTATATCGACCGCCATCTCGTGCATGAGGTGACGTCGCCGCAGGCCTTCGAGGGACTGCGCAATACCGGTCGCAAGGTTCGCGCGCCGCAAAAGACGCTCGCCGTGGTCGACCACAACGTGCCGACCACCGATCGCAAATTGCCCAATCCCGATCCGGAAAGCGCCGAGCAGATCGCGGTGCTGGCCGAGAATGCGCGCGACTTCGGCCTCGAATATTACAACGAGTTCGACAAGCGGCAGGGCATCGTCCACATCATCGGGCCGGAGCAGGGCTTCACGCTGCCGGGCACGACCATCGTCTGCGGCGACAGCCACACCGCGACGCACGGTGCGTTCGGCGCGCTCGCCTATGGCATCGGCACCTCGGAGGTCGAGCATGTGCTCGCGACCCAGACGCTGATCCAGAAGAAATCCAAGAACATGCGCGCGATCGTCGACGGCCAGTTGCCGCCCGGCGTCACCGCGAAGGATATCATCCTCGCGATCATCGGCGAGATCGGCACCGCCGGCGGCACCGGCTATGCGCTGGAATATGCCGGCGAGGCGATCCGGTCGATCTCGATGGAAGGCCGCATGACGATCTGCAACATGTCGATCGAGGGCGGTGCCCGCGCCGGCATGGTGGCGCCGGATGAGAAGACCTACGCCTATCTCAAGGATCGTCCGAAATCGCCGAAGGGCGCCGACTGGGATCGCGCGCTGCGTTACTGGGACATGCTGCGCTCGGACGACGGCGCGCATTTCGATCACGAGATCCGGCTCGATGCCGCCAAGCTGCCACCGCTGGTCACATGGGGCACGAGCCCCGAAGACGTGATCTCGATCACCGGCAAGGTGCCGAATCCCGACGACATCGCCGACGAGGCCAAGCGGCTCTCCAAGAAGCGCGCACTGGAATATATCGGCCTGCAGCCGGGGACGAAGATCACCGACATCAAGCTCGACCGCGTGTTCATCGGCTCCTGCACCAACGGCCGCATCGAGGATCTTCGCGAAGTCGCGCGCATCGTGAAGGACAAGAGCGTCAACGCCAATGTCAACGCGATGATCGTGCCGGGATCAGGCCTTGTGAAGGAGCAGGCGGAAGCCGAAGGCCTCGACAAGATCTTCCTGAAGGCCGGTTTCGAATGGCGCGAGCCGGGCTGCTCGATGTGCCTGGCGATGAATCCGGACAAGCTGCGTCCGGAAGAACGCTGCGCCTCGACCTCGAACCGTAATTTCGAGGGCCGTCAGGGCTTCAAGGGCCGCACCCATCTGGTGTCGCCGGCGATGGCCGCAGCGGCTGCGGTCGCGGGCCACTTCGTCGACGTCCGCGAATGGAAATAGCGCCGCTCGCTTGGCGGCGCTGCTGACCCACAGGAAAGGCCCGCTCTCGCGGGCCTTTCATTTTCAGACGAGACGTTGCGCTACCACCACCAGCGCGGACCGAAGCCGACGCTGATGACCGGCCCGCCCCAATAGGCGCGCGGCCCCCAATAGGGACGCGGTCCCCAATAGACCGGGGCTGGGGCGAAGTAGACCGGCCGCGGCCGCCACGCATAACGCGGACCCCACCATACGCGGCGCGGGCCCCAATAGGCTCGACGCGGGCCCCAATAGGCCGGAGGTCCCCAGTAAGCACGGCGCGGCCCCCAATAGGCACGACGGGGTCCCCAGTAGGCGCGACGCGGCCCCCAATAGGCACGACGCGGGCCGTAATAGCGACGGTGATAGCGGCGCTGCGAGGATATTTCCGAAGTCTGTGCCGCGGTGTCGGCACTATTCAATCCGGCAGTCTTCGCCCGAATTTCCGCATGAGCCGGCATGGCCAGCATCAGGGCGAAACATGCTGCTGCCACGGCGATGAGGGGCTTGTTCATGATCGACCATCCTTTGCACGAGAACGCACAAGTGGGATTCACCAACGCATCGGCCTGAAAGCGGTTCGCTTCGAGCAGACCCGCGTGCACAAAAGATTAGGCCCGCCTTTCGGCGGGCCTTTGACCTTTCGCAAAATGCGAGGGGATCAGAACCAGACGCCGAATCGCGGTCCGCCCCAGAAGCCCAGGCTCACGCCCGGCCGATAATAGTAAGGGTAGGGCCGCGCGTAGCGATACGGCCGGTAATAGCCATAACGCGGTCCGCGATAATACGGCCGATGGCGATAACCGTAATGACGCCGGTAATGACGCCGCTGCGAACTCACATCGGTGTGCTGGACCTGCGCCGCCGGGTTGCTCGCGCCTTGTGTCCTGACGGTTCCCTCAGCCTGCGCAGGCATCGAGAAAACGGCCGCGAAGCCGGCGGCTGCCAGAGTTGCAACAATCGCTTTCATACGCGCACTCCTTTGTTCCGTGTCGCCTCTCGTCCCATTAACGCGCCAACGCCGGTTCCGTTTCAGCGGCGCTGCGACGATCTGGCTGACGAGCCATGCACGCGCGAACGCGCTTCGCACCACGAAAACAAAAGGCCCGCCTTGCGGCGGGCCTTTCTCGTCGATCCTTGAGATCGCGCGATCAGTAGTAGCGGTAATACCGATAGGGCCGGTACGGCCGGTAATAATAGCGCGGGCGATAGTAATACCGGTACGGCCGATAGTAGCGATAAGGCCGATAGTACCGGTAATAGCGGCGCGCGCTGATCTCGTCGTGTACGACGGTATTTTCCGCATTACGTGCACCGTCCGCAGCCGCGCTCGCCGGCGCGGGCGTCAGCGCAATCAGCACACCGAACAGGGCGAGGAAGCCAAGACTTTTCAGCATGAGGGTCTCTCCAAGGTGAACCTGCCTCTCCACCAGATAGACGCCCTGAGGCATTCGTTGCAATCGTCCCCGACGCACAACATAGCGCAATGGCGAATGAAAGTTAACCCCGCACCCAGCGGCAGCGCATCTGCGGCGTCATTACGGTTCCGCTCGGCCGGTACTCGGTCGCGTACCAGTCCACGCATTGCCGCACGTAGCCAGGTCCCGGCGGCGCATAAGGGCCGGGACGCGGATAGTCATAGGCCGCTGGCTGATCCCGCTCGATCCGGATGCGAGGACGCTGACGCGTTTGTGACGAGAATTCGGTTCCCTCAACGCGTGCGTTTTCGTCCGATGAAATCGGCACAACGACCGCCGCAGCCGGCGCCAGCAGCGCTGCAGCGAGTATGAGGCAAGACAACCTGTTCATGCCGGAACGCTCCCTCATTCGGAACCGGTCGTCAACCATTTGAATCCGGAACGCGAAAGCGCCTAGGGTGCTGTCATGGAACCGCGATCCCGAACCGACAAGGAACAGGCGGCGCTGGCCGATCTTGCGCGGCTGCAGCGCGAGGGCGACGCGCTGGCCGGCTTTTTCGGACGTCCGCGGGATCATTTCGCCGCAGCCGACGCACCCGCCGACGATTCCATCGAAAGATGGGGCCGCCGGATCGGGCGCGCGCTCAGCGCCATCGCGTTCGTGGCGCTGGCCGTCTATCTGTACCTGACCTATGTCCGCTGACGATCCTGAAAACCCGATTACCGATCCGCTGGGTTGGCGCGCCGTCAAGGCGCTGTCGCTCGCCGAGATGGAAGCGATTGCATCCGACGCCTACCGCCGACTGCCGGATGGATTTCGCGCGCTGTGCGAGGGCGTGATCATCCGCGTCGACGATTTTCCTTCCGACGACGTGGTCGCCGAGATGCGGCTCGAAAGCGAGTTCGACATCCTCGGCCTGTTCCAGGGCGTCGGCCTGCCGTTCCGCTCCGAAAGCGCATCGGGCCAGATGCCGAACATGATCTGGCTCTATCGGCGGCCAATCCTCGATTACTGGGCGGAGCACGACGAGACTCTGGGTGCGATCATCACCCATGTGCTGGTGCACGAGATCGGCCACCATTTCGGCCTGTCGGACGACGACATGGAAGCGATCGAAGCCAGCGTTCAATGACCCTGTAACACCGTCTTTCCGAAGGGGAGAACCACCATGCGCAAGAAGCCGTGCCTGCAAGCAACCGACGTTCGCAAGATGGCCGACGCCTGCCGGGCCGAGGCCGAGAAGAACAAATGGGTCGTGACTATCGCCATCACCGACGATGCCGGCGTTCTGCTCTATCTCGAACGCATGGAGGGCGCCGGCCCGACCAGTGCCGAGGTGGCGGCGCTGAAGGCGAAGACCTCCGCGATCACCCGGCGGCCCACGAAATTCTGGGAAGAACGGGTCAAGGAACGTCCGGTTTTCATGAACTTCCCCGGCGTGCTTCAAATCCAGGGCGGGCTGCCGATCATGTATGAAGGCGAATGCGTGGGCGCTATCGGGGTGTCCGGCGTGCAATCGCACGAGGACGAGCAGATCGCCAAGGCGGGTATCGACACGCTGGCGTGAGGCTGGTGGCTGGTGGCTGCCGCCGGCCCGGGCTCATCGACTTGACCGGGGGCCGGTCCGGCGGCATGACAGGCGCAATTCCGGGCTGCCTCCGGGCGGCCGGCCAAGGATCAAGACTCATGGATAAATTCAAGGTTCTGGAAGGCGTCGCGGCGCCGCTGAAAGTGGTCAATGTCGACACCGACATGATCATCCCGAAGCAATATCTGAAGACCATCAAGCGCACCGGCCTGGGCAAGGGCCTGTTTTCCGAGAAGCGCTTCAACGACGACGGCAGCGAAAACCCGGATTTCGTGCTCAACAAGCCGGCCTATCGCAATGCCAAGATCCTGGTCGCCGGCGACAATTTCGGCTGCGGCTCCTCGCGCGAGCATGCGCCCTGGGCGCTGCTCGATTTCGGCATCCGCTGCGTGATCTCCACCTCGTTCGGCGACATCTTCTACAACAACAGCTTCAAGAACGGCATCCTGCCGATCCGCGTGACGCAGGAGGAGCTCGACAAGCTGTTCGACGATGCCGAGCGCGGCGCCAATGCCACGCTCACCATCGACCTCGAGAAGCAGGAGATCCGCGGCCCCGACGGCGGCGTGATCAAGTTCGAGATCGACGCCTTCCGCAAGCATTGCCTGCTGAACGGCCTCGACGATATCGGACTGACGATGGTGAAGAAGGACAAGATCGACACCTTCGAGAGCAAGGTCGCCGAAGCGCGTCCGTGGATGTGACACGAGGCGGAGCCTTTGGCTCCGTTCGCTCCCGCGAAAGCGGTAGCCCATCTCTTCAGTAGTCTTTCACCTTGGTAAATCTGGGTCCCCGCTTTCGCGGGGACGAACGGGAAATGAGATGGCTCGCGGCGATCACCGCGTGCGTGTCAGCGCCAGCCACACGCCGCCGCCGATCAGAAACACGCCGCTGACTTTCGAGACCAGCCGCACGCGCGCCTGCGTGAACATGCTCCGCGCGCTGCCGGTCAGCACCGCATAGGCGGCGTCGGTCACCGCGGCGGTCAGCATCGCGGTCAGGCCGAGCAGGATCACCTGCAGCACATAATCACCCGCCGGATCGACGAATTGCGGGATGAAGGCGCCGAAGAAGATCAGCACCTTCGGATTTGACAGCATCACCAGGAAGCCCTGCAGAAAAAAGCCGCCGCGCGGCTTTGGCGTCTGTCCCGGATCGTGGAGACGGCCGGTCGAGCGCCACATCCTGATGCCGATCCAGATGAGGTAAGCCGCGCCCAAAAAGCGGATCCAGTCGAACCACACGCCCATGGTCTCGATCACCGACGCGAGCCCGATCACCAATACGCCGACGAACACGGCGAGCCCGGCCTGGGTGCCGGCGACATTGGCGAGGCCTGCGCGCGTGCCGTGCGTCAGCGAATTGGCAACAATCAGCGTCACCGTCGGGCCTGGCACGAGGGTGAAGACGACGCAGGCGAGCAGATAGGCGGCGAAGAGTTCGAGAGACATGGCCTTACCCTTTTGCCGCGATCGCATCGGCGATCGCGACGGTGCGGCGCGCGATATCGGCATGCATGCGCTCGACCATGCGGCCGTCGAGCATGATCGCGCCCTTGTCGGCATTTTCCGGCAGGTCGAAGGCGGCGATGAATTTGCGCGCCTGCGCGATCTCCGCCTCGCTCGGCGAGAAGGCGCGGTTGCACGGCTCGATCTGGTTCGGATGAATCAGTGTCTTGCCGTCCATCCCGAGATCGCGGCCCTGTTCGCATTCGGCGATGAAGCCGTCGGCGTTGCCGATGTCGTTGTACACGCCGTCGAGGATCGCAATGCCGTAGCAGCGCGCCGCCAGCACGCAGGTGGTCAGCCAGGGCAGCATCGGCGCGCGGCCGGGCACAAGACGCGCCGAGGTTTCCTTGGCGAGATCGTTGGTGCCGAGCACGAAGCCCGCCAGCCGGGTCTCGGAATCCTTCGCGGCCGCGGCGATGTCGATAATGTTGAGGATCGCGGCCGGGGTCTCGATCATCGCCCAGATCCGGATCTTGCGGTCGGCTTTCATGTCCAGCAGACGCTGACCGAGAATTTCGAGCTGCTCCGACGAATTCACCTTCGGCACCAGGATCGCGTCAGGCGCCGCCAGCGCCGCCGCGGTCACATCGTCGGAATGCCAGGGCGTATCGAAGCCGTTCACGCGAATGAAGACCTCGCGCGATCCGAACCCGCCCTGCTTCACCGCGGCTGCGACCTGCTCGCGCGCCGCCGCCTTGGCGTCCGGCGCCACCGCATCTTCGAGATCGATGATCACGCCGTCGGCCGGCAGCGTCCGCGCCTTCTCGATGGCGCGGGTATTCGAGCCCGGCATGTACAGCACGGATCGACGCGGTCGGTTGGTCATCGGTCCCCCCTTGTTCGTGAACCCTAGCGAGACGGCGTTTCTCATGCCAGCGTAAGCCATGGGCGACAATGGTCGAATGGACGGCAACGACGTCTGGCTTGCCGGGGTGGATGGCTGCCGCGCCGGCTGGCTGGTCGCGTTCGTTCGGCCCAGCGGGGATGAAATCCGCGTCTGCGTCGTGCCGGATTTTCAGGCCATATCCGCCGCTCCCGAAAATCCGGCGATCATTGCGGTCGACATGCCGATCGGCCTGCCGGAGCGGACCGGGCCCGGTGGACGAGAGGCCGAGGCGGCCGTCCGGCCAAAGCTCGGCATGCGGCAATCGGCGGTGTTCTCGGTGCCGTCCCGGGCGGCGATGGCGCAAACCGATTATCGCGAGGCCTGCGCGGCCGCGCTGGCCACTTCCGAGCCGCCGCGGAAAATCTCCAAGCAGCTTTTCATGATCGCGCCGAAAATCCGCGAGATCGATTCCTGCCTGCGCGGCGACCCGACCGCCGCCGCGCGCTGTTTCGAGGTGCATCCCGAGGTCGCGTTCTGGCGCTTGAATGGCGAACGGGCGCTGACCGAGCCGAAGAAGGTCAAGGGCAAGCCCTATGGACCGGGACTGGACCTACGCCGTGGATTGCTCGCGGCGGCCGGGTTGCCTGCCGCATTGATTGAGGCTGCACCGCCAAAGGGCGCGGCGGTGGACGATCTGCTCGACGCCATCGCCTGCGCGGTGATCGCGCGGCGCATCCATGCCGGGGTCGCAAAGCCGTTTCCGGATCCGCCGCCGGTAGATCGTTACGGGTTGCGGATGGCGATCTGGGCATGATAACCGAACGCCGCCGCAAGCCTTGTAACGCGGCGTTTCGGAGCGCCCATTGAGCGACGTTCTCGGACTTGCTGCACAGAACCTGCTCTCGCCGATGGTTCTGTTTTTCGTTCTGGGCCTCCTCGCCGCACTTTCGAAATCCGATCTTGCCGTTCCCGAAGCGATTGCCAAAGGCATCGCGCTCTATCTGATGCTGGCGATCGGCTTCAAGGGCGGCGTGCAGGTCGCGGTCTCCGGCGCCGACCTGCGCATGGCCGGCGCGATCCTTGGCGGCATCGCGCTGTCGGTTGTCATTCCGGTCATCGCCTTTTTCATCCTGCGCGTGACGAGTTCGCTGTCGGCGATCGATGCCGCTGCGACCGCGGCGCATTACGGCTCCATCTCGATCGTGACGTTTATCGCCGGCACCCAGGCCCTGCAGGCGATGGGATTGGCCTATGAGGGCTACCTCGTCGCCGTCGCCGCCAGCATGGAAGCGCCGGCGATCGTGGTGGCGCTGCTGCTCGCCCGGCGCTATTCGCGCAGCACTGATGAGGACGAGCCGCTCGGCCGTGTGCTGCGCGAGGTCGCCGGCAATCCGTCCATCGTCATGCTGGTCGGCGCCTTCGTCATCGGCTGGATCACCGGCGCGCGCGGCAACGAGATGATCAAGCCCTTCGTCGGCGATCTGTTTCTCGGCGTGCTCTGCCTGTTCCTGCTCGACATGGGCCTTGTGGCCGGACGCGGCATGCGCGACGGGCGGCGCTATCTGACCGCGCCCGTCATCGCTTTCGCGCTCTACATGCCGCTGATCAGCGCCGCGCTGACGCTGCCGCTGTGCCTCGCGATCGGCCTGTCGGCCGGCGGAGCGGCGCTGCTGATGACGCTCGCGGCCTCGGCGTCCTATATTGCCGTGCCCGCTGCCATGCGCCTTGCCTTGCCGCAGGCCAATGCGTCGATCTATCTGACGCTGTCGCTCGGGGTTACCTTCCCCTTCAATCTGATGATCGGCATTCCGATCTATGTGTGGATCGCGCAGACCGCGATCCGGTCATAACGGGCGAGGCAACGATGGAGATGCACGCCAAGAAGCGGGTGGAGATCGTGGTCGAAGCGCCGCTGCTCAACCGCCTGCTTGCCTTGCTCGATGAGGCCAGCGTGTCCGGCTATACGGTGCTGCCGGCCATTGCCGGACGCGGCCATCACGGCGCCTGGAACCGTGAGGGACTGGCGACCGATGCGGGCCGGATGGTGGTCGTCGTGCTGATCGTCGGCGCCGACGCGGTGTCCGGCCTGATGGACCGAATTTTTCCGCTGATCGCCCGGCAGATCGCGATTGTCACGGTTTCCGACGTCCAGGTGGTTCGCGGCGACCGCTTCTGATCTTCTGGGCCTGCCGGCCCCGGCGTTGATTTCGAAGCCCGCATGCCATATCGGGACCGGTCATGGGCTCAGCTTTGAACGACCAGCAGAACCAGTCCGCCTGCTTTCCGGCGCGCCTTCTTGGCGGGTACCAGAAGTTCCGCTCCGGCCGGCTGGTCGAGGAGCAGATGCGTTATCAGGAACTGTCCGAAATCGGACAGTCGCCCGAAATCATGGTGATCGGCTGCTGCGACTCGCGGGTTTCGCCCGAGGTGATTTTCGACGCCAAGCCCGGCGAATTGTTCGTGGTGCGCAACGTGGCGAACCTGGTGCCGCCCTACACGCCTGACGGCGCGCAGCGTGCTGTCTCCGCGGCGCTGGAATTCGCGGTGCAGGCGCTCAAGGTCAAGCACATCGTGGTGCTGGGCCACGCGCAATGCGGCGGCATCCGCGCCTTTGCGGAAGAGAGCAAGCCGCTGTCGCCCGGCGACTTCATCGGCCGCTGGATGGAAATGATCGCGCCGGCCGCAGCGATGATCGGCGCGCGCGGCGGCGAGCCGATGGGTACTTACCTTGCCCGGCTGGAGCAGGCGTCCATGGTCAAGACGCTCGACAACCTGATGACGTTTCCCTGCGTGCGCATTCTGGTCGAGCGCGGCAAGCTGCAGCTCCACGCCGCGTATTTCGGCGTCGCCACCGGCGGGCTTTCAGTGCTCGATAACGAAAGCGGCGCGTTCAGACCGGTGGCGCAGGCCGAACACGCCAACGTGCTGGCGGAACCAAGGTTTTAACAAGGGGACCTTACCTCTCCCCGCTTGCGGGGAGACGCATCTTCGAAGCTCGCCACCCTCTCCCCGTGTGAACGGGGAGAGGGTGAAAACTAGGCCGCTTTCATCTTCGCGGTGATCAGCTTGCGGTTGATCAGGCTCTCGGCGATCTGGATCGCATTCAGCGCCGCGCCCTTGCGCAAATTGTCCGACACGCACCACAGCGCGAGCCCGTGCTCGACGGTCGGATCCTCGCGCACGCGGCTGACATAGGTCGCGTCGTCGCCGGCCGCTTCGTACGGCGTCGCGTAGCCGCCATTCTCGCGCTTGTCGACGACGAGGACGCCCGGCGCATTGCGCAGGATCTCATGCGCCTGATCGGGGGTGATCTCGTTCTCGAATTCGATATTCACCGCCTCAGAATGGCCGACGAAGACGGGGACGCGGACGCAGGTCGCGGTCAGCTTGATCTTCGGATCGAGAATCTTCTTGGTCTCGACCACCATCTTCCATTCTTCCTTGGTGTAGCCGTCGTCCATGAACACGTCGATGTGCGGGATGACGTTGAAGGCGATGCGCTTGGTAAATTTCTTCACCTCCAGTTCGCCGAGCGAATAGACCGCCTTGGTCTGACGATCGAGTTCGTCCATGCCGTCCTTGCCGGCGCCCGACACCGATTGATAGGTCGAGACCACGACCCGCTTGATCGTCGCGGCATCATGCAGCGGCTTCAGCACCACGACGAGCTGCGCGGTCGAGCAATTCGGATTGGCGATAATGCCCTTCTTGCGAAAGTCCTTGATGGCGTCTGCATTCACTTCAGGCACGATCAGCGGCACGTCCGCGTCGTAGCGCCAGGCCGACGAGTTATCGATCACCACCGCGCCTTGCGCCGCGATCTTCGGGGACCATTCCTTCGACACCGTACCACCGGCCGACATCAGGCAGATATCGATGTCCGAGAAGTCGTAGTGCTCGAGCGCTTTCGCTTTCAGCGTCTTGTCGCCATAGGAAACCTCGACGCCCATCGAACGGCGCGATGCAAGCGCTACGACCTCGTCGGCGGGAAACCGCCGCTCGGCCAGGATATCGAGCATTTCGCGGCCCACATTGCCTGTGGCGCCGACCACTGCGACCTTGTAACCCATCGTTCACTCTCCGAGGGAAAATTGCCGGTATTTCGCTCCTGCAGAAACCCGGACGGAGGGGCTTCTAAGCGAGAAATACAGCCGTGACAACGCCGGCCTGAAAGGCCGTCGAGGGAGGCTGTGCTTGCGCGTCGTTGAAACCACTCCGGGGGCCGGAAGCGCCCCGCGGCAGCCTTTCGGTCGCGCCGACGGCACTGCCCGCACAGCCCAGGCGGTGCCAGCGCGGAGCGCGCTGCGCCGCCGCCTGTCGGTCCTGTGGCTCCGCGCGCAGCTCCTTTGCAACCATCGGCGAGTGGCGGAGCTCTGGCCGGGACTGACCAGTCTGGCGGTCGGCTTGTTCGACCGCGCCGGCCGCGCGATCGACGCTCTCGGCTGGCAGACGGGCAAGGCTGCGATCCGGGCGCTCGAGTGGCGGCGGGTCGTGCTCGTAGCCAGCGCGCCGTTCGTCCTGCCGACGGAATTCCGGGCTGCGATGGTGCGTATCTTTGCCTATCTCGGCGCCATCGGAGCGATGACGCTGATCGCCACGGAAATGGTGAGACCGCCACAAACGGCAGCGATGTCCGAGCCGGCGCCGCGGCCCGCCTGGATCGAGGTCGACAAGCCATGGCCGGCATTCGAGCTGTCGATGCCGGGCTTCGGCGACGATGATGTGCGTTATGCGATCCGCCGGCACGCCGAGGGCGGCGGGCGCAAGGATATCCTGTCATTCGGCGAACTGGGCCGGACGCAGCGCTTTGTCAGCTTTGAGATCTATCGCGCCGGACGCGAGATCAGCAGCTTCGGCCGCGCCGCAGACGATGTCCGGAAGCTCGGCGCCGAGCATGGGCGGGTGACCGGCCTGCAGAGCGCGATGCCGATCGAATCCAAGTTCGGCGAATTGCAGACGTTCGAATTCGGGATCGGTCCGTTCAGCGGCTACAATTGCATCGGATTCCTGCGCAACTTCAACACTGCCCGGGTGCAGATCGGCGGCCTCTCCTGCAACATGAAGCTGCTGGTGGATCGGTCGGCCATCTCCTGCGCGCTCGACCGTATGGCGCTGATGTCTGCCGGCAGCGATCCGGATATCGCGCGGCTGTTCGCGAGGGCCGAGCTGAAGCGCAATTTCTGCGGGCTTCGCGATCATCTGCTCTATGCGACGCCGAAGCGACCGGGGGATTTGTCTTCAGCGGAGCCGAGGCCGCGCCTGCGCGGACGCCTGGCGCGCTAGCCGGACTCTCTGCAATCCGCGCCGGCCCGGCTCAGCCAATCCGGAGCTTGATGCGGTGAATGGGATTTCCGCCATAGCCCTCCGGATTCCAGAGGCCGGCGATGAAGGGCTGCGAGATGCCGCGCGTGTCGGTCGCACGCGTCCAGATTTCATGATAGCCGTCCGACGGGATTTTGAGGCATGACGTCCAGCGCTGCCAGTCGTAACGGTTCTTCGGCGCATCGAGCTGCGTGGTCTGCCAGGTCGCTCCGTAATCGATCGACACGCTGACATCCTGCACGGCGTAATCGCCGGCCCATGATGCACCACGCAGCATCACCTCACGCGTGCCGGACGGACGTCTCGCACCGCTTGCCGGACTGGTGATGATCGAACGCACCGGCATCGATTCCAGATCGCGGAAATTCGACTCGTCGGCCGGCTCGCCCGGCTCCATCGGCCTGATCGGAACGCGATACGACAGGCCGCCCATACCGGGCCCGTCATGCACGCGATCGCGAATCCAGATCCGCTTCAGCCACTTGGTCGAAAGCGAAGCGGGCCAGCCGCCGATCACAAGGCGGAGCGGGAAGCCATGGATGGTCTCGAGCGGCTTGCCGTTCATGCCCCACGCAATCAGGTTGTGCTCCTCCATCAGCTTGGCGATCGGCACGCCGCGCGACATCGCCTGACGATCAGTGGCGCCGGACAGATGCGGATCGGCGCCGAAATGTCCGCTGAACACGGCGGACGGTTTCACGCCTGCCGCCCGCAGCACATCGGGCACACGCACGCCGGTCCACTCCGCACAACCGATTCCGCCATTGGTCCAGCGGACGCCGGGCACCGGCGGCTCAAAGAAAGAGCGGCCGTTGCCGCCGCATTCCAGCACCATGCGCAGCGTGACGGTTTCGAATTTCGCTTTGAGTTCGGCCGGAGTCACAACCAGCGGATTGTGAACTTCGCCATCGATCGTGAGCGTCCAGCCTTCCGGATCGCGAGTCGGTTCGGGGATCCGTCCGTTATTGCGAATGTAGAATTTTTCGGTCGGCGTGGTGTCGTCGTCGAGCAGGCTTTCCGGTGTCTCCATGACCAGCGGCTCGTCGCCGAGCGTAACGAGCCCGTCGCTCTTGTTGGCAATAATCGACATCGGTCCCTCGGCCTGCGCGTGCGGCGTTTGACTAACACCAATCGCGCTGAAATTCGCGGCGAATCTGGCCGCGTCTTTCGGACGCGGGGACATGCCGGAGCTTTATTTCAGGAACGGATTTTTCCAGCCGCCGCCGCTTGCCGGCTTCCCTGGCGGATAGGTCTTCTCCAGATAATCCAGCACGAGTTCGCGATCGGCGCCTTCGATCTTCGCCATGCCGTGCTTGTCGATCATGAGCTGGAACGACTCGTCCCATTGGCGGCGGTTGAGACCCTGCGCGGCAACGAGTTTGAAGTTGTGACACGCCGTGCAGAGATAGAATGTCTCATCGCGGCCCGGCCCGTCCGGGAATTCTTCCGGCGTTTCGTCGCGCGGCACGAACTGCTTCTGCGTGTGAAGCTGCGCGACCGCGGTGAACGAAACCATGCAGACGGCCAAAGCGGCCGCGAGGAGAGAGAGCCGCCGCGCGTGACGCGCGACGGCACAAAGCGGACGGAGCGATGGCATCTACGATCAGCCCACCAGCACCGCGATCCGGTGCATGGCGTTGCCGCCATACCCTTGCGGATTCCAGTCGCCGGTGATGTGCGGCTGCATGGCGCCATTGGAATCGGTCGCCCGCACCCAGAGCTCGTAGTAACCGTCGGTCGGGAAATCGACCGACGCGGTCCAGCGCTGCCAGTCGAATTTGTTCCTGGGCTGCCCGAGATTGGCCGGCTTCCAATGCGCACCGTAATCGGTGGAGACGTCGACCGCCTTCACCGTGTTGTCGCCGGCCCAGGACGCGCCGCGCAGATCGAGCTTGCGGGTACCGGCCGCAAGCTTCGCTCCGTTCGCAGGATTGGTGATGATCGAGCGCACCGGCATCGATTCGAGAATCTTGAAGTTCTTCGGATCGCCCTTGTCGCCCGGAATCATCGGCTTGATCGGCGTGCGATAGGAGAACTCGGTCATGCCGGGCCCGTCATGCTCCTTGTCGCGAATCCAGATGCGCGTCAGCCATTTCTGCGAGGCCGATCCGGTCCAGCCCGGATAAAATACCCGCACCGGACCGCCGTGAATGTTCGGCAGCGGCTGCCCGTTCATGGCGAATACGATCATGCTGTTGGGATCCATCGCCTTCTCGATGCGAACGCCGCGCGACAGCGGCACCCGCTTCGGATCGCCTGACAGATGTTCGTCCGCACCGTAATGCGCGGTGTAAATCCCGGACTGTTTCAGTTCTGCCATTTTCAGGACATCGGCGAGCGACACGCCGGTCCATTCGGCGCAACCGGCGCCGCCGGTGGTCCATTGATTGCCGCGGGCCGGCGGCTGGAAGCCCGAGCGGCCGTTGCCGCCGCATTCCAGCACCGCACGCATCGTCTGCGGCTTGAACTTCGACTTGAGCTCGCCGAGCGTGATCTTGAACGGCTTGTTGACCTCGCCGTCAATGGTGATTTCCCATTTGTCCGGGTCCTTGGCTTCTTCCGGAATCTGGCCGTTGTTGCGGATGTAGAATTTACCGAACGGCGTGGTGTCGTCGTCGAGCAATTCGGCAGGGGTCTCCGCCACCAAGGGGCGATCGCCGAGCAGCGTCAGCTTGGGATCCTTGCCCGGAAACTCGAACGGCTTCGGTCCCTTGTCGGCGGCCGCGGCCGGCGCCGCCGGCTTGTCCTGCGCCATCGCCGCCGGGATCAGGCCGCCCGGCATGTTGGCGGCGAAGGGAATTGCACCGCCCACGGCGGCCCCCATCGCAGCAAGCCCGGCGCCGCCGAGAAATCCGCGCCGGTCGACGCCGGTTTTGCGGCCGAATGCCACCGCATCCGCGCGCTCCGGATCGTCCGCATAAAGCTCGTCGATCGTTCGCTCGATCTTCGCCATATCGTCCTCCCTGCGGGCACCATCGTGCCGCTTTTTTTGCCGCGGCACCGCCGTGCCACGTATTCATTAATCCTAATGCGATACGATCCGTGGTCAATCGGCCACACGGCGGCCTTCCGACGCGGTTGCGGCAGGTCAAGGCCGGCCGAAAGTCTTGTTGGCAGGAACCAAAGCTGCGTAAAGTGATTGGCAAATCTGAATCACCCAGAGGACGGCATGCGTCTGACCCTTCTATCCACTCTGGCCACGACCGCGCTGGCAGGCGTGCTGCTCGTGACTGCGGACACGGCGGATGCCCAGACCCGCAAGCGGTCGTCTGATGACATGTTCTTCGTGACCGCACAGCAGCGTGAGGCGCGGTATCGCGTGCGCCCGCGGGTCGTGGTGCGGTCGCGCTCGTATCTCGATCCCGGGCCGGAACTGCTGCCGGGCGAATACAAATACCGGGAATATGCCGAGCCCTACGGCTATTCGGCGCTCGACAACGCAGTTCCCAACCTGACCTGGAACCGCAATCCGCTCAACGGCCCGTTCGACACGCCCGGCGGGCGTCCGTGGCCGGGCCGGGTCGACTGGTGGTAATCCGGGTCCGATAGTCGATGTTAAAAAGCGCGGGCAAGGTCCCGCGCTTTGCTGTTTCAGGCACGCGCCGGCGCGCCACAGCCACCGCTACTGGCGGACCGACGTCCAGCGGCCGGTGCACCCGTCATTCGTCCGGAAACCGCCGGAACCGCGGTTGCCAGACACCCGCCCCCAGCCGACAGAGACGGAGGTGCGCGTGCTGACACTTCCGTTCGAGTTGACGCTCCCGGTCACGCCGCCATCGCCGCTGATCCGGCCGCCGGAGACCCAGACGCGGCCCGCGGTGCCACCGCACCCGATATTGTTCACCAGCCAGGCGCCGTCATAATTCGCAGGACGACCTGCGGGCTTCGGCGCCGCGCGCTTGGGTTCCGGTGCGCTGCGCTGCCGGGCCGGCGCCGAGGGCGCGGATCGCGGCGGCTCGCGATCGCCGGAGACCGACTTCTCCTGCACGCCGATCGACCCACCCATGCTTCCCTGCGCCTGAGCCGGCTGCGCCAACGCCAACAGGAGACAGGTCATCATGAAACCCTTAGCGCAGAGAGCGAACGTCATCGCGATGTCATCTCCCCATTCACGCCGAAACCCAGATCACGGTCGGGCGGCTGCAAACCATTTGTGCCGGCAGTTCGGACGCGGTTCAACGTGCCGCCAATCTGCCTTCGCCATCGGCGCATGATGCCGCAATGATGCGGCAGGTCTTTCCGCGTTTGCCGCAATCGCTGAGCGCGGCATCTTTCGCGCGCTGCATGTCGTCTCGCGTCGAGAGCGCCCAGCTCGCATCGGACGACGCAAACGCTCCGCAGGATGTGCCGAAGAAGCTGACCTCGACCGTGCAGGTGTCCATCCCGCAGGTCTTGCGGGCATCCTCGACCGCGGCCTTGCGCGTCTGATGATCCCACGACATGCCCCAGCGGCCATCGGCCTTGCTGTAGACGATCGCGCCCCACGGCTTCAGCCCGCCAAGCTCGCGCAGGCGGCTCAACAGCCCCTGCGTCGGAACGCCGGTCTGCGCCAGTTTCACCCGGTCTTCGAACTGACGGATCGCCGCGCGCATCCGCTCGCCCGACGCGCCGGCTTCGGTATCGAAGTTCAGTTCGTAGAGACGATCGTTGATCTCATTGAGCAGACCGGAATCCTGCAGCGGCCGTTTCTCGTCCTTCGCGATCGGCACCGCCGCGGCCACCTTCACCTCCTGCAGATTGATCCTGGCGATCTCTGCAAAGGAGCCGTTCGGATAGCGCCGCAGATAAGCCTCGTAGAGTTGCGGATTGCGGCTGCCCTGAATCGAATTCCAGAATGCCAGCTCGAGTCCATTCTGATCGGCCGAGGCTGCCGAACCGGGTTCGGCCGGCTTGAAATAGAACTGTCCCGTCAACGACGAATGTTCCCACGGAAGCTGCTTGCCGCCCGTGGTCTTCAGCACCTCGTTGCGGACCGAAATCATCACCTCGCTGAGCGGCAGGCCGGGCCGCTCCATAATCGTCAGGAGCGCGGACGTGAACGGACTGTTGCGGCCCTCACCGTCGAGCGCGACATTGCCCGGCTGGGTCGCGAAGGCGATCAGCGTGCCAACGCCCGACGCGACCTGAGCGAGACCGCGACCAACGGAGGCAGAGCGCGTCCCGCGCGTCAGCTTCGTACCCATCGGATTGTCACGGCAGGCGTCGAGGAAAATGATGCTGGTCTTGGCCTGCCCTTCCATGAAGCTCAGCAGGAGATTGAGATCGATCGATCCGAATTCGAGATCGGCCCGCGTCTCGATCTGCGCGTCGACGGGCAGCAGATAGTTCTTGCCGTCGACCTGCAGCCCGTGGCCGGCGTAAAATACCAGCGCCACATCGGCGCCAACGACCTTCTGGCTGAACGTCCTGATGACGTCGCGCATGCCGGCATGGCTGACGTCGATGCCACGCAGCACATCGAAGCCGAGCCGCTCCAGGGCAGCCCCCACATCGCTGGCATCGTTGACCGGATTCGTCAGACGCGCGGTGTGTTTGTAATTGCCGTTGCCGATCACCAGCGCCACGCGCTTCTGGGCGGCTGCGGATCCGGCGGTGAGAAATGCCCCGCACAGGACGAGTGCGGATAGCAGAGCGGCCAGTCGAATCAATGGCTTACCCCAAATCGCTCGTGGCAATCGGAGGTATTATAGCCGCTCCTGCAAGGGCGCGCGAGGCGTGACCCCCGGACCGATGGTCACGCCGCCGCTTTTTCGATTTCCTCGGCGATGGCGTCGCCCATCTCCGCGGTGCCGACGGTCTTCTCGCCCTTCGCCGCGATATCGGCGGTGCGAAGCCCGCGCGCCAGCACGGCCGAGATCGCCGCGTCGACCATGTCGGCCTCCTTGCCCATGCCGAACGAATAGCGCAGCGCCATGCCAAACGAGGCGATCATCGCGATCGGGTTGGCGATGCCCTTGCCGGCAATATCCGGCGCGGAACCATGGACCGGCTCGTACAGCGCCTTGCGCTTGCCGGTCTTCGGGTTGACCTCGCCGAGCGAAGCGGAGGCCAGCATGCCGAGCGAGCCGGTCAGCATCGCGGCGATGTCGGACAGCATGTCGCCGAACAGATTGTCGGTGACCACCACGTCGAACTGCTTCGGATTCTTCACAAGCTGCATGCCGCCGGAATCGGCGAGCTGGCTCTCGAACTGCACGTCCTTGAATTCGCGCGCATGCAGGTCGGTCATCACCTCGTTCCAGAGCACGCCCGTCTTCATGACGTTGCGCTTCTCCATCGAGGTGACCTTGTTGCGGCGCTGGCGCGCCAGCTCGAAGGCAACGCGTCCGATCCGCTCGATTTCGTAGGTGTCGTAGACCTGGGTATCGACCGCGCGCTTCTGGCCGTTGCCGAGATCGGTGATGGTCTTGGGCTCGCCGAAATAGACGCCGCCGGTCAACTCACGCAGGATCATGATGTCGAGACCCTCGACCAGCTCCCGCTTGAGCGACGAGGCGTCGGCCAGCGCCGGATAGGTCACCGCCGGGCGAAGATTGGCATAGAGCGCGAGGTCCTTGCGCAGCCGCAGCAGGCCGGCTTCCGGCCGCACCTCATAGGCCACCTTGTCCCATTGCGGGCCGCCGACCGCGCCGAAGATCACCGCGTCCGCCGCGTCCGCCTTGGCCATGGTCGCATCGGTGATCGAGACCTGGTGGGCGTCGTAGCAGGAGCCGCCGACCAGCCCTTCCTCGTACTTGAATGTCGCTATCCCCTTCCGGCCGAACAGATCGATCAGCTTTTTGACCTCGGCCATGACCTCGGGGCCAATGCCGTCGCCGGGAAGCAGAAGGAGATTGTAGCTGGCCATAAGGGACGCCTCGCGGATTGGGGAAGTGGCGGAGTGCTAAAGGCCTCCGCTGAAAATGACAAGCCGCACCGAGGATCTTCGAACCGCATGGCGCCCCGGCCCGACCAAGGGCCAGATGGAGGGTGCGATGCAGAAATTTGTCCCGGTCCTGAAGATCGTGTTGCTGGTTTGCGTGGTGTTTCTCACGGCCGTGACGATCCTCGGTGTCGTGTTCGGCACGGAGAAGCCGTTTTGGGCGGCAATGCCCATTCTCTTCGGTCTTTTCGCTTTCCACGCGCTATCGACCTGGGCCTGGTCGACGCCGGATTGCCCGACCTGCGGAACGCAGCAGCCGGCGCGGCGCAAACCGACCTCCCTGCGTCAACTCATGTGGGGCGGCTGGACCTGCAGCAATTGCGGCACCGAGATCGACCGGCACGGCAAGGCGACGACGACCACGACCTGATCCGTCAGACTGGGCCGGGAAGCGTCGAGCCGAGTGCCACGGTCACCACGAAATCGAACGCGTTCATCTTCGACAGCGTTCGCTTGCCGTTCCGGCGCTCAGAAGAGCAACGAATTGTACAGAGCTGCGAACTGGCCGGATGATCGCGCCGGGGATAGCGATGCCCCCGGCGCGAAGCTTTGGGTTAGCTGGCCGGCAGCAGAACGGTGTCGATCACATGGATGACGCCATTCGACTGGCGCACATCGGCGATCGTCACGGTGGCGACGCCGCCTTTCTCATCCGTCAGCGTGATCATGTTGCCCTTTTTCTTGGCTTGCAGCACGCAACCACCCACGGTCTTGACCGGATGCGTTCCCTTGTCGTCGGCGATCATCTTGCTGATGGCGGACGACATCGCGCTGGCGGCGACCACATGGCAGGTCAGGATCTTGGTGAGCGTCGCCTTGTTCTCGGGCTTCACCAGTGTCTCGACGGTGCCGGCCGGAAGCTTTGCGAAGGCGGCATTGGTCGGCGCGAACACCGTGAACGGACCCTTGCCGGACAGCGTATCGACGAGACCTGCGGCCTTCACCGCCGCAACGAGCGTGGTGTGATCCTTCGAATTGACCGCGTTTTCGACGATGTTCTTGTTGGCGAGCATCGGGGCCCCGCCGACCATCGGATTCTTGTCTTGCGCGCTTGCCGAAGCGGCAAACGCGAATGAGGCCGCCATAGCGAGGAATGCGATACGCTTGGACATGGTAATGACTCCCTTCGATGAGGTTTGATTGCGATGGGTTCTGCCCATCAAGACGCGCGACAGGGTTCGCCCTAAGCGGGGGCGTGCGAGCGGTGCTGATGATGTCGTCGTCAGATCGAGTTACGGCGCGTGATGGCTCCGGTTTCGCCGGCATCCCGCGTTCACGGCCTCGTGAGACCTGTTCAGCGGCAACTTGCCGAAACTCTGAGCGGAACACGCTTGCACTTTCGTCAGCGCCGGACTTGACGCCAGTTCCGGCGCGTCCATAACCACCGGTAAAATAACAATGCCAGCGCGGGATCTCGCATGACCAAAACGATTGCAGGAAATTTCTTCGAGGACTTTCGCGTCGGACAGACCATCCGTCACGCCACGCCGCGCACAATCACGACCGGCGATGTCGCGATCTATAACGGATTGTTCGGCGCACGTTTTGCGGTCCAGTCATCCGATGCCTTCGCCAAGGCGATCGGCTATCCGCGTTCGCCGATCGACGATCTGCTGGTGTTTCACATGGTGTTCGGCAAGACCGTACCCGACATCTCGCTGAATGCGGTCGCCAATCTCGGTTATGCCAATTGCCGGTTTCTCGCGCCGGTCTATCCGGGCGATACGCTCAATGCGGTATCCGAAGTGATCGGCCTCAAGGAGAATTCCAGCCGCAAGACCGGCATCGTCTTCGTGCGCTCGGTCGGTTATCGCGCCGATGGCACGCAGGTTCTCGAATATGTCCGCTGGGTGATGGTGCGAAAGCGCGACGAAAGCGCCGCCGTGCCGGGTGAGCATGTCCCACGGCTGCCGACAGCCCTCGATCCGAAGATGCTGGGCGACGCCTGCCCGCCGATCGATGCCGGCGCCTACGACAACGTCCTGGCCGGCAGCAAGGATCGCTTCAGCGACTATCAGGTCGGGGAGAAGATCGATCACATCGACGGAATCACCGTCGAGGAAGCCGAGCACATGATCGCGACGCGGCTCTATCAGAACACCGCGAGGATCCACTTCAACCAGTTCGTCGAAGGACAGGGCCGCTTCGGCCGCCGCCTGATCTATGGCGGACACGTGATTTCGCTGGCGCGCGCGCTATCATTCAACGGTCTTGCGAATGCCTTCCACGTCGCCGGCATCAATGGCGGCCGTCACGTCGCGCCGTTGTTTGCAGGCAATACCGTGTTCGCGTGGTCGGAAATTCTTGCCAAGGCGGAATTGCCGCAGCGGAGCGATCTCGGCGCGCTCCGCCTGCGCACGGTGGCGACGAAGGACAAGCCTTGCGCCGGCTTCCCGCTGAAGAGCGGCGACGAGGACGATCCGGCGGTGATCCTCGACCTGGATTACTGGGTGCTGATCCCGCGCTAAGTCCGGCGTCAGGCGCAGCGTCATCCCTTGCGCATGTGCTCGACAAGTTGTCGCGCGAACGGCGACAGCGCGGCCACGTCGCGTACGCAGATCGTCAGGTCACGGACCGCCCAGGTGTCGGTGAGATCGACCGCCTTGATCGCCATCGAGCGCGCGGCCCAACTGACCGTGGTCTCCGGCACGATACCGATGCCGGCATTGCGCTCCACCAGCCGGCACACGCCGTCGAACGAGCGAAGCTGCACCCGCAGCTTCAGCGGACGGCCGATCCGGCTCGCCTTGTCGGCGAGAAAGCGCTGCAGGGCGCTGGCGCGGTCCAGACCGACAAAATCGTAATCGAGAACCTCGGCGAACGCGGCCTTCTCGCGCCGCGCCAGCGGATGATCGCGGGACACCACCATCACGAAGCGGTCGCTGCGGAACGGGAAAGTCACCAGCCGGCTGGTATCGACGGTGCCGGCCACGATCCCGATATCGCCGACGCCTTCGCCGATCAGGCCGACGATCTCGTCCGACAGCCGCTCCTCGAGGTCGACGCTGACATGCGGATGCGCCGCCAGGAACGGGCTCAGCACGTCCGGCAGGAACTCGGTCAGGGCATTGGTATTCGAGAGAATGCGGACCTGACTGAAAAAGCCGCCGGAATAGGCGCCCAGATCCTCGCGCAGCCGCTCGGCCTGGGCGAGGATGGTGCGGGCATGCTGCAGCAGCGTCCGGCCGGCCTGGGTCGGCGTCACGCCCTGACGATTGCGGATCAGGAGCGGCGCTCCGATCGCGTCTTCCATATTTCGGATGCGGGTCGAGGCAGCCGCCAGTGCGAGATTGGCGCGGGCCGCGCCCTGGGTGATGCTGCCGGCTTCGACCACATGCCGGAACAGGCTGAGATCGGGGATATCGAAACGCAAAGGGCGCTCCCTGGAAAGCTTTCAATTGTGGCGTCAACCTTCGGAAATTGCGAAGGCACCCTACTCCAAATGCTTATTGTCCGGAATGAAAATCGGGATATTGGTTCGCGGTTTCCGAAATTTGACTGCCTCTAAGGCAGCCAGATCCGAGGTTCCCGGCGTCCGAACGGTGCTTGTTGTCCCGCTTCGGGTCACGCTCGGGGAGCCAGGCTATTCCGGCCCCTTGGGCCGCTGGAGTTGATGCGAATGGCAGATACGCGCCGCGCCGTGGAAAGACCCCTGTCGCCCCATCTCAGCATCTACAAGCCGATGCTGACGATGATGATGTCGATCGTCCATCGCATCACCGGGGCGGCCCTGTTTTTCGGCACCCTGCTGATGACCTGGTGGCTGCTCGCGGCCGCATCCGGGCCCACTGCCTACGCCAAGGTCCAGGCCTTCATGGGCTCGATTTTCGGGCTGCTGATCCTGTTCGGATACACGTGGGCGCTGATCCACCACATGCTGGGCGGGATTCGCCACCTGATCTGGGACACCGGCCGCGGCTTCGGCCCGGTCGAGCGCGAATGGCTGACGCTGGCTACGATCGTCGGTTCGGTCGGCCTCACGCTGCTGATCTGGATCGTCGGATTCTTCTTCATTGGAGGCGCCCGATGAACAAGCACCGGTCCATGCGCACGCCGCTGTCGCGGGTGCGCTTCCTAGGTTCGGCGCATTCCGGCACGGATCATTTCTGGAAGCAGCGCGTGTCCTCGGTCGCGCTTGTGCCGCTCACCGTCATCTTCGTCTTCGTCGTGATCGGCCTGCTCGGGCGCAATCATGCCGCAGCCGCCCAGATTCTCGGCTCACCCTTCGTTGCGATCAGCGTCATGCTGTTCGTGATCGCCAGCGCCTATCACATGTGGCTCGGCATGCAGGTGATCATCGAGGATTACGTGCACAGCGATCTGAAGCTGACGCTAATCATGTGCAACACCTTCTTCTGTTTTGTCATCGCGCTGTCCTGCCTCTATGCGCTGGTGAAGCTGTCTTTCGGAGTTTGAGGCCATGAACGACAAGAGCAACGGCAGCAAACCGAACGGCGCGCCGGCGATCAATGGCGGTGCCTATCCGATACAGGACCACACCTTCGACGTGGTCGTGGTCGGCGCCGGCGGATCCGGGTTGCGCGCGGTGGTCGGCTGCGCGCAGGCGGGTCTGCGCACCGCCTGCATCACCAAGGTGTTTCCGACCCGCTCGCATACGGTCGCGGCGCAGGGCGGCATCGCGGCATCGCTCGGCAATATGGGCCCGGACGACTGGCGCTGGCATATGTACGACACCGTCAAGGGATCGGACTGGCTCGGCGACCAGGATGCGATCGAATACATGGTGCGCAACGCACCGGAAGCCGTCTACGAACTCGAACATTGGGGCCTGCCGTTTTCGCGCACCGAGGACGGCAAGATCTACCAGCGCCCGTTCGGCGGCATGACCACCGACTTCGGCAAGGGCATCGCGCAGCGCACCTGCGCCGCTGCCGATCGCACCGGCCACGCGATGCTGCATACGCTGTATTCGCAGTCGCTGCGCTATTCGGCGGAATTCTTCATCGAGTATTTCGCCATCGACCTGATCATGGACGAGGAAGGCCGCTGCGTCGGCGTGATCGCGCTCAAGCTCGATGACGGATCGATCCACCGCTTCCGCTCGAGCATGACCATCATGGCGACCGGCGGCTATGGCCGGGCCTATTTCTCCGCGACCTCGGCGCATACCTGCACCGGTGATGGCAATGCCATGGTGCTGCGTGCCGGCCTGCCGCTGCAGGATATGGAATTCGTGCAGTTCCATCCGACCGGCATCTACGGCGCCGGCTGCCTGATCACCGAAGGCGCGCGCGGCGAAGGCGGCTATCTCGTCAACTCCGAAGGCGAGCGCTTCATGGAGCGCTACGCGCCGTCGGCCAAGGATCTCGCCTCACGCGACGTGGTCTCGCGCTCGATGACGATCGAGATCCGCGAAGGCCGCGGTGTCGGCAAGAACAAGGATCATATCTATCTGCACCTCGACCATCTCACGCCCGAGGTGCTGCACGAACGTCTTCCGGGCATCTCCGAGAGCGCGCGCATCTTTGCCGGCGTCGACCTGACCAAGGAGCCGATCCCGGTGCTGCCGACGGTGCATTACAACATGGGCGGCATCCCGACGAACTTCCACGGCGAGGTGCTGACCAAGAAGAACGGCAATCCCGATACCGTGGTGCCGGGCCTGATGGCGCTCGGCGAAGCGGCCTGCGTGTCGGTGCACGGCGCCAATCGCCTCGGCTCGAACTCGCTGATCGACCTTGTGGTGTTCGGACGCGCCGCCGCGGAGCGTTGCAGCCAGACCGTGGAGAAGAACGGCAAGCAGCCGGACCTGCCGAAGAATTCGGCCGACCTCTCGCTCTCGCGTCTCGACAAGTTCCGTCACGCCAATGGCGGCACCCCGACCGCTGACCTGCGGCTCAAGATGCAGAAGGTCATGCAGGGCTATTGCGCGGTGTTCCGCACCGGCGAAACCCTCGACGAGGGTCACAAGCTGATCCACGAGGTGTATACCGGCATGCCCGACGTGCGGGTCACCGACCGCTCGCTGACCTGGAATTCCGACCTGGTCGAGACGCTCGAACTTGACAACCTGATCGCTCAGGCGGTGGTGACGATGGATTCGGCACAGAACCGCACTGAGAGCCGCGGCTCGCATGCGCGCGAGGACTTCCCCGATCGCGACGACAAGAACTGGATGAAGCACACGCTCGCCTGGTTCGATCCGAAGACCGGCAAGGTCTCGATCGAGTACCGGCCGGTGCACACCTACACGATGACGAACGACATCGCCTATATCGAGCCCAAAGCCCGGGTTTACTAAGGCTCGGGTTTACTGATGGCACGGGTGTACTGAGGAAGCACACAGATCATGGTCGAATTCACGCTGCCGAGAAATTCCAAGGTCACAGAAGGCAAGACCTGGCCTAGCAAACCGGGGGCGAAGAACGAGCGCGAGTTTCGTGTCTATCGCTGGAATCCGGACGACGGCAACAATCCGCGTGTCGACGTCTACAAGGTCGATATGGACGATTGCGGCCCGATGGTTCTGGATGCGCTGATCTGGATCAAGTCCAACATCGACGCCACGCTGACCTTCCGGCGCTCATGCCGCGAGGGCGTGTGCGGCTCGTGCTCGATGAATATCGACGGCACCAACACGCTCGCCTGTACGCGCGGCATGGACGAGATCAAGGGCACGGTGAAGATCTATCCGCTGCCGCACATGCCGGTGATCAAGGACCTGGTGCCCGATCTCACCCAGTTCTATGCGCAATATGCGTCGGTCGAACCGTGGCTGAAAACCGAGACGCCGACACCGCAGAAGGAATGGCGCCAGAGCGAGGACGACCGCAAGAAGCTCGACGGGCTTTACGAGTGCATCCTGTGCGCCTGCTGCACCACATCCTGCCCAAGCTATTGGTGGAATGGCGACCGCTATCTCGGCCCGGCCGCGCTGCTGCAGGCCGGCCGCTGGCTGAAGGATTCGCGCGATGAAGCAACCGGAGAGCGGCTCGACTTCGTCGAGGATCCGTTCCGGCTGTATCGTTGCCACACCATCCTGAACTGCTCGAAGGCCTGTCCGAAAGGCCTCAATCCGGCGAAGGAAATCGCCGACATCAAGAAGATGATGGTCGAGCGGCAGGTCTAGCCGCCGCTCGCGAGCCTTCCCGATCATCCGGCTTCATGATCGACCATATCGGCTTTCCTGTTTCCGACTATGCGCGCGCCAAGGCCTTCTACGCCGCTGCGCTCGCACCGCTCGGCTACACACTGATCGTGGAAGTCCAGCAAGACCATAATGGCGCCTCCGCTTGCGGCTTCGGCATCGGCGGCAAGCCGGATTTTTGGATCGGCGGCGAAGGTTCGCTGGACAAACCGCTTCATGTGGCATTCGCGGCCAAAGACCGTGCCTCCGTCGATGCCTTCTACACCGCCGCGCTTGCGGCAGGCGGTCGCGACAACGGCGCGCCCGGCATACGCGCGCATTATCATCCGAGTTATTATGCGGCCTTCGCGCGCGACCCGGACGGTCACAATATCGAGGCGGTTTATCACGGTGAGGGCAATGCCCCGCTGCAATCGGCGTTCACCAGCAGCAAAAAACCTGGCGCCGCAGCTTGATCGTTCTTTGGCTTCCGGTCGCGCAACCGTGATCGCAGCGCCTTGACACCCACGGGATTCGCCGCAATCCGACGTTAAGCATGCCGATCTAATCATCCGAACGCATGCGCGTTTGCATGCGTCGAAGACCGCGAACGCCCGTCTCAATCGGAGGCTTGTCATGCGTAGGGTTTGCGTAAGCCTTTTGGTCCTGCTCGCCAGCGCGATGTCGGCAAGCGCCCAAGGCACCATTCAGCAGCCGGGGCAGATCCAGGCACCAAAGGGCACCATCCAGACACCCGGCGAGATCCGGGTCCCGAAAGGCACCATTCAGACACCGGGCGAGATTCAGGTGCCTCGCGGCACCTGGCAGGTCCCGGGCGACATTCAGGTCCCGAAGGGTATCCAGGCGGTGAAGACGATCCAGAGCGGCGCATGCGAACGCCGTCTGAGCGTGATCGGCGACGCACTGTTCGATTTCGATAAGGCCGCTCTGCGCATTGACGCGGAAGAAACGCTTGTCGCCGCGTTGCCCGAAATCCAGAAGCTCGGCAGCAAGCCGGCGCTGGTCGAGGGCCATACCGATGCGATCGGTTCCGACAGCTATAACCAGAAACTGTCCGAAGCGCGGGCCAAGACTGTGCGCGACTGGCTGTCGCAACGCGGCGCCATTCCGGCAGCCACCGCGATCAAGGGGTACGGCAAAGCCAAGCCGGTCGCAGCCAATACGACCGAAGATGGCAAGGATTATCCGGAAGGTCGCCAGAAAAACCGGCGTGTCGAAGTCGTGTTCGATAGCTGTCGCTAGGGTGATTACGAAGCTAAAGCAGATCAAACCTATGGTGCGGCCTTCGACGTCGTGCTGCTAGCCGAGCCGAGCCCCAGCGCCTCCGCCATCGCCCGGAACACATCGGTGTTGTCCATCTGGCCGCGGACGCCCTCGCTGCCCGGACCGGACGCGGTGAGGATGATGTCCTCGCCGGAATGTACGCTGGAATTGGCGAGCCGCGGCAGGTTTCCGGGCCGGAACACCGCGCCGGGCATGCTCTTGTAGCGCTCGTTGGCCTCGAAGCTGCCGGGCTCCTTGCCAGCAACCGTCGGCTGGTTCGGATCGTCGAGCCTGGGGCGGAAGGTTTCGTAATGGTCCGGCAGGCTTGCGGAGAAGATTGCCAGTCTCCGGCTGACATCGACGCGACCGGGATAGCCCTCCCCATCCGGCGCGGCGTAATTTGGGAAGCCGGCCGCGCCGTAGACGCGCACACGCTCGCGTAATGGCACGTTCGGTTCGCTGGTCATATCGTCGTCGATGGTGCCGACGATTGCAACCGGATGAGCGTGGTCGGCGAGCACCAGGATCAACGTGTCGTCGCCGCGCGCCTTCGACCAGTCGCGCACCAACTTCACCGTGTTGTCGAACATGATGGTGTCGTAGACCGCACGCTCCATGTCGAGCAGATGCGTGTATTTGTCGATCATCCCGGCTTCGACCATCAGGAAGAAGCCGTTCGGATTTTGCGACAGGATATCGAGCGCCTTCGCGGTCATCTCGGTGAGGTCCGGTTGATCGGCAAAGCGCCTGACGCTGCCGGCTTTCAAAAACTTGCGATCTAGCACGCCGTCCATGTTGCGCAGATTGAACAGTCCGAGCAGCTTTTTCGTATCCTGCGGCACCGCCTTCAGTTCGGCCGCGTTCGCCGCGAAGGCGTAGGCCGCGTCCTTGAACCGCGCGACATAGTCGATCTGGTCACGCCGGCGCGCACCTTCGGCGCCCTGGGGCAGGAAGTTTGCAAGTCCGCCGCCCATCAGCACGTCGGGCTGCGCGGCGAAATATTGCGCGACGATCTGATCGTAGGCACCCCGCCGCCGTGTATGTGCGACCATCGCGGCCGGCGTCGCATCCTGAATCTCGGTATCGGTGACGATCCCTACCGCCATGGCGTTGCGCCGCTTCACCAGGCTGACAATGGTCTCGACGCGCGGGTCGTCGAAAGGGTCCGCCGTGCGGTCGGCATAGACGCCCATCGCACCGGCCGCGGTCTTGTGTCCGGTTGCATAGGCGCTCGCGGAGTTTGCGGAATCGGTGATGATCGAATCGGTGCCGGCGGTGGCGACCAGCGCCATCTGTGGCATGTCGTCCATCGCAAGCTTGCCGAAGGCCTTGCCCTCGGCAATGCCCTTCGACAGCATGCGCGCGGCCGTCCGGTGCGCGAGCGAGAGCCCATCCCCGATCAGCAGCACGACGTTCTTCGCCTTGCGCGGTGGCGTGTCGTAAACAGTCCAGCGAATTTCGCCCGAGACGCCCGGCGCCGCGACCTTGACGAGATATTCGCCCGGCCGGTCGAGCGACACATCGCGCAGGATCAACGCGGATTGCTCCTTGCCGTCCTCGCGCGCGATGAATTGCGCGGCCTTGCCGAAGATGGCTGCGTGGTCGGCGCCGTTCACGGTCAGCATCGTATCGCCAGGCGCAACGAGGCCCGGGAACTCGACCTTCACGTCGAAACGCGCTCCCGCGAGAATGCCGGCGCGATCGACCGGATAGACGGTCTGGGCGGACGATGCGGAGATGGCGATCGCGAGGATTGCTGACGCCAGTATCGGCCGACGCATGGCTGAACCCTTTCATGGTTCCGTCGAAAATACCTATGAGCGGTCCGTGACAGACATATTGCAGGTGCGATCCGAACTTTTTCGGTCGCGCGTGATCTGCACCGCCTCCTGACCCGCTCCCCGGTACATACCACAGCACCAGCGCGCGCCGTCGATGCGGCCCGGGAACGTCTGCTCGATCCCGCAGTTAACGTCTGTTGAAATAAGCGAACAGCCGAGGAGTACCGCATGAGCGACGATACCGAACGTGTATGGGATCTGATGGAGAAGATTTCCATCTGTATGCTGGCGAGCTGGGACGGCAACGAACTCACCTCCCGCCCGATGGGCGCCTTCGTACGGCGCAAGAATAACGCAGTGTATTTTCTGACAGATGTGCGTCACCACAAAGACGACGATATCCGCAAATACCCCAAGGTGTGCCTGGCATTCGCTGACCCCGGCAGCGAGCGCTTCGTGTCGCTCTCCGGCCCGGCCGAAGTGTCAGCCGATCGAGGCGTGATCCGCGACTTGTGGTCGACGCCCGCGAAGGCGTGGTGGGATTCGCCGGACGATCCGAACATTCGCATGCTCAAGGTCACGCCGGAGGATGCGCAATTTTGGGAAGGCCCCGGCAAGGTCGTCAGCAGTGTCAAAATGGCGATCGCTGCGGCGACCGGCAAGAGGCCGGACATGGGCGATAACAAGAAGGTTGCGATGGGCTGATGCGCGTCTGTACGTGTCCTGCGCAAGCAAGCGGCCTGCAAGCAAGCGGCACGTGAATGAACCACAAGTGAGTGGTCCGATTGACGGACGTTAATCGGAGGGCCACGTCCCCGCCATCGTTGCAGTCTACAAATAAAATGAAACGACCGACGGACAGGGCGGAAGCGGTGAGCCGCGCCCGCCCTGAAATTCCTCATTCGAACAAGCGAGAACAAGATGCGTCTAAAAGGACTGCTCCTGACCGGAGCCGCCATTTCCGTAGTTGCTTTCGGACACTCAGCTTCAGCGCGCGACCTGTCTGCAAATTTCATTCTGGCGCAACAGGACCAGGAGCAAAACAAAGGCGACCAACGGCGCGACCAGAAGCAGGACCAGAAGCGCGACCAGCGGCAGGACCAGCGGCAGGAGCGTCGCGGTCAGGAGCAGCAGCAGAAGCAACAGCGGCAAGAACTCCGGCAGGAGCAGCGCGATCAGGATACCAAGGGCAGGGAGCGCCGCGAGCAACGCCAGGAATTGCGGCAGGAACAGCGCAACGAAGACAAGCAGCAACGGCAGCAGCAGAAAGAGCAGCGGCAGGAGCTGAGGGACGACCAGCAGAAGCAGCAGCAACAGAGGCGGCAGGAACAGCGTCTCGAGCAGGAGAAGAAGCAGCAGGAGCGCCGCGATGAACGCGGGCAGCGCCAGGACCAGAGGCGCGAGCAGAACCAGCCGCAAGACAAGCCGCGCGATCAGGGCAATCAGCGTCAGGAGCGCCGGGATCAACCTCGGGATCAGCGCAATGACCCGCAACAGGAGCAGCGCGGCGGTCAAGCCGGGGAGCAACGCGGCGGTCAATCCGGCCGCGATAACAACGCGCGCAGGCTGGACGACATTCGCGGCGAACGCCGCGAGCGCAAGGAAGGCGACCGGACCATCATCCAGGAAGGCAACCGGACCATCGTGCGCGATGGCAACCGCACCATCATCCGCCGCGACGAATCCGACCGGTTCCGCCGCGTCGGTCGCGATGTGAATGTCCAGCGCGTCGGCAACGAAACCCGGACCGTGGTGGTCGGCCCGAACGGCGAGCGCATCGTCACCGTCACCGACGCGAACGGGCGGCTGCTGCGCCGCTCGCGCTTCGTCAACAATCGCGAGGTCATCATCATCGATAACCGTCCGCGCGGCGGTCGTCGTGCCGATGCATTTTTCGTCACGCTACCGGCGCTCGCGATCGCGTCGCTCGCCATCCCGCGCGACCGCTATATCGTGGAAGCGGAAAGCGCGCCGCCGGAATACATCTACGATGCGCTGATGGCGCCTCCGGTGGAGGCGGTCCCCCGCGCCTATACGCTCGACGAGATCCGGTACAGCCCGGAGTTGCGCGATCGTATGCCCCGGATCGATCTCAATACCGTCACCTTCGATCTCGGCTCGTGGGACATCGCGCCGGACCAATATGACCGGCTGGCGCCGATCGCCGACGGCATCAAGCGGGCGCTCTCGCGCAACCCCGATGAGGTGTTCCTGATCGAGGGGCATACCGACGCAACCGGCAATGACGACGACAACCTGTCGCTGTCGGATCGCCGGGCGGAAGCGGTGTCGATCATTCTGACCGACCATTTCCAGATACCGCCGGAAAATCTGGCAACGCAGGGCTATGGTTCGCAGCAGCTCAAGGTGCAAACCCAGGCTGCAGAGCGCGCCAATCGCCGCGTGACCGTGCGGCGGATTACACCGCTGCTGCAGCAGGGTCAGGCAGCGGGCGGGCCGGCGCCGCGATAGCTTGCGACATACGCGAATGCAAAATGGCCGGGGCTCCCGGCCATTTTTTGGCTCCGACCCACCATGCGGCGACGGGATTCGCGGAGAACAATCCGGTATTTGCTTCCGAACCCTGATTTAGGGCAATCTGTATTCAGCAGCACATTGCCGTACCCGGCAGCGCGCAGTCTTCGACGTCCGGGAAAGCGTCCTCCTAACCAGCGAGTCCGATATGCAACCGAAGAGCCTACTCCTGATCGGAGCGGCGATCCTGTCCGCTTATGCCTTCATGTCCGTTTCGAACTTTGACGGAAACTTCTCTGCCCGCGCCCAGCAAGACCAGGGCGGCATGGGCGGCATGGGTGGTGGCGGCCAGGGCGGTGGCATGGGCGGCATGGGCGGCGGTGGCCAGCAGCAAGGCGGCATGGGTGGTGGCGGCGGCGGTGGCGGCGGCGGTGGTGGCCGCCAACAAGGCCAAGGCGGCGGAGGTGGTGGAGGCGGCGGCATGGGCGGCGGCGGCGGCGGCGGGATGGGCGGCGGCCAGAACCAGCAGCGCCAGCAGGAGCAACAGCAACGTCAGCAGCAGCGGCAGCAGCAACAGCAGCAACGCCACGATCAGCGGCGACAGGACCAACAACAGCGGCAGCAGGACAATCAGCAGCGGCGCCAGCAAGAGCAGCAACAGCGTCAGCAGCGCCAGGACCAGCAACGGCAGCAGCAACAGCAACGCCAGGATCAGAGGCAGCAGGATAGGCAAAAACAGCAGCAGGAGCAGCAGCAGCGCCGCCAGCAGGAGCAGCAGCAGCGTCAGCAGCAACAACAGCAGCGCCAGGATCAGAGGCGGCAGGAAGAGCAGAAGCAGCGCGAGGATCGCCGCGGGCGGCAGCAGGATCAGCAGGACCGTCAACAAGACCGTCAGCAGGGGCGCGACCGCAATCAGAACGATCAGCGGCAGGATTCTCGCCAGGATCGTCGCGACCGCGACAACGTGCGCAGGATCGACGATGTGCGCGGTGAGCGCCGCGTCACCCGCGACGGAAACCGCACCATCATTCAGGAAGGCAACCGGACCATCGTTCGCGAAGGCAACCGCACCTTCATCCGCCGCGATGAGAACGACCGCTTCCGCCGCACCGGGCGCGACGTCAATGTGCAGCGCTTCGGCAACGAGACCCGCACCGTTGTGGTCGGCCCCAACGGCCAGCGTTTCGTAACCGTAACGGGACCGGACGGGCGGCTGATCCGGCGCTCGCGCTACGTCAACGGCCGGGAAGTCGTTATCATCGACAACCGTCCGCGCGGCGGCCGCCGCTATGACTCGTTCTATGTGGCTCTGCCTGCACTTGCCCTCGGAGCGCTGGCGATCCCCCGCGAACGCTACATCGTAGAGGCCGAATACGCGCCGCCGGAATATATCTACGGCGCGCTGATGGCACCGCCAGTCGAGGCGCTGCCCCGTGCCTATACGCTCGACGAAATCCGCTACAGCCCGGAGGTGCGCGATCGCATGCCGCGGATCGATCTCGACACCATCACCTTCGATACGGGATCGTGGGAGATTTCTCCGGATCAGTACAACCGTCTCGCGCCAATCGCCGAAGGCATCAAGCGCGCGATTGCCCAGAACCCGGACGAGGTGTTCCTGATCGAAGGCCACACCGACGCGGTCGGCAACGACGACGATAACCTGTCGCTGTCGGACCGCCGCGCGGAAGCGGTGTCGATCATTCTCACCGACCAGTTCCAGATTCCGCCGGAGAACCTGACGACCCAGGGTTATGGCTCTCAGCAGATGAAAATCCCGAGCCAAGGGCCTGAACGCGCCAACCGGCGCGTCACGGTTCGCCGCATCACGCCGCTGCTGCAGCAGGGTCAGGCGGCGGGAGCGCCGCCGCAATAAGGCCGCCTCTGCGAAGCATGACATGCGAATGGCCGGGCAAACGCCCGGCCATTTTTATGCGGACCTAGCGTGCCTTGAGCGCAGCGAAAGGCGGGCTTGCGCTCCGGATGTCGCTCTGCTCCATCCGGGCTGCGTTCGGCTAAAGATTTCGCTTCTTCCGGCGCTGTCCGAGCGTGCGCAGCCGCAGCGCATTAAGCCGGATGAAGCCCGCGGCATCGCGGTGATCGTAGGCGACCGCGCCTTCCTCGAAGGTGACGAGATCCTGATCGTACAGCGAATACGGGCTCTCGCGGCCGATCACCCAGGCGCTGCCCTTGTAGAGCTTCAGCGTCACGCGCCCCGTCACGTGTTCCTGCGACTTGTCGATCGCGGCCTGCAGCATTTCGCGCTCGGGCGTGAACCAGAAGCCGTTATAGATCAGCTCGGCATATTTCGGCATCAGCTCGTCCTTGAGATGCCCGGCGCCGCGATCGAGCGTAATGCTCTCGATGCCGCGATGCGCGGCCAACAGAATGGTGCCGCCGGGCGTCTCGTACATGCCGCGCGACTTCATACCGACGAAGCGGTTCTCGACCAGATCGAGCCGGCCGATGCCGTTGACTTTGCCGAGATCGTTGAGCGCCTTGAGCAGCGTCGCCGGCGACATTTTCTTGCCGTCGATGGCGACCGGATCGCCCTTCTCGAAATCGATGGTGATGATCGTCGGCTTGTCCGGCGCGGTCACCGGATCATCGGTGCGCGAATAGACATAGTCCGGCACTTCCTGCGATGGATCTTCCAGCACCTTGCCTTCGGATGACGCGTGCAGGAGGTTCGCATCGACCGAGAATGGCGCTTCGCCGCGCTTGTCCTTGGCAATCGGGATCTGGTGCATTTCCGCGAACGCGATCAATTGCTCGCGCGAGCGCAAATCCCATTCGCGCCACGGCGCAATGATGGTGATGTCGGGCTTCAGTGCGTAATAGGTCAGCTCGAAGCGAACCTGATCGTTGCCCTTGCCGGTGGCGCCGTGACACACCGCATCAGCCCCCACCTTCTCGGCGATCTCGATCTGTTTCTTGGCGATCAGCGGCCGCGCAATCGAAGTGCCGAGCAGATACTGGCCCTCGTAGACGGTGTTGGCGCGGAACATCGGGAACACGTAGTCGCGGACGAATTCCTCGCGCAGGTCCTCGATGAAGATGTTTTCCGGCTTGATGCCGAGCAGGATCGCCTTGGCGCGCGCCGGCTCCAGCTCCTCACCCTGGCCGAGGTCGGCGGTGAAGGTCACGACCTCGCAGCCATAGGTGGTCTGCAGCCACTTCAGGATGATCGAGGTGTCGAGGCCGCCCGAATAGGCGAGAACGACCTTTTTGACGTCTTTTTTCGGGTTGTCGGCCATGGATCCAGTTCCGTCTGATCATTGGCGACCGGACGGGAAAACGGTGTCCACGTCCTGGTCGCGCCTGAAGGCGGGCGGGACTATAGGCAGAACCGGAACCGGTGCAACTTGCCCCGATGAAAAGACAGAGCCGCGTCGGCGACCGAGCCGGCTGTTTGGGTAAAAATCGGCCGGACCGCGGTGCCGGGTCGGCAGCCCTACCGCGTGCTCCGGGCGGGCTGCTTTTTCCGCCTCTGCGGCGGCACGTATCGCGGGTTTTGCTCGCAGCGCCCGCCGATGCCGGAGATGGTAGCGAGGCATTGCTGGAAGCTGACAAAGCCGCAATTGCGCGTCGTCCAGTCGTATCGCGCGCACCAGGGATATTCCTGGGCCTGGGCAGACCCGCCGCCGAAAACGCCCGCGACCAGCATTGCCGCCATTGCAACCAGAATCATGCGCATGGAATCGATCCCTTTGCCTGCAGGCGCAACGTCGCGACGTCGGGCCCGGTTCCGGCAAGTCTAAGGATCGTCGGCGCGGCCGCAACGCTTCGGCAGCGGCACCGACAGCGATCAGCGCCGTGAGGCAGCCCCCGAGACCCGAGCGAGCCGGGAACCGATGCCGGCCATGACGAAGCCCCGCGCCGCTCCGAGCCTTTGACCGATGGTGGCGATGCCCGCCCGCGCGCGACGGCCGGCATTGCCGAGCGCATCCTCGATCCTGCTGTCCGACAGCGCCCGCAGGCGCCAGCGATACAGCCACCCGTGCAGGGTCCAGACCAGCAACGCGCTCAATGCGCCTGCGAACAGCACGTCGGTAAAGAAGTGGCCGCCGAACGCCACGCGCAGGAAGCCCATCATTGCGCCGAACAATGCCGCCGCGCCGATCGCCGTCATCTGCCACGGCGCGGATACCAGCGCGGCCGGTGCCAGCATGGCGAAGGCCGCGGCACTTTCACCCGATACGAACGAGCAATTCCTGCGGCACTCCCCGCTTGCATCCCACCAGGGTTTGAAACTCATGGCGCCACCAAATTCCTGGACCAGGCCGGGCCGCGGCCGATTCCAGTTCTCCTTCAAGCCGGCATTCACGATCAGTCCCGGTCCGATTGCGATCGACATCAGGATCAGCAGCATGGCACGGCCCGGAAGCAATGCCGGGCGCGACGGAAACAGCATCTTCCCGATCAATGCGATGGCGGGAATGGCAATGCCGATCGCGATGGCCCAAGACGTCACGAAGCGAAAGCCGGCCAGAAACCGGTCGTTCTGCGCCGGAAAAATCCCGCGCGCCGGATCGAAGAACACCGCGGAAATTGCGAGATCGAGTTCAGGATAGAGCGTGAATACAAATACGGTCAGCGCTGTCGCTAACCCGATGACAACCAGTCCGGCACGTGACACAGCCAAGTCCCCCAATCTCGGGGTCAGGCTTAAAGTTCGCGATTGACATCGGGGTGACGGAATTATGATGCGGCGAAGAGTGTGGAAAGCGTCACACGCATTTCGAAAACAGTTGCCTGCCTGTTGCGGGCTTCGCTTGGTGAGAGCCCTGGTCCCATGAGCAAGCCGGTTGTCGATTTCTGGTTCGAATTCGCATCGACGTATTCCTATCCGGCGATCATGCGCGTGCAGACACGGGCCGAAGACGCTGGCGTTGCGATCCGCTACCGCCCCTTCCTGCTCGGGCCGATCTTCAAGGCGCAGGGCTGGGATACGTCGCCCTTCACCATTTATGAGAGCAAGGGCCGTTATATGTGGCGCGATCTCGAGCGGCTTTGCGCCGATCTGTCGATTCCGTTTTGCCGCCCCGATCCGTTTCCGCAGAACTCGCTCTTGGCCGCAAGGATCGCCGTCGCGGGTGAGGGGCAGACCTGGCGCGACGCATTTTGCCGCGGCGTGTTTCGCGCGCAATTTGGCGAAGGCCGCCGCATCGACGATCCGGCGGTGCTCGCAGGGATATTGGAGGCAGCCGGCGCACCGGCGGCTGCGATCCTTATTCACGCGGGGTCGGAGCCGATGAAACTGAAGCTGCGGGCGGAAACGGAGCGGGCTGCGGCACTCGGCATTTTCGGCGCACCGAGTTTCGTCACGGCGGACGGCGAATTGTTCTGGGGCAATGACCGGCTGGATGCGGCGCTCGCTTGGGCGAAAGCGGGCCAGGAATAGGCGACCGATCTTCAACCTTGGTCGCAGGGAACTGCCGGCTCGTCTGACGAGTTAGAACAGGCTGGGCGTCGGAGCTTCAACGTCCCATCTTCACTCCGCCTCCCGGTGGCCCCGGCCCAACAGCCGGGGTCTTTTGTCTACGGGAGCGGCAGCGAAACAATGCTCACGCCGCCGCCAGAGCCTTCCCCGCCGGTCGGGCCGACGACTCCTGACCGACGGCGGGCGAGCTTTCGACCTCGACGGTGACCTCGATATCGATGCTGACTTGCCGGTCGGCCCATTGCACTTTCTTGTAATCGAAGCCGTTGACCAGCGTCGGTTTCACCACCTCGAAATAGGGAGAGATATCGAAGTCACGCGGCGCGTAGAGCGACGAGTGCCGGATCTCCAGTATTTCCTCGCGTGCGGATTCGCTTTCCACGCGGCTGATCTTCGGCAGGATCGGGTAACGCACCGAGTCGAAGGCCTGCGCGATGAGGGCCGAACAGATGATCCGGGTCGGATGGCCGGAGCCCATGCTCATCATCTTGCGCCGCCATTTCTGCGGCAGCGGCAGCGGCATCAGGAAGCGCATCAGGTCGATGATATTCTTTACATCGTAGTCGAAGCCGATCCGCTCCTTGGCATAAGCACAGACCCTGGCGCGATCTTCCAGTGTCAGTCCGGTCGGCCGGCAGATGCGGGTGTGATAGCGCGCATATTTCGACAGTTCCGCCCCGACCACGCCTTCCCCGAGATTGGCCTCGACAAGGACCAGCGGTTCGCCGGCCGCGGTCTCGCGATCGCCGATGCGGCCGACATAGAGCGCGGCATGGGACCAGGTGGATTGGGTGAGATACTTGATGATGCCGGAAACGTGATTATTGCCTTCGACCAGCAGCACATCGCCGGGCTGCAGCGTTGCCTGCAGGGCGCCGAAGTCGCTCGGCGTGAAGGGTTCATAGCCCTGCACCGGCTTTTCCAGATAGCGGGCAAGGAACCGCCCGATTCCGTCGAGCATGAAGCTCATGGCCGTGACCTCCCGTACGCGGCTGGTCTCCGCGTATCCGGTTGTTTTGCTGCATTTTCGTCGAAAGCGGTTGCAATCCGGTTCACCGGTTTCACGCCCCGGTGACAGCCCGGACATCGGATGTTTGCAAAACCTTGCTTTTTCCGGGTAGTGAGGCGGGAGTGCAAAGCCTCCGGTAACCATGGACGCAATCTCCCGCCGCAAGTTTCTCGCGATCACCGCCGGAGCCACTTCGCTCCCGGCATGGGCACGCATGGCGACGGCGGCCGAAACCGATGTAGCGATCGTGGGTGCCGGGGCCGCCGGCATTGCCGCGGCGCGGAAACTTGCCGCCGCCGGCCGCCGCGTTGTCATCCTCGAGGCCGCCGACCGGGTCGGCGGCCGCTGCATCACCGATACCACGACCTTCGGAATTCCGTTCGATCTCGGTGCCCACTGGCTGCACGCCCCCGATATCAATCCGCTCTCGAAGCTCGCGCCGCGCACCGGGCTTGAAATCTATCCGGCGCCGCCCGGTCAGAAGGTGCGGATCGGCCGTCGCAATGCGCGCGAAAGCGAACTCGAACAGTTTTTCGCGGTCCTGGTTCGCGCGCGACGCGCGATCGAGGATGCCGCGCGTGGAAAGTCGGATATGTCGCTGGCGCAGGCCATGCCGAAGGATCTCGGTGAATGGGCGCCATCGATCGAATTTTATCTTGGGCCGTTCAGCTGCGGAAAAGACTTCGCGGATTTGTCGGTGGTGGATTTCCAGCGCTCGAATGAGCGCGATGTCGACGCCTATTGCCGGCAGGGTTTCGGAACATTGCTTGCGAAGCTGGCCGAGGGTCTGCCGGTGCAGTTGTCGACGCCGGTGACGCGCATCGCTCCGCAACGCGGCGGCATCACGCTCGAGACCGGGAAGGGCGCGCTGCAGGCGCGCGCCGTCATCGTCACGGTGTCCACCAACGTGCTGGCCGACGGCAAGCTCATCCCCGATTTGCCGAAGCGGCAGCTCGACGCGCTGGCTCGCCTGCGTCTCGGACACTACGAGCGGGTTGCGCTGCAAATTCCCGGCAATCCGTTCGGTCTGGCCGGCGACGATCTGGTTTTCGAGAAAGCCGACGGCAAGCAAACTGCGGCTCTGCTCGGAAATGTCGGAGGATCGTCGCTGGCCTATGTGGACGTCGCCGGATCGTTCGCGCGCGATCTCGCCTCGAAAGGCCAGCGCGAGATGACGGCCTTCGCACTCGACTGGCTCGACAAGTTGTTCGGCGCGGACGTGAAGAATGCGGTCGTGCGCACGCATGCAACGCAATGGGCATTCGTTCCGAATGTGCAGGGCGCGTTTTCGGCAGCGTCGGTCGGCGGCCAGCCATCGCGCCGTATCCTGATGACGGAGCCGTTGCGCGACCGTGTGTTCTATGCGGGCGAAGCGGCGCATGAAACGCTGTGGGGCACTGTTGGCGGCGCATGGGAATCCGGCGAGCGCGCGGCTGAGCTGGCCCTTAAAGTGGCCACGCCACTCACCGGCACCGTGCCGGCCCAAAAGACCCAGTCGGGGAAACAACCGGCCCGCCGACGGCAGGAACAGCAGAAAGCACCGAGGCAGCAGCAATGGCCGTCCGGCACGCCGCGGATCAGCAATTGATGCCGGATATCGCCGACTGACAGGCCCAATGAAAAAGGCCCCGCGCGACGCGGGGCCTTTGCCTTTGGTACTCTGTGTCAGCGCCGTGGCGTTACTGACAGGGATGATACTGGCCGTCATAGCCGAGATAGAGCCCGGTGGCCGGATTGAAGGACCGGTATTTCGACGAGCAATAGGCGATCCAGTCGGCCCCGCCGCCATAGGCAGGCGCATAGGCCACCGGGGGAGGCGCCGCATTGGCGCCGGCGATAACCGCGCCAAGCGCCAGGCCGCCGATCACACCGGCCGCAACCGCGCCGCCGTTTCGATAGCCACGATACCCGTAGCCGCGATAGCCATAGCCCCGGCCGCGATAATAGCCGCCCCGGCCGCGCCATTGCACGTGCTGCACATGTTGGGTGTCGACCGATCCCAGCGACGACAGGCCCGCTCCGGCAGGCGCTGCGGCGGCCTGCGACGGCGCGAGAAACGCGGCCAGAGCCAGCGCGGACAGGCCGGCCGAGGCGCTCAGGAATTTGGATGCTGCCATACTGTGATCTCCACTTGATTGAACGAGGTCCAGAGTCTCGAACGAATGCAGCGGGAGATTGTTCCTACAGCAGCGGCGGCAACACGACGCATCGCACCTTAACGTTTGTCCATGACGTCGCGCGTCATGAGCGCAGCACGCCGCCGGTGCGCTTGCCGATTTCGGCCACGATCTTGCCGGCGAGCGCATCGATCTCGGCGTCGGTCATCGTCTTCTCGCGCGGCTGAATGGTGACCGCGATCGCGATCGAGGTCTTGCCCGGCTCGATGCCCTTGCCTTCATAGACGTCGAACACCGTCACGCCGGTGATCAGCTTCTTGTCGGCATTCTGCGCCGCGCGCACGAGGTCGGCCGCCTTCACACTCTTGTCGACGATAAAAGCGAAGTCGCGCGACACCGGCTGGAATGCCGACAATTCGAGTGCGGGCCTGGCACGAGTCGGTTTCGCTTTCGGCTCCGGGATGCGATCGAGAATGACTTCGAAGCCGACGATCGGGCCATCCGCCTTCAACGCCTCGAGCGCGCGCGGATGCAGCTCGCCGAAATGGCCGAGCACGTTCTGCGGACCGATCTGGATCGTTCCCGACCGGCCGGGGTGGTACCAGGCCGGACCGCCGGGCACGATCTGCAGCGCCTGCATCGGCGCGCCGGCTGCTGCAAGCGCGGCCAGCGCATCGGCCTTGGCCTCGAACGCATCCGCCTCCTTGCTGTCGCCGGCCCAGAAGCGCCCGCTGCCGGTCGCGCGCGACAAACCGTGACGCAGGCCCGCGGCGGCTATGAACTGGTCCTCGGGGCGGTCGCCCTTGAACACCTGCCCGACCTCGAACAGGCCGGCATCGGCGATGCCGCGATCGGCGTTGCGCTGGATCGCGGCGATGAGGCCGGGAAGCAGGCTCGGCCGCATGTCGGAAAGATCGGACGCGATGGGATTGGCAAGCGCCAGTTCGGGCTGACCGCCGCCGAACAATTCCGCATCCGGCTTCGAGATGAACGACCAGGTCACCGCTTCCGCCAGATTGCGCGCAGCGAGCGCGCGCTTGGCCTTGCGGGTGCGGTTCTGGATCGGCGTCAGCACCGCCTTGCGGGGCGCATCGCCGCGCTCGAATGGAGTCAGCGGCACCTGATCGACGCCGACGATCCGCACGACCTCTTCGACGATATCGGCCTTGCCTTCCACATCCGCGCGCCAGGACGGCACCGCGATCTTCACCGCCTTACCGGTGCCGGCGACGAAAAAGCCAAGATGGCCAAGGATGCGCTTGATCTCGACCAGCGGCACGTCGAGGCCGGCAAGGCGCCTGACCTCGTCGAGCGGGAAATCGATCGGCCGCTCGTCGGCGGGCTCGCCGCCGACCACCACATTCTCCGATGGCTCGCCGCCGCAGAGATCAAGCACCATCTGCGTCGCCAGTTCGAGGCCGGGTACCATGAAATTCGGATCGACGCCGCGCTCGAAGCGATAGCGCGCATCGGAATTGATGCCGAGCTTGCGTCCGGTCTGCGCGATATTGATCGGGTCCCAGAGCGCCGATTCGATCAGCACGTCGGTGGTGTTCTCGTCGCAACCCGACAGTTCACCGCCCATGATGCCGGCCAGCGATTCGACGCCCTTGTCGTCTGAGATCACGCAGATGCTGTCGTCGAGTTTGTATGTCTTGCCGTCGAGCGCGAGCAGTTCCTCGCCTGCCTTGGCGCGACGCACCACGAGATTCCCGTGCACTTTCTTCGCGTCGAAGACATGCAGCGGACGGCCGCGGTCGTAGGTCATGAAGTTGGTGATATCGACCAGCGCATTGATCGGCCGCAGCCCGATCGCGGTCAGCCGCTTCTGCAGCCATTCCGGCGACGGGCCGTTCTTCACACCGCGCACCAGCCGCAGCGCAAAGCCCGGACAGAGCGACGGCGTCGATCCGAAATCGAGGGCCACCTTGACGCGACACGGAAACGTACCCTTCACCGGCTTCGGCGTGCGCTCGAGGAACTTGCCGATACCGGTGGCGCCAAGATCGCGCGCGATGCCGGAAACGCCGGTGCAGTCGGCGCGGTTGGGCGTGAGATTGATCTCGATGATCGGATCGTTAAGGCCCAGCACTTCCGCGAACGGCACACCTACCGGTGCATCCGCCGGCATTTCGATGATGCCGGAATGATCGTCGGAGAAGGCAATCTCGGCGCCGGAAATCAGCATGCCCTGACTTTCGACGTCGCGAATCTTGCCGACCTTGAGCGTGATATCCTTCGCAGGAATGTAGGTACCGGGAAGTCCGAGCACTGCCTTCATGCCGCCGCGCGCATTCGGCGCACCGCACACGATCTGCAGCGGCTTGCCGTCACCGGTCTCGACCATGCAGACCCGCAGCCGGTCCGCATTCGGATGCTGCACGGCGGAGATGACCTCGACCACCTTGAACGGCGCGTATTTCTCGGCCGGATTCTCGATCTTCTCGACCTCGAGTCCGATCATGGTGAGCTTGTCGGCAATCGCCGGCAGCGGCTCGTCGGTCTGGAGATGCTCTTTCAGCCAGGACAGGGTGAATTTCATCGGGTCAACCCTTCGGCCGTATCCACCACAAGACAGGCAAGCTTAGGAAAACGGCGGTCGTAAAGTAGATCGAGACTTGATTGCACAGACGATAGAGTTCGTGCCGGATCACCAGTTCGCGCTGCACAGTCTGCCTGAAATCGCGGCCGGACCCGTGCAGGGGCAGCGAGCGCGCCACCGAAAGGCAGCGCAGACAACCGACAGCGATGAGGAGATAAATCGATATCTCCAAAATGATCACCGCCTCTTCGATCCAGTGCTGCGCCAGCAACGGCATGCAGATGCCCAGACCTGCGATCATCATCGACACATGGGTCAGAAGTCCCGTTGCCTTGGTGTCGATGGTCTGGAACGTCGCCGTAGTCGCTGCCGTCTCCGCGGCGTCATGGTTCTCGAGAGCGCTGGTGAAGGATGCGAGTGTCTTCGCGTCCCACTTGCGCGTCAGCGCCGCATAAAGCGCACCGGTGCTGCCCTCGCCGCTTTTCTCGGCCATGACTAGCTGCTCAAGCCTCCCGCGAGCGTCGGGAAATCGAGCGGGCGGAATCCATAGTGCGACAGCCAGCGCATGTCCGCTTCGAAGAACGGCCGCAGGTCAGGCATGCCGTATTTCAGCATGGCGATGCGGTCGATCCCCATGCCCCAGGCAAAGCCCTGATACTCGTCGGGATCGAGCCCGCAATTGCGCAGCACATTCGGATGCACCATGCCGCAGCCGAGAATCTCCAGCCAGTCCTCGCCCTCGCCGAAGCGGATCTCGCCCTTGTCGCGCCGGCACTGAATGTCGACCTCGAGCGAGGGCTCGGTGAACGGAAAGAACGACGGCCGGAACCGCATCTTCACGTTGTCGACTTCGAAGAACGCCTTGCAGAACTCGGCCAGGATCCACTTCAGGTGACCGAGATGCGCGCTCTTGTCGATGACAAGGCCCTCAACCTGATGAAACATCGGCGTGTGGGTCTGATCGGAATCGCTTCGGTAGGTGCGGCCGGGACAGATCACGCGGATCGGCGGCTTCTGCGTCAGCATCGTGCGCACCTGCACCGGCGAGGTATGCGTGCGCAGCAAGAGCCGAGAGCCGTCCGGCTTGGGATTGAAATAGAAGGTGTCGTGCATTTCCCGCGCCGGATGACCCTCGGGAAAATTCAGCCGCGTGAAGTTGTAATCGTCGGTCTCGATGTCCGGACCCTCGGCCACCGCAAAGCCCATGTCGGCGAAGATCGCGGTGAGCTCGTCGATCACCTGGCTGATCGGATGGATGCGGCCGGTCTCGGTCGGGCTTTCGCGCACGGGGAGCGTGACATCGACGCTCTCGGTGGCGAGGCGCGCATCGAGCGCCGCATTCTTCAGCGCATCGCGCCGCGCGGTGAGCGCTGCGTTCACGGCATCCTTGAGGCCGTTGATCACAGGCCCCCTGGACTTGCGCTCCTCCGGCGTCATGGCGCCGAGCGTCTTCAGCAGCGCCGATACCGATCCGCTCTTGCCGAGCGATGCGACGCGCACCGCTTCCAGCGCAGCCTCGTCGGCGGCTGCGGCGATGTCTGCAAGGACCGATCGCTGAAGTTGCTCGATATCCGACATGACGAGTCTCACTTGCTCGTCATGGCCGGGCCTGTCCCGGCCATCCACGTCTTGCGTTACGACAGGAAAGGCGTGGATGCCCCGCCTGCGCGGGGCATGACATCATCAGGCCTGCGCGGGCAGCGCTGCCTTGACCTTTTCGACGATGACCTGGAACGCCGCCGGCTCGCGGATCGCGAGATCGGACAGAACCTTGCGGTCGATTTCGAGCCCGGTCTGGTTCAGCCCGTTGATGAACTGGCTGTAGTTCAGTCCGAACGGACGGACAGCGGCATTGAGGCGCTGGATCCAGAGCGCGCGGAAGGTGCGCTTGCGCCGCTTGCGGTCGCGGAAGGCGTATTGATTGGCCTTCTCCACCGCCTGCTTGGCGATCCGGATGGTGTTCTTGCGACGGCCGTAAAAGCCCTTTGCGGCCTTCAGGACCTTCTTGTGCTTGGCGTGGGACGTAACGCCCCGTTTGACGCGAGCCATGGCTGATCTCCTTTAACGAAACACGGAATTTGCAGAAACGAAGAAAGACGGTGGCGGACGGCAATCAGCCGTTCGGCATCCAGTATTTCTTGATGTTCTCCCCGTCGGCCTTGAACAGGACGCGAGTGCCGCGAAGATTGCGGATCTGCTTGGTGGTTCGCTTGATCATGCCGTGACGTTTGCCGGCCTGGGCGGACACAACTTTCCCGGAGCCGGTGATCTTGAAGCGCTTTTTGGCGCCCGATTTGGTCTTCAACTTGGGCATTTGGCTCTCCTGATACGGCTGACGAACGGCAATAGCCGAGCGTTCGCCGAAAATGGCTCGAAAAACGAGCGTTTGCTGATTGAGCAAGTGTCGCCGCCACGGCAGCCCTGACAGCCGGGCGACGAGCGGCGGGGTTATGGCAGAGAGGCCCATTTTAGGCAAGTCCCGCAGGATTTTCGGGATCTGCCGCGTTGGGCCCGGCGGTCTGGCCGCGGCGGGCGGACCGGAAACTAGGGTTCGCCTCGTCCGGTCAACCACCCAAGCGTCAGCATGGCTGCCCCTCCCGGCTAAATCCCCGCCATGCAAGACGGGACCGATCGTGTCGCCTGAGGCCGTCGCGGCGCAATATCGTTTCGGTGACACGATATGCCGCGCCCCCGTCGGTTGAGCAAACCACCAGAATGACTATACGTTCAGCATCCCAGCCAGTTCGTCCAAACCGATCACGCGCGATTTTGCGCGAAGCCATGCTTTTCCGCGCACCTGATCGCGTGGGCAAGCCGACCAACGGGGGCAAAACTCGATGCAAGCAGCTTTTTCCGCGATTAATGAATCCAAGGCCAATTTCGATCACGTCTATGTCGAGAACGATCCCAGGCAATATTTCAACTATCTCGGCGAGCTCGATTACATCATCCCGCATCTGGCACAGCCGGTTTTCGACCAGCTGATCCGCGCCCGCGCCGCGACTCAGGATCGTCCGGTCACCGTCCTCGATCTGGGCTGCTCGTATGGCGTCAACGGTGCGCTGATGAAGTACGCGCTCACCTACGATGCCTTGCGCGATCGCTACACGGCGCCGGCCCTGCAGGGGCTCGGCCATGACGACATGCTCGAACTCGACCGCGCATTCTATATGTCGTGGCCGCGCAACCGGAATGTCCGCGTCATCGGACTGGACGTCTCCGAGACCGCGGTCCGCTACGGCCAGGCCAGCGGCGCCATGGACATGGCCTTTTGTGCCGATCTTGAAGCCGGCGATCCGAAACCCGAAGTCGCGGCGGCCATAGCGGAAGCGGACATCATCGTTTCGACCGGCTGTGTCGGTTACGTCGGCAGCCCGACATTCGATCGTGTGATGGCGCTGGCGCGCGAAGGCCGCAGCGCCTGGGTCGCGTCATTCGTCTTGCGGATGTTCCCCTACGACCGGATCGCAGCGACACTTTCGCAATACGATCTCGAGACCGAAAAATTCCTTGGCGCCACCTTCGTCCAGCGACGGTTTGCCAACCGGGAGGAAATGGAATCGGTCGTGCGGGCGGTGGAGATGCGCGGGATCGATACGCGCGGCCATGAAACCGAAGGCGTCTACCACGCCGATCTGTATGTCTCGCGTCCGCGCAGCGAGATCGAACGCATCCCGCTGCAGCAACTCGTCAATGTCGTGAGCGGTGCCAACAAGCCCTGGTCGATCAGCACCAATGTGATGGGGCAGCACGGCCCCGGCGCGCGGCAGCGCGCGCGGGGTGCACGGCGCCTTACCTTGGCGCCAAAATCATAATCATCTGACGGCCCTCGAACCGGGCGTCCATCTCGACTTTTGCGAGGGGCGCCAGGTCGGTCTTGACGCGGTCGAGCAACTGCGTGCCGAGCTCCTGGTGCGCCATTTCGCGGCCGCGGAAGCGCAGCGTCACCTTGACCTTGTCGCCCTCGTCGAAAAAGCGCTTCATGGCCCGCATCTTCACGTCGTAATCGTGGTCGTCGATCATTGGCCGGAATTTGATTTCCTTGACCTCGACGACCTTCTGCTTCTTGCGGGCTTCGGCGGCCTTCTTTTGCGCCTGGAATTTATACTTGCCATAATCCAGGAGCTTGCAGACCGGAGGGTTGGCGTTGGGAGAAATCTCGACAAGATCGAGCCCGGCCTCAGCAGCCCTCGCGAGCGCATCCTGGATCGGAACCGCGCCAAGATTGGTGCCGGTCTGGTCGATCAGCTGGACCTCGCGGTTGCGGATCTCCTCGTTGACGCGCGGACCGTCCTTCTGAACGGGGAGCGCGGCCTTCATTGGACGACGAATGGAAAATCTCCGTAGCTGTTGCGATAAACCGGCTGGTGCAGCGCGCATTCAAGGCGGTCGGCCAAGCGTCCGCAGCCAGCGATGGCGGTCAAGATCGGGACAAAACAGGGCCAAGTCAACGGCAGACCCTGCTAAAACCGGCAGAATCCTGCGGAATTCTGACACACCGGGCCGTATCAGACCGAATTTTTGCTGCCCACGAGCCCCGAATAGAGCCGCAACGTCAGGTCGCTGACCGCCGGCTGATTGAAATGCTCGGTCACCCACTGGCGGCCCCGAAGGCCGATCGCCGCCTGCTGGGCGGGCGGCATCGAGAACAGCCGGATCAAGGCGGCGGCCAGCGCCGCGGCGTCGCCGGCGGAAAAACGCAGACCCGTCATCCGGTCTTCCGGCACGATCGGCGGCGCCAGAACCGCATCCGGTCCGGCGCCAAGGTCGGAGACAATCACCGGCCGCTGCATCGCCTGCGCTTCCAGAATCGTGCGCTGCAACCCTTCAGTCTGGATGGCGGCTGAGACCACCACCGAAGCCGCAGCATAGGCAGCCGGCATATCGTCGACCGGACCGATCAGCCGCACCACATCGGTCAGCTCGCCGGCCAGCACCTGGTCCCAAACTTCCCCGCCATAGCTGCTGTTGCCGCCGGACTCGCCCACGAAAATGAATGTGAAATCCTTGAGGCCCATCTCCTTGAGACGGCGCGCCGCCTGGACCGCGACATGGTGCCCCTTCCGCCGCAACATTCGTCCGACCACAAGCACGACCCTGTCGCCAGCGGTCACGCCGAACGTCCGGCGCATCTGCTCCAGCCGCTCGGACGACATCAGCGAGGGATCGAATAGGCCCAGATCGACACTGGCCGGCACCACGTCGATCCGATCCGCCGGTACGCGATAACGCTCGCTGATCATATCCGCGAGCTGGTCGCTGACCGCGACGATCCGGTCGCCGCGCGCCATCACGCTGTTATACAATCGCTTCAAGGCATTCTGTTCGCGGAAGCCCTTGTACCAGCTGGTGACGAGGGGAACGCGCGTCAGCTTGGCGGCGACCAGGGCGCTCCAGGCCGGCGCCCGCCCGTGAGCATGGATGATGTCGCAATTTCGGTTGCGCACGACGCGCGAAATCAGCGCAGCATTGCGCGCCATGATTGCCGGATTCTTGCTCGCCACATCGGCGTAAATGAATTCGCCGCCCGCCGCGGCGATGCGTGACTCGAGCCGTCCGCCGCGCGACATCACCAGAGCGCGATGACCGGCGGCTGTCAGGATGCGCACCAGATCGACGGCGCCCATCTCGGCGGCGCCCGCCTGCAAGGTCGGCACCACCACCAGAACCGTCAGCGGGCGGAGTTGAGTCACGACGCTGCGGGCCTGCACAGAAGCGGTTGCCGTTTCGTCAGCGGCGGTCTCCATCCTTCGCGCTGCGGAACGGGAATTCACATTCGGCCTCTTCTGCAGTCGGTCTGCGGCGCGCATGCAATTGCGCCTGACGCGATCTCGCTGACGGAATGCGGCCTGGGAAGCCCGATCACGCATCGACGTGATAAGACTTCTCGGGTCGCGAGGCAAACGTGTTGCAGGATATCGTCGCCCGATGCGAGGCTGCATCCTGCTTTGGGGCGAAAAGATGATTGGGAGACCGGCTTGGCCATCAGTGACGTAGAATTGACCGCGATCGAGGTTGGCGAGGGCAGTTCACGCCGAACGATCGCAGTCCGGCGCCGCAGCGGCCGCGGACCCGCGCTGTTCTGGATTGGCGGCTTCAAGTCCGACATGAAGGGCACCAAGGCCGAAGCGCTCGACTGCTGGGCCGCCGAACAAGGCCGCGCCTGCATTCGTTTCGACTATTCGGGCCACGGCGAATCCGGCGGCGCCTTTGCCGACGGCACCATCGGCCGCTGGCTGGAAGAATGCCGCGCCGTCTTCTCGCAGTTTTGTGACGGCCCAACGATCGCGGTCGGCTCGTCCATGGGAGGATGGATTTCACTGCTGCTGGCGCGCGACATCCGGGCCGGCAACACGCCCGGCGCGAGTACGGGCACCGGATCGCTCGCCGGGCTCGTGCTGATCGCGCCGGCCGTGGACTTCACCGAAGTGCTGATGTGGCAGAAGATGACGCCGGAGATCCGGCAGCAGATCGAGACCACCGGCTCCTGGCAGCGGCCGTCGGACTATTCCGACGAACCCTATCTGATCACCCGGCAATTGATCGAGGACGGACGCAATCATCTGCTGCTTGGCGGACTGATCGAAACCGGCTGCCCGGTCCGCATCCTGCAGGGCGTCAAGGACGACGACGTTCCGTGGGAACATGCGGTGGCGCTTGTTTCCCGAATCGCGCGCGACGACGTTGTGCTGACACTGGTCAAGGATGGCGATCATCGGCTGTCGCGGCCGGAGGATATCGAGCGGCTCTTGGCGGCCATCGGTGAATTCAGTTAGACCATCCAGTTAAAGCATATGCATCACTTTCCGGGCAGGCAACGCAATGAGCTACAACACGATTCAGGTTGAAACGCATGGGCGGGTTGGACTGATCCGGCTGCATCGGCCGCAGGCGCTGAATGCGCTCAATTCCGAACTCGCGGGCGAACTGAATGCCGCCATCGCCGCGTTCGAGGCCGATGCGAATATCGGCTGCATGGTCATCACCGGATCGGACAAGGCGTTTGCCGCCGGCGCCGATATCAAGGAGATGGCCGGCCAGAGCTACATGGATACGTTCATGGACAACTTCGCCGCCGGCTGGGACGCGGCGGCGCGCGCGCGCAAGCCGGTGATCGCTGCCGTCGCGGGCTTCGCGCTTGGCGGCGGTTGCGAACTGGCGATGCAATGCGACATGATCATTGCCGCCGACAACGCGAAATTCGGACAACCGGAGATCAAACTCGGCGTCATTCCCGGCATCGGCGGTACGCAGCGTCTGACCCGCGCGATCGGCAAGGCCAAGGCGATGGAGATGACGCTCACCGGCCGGATGATGGACGCCGCTGAGGCCGAGCGGTCCGGGCTGGTCGCGCGCGTGGTGCCGCTTGCGTCACTGATGGACGAGACGATGAAGATCGCCACCACGATCGCATCGATGTCGCTGCCGGCGGTGATGATGGCGAAGGAAGCCGTGAACCGTTCGTTCGAGACCACGCTGGCCGAAGGCGTGCTGTTCGAACGCCGGGTGTTTCATTCGCTATTCGCAACGGCGGACCAGAAGGAAGGCATGGCGGCATTCGTCGACAAACGGCCGGCGAAGTTCGAGCACAAGTGACGGCAGCACGGGCGCGCGTTACTTCCGCACGCAGATCACCCGCACCACCGCATTCTTTGCCGCCGCGACATCGCCACGGCCTGTAACGGGCGCCACGCCGGCGCCTTCCAGGAATTTGCGGATGCTGGCGGTCGGGACAAACGAGGCCTGGCCGGCGCTGGCTCCCGGGCCCGCAACAGCCGCCGACGCGACGTCGATCATCCCGGCAAGGCGGCCTTCGCCATCGAGCGCGGCACCCCCGACGAAGCCGCGCGCCGGTACGGTATCGATCAACACGCGCGCGCCATCGACGCCGCGCAATTTTGCCGGCACTGTCGTGACATTGCGCGCGCCCGCCTGCGCCGCCGGCTCGGCGATGCCGACCAGCGTCAGGTCGGTGCTTTTTGGTGGCTCAGCGGAAAACGGCACCGCGTTGAGATTGCGCGCACCATTGACGCGGATCAGCGCGAGATCCGACGCCGCATCCTCGGCGATCCGGTCCGCACGCCCGACGCCTGCAACAACGATACCCTGACAATCGTCGGTCAGCTGGCGCTCGGTGACGACGTATCCGCGCGCGCCCACCACGATGCCGGAGCCGTAGCTGACGCGCCGTGAGGTCGACGCCGTCGCAGGATCGCCGAATGGCAGGTACGAACTGGCGATGATGTCGACCAGCGGCAGCATGATGGTTTCCATCGCCTGATCGAACAGGATGGTCAGCCCGCGCGCCTCGTTGTCCTTGAGATAAACCCGGACATGAAATTTCTTCAGCCCCTGCAGTCCCGAGAGCGAAAAAGAATTGGCCTGGATCGCATTCTGCTCGACGCGCCGGTTCGACGGCCGTCTCTTCATTTCGTCGAACAGATCCTGCAGCGCCGCGCCTGCCATTTTCTCGCGAAAGGTCTCGATCTGGATTTCGCCGCGCGTTGACGACCAGCGGGTGCCAACGGTGCCAATCTCGGTATTCGGCACGAGCTTCGACGGCACGCCAAGCCGCACACCCGGCGTTGCGATGTCCTCGACCAGTTCCCAGCCGTTATAGTCTTTGCGGTTACGCATCGAAGCAGCGAGGGTTCGGCGCTGTTCGGGCGTGAGGATGCCGGTGTCCTCGAATTTGTTGCGCCGCTGGAACGCGCGGACAGCCGCGATCGCGCGATCGCCGAAATCGGTATCGATCGACCCCGACAGGTCGCCGGTCCAGATCAGGTCGGACTGGATCGCGATCCGTTCCGCCACCGCAACCGCCGCATAGGCCGCGCGCTGCTCCGGGGTCGCGGTGGCAACCGCAGCCGCGGGCTTTTCCGTCTTTGCGGCTTTCTTGTCGGTTTTTTTGGCGGCCTTTTTGGGAGGCGTCTCGGCGGGCTTGGCTTTCGCCTTGTCCTTGGCCGCCGCAACCCGGGAGCCGGTCGGGGCCTGTGCCGCGGGCGTCTGGGCCTGTGCCGACGCCTGCGAGAGCAGCGCGAACGCGATCGCCGTGACCCACGCAACGGCACGCATGTCAGCCAACACCCCTAAGCCACCCTTGTCGGCCTATGATGACCGGGCAATTAGGAATTGCGCAAGGCCTTGACGGGCACCCTGCCCGGAGACGCAGAATGGCGCGTGAATTGGGAGCGAAGGCAATGCTGAGCCGGGAGGAACTGGAGCGCTATGCCCGCCACATCGTGTTGCGGGACGTGGGCGGCCCTGGACAGGCGGCGCTGAAGCGGGCCCGGGTGCTGGTGATCGGCGCCGGCGGGCTGGGCGCGCCGGTCCTGTTCTATCTGGCAGGCGCCGGTATCGGCACCATCGGGATTGTCGACGACGACCTGGTTTCGCTCTCGAACCTGCAGCGGCAGGTGCTCCACACCACCGCCGATATCGGCGACGCCAAGGTCGATTCGGCGGCCGCCGCGATCGGGCGCCTGAACCCGCATGTCTCGGTCGAACGCCATTCGGTCCGCATCACCGCCGCCAACGCGCTGGAGCTGATCGCGCAATACGATCTGGTGATCGATGGCTCGGACAATTTCGCGACCCGCTATCTGGTCTCCGACGCCTGCTATCTGGCAAAGCGGCCGCTGGTCTCCGGCGCGATCGGAACCTTCGATGCCGCGCTCACCACCTTGCGGGCGCATGAACGCTCGCCGCAAGGCGAACCCAATCCGACCTATCGCTGCCTGTTTCCGGAACCGCCGCCACCGGGATCAATTCCCGCCTGTTCGGAAGCGGGAGTGCTGGGCGCTTTGCCCGGGATCGCCGGATCGATGATGGCGCTGGAGGCGATCCGCGAGATCGTGGGTTTCGGCGAGGGCCTGGTGGGGCGGCTACTGATGATCGATACGCGGTCGATGCGGTTCGAGTCGCTGAGCTATGCCTGGGACAGCAACAATCCGCTGTCGGGAGACGCGCCCAGCATCACGGATCTGACGATCCACGAAAAACTTTAGCTTGCGATCATCAAAGCTGCGGCTTGGTCCAGCTCGCGACCGTGACCGCGCCTTTCATCACCGACCATTTGGCGTCGTCGAGCGAGTTCGGGACCAGGCGGTAGCAGGTCGCGGGCGAGCCCTGTTTCCACGAGGTGCAGAAGCCTTCCTTGACCACCTTCCAGGTGCCGACGGTCTTCTCGGGCTGCTCGCCGGAAGCCTTCTTGAGCGGCTCGCGCGTGGCCTTGCCGTCGGGCGTAAACACCATGGTGAAGCGCTGGCGCGTGGTGGAGGTGGCGACAAACGGTTTGCCGTTGAAGAACGCGGCCTTGATCTCGTCTCCGGTTAGCGCCTGCGCATGCGCGGGCGCATATAGAAACGGGAGCAATGCGAGAGATACGAGTGCGCGCATTGGGAGCCTCCGGCGAAGTCGATTTAGGCCATTCTAGGCCCGGAACCGGCGGGGCAAAAGCGCAACAACGTCACACGGGAACCCGTTCCGCCGGATTGGTTAAGACGCCGCGATCCGGCACCCTATCAAGGAAAAGCCCGGCGGGCGCGCAAAATCGGGACCGATGACCGGCCGGCAAGACCGTCAAAGCATCGACGGCAAGACCCGGTCCGGCGGCTTGTGCCCGTCCATGAAGGTCTTGATGTTGATGATGACCTTCTCGCCCATGTCGACGCGGCCCTCGACGGTCGCCGAACCCATATGCGGCAGCAGCACGATCTTGCCCTCGCGGGCGAGTTTGACGAGCCGCGGATTCGCAGCCGGTTCGTGCTCGAACACGTCGAGACCGGCGCCGGCGATTTCACCGGCGGAGAGCATGCGGATCAGCGCGTTCTCGTCGATCACCTCACCGCGCGCGGTATTGACGACATAAGCGTCGGGGCGCAGCAATTTCAGCCGGCGCGCCGACAGCAGGTGATAGGTCGCGGGCGTGTGCGGGCAATTCACCGACACGATGTCGACACGCGCCAGCATCTGGTCGAGGCTTTCCCAGTACGTGGCGCCGAGTTCTTCCTCGATCTGCGCCGCCACCCGGCGGCGGTTGTGATAATGGATCTGCAGCCCGAATGCGCGGGCGCGCCGGGCCACCGCCTGCCCGATCCGGCCCATGCCGATGATGCCGAGCCGCTTGCCCCAGATGCGGTGGCCGAGCATCCAGGTCGGCGACCAGCCGGTCCAGTCCTGGTCACCGGTCAGGATCTGCGATCCTTCGGCGAGGCGGCGCGGCACCGCGAGGATCAGCGCCATCGTCATGTCGGCGGTGTCCTCAGTGAGCACGCCCGGCGTATTGGTCACTGTGATGCCGCGCTGAAGCGCGGTCGCGACGTCGATATTGTCGACGCCATTGCCGAAATTCGCGATCAGTTTCAGGTTCGGCCCGGCATGGCTCAGCACCGCCGCGTCGATGCGGTCGGTCACGGTTGGAACCAGCACGTCCGCGACCTTGACCGCCTCGGCCAGGTCGCTCTGGGTCATCGGCTTGTCGTCGAGATTGAGCCGCGCGTCGAACAATTCCCGCATGCGGGTCTCGACCCGCTCGGGCAGCTTTCGCGTCACGATCACCAGGGGCTTCTTGCGGTTCGACATGTCTCGGTGCGAGCCTTCGGCATTTCTTCGAGCGGCGTTGTGCGATGCCGTTCAGGCCTCCTTAACCGGCCTCCCCGACACTGCGCCGTTCCGTATCCGGCGTCTTCGTTCCCATGTAGCAGATGACTGTAGCAAGACAAACCATCCGACCGGGCGCACTCGCCACCATCTTTCTGGGCACCATCCTGGGCTCCGTCTCGGCTCCGCAGGTCTGGGCGGCCGGCGAAGTCGCAGCCGGCACCGCCAGTGGTCTGCCGGTACCGCGCTATGTCAGCCTGAAATCCGACCGGGTGAATGTGCGCAGCGGGCCGACCAAGGATCACGACGTTGCCTGGGTGTTCACCCGGTCCGGGCTGCCGGTCGAAATCACCGCCGAATTCGAGAACTGGCGCCGCATTCGCGATTCCGAGGGCTCGGAAGGCTGGGTCTACCATTCGCTGCTGTCCGGCCGCCGCACCGCCGTGGTCACCGCGCGCGACAAGGATCAGCTCATCGCGGTGTCAGATAGCCCGAAACCCGAGAGCGAGGTGACGGCCCAGCTCCAGCCGGGTGTCGTCACCCAGGTCAAACGCTGCGACGGGAAATGGTGCCGGGTCAACGGCAAGCAGTTTGACGGCTGGGTGCCGCAGGAACGCCTCTGGGGTGTCTATCCTAACGAGAAGGTGGATTAGTTCCTTCCCTCTTCCCGCACAGTGGGGCGAGGTAAGGACACGAGCTTCACGGGTCCAGCCGCATCGGCAGACCGGCTTTCGCCATGTGCTCCTTGGCCTGGCGGACCGTGAACTCCCCGAAATGGAAGATCGATGCCGCCAGCACCGCGGTGGCGTGACCGTCGCGGATGCCTTCGACCAGATGATCGAGCGTGCCGGCGCCGCCCGAAGCGATCACCGGCACCGGCACCGCATCGGCGATGGCGCGCGTCAGCGGAATATTGAAGCCCTGCTTGGTGCCGTCGCGATCCATCGAGGTGAGCAGGATTTCGCCGGCGCCGAGACTGACGACCTCTCGCGCGTATGCGACCGCATCGATGCCGGTCGGCCTTCGTCCACCATGGGTGAAGATTTCCCAGCGCGGCGTTTCGCCGGGCCCGGACACCGTCTTCGCGTCGATCGCGACCACTATGCATTGATCGCCGAATTTCTCCGCGGCCTCGCGCACGAAGTCGCGCCGCTCGACCGCCGCGGTGTTGATCGACACCTTGTCGGCGCCGGACTGCAGCAACACCCGGATGTCTTCCACCGTACGCACACCGCCACCAACCGTCACCGGCATGAAGCAGGCCTCTGCCGTGCGCCGCACCACGTCGAGCATGGTGCCGCGATTCTCATGGCTCGCGGTGATGTCGAGGAATGTGAGTTCGTCCGCGCCCGCCGCGTCATAGGCGATTGCCGCTTCGACCGGATCGCCGGCATCGCGCAGATCGACGAAGTTGACGCCCTTGACCACGCGTCCGTCCTTGACGTCGAGGCAGGGAATGATGCGGACCTTGAACGTCATATTCGCGCGCTCATACGCCCCTCGCCGCGCGGATCAGCGCCAGCGCCTCGGCGGGATCGAGCCGTCCGTCATAAAGCGCGCGTCCGGCAATCGCGCCCTCCAGTTTGCTCGCGCGCGGATGCAGCAGCGACTTCACGTCGTCGATCGAGGCAAGTCCGCCGGACGCGATGACGGGAATCGAGACCGCATCCGCCAGCGCGATGGTGGCATCCCAGTTGATGCCCTTGAGCATGCCGTCGCGGGCGATGTCGGTATAGACGATCGCAGCAACACCGGCGTCCTCGAAGCGCTGCGCGATCTCCAGCGCGCTCAGCTCGGAGGCTTCCGCCCAGCCCTGCACTGCGACCTTGCCGTCGCGCGCATCGAGTCCGACCGCGACGCGTCCGGGATAGGCCGCGGCAGCGGTACGCACGAAGGCGGGATCGCGGACCGCCGCGGTGCCGATGATGACGCGATTGACGCCCTTGTCGAACCAGCCTTCCACCGTCGCCATGTCGCGAATGCCACCGCCGAGCTGCACGCGGATATTGGTCGCCTCCAGAATGCGATCGACTGCGCGCCCGTTCACCGGCTTGCCGGCAAAAGCACCGTCGAGATCGACGATATGCAGATATTCGAAGCCCGCACGCTCGAACGCATGAGCCTGATCGGCCGGGTCGGTATTGAATATTGTGGCGCGCGCCATGTCGCCCTGCTGCAGGCGAACGGCCAGGCCGTCTTTCAGATCGATGGCAGGAAACAGGATCACGATATGCTGCCTTCACCCTCCCCCTTGTGGGGAAGGTCGATCGCCGCGCAAAAGCGAAGCGATCAGAGTGGGGTTCAAGGCTTCCATTTCAGGAAATTGGCGATCAGCGCAAGCCCGAGTTTTTGGCTCTTTTCCGGATGGAATTGCGTGCCCACCATATTGTCGCGACCGACAATGGCCGTGACGGGCCCGCCATATTCCGCCTCCGCGATCAGATCGTCGCGGCTGGCCGGCGTCAGCTGGTACGAATGCACGAAATAGGCATGCAGGCCGTCGTCGCCGGTGGCGATGCCGTCCAGCAGCGGATGCTGCTTCTGCGCCCGCAGCGTGTTCCAGCCCATATGCGGAATCTTCAGCGCCGGATCGGACGGATGGATGCGGTCGACCTCGCCCGCGATCCAGCCCAGCCCCTCCACCACTTCTTTCTCGTGACCGCGCGAGGCCATCAGCTGCATGCCGACGCAGATCCCGAAGAACGGCTTGCCGCGCTGTCCGACCTGCTCATTCAGCGCCTCGACCATGCCCGGCAGCGCATCGAGGCCGCGGCGGCAATCGGCAAACGCGCCGACACCCGGCAGCACGATCCGGTCGGCACGCGCGATACGATCCGGATCGCTGGTGACGACGATCTGGCCGTTCAGCGCATGTTCGCGCGCCGCGCGCTCGAAAGCCTTTGCCGCGGAATGCAGATTGCCGGAGCCGTAATCGACGATGGCCGTGGTCATTCAAGTATCGTTATGCAGGTTTGGTCAGGATGTGTGTCACGGCCGGCGATCGGGCTCGGGGAAAGAGCCGATCACGCCGGACGCTTCGTTGCGCGGATAGGACGCGCGCAGCGACGGCGCGACAGGACCGCGCACCACGCTCGCCGCCTGTGCCGGCGGTGGCGCGGCGTTCGGCCGCGCACCGGCCTGCCAGTTGACGAAGAAGCGGCGCTCGGCATCGTCCTGATTGTCCGCGATCACGACGCCGACATTGGTCCAGCCGCGCAGCTTCAGGGTCCAGCGGCGCAGCGTCGCGCCTTCAAGCCCGACCAGAAAGGCCGGCGCGACAAGGATCAGCGTGCGCCATCCGCTGCTGACGCCTGCATAGCGCAAACCTATTTCGAGCAGAATGATGAGCGCGACGAACAGCACCGCGGCCAGCCACAGCCGGTGCCGCAGCATCCAGAAAAACGACAGCAGGAAACCCCAGCCATAGAAGCCGTCGCGCACGAATGTGAAGCGCGCAGGGTCCGGCGCATTCTCGCCCTTTCCGAGCGGCGGCTGATGAACGGTGTAAACGGCCATGTGGTTTTATCCTGTAGCTCCGTCACCCTGAGGCGCCGTTGCGAAGCAACGGCCTCGAAGGGCGACGGCCCGATTGGTGGCCGTTCATCCTTCGAGGCTCGCTATCGCTCGCACCTCAGGATGACGGGGATAGGGCGAAGCGAGCCCTTAGAAAATTAGTTGCCCAGACTGCCCTTGGTCGACGGAATTTCGCCCGCCATCTTGGGATCGATCGCAAAGGCCGCACGCAGCGCGCGCGCGAGCCCCTTGAAGCAGGACTCCGAGATATGGTGGTCGTTGGACCCATACAATGTCTCGACATGCAGCGTGATGCCGGCATTCATCGCGAAAGCCTGGAACCACTCGTTCACCAACTCGGTATCGAAGGTGCCGATCTTGTCGCGCCCGAATTTGACCTTGAACACCAGAAACGGCCGCCCCGAGACATCGATCGCGACGCGGGTCAGCGCCTCGTCCATCGGCAGATGCACGTCGGCGTAGCGGGTGATGCCCTTCATGTCGCCCAGCGCCTGTTTCACCGCCTGGCCGAGCGCGATGCCGACGTCCTCGGCGGTGTGGTGGTCGTCGATATGCAGGTCGCCCTTGGCCCGGACCGTGAGGTCCATGCGCGAATGCCGCGCCAGCAGGTCCAGCATGTGATCGAGGAAGCCGATTCCGGTCGCGATATCCGAGCGGCCGGTCCCGTCGATTGCGACCTCGACCGCAATGTCGGTTTCCTTGGTTTTGCGCGCCACCTGGCCTTTGCGCATGGCTTTAATGTTCCGGTTGAGATTTCGGGGCCTTTTAACAGGGGTCCCGCCATTCTGCCACCGGCGTCCTGCCAATTTGCAAAGACCGCCGCTCGTCCCTAGATCACCGTTCGCACAGGGTTAATCCATATGTCCTCAGCCGAAACGTCGCCGGTCTGGCACGGCACCACCATTCTGACCGTCCGCAAGAACGGGATCGTCGCGATCGGCGGCGACGGCCAGGTGTCGGTCGGCCAGACCATCATGAAGGCCAACGCCAAGAAAGTGCGGCGGTTGGGGAAGAGCGACGTGATCGGCGGCTTTGCCGGCGCCACCGCCGACGCCTTCACGCTGTTCGAGCGGCTGGAATCGAAACTGGAGCAATATCCGGGTCAGCTCCTGCGGGCATCGGTCGAGCTGGCGAAGGACTGGCGCACCGACCGCTATCTGCGTCGTCTTGAAGCGATGATGATCGTCGCCGACAAACAGGTCTCGCTGGTGCTGACCGGCAACGGCGACGTTTTGGAACCCGAATCCAGCATCGCCGGCATCGGCTCGGGCGGCAACTACGCGCTCGCCGCCGCCCGTGCACTCGCCGACGGCCCACTCTCGGCCGAGGAGATCGTGCGCAAGTCGCTGGATATCGCCGCCGATATCTGCGTCTACACCAATCGCAGCATCACCGTGGAAACGCTTGATGCAGTCTGACCTGCGGCAGATCGGCTTCGTTCCCGTACAGGCGGACCATTACCCGTTGCTGGAGGCCTGGCTCAACGCACCGCATATGCGCGAATGGTGGGGCGATCCGGACGAAGAACTCGGGTTCATCCGCGACATGGTCGAGGGTCGCGACACCACGCGTCCGTTCCTGATCGTGCTCGACAACGAGCCGATCGGTTACATCCAGTACTGGTTCATCGGCCATCACCAGAACGAACAATGGGTGAAGGACCATCCCTGGCTGATGGAATTGCCCTCCGATACGATTGGCGTCGATCTGTCGATCGGCGACCCGCTGAAATTGTCGCGCGGCATTGGCTCTGCGGCGCTTGCGGCATTCGTGCGCATGCTTCGCGATCAAGGACACGATACGATCATCATCGATCCGGACCCGCTTAACACCCGCGCGGTGCGTGCTTATACCAAGGCCGGTTTCCGGCCGGTGCCGCATCTCGAAGGCCGAACCGACGGCGTACTGATCATGCAGCACCACGCGTTTGCACACGAGTTGACATGACCGACTTCTCTCCCCGCGAAATCGTATCCGAGCTGGACCGTTTCATCATCGGCCAGCATGACGCCAAGCGCGCGGTCGCGATCGCCCTGCGCAACCGCTGGCGGCGCCTGCAACTCGACGACAAGCTGCGCGAGGAAGTGCTGCCGAAGAACATCCTGATGATCGGCCCGACAGGCGTCGGCAAGACCGAGATTTCGCGGCGCCTGGCCAAGCTCGCGGGCGCGCCGTTTCTCAAGATCGAAGCCACCAAATTCACCGAAGTCGGCTATGTCGGCCGCGACGTCGAGCAGATCGTGCGTGACCTGCTCGAAGTCGGGATCGCGCAGACCCGCGAGCGCAAGCGCAAGGACGTGATGGCGCGGGCCGAGGCCGCGGCCGAAGACCGCGTGGTCAATGCGCTGGTCGGAGAGAATGCGAGCCCGGCAACCAAGGAATCGTTTCGCCGCAAGCTGCGCGCCGGCGAACTGAACGACAAGGAGATCGAGATCGAGGTGTCGTCCGGCGGCGGTGGCATGCCGATGTTCGACATTCCCGGGATGCCCGGCGCCCAGATGGGCGCCATTTCGATCGGCGACATTTTCGGCAAGCTCGGCGGCAAGTCGAAGACCCGCCGCATCACGGTCGGTGAATCGCACGACGTTCTGGTCAACGAGGAAGCTGACAAACTGCTCGATACCGAGACCCTGGTGCAGGAAGCGATCCGCGTGGTCGAACAGAACGGCATCGTGTTTCTCGACGAGATCGACAAGATCACCGCGCGTGACGGCCGCGTCGGCGGCGACGTGTCGCGCGAGGGCGTGCAGCGCGATCTGCTGCCGCTGATCGAAGGCACCACCGTGTCCACCAAGCACGGGCCGGTGAAGACCGACCACATCCTGTTCATCGCCTCCGGTGCGTTCCATGTGTCGAAGCCGTCGGACTTGTTGCCCGAATTGCAGGGGCGCCTGCCGATCCGCGTCGAACTGAAACCACTGACGCGGGAGGATTTCCGCCGGATCCTGACCGACACCGAAGCCTCCCTGATCAAGCAATATATTGCGCTGATGGGGACCGAGGGCGTGACGCTCGAGATCACCGACGACGCCATCGATGCGATCGCCGATATCGCCGTGCTGGTGAATACCAGTGTTGAGAATATCGGCGCGCGCCGCCTGCAGACGGTGATGGAGCGGGTGCTGGACGACATCTCCTTCACCGCGACCGATCGCAGTGGCGAGACGTTGACCATCGACGGCGACTACGTGCAGAAGAATATCGGCGACCTCGCCCGCAACACCGATCTCAGCCGCTTCATCCTGTAGAGCGCGGACAAGCTCGCGCTCCGCACCCGCGGTTCACGAACCACTTGCGGACGAAGCGCGAGCCCGTGGGCTCGTGCGCAGTCCCGGTGATTCGCGGGACATCGCGGGCGGCCTGACCTGATTGCCGTCGACCGAGGCCCTCCAGCCACACTGCCGTTGCTTCCGCGACCAAGCCAGCGCCACAGCCCCCGTGCGCGTTGACACTCATGGCCAACAAAATGTTATATTATAACATCACTGGGAATGGGGGACTATCATGGCTGCTCGCCGTGTTGCTGCTATAGCGCTGATATCGCTGCCGGTTTTTGAAACTCCGGCCGTTGCGCAATCGGTCGAACTGCCTGCCATCACCGTGACCGCCAGCCCCATCGTACGCCGCGCCGTTCGCCCGGCGCCGACGCCCGGCCCGCGCGAGAGCGCGCCCGACACGCCGTTCGATGCCGCGCCGACGCCTCCCGCGCCGGAACTCTACCAGGGCACGCTGCCGATCGTGGCCGACCAGTTTGCGACCGTCACGCTTATGCCGCGCGGCGAAATCGATCGGTCCACCGGGCAGACGCTCGGCGAAATCCTGCAGGAAAAGCCCGGCATCACCTCGTCAGGATTTGCGCCGGGTTCAGCCAGCCGCCCGATCATCCGCGGTCTCGATAACTACCGCGTCCGCATCCAGGAGAACGGCATCGGCTCAAGCGGCGTCTCGGAACTCGGCGAAGACCACGGCGTGCCGATCGATCCGCTGGCCGCGCAAACGGTCGAGGTCATCCGTGGACCGGCAACGCTGCGTTACGGCTCGCAGGCGATCGGCGGCGTCGTCAATGCGGAGAACAACCGCATCCCGACCTCGATCCCGGGACGCGGCCTCGCGCTGGAGGGCCGCGGCTCGATCACCACCGTCGATCGCGGCCGCGAAGGTGCGGTCCTGCTCGATGCCGGCGGCGGAAACTTTGCCGTTCACGCCGACATCTGGGGCCGCAATTCCGGCGACTATCAGATTCCGTCCTATCCGTATCTGTTTCCGGAACAGCCAGCGCCCTTCGTCAGCAAATGGCAGCCGAACTCCGCGCATCAATCGAACGGCAACTCGATCGGCGGATCGTATGTGTTCAACCAGGGCTATTTCGGTTTCGCCTATACGAATTTCGAGAGCAAGTATCAGGTGCCGGGCCAGGAGGCGACCGAGACCCGCACCAACATCGACATGAAGCAGACCAAGCTCACCAGCAAAGGCGAGTTTCGTCCGGACGGCGGTGTGGTCGAAACCATCCGCTACTGGTTCGGCGCCACCGACTACAAGCATGCCGAAATTGCCGATGAAGGCGGCTTCTATGGCGAGCAGCAATACTTTCTGAGCAACCAGAAGGAAGGCCGCGTCGAGGTCCAGTTTCATCCCTTCGATGTGCGCTTTGCCGCGCTCACGGTCGCGCTTGGCGTGCAGTCGAGCCGCGAAAAACTCGATGCGCCGGGCCTTGAGGGGGGATTGTTCGATCCCAACACCACGCAAAGTGTTGCCGGTTACATCTTCAATGAATTCCGCTTCAACGCCACGCAGCGCATGCAGCTGGCCGGCCGCATCGAAAGCAACACGGTCAAAGGCACTGTCCCCGACCTGTTCGTCGATCCCGACGCAAACATCTGGCGCAACCGCTCGTTCACGCCACTCAGCGGCTCGGTCGGCTTCCTGCAGGACCTGCCGGGCGACCTAGTCGCGGCTGTAACCTATCAGCATGTCGAGCGCGCGCCGCGCGCGCCGGAATTGCTGTCGCGCGGCGTGCATGAAGCCACCGGCACCTTCGACATCGGCAATCCGAATCTCAACACCGAGCTTGCCGATTCGGTCGAAGTGAGCCTGCGCCGCGCGACCGGCCCGCTGCGTTTCGAGGCGACCGCGTTCTACACCCGCTTCAACGGCTTCATCTATCGAAACCTGACCGGCCAGACCTGCGGCGAGGATTTCGCAAGCTGCGGCTTTGGCAACGGCGAGGAACTGGCGCAGGCGGTGTACGATCAGCGCGACGCCACCTTCCGCGGCGCCGAAGTGCAGGCGCAGTATGACGTCGCACCGATCCTGAACGGCGTCTGGGGCATCGACGGCCGCTACGACATCGTGCGTGCCACCTTCACCGACGGCACCAACGTGCCGCGCATCCCGCCGCAGCGGCTGGGCGGCGGCATCTATTATCGTGACGGCAACTGGTTCGCCCGCGTCGGCATGCTGCATGCCTTCAACCAGAACGACGTCTCCGACTATGAAACCCCGACCGGCGGCTATGACCTGCTGAAGGCCGAGCTCAGCTACTCCACCAAATGGGCGGGCGATCGCAGCGGCCTGACCGAGCTCAAGTTTGGCGTGGTCGGCGACAACCTGCTGAACGACGACGTTCGTTTCGCGCAATCCTTCAAGAAGGACGAAGTGCTGCAGCCGGGTCGCACCGTGAAGGTATTCGCGACGGTGAAGTTCTGATCCGGAAGTGGCGAGCTTGGCTTTACCGGTCAGGCTCGCGCAATTTTCTCAGCCGCACATACAGCGCGCCCTCGCCGCCATGACTGGCGGCGGCGGCATCGAAGCCGATCACCATCGTCCGGAATTCCGGCAGCGCCAGCCACAGCGGCACCGCGCGCTTGAGCACGCCACGATCGCTCTCGCCGCGACCGCCCTTTCCGGTGATCACCAGAACCACGCGGCCGCCCTTCGTCTGGGTCCGGCGCAGGAATCGTAACAGCACGTCATGCGCTTCGGCTTGCGTATGACCATGCAGGTCAAGTCTCGCATCGATGCTGTCGTGGCCGCGCGCGATCTTCTGCCTGGTCTTGCGATCGAGTGCGGCAATGGGCGGCGGCATTTTCGCGACGGGCTTCGCAACCGGCGCGGCCGCGACGCGCTTCGGCGGTTTCGGCATCTTGAGCGGCTTGGGTGGACTTGGCGCCAGTTCAGGAACGGCGACCGCGACCACCGGCGGCTTTCGCTTCCGCAACGGCCGCACCGAGCGGGTGACCCCGTCCCACAGCGCAATATCGTCCAAGGAAAGCCGCCGTCCCCTGCGGCTTTCGTCCGCGGTCATGACGACGGCTTGCTCGCAGGTTTGGTTGCCGGCTTCGTTGCAGGGCTGCCGGCAGGGGTCGACGAAATCGGCTTCGGAAACGGATTGCCGTTCTTCGCGGCCGGCGCACGCGGCTTGGCCGACGGAGCGTCGCCTTTGGTCTGTGCGGTCGCGCCGGTTTGCGGCTTGGCCGCCGGGGCAGGCTTGGCGCCGGGCTTGGTATCCGGTTTCGGATCGGATGCGGCCGCCTGAGGTTTGGCTTGCGGCTTCGCTTGGGGCTTGGATGGCGGCGTCGCTTCAATCCTGGGGGCTGGATCGCTTTTCGGCGCAGGCTTGGGCGTTGGCGCCGGATCGCTCCGCGCGGTGGATTGCGGTTTGGACCTGGGGTCGGGCTTGGGCGTCGGTGCGGCGACTGCGGGCACGGCAGCCGCGGGCATGGCGGCCGCGGGCTTCTCGTCCGGTTTGGCTTGCGGCGTCACGCTGGCGACGACACTGGTGTCTTTCGGCCGCGGCTGCGGCAATGGCATCCCGAGCGCCTCATCGTCCGGATCGAGCTCGTTCGGAAGCAGCATCACGAATTGACCGGGATGCTTGAAGCGGCCGGCCGCCCGCGCCGCCTCGTCGCCCGCACCGAGATAGATGTCGCCGCGCGCCGGACCGATGATCGCACCACCGGTATCCTGTGCAATCAGCAGTCTTCGAAACCAGGTGTCGGGCTTCTCGCTCACGATCGGCAGCAATGCGTTGACGAAGACCGGCATGCCGTAGGTGTGGATCCTGCGGTCGACCGCGAGCGAACGCGCCGCCGACAGAGAAATACCCTGCGCACCGATCGCCTCGTCATGTTCGCCGAGATCGGTTTCGCGGAAAAACACATAGGACTTGTTCATCCGCCGCAACTCTTTGCCCTCTTCCGGATTCTTCTCCATGAACTCGCGAATCTTCTGCATCGAGATTTCTTCGCGGGTGACCACGCCGCGCTGCACCAGCACCGAGCCGACCGCGAAATACGGGTGGCCGTTTTTATCGGCATAGTTCAGCCGGACCACCTTGCCGTCTTCCAGGCGAACGCGAACTGAGCCCTGGATTTCAGCGAAGAAGCCGTCAATCGGATCCTTCAGCCAGACGATTTCGAGGCCGCGGCCGGCAATCGCGCCATCCTCGATCTGTGCGCGATCGTAATAGGGCGCGCTGGACCGCTTCACCGTCCGCTTGCCGGCCTTGCCCTTGCCGCCGGAGCGCCGCAGCCGTTGCGTGACGAGATTGGGCGGACGCGCATAAAGCGGCGTGGTGTAGATATCGCTCGGCCAGCGGGCGCCTTCGACCACCGGCTCGTAATAGCCGGTGAAGAAGCCGTTCGCTTCGCCCTGTGCGGTCAGCCGGATCGGTCGAAAATTCTGCTCGAAGAAATGCCGTGCTCCGGTCTGATCGAGCGGGACCGCAGCGACCGCGCGGCCGCAGACCAAAAACAGCGCGCCATAGGTTTCGCCGCGCGTGGCTCTCGCTTTTTCCGAACTGCGCAGGATCGGCTTGCAACTTGCCAGGAAAGTCGAGAATGCTTCGGCGTGATCGTCTTCGATCCAGCCCTTGACCTCGTGCCAGGCCATCCCTTCGAAGTCGCTATTGGGAATTTTCAGCGGGTGCGCCTTGCTGGCGCGCTTCTTGGCAGACTTGGTTTTCTTCTTCGACGACGCGGCGCCGGTGGTCTCGGCCTCCGAGGCCGATGAAGGCTGAACGAGAAGCAGCGGAGCCGCGGCAATCGCGAGACTAAGGGCAAGAGCCAGACCGGCGTACCGGACCGGGCGCGCCTTCAGACCTCTCAATATTCGCCGACGGACCCCAGTCAAACCAAGAGAACCCCGCTAATTCAGTTCACCCCGATCACTGCCCGGCTTCGGTCGCCACCAGCTTCCAGTTCGGATCGCGTCCGGTCACGTCGCGGGCGAAGGTCCAGACGTCGGTGACCTCGGTCACCCTGTCGGGACTGCCATCGATCACATTGCCGGCCCGGTCGCGCGTAGCCGAGATCAGCTGCGAGACGAACCGGACGGTGACCTGCGCAGTATTGCCGCGCAATTCCGCCCCGATGATGTCGGCGGTATCGAGGGACACGAATTTGTTCTCGACCGACTCGCCCTTGGCCTCGCGGTCGCGAATCGCGGCTTCGAAGCCGTCATAGACCTCGCGCGAGAGCAGCCCCTTGAGGCTCTTGCGGTCGCCTGCGGCGAAAGCGCTCACGATCATCTCGTAGGCCTGGCGCGCGCCGGTTACGAAATGTTTGGCGTCGAAGCTGCGATCCGCCCCGGCAATGGCATCGAGCCCGGTGGCGACGGCGCTGCCCTCGTCGGCAATGCCCTTCCAGCGATCCGGAGCGGGTTCCGCCGGGCGCGCCACGGATTCGGCGTTTCGGGTCGGCAGGGTGACGACCTTATCGCTGGCCGGTGCCCGCGCATCGCGGGCGGAATACGGATCATAAGGCGGCCGCTCACGTCCGGTGCGCTGGCCGAGCACGCTGCGCAGGCGAATGAAAATAAAAATCGCCAGCGCGAGAAAGATGATGGTGTAGATGTCGAACACGTCGCGAATGCCTTTGCAGCCCGGGACAGACGGGGCCGCCGCGTCAGCCCGAAAGCGGAAGAGGCGCCGACCGAGGCTATAATCTAAGCATGCGGCCGGTCTTAGCCATAGGTCGCTTCGAACCAAAAACTGAGCTTCGAGCCGATTTTAGACGAACCCGGCCGCAAAGGCCAACACGAGACCGCGATTGGGACGCGCCGATGCCGGTCGGAAAACTCATCCTGTTCGGACTTTTAGGCCTGGTTGTGGCCGAGGTCGCGGTTTTTCTAACCATTGCGTGGGTATTCGGCTCATTCGTCGCGGTCTGCGCCCTGCTGGCGACCTCGGGTTTCGGAATGCTGGTTCTCGCCCGGATGGGCCGGCGACTGGCCGGTCAGCTCGCGGACTTATTGTCTCAGGGCGGCTTGTCTCAGCGCGGCCTGGGCGTCGCCGGCGCCCGGTCCGGCGGGCTGCTCACGACACTGGGCGGGCTGCTGCTCGTGCTACCGGGCTTCATCACCGACTGCGTGGGCCTGGCTTTGCTGGTGCCGGCGATCCAGCAAAGGTTGATCGACCGCGCCCCGACCGGCCGGCCCCGCCCGACCAGGGGCGTTATCGAACTGGACCGCAGCCAGTGGCGCGACCTGCCCGACCGGCACATCGAGAACGGCAGCGACCAACCCCCCAAGATCCCGCCCAAACGCCGGCGGCGCTAATCGCCGGCAGCCGTTATGGAAGAGATATAAGCTGAGGCACCGGGGCGCCGCCCATCCTTGTTCGCCTTCGAGGCGTGTGTTAGCCACACCGCCGCACGCGCTCTTTCGCGGCGCGCAACACTGACGCAGGATTGACGATGGCGAACCCGACCAATGGCGGCCCGCACCCTTCCGACGAGCAAGTGGCCCCACCGCAGCTCAACGTGCTGGCGCAGTATGTGAAGGACTTCTCGTTCGAGAATCCGAATGCGCCGCGGTCGCTGCAGCCATCCAACGAACAGCCCCAGATCAACATCCAGATCAACGTCAACGCGTCGCCGCTGCAATCCGATTACGAGATCGACCTCAAGATCGAGGGCAAGGCGGAGCTCGGAAACTCGCTGCTGTTCGCCTTCGACCTCGTCTATGGCGGCGTGTTCCGGATCCAGAACGTTCCGCAGGAAAGCATTCATCCGGTCCTGATGATCGAATGCCCGCGGCTGCTGTTCCCGTTCGCACGCGAGATCATCGCGTCGGCGGTGCGCAATGGCGGCTTCCCGCCGCTCTATATCGATCCGGTCGATTTCGTCGGGCTCTACCGCCAGAAGCTGGCGGAGCAGGCCGCAGGCCAGCAGCAGCCAAGCTGACCCTTGCGGTCATGGCCGGCGTAGCCGTTCGAAGAACGGCGTCGCTTCGCCAGCCTGTGACCCGGCCATCCATCGCCTCGATTCCATTTTGCGTTGTTGATGGATGCGCGGGTCAAGCCCGCGCATGACAGGATCAACTGGTTACGCCGTAACCCCGCCACACCGCGGCATCGCCCAGCGTCGCGACAAAAGCCGCATGCGCGATGCGCTCCTCGTCGCTGATCCGCGGCGGCAGCGGTGTCGGCCGGACGCGGCTGGCGGTCTGACCGCCGACCGTCACGATGCGGCTTCCGGTCGCGACCAGGCCAAGCGTGGTCTGCCGCGCATCGGTCAGCTCGATATAAACTTCAGCCAGCAATTCAGCATCCAGCAGCGCGCCGTGCTTGGTGCGTTTCGAGTTGTCGATCTTGTAGCGGGCGCAGAGATCGTCGAGCTTGTTGGACACGCCAGGATGCTTGCGGCGGGCGAGCATCAGCGTGTCGATGATGCGGTCGCGCGCGAACACCGGACGCTTGGCGAGATCCAGTTCTGAATTGATGAAGGCGAGATCGAAATAGCCGTTATGCGCGACCAGCGGCGCGTCGCCGACGAAATCGAGAAACTCTTCGGCGATATCGTGAAACAGCCCGTGCTGCCGCAGAAACTCGATCGACAGCCCGTGCACATTGAAGGCTTCGATCGGCATGTCGCGCTGCGGGTTGACGTATTTGTGGAACGTCCGCCCCGTCGGAAACCGGTTGAGCAACTCGACGCAGCCGATCTCGACCAGCCGGTGGCCCTGAACCGGGTCGAGGCCCGTGGTTTCGGTATCGAATACGATTTCGCGCAAGATGGTCCGCCTGCAGTCCGAATCAGCGTTTCGGCGGCATGTTAACAACCTTGGCCAGGATGTCCCGCACCTGCAGACGTGCCTGTTCGATGCCGTGCCCGCTATCCACGATGTAATCGGCCCGCCGCCTCTTTTCGGCATCGGGAGTCTGCTTGGCGAGCAGCACCTCGAATTTTTCCTCGGTCATGCCGGGCCGCTCCAGCACCCGCTGCCGCTGAATCTCCGGTGCCGCCGACACCACCACCACGGCATCCACGAGCGCGTCGCCGCCGGTTTCGAACAGCAGCGGAATATCGAGCACGACCACGGGCGCGCCCGTCGCACGGGCCTCGGCGAGAAAACGGTCGCGAGCCTGCGCGACCAACGGATGCACGATCGCCTCGAGACGCTTCATCGCATCGGGCTTGCCGACCACCGCCTGCGCCAGCAACGCACGATCGACACGGCCTTCCCGCGTGGTCCCCGGAAACGCCGCTTCCACAGCCGCCACTGCCTCGCCTTCATAAAGCGCGTGCACGGCTGCGTCGGCGTCGTGCACCGGCACGCCCTCTTCCGCGAACAGCCGCGCGGTGGTCGACTTTCCCATTCCGATCGAGCCGGTCAGGCCGAGGACAAACATCTCTATCCTGTGGTCATTGCCGGGCCTTGACCCGGCAATCCATCGTTGTTGCGCAAAACCTGTATTTGTCCGATGGATGCGCGGGTCAAGCCCGCGCATGACGGCAAAAGCTATTCCTTCAGGAAACCCTGCTGCCGCAGGAATGCCAGCAGCGGCAGCAGCGGCATGCCGAGAATTGTGAAGTAATCGCCTTCCACCCGCTCGAACAAATGCACTCCGAGCTTTTCGAGCTGATAGCCGCCGACGCTTTGGGTGACCGACGGGCCGGCCGCTTCCAGATATTCCTCCAGGAACTTGTCGGAGAAATTCCGCATCCGCAGCCGCGCGGTATCGACCACCTTGAACAGCACCGAACCGTCTTGCACCAGCGTCACGGCCGATTGCAGGGTATGGCTGTTCCCGCGCAGTCGTCGCAATTGCTCGCGCGCCTCGTCGCGGTCGGCCGGCTTGTTGAATCGCACCGAACCCATTGCCAGCGTCTGGTCGGCGCCGACCACGATCCGCGATGGCAAGTTGAACGACACCGCACTGGCCTTCTCCCAGGACAGCAGCAGCGCCAGTTCGTCCGGGTCCCGCTTTTCGCCGAGCGTGCGCTCGATCGCCCGTTCGTCGATCTGCGCATGCACGATTTCGATCGGAATGCCGGCCGCACTCAGCATGGTGCGCCGCGCCAGGCTTTTCGACGCCAGAATCAGCGGAGCCGGAGCGGACCAGAACTGCATCTAGAGTAACGGAGCGCGTCGCTTCTCGGCGAGAAGCTGGAGCACGGCCGCGGCGGTTTCCTCGATCGAGCGGCGGGACACGTCGATCAGCGGCCAGTTGTGACGACCGCACAGCTTGCGGGAGAAATTGATCTCGTCCGCGACCGCCTGCCGGTCGATATAGGACGCCTCGTTATGGTGAGCCTTCAAACCAAGAAGCCTGTTCTGCCGGATCTGCACGATGCGTTCCGGGCTCGCGAATAACCCCACCACCAGAGGCTTCGTCAAGGCTTCGATCTGGGCCGGTACCGGCACGCCCGGCACCAGCGGATAATTTCCGGTCTTCACCCCGCGATTGGCGAGATAGATCGAAGTCGGCGTTTTCGAGGTGCGCGAGACGCCGACCAGCACCACATCGGCCTGCTCGAGATCGTCGATATGCTGACCGTCGTCATGCAGCATGGTGTAGTTGAGAGCATCGATGCGCTTGAAATATTCGGCATTCAGGGTGTGCTGGGCGCCGACCCGCGGCGTGGTCGTGGCTCCGAGATAGGACTGGAACACCCGTAGCACCGGTCCGAGGATCGAGCGGCAGGGCAGGCTCAGTTCCAGACATTTCTTCTCCAGCCGATCGATCAGCTCCTCGTCCAGCAGCGTGTAGAGGACGATCCCCGGCGCCTCCTCGATCTCGGTCAACACCCGGTCCAGCTGCTTCTGGGTGCGGATCAGCGGATAGACATGCTCGATCGGCGAGATCTGGGCATATTGGGCCGCGGCCGCATGCGCGACGGTGGTCAGGGTCTCTCCGGTGGAATCGGAGACCAGATGCAGATGGAAATAGCTCGGATTACGATGCGGCAAAGGAAGGGCTCAGACCGGGTATATACACGGGACGATATGTGCGGCGCTGGGGAGAAGGCCATGCCGCTGGGCAAAGCGCAAGGCAATCGGCCGGCCGGGCGGTCCAACGCTCCACATGGCTGGCCTGTTGGACAGAATTCGGGAAATTGCCGATGCTGGTGTTGAAAACGGGACAGTCCACGGCCCCGGCCCGAAGATTGTACCCGACATGCCTTACGAGTCAGTCACTTGCCACCTGTTGATGGATGTGAACAAGCGCAGGCGAAAAGTGGGGATGTGTGCAGAAGCGATGAGCAAGCCTGCAACAACGAGTCGTGAGTCCAATCAACCGCGTAATAAAAACTGAACTGAAGATTCTAAGACTCTTTTAAGGGAAGGATGCCTGCGGTGAGTGCCCTTGTGAACAAACCTCTCCTGAGCGTGCTGAACGGTCAGCGCGCAAAAGTTCCGCCGGTCTGGATGATGCGGCAGGCGGGCCGCTATCTTCCCGAGTACCGGGCAACGCGGCAGCAGGCCGGTTCGTTCCTCGATCTGTGCTTCAATCCCGAACTGGCTGCCGAAGTGACCCTGCAGCCGATCCGCAGGTTCGGGTTCGACGGCGCCATCCTGTTCTCGGATATTCTGGTCATCCCCTATGCCCTGGGCCGCAAGGTCGATTTCGTGGCGGGCGAGGGACCGAAGCTCGAGCCGATCACCGAGCCGCAATCGGTCAGTCAGATCAACCGCGAGATCGATCACGGGTTGCTCGAGCCGGTCTATCAAACGATCCGGCGGGTCAAGCCGCAACTGCCTGAGCATGTGACATTCCTCGGATTTTGCGGGGCGCCCTGGACGGTCGCGACTTACATGATCGCGGGTCACGGGACGCCCGACCAGGCGCCGGCCAGGCTGTTCGCCTACCGGCATCCCGATGCCTTTGACGAGCTGATCAATGTGCTGGTGAAGGCCTCGGCCGAATATCTGATCCAGCAGCTCAAAGCTGGCGTCGATGCGGTGCAGATCTTCGACACCTGGGCCGGCGTGCTGCCGCCGGAGGAATTCGCGCGCTGGTCGATCGCGCCGACCCGGCGGATCGTGCTTGCGGTGCGCGACGCCATTCCGGATGCGAAGATCATCGGCTTTCCGCGCGGCGCGGGCGCGACCCTTTTGCCGTATGCCACCGAAGTGCCGGTCAACGCGGTCGGTCTCGACTGGATGATCGACAAGACCTTCGCGCGCGAGCGCATCCAGCCGATCAAGCCGGTGCAGGGTAACCTCGATCCGCTGGTGCTGATCGCGGGCGGCGAAGCGCTCGACCGGTCCGTCGACGATGTGATGCGGGCGTTTTCAGACGGCCCGTTCATTTTCAATCTCGGTCACGGCATCACGCCGGAAACGCCGATTGCCCATGTCGAGCAGATGCTGCGGCGGGTGCGGGGCGGCTGATGCCGGCGATGTCTGCGACCGGCACCGTGATTCTGCCCGCGTCGATCGCTCTGGCGATCACAGCAGCACTCGCCTTCCTGCTGTTCTGGTGGAACCCGTCCGGTCTGTATCCTTGGCTGAAGTCCCTCCACGTCATCGCCGTCATCGCCTGGATGGCGGGCATGCTCTATCTGCCGCGGCTGTTCGTCTATCACTGCGAGGCGGAGCCGGGTTCGAAGCAATCCGAGACCTTCAAGGTGATGGAACGTCGGTTGCTGCGGGCGATCATGAATCCGGCCATGATCGTGACCTGGGTGGTTGGCCTGTGGCTGATGTGGTCCGCCGGTTTTCTGAGCAGCGGCTGGATGCACGCAAAACTGCTGCTGGTTGTCGCGATGTCGGCCATGCACGGGATGCTGTCGCGCTGGGTGCGCGACTTCGCCGCCAACCGGAATCTTCACAGCCAGAAATTCTACCGATTTATCAATGAGGTACCGACCCTCTTGATGATCGTCATCGTCATCCTGGTGATTGTGAAGCCGTTCTGATATCAACATCGGGCGGCGATGCGGCAGGATAGCCACTTGCGGAATCGGACGTCTGTCCGTATTCTCAGTCATCCCCCCGAACGCAGGCGGATGCCCGACAGCGCCATCGGTACACCCGTAAGGGCGCAAGCATCGGCCGGGACGTAATGCCCGTCAGCCAGGTCTCTAAAACTCCAGACTTTCGGCACGACCCTCCGGCCAAGACCTGCGGACTCCTCTCCTGAATCGCTGCCGCTGTTTCGATTTTTCGTCTGGCGCCGGTGATCCTCATCCCAAGGACTGCCCCCTATGCGGGAAGTAAAGCTTCAAGACCTCAAGACCAAAACCCCCGTCGAACTTCTCTCCTTCGCCGAAGAACAGGAGATCGAAAACGCCAGCACCCTGCGCAAGCAGGAGCTGATGTTCGCGATCCTGAAACAGCTCGCGACCAAGGAGATCGACATCGTCGGCGAAGGCGTCGTCGAAGTGCTGTCCGACGGCTTCGGATTTCTCCGCTCGCCGGAGGCGAATTACCTGCCCGGCCCGGACGACATCTATGTCTCGCCCTCGCAGATCCGCCGCTTCGGCTTGCGCACCGGCGACACCGTCGAAGGCCATATCCGTTCGCCGAAGGAAGGCGAGCGCTATTTCGCGCTGCTCAAGGTCTCGACCATCAATTTCGAGGACCCTGACAAGGCGCGCCACAAGATCAACTTCGACAACCTGACGCCGCTTTATCCCGACGAGCGGCTGAAGATGGAACACGACGATCCGACCAAGAAGGATCTCTCGGCGCGCGTGATCGATATCGTGGCGCCGATCGGCAAGGGCCAGCGCGCCCTGGTGGTCGCTCCGCCGCGCACCGGCAAGACGGTGCTGCTGCAGAATATCGCACACGCCATCACTGCCAATCATCCCGAATGCTATCTGATCGTGCTTCTGATCGACGAGCGTCCGGAAGAAGTCACCGACATGCAGCGTTCGGTGAAGGGCGAAGTGGTGTCGTCGACCTTCGACGAACCGGCCACGCGTCACGTCGCCGTCGCGGAAATGGTGATCGAAAAGGCCAAGCGCCTGGTCGAACACGGCCGCGACGTGGTGATCCTGCTCGATTCGATCACCCGCCTTGGCCGCGCCTACAACACCGTGGTGCCGTCATCCGGCAAGGTGCTGACCGGCGGTGTCGACGCCAACGCGCTGCAACGGCCGAAGCGCTTCTTCGGCGCCGCGCGCAATATCGAGGAAGGCGGATCGCTCACCATCATCGCGACCGCGCTGATCGATACCGGCTCGCGCATGGACGAAGTGATTTTCGAAGAGTTCAAGGGCACCGGCAATTCCGAACTCATCCTCGACCGCAAGGTGGCCGACAAGCGCACCTTTCCGGCCATGGACATCACCCGGTCCGGCACCCGCAAGGAAGAGCTGCTGGTCGAGCCGCAGGTACTCAAGAAGATGTATGTGCTGCGCCGCATCCTCAACCCGATGGGCACCATGGATGCGATGGACTTCCTGCTCGACAAGCTGCGCAACACCAAGAGCAACGCGGAATTCTTCGAGAGCATGAATACTTAAAGAGCAGCCGGTCCAGTACCGACGCTGCGAAAAGCCGGGCATATCGCCCGGCTTTTTTGTTTCGACGTGTCCTGTCGGCATGGCGATGCGGGCCAATCGTAATTTCGGAAGATTCTAATTCCAGTCTGAAGCTGCAGAGCAACGCGGCGATGTTTCACGCGGCTCGGGCGGTCATGTCGCGTGCGCCTGTGCGCCCGATGCCTTACGGTGCGATGCGCACCATGAGGCTTCACAAACGGGAAAGCGGCATGCACCTGATTGTTCGATGCGCTGCTGTGATTGTTGCGGCGGGATGCTGGGCGTCCGCGACTCAGGCGGATGACCGCGCCTTGTGCTCGGGCAACGAGGGAACCCGGGACGACCGGATCGCGGCTTGTACGCGGCTGATCGAGCAGGACAAGGTGGAAGGCGCGGGCCTTGCCCAGGCGCTGCAGAATCGCGGCATGGATTATGCGGCCAGGGGCGACCGCGAGCGCGCGATTGCCGACTACAGCCGGGCGATCGAGATCAATCCGTCGCAGACGGCTGCGTTCGTCGCCCGCGCCAACGCCTATGTCGCGATGAAGCAGTATGACCGGGCGATCGCCGATTACAGCGCGGCGATCAAGCTCGATCCGGATTCGGCCGTTGCCTATCGCAATCGCGCCATCGCCTATGGCGCCAGGGGCGAAACCGGGCCCGGCATCGCCGATTACGGCGAGGCGATCCGGATCGATCCGAAGGATGCGCTGGCGTTCTACAATCGCGGCAACCTGCATTACCGCGCCAAGGACTACGACCGCGCCATCGTGGATTACAGCGAGACCGTCCGGCTCGATCCGGATCATGCGGCGGCTTACAACAATCGCGCCAATCTTTACCTGATGAAGCGCGAGGCCGACCGCGCGATGCCGGACCTCGACGCGGCGATCCGGCTCGATCCCAAACAGACCGCGGCCCTGATCAACCGCGGCAACATCCGTCGCGACCGCAAGGATTACGAGGGCGCCATCGCCGATTATAGCGAGGCGATTCGGCGCAATCCGGATTATGCCCTGGCCTACAACAACCGCGGCAGCGTGCACCGGATCAAGGGCGACATCCGGCAGGCGATTGCGGATTATGGCGAGGCGATCCGGTTGAACCCGAAGTCGGCGACCGCGTACAGCAACCGCGCCAATGCCTATCTGGCGCTTGGCGACAGCGACAATGCGATTGCCGATTTCGGCGCGGTGTTGCGGCTCGATCCGAAGCAGACGGCGGCATGGATCGGTCGGGCCAATGCGAGTCGCGACCGCAAGGATTACGACCGCGCCATATCGGATTACAGCGAAGCGATCCGCCTCGATCCCAACAATGCCGGCATCCATAACGATCGCGGCAGCGCCTATCACATCAAGCAGGATTGCGGCCGGGCGATCGCCGATTACAGCGAGGCGATACGGCTCGATCCGACCTTCGTGGCAGCTTACAGCAATCGCGCCAATTGCTACCTCGTTCAGGGCGACACCGATCTTGCCATGGCGAACTTCGACGCGGTGATCCGGCTCGATCCGAAACACGTCGCCGCCCTCATCAATCGCGGCAATATCTTGCGGGATCGCAAGGACTATGACAGCGCCATCGCCGACTACAGCGAGGCGATAAGGCTCGATCCCTCAAATGCCATCGCTCACAACAATCGCGGCAACACCTTCCGCAATCAAGGCGACATCGCCCGTGCTATCGGCGATTATGACGAAGCGGTGCGGCTCGATCCGGATTATGCGGTGGCCTACATGAATCGCGGCGCCGCGCATTACGAAGCCCGGAAATTCGAACGGGCGCTGGCGGATTTCGAGAAGGCTTTACAGATCGATGCCGCCTTGTCGGACGCGATCAAGGGCCGCGACCTGGCGAAGATTGCGCTCTCAGCGGCAAAGCCTGTGGACCGCCGGAAGCCATAACGCCCCACCTCGCCTCACCGAGTCTTGACCCGCCTGGAGTCGCGACAAGTCCGCCGTCCGTGGTAAAACGGTGCGGCGAGTGGGAGGGCTCCAATGGGTCGCGGTTCGATTCTCGGAATTGCGTTGCTGGTCCTGATGTCGTCAGTTGCCGTCGCGCAGAAGAACGATCAGAATCTTTGCGCCGGCGAGACCGGGACCGCCGAAAGCCGGGTGGCGGCCTGTACGCGATTGATCGCGGCAGGACGGACCAAAGGTGAAGCGCTCGCCGATCTCTACGTCTATCGGGCGTTCGAATTTTATACGCACCTGAACGACTATGACCGCGCCATCGCCGATTACAATCAGGCGATCCGCCTCAATCCGAAATCCGCCACGGTCCATCGCAGCCGCGGCAACGCCTATCTTCAAAAGAAGGACATCGATCGTGCGATCGATGACTTCTCGACCGCCATTCGCCTCGACAAGAAATATGTCGATGCGTACATTTCTCGCGGCGACGCCTATCACGGCCGCGGGGATTACGATCTCGCCATCGCCGATTACAGTGCGGTGATCCGGCTCGATGACAAGAACGCACTCGCGTATCACAGCCGCGGCAATTCCTATCACGACAGCAAGGATTACGACCGCGCCATCGCCGATTACAGCGAGGCGATTCGTCTCGAACCGAAGGACGCGACGCGCTATGCTGCGCGCGCCGGTTCCTATGGTGACAAAAAGGATTTCGACCGCGCGTTGAAGGACGCCAACGAGGCGGTTCGGCTCGATCCGAAGCTGGCCGACGCCTATTTCAGGCGCGGCTATATCTACGGAGAGCTGAAGGATTTCAAAAAGTCGATCGCGGAATATGATGCCGCCATTCGCCTCGATCCGGAGATGAATTCGGCATATCAGAATCGTGGTCATTCCTATTGGCAGTTGAAGGACTACGACAGGGCCATCGAGGACTATTCGGCTGCGATGCGGCTTGCTCCGGACGATTCCGGTTTGATCCGCAGCCGTGGAGAGATTTATCTCGTGAAGGGAGATCACGCGCGCGCGTTTGCGGATTTCAACGAGGCCATTCGCCGTAATCCGAAAGATGCGGTGAACTACCGCTCTCGCGGTGAGGCCTATCAGGAATTGAAGGATTTCGATCGGGCGCTCGCGGACTACCGAGAGGCGATCCGGCTTGATCCGAAAGACCCGGAGAACATCGCGCGGCGCGGCGGCGTTGCCTATGACCGGAAGGATTTCGACGCCGCACTGGTTGATTTCGACGAAGCCCTGAAGCTCGATCGCAAGAATGTCTTTACGATCAACTATCGCGGCGTCACCTTGTACGCCAAGAAGGAATACGACAGCGCGCTGGCCGAGTTCAACGAGGTGCTGCGGCTCGACGACAAGCTTGCGGTTGGCTACAGCAATCGCGGCGAGGTGCTCAACGCCAAGCGGCAATTCGACCGCGCCATTGCCGACCTGAACGAGGCGATCAAGCTCGATCCCAATCTCGGTCAGGCGTTCAGCCATCGCGGCATCGCCTATCTCGGCAAGGGCGACGTGCAGCGCGCGCTCGCCGACCTGAACGAGGGCATCCGGCTCGCACCCAAGGATCCCTACACCTTTTCGAAGCGCGGCGACTTCTACCATGCGCAGGGCGACAACCAGCGGGCGCTGGCCGATTACGACTCTGCGCTGCGGATCGACCCCAGGCTGAACGAGGCGCTGGAAGGCCGCGAGATCGCGCTCGGTACCACCAGTCGCGGCAACGCTGCCGCCGTCGCAACGGCGGCGACGCCCTCGGTGCCGGCCGGGCCGCAGGCGGCGCTTGGGCTGATGTCACCGCCGGCGGGCGCGGGCGCGGGCGCGGGCAGGCGCGTGGCGCTGGTGATGGGCAACAGTGACTACCGGCATGTTCCGAAGCTGGACAATCCGATCACCGATGCACGGACGATGCGCGACATTCTGACGAAGCTGGGCTTCGAAGTCGTGTATGGCGAGAATCTCGATAAGCGCGCCATGGGCCGTCACATCGGCGAGTTCGGCGCGATCGTGCGCGATGCCGATGCCGCGATCGTGTATTTCGCGGGGCATGGCTCGACCTTCGGCGATGTCCCGTATGTCGTGCCGGTCGATTCCAGATATGCCAAACTTTCGGATATCCCGTCCGAGCTGATCCAGGTCGAATCGCTGGTCGGCGAGTTGAGACGTGCGCGCGGCGTGCGATTGGTGATCCTCGATGCGTGCCGGGACAACGAGCGCGAGGTGGAGCTGCGCCGGCAGGACGCGGTTGCGCGCGGCGCGGCCACGCGCGGCGGCGGCGGCAGCCGCGGGCTGGCGCGGTTGCAGAATCCGGACGGCCTGATCGTGGTCTATTCAACCCAGCACATGACGACGGCGGCGGACGGTGCACCGGGCAGCAACAGTCCGTTCACCGGTGCGCTTGCCAGGCATCTCGTCACGCCCGGCATTGACATCAAGGATGTGCTGTTTCGTGCAGGACAGGAAGTGATCAGCAAGACCGGCGGGGCCCAACGGCCCGAGATTTCGATCTCGCTTTATGAGCCGTTCGTGCTGGCGCAATAGGCCACGCGCGCGGCCGCCCTGCGCATTTCACTGTCACATGCGGTGCAATGCTCAGCATAAAATATGAGCGGCCGCTGACTCAAATTCGTGCGTGGCACCGGCACGGTCAATAACGCTTTGGCAACGGCATCCGTGTGAAGTCCATTCCAGTCGAGTGACGCCGGTCATCGATTCGGAATTTCAGATGACACAGACTGTTCAGAAACCGGCGCTCTGGCTTTCAGTGCCGGTTTTCCTCGTCGCGCTGATGGCGCTCGGCCTGCAGCTCGCCGTCGGGTGGACCGTTGCGGTCGGCGCTGCCGCATTCGGTGCGGTGATTGTCGGATGGTTTGCGGAGAACCGGATTTCCCGCCTGCTCGCCGGACTTGTGCGCATTGCGCAGGGTGATCGCTTTGCGAGCCTTCCGGAGGCGGTGGGCGACGGCAGCGTGCAACGTTTCGGCGAAGCGGCGGAGGCCATGCGTCTGGCGCTGAGCCAGGCGGACAACGTCGCTATCGACCGTGACCGCCGGATCACCGAATCGCGTTTGCGTCAGGCCGGACGGCAATTCATCACGAGGCGCTTCCAGTCGGCGATCGACGATGTGACACAGGCTTTCACCAGCGCGGGAGAGCGGATCCGCGTGACCGCGGCCGATCTTGCGGTTCGTAACCGCGATATGTCGGATCGCGTCGCCAACGCGTCGCAATCGGCCGAAGCCGCCGCGATCGATGCCGGCAAGGTCGCCGATGCCGCGCGCGAGATGCGCGAGATCGTGCTGCGGTCCCGCCGTTATGTCGAGGCGGCGCGAAGCGCCAGCCACCGCACCGCTGCGGAGCTTCGCCACGCCGACCAGACCATCCACCAGCTTTTCGACGCGGCAAAGCAGATCGATGCGGTGATCAAGCTGATCCAGTCGATTGCCGGTCAGACTTCCTTGCTCGCGCTCAACGCCACCATCGAGGCCGCGCGCGCGGGTGATGCCGGCCGCGGTTTCGCCGTGGTGGCAAGCGAGGTGAAGGAGCTAGCCAACCAGACGGCCGGCGCCACCAAGGAGATCCGCGCGCAGATCGCCGCCATTCAGAACGCAGTAAGTCAAACCGTGTCGGCGATCGGCGCGGTCGGCACCAGCGTCGAGGCGACCGGCGCCGTCAATCACGATCTGGACGCGATCCTGGAGCGGCAGCTCGAAGGCCTGGACCATATTGGCGATGAGGCTAACCGCGTGGCGACGACGGTGTCGCGCGCGTTGCCCGATATCCAGTCGGCGATCGTGGAGGTGGCGCAGGCGGGCGAATGCGTCCTGGGCACGGCCGACGATCTCGCCTTGCGCTCGCAGACGCTGGTCGGTTCGATCGGCGGTTATTTCAGGGAGCTGGATCACGGCGCGATCCGCGTCGGCATCCTGCATTCGCTGTCCGGCACGCTGACCGCGGCGGAACGGCCGCTGCAGCAACTGCTGGTGATGTTGATCGAGCAGCTGAACGAGGCCGGCGGTCTTCTGAACCGGCCGGTCGAGGCCGTGATCGCCGATCCGGCTTCCGATCCGGCGCTCTACGCGGAACATGCGGAGGCGATGCTGACCGAACAGGACATTGCGGTCTTGTTCGGCTGCTGGCGGTCGGCGTCGCGCCATCAGGTGCTGCCGGTGCTCGAGCGGCACGGCGCATTGCTGTTCTATCCGAGCCAGTATGAGGGCGAGGAGCAATCGCCGCATGTCTTCTATACCGGTGCGACACCGCGGCAGCAGGCCTTGCCGGCGGTCGATTACCTGCTCGATGGGGGCAGCCGTCGCTTCATCCTGGCGGGGACCGACGGTGTCTATCCGCGCACGACGAACGCCATCGTGAAGGCGTATCTGGCATCGCGCGGCGTGCCGGACAGCCAGGTCATGGAATTCTACGCTCCGTTCGGCGAGCGGTTATGGCGTGAGCCGATCGAGCGCATGGCGGCGTTCGGCGCCCGGGGCAATACCGCGATCGTGTCGACGATTTCGGGCGACGCCAATGTGCATTTCCTGCGCGAATATGCGCGGCAGCCGCTGTCGCCTGTCTTGCTGCCGGTGATGACGCTGTCGATCGGAGAACGCGAACTTGCCTCGCTCGCGGGCGTCCCGATGGGTGGCCATTTTGCCTGCTGGAGCTATTTCGGCGCGATCGATCATCCGGCGAACCATGTCTTCGTGAACCGCTGGCGTAACTTCAAGGGAGCCAATGCCGCGTTGCCCAACGATGCGATGGAGGCGACGCTGATTGGCTTTGCCATGTGGGTGGCTGCGGTCCAACGCGCCGTAACCACCGATCCAGTGGCGGTGCGCGCGGCGATGGCGGATATGACCTGCGACGCGCCGAGCGGCTTCACAGTGCGGATGGATGCGGTGTGCCAGCATCTGCACAAGCCGGCTTTTGTCGGACGGTTCGACGGTGCGGGCGCCATCGTACCGGTCTGGGCGAGCCAAGGTCTGGTGCCGCCGGAGCCATGGAGCCCCTGGCTCAAACGCGCCGGTGAGATGCGGCTGGCGTCGTAATCGCGCAGATCTGGCGCTACGGCCAGAAGTTGCGCTGCATCCGCATGGTCGCGGTCCAGTGAGTCATGGCCGCAGCCGCTTCACGGCGTCGCTGACGGCCGCCTGAGCTGACTAGCAGGATGATCCGCGGCGTGGGTCAAGCCGACGCGGCGTTGACGGCATGCGAGACGATCCGGTCGGGGTCGGTGACCGGGAGCGAGCACGTCTCGCCGATGCAGATGAAGGCCGCGGGCCCGCTGGCCGCTTCCACCTTCTCCCGCGCCGGATGCGCGTCCGGCAACGCCTCGACTGATGGCGCGCGCAGCACCGCGCGGTTGACATAAGGCAGCGCGAGCGCGGCACTCACCAGCGCGTCGGCGGCCGCGCCCTCCCCGGTCACGACGATCTCGGCCAGGTTGAGCCGCATGTCGATGGCGTTCAGGAGCGCGACATGCATGAACAGGTTGTCGCCGCCCAGCGACAGCACGCCTTCGATCAGCCGGTCGGCCTGCTCGCGGAAGGCGTGATCGCCAGTGAAGGCGGCCAGCCGGATCAGGTTCTGCGCAGCGACCCCGTTCGGATTGGGCGTGGCGTCGTCGGTGGTCAATGCAGGCCGGATCACCAGGCCCTCGGCATCGTCGGCGGTCAGGTAATAGGTGCCGGTGTCCGGATTGGCGTAGTGGCGGTCGAACGCCGATTGCCAGGTCAGGGCCTGATCGAGATAGCGCTGCTCGCCGGTGGCCTCGTGCAGCGACAGGGAGCCCCGGATCATGAAGGCATAATCGGAGGCGAGACCGGGATAAACCAGCCGTCCCTCCCGCCAGGAATGGCCGAGCCGATCGCCCCGCGCCATGTTGCGCTGCACAAATTCGAAGGCGCGGGCGGCCAGAGCCACCCAGGCCGGCTGCCAGAAGGCGGTTCCAGCGTTGACCAGCGCCGTTATCATCAGGCCGTTCCAGTCGACCAGTATCTTGTCGTCAAGGCCCGGACGCACCCGCCTTTCCCGCACTTTGTGCAGCATGGACCGCAGCATCGGGAGCGCAGCATCGATTTCCATGCTGCGCGGTAAGCCATTGAGACGGTTGAGGATATTTTTGCTCTCGAAGTTGCCGTCCGGGGTTACGTCGTAATGCTGCGCGAAAAGCGCAGCATTTTCGGTCCCGAGAGCCGCGTCGATCTCCGCCAGCGCCCAGACGTAGAACTTGCCCTCTTCGCCCTCGGAATCAGCGTGCAGCGAGGCGTAGAATGCGCCCTCCCCGCTGGTCATCTCCCGCTGGAGCCAACCCACAGTCTCCTCGGCCCGTTCCCGGTACAGCATTTTTCCGGTGCGGCCCCAGGCGTGCGCCAGCAGGTCGAGAAGCTGGGCATTGTCGTAGAGCATCTTCTCGAAATGCGGCACCAGCCATTTGTCATCGACCGAATAGCGCGAGAAGCCGCCGCCGAGGTGGTCGTAGATGCCGCCCTCGCTGATTTTCGTCAGCGTCAGATCGACGATGTGGAAGTAGCGCACCTCCCCGGTCCGCAGCCCTGCCCGCCACAGGTTCTCGAACATCGCGCATTGCGGGAATTTCGGTGCGCCGCGCAGGCCGCCATTCACCGGGTCCATCGCGCTGCCGAGCTGCTGCGCCAGCTGATCGAGCTCCTGCCGCCCGATAGTGACGCGCTGCGGATGCCGCGCCACCTCGGACAGCCGCGACATGAGCGCCGCGCGGTTCTGCTCGATCTTGGCCGGTTCCTCGCGGAACATCCGCGCCACTTCCCGCATCACGTCGACGAAGGCCGGCCGGCCGTAGCGCGAGGTCGGCGGAAAATAGGTGCCACCCCAGAACGGTTCGCCATCGGGCGTCAGAAACATCGTCAGCGGCCAGCCACCCTGCTCGCCCAGGTGATGCAAGGCCTGCATGTAGATCTGGTCGATGTCCGGCCGCTCCTCGCGGTCGACCTTGATGTTGACGAACAGCTCGTTCATCACCCGCGCCGTCGCCTCGTCCTCGAAGCTTTCATGCGCCATGACGTGGCACCAGTGACAGGCGGCATAGCCAACCGACAGCAGGATCGGCTTGTTGCTGGCTTTAGCCTCGGCGAGCGCGTCCGGTCCCCACGGCCGCCAGTCGACCGGATTGTGCTTGTGCTGCAGCAGATAGGGCGAGGTCTCGTGCGCAAGCCGGTTTTCGCGACCGAAGTTTTGGATCGATACGGTGCCGGACATAACGAGCCTCGCGGAGGTGCTGGATCCGACGTTAACGTCTGAGCGCCGCAAATGGCAGTACAGCCATTCCCTTTTTGCGAAGGCAGCCTTCGCCGTTTAGGCATTGCGGCGGCGGGCGACTCGTTTCAAGTGCGGCGCATGGATCCGCTTCTCATCGCGCTTGTGGTCGCCGCCTATCTGCTTGCGGGATTCGTCAAGGGCGTGATCGGCATGGGATTGCCGACAGTCGCGATGGGGCTGCTTGCTGCGGTGATGTCGCCGGGGCAGGCGGCGGCGATCCTGATCGCGCCATCGCTCGCCACCAATATCTGGCAGATGGTGGCGGGACCTTACCTGCTCGCTCTGGTCAGGCGCCTCGGCGCCATGTTGCTCGGGTTGTTCGTCGGTGCCTGGCTGGGCAATGGCATCCTCACAGGTGAAAACGCGAAGCCGGCCGCGATTGGGCTTGGTGTCGTGCTGATCGCCTATGCGCTGATCGGCCTGTCGAAGGTGAAGTTTTCGGTGCCGCGTGCCAGCGAAATCTGGCTCGCGCCGATCGTCGGCGTGGTGACGGGCATCGTGATGGCGGCGACCGGCGTGTTTGTCATTCCCGCTTTGCCCTATCTACAGGCAATCGGTTTCGACAAGGATGAGCTGGTTCAGGCGCTCGGCCTGCACTTCACGGTATCGACCGTCGCGCTCGCGCTGATCCTGTGGGACGGCGGCGCGTTTGATATGTCGCTCGGAACGCTGTCGCTGTTTGCGATCGCGCCTGCGGTCATCGGCATGTATGCGGGACAACGGATGCGCGCGCGCATCAGCGCGGAAAGATTCCGGGTGTTTCTTTACGTTGGGTTGCTGGCGCTTGGCGCGCTGCTGGTGGTGCGGAATTTGGCTTGAGTTGGCGCAGGAGCGCGTGGTCGGAGAACGATTTCGTAAAATCGCCCTGTGTGGCGGTCAATAATGATAACGGCACGACAGGATTTCCAATCGCCGGTCCTTGCCTTTGCCTGTCACGCGATAGACCAGTCTGTGTTCTCCGGTGATGCGACGTGACCACCAGCCGGACAGATCGTACTTGAGCGGCTCTGGTTTCCCGATGCGTTTGAATGACGATGAAGCGATGTCGCCGATCAACGCGTTGATTCGTTCATGAACCTTTGGATCAACGTCGCGCCACCGCTCATAGTCTGCCCAGGCTTCGGTTGCCCAGGCAATTTTCATTTGAACGCGGATGCGTTCTTGGAAGCGATGAGGTCGCGTTCAACGACGTCTCCCGATTTGAATTCATTGAGGCCGCGCTGAAGATGCGCGGCATTGGCCGGGTTGCGTAGAAGGTGCAACGTCTCGATCATGCTTTCGTATTCCTCTTCCGAAAGCATGACGACCGAGCGCTCGTTCTGGCGAGTGACCGTTAGCGCGTCGCGATTGTCGCAAACCTCGTCCATGTATTTGGCGAGATTGCTTCGGAGTTCGGTGTAAGACACACGAGCCATAGTGGCCTCAACTGCGTGTTTGACGTACAGAAATAGGTACGTACAAATATACGTACAATCCATTGGATGGTCAAATGTCCGGCTCATCCGACACCATCTACGCGCTGTCGTCCGGCTCGGTGCCGGCCGCAATCGGCGTGGTCCGGATCTCGGGACCGCAGGCTCGCGCCGCGCTCGAAGCGCTGGTCGGCCGGGTTCCCGAATCGCGCCGCGCCATGCTCGCCACCATCCGCGATCCGGCTTCCGGCGAGATGATCGACCAGGCGCTGGTTCTTTTCTTCGAAGGGCCGAACAGCGAGACCGGCGAGGACGTTGTCGAACTGCAGCTGCACGGGGGCAGGGCGGTGATCGCCGCCACGTTCGCGGCGCTCTCGCGTCTGCCCGGCCTGCGGCCCGCCGAGGCCGGAGAATTTACCCGGCGTGGCTTCGACAACGGCAAGCTTGACCTGACGGCAGTTGAGGGGCTGGCGGACCTGATCCATGCCGATACCGAGGCGCAGCGGCGCCAGGCGGTGCGGCAGCTTCAGGGTCTGCTCGGCGACCGCGCCGAAAACTGGCGGTTGCGGCTAATCGAGGCCATGGCGCTGGCCGAAGCCGGGATCGATTTTTCGGACGAGGCGGATGTCGCGGCCGACGTTGCGGTGCGTGCGCTGAATGCTGCGCGTTTGCTGCAGCGGGAGATCGCAGCATTGCTGGCCGAAGGCACGCGGGGAGAGCGGCTGCGCGACGGTCTGGTGGTTGCGATCGCCGGACCGCCTAACGCCGGGAAGTCGACATTGCTGAACCGGATCGCCCGCAGGGACGTCGCGATCGTCTCGCCCCATGCCGGGACGACGCGTGACGTGATCGAGGTCCACCTCGATCTGGGCGGTTACCCGGTTACGCTGCTGGATACCGCCGGCATTCGGGATACCAGCGACCCGGTCGAGCGAGAGGGAGTGGCCCGTGCCAGGGACCGCGCCGCGGGCGCCGATCTGATTTTATGGTTAACAGAGAGTGAAGCTGCGAATCCGGATTCGGAACCGCTTCCGCCCCCTGGTTCCGGGCAGGATCTCTGGCAGGTGACCACGAAAATCGATCTTCGGCGCGAGGAACCCGCTGAGGACAAATCTCGGAGCGCGCTCCGGCCCGAGGATTCGCATTTCTACGAGCTTTCAGTGGTATCGGGAGATGGGGTAGATCGGCTTCTGGCCGACCTGGGCAAGTATGCGCAATCGGTCTTTGGACGAGGCGAACCGGCGCTGGTGACACGGCAACGGCAGCGCCATCTGCTCGAACAGGCCGAATCCGCCCTGAATCGCGCGATTTCCGAGGGCGAGGGTGGCCGCGAGGACACCTTTGCCGAGGAATTACGCGTTGCCGCTCAAGCACTTGGCCGGCTGACTGGCAGGGTGGATGTCGAGGATATTCTCGACAAAATCTTCCGCGATTTCTGCATTGGTAAATAGCGCGTTTACCTTTTCTGATTCGAGTCCAGACTCTTCCGGCAAGGCTCTGAGACTCCTGCGTTTCACGTGAAACCGGCCACCCGAATCGTCGCTGGCGCATCCCGCCTTTTGACGGTGCGGGCCTGCTCCACTACATGTCCGCAGCATGGATCATCGCTTCGATGTCATCGTGATTGGCGGCGGACACGCCGGCTGCGAAGCAGCGGCCGCGTCCGCGCGCCTTGGCGCATCCACAGCGCTGGTGACCCATCAATTCGCGACCATCGGCGCGATGTCCTGCAATCCGGCGATCGGCGGGCTCGGAAAAGGGCATTTGGTCCGGGAAATCGACGCGTTGGACGGCCTGATGGGCCGCGTCGCCGATTGCGGCGGCATTCAATTCAAGGTTCTCAACCGCCGCAAAGGCCCTGCCGTACGCGGACCGCGCGCCCAGGCCGACCGCAAGCTTTATGCCGCGGCGATGCAGGCGGCGATCCGCGAAACCGCGAATTTGACCGTGGTCGAGGGTGAGGCCGACGATCTGCTGGTCCAGGACGGCCGGGTTAAGGGCATTCGGCTGGCGGATGGCCGGATTCTGGGCGCCGGGGCGGTGGTTCTGACCACCGGTACCTTTCTGCGCGGGCTTATCCATATCGGCGAACGCCAGATTCCGGCCGGACGGGTCGGGGAGGCGCCCGCGATGGGGCTTTCCGGCGCCCTGGAACGCGTCGGGCTTGCTTTGGGCCGGCTTAAGACCGGGACCCCGCCACGGCTCGATGGCCGGACCATCGACTGGGCGTCGCTGGAGATGCAGCCGGGCGACGAGCCGGCCGAGCCTTTCTCCACTTTGACCACACGGATCGAGAATCCGCAGATCCAGTGCGGCATTACCCGGACCATCGAGGCGAGCCACGCGGTGATCCGCGCCAATGTGCATCGTTCGCCGATGTATTCCGGCCAGATCGATAGCCGCGGGCCCCGATATTGCCCCTCGATCGAGGACAAGATCGTCCGCTTCGGCGAACGGGACGGCCACCAGATCTTCCTTGAGCCGGAAGGGCTCGACGATCATACGGTTTATCCGAACGGGATCTCGACCTCACTGCCGGAAGACGTGCAGCATGCGTTGGTGGCGACCATTCCTGGGCTTGAGCGGGCACAGTTCGTCCGACCCGGTTACGCGATCGAATATGACCACGTGGACCCGCGCGAGCTCGAGCCCACGCTGGAAACCCGCCGTTTGCGAGGACTTTTCCTGGCGGGACAGATCAACGGCACCACCGGATACGAGGAAGCTGCGGCGCAAGGATTGCTCGCCGGCCTGAATGCGGCATCCCGCGCAAGTGGCGGATCTGGAATCACTTTTGACCGCGCCGAGGCGTATATCGGCGTCATGGTGGACGACCTTGTTTCACGTGGAATCACAGAGCCCTATCGGATGTTTACGTCGCGGGCCGAGTATCGGCTGGCGCTGCGGGCCGACAATGCAGACCAACGGCTGACGGAGAAGGGGATCGGGCTCGGCTGCGTCGGACCGGAGCGGCGGGACGCCTACCGCGAAAAGGCGAAAGCCCTGACGGAAGCGCGCGAATTCGCCCGCTCGGTGTCGGTTTCGCCCTCCGAGGCGGAGCGGCACGGCCTGAATCTCAAGAAAGACGGCCATCGACGCACCGCTTTCGAACTTCTGTCCTATCCGGACGTCGGGCTGGCGGATGTTTCACGGATCTGGCCGCGGCTCGGGGCGCTGCCGGCGAAAGTGGCCGAGCAGCTCGAGATCGACGCCAAATACGACGTCTACCTGTCGCGTCAGACTGCCGATATCGCCGCTTATCGGCGTGACGAAGCTCTCGCGCTGCCAGATGATCTGGATTATGCGGCGATTGTCGGCCTGTCCAACGAGGCCCGGCACAAGCTGAGCACCCACCGGCCCCGGACCATCGGTCATGCCGGGAAAATCGAGGGCGTAACTCCTGCGGCGCTCACCCTGCTGGTCGCTCATCTGCGGCGGGGCGGCCGATCGCGCGCCGCGACCCTTTGATGGCACGCGGCGGGCCAACGGCGGCACCTCGCGATCTCGACGCCCGCCTGGCCGCGGACCGCGAACAGGCCCTCGCCCTGCTGTCGCGGACCCAAACCGATTCACGTGAAATACCGCCCGCGGTGCTGGCCCGGCTCGGCCGTTTCGTTGAGGCGCTGCTGCAGTGGCAGGCCAAGACAAACCTGGTGGCGCCGTCAACGTTGCCGGAGCTCTGGACCAGACACATCGCGGATTCCCTGCAGCTCCTGCCGCTGGCGCCGAATGCCCGACACTGGGTCGACCTCGGCTCGGGCGGGGGCTTTCCGGGGCTGGTGATCGCCTGCGCGCTTGCGGAAAGGCCCGGGAGTGTGATCCATCTCGTGGAAAGCAATCTGAAGAAAGCGGCCTTCCTGCGCGAGGCAGCCCGGCTCACCGGGGTGCCGGCCAAGGTGCATGCTGTCCGGATCGAGGACGTTGTGGATGGTTTCGCCGAACCGGTGGAGATCGTGACCGCCCGGGCGCTCGCGCCCCTCGATAATCTGATCGAAAGCGCCTATCCCTTGTTGAAAAGGGGCGCCGAGGCGCTGTTCCTCAAGGGACGAGATATAGAGGTTGAATTGACCGCGGCATCTAAATGTTGGAGCATCGACGCAGAGTTGATCCCCAGCGCTACCGATTCCTTTGGGCGCATTGTCCGGGTCCGCTCGGCTGAACGCCTTCGTCCAGACCGGGAATAGATACGACTATATTCCTACCGTGAGGCCACGATGACCGACGCACCAACCATCGCTCCGACCGATCCGGCGGAAGCGCCCGACCTGTCGCCCGACGCGCCCAAGGTGATGCGCGTTCTGTCCGTCGCCAATCAGAAGGGCGGGGTCGGCAAGACCACGACCGCGATCAATCTCGGCACCGCGCTGGCCGCGATCGGCGAGCGCGTCCTGATCATCGACCTCGATCCGCAGGGCAATGCCTCGACCGGACTCGGCATCGATCGCAAGAGCCGCAGCCGCTCGACCTATGACGTGCTGACGGGTGAAGCGAGTTTGCGCGACTCCATCCTCACCACGTCGGTCCCGCGCCTGCATATCGCGGCATCGACGCTCGACCTTGCCGGCCTCGAGCTGGAGATTTCCAGCGCCCGGGATCGCGCGGTGCGCTTGCGCAACGCGCTTGGAAAACTGAACGAAGGCGCCGCCGAGGGCTCCGACTACACTTACGTCCTGGTCGATTGCCCGCCGTCGCTGAACCTGCTCACCGTCAATGCGATGGCGGCGTCCGACGCGGTGCTGGTGCCGCTGCAATGCGAGTTCTTCGCGCTCGAAGGTTTGTCGCAACTGCTGAAGACCGTCGATCAGGTCAAGGAGCTGCTGAACCCGCGGCTCACCATCCATGGCATCGTGCTGACCATGTTCGATGCACGCAACAACCTGTCGAACCAGGTCGTCGCCGATGTGCGAGAGTTCATGGGCGCGAAGGTCTATGACACGGTCATCCCGCGCAACGTGCGCATTTCGGAAGCCCCGTCCTACGGCAAGCCGGTGCTGGTTTATGACCTCAAATGTGCCGGCAGCGATGCTTATCTGCGGCTCGCGACCGAGGTGATCCAGCGCGAGCGCGAGCAGGGCGCGCATTGATCCGCACGTCGCATCGGACTTGAAATTGGAGGCACGGGTGGCGCGAACATCAGGAGCGGCCGACATGGCAGAGGATTCGCGATCGCGATTGGGGCGCGGCCTTGCCGCGCTGATGGGCGATGTCGGTCCCGATTCTCCGGTGGCGGATCGTGCGGCGCAAAAGCTGCCGCCGCGGAAAGTCCCGATCGAACATCTGACGCCGAACCCGCGCAATCCGCGCCGCATCTTTGCCGATACCGAACTCGACGAACTGTCGCAGTCGATTCGCGAGCGCGGCATCATTCAGCCGATCGTGGTGCGATCGACTCCCAATGGCGGCAAGAATTTTGAGATCATCGCCGGCGAACGGCGCTGGCGCGCATCGCAGCGCGCAGGCCTGCACGAAGTGCCGATCGTGGTGCTCGAAGTCACCGATGCCGAAGCGCTCGAACTTGCGATCATCGAGAACATCCAGCGCGCCGACCTCAACCCGCTGGAAGAGGCGGCCGGCTATCAGGCGCTGGCTTCGCAATACAGCCACAGCCAGGACGACATTGCACATATCGTCGGGAAGAGCCGCAGCCACGTCGCCAATACATTGCGGCTGCTGCGGCTGCCGGATGCGGTGAAGGCCTATATCAACCAGGGCAAGCTGACGGCGGGGCACGCCCGCGCCCTGATCAACCAGACCGATCCTGAAGGCGTGGCGCGCGACATCGTCGAAAAGGGACTGAATGTCCGCGAGGCCGAGAAGCTCCGTCAGGACAATGCCAAGGCCGCCGGGAAGAAGCCGAAGAAATCCACCGCCAAGGCGATGAAGGATGCCAACATCGCCGCGCTCGAACGGCAGCTGTCGGATGCGCTCGGCCTGGTGGTCGAGATCAACGACCGCGGCCGCGCCGGTGGCACCCTTGGCATCCGCTATCGCACCCTCGATCAGCTCGACGAGGTGGTGCGGCGGCTGCAGCGGTCGTAGCGATTCGCAAAATTTGCGCGGCGGACCGTAATACCGCAGCTATGCGTGAATTGAATATCGCGTGATTTCAGGAGCCTACGACCAGCCTGGAACTTCTCAGTGCAATTTTAACGAGAGTTCCGTAGTCTTTGCCGCGTCGATTGATGACGGGGCTAGGGCTCGAAATGTCCAGTGCAGGGGCATCGCTGATTGCCGAGCTTGAAAGCGCGGTCCAGAGCGGCTCCAAGACGGAGCGTGTCGACACGCTGCGCCGGATCACCGATCTGTTCCTGTCCACCCAGGAGAGGCTGAGCGCCGAGCAGATCGATGTCTTCGACGAAGTCATCGGCCATCTCGCCAGGCGCATCGAAATCCGGGCGCTCGCCGAACTGAGCGAGCGACTGGCTCCGATCGATAATGCGCCGCCCGGCGTGATCCGCAATCTCGCGCGCGAAGATGAAATCGCCGTCGCCGGTCCGGTTCTCATGAACTCGACCCGACTCTCGAATCCGGATCTTGTGGAGATCGCAAGCACCAAGGGTCAGCCGCATCTCCTCGCAATTTCCGGCAGGCGCGCACTCGCAGAACCGGTCACCGATATCCTGATCGAGCGCGGCGATCTGCAGGTCTATCGCAAGCTCGCATCCCGGAGCGATGCGCGCTTCTCCGAACACGGCCTGTCGCGGCTCGTGAAACATGCGGAGGACGACGATACATTGACGGAGACGCTGGGGCTGCGGCTCGACCTGCCGCTGCATCTGCTGCGGCAATTGCTCGAGAAAGCCCGCGACATCGTTCGCGAGAAGCTGTTGAGGCTGGCTTCGCCGCTGCATCGCGATGAAATCAGGAACGTGCTCTCGAGCATCGACACCGAGGTGTTGCGCGGATTGCAGCCGGCACCCGATTTCGATATTGCGCGCCGCATCGTGCACAAGATGCACGTCGATGGCGAACTGGACGAAGTCGCGTTCCTGCAATTCGTGAAAGGCTCGCGTTATGCGGAGTCGATCATGGCGCTGTCGCAGATGTGTTCTGCGCCGCACGACATTATCGACCGCATCGTGCAGAGCGATCGCAGGGAGGCGCTGATCATTCCCTGCCGCGCTGCCTGCTTGAGCTGGACGGCGGTACGGGCGTTCCTGCAGAGCCGAGCGCCGGCCGGTATATCGCCAGCGGAACTCGAAGCGCTCAAGTCCGACTACGCGAAGCTGACGCCGGCCACGGCACAACGCGTGCTGCGGTTCTGGAGTGTGCAGAAGGCGGCGGGGAAAGATTTCTCCAGCTGACGATATGGCGCACGTGAACGGGTGGGAGCTCTGAGCGATCCATGACCGGCTACCGGAAAAGGGCGCTTCGACGGAAGCTGAAAATTCCTGTCGTGGTGCGACAGGAAAATGGCGAGCGGATCGTGAGCACACATACGCTCGACTTCTCGACCGGAGGAGCCAAGATCAAGCTCGATCTCTCCGTCGACCTGCCGGAGCGATTCCTGATCATCCTGTCCGAAAGCGGTGAAGTTCAGCGGCTGTGCAGCCTGATCTGGCGTTCGGCCGGCGAAGTCGGCGTGCGCTTCGTTCAACCGGAAACGCGCACAGCGCCCACCGCGCCGGGCGGATCATAAGCCGCAGCGGTCGATCGGCAGGGTCAGGCCTTTTTCCTGGCCGCGGTCGCGAGCGTCATCAAGGTGCGATGGGCGATTGTTTCCGCGAGATTCGATTGCAGCCGTGTCTGCAGCAGGGCATCGGCTAGCGCGCTCATCGCGTCCAGAAGCTTCGCCCCCGTCCACACCCGTAGTGCAGCTTCGATCGCGGGCTTTCGCTTGAAATGAATCGGCGGCCGCGCGCCTTCCACCGCGCCGGTGATCGACTGACCGTCATCGATCGCAGCCCGCATCCGGTGCAGGTTCGACAGATGTCGCAAGGCTGCCGAGACCATTGCGCCGGGCGCGGTGCCCTCGCCGCGCGCCTTGGCAAAATGGGTTTCGACCCCGGCCGGATTGCCGGCGAAGGCTGCATCGATGACGTTGTCCAGCGCGACCGCGGACGCATCCGCGACCACCTCCATCACGTCTTCGATGGCGATGCGATCCTTCCCATGCACGTAGAGCGCAAGCTTGCGCAGTTCGTTGCGCGTCGCCTGACGGTCGCCACCGAGAAACGGCAGCAGCGCCGCGCGCGCGTCCGGCGTGATGGTGAGTCCTGCGGTCTTGAGTTCGTCGTCGACGACCCTTGCGATGTCCTGCGCCTCGTCGGGATAGCAGGCGATGGCCGCTGCGTTCCTGGCCTTCTCGCAAAGCGAGCGCAATGGCGAGGTCTTGCGCAATTCACCGGCCTCGATGATAACGCGGCAATCCGGCGAGGGTGCGTTGATCACGGCTTCGACGGCGGACGCAATGTTGCGGCTGCCGGCCTTGACCCACAGCGCGCGGCGTCCGCCAAACATCGGAATGGTGTTGGCTTCCTCGACCAGCCGATAGGGATTGCCGGTCAACTCGTCGCCGTCGATGCGGATCAGTGAGAACATGTCATCGACATTGTCCACCGAGACGCGGGCCAGCGCCTCGGCGCGTTCGTGGACCAGACCGGCATCCGGGCCGTAAATCAGGACGATCGGCCGGGCCGGATCGGGGCGCGCGATGAAGGAATTCGCTTCGCTGGATTTCAGGGCAACCATGTCGAGTCGTCCCTGCGAAAGCGGGGACCCATAACCACCGCTCTGAAATATAGGTCCCTGCCTTCGCGGGGACGACCGAAAGATTTCCCGGCGATCGACGTCGCCTACCCGCCTGAGACGAAATAGGAGGCGAGCCGCGACTTGATCTGTTCGGCGATGATCGTCGAGGCCCGGTTCTGGGCGTCGCGTTCGCCGCGGGCGCGGGCGAAGCGCTGCTGCTGGCCGGGAATGTCATAGGACGCGCGCGAGAATGCGCGGCCGGTGAGGACCACCCTCTTGGTGCCAATCTCGATCAGGCTGTAGGTCGCGTCGATGCCGTAGATTTCCTGGTCGGCGCGCGCCGTCGTGATGTCCACGATCACGTTCTGGCGGTTGCCCTTCAGGTGGATCTTCAGCGTGTGGGTGGGCGGCAACTGGCCCGACCCGCCGGTCAGGCCGAAAATCAGGTCGTTGCGCACCTCGACCCCCAGCCGCGCTTCCGGGGTGCCGTTCGGCGCATCGATTTCCTCGACCTCCACGCTTGCCAGCGCGTTCCGGATCGGCGGCGGACCGCCGGCATCCAGGGAACCATTGCCGTAAAGAGGCTGGAAACAGCCGGCCGTCAGCGCGGCGGCCCCGAAGGCCAGCCCTAGCGCCAGAAACCGCCCGATCCCCTTGCGGGCCCCCTTGGGCGCTTGACCGCTATGTCCCTTAGGCGACGACATTCACAATCCTTTGCGGGACAACAATGACCTTTTTGGGGGCCTTGCCGTCCAGCGCCTTTATTACCGCATCCAGCGTTAATACGGCAGCCTCGATATCAGAATTTCCTGCGTCCCGTGGCACGGTTACATCAGCCCGCTTCTTGCCGTTGACCTGGACCGGGAGAGTGATGGTGTTTTCCACCAGCAATTCCGGTTCCACCTCCGGCCAGGGCTGCATCGAAACCAGGGTTTTGTGGCCCATCGCGGCCCAGCATTCCTCGGCCAGATGCGGCATCATCGGCGCAAACAGCTGGACCAGGATGCCGGCGGCCTCGCGGATCGCCCAGGCGAAATCCGGGGTGAGGTCGGCCGGGGAGGCGATATCCCCGATGGCGGCCGAGAGCGCGTTCGAGAATTCGTAGATATGGGCGACGCAGCGGTTGAACCGCAGCTTCTCGATATCGTCCGAAACCTTGGCGAGCGCGCCGTGGGCCGCCTTGCGAACCGCCATGGCGCGGTCGCCGAATGCCGCCGGCCGGTCCGTCGGCGCTTTCGCGGCGATCTCTGCCGCCTCGCCGATCAGACGCCACAGCCGCTGCACGAAGCGCCACGACCCCTGCACGCCTTCCTCGGTCCAGATCACGTCACGTTCGGGCGGCGAGTCCGACAGGACGAACCAGCGCGCGGTGTCGGCGCCGTAGGCGCCGATGATGTCGTCGGGGTCGACGGTGTTCTTCTTCGACTTCGACATCTTCTCGATCGAGCCGATCTCGATCGGCTCGCCGGTGGTCTTCAGCGTTGCGGTGCGCGCGTCACCCTGCGCCACGATCGCAACCTCGGACGGCATGACGTATTCGCCGTCCAGTTTGCGGAAGGTCTCGTGCACCACCATGCCCTGCGTGAACAGGCCGGCGAACGGCTCCTCGACGCCGGCATGCCCGGTCTTCTTCATCGCGCGGGTGAAGAAGCGGCTGTACAAGAGATGCAGGATCGCATGCTCGATGCCGCCGATATATTGATCCACGGGCAGCCAGCGATCGACATTGGCGCGGTCGGTCGGGGCGTCAGCGATCCACGGGTCGGTGAAGCGGGCGAAATACCAGGACGAGTCGACGAAGGTGTCCATGGTGTCGGTTTCGCGACGCGCCGGCTTTCCGCATGTCGGGCAAGCGACATTCTTCCAGGTCGGATGACGGTCCAGCGGATTGCCGGGACGGTCGAAGGTCACATCCTCCGGCAGCTTCACCGGCAGGTCGGCCTTTGGCACCGGCACGACGCCGCACGCATCGCAATGGATGATAGGGATCGGACAGCCCCAGTAGCGCTGACGCGAGATGCCCCAGTCGCGCAGGCGGAAATTCACCTGGCGATGTGCGATGGATTTGCCGCCGCGCAATTCGCTTTCGAGCCGGCGCGCAACTTTCTCCTTTGCGTCCGCAATCGAGAGGCCATTCAGAAAATGCGAGTTGATCATCGTGCCGTCGCCGTCATAGGCGACGTCGGTGATGACGAAGGTCTTCGGATCCTGACCCGGCGGACACACCACGGGCACGTTGCCGAGCCCGTATTTGTTGACGAAATCGAGGTCGCGCTGGTCGTGCGCCGGGCAGCCGAAGATGGCGCCGGTGCCGTAATCCATCAGGATGAAGTTCGCGACATAGACCGGCAATTGCCATGTCGGATCGAGCGGATGGATCGCCTTGATGCCGGTGTCGAAGCCCATCTTCTCGGCGGTATCGATCTCGGCTTGCGAGGTGCCGCGGCGCTTGCACTCGTCGATGAAAGCGGCGAGTGCGGTATTCTTCGCCGCCGCCGCTTTCGCCAGCGGATGATCCGGCGCGATCGCCATGAACTTCGCGCCGAACAAGGTGTCCGGCCGCGTCGTGAATACGTCGAGTTCGCTTTCACCCGATGGTGTCGTTTTCGCATCCAGCGCGAAGCGGATGAACAGCCCTTCCGAGCGGCCGATCCAGTTGCGCTGCATGATGCGCACCTTTTCCGGCCAGCGGTCGAGCGTGTCGATCGCGTCGAGCAGGTCCTGCGCGTAATCGCTGATGGTGAAGAACCATTGCGTCAGCTCGCGCTGTTCCACCAGCGCGCCGCTTCTCCAGCCGCGGCCGTCGATCACCTGCTCGTTGGCGAGCACGGTGTTGTCGACCGGATCCCAGTTCACCTTCGACTGCTTGCGTTCGACCAGCCCCGCCGCGAGGAAGTCGAGGAACATCGCCTGCTGATGCTTGTAGTAGTCCGGATCGCAGGTCGCGATCTCGCGCGCCCAGTCCAGCGACAATCCCATCGACTGCAGCTGCGCCTTCATCTGCGCGATGTTCTGGTAGGTCCAGGCCTTGGGATGGACCTTGCGCTCCATCGCCGCGTTTTCCGCCGGCATGCCGAAGGCGTCCCATCCCATCGGGTGCAGTACCGAGAAGCCGCGCGCGCGCTTGTAGCGCGCCACCACGTCGCCCATCGTGTAATTGCGGACGTGGCCCATATGGATGCGCCCCGACGGATAGGGGAACATCTCCAGCACGTAGTATTTCGGGCGCGGATCGTCGTTCTTCGTGGCGAAGATGGCCTGATTGTCCCAGGTCTTCTGCCAGCGCGGCTCGGCGTCGCGGGCGTTGTAGCGCGAAGCGGTCATGAAAGGCCCAAAAAGCTCAGAAATCGTGCCGGACGTGCCATGAATCCGTCTTTGGGGTCAACGGCATGGCAGCCGGTCGCTGCGCGCGCCGGGCTTTCCCGCTTGCGACCGCAACCGGGCGCCGTTAGTGGACGCCTCCGGAGAGAACCGCGACCGTGAGTGAATCGCAATCCCAGCATATTGCCACCTCCCTCGCAGCCGTGCAGGCCGAGATCGCCGGCGCCTGCCGCGAGGCGAACCGCGACCCGGCCGGGGTGACGCTGATCGCGGTGTCCAAGACCTTCGGTGCCGATGCCATCGAAGCCGCGATCGCGGTCGGCCAGCGTGTGTTCGGCGAGAACCGGGTGCAGGAGACCAAGGCCAAATGGCCCGACATCCGGGCGCGCCATGACGGGCTGTCGCTGCATCTGATCGGACCGCTTCAATCCAACAAGGCGAAGGAAGCGGTGGCGCTGTTCGACGCCATCCATTCGGTCGACCGGCCGAGCATCTGCGAGGCGCTGGCGAGGGAAATCGGCAAGCAGGGGCGGGCGCCGCAGCTTTTCGTCGAGATCAACACCGGCGCCGAGCCGCAGAAGGCCGGCATCCTGCCCGAAGATGCGGACGGCTTCCTGCGCGATTGCCGGGACACGTATGGCCTGACGATTTCCGGGCTGATGTGCATTCCGCCCTTCGACGAGGCGCCGGCTCCGCATTTTGCGCTCACCGCCAATATCGCCGCGCGCAACGGCCTCAGGCTTTTGTCGATGGGCATGAGCGCTGATTTTGCGACCGCAATCCAGTTCGGCGCCACCCATGTGCGGGTCGGAAGCGCGATCTTCGGTGGACGGCCTAAGCCCTGACGCGATCCAGGCCTGGCGCTCTTGCCGCCAATTCTTCGCGCTACCGCCGGAGTCGCGGGGCGCCCGCGAAATCCGGCGCCGCGCCGAGCGGCTGCTTGAGAATCCGCGAGCGTTGCGGATCGAGGCTATCGGCCGCGAAGGCCGGTTGCATCGATGGCGATTCTTCGTGCGTAAAGCCGGAGTCGTAACCCTCGTCGTCAGAGAGCCGCTGACTCATGGTGGCGCTGCGCCACCGATCGACCACCGACGCAATCAGATCGAGACCGGCATCGCCACGCCCGCGCGCACCATTTCCGACATCGCTGGACGGTCGTGCAGATTCTGGAAGCCTGCTGAACGTCATCTGCATCGGCAGCGCCACCGCCGAGCCGAACACGAAGGCTTCGCCGGTGCCAAGCGAGGGCACAAACGTCAGCAGGCTCGACGCAGCGTCGGAAATCGCCGAGCGGATCAGCGCCTGATCGCGGTCATTGGACAGACGCATCACGAACATGGTGTTGCACTGGGAGATGATGTTGGGATCGATTTCGTACGGACGCTGTGTGACCAGTCCGAGATAAACCCCGTATTTGCGGCCTTCCTTGGCGATGCGCGACAACGCGCGCCGCGTCGGCCCAAACCCGGTTCTCGCTTCCGCCGAGGAGGCATAGCGATGCGCCTCCTCGCAGATGAACAGAAGCGGCGCCACGCCATCGCTCCAGAGGCCGAAGTCGAACGCCATGCGGCACAGCACCGACACCACCGAATCGACCACTTCCGCCGGAAATCCGGCGAGCTGCATCACCGTCACCGGCTGACCGTTTGCCGGCAGACGAAACAGCGTCGAGATGATCTCCGCCATGGTGTCGCCGCCGACATTGGCGTTCTCGAACATGAAGGCGTAGCGCGGATTGTTGCGGAAGGTCTGGATCCGCTGCATCAGCCTGAAATGGTATGCGCGCGACGACCGGTTTTCGAGCTTGCCCATGCGCTCGTCGATCAGAGCGAGCAGATCTTCGAGCCGGTAGGGCGCCGGTGTGTCGGCGGTGAAGCCGGAGCTTTTCGGATCGCGCTTCTTGACCAGCGATCGGTCGGCGGCGTTGCGATATTGCAGATAGGCGCCCTTGGCGATCGGGATCACCTCGGCCAGAATCTCGACCTCTTCGGGCACGCCGGGCCGTGCTCCGAAGAAGGCATCGACGGTTTCCTCGAAATTGAACAGCCAGAACGGCAGGCGCAGATTGCGCGGGTTCAGGACCTGCGCCTTGTCGCCGAAGCAGCGTCCGTATTCGTTATGCGGATCGACCAGAAAGATGCGCATGTCCGGCCGCGCCTCGAGGATCTGCCGGAGAATGATGGCGACGCCGCTCGACTTGCCGACACCGGTGGTGCCGAGAATGGCGAAATGCTTGTTGAGTAATTCGTCGACGTCGACCAGCGCTTCAATCGTCGGATCCTGGCGCAGCTTGCCGACATGCGCGGGATTGACCGTATTTCCGTAGATCAGCCGCAGCTCTTCGTTGCTCATCAGCAGCGCCGGTTCGCCGATGGCGGGATAATCGGTAATGCCGCGCGAGAAACTCGGGCGCCCGTCATGGTCTCGCATCTCTCCGAACAGATCGATCTGCGCGGTGCCCGCACCGCGGACGCTCGCCTGTTCGGAAATGTGGGTGACCATGCCGATGATCACGCCCTCGCCGCTGACGATGCCGATGAACTTGCCGACGGTGGTTCGCGCCGCATCGCGGCCGACCGTTCCGGCGAGCTGGATCGTGGCGTTCGATCCACTGACCGAAAGCACGCGGCCGATGATCTCGCGATCCTCGTCAATGGGCCCTGACTGGCCCGGTGCGTCGATGGCAGGCATGTACAACCGCTGGTAAGAACCCCGTCATCGGCATCCTGCGCGAGCAGCGTCGTCAACCCGTTAACAAATGGGAACTCGTCGGATTCTCCGTTGCCGTTCTGCTAATCGGTCGCGGCAAAGCGGGGTTGCGCCTTTAAGAGATATGAATCCAGGTCCGCGGCGAGAGCCGCTCCAGCAACCGCAGGAGGTCGTTGCGGCGGAGCGCGACGCAGCCGGCGGTCGGCGCGAAACCCGCGCGAGCGACGTGGATAAAGACGGCGCTGCCGCGTCCGGCGATGCGGGGCCGGTCGTTATGATCGATTTCGACGATCAGGTCGTACAGGCCATCGTCGCGCATCAGCCGGTCCCCCGGCTCCCCGGCGCGTCGGCGGACCGGCCGGTTGTAGCGGCGGTCGGCGGGATCCTCGCTCCAGGCGTCGGACGGACCGATCGGTCGGACGGGCAGGCCGGTCCGCGGCCGGGTGATTCGGTCGGCCCGCCACCACAGTCGTTTCAGGCGGAACCGGCCCCGGGGTGTTCCGCCATCCCCCTCGCGCTTGTTGGCCAGAATGCCCCCGCGACCCAGCGCAACCGGGAAAAATAGGTCCCCGGCCCTCAAAATGCCTCGCGTTTTGCTTCCAGATCGGCTCTGGACATGGATATGGACAAGGGTCCGGGGCGGCATGGTAAACAGGGCGTGGCTCGATTGCGGATACCAAATACGCAAGTCCCGCTTGCTCCTGCAATCTCCAATGCTCTATTTCGCCATAAATCGGTAATCTCTGGGCCCTTGGGGGGCCACTTATATGTCGAATGCCAGAAAACTGCTGATTGTCGACGACGACGCCGAGCTGCGCGACACCTTGGTCGAGCAGCTTGCGCTGCATGAGGAATTCGAAGCGCAGTCGCAGGACAGCGCCGCCAAGGGCATCCAGGCGGCCAAGGATGGCCAGATCGACCTGATTATCATGGACGTCGGCCTGCCCGACATGGACGGCCGCGAAGCGGTCCGGGTCCTGCGCAAGAGCGGCTTCAAGGCGCCGATCATCATGCTGACCGGGCATGACACCGATTCCGACACCATCCTGGGACTGGAATCCGGCGCGAACGATTACGTCACCAAGCCATTCCGCTTCGCCGTGCTGCTGGCGCGCATCCGCGCGCAATTGCGCCAGCACGAGGCCAGCGAGGACGCCGTCTTCACCATCGGGCCGTACAGCTTCCGCCCCAGCTCGAAATTGCTGACCGGCGACAAGGGCAACAAGGTGCGGCTGACCGAGAAGGAGACCGCGATCCTGCGCTATCTGTATCGGGCCGGCCAGCGCTCGGTGTCGCGCGAGACGCTGCTGCAGGAGGTCTGGGGCTACAATTCCGGCGTGACCACGCACACGCTCGAAACGCACGTCTATCGTCTTCGCCAGAAGGTCGAGAAGGATGCCGCGAATCCCGCGATTCTTGTCACCGATGCGGGCGGCTACAAGCTTGTGCCCTAGGCGGCAATCAGGCCGCCGCAGGTGAGCATCGACGATGATATCGCCGTGCTGGAGCAGGTCCCGATGCTCCGGGCGCTTGGCCGTGCAGCGCTGCGGCTGATCGCGCTCGGCGCCGAGACCCGCGAAATCCAGCCCGACGACATCCTGTTTCGGCCGGGCGAGCGCATCGACTGCGCCTATGTGGTGCAGGACGGCCGCTTCCGGCTCAGCAGCAATCCGGCTCAGCCCGGAAAAGTGATCGACGTCGGTCCGGGTACGATGCTCGGCGAATTCGCGCTGATCTCCGACAATGCGACGCCGCTCTGCGCCACGGCGCAGGACAACTGCACCGTGATCCGCATTTCGCGCAGCATGTTTCGCAAGATCCTCGAGGACGATGCGAACGCCGCCTTGCGGCTGCGCGATTACGTTGCGCATCGCGCTCGCCAGTCGATCTCCGAAGTGCTGGAGATCCGCTACAGTCTCGATCCCGGTGAGAAGTAGCTAGTCCTCGACCGTTGCCGTCACCGGCACATGGTCGGACGGCTGCGCCCAGCCGCGCGCTTCCTTGGCGATGCGGATCTGCGAGACCCGATCCATCATCCCGGGCGACACCCACATGTGATCCAGCCTGCGGCCCTTGTCCGCGGCCTTCCAGTCCGGTGAACGATAGCTCCACCACGTGTAGAGCTTCTCCGGCTCCGGCACCAATTCGCGCATCGCATCGACCCAGCCGCCGGCTTGTTGCGCGGCGTTGAGCTTCTCGGTCTCGATCGGCGTATGCGACACCACGTTGAGAAGCTGCTTGTGGCTCCAGACATCGTGCTCGCGCGGCGCGACATTGAGATCGCCGACCAGGATTGCGCGCGCATGGCCGTTGACATGCACCTCGCTGCAATCGCGCATCTCGTCGAGAAACGACAGCTTGTGCTTGAACTTCGGATTAAGCTCGGGATCGGGAATATCGCCGCCGGCCGGCACATAAAGATTATGCACGACGATGGGATTTTTCAGGCCTGCGCGTTCGCCGAGCGTGACCGAGACATGGCGCGAATCGTTGGCGCCGCAGAAGCCGCGCTTGCTGGTTTCATCGAAGGGCAGGCGCGAGAGCACCACCACGCCGTGATAGCCCTTCTGTCCGTTCATCGCGACATGCTCGTAACCGAGCCGCTTGAATCGCTTGAGCGGAAACTTGTCGTCCGGGCATTTCGTTTCCTGCAGGCACAGGACATCCGGCCGCGCCGCCTTGATGAATTTTGCCACCAGATCGATGCGGAAGCGCACCGAATTGACATTCCAGGTCGTGATCTTCAACGTCATGCGGTCTTAATAAGCTCGGTGTTGCCGGATTTCCAGCAACGGGACGGGCGTTCTCCCGGATGATGGACTGGCGGATGGATAAGCCGCGACCCCGCGTCATCATTGTCGGCGGCGGCTTTGCCGGGCTGGAATGCGCCCGCGCGCTGGCTCGGGCGCCTGTGGATATCGTGCTGATCGACCGGCAGAACCACCATTGTTTTCAGCCGCTGCTCTATCAGGTCGCGACCGCCGCCCTGTCACCGGCCGATATCGCCTGGCCGATCCGTGGCATCCTGAGCCGGCAGGGCAATCTGCGCGTCGTGATGGCAAAGGTCACGGCGGTCGATACTGCAGCGAAGATCGTGCAGGCCGACGCGCTGGCGCTGCCTTACGATTATCTGGTGCTCGCCTCCGGCGTCACCCATGCCTATTTCGGCCATGACGAATGGGCGGAAGCGGCCCCTGGCCTGAAGACCATCGAAGACGCACGGCATATCCGCGGCCGCTTTCTGCGGGCGTTCGAACAGGCGGAAACGGCGGCCGACGATGCGGCGCGCCGCAAGCTGCTCACCTTCGTCGTGGTCGGCGGCGGCCCGACCGGGGTCGAGATGGCCGGCGCGATTGCGGAGGTCGCCCATGAAACGCTGACGGAGGATTTCCGCCGCATCGATCCGCGCATGTCGCGCATCCTGCTGATCGAGGCGGGACCGCGCATCCTGCCGGCGCTCCCCGACAATCTGTCAGCCTATGCCAAAGGCGTGCTGGAGCGGATGGGCGTCGAGGTCATGGCCGATACCCGGGTGACCGATTGCTCGCGCGATGGCGTGACGCTGGGTGGCGGTCGCCGCATCGATGCGTCGACCATTGTCTGGGCTGCCGGCGTGGTGGCTTCGCCCGCGGCGCAATGGATCGGCGCGGCACATGATCGCGCCGGCCGCATCGTCGTCAACGCCGATCTGTCGGTGCCGGATCATCCGAATGTGTTCGTGACCGGCGATCTCGCGTCAGTGCCGAATGTGCCGGGCATCGCGCCGGCCGCGAAACAGATGGGCGGATATGTCGGGCGGCTGATCGCTGCGCGCGTCGAAGGCCGCGATTTGCCGGCGCCCTTCCGTTACAAACATGCCGGCGATCTGGCTGCGATCGGCCGGCGCGCGGCGGTGGTGAAGATCGGCCGCTTCGAACTCACCGGCTTTCTCGCCTGGTGGTTCTGGGGCATCGCGCACATCTATTTTCTGATCGGCTTGCGCAACCGTTTCGTGGTCGCGATCAACTGGCTGTGGAGCTGGCTCACCTTCCGGCGCGGCGCGCGACTGATTTCGGCGCGGGAGGAGTGAGCCGATGCCGCAATGCGGGTCATTGCCGGGCTTGACCCGGCAATCCATCAATCAAGACGATTTTCACGAAGGCGATGGTTTGCCGGATCACGACGCTCCGCGTCGGTCCGGCAATGACCAATTTACTGCAGCATCCGCTCGTAGTTGATCTTGAACAGCGCCGGATCCGGCTTCTTGGTCATGTCGAGATCGTAGATCGCGACGGTGGTGTCGAAGCCTTGCGGATCGGTGACTGTCCATTGCTTCAGCGTCAGGTCCTTGGCGTCGAACATCAGCATCAGCTTGTGCTTGCCGCCGAGCGTCTGCCGTTCCTCGATCACGACGGTAGCGAAGATATCGTCGGAATAGACGCCGACCACGTTGGTGTCGCGCAGGAGATCGACCTTGTCGGCGAGCAGGAAACGCAGCGGCGTCTGGCCGAGCGGATAGAGATCCTGTGTCGCCAGCCTGCGGTCGCGCACAACCAGCGAGGTGCCGTCGGCAATCAGCTGAACCGGGCTCGGATCGTCATATTCGAAGCGAAGCTTGCCGGGCTTCTGCAGGAAAATGTCACCGGTGGTTTTGCGTCCGTCCGGCCCGACCTGGACGAATCGACCGACCACCTGCCGCATGCCCGAGAGATAGTTCGAGATCCGGTCCACCAGCGCGCGCTGGTTGCCGTCGAAAGCGGTGGCTTCGCCGGGCTTGCCGGCGGGCGCGTTCGGCCGCACCGGGGAGGGCGCCGGAGCGATCATGCCGGGCGGCGTGGGCCGCGCCTGCGCGACAATCAGCGGCTCCACATTGGTGGTGCCGGATTTGGCAAGCGGCGCCGGCCGCGGCAGCGGAACCGATTGCGCCGATGCACCGGATAGGCCGGCCAGCCCCGATATCAGGCCTGCCGTCACGAGAGCGCATAGGCTGGTCAGCGTCCGCGTCATACTTCACTCCATTGCGCCGGACTTTTAATCCGGGCGTGTGGCGACTTGGCGGCCGGTTTCGAGTTAATCGGCGCCGGGCCGAATCTCAATAGCGGCAGCGATTTTGATCAGTCTAGCCGAAACGGCTGGCGCCTTCCTCAATCAGGATTTCACGTTTTCCGGCGTGATTGGGCTGCCCGACCACACCTTCCTGTTCCATCCGCTCCATCAGCGACGCAGCCCGGTTGTAGCCGATCTGGAGCCGGCGCTGAATGTAACTGGTCGAGGCCTTGCGATCGCGCACCACCACCTCGACGGCCTGCTGGTAGAGGTCTTTTTCCGCGCCCATCCCGGTGGAATCGAACACCGCCCCGTCCTCGTCCTCGGATTCGTCACGGGTCACTTCTTCGAGATATTGCGGCACGCCCTGCGACTTCAGGTGACGCACGACCTTCTCGACCTCGTCGTCCGCGACGAATGGTCCGTGGACACGGCTGATACGGCCGCCGCCGGCCATGTAGAGCATGTCGCCCTGGCCGAGCAGCTGTTCGGCGCCCTGCTCGCCCAAAATGGTGCGGCTGTCGATCTTCGACGTCACCTGGAACGAGATGCGGGTCGGGAAATTCGCCTTGATGGTGCCGGTGATGACGTCGACCGACGGGCGCTGGGTCGCGAGCACGACATGGATGCCGGCGGCGCGCGCCATCTGGGCGAGCCGCTGGATCGCGCCTTCGATGTCCTTGCCGGCCACCATCATCAGGTCGGCCATTTCGTCGACGATGACCACGAGATACGGAAGTTCCTCGAATTCGAGATCCTCCTTCTCGTAGATCGCCTCGCCGGATTCCTTGTCGTAGCCGGTATGTACGGTGCGGGTCAGCACCTCGCCCTTGGCCTTGGCCTCGTTGACGCGGGTATTGTAGCCGTCGATGTTACGGACGCCGAGCTTCGACATCTTCTTGTAGCGCTCTTCCATCTCGCGCACGGCCCATTTCAGCGCGACCACGGCTTTCTTCGGATCGGTGACGACCGGCGTCAGCAGATGCGGGATGCCGTCATAGACCGACAATTCCAGCATCTTCGGATCGATCATGATCAGCCGGCACTGATCGGGCCGCAGCTTGTAAAGGAGCGACAGCAGCATCGTATTGATCGCGACCGATTTGCCGGAGCCGGTGGTGCCGGCGATCAGAAGATGCGGCATGCGGGCGAGATCGACCACCACCGGCTCGCCGCCGATGGTCTTGCCGAGGCAGAGCGGCAGCTTGGCCGGCGTGTTGTTGTATTCGGTCGCCGCCAGCATTTCGCGGAAATAGACCTTCTCGCGAAACTCGTTCGGCAATTCGATGCCGATGGCATTGCGGCCGGGCACCACCGCGACACGCGCCGACACCGCGCTCATCGAACGGGCGATGTCGTCGGCAAGGCCGATGACACGCGACGACTTGATGCCGGGCGCGGGTTCGAGTTCGTACAGGGTCACCACCGGGCCCGGGCGCGCATTGATGATCTCGCCCTTGACGCCGAAATCTTCCAGCACGCTTTCCAGCGACTCGGCATTCTCCTCGATGTCCTCGGCGCTCATCGTCGCCTTGTCGCTCGCCTTCGGCGCGGCAAGGAGGTTGAGCGGCGGCAAGACGAAGGCGCCGGAGCGCTTGGCCGGCTTGGGCGCGGGCTTGGCGCGGGCCTTGCGCGGTGCGGGCTCTTCCTCCGCTTCCTCTTCCTCTTCGTCCGGCACGTCGTCGTAATCGTCGTCGTTGTCGTCGTACGCTTCTTCCTCGGGCTCCGCGCGCATGCGGGGTTCGGTGCGTGCCGCGCCCGCGGCGGGCCTTGCGGGACGCACCGCGATCTCGTCGTCGTCGGACAGGCGCCGCCGGATGAACAGCGACAGCCGCGCCTTCGCGCTAAGCATCAGATGGACAAGCCAGCCCAGCGACACCGAGCCGCGCTCCTCGTCCTCCTCGAATTCCTCTGCCTCGCGGTGAATGTCCGCGGCGAGGTCGCCGCGCTTGCGGAAGCCGAAGCCCAGCACGATGGCGGTCGCCGCGACCGCCGCGACGCCGATCACGCACGCCAGCACGAAGCGGCTTGTGCCAGATGAGCCGAACAGAAACAGCGGCAGCCTGACGATGGCGTCGCCGGTGACGCCGCCCATCCCGGCGGGCAGCGGCCAGCCAATCGTGCGCGGCAGGCAGGAGGCGAATGCGGCCGACAGCGCGAGTGCGACGATCCAGAATACCAGACGCAGCCAGCGACGGCCGGGCGCGCGATGCGTCACCAGCCGCCAGCCCCAGGCCGCGACCGGCAGCACCAGCATGATCGACGCCAGACCGAAAAGCTGGACCGAGAGATCGGAGAAGATGGCGCCGCTGCGCCCGAGCCAGTTGCGCACCGGCGCATCGGTCGCATGACTGAGACTCGGATCCTGCACCGACCAGGTCGCCAGCGCGACGGTCAGCAGCAATGCCACCATCAGCAGGGCGATGCCGCAACACTCGCCGACGCGGCGCCGGATCGCGGCGCGCAAATCGTCGGAGAGAAATTCGAACCGGTCGAGACCGCGCTGGCTGATGGCTGGCATGCGCGCTACCCGAGCACCGACACGAGGCGATGCAGCGCCTCGGCGGTGATTGCGTTGTCATGCACCATGGCGACGCGGATATAGTCGCGGCCCGGATTGCTGCCGTCGGCTTCCGTGAACGAAGCGAATTCGCCCGGCAGCACGCGAAGACCCCCCTCGCGCCACAGCCGCTCGGTGGCCGCGACGCTGCCGCCCTGTGCCGATACGTCGAGCCACAGGAAGAAGCCGCCCGGCGGACGCTTGTAGCCGTAGCGGTCGCCGACGATCTGGTCGGCGAGATCGAATTTCTGTGCGTAGGCGGTGCGGTTCTCGATCACATGCATCTCGTCGTCGAGCGCGGCCGCGGCCACGGCTTGCGCCGGCATCGGAACCTGCGGCGCGGAGTTGTTCCGGTATTCCAGGAAGCGAGCGAGGAAATCGCGATCGCCGGCGACGAAGCCGACGCGCAAGCCAGGCAGGTTCGATCGCTTCGACAGCGAATTGAAGGCGATGGCGTTGGAATAGTCCGCTCCCGCGACTTCGAGAATCCCTGTCGGCTTTTCGCCGAAATAGATTTCCGAATAGCACTCGTCGGAAAACACCATGAAGTCATGCTTGCGGGCGAGCGCGACCAGCCGCGTGAGGTAATCGCGGCTTGCGACCGAGCCCTGCGGATTGGCGGGCGAGGCGATGTAGAAGGCGACCGTGCGTGCGAGCAGCGCGTCGTCGAGCGAATCGAGATCGGGCAGGAAATCGCTCGCGGCGGTGGCGGGCATGTAGACGGTCTCGCAATGCGAGGCCGAAGCGCCAGCCGAATAGGCGCCATAGCAGGGATTGGGCACCAGGATCGCGGGCCGTCCCGCGCGCGGCGGTGCGTTGCGCGCAGCGGCGAGCGCGGCGAGGAACAGACCCTCGCGGGTGCCGTTCAGCACCAGCACTTCGGTTTCCGGATCGAGCGGGCGCGGCAGCGCGTAACGCCGGCTCAGCCAGCCGGTGACCGATCTGCGGAACAGATCGGTGCCCTTGTTGGCCGGATATTTCCCGAGATCGGCGATATGCTTGGCGAAGACCGGGCCGGCAAAGGCGGGCACCGGATGCTGCGGCTCGCCGACGGCGCAATTGATCGCCGGCTGTCCCGGTTCGATCGGCGCCAGCAGGTCGTTCAGGCGCGCAAAGGCCGACCGATTCTGCGTGCGCGGATCGGCCGTCCGCGCGGACGACGGGGGCTGTTCGCGTTCGGCGGCATTCATGAACATCACGCGCATTTCGGCCGGATTACTCGATGCGGCCAAAGCCTAGGTGCCGCTGGTTAAGGTCCGATTAACCATCGACCGTCGCGGACGATTTCCGGGCGACCGCGAGCGCCCAAAAAAGCGAGCCCTAAAAAGAAAAGAGGCCCCGGTCTTACGACCGGAGCCTCCATTCGGCGAGGGGACGGTGCCGGGTATACGCCCCGCCGCGCGACGCTTCGAGCGTCCTACATGTTGTAGGCGCGCTCTCCGTGTTCGGTGAGATCGAGGCCTTCGCGTTCCTTGTCCACGGTGATGCGCAGGCCGACGATGATGCTGATGACGAACAGAATGATCGCGGTGCCGACACCCGTCCACACGACGGTCAGGAGCACGCCCTTGGTCTGGGCGATCATCTGCGTCGCGAAGTCGTATTCTCCGACCTTGCCGGTGACATAGTCGAAGATGCCGGTGCCGCCGAGTGCCGGGTTCACCAGGATGCCGGTGCCGAGCGCGCCGACGATGCCGCCGATGGCATGGACGCCGAACACGTCCAGTGCGTCGTCGTAACCGAAGGCATGCTTGATGGCCGAGCAGAAGAACAGGCACACCACGCCGGACACGAGGCCGAGCACGATCGCACCCATCGGACCGGAGAAGCCCGCCGCCGGCGTGACGGCGACCAGACCGGCGACTGCACCGGTCACGATGCCGAGCAGCGACGGCTTACCCTTGATCATCCATTCGGCGAGCATCCACGACATGGCGGCGCCGCAGGTGGCGACAAAGGTGTTGATCATCGCCAGGGCCGCGGTTCCGTTGGCCTCGAGGTTCGAGCCGACGTTGAAGCCGAACCAGCCAACCCACAGCAGCGAGCCGCCGATCATGGTCATGACCATCGAGTGGGGCGGCATCACTTCCTTGCCGTAGCCGGTGCGCTTGCCGACCATGATGGCGGCGACGAGTCCGGCAACGCCCGCGTTGATATGCACCACCGTGCCGCCGGCGAAGTCGATCGCGCCCCAGGAGAAGATCTTGCCGGCGTCGGCGAGAACTTCGTCAAGTGCCGCTTGAGCCTTGGTCTTGGCAGCTTCGTCCGTTGCGGCCGCAACGGCTTTCGCGGCAGCGTCAACCGCATCCGGGCCGGCCCAATACCAGACCATGTGGGCGATCGGGAAGTAGATCAGCGTCACCCAGATCGGGATCAGCAGAGCCACCGCGGAGAACTTCATGCGCTCCGCAAACGCGCCGACCATCAGCGCGGGCGTGATCATCGCGAAGGTCATCTGGAAGGCGATGAAGGCGTATTCCGAGACGCCGACGCCGACCGAGAAGGTGCCGCCGATCGAATCGGAGGTCACTCCCGACAGGAAGGCCTTCGAAAATCCGCCGATCCATGCCGATCCGCCGGTGAAGGCGAGGCTGTAGCCGTAGATCACCCAGATCAGGCCGCAGATGCAGACCGAGTAGAAGACATGCATCAGCACCGAGAGCATGTTCTTGGGGCGAACCAGGCCGCCATAGAACAGGGCGAGACCCGGAATGGTCATCAGCAGCACGAGCACCGCCGAGGTCATGAGCCAGGTGTTATCGGCCTTGCTGAGGACGGGATCGGCGAAGGCCGGGCCCGCAGCCAGCGACGCCGCGGCCAAAGCAGCGGCGGTCAATCCGGCCCGCGTTGGAAACTTGAAAGACATAGTTGAGCTCCTGTCCGAATGCGTCGGTTTAGAGGGCGGAGGCGTCTGTTTCGCCGGTGCGGATGCGCACTGCACTTTCCAGGTTCACGACAAAGATCTTTCCGTCGCCGATCTGGCCGGTCTTGGCCGCGCCGGAGATGGCTTCGATGACTTTGTCGACCTGGTCGGTGGCGACTGCGACCTCGACCTTGAGCTTCGGCAGGAAGCTCACGGCGTATTCGGTGCCGCGATAGATTTCGGTATGTCCCTTTTGACGCCCATAACCCTTGACCTCAGTGACGGTCATGCCGTGCACCCCGATCGCGGTCAGGGCGTCGCGGACCTCGTCGAGCTTGAATGGCTTGATGACGGCCATGACGATTTTCATGTGGTTCGATCCCCGTTGTCCCGAAGCTTGCGTGAGCTCCGGACTGTCTCACTCGGGTTCCGGCAGGCATGGTTTCGCCCCCGCAGGCCAGTTCCCGCGCTTACGTAATCAAACCCCGTGCCACTTCGCCGCAAGGGTACTAACAGGTTGATTCAACGAGCGATTTCGGGGGAGTGGAATCGTCCGGCGATTTGCCTTTGGAAGCAGCGCACAAACGGACGGCAGGATTGCCTAGTAAACAGTCAGGTGCCTGTGCCTGAGTCGCCTGAAATACAAAGCGGGGCCGAATTACAGCCGGCGAAGGTAATTTGGTGGGGTGGCGCGGCCGGCGCGGTGACGGGGAGGCCACAATTTTTCGTCGGTGCGCGTCACACTCGCGCTCGCGGGCATGCTCTTCGAGGTCGAGGCGATGGGGCGGCCGGATCCTCAGCGTCCTGCGGCCCGGCCGCCGGCCGTTGCAGCGGCGTTAGCGAACCGAAGGCGGCGCAGACTCAGCCGAAGCGAAAGCCGTCGAGGCTGAGCCCGTGCTTCTGCGAGAGCCGCCAGTCCAGCATCAGCAACCGGTCCTGGCCCCAGAACAACTCGCCTTCGTAGACATAGGTGGGAGCGCCGAACACGCCGATGCGGATCGCTTCCTCGGTGTTGCGCTCATACTCGGCCTTCACCGCTTCGTCTTCGGTCGCGGCCAGCAGCGCCTTGCCGTCGAAACCGTTCTCGTCGGCGATCGCAACCAGCGTCGGATGATCGGCGATGTTGCGGTCCTCGACCCAGACCGCGCGCAGGATCGCGTTGGTCAGAACGCTCCAGTCGAGCCCCTTCTGCATCGCCGCGATCACCAGATAGCAGGCCCTGCGATCGGCGACCGGATGAAAGGCCGGTTCGAGATTGCACGGTCGCTGCAGGATCTCGCTCCAGCGCTTCAGTTCGAGATGCCGGTAGACCTGACGTTGCTGCGCGCGCTGCTTCAGCGGCAAGCCGCCGGACACCGACCACACCTTCAAGAGATCCATCGGTTTGTGCCGGATGGTCAGGTTGAAGCGCTTCGCGAGCTGTTCGAAGCGCTGGTGCCCGAGATAGGTCCAGGGCGACGACATCGCGTCGAAGTAATCGATGAAGGTGTCCGGCATGCTGTCTCGACGCTCTCGCAATTGCGGGCGCGGCGCATTCGCCGCGGCCTTTGCGATCAGTTGGTGTTGATCTTGATATTCGCGGCCTTCACGATTGGCCACCACTTTTCGATCTCGGCCTTCTGATGCGCTGCCAGCGCCTGCGGCGTCTGTCGATCCGGCGGCGGGATCACCTGTCCCAACGCTTCGAGCTTCGCGCGCACGGCAGGATCGGCGAGTGCATCCTTCACTGCGGTGTTGAGCCTGGCGACCGCGTCTTGCGGTGTGCCCTTCGGCGCCCACAGGCCGAACCAGATCGCAACATGCAGCTTCGGCAGTCCGGCTTCGTCGACGGTCGGAATGTCCGGCGCCGAGGGAGCGCGTTTGTCGTCGGTGATCGCGTAGGCCTTGATCTTGCCCGCCCTGATCTGCGGTAGCGCGTTCGCAAGATGATCGAACATGAAGTCAATATTGCCGGCTAGCAGATCCTGCATGGCGGGAGCCGCGCCGCGATACGGGATGTAATTGAGCTTGGTGCCGGTGAGGTTCTCGAAATAGACGCCGGCGACATGCGCCGCACTCCCCGCGCCGATGCTGCCGACCGAGATCTTGTCCTGATTGGCTTTCACCCAGGCGACGAATTCCTTCAGGTCCTTTGCCGGCACGTCGTTTTTGGAAACGAGAATCATCGGATAACTGGTGAGCAACGCGACCGGCTCGAGATCGGTGAGCAGGTCGAACGGCAGCGGATAGACCGCGCCATTGATGACATGCGTGCTCCAGTGGCCGAAGCTAAGCGTGTAGCCGTCAGGCGCTGCCTTGGCGACGCGGCCGACGCCGATGGTGCCGGCGGCGCCGGTCACGTTTTCGACCAGCACCGGCTGGCCGAGGCTCTGATGCATGCGCTCGCCGAGGGTGCGGATCAGTGCGTCGGTCGGGCCGCCGGCCGAAAACGGCACGACGACGGTAACCGGGCGGGTCGGAAAGTCCTGGGCTGGCGCCGCAACCGTGCCGACGGCCAGCAGGGCAGCCGCAAAGGCAGCGCCCGCGAATCGATGTGTCATTGAGGTGCTCCGTGCCGGCGGGCGTCACAAGACACCCGCTTCGCCGGATAAGTAGAAGACTATTCTATCTGTTCGCAATATCGCCGCAGCAATTAGAAAAATCATTCTCCCGCCGGCGGTTAGGCAAAACGAATTCTCCCAAAATCCATCTTCCGGACGAAGTTCCCGTTTCGACCGGACGGCCGCCCCGGCATTCAGAGCGCGTCGGTGTCGGTCTCGCCAGTGCGGATGCGAACCGCGCGGTCGATCGGGGTCACGAAAATCTTGCCGTCGCCGATCTGCCCGGTCCGGGCGGCCTGGCTCACCACTTCGACCACCTTGCCGACCCGGTCCGAGCCGACCGCGATTTCCAACCGCACCTTGGGCAGGAAGTGCACGGCATATTCGGAGCCGCGATAGATCTCGGTGTGGCCCTTCTGACGGCCATAGCCCTTCACCTCGGTCACGGTCATGCCGTAGATGCCGACCGAGGTCAGAGCGTCGCGCACCTCTTCCAGCTTGAAGGGCTTGATGATCGCGGTGACCAGTTTCATGGACTGAGCCTCTGCCGGAGCCACAATGTCGCGGCCCGCGCCTCACCCGGCATGGACCATCCTGGGCCGCAGGTTATCGGCAACCCGCGCAAAGATTAAGCGGAGAATGAGCGCCTAATCGGGCCGCCGCCGCAGCCGGACCAGTCCCTCCTGCGCCACCGAGGCGACCAGCGTGCCGTCGCGCTTGAAGATCGATCCCCGGGACAACCCGCGCGAGCCATGCAGGTTCGGCGAATCCTGCGAATAAAGCAGCCATTCGTCGGCGCGGAACGGCCGGTGCATCCACAGCGCATGGTCGAGGCTGGCGCCCATGAAATCCTTCTCGAACAGCGTGCGGCCGAGCGGCACCAGCGCGGTATCGAGCAGCGTCATGTCGGAGGCATAGGCCAGCACGCATTGATGGATCGCGGCATTGTCCGGCAGCGGGCCGGTGGCCTTGATCCAGACATTGAAATGTCCGTTGTCGGGCTTGCGGCCGAGATAATGCCCGTAATCGATCGGACGCAATTCGATCGGCCGCTCGCGCTTGTAATAGCGCTGCACCTGCTCCGGCAACGTCGGCAGGATATCGCGCAGCATGGTCTCTTCGTCCGGCAGCGCTTCCGGCGCCGGCACGTCCGGCATGGTCATCTGGTTGTCGAGCCCGTCCTCGTCGTTGTGGAAGGACACGATCATGATGAAGATCGGCCGGCCGTGCTGGATCGCCTTGACGCTGCGGGTGGTGAAGCTCTTGCCGTCGCGGGTGCGCTCGACCTCGTAGACGATCGGCACCGTGGGATCGCCGGCCAGCACGAAATAGGCATGCATCGAATGCGCGGTGATGCCTTCGACGGTGCGGCTGGCGGCCACCAGCGCCTGGCCGATCACCTGCCCGCCGAATACGCGCGGCCATCCGGTCTGCGGCGAGCGGCCGCGGAACAGGTTGACTTCCAGCGTTTCGAGGTCGAGGACCTCCAGGAGAGCCGAGACGGCGCCGGACATGAAAAAGCTCTTTCGTTACCTTACATAAAGAAGGCGCGGACCGCCGCGCTCAAGTCAAGTGTTGGTACGGCCGGACAGCAATGACGCAAGCGAACGCAAAGATCGATATCCTGATCGCCGGCGGCGGATTTGCCGGACTGGCGCTGGCCATCGCGCTGCGTCAGGGGTCCGATGGCGCACTCACGGTCGCGCTCGTGGATCCGGCAATGGACCGCGCCTCCGGCGACCCGCGCGCTTCCGCGATTGCGGCCGCCGCGCGCCGGCTGTTCGAGACCATTGGCGTCTGGCCCGCGATCGCCGACGGCGCGCAGCCCATTCTCGACATGGTGGTGACCGATTCCCGGCTCGACCATGCGATGCGGCCGACCTTCCTGACTTTCGACGGCGAGATCGCGCCGGGCGAACCGTTTGCGCATATGATCGAGAACGGCCCGATGATCGCGGCTCTGCTCGGCAAGGCGCGCGAACAGGGCGTCGATCTGCGTCCGGTTGCGGTTACGCGATTTACTCACGATCCGGCCCGTGTGACCGCGCAGCTTTCCGATGGCGCGTCGCTGTCCGCGCGTTTGCTGGTCGCCGCCGATGGCGCGAGGTCGGTGATCCGCGAGCAGGCCGGGATTGCCGTTCATGGCTGGGACTATGACCAGGCCGGCATCGTCACCACCATCGCGCACGAGCGCCCTCACAACGGCCGCGCCGAAGAACATTTTCTCCCGGCCGGGCCGTTCGCGATCCTGCCCCTGACGGGTCATCGCTCCTCGATCGTCTGGACCGAGAGCAAGGCCGATGCCGCGCGCATCGTGGCGCTGTCCGATGCGGAGTTTCTCGCCGAACTCGAACAGCGCTTCGGGCTTCATCTCGGCGATCTCGCGCTTGCGGGTCCGCGCCGCGCCTTTCCGCTCGGCCTGCATGTCGCGCGCAGTTTCATCGCCGAGCGCATTGCGCTCATTGGCGACGCCGCGCATGTGATCCATCCGATCGCCGGGCAGGGTCTCAACATGGGATTGCGCGATGCCGCGGCTTTGGCCGAAGCGGTGATCGATGCAGCGCGGCTTGGCATCGATGTCGGCGCGGTATCGGTGCTGGAGCGCTATCAGCGCTGGCGGCGCTTCGACACCATGGCGATGGGAGTCGCGACCGACAGCCTGAACCGGCTGTTCTCGAACAATTCGGATGTGCTGCGGCTGGTTCGCGACATGGGTCTCGGCCTCGTCGACCGGATGCCGAATCTGAAGGAGTTCTTCATCCGCGAGGCTGCGGGCCTGACCGGCGACGTGCCGAAGCTGTTGAAGGGCGAAGCGCTCTAGCGCGCCACGGAGTGGATGAAAGCAACGAGCGCCGGCATCAATGCCGGATCGAGCGGAGCCGATGGATCGCGATAGAGCGCCAAATTGCCGTCGCGGTCGATGGGCGACGCTTTCAGCGTGTGATTGGCTTCCGGAAGCACCAGCGTCTGCACATCGCTGCGGGCGCCACGCAACGCGTCGAAATCCACAGCTGACACTTGCAGATCGCGACCGGCATGGACGATCAGCGCGGGAGTCTTCGTCTGCGCCAGTGCGGCGGCCGGGTCGAAATTGCCGATGGACATCAGGAATGGCTGCACCGATGGCCGGAAGAAAGCTGCAAGCTGTTGTGGCAGGTCATCGACCCGCTTTCCGGCGGCGAGCGAATCAAGGATCGCGTTGGCGCTGGCATCGAGATCCGGCGGCAGCTGTCCCTTGAGCTGCGCCCGCATCAGCGTGAGATAGGTGCGTCCTGGCGTGGTCAGCAGCACGAGGCCCGCGATCGGCACACGCGCCGCGACCGCGAGCGCGATCAGGCCGCCCTCGCTGTGCCCTGCAATCACGATCGATGACACGTCGGACCGCTTCTGCAAGCTTCGAAGCGCAATGATCGCGTCCGACACGAACGTGTCGAAGACCACGTCGTCCTCGCGCGTCACCAACGCGCGACTTTCGCCGACGCCGCGCTTGTCATAGCGCAGCGACAGGATGCCGCTTGCTGCAAGCCCCTCGGCCAGCTTGCGATAGCTGTCGGTCTTTAGAAATGGATTGGCGCCGGGTCCGTTGCCGTTGCGATCGGTCGGACCGGAACCCGCAACGATCAGCACCGCCGGTCCACGCACATGGTCTGCGGGCTTGGCGAGAGTGCCGTGCAGACCGCCCTCGGTCCAGGCTTCCTCGATGACCTTTGCGCGGGAGGTGGCCATCGACGATGCAAGCACCAGTGCGGCAATCGCTGCAATCCAGCCGAGCCGCAACCGGGCCATCGCGCCGCCCTTACGTCAGCGGGATCGAGCCGACCTGCGCCTGGAAGGCCGGCCGCTTTTCGATCTCGGCGAACCAGCGCTCGAGATGCGGCATCTGCGGCCGCTCCGGACACAGCACGCGGAAGCGATAGGCCATCACGCCGACCGGGATATCGCCCATCGAGAAGCGCTCGCCGGCGACGTAAGCGGTGCGGCCGAGCTGTGCATCGAGCATTACCATCGCTTCGGTGGTCTTGCGCTGCGACTCGGCGATCGCCGCCATGTCGCGCTTTTCCGCGGGCGTGCGGATCAGGCCCCAGAAGGCCTGGAAGATGGCAGGCCCGGCCACCGTCAACTGCCAGTCCATCCATTGATTGGCGCGCGCGATCTCTTTCGGATCGGACGGCTCCAGCGTTCCCGCGCCGTAGACGCGCGCCAGATAACGCACGATGGCGTTCGATTCCCACAGGATGAAACCGTCCTCATCGAGCGTCGGCACCAGGCCGTTCGGATTCATCGCCAGATAGTCGGGCTCCTTGTTCTTGCCGAAGGCGCCGCCGACATCGATGCGTTCGTATTTGAGGTTGAGTTCTCCGATCGCCCACATCGCCTTCTGCACGTTCGACGATGAGTTGCGTCCATAGATTTTCAGCATGTTTCCCCCTTGATCCAATCCCGCCCTCATCCTGAGGAGGCTGCGCAGCAGCCGTCTCGAAGGACGAGGGCGGCCCCATCCTTCGAGACGCGCCTTCGGTGCTCCTCAGGATGAGGCCGAAAACTCAATCCAGCTTCCGCGCCTCTTCCGCCAGCATGATCGGGATGCCGTCGCGGATTGGGTAAGCGAGCTTGGCGCCGCGCGAGATCAGCTCCTGCTTTGCCGGATCGTATTCCAGCGCAGCCTTCGTCAGCGGGCAGACGAGAATCTCCAGCAGTTTCGGATCGACCTTGTCGCCGATAGCTTTCTCGTCTGACATCTGCGGTTCTCTCTGGATGGCCGGCCGAGGCCGCCGGCGATGACATCGTTATTGCAAAGGCGTTTCGCCGTCGGAGGAATTCTTGGCAAGCTCGATTTCGGTGACCGCGATCAGGATCTCGGCGCGTGTCTTCAGGTCGGGCGCCTCGAGCAGCGCCTGTTTCTCGGCCGCGCCATAGGGCGACATCATCGCCAGCGCATTGACCAGCGCTTCGTTCGGAGCATTTTCGATGCCCTCCCAGTCGGCCTTCAGGTCGTTGGCGGTGAGGAAGTCCGCGAGCGTACGCAACAGGTTCTTGCGGTCGACTTCCTCTTCGCCCTTGCGGGCGATGAAATCGTCAGCGAAGGGCGCGTAAGTCACGCGACATTGCCGGTACGCGGTCGCGACGGTGAGCTCCTCCTCGACGCGGAAACGCGCGACTCCGGTGAGCTGCAGCAGATAACGGCCGTCGCCGCTTTCGGCGATCTGGGTGATGCGGCCGACGCATCCGACCTTAAACAGATTCGGTTTGTCCTCAGGGCCGGGATTGCCGCTGTCCGGCTGGATCATGCCGATCAGCCGGTGACGCGACGCCAGCGCGTCGTCGATCATCTCCATATACCGCGGCTCGAAAATGTTGAGCGGCATCTGGCCGCGTGGCAACAGCAGCGCGCCCGGCAAGGGAAAAACCGGAATCACCTCCGGCAGATCCACCGGTCCGTGATAGATCGCATTCATGGGCATTGCCGCACTCCGCCCTCGCGATGGCTCAAGATCCGATCGCCATACACACGCATTGTCACCGTTCACGCATCAGGCGAACAGCACCGACGACAGCCGCTTGCGCCCTTCGACCGTGGCCTCGTCGGTCGGACCCCAGGCGTCGAACAGCTGAACCAGTTGCTTACGGGCGCCGTCGTCGTTCCATTTGCGGTCGCGCCGGACGATTTCAAGCAGCTGGTCGACCGCGCCGTCGCGATTGCCCTTGGCATTGAGCGCCAGCGCCAGATCGAAGCGCGCCTGATAATCCTTCGGATCGGCGGCGACCTTGGCTTCGAGATCGCCGATCGGTCCGAGATCTTTCGTCTGCTCGGCAAGCTCGATTGCGGCGCGCGCCGCGGCGACACTGGAATCGCCGCGCTTCGCCTCCGGAACCATGTCGAGCGTTTTCTTCGCCTGTTCGACATTGCCGGTGCCGACATAGCAGCGTGCGAGTCCGGCCAGCGCCGCGATGTTGTTGGCGTCCTGCGCCAGCACCTGCGCATACAGATCGGCGGCGCCGGCGTAATCCTTCTCCGCCAGGGCGGCATCGGCTGCGGCCAGCGCATCCTTCTCCTCGCCGCCGACGCGATCCTTGATCATCCGCTCCACGAATTCGGTGATCTGCTTCTCCGGCAGCGCGCCGAGGAAGCCGTCGATCGGCTGGCCGTTGACGAAAGCCAGCACCGCGGGGATCGACTGGATGCCCATCTGCTGCGCGATCTGCTGGAAGATCGGCGGGTGCTCGTCGATGTTCATCTTGACGAGCTTGATCTTGCCCTTGGCGGCCTTCACCACCCTTTCCAGCACCGGGGTGAGCTGCTTGCAGGGTCCGCACCACGGCGCCCAGAAGTCCACCAGGACCGGGCGGGTCTTGCTCTCCTCGATGACGTCCTTGACGAAGGTCTGCGTGGTGGTGTCGGCGATCAAATCCGCGCCGGGCGCGGCGATCGGCGCCTCGCCGAAATTCTGTAACATTGTCAGCAATCCTTGCGTGCCCAAGGCCCGAGACCGATGCCCCGAAACCCCGGGCCGGTCACCCGGTTAACTCAAGTCCATTAAATGGCACGGAAACGGTCAATTGCAATCCGTTATGGCGCCGAACCGCCCGAGACCCGCCGGATCAGCGGGCTGTGCCCGGTGGCGGCGGCAAAGGCCAGCAGGTGGTCGCGAGCGATCGAGGTGGTCATGGTGTTGACCAGCGGATGGAAATTGAGGAGCGGGCGCTCCATCATCGCCGCGTCGAACACCGGCATCACCCGGCGGTCGCGGTCGTTGATCAGCGAGAACGGGGTCACCGATCCCGGCTCCACGCCCAGCGCCTCGCGCAGCAGGTCGGCCGAGCCGAACGACACCCGGCCGCAGCCGATCAGGCCGGGCAGGGCCTTCAGGTCGACCCGGGCATCCTCCAGCAGCACGATCAGGTAGAGCGCGCCGCGGGTATCCTTCAGGAACAAATTCTTGCTGTGGCCGCCGGGTACCCGGCCCCGTAGCGCGATGGATTGTTCCACCGTGAATAGCGGCGGGTGCGACACGGTCGGATGCGGGATGGCGAGCCGGTCGAGAAAGGCGAACAGGTCGTCGGGGGTGGCGGGCATGGTTTCTGCGTCATTTCGGGGCGGGCGGCGTCGCGGCGCCCCGGAATGACGAAGGAAGCGGCCTTTATCAACCCCATCGGCGATATTTCCGCCCTTGCAGTTGCAATGCCCGGGGCCATTTGGCATAGGAAGGCCCCCGGCGAACCCAGCCGGGCTTTTACAGGATGCGGGTGTAGCTCAGGGGTAGAGCACGACCTTGCCAAGGTCGGGGTCGAGGGTTCGAATCCCTTCGCCCGCTCCAATCATCAGTCGGTTCGCCACCCACGAAACGGCCTTGTCCGGGCGAAGCCCGAACCGATCCTCGATCAAGGCAAAATGACGAGCGCTCCGCACCACGCTGCGCGCATAGCCCGTCCGCATCCGCGTCGTCGCACGCGGATTGGGTTTCGATAAGATTTATCGGTGAGTCGGTGCCACGCGCAACGCGCGGAGAATGTCTATCGGCATTCCGCCATAACGGTGCGACCACGGTGAGGGTTGGATGGACGTCAAGGCACGTGATGGAGCACCGGCTCCGTATTGGAGTCTTGTCGGGGTGCGGGAAGGGGCCATCGCGGTCATCCCCGGTTTGCCCGGTGTCGTGGTCTTCTCTGCCTCTTTCGGTGCGCTGGCCGCGCAGAAGGGCGTGCCGCTGCTGGAAACAGTCTTGATGAGCGCACTTGTATCCGCCGGTATCTCGCAGTTTCTGGCGGTGGAGATGTGGGCGCCTTCGATTTCGGTATTTTTGCTGGCGACCATCGTCGCCACCACCATCGTCGTGAATCTGCGTCTCTCGATTCCGCCGGCGGCCATGCAGCCCTGGATTGCCGGCTCGCCGCCGTGGCAGGTTTATCCAAGCCTGTTCATGATGACGATCACAAACTGGATCCCGACCGTGCGCTATCGCGCGTCCGGCGGCGCGGATGTCGGCTTTCTGTTCGGCGGCGGGCTCGCCTGCTGGCTCACATGGGTTGGAGCGACCGCAGCGGGACAGATCTTCGGCGGCTTGATCACCGATCCGAAGCGCTACGCTATCGATCTCATTCTGCCGCTGTATTTCGTCGCCCTGCTGACGCCGACCTACAAGGGCATAGGCCGTTCGATTCCCTGGGCGGTCGCTGGCGCGGTCGCGTTGCTGATGCAGCAGCTGGCGCCCGGTTATTGGTATCTGATCGTCGGCGTTGTCGCCGGCGCAATCACCGCTGGATTGATGTCCGATGAATAGCGTCGTTCCCTACGGGCCGTATGTCGCCATCATCTGCATGGGTATAGTGACCGCGACGTTGCGGTTTTCCGGCTACTGGCTGATGGGGAATGTGCAGTTCACGCCGCGCATTCAACGGATCATGGAGGCCTTGCCCGGCTGCGTGGTTGCTGCGCTCATCTTGCCGATCCTACTCAGGGAGGGCGCGCCCGCGGTGGTCGCTGTTGTCGCCGTGGCGCTGCTGATGGCGTGGTGGCGGAAAGAGTTCGCGGCTCTGGCCGTCGGCGTGGCCGTTGCGATGACCGTCAGGTCGCTTGCTCTCTAGCCGCCCGCTTTTTCCAGGCAAAGCGGGGAACTTTCCGGCATGATAGGCGTTCAGGAGCGCCCGCACGGGCGCCTTGATCCCGGAGTGTCCCCATGACAGCGCCCGCCGTCTCTCTGCCCCGCCGCCTGACGCCAGTCCTCGCGATCCTGCTCGCCCTGTTCGTGTCGGGTTGCGGCATCAACAACATCCCGACGCTGGATGAGCAGGCCAAGGCGAAATGGGCCGACGTGCAGAACAACTACCAGCGCCGCGCCGACCTGATCCCCAATCTGGTCGAGACGGTGAAGGGCTACGCCAAGCAGGAGAAAGAGGTGCTGGAGGCGGTGATCAACGCCCGCGCCCGCGCCACCCAGGTCCAGGTCAATGCCGATACGATCACCGATCCCGATGCATTCAGGAAATTCCAGGAATCTCAGGCGCAATTGTCCGGCGCGCTCGGCCGCCTGATCGCGACGGTGGAGAATTATCCGGACCTGAAATCGAACCAGAATTTCCTGGCGCTGCAATCGCAGCTCGAAGGCACCGAGAACCGCATCGCGATCGCACGGCGCGATTACATCGAGGCGGCGCGCGCCTATAACACCGAGTTGCGCACCTGGCCCGGCATCATCTGGGCGAAGACGGTCTATGCCAGCCACAAGCCGATGGAAACCTTCACCGCGACCGCGGGCTCGGACAAGCCGCCCAGCGTGAAGTTCTGACGGGCGGCCGCGCATGCGGCTCCGCGCTTTCATCGTTGCGCTCGCGCTTGCCGTCATTTCTACGGCGGCGCTGGCGCAATCGCTGACCTTTCCCGAATTGACCGGCCGCGTGGTCGACGGGGCTGGCATTCTCGATGCGTCCACCCGCGAGCAGCTCGAAAAGCTCTCCGCCGATCTCGAGGCCAAGACCACGGACCAGCTCGTGGTCGTGACGCTGAAATCGCTGCAGGGCACGTCGATCGAGGATTACGGCTATCAGCTCGGGCGCAAGTGGCAGATCGGCCAGAAGGACAAGAATAACGGCGTGATCCTGCTCGTCGCGCCGAACGACAGGCGCGTGCGCATCGAGGTCGGCTACGGGCTCGAGCCGACGCTGACCGACGCGATTTCGAGCGTCATCATTCAGGGCTCGATCCTGCCGCGTTTTCGCGCCGGCGATTTCGCCGGTGGTGTCCGGCGCGGCGCAGAAGACATCGCGCAGGTGCTATCCGGCGATGCCAGGGAAATCCAGGAGCGCGCGGCGCAGCGGCAATCGGCCTCGCGCGGCATGAGCATCGAAGAGATCCTGATCCTGGCGTTCTGGATCTTTGTCGCGTTCATAATCATCCGCAATGTGATCGCGAATATGCGCGGACAACGCGGCGGCATCCGGCCCGGACAGGTGCGGCGCACCCGCGACTGGACCAATTACAACCCGGTGATCATCGGTGGTGGCCGGTCCGACAGCGGCTGGGGCGGCGGCTCGTCGGGCGGCGGATTTTCCGGCGGTGGCGGTTCGTTCGGCGGCGGCGGTTCGTCGGGGAGTTGGTGATGCTGATTTCAGACACCGACAAGAAGCGGATTTCCGCGACCATTGCCGCAGCCGAACACAAGACGGCGGGGGAAATCTTCTGCGTGATCGCGCGGCAATCCGGTGACTATCGCCTGGTGCCGGTCGTGTGGGCCGCCTTCGCGGCGCTGCTGCTGCCGCTGCCGCTGATTTTTTTCACCGCCATGCCGGCGCAGTGGATCTACATCGCGCAGCTTGCGCTGTTCGCTGTGCTCACGCTGGCGCTGTCGATCGATGCCGTCCGCTTCCGCATCGTGCCGCGGCGTCGCATGCATGAGCAGGCGCATGCCGAAGCGGTTCGGCAATTCTGCGCGCAGGGCTTGCACAAGACCGAAAACCGCACCGGCGTTCTGATCTTTGCTTCAGAAGCCGAGCATTATGCCGAAGTCATCGCCGACGCCGGCATCAACGCGAAAGTGCCGCAGGCGGTGTGGGACGACGCGGTGGCGGTGCTGATCGCCGAGATTGCGCGGGGCCGAGCGGCGGACGGCTTTGTCGGCGCGGTGGAACGCTGCGGCCATGTGCTGGCGCAGCACTTTCCGCCCGGTGCGCTCAACCGCAACGAATTGCCGGACAGACTGATCGAGATTTGAGTTTCGCGCCGCGAGGCGAAAGAGAGCCCGGCCTCAATTCGATTTCGCCAATGCCGCATCCGTCACGGATTTGCTCGGCACGATCAGGTCATATCGATATTTTCCCTCGTGCCATCCAAGTTCGGCCTGGCCTCCCAGTTGCTGTGGAATCAGTCGCGCCAGCAATTGCGTGCCGAAACTTCGTCGTGCGGGAATGGTGTTGCTTTCGATCTGAGGGCCACCGGTCGGCAATTCGGTCCAGGTGAGCCGGAAGGTGTCGGCTTGCAAATCCCATGACAGGATGACGCGCTGGTCTTTTCCAAGAGCACCATGCTTCAGCGAGTTCGTCATCAACTCATGAATGGCGAGCGGCAACAGCTGCGCGGCGGCAAACGACAGCTTTATCTCACGGCCCGACACGTCGACATTGGTCCGAAAGCTACGAGTAACCTCTTCAGCCATGGCTCGCAATTCCGCCGTCTCTGACGATCCCAGGCCCGCCGCAAGGGCGGACAGTCGGCCCTGAAACTCTGCAAACGCTTCCGGCGTTTCTTTAAATGACTGTCGAGCCAGTGCGATCGCCATCGCGCAGGTATTGCGCACCCGATGGTTCAACTCGCCCACGATGGTCTGCAATACCTTTTCCGCGGCTTCCTTGCTGGAAAGCGCGGCCTGCAAAGCCACATTGTTGCGAAGGATCGAAAAGGTGAGAAGAGCCAGGAGGAGCGCGATTGTGACGCCAAAGCCAAAGATCGAAAGGCCGCTCTGCACCAGTCCATTTTCACTGTGGACCTGCAGCCGCAAAAGATAGTCGCGTCCCGCGAATGTGATGGTCCGTGTGACCGCGGACGCTTCGGACGGCGGTCCCGCTTGGAACACCGGCCCGAAATCGGCGGCAGCGGTGTCCACGATTGTCAGGGTCGTATTTGCCGGGAGCGGGCTCGGCATCAATTCAGAAAACAGAAAGCTGAAGCCCAGAACTCCGAGCAACCGGCCGTTGACCGATATCGGTCCATAAATGATCAACGCAGGTTCGGACGGATTCTGGATGAGACGCAGGGGCGACGTCGCAACCGGCCGATTTGATCCAACTGCCTTCTCGATCGCAGCCTTCGGTTGCGGGCGAGAGTTCAGCGCCAGGCCGACCGAACTGAGGTTCGGGTCGGTTGGAGGCGCGATGTCGAGGTTGACATACAGCACCTCATCGGGTGGAGGGACGTCACTGGTGGTCGGGCCGAACAGCGTCGCGTTTTTGCGAGCAAGCGCATTGATCAAAAGCGGTCGTTCGGACGGCGAGACACGTACGCCCCAGACCATGGAATAGGCATTGGGGATGAGACCCAGCACGCGGCCGGCGAAAGTGCTTAAGGCTTCCGGATCGAAAGGGTCTTGCGGTTGAAACGTGGCCGCGGACAGGCGCGCAAAGGTCTCGTATGTCGCAAGCTTGCGACTCAAGTCCGCAGCGTAGCGAGCCGCCAGGCTCTCGTGTTCGACCAAATCTGATTCCGCCCGCAGGGCCGAGTCGCGGATGGCGAGTGCGCCGCAGAGGATGCAGCCCAAGCTAAACACGCCAACGCTCATCAATAAGGGACGCATGAAATGTTTATGCTTCAGAAAGATTTTGCGGCGTTCCGAACGTCAAGAGACGAAGTGGAAGTCGTGCCTAAACAGAAATCGGATCGATGAACGTGACGCCAAAGCGATCTGCCTCAGCGAAGGGTCTGGAATTTCTCTCCAAGACGCTGAACGCATCACTTCGTGTCGCCGATTCGCTTGTCACGTGGATCAGGTTGAGCGTCTCCCGGTCCCAGACCTGCAAGGCGCGGCGGTCGAACGCTGCCAGCCTGACAACGGCCTGGATCGCCTGCTCCACGCTTTCCGCATTCAGGATCGCCAGGGAGTGTCGCCCGTTGGCTTCCGAGAAAAGCAGGATAAACTCTTTCATGGGTAACTACCGCACCGTCGTTCGGGGGCATGCCAGTCAGGACGCAATGAAAACCGAGATGGCCGAGCGTTCACCGATTGCTGTATAATATCACGGATTGCTGCAGGTAAAAGGTGTTTGGCTACCGTAGACGGAGCGGACCGTCGGATGTGCGCGACTAGAGTAAATTTGCAACTTCGGTCACGCGAATCGAAGCGTCCGGTGCGGCGCGATTGGGAAATGCGCGGCTTCTTCGCGGAGAGCGTCGACGTCTGCGCCGGCGCCGGGTTCGATTATCAATGGAGCGGAAGCCGTCACTATCTCGCGCTGCACGACATCAGGTTGAGAGATGGAGAGGCTTCGATCGATGGCGTTCACGCTCCACACATTTTGGATCTGCGCCAAACCCTTACCTTCGCTCCGAAAGGCTGCCAGATTTCGGGATGGTCGCTGACAGAAAACAGAGATAACAACTATCTGGCATTTACATACGAACCTTCGTTACTCGAGGAGGAGTTCGAAAGATCCTTTTTATCGATTGAGGCAAGACCGCTGCTCTACTTCAACGATACGCCACTGGGTTTCACGCTCGAAAAGATCAAGCATGAACTCATGCTGGAGCAACCGGATACGCTCTATCTGGAAACTTTATGTCTTTGGACCGCTCTTGAAGTCGAGCGTCTTACACAAAGTGGAAGGTTGCCGCCTGCGGGCGGACCGGGGGTATTGTCAGCAGCGGCTGTCGAAAAAGTGCGCGAGTACATACACGCCAATCTGGCGAAAGACATATCGCTGAGCGAGCTCGCGTCGGTTGCGGGCCTTAGCCGGTTTCACTTTTCACGTTCGTTCAAAAAAACTTTCGGCCTGGCGCCCCGTCAATATCTGTTGCGGAGTCGTGTGGAGCGCGCCAAGACTCTGATTGCCGAGAGCGATCCGGCGCTGGCAGAGCTATCCATGCTGTTGGGATTTAATAGCCCTGCGAGACTGTCGGCCGCTTTCAGACGCTATGGGGGCGGCACCATTGCGCAGTACCGGCGAGAGATTCGGGAGCCCTGATGGGCGTCTCCAATTGACGCGCAGGCAACCGGATTCATAAGGCCGGGTTTTGCTCCCCGCCTTGGATTTCCCACGGTCACGCCGGAGCGCCGCTGTCTTCAATACCCCACCGCCGTTGCGCCGCGCGTCCGCGTATCCGCCGCGCCGGCAAATCCGTCCTTGGTGATCAGGATCGAATTCGCCGAGGTGTTCGGCACCCGCGTGGCAATCGCGTGCCCGCGTTCGACCAGCCCCTTCAGCGTCTCATCCGGATAGGTCTTCTCGGCAAACACCTCGTCCGGCAGCCATTGATGATGGATGCGCGGCGCCGACACCGCCTCGGCGACATTCATCTCGTGATCGAGCACGTTGAGAATGATCTGCAGCACGGTGGTGATGATCCGGCTGCCGCCCGGCGAGCCGGTGACCAGATACGGCTTGCCGTCCTTCATCACGATGGTCGGCGTCATCGACGACAGCGGACGCTTGCGCGGCGCCGGCGCATTCGCCGTCGCGCCGACCAGGCCGAACGCATTCGGCACGCCGGGCTTGGCGGCGAAGTCGTCGAGCTCGTTGTTGAGCAGCACGCCGGTGCCCTCGGCGATCAGCCCGTTGCCGTAAGAGAGATTGAGCGTGTAGGTGTTCGACACCGCATTGCCGAAGCGATCGACCACCGAGAAATGCGTGGTGTTATCGCCTTCCGCAGCGACCGGGTCGCCGTTGCGGATCTCGGAGGATGGCGTCGCGCGCGCGCCGATATTCTTGGCTATGGTCCGCGCATAGCGCTTCGAGGTCAGCCCGCGCACCGGCACTTCGACGAAGTCGGGATCGCCGAGATAGACCGCGCGGTCGGCATAGGCGCGCCGCATCGCCTCGACCATCAGATGCACGGTCTCGACGCTCGATGGCCCGGTCTTCTTCAGGTCGTAGGGCTCGAGAATATTCAGCATCTCGATCAGATGCACGCCGCCTGAGGACGGCGGCGGCATCGAGACGATGCCGTAGCCGCGATACTTGCCAGTGACCGGCTTGCGCTCCTTCACCTGGTATTTCCTGAAATCGTCCGCGGTCATCACGCCGCCGGCCTCGCGCACGGCAGCCGCGATCTTTTCCGCGACATCCCCATCGTAGAAGCCCTGCGGACCCTTTTGCGCGATTGCTTCCAGCGTATTGGCCAGATCGGTCTGGATCAGCCGGTCACCCTCGCCATACGACGAGCGGTCGGTTTTCAGCATCACTTTCACTGACGACGGCCAGCGTTCGAACAGCGGCTTGGCCGCAACCATGGTGTCGGCAAGATCGCCGGTGACGATGAAGCCGTCGCGGGCGAGCCTGATCGACGGCGCGAGCAGTTGCGCCAGCGTGAACTTGCCGGACCCGTATTTCCGGTGCGCCAGCGCCAGTCCTGCCACCGTCCCCGGCACGCCGACGCCAAGACCGGACTTCAGCGATTTCTGCGGATCGGCATTGCCGGCATCGTCGAGGAACGAGTCCTTGTCGATCTTGCCCGGCGCCATCTCGCGATAATCGATCGCGATCGCCTTGCGTGGCTTGGCGAGCCAGATCACCATGAAGCCGCCGCCGCCGATATTGCCGGCGCGCGGATAGGTCACCGCCAGCGCAAAGCCGGTCGCGACCGCCGCATCCACTGCATTGCCGCCCGCTTTCAGAATGTCGACCCCGATCTGTGCGGCCATCGCTTCCTGTGCCACCACCATGCCGTTTCTGGCGGTGACGGCCTGCGCGCGCGGCGCTTCTGAGAGCGGCTTGTCGTGAACCGGGCCTTCCTGCGCGAGCGCGGGCGAGGCGAGAAGGGCGAGGAGGAAAACGAGAACTCGGATCATTGCGATTGGTCTATCCCCCGCTCAGTCCCGCGCAAGCAGGAATCCAGCAAATCTGGGTCCCCGCTTGCGCGGGGACGAGCGGACATTGGTGCGCCCCCAAGAGGTCTCGTCGTTACCGCGCCATCCCGTGATAGACGCTGTTCGGCCGCATGTCGGTCGCTGTCGCGATCCGGTTCGACATGTTGTAGAACCCGGCAATTGCGGCAATATCCCAGATGTCCCGGTCGGAAAAGCCCGCGCGGCGGAGGCTGTCGCGATCGTGATCTTCGACCGCCCAGGGCTCGTTGGTCATCTTCACCGCGAAATCCAGCATCGCCCGCTGCCGCTTCGACAGCCGGGCGGCGCGATAATTCATCACCATGAGTTCGCCCAGCGCCGGATCGCCGGATATCTGCCGCACCGCGGAGCCATGCGCGGCCAGGCAATAATAGCAGCGGTTCTGCGACGACACCGCGACCGCGATCATCTCGCGCTCGAGCTTGCTTAAGCCCGATGGCCCCAGCATCAGGTCGTTATACATCGCGACAAAGGCTTCCAGCTTCTTCAGGTCGAACGCATAGGCCTTCAGCACATTCGGAATGAATCCAAGTTTCTCCATGCATTTATCGAAATAGGCCTGCATCGTTTCGTTGAGCGCAGGCTCCGGCAGCGACAGCGCCACGAATGCGGTGTCGTCGCCCGCGGTCGCGGACGGCGGGGCCGGTTTGAGCAGGGCGGTCCTGGACAGAGCTGTGTTGGACGGGCCTGTCGAGGACGGACGCGTCTTGGACGGACTCGTCTTAGACGGACTCGTCTTGGATTTGTCATCACGCGATGCTTTGGTCCGCGGGTTCCGCCCGGCCGGTTTCTTCTGCGCTTTCGCCACGCGTTTCCTCCCACAAGCTCAGCGCCGAAGCGTAGCGCCGGGCGCGGCCGGACGAAATCCAAGATTGCATGTTGCGATGCAGCACTCACGATCGTGACATTGGCGCCGCCAGACCTCGACGAATGGCGGTCGGTAGACGAAACTCCCGACTCAGGAGAGGCCATCCATGAACATTCAGAAGCCGCTCGCGGCAACGGGCGAACGCTCGATCACGCAACTCGTGGCGCAAGCCGGAGAGATATTGCGATCCGGGCGCAGCGGTGTTCCGGACGGTTTCGCGGCCCGCCTGTTCGAGCGCGCGTCCTTCGAGGATCTTTCCGTTTACACGCCGAAGGAGATCGCAGCCTTTGCGGCGCAGGCCTATGCGTTCCTGTCGCAGCGCCGGCCCGGAGCGCCGAAGATCCGAATCTACGCGCCTGAGGAGGCTGACGGCAAGTTCAGCCGTGCGGTGTCGGTGCTCGAAATCATCAACGACGACATGCCGTTCATTGTCGATTCGGTGATGGCGGAACTGAGCGCGCGTCATGCGAAGGTGCGGCTTGTGGTGCATCCGATCTTTGCGGTCGCGCGCGATTCCGCCGGACATCTCGAGCGGGTGTCGACCGAGGAGCCGGCGACCGAAGGCGAACGCCGCGAAAGCTTCATCCACATTCATCTCGACCGCATCGCCGATGTGGCGACCCAGAATACGCTGATCCTCGGGCTCGAACAGGCGCTCGCCGACGTCAGCGTCGCGGTGCATGACTGGCGGCCGATGCTGGCGCGCGTCAGCGACCTGATTGCGGACATGAAAGCCAATCCGCCGCCGTTGCCGGAAGCCGAGCGAACCGAGTCGGTCGAGTTCATGGAATGGCTGGTGGCCGAGAACTTCACCTTTCTCGGCATTCGCGAATACACGGTCACCGGCCAGGATCGCGAACCCGCATTGATTCCGGATTCCGGATTGGGCGTGCTGCGCCGCGCCGATGCGCATGAACTGAGAGCGCGCGCCGGACAGGAGGTCATCACCGCGGCCCTGCATAAATTCTACGCCGAGCCGACCGCGCTCCTGATCACCAAGGCCAGCCTGCGCTCGCGCGTGCATCGCCGCGTGTTCATGGACATGGTCAGCGTCAAGCGCTTCGATGCGAATGGCAACGTGTGCGGCGAATTCCGCATCGTCGGCCTGTTCACCTCGACCGCCTATACGCGCTCGACCCGTTCAATCCCGTATCTGCGCAAGAAGGTGGATGCACTGCTCAAGCGTGCGCGATTCCATCCATCGGGGCATTCCGGCAAGGCGCTGGTCAATGCGCTCGAAACCTATCCGCGCGACGACCTGTTCCGCATCGACGACGACCTGCTGTACGAATTCGCGATGCTGATCCTGGAGCTGGACGAGCGACCGCGCGTGCGCGTGCTGGCGCGCCGCGATCGCTTCGACCGCTTCATGTCGGTGCTGGTCTATCTGCCGCGGGCGCGTTCCTCCAACGACGTGGTGGAGGCGGTCGGGGAGCTTCTGTGCAAGAGCTACAAGGGTCACGTCAGCGGACTCAGCCTGTTCTTCCCGGAAGGACCGCTGATGCGCGCGCATTACATCATTGGACGGTCCGCCGAGCCGATCGACGATCCGCAGCGGTCCACGCTGGAGGACGGAGTCTCCGCAATCGTGCGCACCTGGGTCGACGCGCTCGACGACGAGATTGCGCGAACCCAGGAGGCCGGCCGCGCGCGCCAATTATTCGAGCGCTATCGCAAGGCCTTCAGCGCCAGCTTCCGCGACCGTTACTCGCCGGAGACCGCGCTCGACAATATCCGCACCATCGAGGGGCTGTCGGCGGAACGGCCGCTCAGCGTCGACTTCCATACCCGGCCCAATGCCGAAAGCCATGTGATCGGCCTGAAGGTCTGGAGCTATGGCGGCGCCATTCCGCTCTCCAGCCGGGTGCCGATGCTGGAGAATATGGGCTTCAAGGTGGTGGCCGAGCGCACCTACGAAATTCGTCCGGGAACGCCGTCCGATACCCATGTCTGGCTGCACGACATGACGCTCGAAAGCGCGGATGGCGCGCCCGTCGACATCGCCGCATTGCAGACGGCGCTCGAAGCATGCTTCCTGATGGTGATGCGCGGCATTGCCGAGAATGACGGCTACAACGCGCTGGTCCTGAAAGCCGGACTGCAATGGCGCGACATCGTGCTGATCCGCTCGGTGTCGCGGTTCCTGCGCCAGGTGCGGGTGCCATTCTCGCAGGACTATATGTGGAACACGCTGCGCGCGCATCCGGCAATCGCGTCGCAGATCGTGGCGCTGTTCCACGCGCGGTTCGATCCGCGCGCCGAAGCCGACATCGCCCGCAAGACGAGGCAGACCGAGATTGTCGCCGAGATCGAGGCCGCACTCGAAAAAGTGCCGTCGCTCGACGAGGACCGCATCCTGCGGCATTTCGTCAATGCGGTGCAGTCGGCGCTGCGCACCAACTTCTATCAGATCGGCGATGACGGCCAGCCGAAGGCGCAGATCGCGATCAAATACGAGAGCGGCAAGCTGGCCACGTTGCCTGCGCCGCGCCCGCTCTACGAAATCTTCGTCTATTCGCCGCGGGTCGAGGGCGTGCATCTGCGCTTCGGCAAGGTGGCGCGCGGCGGCATCCGCTGGTCCGACCGGCCGCAGGATTTCCGCACTGAAATCCTCGGGCTGGTGAAGGCGCAGCAGGTCAAGAATGCGGTCATCGTGCCTGTGGGCGCAAAAGGCGGCTTCGTGCCGAAGCACCTGCCGGTCGGCGGTGCACGCGATGCGATCGCGGCCGAAGGCATCGCCGCCTACAAGCTGTTCATCGGCTCGCTGCTCGATGTCACCGACAATCTGTCGGCCGAAGGCGCGGTGATGCCGCCGGACAATGTGGTGCGGCACGATTCCGACGATCCCTATCTGGTGGTCGCTGCTGACAAGGGCACCGCCACCTTCTCCGATACGGCGAACGAGATCTCGATCTCGCGCAATTTCTGGCTGGGCGATGCCTTCGCGTCCGGCGGCTCGGCCGGTTACGACCACAAGAAAATGGGCATCACCGCGCGCGGCGCCTGGGAGGCGGTGAAGCGGCATTTCCGCGAGATGGACGTCGATATCGGCGTCACGCCCTTTACCGTCATCGGTGTCGGCGACATGTCGGGCGACGTGTTCGGCAACGGCATGCTGCGCGAAACCACGATCAAGCTGGTCGCGGCCTTCGATCACCGCGACATCTTCATCGATCCCGAACCCGATCCGGCGAAGAGCTTCGCCGAGCGGCAGCGGCTGTTCGATCTGCCGCGCTCGAGCTGGCAGGATTACGACAAGTCGCTGATCTCCAGGGGCGGCGGCGTGTTCCCGCGAAGCTTGAAGGAAATTCCGCTGTCGGCGGAAATGAAGGCGCTGCTGAACCTGACCGCCGACAAGGCCACGCCCATTCAGGTGATGAGCGCAATTCTGAAAGCGCAATCAGATCTCCTGTTCTTCGGCGGCATTGGCACCTATGTGCGGGCCGCGAGCGAAACCGACGAGCAGGTCGGCGACCGCGCCAATGACGCGATCCGCGTCATCGGCTCCGACCTGAATTGCAAGGTGATCGGCGAGGGCGCCAATCTCGGCATGACCCAGCGCGGCCGCATCGAGGCGGCGCATAACGGCGTACGGCTGAATACCGATGCGATCGACAATTCCGCCGGCGTCAACACCTCCGACGTCGAGGTGAATATCAAGATCGCGCTCGGCGGTCTGGTGCGGTCCGGCGCGCTGCCATTGTCCGACCGCGACACGCTGCTGTTCGCCATGACCGAAGAGGTCGCGGCGCTGGTGCTGCGCAACAATTATCTGCAGACGCTCGCGATCTCGCTGGCGGAACGCAACGGTCTCGACGATCTGGCCTCACGCCAGCGGCTGATGCAGACGCTGGAAGCACGCGGCCTGCTGGACCGCGGCGTCGAGTTTCTCCCCGACGACGCCGAGCTCGCCGAGCGCCGCCGGCGCGGCCAGGCGCTGACGCGGCCGGAGCTTGCGGTGCTGCTTGCCTATGCCAAGCTCACCTTGAGCAGCGATCTCAACGAGACCTCGGTGCCGGACGATCCCTATCTGGGCAAGGAGCTGTATCGGTATTTCCCGACCGAGCTGTCGCAGCGTTATCCGGAGGCGCTCGAGCATCACCGTCTGCGGCGCGAAATCATCGCCACGCAGCTCACCAATTCGATCATCAACCGCGGCGGTCCGTCGCTGATCGCGCGCATGACCGACGAGACCGGCGCTTCGGCCGACCGGATCGTGCGCGCCTTCGCCGCGGTGCGCGACAGCTACGGCATGACCGAACTGAACGGCGAGATCGACGCGGTCGACAACAAGATCCCCGGCGCGCTGCAGCTCGATCTCTATGCGGCGGTGAAGCGCCTGATGATGGACCGCATGGTCTGGTTCATCCGCAACGTCGACCTCGACCAGGGACTGATGGGTATCGTCGAGCATTACAAGGCCGGCATCAAGGCGGTGGCGCGCGCCCTGGAATCGGCGCCGGGCGACGACGCCACACTCGCGCGCGACGGCCGCGCCAACGAGCTCGCGCGCTCGGGCGTGCCGGAGCGGCTGGCCAAGCGGATCGCAAGCCTGCCGGCGCTGACGGTGGCGCCGGACATCGTGCTGGTCGCCGACAAGTGCGGACGCGACATGGCCGACGTGGCGCGGACTTTTTTGGCGGTGGTGCGCTACTTCCGGCTGGAGCGCGTGGTCGAAGCCGCGCGCCAGATCGAGGCGACCGACTACTTCGACCGCCTCGCGCTCGACCGGGCGCGCGATTCGCTTGGACGCGCGGCACGTCAGCTCACCGTCGAAGTGCTCAAGGGCGGCACCGGCACCGAAGCGATGGACGAGTGGGTCAAGCCGCGCGCTGTCGAGGTCGAGCGCATCCGCAAGTCGATGCACGAGATCGCCGATACCGGACTGACGATCTCGAAACTGTCGGTGGCGGCGAGCCTGCTGGGCGATCTGGCGGGGCGGTAAGCCGCGGACATCGGTCAGGATTGCACGCAGAGCGATGCCGCGTGTTTCCCTCGCCCCGCTTTAGCGGGGAGAGGGAAGAAGCGGGGAGAAGGGTCAATGCCGGAAATGCCGCACGCCGGTGAACACCATGGCGATGCCGGCGTCGTCGGCGGCCTTGATCACCTCGTCGTCGCGCATCGAGCCGCCGGGCTGGATCACCGCGGTGGCGCCGGCTTCGATCGCGACCAGTAATCCATCGGCGAACGGGAAGAACGCATCCGACGCCACCACCGAGCCCCGGGTCAGCGGTTCCCTGAGGCCCAGCTCCTTCGCCGCATCCTGCGCCTTGCGCGCGGCGATGCGCGCGGAATCGATGCGGCTCATCTGGCCGGCGCCGATGCCGACCGTCGCGCCATCCTTCGCATAGACGATGGTGTTGGACTTGACGTGCTTCGCCACCCGGAACGCGAAGATCAGATCGCGCATCTCGGCCTCGGTCGGCGCGCGCCTGGTCACCGGCGTGAGCGTCATGTCGTCGGCGACCGCATTGTCGCGGCTTTGCACCAGCAGTCCGCCGGCGACCGATTTCATGAGCCAGCCCGGCGCGCGCGGATCGGGCAGGCCGCCCGCCAGCAGCAGCCGCAGGTTCTTCTTGGCGGCTACGATCGCGATCGCTTCGTCGGTCGCGTCCGGGGCCACGATCACCTCGGTGAAGATCTCGGTGATGACGCGCGCGGCGGCGGCATCGAGCGTGCGGTTGAGGGCGACGATGCCACCGAAGGCCGATGTGGGATCGCAGGCCAGCGCCTTGCTGTAAGCGTCACCGAGGGTCGCGCTTTCGGCCACGCCACACGGATTGGCGTGCTTGACGATGACGCAGGCTGCGGTGCGGGCGGGATCGAACTCCGCCACGCATTCATAAGCCGCGTCGGTGTCATTGATGTTGTTGTAGGACAGCTGCTTGCCTTGCAGTTGCCTTGCGGTGGCAACGCCGGGGCGCTGCTCGGGTGAGCGATAGAACGCCGCGGTCTGGTGCGGGTTCTCGCCGTAGCGCAGCGCTTCGGCGAGCTTGCCGCCGAAGGCGCGGTAGGTCGGCGCCGTATCGTTGAGCTGCGCGGCGAACCAGTTGGAGATCGCCGCATCATAGGCCGCGGTGCGGGCATAGGCCTTCGCCGCAAGCCTGCGGCGGAAATCGAGCGAGGTGCCGCCGGCCTGCAGCGCGTCGAGCAGCGGCGCATAATCCTCGGCATCGACGATCACCGCGACATCGTCATGGTTCTTCGCCGCGGCGCGGATCATCGCCGGGCCGCCGATGTCGATATTCTCGATGCAGTCCTCGAAGCTCGCGCCCTTTGCCACGGTGGCCTCGAACGGATAGAGGCTGACCACCAGGAGATCGATCGGCTTGATGTCATAGGCCATCATCGCGCCGGCATGCTCGGCGTTGGCGCGGATCGCCAGCAGGCCGCCATGCACCTTCGGATGCAGCGTCTTGACCCGGCCGTCCATCATTTCCGGAAAGCCGGTGAGCTGCGAGACGTCGGTCACAGCAAGCCCGGCATCGGCGATGGCCTTGGCGGTGCCGCCGGTGGAGACCAGCTCGATGCCGGCCGCGGCCAGCGCGCGGGCGAAATCGATCAGGCCGGTCTTGTCGGATACGGAAATCAGCGCGCGTTCGATGCGGCGCGGGGAAGTCGGCATTCGTTATCTCTCGTGTGGGCGGCGCGGCATGCACTGTAGGCCCCCTGCCCCTGGAAGGGGGAGGGTAGGGAGGGGGTCTTCTACAAGATGCGAGGGGTCATCTACAGGAAGCTTTGAGCAAAAGGGACCCCCACCCGACTGCTTCACTGCGTTCGGCAGCCGACCTCTCCCCTTTCAGGGGGAGGCAAAGGTCAGAGCGGCAATTCCGGCTCGTCCTGCGGCTTCTTGCGGCCGCCGCTGTCGCTCTTCTTCGGCGCAGGCTGGCGCGGCGTATGGGTGAAGGTCCAGTGCACCCGCGGCACCTGCCGGGCGCGACCATGGATCACGAGCTGCACGGTCCGGCGCGGCCCCTCCGAGCCGCCGAGATAGACGCTCTCCTCCAGCTCGACCCGGTCCTCATGGCTGTCGAAGGTCCAGACGTCCTTGTTCGGCAGCACCAGCATCGCGCCGTATCCGTCCGACCGCCGGCTCGCCTTCACCGCCGGATGCAGATGAAAGCGCACCGCGAATTCATCCAGCGCGCCGAGCGGCAATATCTCGCCATGCGTCGGCATGAACACGTCCTCGCCTTCCAGCTTGTTGCCGCCGGCTGTCAGCATCACCGCGCGCTGATGCATGATGCCGTAGCGGCCATAGCCGTCATGCGAGGCGCGCAGGATCATCGAATCGCCATGCTCGTTGCGACCCACCGCGACGCGTGACGGGCCGTCGACGATCGGTACGCCGATCAGCTCGCGGAACGCGCCTTCCTCACGAAAGATACACGACGACGCATTGTTGAACGTTACCGTGGAATGCGCCGGCGTCGCGCGCGCGACCTGCCGCCAGCTTTCCTTGTTGATCGCGGGCACCCCGCAATTGACGACGATGCGATGACCGCCGGCGCAGAACTCGAAAGCGAGACACCCGGCATGCGCCTCCTGGCTCATCGCCATCGGCGGCGGCGTGCCGGTATCCATCAGCACCAGCAGATTGTTCTGCTTCAGCCGCTGGTAGCCGGAATGCGAGGCATTCGAGATCGGTTCGCCGCGCACATCGTCATAGGCGAGGATGGTGGCGATCAGGTCGGGCGCGGTCGGTCCCATGCCGTTGAAGAGCGCGAAACAGCCGTCATCGTGCCGGAAGAAGCGCAGCATCGGCATCATCCGGTCGATGGCGTTCAGCAGTTGCGGCGGCGGCGGCATGTTGCGGCTGGCAAAGGCCTGTTTCAGCGGCAGCAGGTCGAGCAGGAGGTCGATGATCACGCCGGGATTGCGGCTGATATGCCCGCCATCGGGCAGCACCTGCTGGTCGAGCTCCTCGCCCAGCCGCCTGGTCACGGCGGGGATATGCCGCTCCTGGCTTGCCATGCACAGCGTCGCATAGGTGAGTGCGATCGTGACCTGCAGATGCGGCGCACCCTCACGGGCCTCCGCCGCGTTGTGCCGCAGGAAGCGCACCTGCTTGGTCAGGCTGCGCATGAACCGGCGATAGAACGCGGCGTCGACATCCTGCAGGATCAGCGGCGCCTGGCTGACCCAGGAGATCACGCGCCGCGCCAGCACATCGGCGCGCCAGGCGAGCGGATGCCACGAGCCCTGCAGCGTGATCCATTCGTCCACCAGCGCACGGGCATTGGCGCGCGTGATTGCGGAATCCGCGGCGCGCAGATGGCGCAGCCAGCCGAAGCCGCATAATTCCGTGGCCCATTCTTCCGACGGCGGATTGAACTCGAACGGCGAGCGTCCGTCGCAGATCACCACCTTGCCGGCGAAGGCGAAGCGGCCGGAATAGATTTCGCTGGCGCGGGTGCCGTCCGCGGTGCGCAGATCCTGAGGCGCAAGCAGAAGCCGGTCGGCCTTGCGCGGGATCAGGCGCCACGGCAGCAGCGGCAGATTGTTGACGCGGCCGCTCGCCCGGCGCAAACCCCGGCGCATCAGGATCAAGGACAGCCTGGTCCGCTCTCCGACCGTTACCCCCGCCATACCCCGCACTGGCTCCCCGTTCCGCAGCGCGCCACCCGCGCGCCCGCGTCTCTTGATACCCCACGCAGCCTCATCCGTGCAGCATTGCGATCGCAGACGCGGCGCGAAAGGATGGAGCAGGGCAGGACCCTAGCTCAAGCGGCTGATTCTGCGTCCCCCAATCGGTCACGATCTGGACGCGGAAAATGCGGCGGACGCGAGGCGCACGACCGCCGCCATAATCGTTAACGGGTTGATCCGCCGCGCATTTTAGTCGGTACCCCGCGCTTCATCTTCTCCCCTCCCCACCGCTCGCGGGGGGAGGGAAAAGAGAGAGGCGCGCGTGTTGCGACCTATCGCCCCCAGGGACCGCCGGGACGCGGACCGCCGCGGCCGCCGCCGCCCCAGGGCCCTGCGCCCGATGCCGGAACGCTGCCGCGGGCGCGCGGCTCGGCCCCGGCATAGTTGCCGTCGCCGACCGAATAGCCACCGCCGCCGCCGCCGAAGCCGCTCTGTCCCATCTGCTGGGCCAGCTGCTGCAAGGCTGCGATCCGGTTCTCGGTCGCCGGATGGGTCGAGAACAGGTTGTCCATCCGCTCGCCCGACAGCGGGTTGATGATGAACATATGCGCCATACCCGGATCGCGCTCGGCGCGCTCGTTCGGGATCGCGTGCGCGGCGTTGGCAATCTTCGCCAGCGCCGACGCGAGCCAGACCGGCTGGCCGCAGATCTGCGCGCCGAGCTTGTCGGCGGAATATTCGCGCGTGCGGCTGATCGCCATCTGCACCAGCATGGCGGCGATCGGCGCCAGGATCACCATGGCGAGCGTGCCGATGATGCCCATGCCGCCACCGCCATTGCTGTCGCGGTTGCCGCCGCCGAAGAACATGCCGAACTGCGCCAGCATCGAGATCGCGCCGGCGATGGTGGCGGTGATGGTCATGATCAGCGTGTCGTGGTTCTTGATATGCGCAAGTTCATGCGCGACCACGCCCGCGACTTCCTCGCGCGAAAGGCGTTCGAGCAGGCCGGTGGTCACAGCGACCGCGGCATTCTCCGGATTGCGGCCGGTGGCGAACGCGTTCGGCTGCGCCTCGTCCATCATGTAGACCTTCGGCATCGGCATCTGCGCCCGCGCCGCCAGCTCTGCCACCATGTTGTAGAGGTCCGGCGCCGTGCGCGCGTCGACTTCCTGCGCGCCGGCCATGGACAGGACCATCTTGTCCGAATTCCAGTAGGTAAAGATGTTCATGCCGGCCGCGACCACTAGCGCGATCATCGCGCCGCCGGCACCGCCGATCAGATAGCCGACACCCATGAACAGGGCCGTCAGGCCTGCCAGCAACATGGCTGTCTTGACGTAATTCATTTGCTCCCTCCAGGCTCGGGGATGCTGCGCCATCGGCGCGCGATGTCCCGGCCGCGACAAAGGATGGGAACCCCTTAAGGTTCCTTCAAGACCGCGCGTCACTGGGACGCTGGGTCCAGGCCGGGGAGCCGACGGTATTCGGCTGCACAACCGCAGATTGCGGTTGCGAATCGGAACGGCATATGGTCCTATAGGACCATGTTCCTTCAATCGAGATTATTGTCCGGGCCGCCTGTGGCCGTGCTGATCGGGCTGGTGTTCGCCGCAGGCTTTGCGGCGGGCGCGGCGCTGCAGGCGCGGGTGCCCGCAGTTACGGCGCGCGCGGCGGATGCTGCGCCGATGGAGCAGCGGCGCCCGGAGGCGCCAGCGCCCTCTTCCCTTCAGGAGTTGCGAGTCGCTGCCGGCGGCCATCCGGCCGAGGTGCTGCGCGTGAATGACGGCGACACCTTCGAGGCGCGGGTCCATGTCTGGCCGGGCATGCAGGTGACCACCAAGGTGCGCCTGCGTGGCATCGATGCCGCCGAATTCCGGTCGCAATGCGCCGAGGAATACCGTCTCGCGACCGCCGCGCGCGATGCGCTGGCGCGGATGCTCGCCGAAGGCGGCGTCACCATCGGACGGATCGACTTCGACAAGTATGGCGGCCGTGTCGTCGCGAACGCCGCGACGCGGAATACGCCGGATGTGTCGGAAGCGCTGCTGAAGACGGGACTGGTGCGCGCGTATGACGGCGGGCGACGGGATGGATGGTGCGGGGGGTAGATTCATCGCTCATCGTAGGATGGGTTGAGCGCAGCGAAACCCATCACCTTTCGCCGAAACCGGACGTGCCGGTTGCCCCATCGCCGGCCCAGTCTTCAGCGTAAATGCCAAGCCTCACCATGCGATGAAATGACGAGAACGGCCAGTCTGCGACGCGTTTCACATGCCCATGCTTCACCGGATTGAAATGGACGTAATCGGCATGGCGCTCAAAATCCCGCTCGTCACGAAGCGTGTGCTCCCAATATCGGCGCTGCCAAATTCCGCGTTCGGTTTTGCGAGTCCGACTTGCCGAAACGGCTTCAGTCTTCGGTAACGCGCGCGAGAAGGCCGATTTGATCAGGCGCCATCGCGTTGCGAAATCCTGATCTGCGTCAGGCAACGTCCATATCGCGTGCAGGTGATCCGGTAGTATGACGATTGCATCGATCGTGAACGGATGTCTAGCGCGGGTTTCTCTGAACGCCGAAAGCAACAGCCCAATGTGATCGGTCAAAAGCCGCTCGCGGCGGTCGGCTAGGTTCACCGTGAAGAAATAACGGCCGCCCCGAATGAAATTGCGCCGATAGCCGGTCATCGAAGGAGATGGGTTTCGCTGCGCTCAACCCATCCTACGATGATCTGTGTTGGCACGCACCCTGCAACTCTCGATCAAGGATTATATTCCTTATTTCCGCCATCTTCCCATGGTTCAATCTGTCCATCCCGCCTCGTCCAAGGGGCGTCTGATCAGCGTCATGAGACGCGGGGCGGGATGCGGTGGCCGTTGCGGGACGCAAGACGTGCGTTCTTCAGCGGAGGCCCAAGCTGCGATGATCCGGCTCACCGGCCGTGGGTCACCAGCGGAGGATATCAAGAAAGTCCGCCCGGCGCTGCCGGTCAACGGTGTCTGTCCTCCGGGGTTGTCGCAGAGCAAGCCTATAAACACCGCGCGCGGAACGCCGGATTCCTTTCGGCGGTCCGTGGTGACTATCGCTCATGCGCTTTCACACATCGCGCATGGGGCCATGGGCTTGGCTGAAAGCCCGGCGTTCCGCGCGCCCTTGGGTTTCCCAGGGCAAGGAATGCGAGGTTGGAATACGGGCGCGCCCGCGCCGGCTAAAAAATAAGGGACGGCGGAGCTTTGCCTGCCGGAGCGTGGTGAGCCGCCACGCATTTCGCTTTCGCTCAACGCGCGCTACGAAGCCTCGGCAGGAGGAAACAACCATGAGCACCTACGTCCTCATCCACGGCGCCTGGGGCGGCGGCTGGAAATTCGCCCGCGTTGCCGAGCGTCTGCGCCAGCGCGGGCACATCGTGTTCACCCCGACGCTGACCGGCGCGGCCGAGCGCTCGCATCTGCTGACGGGCGCGATCAATCTCAGCACCCATGCCACCGACGTGCTGAACGTGATCCGTTACGAGGATCTTTCCGACGTCGTGCTACTCGGCCATTCCTATGGCGGCATGGTGATCACCAAGGTCGCCGATCGGATTCCGGAGAAGATCGCGGCGCTGGTCTATCTCGATGCATTCGTGCCGGAGGACGGGCAGTCGCTGTTCGATCTCAACATCCCGGCCAACACCAAAATGTTTCTCGATCGCGCCGGCCAGAATGGCGGACTGCTGATTCCGCCGCCGCCGGCCAAGGCCTATTTCGGTGTCAACGACGCCGATGCGCCCCGTGTCGATGCGCTCGCGGCGCCGCATCCGGTCGGCACCATGATCGAGAAGGTCAAACTCACGGGCGCGTATCGCGGCGTGAAGAAAAACGTCTATGTGCACGGCGCGGTGCTGCCGCGCGAAAGTCCGTTCAAGGGATTCTACGAGGCCGCGAAGGCGAAGGGCTGGGACGCCCATGCGCTGCCCTGCGGACACGACATCATGCTCGACCGGCCGGACGAATTGACGGAGATCCTCGACAAGGCGGGCCAGTGAAGGGCGAGCCGATGATCGCGCGCGCCCGATCGCGCATGCTGAAAACAAAACGACCGGAGCCTGAGCCCCGGCCGTTTGTGATCGTTTGCGATCGTTTCTTGCTTAAGCAGCCGCGGATCTTGTCCGCGTCTGACGCCCCGAGAAACCAGATGCCGTTAGCGGGTCACGACCACGCGCGTGCCGTAGCCGACGCGATTATACAGGTCGAGAATATCGGAATTGTGCATGCGGATGCAGCCATACGACACGAAGCCGCCGATAGAGCCCGGCGCATTGGTGCCGTGAATGGCGTATTCGCCGCCGGACAAAGTGAGTGCCGCGGCGCCCATCGGGTTGGCGGGCACGCCGCCCGGAATGACGTCCGGCAGGCGCGGATTGTCGCGCTTCACCTCGCGCGGCGGCGACCAGGCCGGCTTGATGCGCTTGCCGTCGATATAGCGGGTGCCGAACCAGGACTTGCCGGCGCGGCCGACACCGACGGTATAGGCGATCGCCCTGCCGCCGCCGACGACGTAATAGAGCCGGCGCTGGCTGTGCTTGATGACCACCGTTCCCGGCGCATAGTCTTCGCGGAAGCTGACCGGTTCCCGCGCATCCGCGGGGCTGGCGACCGCAAACGAGGCGGCGACGACCGAAGCGGCGATCGAAAAGGCCAAGGCAAGGCGCATGACTTCATTCCCGAATTGCGAGTGGGGCGGCATTCTGCCCGAATTGCGCCGGAAAATAGCTTAATCCGCACGGCGGCAAAAGCGTGCGTTGGCAATAATGTAAAGGGTGTTGAAATTGGGCAACGGAGGTTATCCCGTTGCCGTTAGCGTCCCGGCAAGAGCGGTAAAGAGCGGTAAAGAGCTGTAAACGAGGCCCTAAGCGCTTGGCCGGTTCTGCCGGTTGTTGACCAGATCGTCGACCACCGCCGGATCGGCCAGTGTGGTGGTGTCGCCCAGGTTGGAGAAGTCGTCCTCGGCGATCTTGCGCAGGATGCGCCGCATGATCTTGCCGGAGCGGGTTTTCGGCAGGCCGGGCGCGAATTGAAGGAGATCCGGTGCCGCGATGGCGCCGATCTCCTTGCGCACCCAGGTGACCAGTTCCTTCTTCAGGTCGTCGCTGGGCGTTTCGCCGGCCATCAGGGTGACATAGGCATAGATGCCCTGGCCCTTGATGTGGTGCGGATATCCGACCACGGCGGCTTCCGACACCTTCGGATGTGCGACCAGTGCGGATTCCACCTCCGCCGTGCCCATGCGATGGCCCGAGACGTTGATCACGTCGTCGACGCGGCCGGTGATCCAGTAATAGCCGTCCTCGTCGCGCCGGCAGCCGTCGCCGGTAAAATACTTGCCGGGATAGGTCTTGAAGTAGGTGTCGACGAAGCGCTGATGGTCGCCATAGACCGTCCGCATCTGGCCGGGCCACGAATCCGCAATGCAGAGATTGCCGGTGGTGGCGCCTTCCAGCACCTTGCCCTCCGCATCGACGATTTCCGGCTTGATGCCGAAGAACGGCAGTGTGGCCGAACCGGGCTTCTGCGCGATCGCGCCCGGCAGCGGAGTGATGAGAATGCCGCCGGTTTCGGTCTGCCACCAGGTATCGACGATCGGGCAGCGGCTGTCGCCAACCACGCGGTAATACCATTCCCAGGCTTCCGGATTGATCGGCTCGCCGACCGAACCGAGCAGCCGCAGCGACGCACGCGAGGTCTTCTTCACCGGATCGTCGCCGGCCTGCATCAGCGCGCGGATCGCGGTCGGTGCCGTGTAGAAGATATTGACCTTGTGCTTGTCGATCACGTCCCAGAACCGCGAATTGGTCGGGTAATTCGGCACGCCCTCGAACATCAGCGTGATCGCGCCGTTCTGCAGCGGGCCATAGACGATGTAGCTGTGGCCGGTGACCCAGCCGACGTCGGCGGTGCACCAGTAAACGTCGCCGTCGTGATAATCGAACACATATTGGTGCGTCATCGAGGTGTAGACGGCGTAACCGCCGGTGGTGTGCAGCACGCCCTTCGGCTTGCCGGTCGAACCGGAGGTGTAGAGGATGAACAGCGGATCCTCCGCATTCATCTCCTCGCACGGGCAATCGGCCGACACGCCTTTCGCGGCCTCGTCGTAATAAACGTCGCGGCCGGCCTTCATGTTGACGGGTGCGCCGGTGCGCTTCACCACGATGACCGACGTCACGCCGCCAGCCTTGTCGCAGGCAGCGTCGATATTGTTCTTCAGCGGGATCTTGCGGCCGCCGCGCAGCCCTTCGTCCGCGGTGATGATGACGGTGGACTTGCAGTCCTCGATGCGGCCCGCGATCGAATCCGGCGAGAAGCCGGCGAAGATGATCGAATGCACCGCGCCGATGCGCGCGCAGGCCAGCATGGCATAGGCTGCTTCCACGATCATCGGCAGGTAGATGGTGACCCGGTCGCCCTTCTTGACGCCCTGCGCCTTCAGGACATTGGCGAACCGGCACACTTCGGCATGCAGCTGCTTGTAGGTGACGGTCCGGGAATCTTTCGGGTCGTCGCCTTCCCAAATGATCGCGGTCTGGTCGCCGCGCTTGGCGAGATGCCGGTCGATGCAGTTATAGGCGAGGTTGAGCGTGCCGTCCTCGAACCACTTGATCGAGACATTGTGCGGATCGTAGGAGGTGTTCTTGACCTTGGTATAGGGCTTGATCCAGTCGACGCGCTTGCCCTGTTCGCCCCAGAATGTGTTCGGGTCGGCGACCGATGCCGCATACATCTCCTTGTACTTGGCGTGATCGATGAACGCCCGCTTCTGCCAATCGGGCGCAACCTCATAGATCTTGTCGGACATCTATCCCTCCCCGGCACGCTGCAGGGTTCAAACCGGTTTTCCTGAGCGTCTGTCTTGATTTGCCGCAAGTATGCGACAGGCCCTTGGGCAGCGACAAGGGCTTGTATGTTCCACTTTCGTCAAACCACTGCGCTAAGCGTGGGAGAGCCCTGCGGAACGCTTTCCAGATATGGCCGTTAAGAGCCGTTGTGACCGACATCATATCCGAGGAAATACTGTCCCCCTCGATCGCTCCGGAACGGCCGGTGCCGGCACGGGCCGGATTGCCGCGTTGGTCGGCCTCGACCGTACGATTGGCCCGGCGTCTGAAGCTGTCGCTCGTTCGGGTCGACGAGCTGACATGGAGCCGCCGCCGCTACGGAAAGTCCTATCGCTACCTGAACGCCGAGGGGCTCCCGTTGCGACGGAAAGACATTCTCGCGCGGCTGGCTTCGCTTGCAGTCCCGCCGGCGTATGAGGATGTGCGGTATGCGTCGGACCCCGCGGCACACCTGCAAGCCGTTGGTCGCGACGCCGCCGGCCGGCTGCAATACCGATATCACCCGGATTGGGACAGGCTCCGCGAGCTGCGAAAGGCGCGCCGGCTGGCGCGGATGGTCGATGCCTTGCCAAAGGTGCGGCGCAAGGTGGCGAAGATTTTGTCGGGCAGCCAGGCGACGCGGGATTTCGCATTGGCGGCGGTCATCGAACTGATCGCGCGGACAGCGATTCGTGCCGGCAACGAAACCTATACCCGCGTCAACGGTACGCGAGGTGCCACGACGCTGCTGAAATCCAACGTGTCGATTGATGGCGACTGCATCGTGCTGTCGTTTCGGGCCAAGGGCGGCAAGCAAGTCCAGAAGGAATGCGACGCCGAGCGCCTGGTGCATGCGGTCGGCGTCTTGAAATCGCTGCCCGGAAGCAGGCTTTTCCAGTACCGCGGCGGCGACGGCGCCGTCCGGGCTGTGTCATCCGCGCAGGTGAATGCGTTTCTGCGCGACATTGCGGGGACATCGATCTCGCTGAAGGATTTCCGCACCCTGCTGGCTTCCGCCGCGGTGATGGACTCGCTTGCGCGCGTTCGGCCGGCCGACAGCGAAAGAAAGCGAAGAAAGCAGGTGCTGGATGCAATCCGCGAGACCGCGGAAGAACTCGCCAATACGCCGGCGATCTGCCGCAAGAGCTACGTTCATCACACCGTGGTCACGGCTTTCGAGAACGGCATTCTTGAAAAGTTTTCACGCACATTGAAATCATGCCGCTCGGCTGGCGGGCGGGAAAAGGTGCTGGCTCAGGTGATTGCTGCGGCGGGCTAGACCCCGCCCATCTTGCAGACCACCTTCCACTCCGCGGCGGTGACCGGCTGCACCGACAGCCGCGACAGTTTGACCAGGGCCATGTCCTTGAGCTTCGGCTCGTCCTTGATCGCCTCGAGCGTCACCGGCGTTTTCAGCGGTTCGCGGGCGGCGAAATCGACGACGACCCAGGGGTCGCCGGCCTTGGCGGACGGATCGGGATAGGCTTCCCGGACCACCTCGACGATGCCGACGATCTCCTTGCCGACATTCGAATGATAGAAGAAGGCGAGATCGCCCTTCTTCATCTTCTGCAAATTCAGTTTCGCGGTGTGATTGCGCACGCCGGTCCAGGCTTCGCCCTTCTTGCCGGACTTCACCTGCTGGTCCCATGACCAGGCATCGGGTTCGCTTTTGACCAGCCAGTAATTCATCTTTCAAACCTCTGCACGGACCGGGCGCGCCAGCAGGCGTTCGATCACGTCGTCCACACTTGCCTTGCCGTCGACTACATCGGCAACGGCCTCCATGATCGGCATTTCGACGCCGGCTTCACGCGCCATCTCATGAAGAACCGACGCCGTGAAGACCCCTTCGGCGAGCTTCTCGTTGCCGAGCGCCTCCAATGGCGACAGCCCGCGTCCGAGCGAAAGCCCGAAAGAGAAGTTGCGCGATTGCGGCGTCGAACAGGAGAGGATGGTGTCACCGAGGCCAGACAGGCCGGTCAAGGTTTCGGCCTTCGCGCCCAGCGCGCGGCCGAAGCGCATGATCTCGGCAAAGCCGCGCGTCGTCAGCGCGGCCGCAGCACTGGCGCCGAGCCCGCGGCCCGAAACGACGCCGGACGCGATTGCGAGCACATTCTTCGCAGCGCCTCCGATCTCAACGCCGCGCAGATCGGTCGAATGATATGGCCGGAAGCTGGCCGAACCCAGAGCCCGCGTCAGCGTGGCTGCAACCTTCTCATCCGCAGCGGCGAGCGTGACCGCGGTCGGCAAACCCTTGATCACATCGGTCGCAAAGCTCGGACCCGACAGGATCGCGGGCGCAGCATTCGGCGCAGCTTCCGCGATCACTTCGGTCATGAACTTGCGGGTGCCGCGTTCGATACCCTTTGCGCAGGCGATGACCGGCATCCCGTTGGTGATCAGCGGCCCAAGCGCCAAGGCGACCTCGCGCAGTGCCTGGGCCGGGATGACCAGCAGGATGGCATCGCAGCGCGCGGCCTCATCGAGGCTCGCCGTGATCGCGATGCGATCGTCGATGCGGACGCCGGGCAGTCGCTCGCTCTGCCGCGTTCGGCTCAGCTTTTCCGCGGCCACGGCGCTGCGGGTCCACACCATCACATCGCGGCCGGCCCGTTGTGCGGCGCTGGCAAGCGCCAGTCCCCAACTCCCGCCGCCGATGATGGAAAGCCTCTGATAGGGCATGTCAGTCTCGCAATCCGGCATGCGCGACCGCCTCCAGCGGCCAGCGCGCGCGAGGGACAACATCGAGCATGTCGGTCAGACCGGCCGCGAGCCGCTCGGCGCCGGCCCAGGCGATCATGGCGCCGTTATCGGTGCACAAAGCCGGCGGCGGCACGATCAGGCGGATGCGCGATTCGCCGGCGAGACGCTGCAGCACGTCCCGCACGCTCTGATTGGCGGCGACGCCACCCGCAGCCACCAGCGCATGCGGCGCTCCATAGCGCTCGGCGAACAGGCGCAAGCCGGCGCGCAGCCGGTCGTGGACCGTGTCGACCACGGCCTGCTGGAACGAAGCGCACAGATCGGCGACATCCTGATCGGACAACGGCGCGATCCGCTCCGCCTCGAGCCGCAAGGCCGTTTTCAGTCCGGACAGCGAGAAATCGGGTTCGCGCCGGTATTGCAGCGGTCGCGGCAATGCGAAGCGGTGCGGGTTGCCGCGCTGGGCCATCCGCTCGACCTGAGGACCGCCCGGATAGCCGAGGCCGAGCAGCTTGGCGGTCTTGTCGAAGGCCTCGCCGATGGCATCGTCCATGGTGTTGCCCAGCAGGACATAGTCGCCAACATCGCGCACGGCGACGATCTGGGTATGGCCGCCGGAGGCGAGGAAGAGGCAGTAGGGAAAATCGACGCCATCGGTCAGCCGCGCCGTCAGGGCGTGCGCTTCCAGATGATTGACCGCGATCAGCGGGGTCTTGTGGACCATCGCGATGGCTTTGGCGGTGGTCAGCCCGACGATGACGCCGCCGATCAGGCCCGGTCCTGCCGCGGCCGCGATACCGTCAAGCGAGGCGAAATCGCATTGCGCTTCCGCCATCGCCTGGGCGATCAGCAGGTCCAGCACCTCGACATGGGCGCGGGCGGCGATTTCCGGCACCACGCCGCCGAAGGCGGCATGCTCGTCGGTCTGCGACAGCACGATATCCGACAGAATACGTCCGCGTCCGGCGTGATCGCGCTCCACGATCGCAGCCGCGGTCTCGTCACAGGTCGTTTCGATGCCCAGCACGATCATCGGCTTGCAATCCTTGCCGGGACACGGCCCTATGTCGGCGCCAGAACGGGGCCTATTGGCAGTGGCCCGGGTTAGCATTGCGAGGTTTGATGGCGCAATCGGCTTCTTCCGCGCACCTGTTGCGGATCGGTACGCGCGGCTCTCCATTGGCGCTGGCGCAGGCGCATACCGTGCGCGACCGGCTGGCCGCGGCGCATGGCTGCGCGCCCGACGACATCGCCATTCATGTCATCAAGACAACCGGCGACCAGATCCTCGACCGGCCGCTGTCCGAAGCCGGCGGCAAGGGCCTGTTCACGAAGGAAATCGAGGAGGCCCTGCTCTCGCACACAATCGACATTGCGGTGCATTCATCCAAGGATATGCCGACGGCGCTGCCGGACGGGCTCGCGCTGGTCGCCTATCTGGAACGCGAGGATGTGCGCGATGTCTTCATCAGCCACAAGGCCGCGACAATCGCCAACCTGCCCGTGGGCGGTCTGGTTGGAAGCGCGTCGCTGCGCCGTCAGGCTTTGGTGAAACGCTTGCGGCCGGACCTGCGGGTCGAAGTGTTTCGCGGCAATGTGCAGTCGCGCCTGCGAAAACTCGGCGAGGGCGAGGTCGATGCGACGTTGCTTGCCCTCGCCGGCCTGAAGCGCCTCGGTCTTGAGGATGTTGCAACCGCGATCCTGCCGCTCGATGTCTTTCCACCGGCGGTCGGTCAGGGCGCAATCGGCATCGAGGCCCGCGAAAACGACACGCGCACGCTCGATTTGCTGGCGCCGATTGCGGATCGCGATACCGCGATCGCGCTGGATACCGAACGTGCATTCCTGGCGGCGCTCGATGGTTCGTGCCGGACACCGATTGCCGGTCACGCCATCGTCGAGGGCGATGCGTTGCGTTTTCGCGGCATGATCCTGCGCCCCGATGGCAGCGAGGTATTTGAGACTGTGCGGGATGGCGCGATCGCCGATGCAGTGCGCATGGGCGCCGACGCCGGCCGCGAGTTGAAGGCGAAGGGCGGGCCTGACTTCTTTACGGGCGGATAAAGACGTGCGGCTGTTGCTGACGCGGCCCCGGCCGGAAGCGGAACGCACCGCGGAGGCATTGCGTGCGATCGGGCATGAGCCGGTCTTCGCGCCGGTGCTCGAGATCGAAACCATTGCGGAGGCCGCCATCGGTCCCGGCCCGTATGCCGCAGTGCTGCTGACGAGCGGGAACGCGGCGCGCGCCATCGCGAAGCATCCGGACCGCGAGCGTGTTGTGGCGCTCGATTGCTTTGCGGTCGGTCCGCAGACCGCGGCCGCGGCCCGGCTTGCCGGCTTTGCCAATGTCCAATCCGCCGGTGGCGATGGCGGCGACCTGGCACGGCTGATCGGGGAGCGCCAGGCCGGAGGAGGGCGCGCCGATTTACTTCTCTATCTTGCCGGGGACGATCGGGCGCGCGACATGGCCGCCGAACTCGCGCCCTACGGCTTGCGGCTCGATCTCGTCGTGGTTTACCGCGCCCGGGCCGCCCGGAGTTTCACGTCGGAGGTTGCCGCCGCCCTGAAAGCGGGTGAGTTCGACGGTGTGCTGCATTATTCGCGCCGCAGCACCGCAATTTTCGTCGATTGTGTCCGGGCCGCCGGCGCCGAAGCGGCGGCCGCGTGCCTGACACATTTCTGCCTGTCCGCGCGCGCAGCGGAACCGCTGGCCGCGATTAACGCCAAATCCATTCTTGTTGCGCAAAAAATGGATGAATCGGCGATGCTGGCGTTGGTCTCCGCGTCCTAAGGTCAAGTTGCCGCAATGCCTCATCCTTAGTATCGAGAAACCACGGGAGCCCGATTGCGGTTCTCGTCGTCTCGTCGCAGGAGACCGCGCATGGCCAATGAAAAGAACGATCCTAACAAGCCGGCAGGCGCGGCCGCGCAGCCTCAGAAGCGGCCGAATACCATCGACCTGACGGCCACCGAGATTAAGCCGGAACCGGCGGCGAAGCCTGAAGCGAGCCCTGAAAACAAGCCGCAACCCAAGGCCGAGACAAAGCCCGAGACCAAACCCGAGCCGGTAATCAAAACGGAACCCGTCAAACCGGCGCCTGAGCCGGCCAAGGCGCCGCCGCGCGCGCCCGAAACAGTCAGGTCCGCACCGGAAAACGCGAGCCGGGCTGGAGGGAATGTTCCCCCGGTCGGTGGTGATCGCGCCGCGGCGACCCAGCCCAGCAGAGGCATGCCCTGGTCGGTGATCGGGATCGCTCTCGCCGCCGCCGTGATTTTTTTCGCAATCGGCATCGGCGCCGGCCAATGGCTGTCGAGCCGCGCGCCGCAAACGGGCGCGCTCACCCCACAGCCGGCCGTAGCGGCGCTGCCGCCCGAGTTGCAGGGCCGCATCGACAAGCTGGAGGCGCAACTCGGCGCGCTGCCGAAAGAAGACCCGCAATTGCAGGCGCGGCTCGCCAAACTCGAAGCGCAGCTCAATGCGCCGCGCGCCAGCGATCAGCAAATCGTCGCGCGCATCGCAGCCGCGGAAGCTGCCGTCAAAACGCTCGCCGACATGACCGCATCGCGTGAGAAGCGCAGCGACGATATCGCGGCGGTGGCGAATGAAGCCCGCGAGCGGGCATCAAGTGCGGCGTCCGCCGCCGAAGCGGCGCAGAAATCGCAAGGTCCGTCGCCGGAAGCGCGCGCCGATCTCGACGCGCTCAACACGCGGATTGCAAGTCTCGAACAATCCGCGCGTGACAGTCAGGCCGAACTGGCGCGCCGGCTGACCGCAGATGATGCGAAGGGCCGCTTCGCCATCGCGGCGATCGCATTGCGCGATGCCGTCGCCAGCGGTCTGCCGTTTACCGCGGAACTTGCCGCGGTGAAGTCGCTGTCCGGCGATGCGGCTGCCTTCGCGCCGCTGGAGCCATTCGCGGCGTCCGGCGTGCCGAGCGCGAATGTGCTCGGCCACGAACTTGCCGGCCTGATGCCGGCGATCTGGAAGATTGCGCGCAAGGACGAACCGCAAACGGGCTCGTTCCTCGAGCGGCTGCAAGCGAACGCAGAGAAGATCGTGCGCATCCGGCCGGCGGGCGAAGTGGCGGGCGACGATCCGGCCAGCGTCAGAGCCCGGATCGAGGGTCGCGCCGGCAGCGCCGATATTCGGGGCGCCCTCGCCGAACTGGCGAAGCTTCCACCGGACGCCCGCGCGCCTGCTGCAGGCTGGATCGCGAAGGCGGAAGCACGCAATGCGGCGCTTGCAGCGGCACGCAACATTGCACAGACCGCGCTCAGCGCGCTCGTGAAGCCCGGATCGTGAGGCGGATGTTGCGATGATTCGGGTTGCGCTCTTCTTTGTTGTTGTCGGACTGATCGCGCTTGGCGTGACCTGGTTTGCCGACCGTCCGGGCGAGGTCGCCGTCACCTGGCTCGGCTGGCGGATCGAGACCTCGCTGATGGTGCTGATGGCCGCACTTCTCGCGGCGGTCGCGGCCTGTCTGCTGCTGTGGTCGATCCTGCGCGGATTGTGGCGCTCGCCTGCGCGGGTCTCGGCCGCGCTTCGCGACCGGCGTGAGATGCGCGGACAGCGCGCAATCATGCGCGGATTGATCGCGGTCGGTGCCGGCGACGCCCGGGCCGCGCAACGCTATGCAGAGGAAGTGCGGAAGATCGCGCCCGCCGATCCGCTGGCGCTGTTGTTGACGGCGCAAGCCGCGCAACTGGGCGGCGACCGCAAGGCTGCTGAAAATTCGTTCCGCCGCATGGCCGGCGATGAACGCACCAAGCTGCTCGGGCTGCGCGGTCTGTTCATCGAGGCACAGCGTCGCGACGACCTCGCAAGCGCGAGCGCCTATGCCGAGGAGGCCGCGAAGATCGCGCCGGCGTTGCCGTGGGCCGGCAGCGCCGTATTGCAGATCCGTTGCGCTAGCGGCGACTTCGCCGGTGCGCTCGACATGCTGGAGAAAAACCGTGCGGCCGGCGCGCTCGACCGGGCGAACTACCGCCGTCAGCGCGCCGTGCTGCTCACCGCACGCGCGCTTTCCTTGCAGGACAGCGAACGCGAGACCTCGCAGCCGCTGGTCCACGAGGCGGTGAAGCTTGCACCCGATCTGGTGCCTGCAGTCGCGCTGGCGGCGCGTTATCTCGCCGAAGGCGGCGACCTGCGCAAGGCGACGCGCATGATCGAGCGCGCGTGGGAGGTCATGCCGCATCCCGATCTCGCCGAGACGTATGCCTATCTTCGCTTCGGCGATTCCGCCCGCGATCGTCTCACACGGGTGCGACGGCTGGCGGGACTTGCGCCGAATCATGTCGAGAGCGCGCTGGCGCTGGCACGCGCGGCAATCGATGCGCGCGAATTCAGCGAAGCACGCAACGCTCTCTCACCGTTCGTCGCGCAGCCCACGCAACGTGTGGCCCTGCTGATGGCCGATCTCGAACAGGCGGAGTTCGCCGACGAGGGACGCTCGCGGGAATGGACGGCGCGCGCCGTCTATGCAGCGCGCGATCCGGCCTGGACGGCGGATGGTTTTGTGTCCGAGCAATGGATGCCGATGTCTCCGGTTTCCGGCCGTATCGATGCCTTCGAATGGAAGGCGCCGGTTGCCGCCATCGCGTCGGCGCCCGCTGCCGATGAGGTCGTGGCGGAGCCGGAACCGGCGCGTCCGGTCATCGAGGCTGTTCCAGCACCGGACCCGGCGCCACCGCCTGCTATTCCAACCGCGGCTCCGGCGGCACCCAAGGCATCGGCGCCGGCTGCTCCGCTACCGCCCGCAGCCCCTCGCGCCGTCACTGGAGCACGCGATGTGCCGGAATCGGTCGTTCCGATCGCCCATGTGCCGGACGATCCCGGGCCCGATCCGGACCAGGAACGCGAGCCGCTGCCGGACTCGACATCCAGTTCGCCTGGCTGGAAGCGGCTGTTCTTTTTCTGATCAGGCGGGACTGCGCCTTGAAAAAGGAGGGTCAGGCGGCTATCAGGAGCGCCTTACCGCATTGCAGTGAGCCGGCGTAGCTCAGTGGTAGAGCATCCGCTTCGTAAGCGGGTGGTCGGGGGTTCAAATCCCTCCGCCGGCACCACTATTCTCACAATCGAAAATTGGTTTGGAATGCACCGGAGCGCATTTCGGCGCAATTTTCGAATGAAAAGGGGCGGATAAAGGCCCTCTTTTCTTCGCTATCGCGAGGGCCGGGCTGCCTTTGGCTCGACAACGGTGCCGGGCACCATCCATCTCGCCGGATCGGACCTATGGGCCCATGGTATCTTGCGCTCGATCATGCCGGCGTTGTCGAGGAGCTAAACATGACTATCGTCTCGATCCCGTGACCAGTATCGCGCGCTACAGGTTTGAGACGCGCTATACGGGGTGTTGCTGCGCGTCTACCAGCTGGCGGCCAGTCTGCCCGATGCGCCGCTTCGGAAGTTCAGGCCAAGATCAAAGAGCTTCCGAAGACCACCGAGGCCGAGCGGCTTGTCGAACAGCGCATCGGCCAGGACATATTCCGGGTGAGGCTGATTAAGTACTGGCAAGGACGCTGCCCCTTGACCGGCATCTTGGACACCGCGCTGCTGCGCGCCTCCCAAATCGTACCGTGGAAGGATTGCCCCAGCGACGCCGAGCGGCTCGATGTTCACAACGGCCTTTTGCTCTCGGCGCTCTGCGATGCCGCATTCGATCGCGGGCTCGTAACCTGCGAACGATCACGGCCGTCCTCTGCTTTCACCCAGGCTGAGCGAGACCGCTCGTGCCGAATTGCGCTGGCAAAACTCCTTGTCGCTGACGGATAAGCATCGCGCCCGCCTCGCGACGTATAGAAGTACTTGCTTTCAGCAATGAGTGCGGTGGAACGCTCCTAGATTGTCAGCACGCAGTGACGCACGAGATCAGGGAAACCTATCTGCCATGTCGTCCAAAAGTGTCTTCGCGGCGACCACTATGGGAAGCCAGGCTGCCATTGCGCTGCTTGGCGCAGAATTTCCCACGAGATGATGAAGCGATAGCGACGTTAGAAATGATATCAATCTGGTGGCCTCGTCGCTGTTAAACTTGTGGTTGGGACATAAAACGAAAGGAGCGAGGGGTGATGCCTCAGCAACCATTAGCGGTGTCTGAGGCTCAGAAGCAGAGTAACTGGGCGACACATCCACTGGTCGACGCGTCGATTTCGAATTTCGGAGCGTTCCAAGACACGATAGCAGTTCGTTCGATCGCGGCACCGCGCGAAAACCTTAAGATGTGCGATCTTGACGAAGACTTACGAGATGTCGTGGCGCGCAATGTAGTTGATCCGTTTGATCGCTGCCCGGTTCTCTCGGGTGAGACAATTATCGGATGGATCGATCTCCAACCGCTTGTACCAGGCGCCGCCGCAACGGGTAAGATTCGGGATTGCGACGCTGCCAAGTAATCTGCCACTGTCAGTGTCTGCCGCAGCGCACAATTCCGTACGTAATGCATCTGCGCCGCAGGTCTGCCCCTCGGAAAATTGGCTTGCATTCAACCGGCGCTTCGTAAATTTTATGAGCGAAAGGGCGGGGGTATTGCGTGGCGCCGAGCGAGGACAGCCGTTTCAAGATTGTTCCGCAAGCGGTCGCGTCTGATGCGTCGCTGACCGAAGATCGTGGCTGGCACAAGATGGACGTGCGCTGGCTAATCACCTCCGCAACGATGCCGTCACAACAGACCGTTGTGGGAAAGACGACAATGCCGCCGGGCGTGAAGGCTCAGCACGCCATGCACCGGCATCCCAATGCGGAAGAATGGGAGTATGTCATTCAGGGCGTTGGCATCAAACGCGTCGGCCAAGAAGCCTTCTATTTGCGCGCGGGCGATCTCGCATTTGTGCCCCGCAACGCGTATCACGCGCTGGAGAACGCCTCCGACACCGAGACGCTGGTGACCATCTGGGGCTATTGCGGCGCATCCAGCCTCGATGAAGCAGGTTACTTCACGCCTGAGGATGATCAGAAGATCCCCGATCGCGGCGCGTAGCCAAGTCAGAGAAGCGAATAACAAGCAACAAATTCGGCTGAAGGCAGACGCAAGATCCGCCTAGGTCAATATGGGAAGAAACGCGGAGGATACGGTGGTCAACGGGAGTTGTGTCAGCAACGCTGGCGCTTCATGCGGGCTGAGGCTCGTGCGGTGCTTGTGAAGGTCGACGTCGCGGAGACCCGTAGCGGTGTGCCAGCCGCGCAGCAGGGCGTGCCGCTCCTGGAATTGCGCAACATCAGCAAGACGTTTCCCGGCGTGCGGGCGCTCGACGATGTATCGTTTGCGATCTTCGCCGGCGAAATTCACATGCTGTGCGGCGAAAATGGCGCCGGCAAGTCTTCGCTGATGAAGGTGCTGTGCGGCGCCTATGAAGCCGACGACGGAGAACTGATCCACCACGGGAAGAAAATCGAGATTCGGTCGACACTGGATGCCCGCAATTTCGGGATCGCCGTCATCTTCCAGGAATTCTCGCTCGTCCCTTACCTGAGTGTCGCTCAGAATATCTTTCTCGGACGGGAATTCCCTGGCCGCATTCCAGGCACGATCGACCGCGCCAAAATCCGCCAGGAGGCGGCCCGGGTGCTCGCGACGATCGGCTCCGATATCGATATCGATGCGCCGGTTCATAAGCTGGGTGTCGCTCAACAGCAGATCGTGGAGATCGCCAAGGCCCTGTCGCAGAACGCGCGTGTTCTTGTGATGGACGAACCGACGTCCGCGCTCTCGGACTCGGAAACGGAGCACCTCTTCGGCATGATGCGGCGGCTCAAGGCCGACGGCGTCGCTATCGTCTATATTTCGCACCGCATGGCTGAAGTCTTTCTGCTGGGCGATCGCATCACCGTTCTGCGGGACGGCAAGAAGGTCGCAACCGTGCTGCCGGACGAAACCTCGCCGTCCGATCTGGTCCACAAGATGGTTGGGCGCAAGATCGATGCCATCCATCGGCGCGGTTCGGGCATCAACGTGGGCGACGTCGCACTCGATGTGCGGGATTTGAGTGCGCCGAGCGGCATCGCGGACATCAACCTTCAGGTGCGCGCCGGCGAGATCGTCGGGCTGTCTGGCCTTGTGGGGTCCGGCCGGACCGAAGTCGCGCGTGCGATCTTCGGCGCGGATCGCATGTCCGGGGGTGAAGTGCATATCTTCGGCGAGCGATTCACCGGAGGCCCGGACGATGCCGTGCGCCGTGGCGTCGCGCTGATACCTGAGAGCCGCTAGGCGCAAGGTTTGGCGCTCATCAGATCGGTCGGTGACAATGTCGTCCTTGCGACGCTTGAAAGGCTGTTCCCGTCGCGCGTGTTTCGACCGGGAACGGCGAAGCACGTCGCCAACGACATGATCCGCAAGCTGCGGATCGTCACGCCCTCCGAGCGGCGTCCCGTTCAGGTCCTGTCGGGCGGCAATCAGCAGAAGGTGGTGGTCGGCAAATGGCTCGCCGCCGAGTCGAAGCTTTTCATCTTCGACGAGCCGACACGCGGGATCGACGTTGGCGCCAAAGCCGAGGTCTTTTCGCTGATGTATGACCTCGTGCAGAACGGCGCGGCTGTGTTGATGATCAGTTCCGAACTGAGCGAAATCGTCAATGTCTGCGACCGCGCCTATGTCATGCGGGAGGGCCGCATCGCCGGAGAGCTATCGCGCGACCGGTTGACCGAAGAGAACATCCTGAGTCTGGGAATGCATCATGAGTGAGCGCGTACTTGCATCCGGCGTTTCCTTACTGGGGCGCGTGCCGGGCGTTGCGCTCGTCCTTGCAGTGCTATTCGCGATCTTCGCGAGCGTGAATCCCGGCTTCGCCTCGGTCGCGAACCTATCGAATATCCTGGTTCAGTCTGCGATCCTGCTTCTCCTAGCGCTTCCGATGACCTTCATCATCATGACGGAAGGGCTTGATCTATCCATCGGCGCCGTTCTGACCCTGGGTTCGGTCGTTCTTGCTCTGGTCGCGGTTGCGACCGGCGGACTATCGGTCGCCTTCCTTGCGGCGCTGGCCGTATGTCTAGCATTCGGCCTACTCAACGGCTGGATCATTGCATATCTCGACATTCCCCCATTCGTCGCAACGCTTGGCACTCTAGGCGTTGCTCAGGGCCTTTGCCTTATCCTAACGGACGGACAAAGTGTGGTCGGGCTGCCCGCTGAGCTGCAAGTCTTCTATGCCGGGCAAATGTTCGGTATCCCGAATCCCATCATCATCGCCGCGGTTGCTTACGCGGTCATGCACTTCGTTCTCTATCACACGCGTCTCGGGACCTATATCCCTGCACTTGGCGGGAACCGCGAGGCGCTTCGGCACGCCGGCGTAAACGACCGGCTGGTGCTCGCGGTGATTTACGGTATCGGCGGCTTGATGGCAGGCCTGGCCGCCATCCTCTTGACCTCGCGCATCAACTCCGCCCATCCGACCGCGGCGATCGGCATGGAGTTTGATGCAATTGCCGCGGTCGCGGTCGGCGGCACGCAATTTGAGCGCGGCGAAGGCTGGTTGCTCGGGACTTTGCTGGGCGTTCTGGCCATCGGCGTCCTGCGCAACGGGCTCAACCTCATGGCCATGCCGTCATCGGTGCAGGTCGTTTGCGTCGGTTTGCTGGTGATTGTCGCGCTCCTGATCGACGGACTCCGGAAGTCGCCCGAATGAGCCAGATCGAGAACAGCGTTGCATCGCTGCGGCCGATGCTGTCGGAGAACGTGATCAGCGTATCCTACCGGCTTCTGGCAGTGTTCATCATTTGCGTGTTGCTCTCGTTCGTCAGCGAGGCATTCCTGACGACGAACAATCTACTGAACGTTCTGCGCCAGGCCGCACTGCTCTTCTTCATGGCATCGGGACTGACGCTGGTTATCCTTACGGCCAATATCGACCTGTCGGTCGGAGCGACGGTGGGGCTGAGCGCGTGCGTGGCCGCGACCGTCATCAAAGCAACCGGCTCACCGTGGATTGGCGCTGCGGTCGGGATCGGGATCGGCGCGCTCGTCGGTCTGGCAAACGGCGTGCTGGTAACCAAGCTGCGGATTCCGTCATTCATCGCGACCTACGGAATGCTGTGGGTCGCACACGGTGCGACGTACTATTATATGGGCGGGCAGTCGGTTCATGGCTTCCCGCCGGAATTCCGGGCCCTCGGCAGTGGTCACTTCCTCGGCATTCCGATTCCGATTTACCTGATGGTGGTTTTCCTGCTGCTGGGAAACCTGCTTCTCAACCGGACCACGTTCGGGCAGCAAATCTACGCGGTTGGGGCGAACGCGGTCGCGGCGCGGTTGTCCGGCGTGCCGGTCCAGCGGCGGCTGATCCTTGTGTTCGTTGCGTCCGGCGCCATGGCGGGGCTCGCTTCGATCATCTTCCTCGCGAGGCTGAATTCGGCGGAAGGCGATATCGGTGAGGCGCTGACGCTGCCCGCCATCGCCGCGGTCGTTATCGGGGGTACTTCGCTGTTCGGGGGCGTCGGATCGCTCTTCGGCACGCTGGTCGGCTGTCTCATCCTCACGTTGATTCTCAACGGCATGAACCTCATGAATGTGAATGCCAACTGGCAGCCGCTGGTGACCGGGTTCATCGTCATCCTCGCGGTCTGGCTCGACATGAAGACGCGAACGCGAACCAATGCGGCTTGAGTGCACTACATTAACGACAACGATTGAGACGGGAGTGAAGCGATGAAGACACTTGCGACCATAATTTCCGCGGCCGGGATCGTGGCGATCACCGCCATCCCCGCCAACGCACAAAAGGAGACCGTTGCGGTCTTCACCAAGAACCAGACCAATCCGTTCTTCGAAACCGTGCGAGTCGGGACGGCGAATGCTGCCAAGGCGCTCGGAGTGACGGTGATCCAATACATTCCGATCAAGCCCGACAGCATTCCGGAACAGCTCAGCCAGGTTGAGGACGTCGTCATCAAGAAGCCGAGCGCCGTGCTATTCACGCCGGTCGACTACAAGGCGTTGGTGCCGGCCATCGACAAGATGGTCAACGCCAAGATTCCGGTCGTGGGTATGACGGACAGGCCCGCCGGCGGAGCCATCCTCTCGTTCGTGGGTGTCGACGATCACAGGCTCGGCGTCGAAACGGCAACCAATCTTTTCAAGGCCATGGGTGGCAAGGGGAGCGTGATCGCGCTGGAAGGCGTCAAGGGGACACTCACCAGTACCGACCGGATGCGCGGGTTCAACGACGCGCTGAAACAATTCCCGGACATCAAGCTGCTGGCGTCTCAGCCGGCCAATTATCAACGGCTGCAGGCGCTTCAGGTCATGGAAAACCTTATGCAGACCCATCCTCAGGTCGACGGCGTTTTCGCCGCGAATGACGCGATGGCGACCGGCGTCGTCGAGGCCTTGGCCGCGGCAAACCGTAAGGCGCTGGTCGTCGGAATCAACGGTAGCAAGGAAGCGGTCGACCTCATCAAGGCCGGCAAGATGCATGCGTCTGGTTCTTCGGATCCCTTCATGCAGGGATGTCTCGGGATGCTGACCACGATCCGCGCGCTGCGGGGGATGCCGATCGCGAAGGAGTTGATGGTGCCCGTGGTGGTCATCAATTCAGCCAACGTCAAGGACCACGATATTCCCATTGAGTCGCGGTCCTGCCCGAAGATCGAGGAGGTGGCGTCGAAATAGTCTCGACCACTTGAATATGTCGGTGGCGGCGCGGGCTTGGAAAAAGTTCGCGCCGCCGCACTTTGATGCCGCAGGGTTACGGTTTAATGCCTGATGCCGATTATCTGATCGTGGGCGCCGGTAGCGCAGGTGCCGTGCTCGCGGCGCGATTGTCTGAAAATCCTTCGACACGCGTTCTGCTGGTCGAGGCCGGTGCCGATACGCCGCCCGACGCGGTGCCCGCCGACATTTCGGATATCTTCCCGCGCTCGTCATTGAACCCCGCCTATTTCTGGCCGGGGCTGCGCGCGCAACGGACACCGGGCGGGCCGCTCTATCAGTTTCCGCAGGCGCGGATCATGGGGGGCGGCTCGAGCATCATGGGCATGTGGGCGCTGCGCGGCGTGCCTACGGATTTTGCGTCATGGCGCTCCGCCGGTGCCGACGGCTGGGATGCGGACGACGCCCTCCGCGTGTATCGGAAATTCGAGAACGATCTCGACCGCGACATGAGCCAGCGCCGCTCGGCAGCATCCTACACCATACGGCGTGCGCCGAGGAGCGAGTGGTCTCCGGTGGCCGAAGCATTCCAGCGCGCGGCGATAGCGAAGGGATTGCCGGTCGTCGAAGACATTAATGAATCCGTAGGCGACGCATTCTTCCCGATGCCGGTGAGTCAGAGCGCGACGGAACGGTCGTCGAGTGCGGGCGCCTATCTCACCGAGTCCGTCCGCCGCCGGCCCAATCTCCAAATCATGACCGGGACGTTGGTGAAGACGATCCGCTTCGAAGGCCACAAGGCCGTCGGAGTTACCCTGACCCGCGGTGGTGAGGATAAGGATGTGAGCGCGCGCGAGATCATCCTTTCGGCGGGCGCAATTCATTCACCGGCGATGCTTATCCGCTCCGGGGTTGGACCGGAAGACCAGATGCGGAATATCGGCGTCACGCCGGTGACAGTCCGCCCTGGCGTCGGGCAGCGGCTTCAGAATCACGTCTACCTGAATATCGCGCTGACGCTCCCGCCGCGCTCGCGCCAAAGCCAGGCGCTGCGCAATTTCGCGATCGCCGGCATCCGGCTGTCGTCCGGGCTGGACGATTGCCCGCCCACGGACATGTTGGTCTTCCTGATCGGCCGGGTCAGCGCGCGCGCTTGGGGACCGAGTGTCGCCATGGTCGGGGCCGGCCTGTATGCGCCTTATTCCCGTGGACAGGTCACGGTGTCGAGCCGGGACGCCGGAGTGCATCCGCACATCTCGTTTGGACTGCTGTCAGATCCGCGAGACGCGCCGAGGATTATCAAGGCTGCGCGTTTCTCAGAAGAACTTCTCTTTACGGCGGACACTCCAAACCTGTTCCGCGATGCCTTCCTGCTGCCGCCGGTCATGGCGCTGGACCAATTCAACAAGCCGGGCATCCGCGGGGCGCTCCTGGGACAGGCGGCGAAGCTGGTCCTCGATGCGCCGTCTGCCATGAGCCGCACGGTTCTCGGCAGGATGTTGCGGCCGGGCAGATGGATCGGAAACAGGTCAGGCCGGCGGCCCCTGTCCGATGAGGACATCCTGTCCGCCATTGCGCCAATGGGCCATGTGACAAGCACATGTTCAATCGGCCGCGACGACGATCCGATGGCGGTCGTGGACAGCGCCTGCCGTGTCTATGGTGTCAGCAATTTGAGGGTAGTCGACGCATCCATCATGCCGTCGGTGCCGAGCGCGAATACCAATCTAACCACCATCATGGTCGCGGAGCGGGCCGCGGAGCTGATCGCGTCCGCAGCCTGAGCATTGAAGCATTGCCGAAGCCGGGAAACCACATGCCAGACAAGAAAATCGCCGTGCTCGGAAGTGGTGCCAATGGCGCATCGATCGGTGCAGACCTCACACGCGCCGGGCTTGACGTTGCCCTGATCGATCAATGGCCCGAGCATGTCGATGCTATGCGCCGGAACGGGATCAGGATCGAGATGCCCGACGAGACGCAGGTGACGCCGGTCCGTGCCTATAACCTGTGTGACGTTTGCACATTCCGACACCAATTCGACATCGTGCTTCTGCTGATGAAGGCGTACGACACGCGCTGGGCCTGCCAGCTTATCGAGCCGTATCTGAAGGAAGACGGTCTTCTCGCCGGTGTGCAGAACGGTATGACGACCGACGTCGTTGCGGACGTCGTCGGCGCCCACCGCACGATTGGCTGCGTGATCGAGATTTCGTCCACGATGTTCGATCCTGGCGTCGTGATGCGGGACTCGCCGCCGCCGCGCTCATGGTTTGCGGTTGGCGGAATTGACCCTTCGACCAAGGCGCGCGAGACCGAGGTCGGCGATCTGCTCAAACATTCCGGCGCCGTGGCCTATGCCGACGACATCCGGGCCAGCAAATGGATGAAGCTCGTCAGTAACGCGACGACGCTCGTGACGACCGCGGTGCTTGGGCTGCCGATTCACGAGGCTGCCAGGATTCCGGAAATGCGAGAACTGATGGTGCGATCTGGTCAGGAAGCGCTCGATACCGGCCGTGCGCTCGGGCATCCGGTGCTGCCGATCTTCGGCCTGTCTCCCGAAGATGTGCGGCAATCCAATCGGTTGGTGGAGATGCTGCTCGATACGTTGCTCACGGGGTTCACCTTGCCCAACACGAAGACCACGGTGCTGCAGGACTGGATGAAAGGTCGGCACAGCGAGGTCGACGACCTCAACGGCTGTGTCGTGAAAGAAGCAGAACGACTTGGCACTGCGGCGCCGGTCAATGCAGCTGTTGTCGAATTGGCGCACCAGATCGAAAGCGGAATGTTACGGCCCGACCCGTCCAATCTCGCCTTGTTGCAAGCTAGAATTCGATAGGTGTTTTGCGCCTCAATACGGACATGCAGTGTGGCGTCGCCGCAGAGGAGGCGATGCTTGACGAATATTTGCCCCCGCGGCTTTGCGACCAGGTTCCATTTCTCTACAAAATTCCAAAGGGACGATTACGCAACATGCCCCCAACGACCGCTTTTGGTACTGGCGGACCTTCGGCGCGTAGGGATCTGTAACCGAACTGCAATCGAACACCACTTACTCATTTTGTCGGACGAGTGTGCTTTCCGGCCCTCCCGCACGCTTACCGTGGTTGTTTCTTCGTTCGAGAGTCGCAGTTCTCGGTAACCCATCCTGTAACCGCAAATCTTAGGCGTTTGGTTGTTACCGTCTGGACGCATTCTGCGGCACGTCGGACCCTCGCCCGACCGGCGGGTGGTCGGAGTAGGACCTTGGATCCACGCGCGCTCGCGCGTCGAAGGCTGAAGCTGGGATAATGACCTAGGGTAGTGTGCGGTCGGAGCCCTAACCCATCCGTTACCGCAAACGCGGATGTCCGCTTATGACCCAAAGCGGACTTCCACGTTAATTACTTGTGGAGGCCGCAAGAATGGTCCTGATCAGGCCATTCCAAGGAGGGCGTAGATTTCGCGCGAATACCGGCCGAAGGCCTCGCTGGTCTTGATTTCGAGCGTACGCCGCGCCGGCAGGTCAATCGTGATATCCGCGGCCATCCGCGCAGGCCCAGCCGTGAGAACGACCACGCGCTGACCGAGGAATACGGCCTCGCCAATTCCATGTGTAACCAGAATGATGGTCTTGCCGCTCCGCTCCCATATCCGCAGCAATTCGACATTCATGCGCTCGCGCGTGAGTGCATCGAGCGCTCCAAACGGTTCATCCATGAGCACGAGCTTCGGATCGTGAATGAGAGAACGCGCAATCGCAACACGCTGCTGCATCCCGCCGGACAATTCGTAGGGGTACTTGCGCTCCGCATTTGACAGACCAACCAGATTGAGCAGATCCCGCGCACGCTCGCGGCTCGCCTTGTGTGGAAGGCCCAGAATATCGGCTGGGAGCAGCACGTTTTCGAGGACGCGTCGCCATTTAAGCAGAAGCGGCTGCTGGAACGCGATCCCGACATCCCGCCCCGGCACGAAAGGCTCGGTTGCTCCGCCGATCGAGATCGTCGAGCCCCTATCGGCCTGCAGCAGGCCGGCGAGAATTCTCAGGAGCGTACTTTTGCCACAGCCCGAGGGACCGACGAGGCAGACCAGCTCGCCCTTTTTAACATCGAAGCTAGCATCCGTCAGTGCTTTGAAATCCGTGCCGTCGCGAGAGAACGTCTTGGCGACGTTTCGCAGCCGGATGAAGGGCGCCAAGCCCTCATCGGCTTTTGGTCGAGGCTCAGTTGAGGCGTGCATCACGCACCACTACCAGCGCTTCCAGCGCCGAAACCAATCCGTATAAAATAATTCCGATACCGCTGATCAGCAGAACCGCCATCATCATCGCGGCCGTGTCCAGGCGCACCTGAACCTGGAGCATAAGATAGCCCAGTCCGGCTTCAGAGCCGATAAATTCACCGACGATCGCACCTGCTACCGCAAGAACCGACCCGACCTTCATTCCCGAAAACAGATAGGGCAACGATCCCGGCAATTGAATGCGTGTGAAAATCTGCCAGCGTGTGGCTTTAAGGGCATGCACCAGTTCGAGCAATTCCGGCTCGGTTTCGCGCAAGCCACGCAGCGTGGTCAACAGGATTGGAAAGAACGCGATCGCGAAGGCGATGACGATATTGGTCACTATACCGTAGCTCATCCACACGATCACCAAAGGTCCAAGCGCCACCTTTGGGATCATGTTGAAGGTCACGAGCAGCGGCATCAGAAGCGCCAAGCCCCAACGGCTCCAGGTAAAGATCAGAGCAAAGAAGACTCCGAGAGCGGTCGCGAGCAGAAAGCCACCGAAGATCTCCACAGCCGTGACCGCCGTGTTGGTCCACCAGTCATAACGCTCGTTTCCGAGCGTTGCGACGGTGGCGATCGGCGAAGGCAGCACAAAAGCCGGAATATTCCCGATTCTGACCGCCAGATACCAGGCCAGAACCGCGAGTACATGGGCGAGTAGTGCTAGACTAGCCAGCTGTAAGGTTTTGTGCCGCACGGATCGATTCAGTTGGTCGGGCGAGCAGGAAGCCGCAACGACTTGTCGAGGAATGAGTTGGTGTAGACCGTGTCCGCCTTGAAGGGCTGCTTCAGTTCGAAGGTCTCGCTCACCACCGCTAGGTCCTCTTCGACCCGCTTCGGCACGAACCATCCGAACGCCTCGGTGCGGAAAGCGTCATCGTCCATCAACGCAGACACCGTGAGCTTCCAGTTCTGCATCTCCTCATCGGCCTTAATGCCCGAAACCACCGCCGTCATCGCTGCAATGCAGGGCTCGGGTGTTTTCACACAATGCAGAAAGGCGCGCTGCGACACTTGTGTCACGGCGCGGACCGCATCCGGCTTTTCCTTGAGGAACTTGCCGTTAGCGATCAAGCTGTTGCCGTAAAGATTAAGGCCAAGCGACCGCCACGAGGCAAAGCCAAGATCATCGCCGATCTCACGCTGCATGATGTAGTGGTAATTGTAGAAGAAGGTGGTGCCATCGACTTGCTTCGAGATCAACGCTGCCGGCTTGGCCGCGGGATTGATGTTGACCCAGCTTACGCCGTTCGAATCAACGCCCATGCGCTTTGCAATTGCGGGCCACATCACCCGGGCGGCATCTCCAGGCGGATTGCCGAGCTTGCGTCCCACGAAGTCTTTGGCGGAATTGATGCCCGACGACTTCAGCCAGTAGAAACCCTGCGGCGAGTTGGCGAAGATATTCATCACCGCAACAAGATCGGCACCCGCGCCTTTGGCGACCATCACCGAACCGAGATCGGCGATGCCCATCTCCGCTCCGGCTCCAACTCGCGCCGACGATGCGCCGGAGCCGCGAGCGATTTCCAGCCTCACATCGACGCCGGCGTCGCGGTACCAACCTTGTTGAATGGCATAGTAGAACGGCGCGTGATCGCCTGAGGGCACCCAGTTGAGTACGAGCGTCAAGCGCTCCTGCGCAGAAACCGGCGATACGACCTGGAAACCGAGGACAGCCAGAGCCGTCGCGAACAATTTTCGCATGCTATTTCCTCCCATGGGGCGCTCTTTGTCGCCTCGGATGCCTGACGCTTCGGCGTCGATTAACTAGTTAATTAGCTTACGCAGGCTGCGAATAAAAGGTCAAGCCGGAGTTTTCGGCTTGGGCAATCGTCGGGCACCATCGTCGCCATCACGAAGATAGGTCAACACGACATCGACAATGTGCCGGCGGCGGCGTTCGCGCCGCGCGCGAGCATTGAGATCGGTGCGAAGAATGACGCTGAGCGTGTGCCTATTCGACAGGTAGAAATAGGACAGGCTTGTGATGGTTATGAACAGTTCCTGCGCATCCACCGCAGCGCAAAAAACGCCTTGCTCTCGCCCGCGCGTCAATTGCCGGTCCAGCAGTGACAGTAGCGGATCGTAGAGATGCGATATCCGCTCCGAGCCGCGTATATGCTTCGCGTGGTGGATATTTTCAGTCGAGAAAAGCCTGATCACATCGTCGGAGGCCACGAACAGGTCGAAAGTCGCCTCCGTAAAGCGTCGGATCGCCTCTTCAGGTGCAAGATTCTCAAGCTCGAGGTCGCCGTGGTGCGATCGAACATCACTATAGACGTCCTCCATAACGGCGACGAACAGTTGCTCTTTCGATCCGAAATAGTGATAGAGCAAATTGGGATTGACGCCGGCCGCACGAACGATGCTTTCCGTTCTCGCACCTGCAAACCCCTTCTCGGCAAATTCAGCGCGCGCACACGCCAGGATTCGTCCCCGGGTTTCGCCCTGCTGCGTGCGGACATTCGATCGGCCGCGAGCAAGTGCTTTTCCCGTCTCCGCGGTTGAGACAGGCGCCTCCTTCGACGGTTTACGCTCGCGCTTCGCTGTCTTCTGCATGGACCGGACTATTCCTGCGGCTCAAGCCAAGTGCAAGCGCATCATCTATCATGACTTGACCTGCAAGAGGCTATAAGCCTATTTCTAATTAACCACTTAATCAAGCCGAGCGTAAAGCTTCTCGGTCGGGAGGAAATCGATGTATCGGCTCACGCGAGCGGGCGTCCGCCTATCGATCATCCCATCGCATTTCCGGACCATCCGTTGAGCATTTCCCGCCCCACCCACCGCCGGGAGGACCTACGCCTCGTTACGGGTCGTGGGGTTTTCGCCGATGACCTCTGTCTGCCGGATCAGGCGCAGGCCGTTTTTGTCCGTTCGAACCTCTCCCATGGAATCCTGAAAGGCGTGGACACGGAAGCCGCACGCGCAGCGCCGGGAGTCCTGGGGGTTTTCACGGCCGAGGATCTTGCCGCGGCTGGTATCGGCAAGATCCCCTATCTGCCGATCCCGGGATTCGCGATGCCGACACCGGTCGACGCGCCTCGCCCGGCGCTTGCGACAGGAAGAATTCGTCACGTGGGCGAGCCGATCGCCGTTGTGGTGGCAAAAACACGGCTGCAGGCCGAGGACGCAAGTGAACTCGTCAGCGTGGATATCGACCCGCTGCCGGCTGTGGTCGATACTCTCGGTGCGGTACAGGATGGCGCTCCCCTTGTCTGGGACAGCGCGCCAAACAATGTCGCCTTGACTTGGCAGGGCGGGGACTCGGCCGCTGCGGCCCAGGCTTTCGCGGACGCTGCCCATGTGACGCGACTGCGGATCATCAACAATCGAGTGATTGCGAATCCGATAGAACCGCGTACGGCGATTGCGAGCTACGACGCCTCATCTGAAGCCTGGCAACTGATCTGCGCAAGCCAGGGCGTGCAGTACATGCTGCGCGTGCTCTGCGATCATACCTTCAACGTGCCGCGTGAACGCATGCTGGTGTTTACCCATGACGTCGGCGGCGCGTTTGGGGTGAAAGAACAGCCTTATCCGGAGGACGTGGCGATCCTCCATGCGGCGCGCGCACTGGGCCGCCCCGTCAAATGGCAGGGCACGCGCGCCGAGCATCTATTGTCGGACAACCATGCCCGCGATTCGGTGATGGACGCAGAACTCGCGCTCGACCGCGACGGCAATTTCATGGCTGTTCGGCTTTCGGTGCTCGACGCTATGGGCGCCTATTACTCCGTTCATGGTCCTTACGTCACGATCCGCAATACGACGAATGGCCTTCCGCTGGTCTATCGGACCCCTTGTATCGACGTCACGGTCAAGCTCGTGATGACGAACACGGCGTCAATCGGACCTTATCGCGGGGCGGGCCGCGAGGCCGCAGCGCTGGTGATGGAGCGGCTTGTAGACGCTGCGGCGAGAGAGACCGGTCGGGATCCAGTTGCCCTGCGGCGTCAGAACATGATTCCTGCCTCGGCAATGCCATATCGTTCGCCGTCTGGGCGCCTCTATGACAGCGGCGACTTCGAAGCGGTTCTCGACAAGGCACTAGCGTTGGCGGACTGGGATGGCTTTTCCATGAGAGCAGAAGAGTCCCGCGCGAGAGGGAAACTACGAGGTCTTGGCATCAGCTGCTTTCTCGAATGCGTCGGTGGGTTGCTGTTCGAGAGCGCTGATCTCCGTTTTGCCGATGATGGCGGGATCGATCTGGTCGTGGCGACGCAATCAAGCGGTCAGGGCCACGAGACCAGCTTCGCGGAGTTGGTCAGCGCCCAGCTGGGAGTCGATCCCGAGATCATTCGGCTGCGCCAGGGTGACAGTCGTGACGTACCGCGCGGGCTGGCCTCGATCGCCTCGCGTTCGCTGCTCATGGCCGGCTCCGCCCTGTTCCTGTCTTGCCAGGAGGCCATCCGCAAAGGCCGCCAGCTCGCGGCCTTCCGGCTGGAGGTCAACCCGGCCGATATCGAGTTCGTGGATGGTGCATTCCGGATCGTTGGTACCGACCGCAGCGTCAGTCTCATCGACCTGGCGCAGTGGCTCAAGCGCCAACCAAATCTGCCGGAGGATCTGCCGCGGACGCTCGATGCCACCGGCGATTTCGACGCCGATGAACTGAATTTCCCGAATGGATGTCATGTCTGCGAAGTCGAGGTGGATCCGGAGACCGGTCGCACCAGCGTGGTGCGCTATGCCGCTGTTGATGACGTCGGCGTGGTCGTCAACCCAACAATCGTACACGGGCAGGTGCAAGGGGGCCTGGCCCAAGGCATCGGCCAGGTGCTCATGGAGCACATCGTGTACGATGAAGAGGGCCAACTGCTTTCGGGCTCGTTCATGGATTATGGCATGCCGCGCGCGAATGACATTCCCGTAGCGCGGGTCGAGCTTCATGAGGTTCCAGCACGCAGTAATCCACTGGGCGTGAAAGGCGCCGGCGAGTGCGGCGTCACAGGTGCTGTCGCCGCGACCATTAATGCAGTCAGCGATGCGCTTTGGCGGGCGGGCGCCAGCGCCGATATTCAGATGCCGGCGACGGCTGAACGCGTGTGGCGCGCTCTTTCCCTTATGCGCAGCTAGAGTCGTGTGGTCGTCTGGGCCGGAGCTTCGATATGGCGAGGGGAAACCTAGTCGCTCAACGAACTTCTGCTTCTGGCACAAATCGGACATCGAACCATTCGTCTGAGCCCATTTCGGTCTCTGATCTTCGAACCGTCCTCGGCGTTGTTGGGGAGTTCTAAGATTTGATATTTCAGTCTTTGATTCGCCCTTTCGGTTCTGGCAGTCCGCAAGTGCCGTCCTTGACCATTCGTTGAGCGAGGCTTTGTAGTCAGCTGGGCTTCCTTGATCTACCGCATTAACGCGATGTCGCTGCCGGTCTGATCAACACCCTGTTTCAGGGTTACTTCGCCGCACGCTGTACGTGACGTCGTATCGGCCTTGTCCGAAGTATCCGACAGCTAGCAGCGCCGAGCTAACCTTACACCACTCGGCATAATCATCACGCGCATGTGAGCCCGCAAAACCTTCGGAGTGTGACCCTCCTCACATTCGGGCGCAGACCAAATCCCTAAGTGTTTGGTCAGTCGTCACTCCAATAAGAGGGAGACTGACAATGTTACGCAAAATATCAGTTGTGCTGGTCGCGGCTGCAGGTCTGGTTGCCGTGATGACAGCACTCGAGTTGGCTTCGCCCAAGACCGCGGCAGAAACGGTAGCGTACGCGGAACGTGGATATCAGGTGCAACCTCGCTATATCGAAAAGAACTGGCTGGATCGATGCTTCTTGGAGCCCTTCGAGTGCGGGCTTGTTGTCTGGTAGCGATGGAGAGGCGTTATGACACTAAAATCCGCCCGCGCGCTTTCCGAGTTTCCCGCTTTAGTGGTTGCAGCTTTCGTCGTTCGAAACGCGCTCGTCCTGATAATGCTTTTGATCTTGGCAATGTCGGCCCTCATACCAGCGTAATTCAGCATGGCGCTGAACGATCACGCGCATCGGCCGAGCGGTGGTGGGTCCGCGAGGGTTCGTCCGGCAAGAGTCGTCATTCTTAGCCGCCAGCAACAGTCTCGAGCGACTTCTTGTCGACGAGAAGGATCTCACCGCGCCCCATATGAACCCAATTTTGGTTCTCCCAGTCTCGCAGTTGCTTGTTGGTACTTTCGCGGGACGCCCCGATGAGTTGCGCTATTTCGCTCTGAGTCAGCGCGAGTTTCATGCTGCCGGTATTGTCCGCTAGCCGCAGGAGAGTTCTTGCGAGTTTGGTCGACAGGTCAAGGAACATGACCTCCTCAACCTGACGGCTGGTGTTACGCAACCGTTGGCAGAGGACCTCGATCAGCTTTTGCGAAATGTCGGGCCGGCTGTGGGCCAGCGGTAGAAAATCCCGTCGCTCGATGACAAGCAATTTGCATTCAGTGATGGCGACTACATCCGCCGTTCGCTCACCGCCATCAAGGAGCGCGATCTCGCCAAAAATATCACTAGCGTTAAGAAGGTTGAATACGGCATACTTGCCTTCGGCTGAGTGAGATATGACTTTCACTTGGCCTTCGAGTATGGCGAACAGGCTGGATCCAAGATCTCCCTTGGCAAATACAGTTGTTCCGCGCGCGACATCTCGCACCCGGGAACGCGCCCTCAATTGAACCAGCAACTCCGGTCCAAGGATGCCGAAAATCGGGTGCTTGCAAAAAAAGTCCAGTCTTTCGGCAATCTGAGCTTCGTGCGCGGATGGGTCTGGGTTCACCATAAGGCTCAACTCCGACGGTGGTGATGGTCAAGCCGCAGCGGTAAAACCGTAACCCTTGGCACACCGCAGGAGGCGACCATCAATTCTGCTTATATCCCGGCCAGTGATCGACATGAACTGACGTCATGCAACGTCAGGTATATGTGATCCGTCGCGGGACAACCGTTTCGGTGTTGCTTAAGCGGAATAAGCTGGGTGCAGGAAACTAACAGAACGGTCGATTGAGGATGCCGAACGCTTCTCCTGCGTATCCCCTGCAGGTAGCAGCAAGGATGCATTCTTGGTTGTATCGACCGCCCGGCCACGGCGGCCGACCCATAAAAGTTTAATGACAGCGGCCATCCTAACAGAGAACGCGAAGTGTAACCGCAGGTCACACTTGTAAGAGCCCGCCTTTCGGGAAACGCGTATTTTTACAAATGACTTTGGGCCGTGTAAGCTCGCATTGTATTTGCGGCAGGCGTCAAATGTAGAGTGCTTCCGCGTGGATCAGCTCACCTCGTCTTCCAAAATTGTTTCGAAGATGATGGCTGTCATGGCGGCTGACGTTGTCGGCTACACTCGATTGACCGAGCTGTCAGAATTTGAGACTCACGCAAGACTGCGTGCCCTTCGGGTCAACACGATAGACCCCTGTATCGTCTCCTACCGCGGTCGCGTCATAAAAAATACCGGAGATGGATTCCTCGCATCGTTTGACAGCTCGGTAGACGCCCTTCGCTGTGCGATCGAAATTCAGCATGAGGTTCCCCTACACGAGGCGTTTGTTCCTGAGGATTTCAAGATTCGCTTTCGCATCGGATTGAATGCCGGAGAGGTGATCCTCGAAGAGGAGGATATCTTCGGCACGAGCGTGAATATTGCCGCTCGACTTGAGCAATTTTCTCCGCCGGGCGGGATTGTCGTTTCGGACTCACTCCTCGCCAACGCCAAGTCGATCATAGATGTGCCGCTTGAGGATCTTGGTGCCGTTGAGCTGAAGAATCTGTCGCAGCCTGTCCATGCCTACTCGCTGCACGTGGCGGGAGCCGAAAGCTTTTCGCCCGCAAAAGCGATGTTGAGCCGTCGTGCAAAATTGCCTTCGGTCGCGGTGCTACCTTTCCGGATGGATGGAGATGATCCGGAAAACGCGTATTTCGGCGGTGGGATCATCGACGAGATTATCTACAATCTGTCGAGCGTGAGGGGGTTGCTCGTAATCGCTCGCACGTCGACGCTATCCTATCGAACCGGACCGCTGGACCTTCGGAGGATCGGTCAGGAGTTAGGGGTGCGCTATGTGCTGAGCGGCAGCGTACGCCGCTTAAAGAACCAGATTCGCGTAACAGCCGAGCTATCGGACGTCGAACACGCCTCGGTCATTTGGGTCGACCGCTACGAGGGAGATCTTTCCGAACTGTTCGGCCTGCAAGAGCGCATCGCTGCTCGCATCGTGTGGAGCCTTGCACCATATCTGCGAGAGGCAGAACTCAAGTACGCTCGCCGCGAACGCCCGGAGAGCATGAACGCCTATGATCTCCTCCTGCAAGCGATCGATTTGATCTACCATATGAATCGAGAAGACTTCATGCGGGGAGGGGAACTGCTGCGTCGGTCGATTGCGGCCGATGATGGTTTTGCGACCGCATATGCCTACGCATCGCTGTGGAAAGTGCACAGTATCAATCAGGGTTGGAGCGCAGATATCGAAGCCGATTCCAAGGAGGCGCTACGGCTCGCGCAGGCGGCAGTCGATCGTGATCCAACGGACGGTTTCGCGCTCGCGATTTACGGGCATTCAAAGGGAGTGCTTTTCCGAGATTATGGTGGAGCGACCGATCTGTTCGAACGAGCGCTCGAGGCGGCGCCCGGCAATGCCATTGCGTGGACCCTCAGTAGCGGCGTTTACTCATACACCGGTCAAAGTAAGGCTGCCATCCAGCGCGCCGAAGTCGGGATGCGACTTTCACCCGTCGATACGCAATCGCACTTTTATCTGCTGTTCCTCGCGCTCGCTCACTACATCAACGGCACCTATGAGGAGTCGATCATTTGGGGGCGCAAGAGTGCGGCGCTCAATCCAAGACTGTGTTCCAACTTGCGGTGGCTGATCGCGAGTTTGGTCGCGGTCGATCAAATCGATGAGGCACGTCATTTCGCGCGGGCGATACTTGATATCAATCCGAACTTTACGTTGTCCGCATATGCGCGGTGGTGCCCGCTCAAACCAGACCTTCGTGCGAAGCTTATCGAGCGGCTGAGACAAGCAGGACTACCGGAATAACGAGGCGGCGCACTCGGATACCCCTATCACTTTTGGTTGTAAGGGTGTGCCCGCGAGGCCGGCGAAGGTTTGTTCCTGTATATTTGCCCACGCAAGTTGGTTCTTAGCCACGGAGGATCCAATGGGCGGCGGATGGACTGGTTTGGGTGGTGGTTGGCAAGGCGGCGGCTGGCAGGGTGGAGGATGGCAGGGCGGAGGGTGGCAGACTGGTGGAAGCGGCCGAGACGGTCTCTACGCGATGCGATCCGACAGGCCGCTGGTTGCAGAAAATGTATCTGTGCCACCGCCTGCCGACGGCAACCCGAATCCCACATTCCCGGTCGCAGCGTGGGATAGCGATTTATTTTCGCTGACTTTTCTGCACGACTTCTTCACGGCTGCAGTCCAGGGGAAAACCTGGACGGACTGGGAGCAGGATATCATCACTGCAATGGGTCGTTTCCCCGAAGTTGTCATGCCGGGTGATGTGGGTCCTGGAGACAAAATCGACGATCTTCGGATCTTGGCCGTAACCGAGCGGCCGGAAGCGATGGCGGAGATCTTGAACCAGGCTGTGGACCAGCAGCTGTGCTTCATGCAGCTTCTGACGATGACCGCGGGGTCGCATCCCAAGACGTTTTTTGCGATGAAACTGGCCGCCCGCGTCGGCGAAGTGGTGATGATGCGTCTGAAGCGTCATTTCAACAGACCGCGACCCACACAGTATTATCCGAGCTTGTATCCGCCGCTCGCCGTGCCGGGCCATTCGGCCTATCCGGCCGGACACGCAGTCATCGCACGCTTGACCGCAAAAGTCCTGATCGAAGTAACGGCTGCGACAGCGACCGGACAATCGCCTTACAAGAACTCCTTGCTGAAACTCGCCGAAGGGATCAGCCGAAACCGCGTCATTGCGGGCTTCCATTTCTGGAGCGACATCACGTCAGGCGTCGTAGCTGCCGATATGACCTACGAGTTCCTCAAAGGAATGCCGGCGGCCGCCGGCGCGCCTCCCAACTTTAGCTACGCATCCGCTGTCAGGGCGGCCAATCACGAATGGAACTGAAAACCGGGAGCACCCTGCAAGTACTGTCCTGAGGAGGCCTCGTCATGATGGGTCCGAAAGTGCCGCCAGGTCACGTGCGCGCGATTGTGGAGCGGCCGTATGATGACGGACTCGCTGCCGCAGCGACCGAGTTGGTAAACGGCAGGGATCCCAGCCGCTCCATGGGGCGGTACATCGCCAGCAAGAAGCTCCCGGACGGACTTGAGATTGACGCGTCGTTTGGAGCCATTCCGATCGGTCCGGGCGCCAGTGACGACGAGGTCCTGGATTTGCGCGCAGCATTTCGGGAGCCGAAATCGTCGCGCAGATTTTTGGTAAGTGGCTTCGTCAAGGCGGTGGCCGATCGGGTGCCGGCGCGCTTTGTTGAGAGCGATGAAGAATTTCCGATCTATTCGAATCCTCTGGTTGGCGGCCTGGAGGCACCGCCGCCCTGTCTCCCGACTTGCGGCTCCAGTCAGTATGTCGGGGCGACCGATGAGGTCCGCGATAAGCTTGGTTTCGGAGTGCTGCAAGGGTCCGGACTGGATGGCGAAGGCGTAGCCATCGCGATTGTCGATAGCGGCATTTACGAGCCACGCCTCAGGTCGCCGCTTGGTGAGGTTCTGAGGCCGCCCGCGACGTTTTATCTGGACAGGGGCAACTCTTGGCGACCGTGGGACCTCGTGACAGGTCCGGGCGGACATCGCGTCGGGCACGGTACGATGTGCGCGTACGATGCGTTGATCGCTGCGCCGAAAGCGACACTGCTTGACCTGCCGATGTTGCTGGCGCGGCCGGTCGCTGACCACCATTCCAAGAGCATGGTTGACGCGGCGTTACTGGCATACTTCCATCTTGCGGTTTTATGGTGGGTCAAGCGGCCCTTCGACGGACTTGTCGTCAGCAACAGCTGGGGACTGTTCCATCCGTGCCTGGAGGATTTCCCGCCGGGGCACCCCAACCGCTTCATTGACAATCCCCGGCACGCGCTACGCAAATATCTGATCCGCCCGCTGGCCGCGAGCGGAGTGGACATTGTCTTCTGCGGCAACAATTGCGGTAACGGCAAAAATTGCGCGGGCAACTGCGCGTCCGGAGCGTGCCTCAGCAAGACCGACCGTATGATCATGGGTGCGAGCACCTACCCGGAGGTGCTTACGGTAGGGGGCTGCGATACCGATGACGAAGTTGTCGGGTATTCCTCGCGCGGACCCTCCATAGCCAATATGTTTCAAGAGAAACCCGACCTCGTGGCGTATACGCACTTTCTCGGCTCGAAGGTTCTGGGACCATCTGTGCCAGATACCGGAGTTTCGGCGGCCTGCCCGGTAGCGGCGGGTTGTGTCGCGGCGCTGCGAACGAAAGTAAGTCATACAGCGGTCACGCCGAAGCGCCTGTTTGATACTCTGAAGGCGACTGCGCGAAGGCGCGGCGGACCAAAAGGCTGGAGCCCGGACGTCGGCTACGGGATCATTGATCCAGTGGCAGCTGGCCGTGTGCTTGGCGCAATCCCGTAGCTGACGCGGGCCAGGAAAAGGCCCTAACTGAATTGATCGTCTGCAATTCCAAGGTGTTTGCTGATGGGAATTTCGAGTTTCGAGGACAGAATTGGAAAATCCAGTGGCTAACCCAGTCGCAGGGATCTTCATCTCGGCGCAAACGTAACGTCGCATCTGATGGCTGGTCTGGCCGCTGCGGAAGGAGGGCGTCATGAGGCGTCGCGACTTTGTCAAGTTGGCTGCCTTTGCGCTGCTTTCATCGTCGGCTGCGGCGATTTCTCAAAGCTATCCAACGAAGCCGGTACGTCTCCTGGTGGGCTTTCCTCCTGGCGGCACCACCGACATAGTCGCACGGCTCGTGGGTCAATGGTTGTCGGAGCGTCTTGGCGTTTCCTTCGTTACCGAGAACAGGCCGGGCGCCGGCACGATTGTCGCGACAGAGACGGTGGTTCGAGCGCCGGCTGACGGACACACGCTTCTCGTCATGACGCCGGCGAACACGATCAACGCATCGTTCTACGACAATCTCGATTTCGATTTTGAGCGCGATATAATTCCGGTCGCGACATTGATCCGCTCGCCGTACGTGTTGGTGGTTTTTCCGGGCTTTCCGGCGAACTCCGTCAATGAGCTGGTGGCCTATGCGAAAGCCAATCCAGGCAAGGTAAATATCGCCTCGTTTGGAACCGGCACCGCAAGCCATCTCTCCGGCGAGATGCTCAAGATGATGACCGGGCTAAAAATGCAGCATGTGCCCTATAAGGGATCCGCACCAATGCTGATGGATCTGCTGGGCGGTCAGGTTCAGGTTGCGTTTGATAATCTGCCTGCATCGATCGAGCATATAAAAGCCGGTCGGTTGCGCGCGCTTGCAATCACCACGGAAAAGCGTACCGAGGTATTGCCTGATGTGCCGACCTTGGGAGAATTCTATCCAGGCTTTGAGACCAGCTCGTGGCTTGCGATTGGCGCACCCAGTAAAACGCCTAAAGCCATTGTCGATCTGCTCAACAAGGAGATCAATGCCGGCTTGGCCGATCCCGCCGTAAGGAGCAAATTGTCTGACTTGGGGGCGGCGGAGTTCTTAGGTTCAATTGATGACGCCGCCAAGCACATCTCCGGTGAGATTGAGAAGTGGCGAAAAGTGGTTCACGCTTCGCGTGCGGAATTGAGATAGTCCGGCTGCGCTATCGCTTGGCGGCCAGCGAAGTCGCTAGAGTTATCCGACCGTATTGATCCCACTGCGACAGACATATTTCTGCAGTGGCCGCTTTTGACCCAAAGCGGACATTGACGCTCTTCGCAGCGAGCCTGGCACGGATACTCGCCGGGATTGTTCGCGGCGGGCACGACTCATGACGGGACCCAATCCCCGATGGCGATGATCTCCGACACCATTCTGAGGCCTGTCACGAGTGGATTGTCATACTAGGCAATCAGGACGGGCTTGATGACCCTGTTGGTGAAGGTGTCGTCGATCAAGTAGGGTTGGCGGCGGCCCCCGCTTTCCAGTCGTCGACGGAACCGACTGCCAGGTTGCGGCCGCCCGGGATTGCCGCAGCCCACCATCGTCGATGTAGAAAAATTCGGTCGGCTGTGAAGCTCTGCTCGTATAATGACATCACGCCTACGAAGCCCGTGAGGCGAGCGTTCATTTTTTCACCTGTATTCGTTCAAGCTTGAGATAGTTGTGCGCGTAGTGAGCTTGCGGTCCTTGACGAACAGCGCTCAGCCGCCGAACTCTCCACGGCTGAAGGCGAGAATGCTCTCTGCTCCGGAAATTCTATTGGAGGTTGCGTAATGAAATTTGCCCACTTTTCTCACATCTGGGCCAAACCGGGCATGAGCCCTCATCAGCGCTACGAAGAGCTGTGGCGCGAGCTTCAACTCTGCGACGAACTCGGGTTCGACTATGGCTTCTGCGTCGAGCATCACTTCCGTCCTGATGAAAGCTGGATATCTTCCCCCAGCCTTTATGCTGTCGGCGCAGGCGCTCGCACACGACATATTCGCATTGGGCCGATGGGCTATATCGTGCCACTGTATCATCCGTTGCGGCTCGCCGAGGAGATCGCAATCGTCGATCAAATGACGGGCGGACGGATGGAGCTAGGGCTCGTCCCCGGAATCAACGTCGATTATTTCCGGCCGTTTGGGCTTGATTACGACCAACGCAAGACGCCCACACTAGAATTCGTTGACTATCTGCGCGCTGCTTACGGTGAGGTTCAGCCGTTTTCTTTTCACGGCGACAATTTCCAAACAGTCGAGCCCGTTGAATTATCGGTGCAACCGTTGCAGAAGCCATATCCCCCCCTTTGGATGATGAGCCGCGACCCGCGCACGCTCGAATTCTGCGCGCAAAACGCAATTAATCCAGGGTATTTTCTAATCTACCCGCGTGCGGATGCGGCGCCTCGCTACCGAAAGTTTCTACAAGACTGGGACAAAGCGGGATGGGCGCGAAAGCCAAACATAGCTTACTGCACACTCGTGTATGTAGATGACACGGACGACAAGGCTCTCGATGTGGCGCTTGGCCGAGCTGCAAGAGCTTACGAAGGGTTTCTGCCGCCACCTCAGCCAGGTGAAAGCTTTGAAGAGCGTGTGCGGGCGCACGCCAAAAAGTTTATCGGCCGAGGCGAACCGGGCGCATCTGAAATAATGGCCAACCTCTTCGATCCGGACTACCTGGTGAAGAACGATTTGGTTTTCATTGGATCACCAAAAACAGTGGCGGAGAAGCTTCATGCCGCTTCGGGATCCGGTCTTTTCAACGTGTTCCTGGGAGAGTTCAATTTTTCAGATTTACCGGCTAGCGATCTCATGAGGTCAATTCGCCTTTTTGGAGAAAAGGTGATGCCAGAGCTCCGCGGCTATGAGCCATTTTAGTAACAAGGCATAATGCGTAAGAATTACCAATGAGAATGCCGGGTCTGCTCACACATGCTGAATGCTGATCGTGGATTTTATGCCGCCGGACGTCACGTCAATGCGACGGTTCGACCGAGGTGCGCTGCTGAGCCTGTCGTAGGCTACGGCTGCGTGCGTAGTTAAACGCCAGAATCGCAACCGAGCCGCCAAGCCCAATCCAGTCCAGCAACTCTGCGCCAGTAAACGCATTCGGTGGAAGAAGAATGGCGAGAGAGGCCGAGGCAAAGGTAACCCGCATGACCGGCGACAGTGGCATGAATGCGAAGCCTACGATGGCCGCAGTGCCCACGAAAATTCCAAGCAGATTGCGCGCGAAATGCCACAGGATCAAATACCAGGGCGCGTTCATCAGCAACGCCGGTTCGAGTACGAACAGAAATGGAATAAAGAACGTACTCCAACCTACCATCACCGAAACCCAACCGGTGGTCCAGCCAGATACCCGCGCAATGTTGGCAGCCGCATAGGCTGCAATTGCCACCGGTGGCGTAATCATCGACAGCATGCCGAAATACATGACATACATGTGCGCGGCCATCGGCGTTACGCCAAGCTTGATCAATGACGGTGCCAGTAAGGTCGCGGTTAGCACATAAACGCTGACGGTTGGCATACCCATTCCGAGAATGAAGCTGACAACGGCCGTGAGCACCAACAGCACGAATAGATTCTCTCCGCTGATCGCGATCAGCTGCAACGTTAGCCCGAACGCGATACCCGACACGCTGAGAGCGCCGACCACCATGCCCGCAGCGGCGCCGATTAGTACAATGTCGAGTGCCGCGCGGCCGGTGTCGAGCACGGCCCGCCACATTTCCGGGATCGTGACCTTGCGACCGCGATAACCGAATAGCAGGCAAAGCACGATCAGCATGCCAGTCGAATAAATCGCGGCGCGTTCGATCGGAATCTGGAAGAACTCAGGCCAGGCCAAGGTCGAAATCAGAAACGCGATCGGAATCGGAAAATGCCAGCCCGAACGCAGGATTTCGAGAAATGAGGGAATTTCCTCGTCCACCTGCGCAGCGCCGATCTTGTGTTTGGCAGCCTCGAGATCGACGTGAATGAACAATGCCGCGTAATAGAGCAGCGCGGGGATCACCGCGGCTATCACGACCGCGCCGTAGGATACTTGGAGAAACTCCGCCATGATGAAGGCTGCAGCTCCCATCACCGGCGGCATTAATTGTCCGCCGGTAGATCCGACTGCCTCGATCGCAGCAGCCCGAACGCGGGAAAAGCCCGACCGTGCCATCAGCGGGATCGTGACAATCCCGACTGCAACTACGTTGCTGACGGCGGCTCCGGAGATCATGCCGAACAGAGCGGAGCCGACCACGGCGATCTTGGCCGCGCCACCACGGAACGCGCCCATTCCAGACATCGCGAGATCAGCAAAATAGGCCGCGCCGCCAGTGCGCCCCAACACCTGCCCCATGAGCGTGAAGGGAATGACGATGAGCACGGCAACCTGAAGGATGTTGCCGATCATGCCGTTGGTATCGAGCCCGAGATAGACAGTCAGACGTTCAGGACTCACGTACCTGGTTTGAAAATCGCCCGGCAGATTGGGGCCAATGAACACATAAATGATCAACAGCACGATGATGCCGACAAGCACGGCGCCGGACGTTCGTCGCGTCGCCTCAAGCACCAGCAGGATCAGCAGGATACTGCCGACAATACCTTCGAAGGGTAGCGTTGCCAGCTCGGTGGTCAGTGCTTCGTAACGGGCCGCGATATAGAAGCAGATGGCGACCGAAGCCACCACGCCGAACCAGTCGTGCCATCGCGGACCGCCGCGGGCTCCGAGATATGCAAGTGCAAGGCTAAGTCCAAGGCAAACTGCGAGCATCTGCTCGGTGTAGAGAGCGAGCCCGAAAACCCTGCGTGGCACATCCAAAACCCACAGCACCACGACCGCAATCAGCAGGCCCTGAAAGATGTCGGTCCAAATCGCAACTACGCGCGTCGGCGGAGGCGCATCCTCGATGAGAACCTCCACCGGCATGGATGTTGTCACTGTGCGCTCGATCTACGTCGCACTACTGGATGGATTTCTCCGCGATACCCTTGTCCTTGAAATATTTAAGCGCGCCATTGTGGTAGGGGATGCCGTATTTCTTGAACATCCCCTCACCTGAGAATTCCCGCAAAACCGGCTGCACGGACACCAGATCAGCTTTGTTGTTCACCAGCGTATCGATAAACTTGTAGATGAATTCGTCCGGCACTTTCGCACTTGTGATTAGCAGGTTGTCGAAGGTGTAAACCTTCATCGGCTTGGTCACGCCGGTGAAGATCGGCCCCGGGACCGCGTCGGTGAGATAACCATAAGGCGTGATCTTGCGGGCGGCGTCCATGCCGGCCTCATTGATTTCCAGCACGCGGATGCCCCCGACCGAGGCGTCGGCCTCGCGCACCTTCGGTCCGCCAAAGGCAAAAAAGAACATGTCCGATGAGCCCGACATGAAATCGTCCGCACTGCGGGTGACATTCGGCACCATTACCGGCTGGACATCCTTTTCGGTGAGGTTCGCGGTCGCCAGGATGGCGCGTGAAACCTGATCGATCGTCCGCATCGCGGAATAACCTGCGGCAACGCGCTTGCCCTTCAGGTCGCCGATGGTCTGCATCGGCGCATCCTTGCGCACCCAGAAAGCCGTGCGCAAGGCATGTACAAAACCGATCACGCGCAAATCTGGGTTCTTGCCGCCTTCAACATAATTCGCGAATTCCAGGATATTGGTGATGCCGATCTCCGCCTCGCCGCGGCTCACCATCGGCACGATCACCTGATCGCCTGCCGTCGGCTGCACCAACATATTCACGCCCGCCTTTTCCTTCATCACCTTTGCGACTGCCGAAGCAGTGGTGTGATTGAGAGAACCTGGCGGGAGGGTTGCGAAACCGTAGGTCTGGGCGGCGACCTGCGAAGATCCAAGTCCTGCAATCGCAAGCGCAAAAAATGCCGTCCTGGCACGAAGATACATGGCCATCCTCCCCTGGATTTTCGTTCAATAATGATCCGCCGCGGGCGCAAAGGCAATGTCAAATCCCGCCGCTTATCCATAAGCGATGACTCGGTTTCGTCGGCACGCTAAACATGGGCAAATGCGAAACGATAACGACACCAGCGCGACCTTCGATTACGTGATCGTAGGTGCAGGCTCCGCAGGCTGCGTGCTGGCCAGCCGGCTGACGGAGGAACGGTCAGCTACCGTCTGCCTGATCGAGGCCGGCACGTCCGACCAGAAATTCCCCGTCAACGTGAAAAGCCGCGTGCCTGCGGGCGGCATCCTGTTCCGTCACGACCGCCGCTACAACTGGCTCTATCCGTCGGACTCGATTGAAGGCTACGCGAGCAGACAAATTCTCTGCCCGCGCGGACGGCTGTTCGGCGGCACGTCCTCGATTAACGGCATGATCTACATGCGTGGCCAGACACAGGACTATGACCACTGGGCCGCGTTGGGCAACGACGGCTGGAGCTTCGAGGATGTGTTGCCGTATTTCCGTAAATCGGAGCATTTCGAGCCGGGTGGCGGGCCGCTTCATGGACGCGGCGGCGAACTAAATGTGGCTGCGCAGCGCTCACCGCATCCGCTCTCCGATGCCTTTATCGAAGCGGCGTCACAATGCCAGTTTGCGCGCAATTCCGACTTCAACGGCGAACGCCAGGAAGGCTTCGGGCTGTTCCATGTCACCCAGAAGAACGGCGAGCGCTGGAGCACGGCGCGCGCCTTCCTGCATCCGGCCCTGTCGCGCGGCAATCTGCATGTCGAATCGGACGCGACCGCGCTCCGGGTGACGTTCAATGAAGGCCGCACTACAGGCGTACGGCTGCGGCGGCGCGGTAGAGCATTTCACATTGCAGCACGGCGCGAGGTGATCCTGAGCGCGGGCGCGATCGCCTCGCCGCAACTCCTGATGCTGTCGGGCATTGGCCCGGCCGGTCATTTGCGCGACCTCGGTATCAATCCCGTGATCGACAGCCCCGGAGTCGGCGGGAATTTCCACGACCATTGCGACGTGGCGATCACTGTCGGTGATCGCTCGGGTTCGAGCTATGCGGCCTCCCCCCGCGGCCTAGCCCGGCTGATCTCGGCACCGCTGCATTACCTGCGCAGGCGCGGCGCATTATCCTCGATCATGGTGGAAGCCGGCGGCTTCGTGCGATCGCGTCCCGATGCCGAGCGGCCCGACCTGCATTTCATCTTCACGCCCATGCTGCACGATCGCGCCGAATATCTGCCGCGCCGTCACGGCTTCGTGGTTCACGTCAACGCGCTCCGGCCGAAGAGCCGTGGCCAAATCCGGCTTCGCTCATCCGAGATTACCGATCCACCACTGCTGCAGCCGAATCTGCTGTCTCATGAGGACGACCTGCATCTTTTGATTGAGGGCCTCCGGGTCGCCAGGCGCATCATTGCGGCGCCTGCGCTTGCACCATTCCGGTCGGACGAATTGTCTCCGGGCCCTGCAGTGGAGTCACAGGCTCAGCTTGCCGAATACGTGCGCGGCACGGTCGCAACCGTCTTTCATCCGGTGGGAACCTGTAAGATGGGTGTCGACCGCATGGCGGTGGTCGATCCGTCACTGCGCGTTCATGGTATGGACGGTCTACGGGTAATCGACGCCTCGGTGATGCCAGAAATCGTTAGTGGCAACACGAACGCGCCAACCATTATGATCGCGGAAAAGGGCGCCGCGCTGCTCGCCGAGCGTTGGAGCCGGACTGCGGGTGGGACGAGGGTTGCAGTTGCCCCGTTTCAAACCCTTTCGCGAAGCTCTACAGGGTTTGCTTGAAGTACGGGTTCCTTGGCAGACCATCTGGCGAGTGAGAGCCCGTCGGATCAGTGTTCCGCGCATCAAAGCAATGCACTGCTAGTTACTGCAGTAAACGATTGAAACCATTGAAATTTTCGCTCCGTAAGTGGGTGGTCGGGGGTTCAAATCCATCCGCCGGCACCAGTTGCTTCTTTTTGTCCAGCCCGGACACAGAGGTTACAGATCGCATTCCCGAACACGTTGCGCCCAGAACATGGGCGACAACCTCGCGCCGCACGGATTGTCGATGCGGAGCAAGCATCCCTCTCCAGGTGCATGAAGGTCTGCAGCCTGACTCCATGACGGTTCCGACTCATTCGGATTTGGCTTCAGGCGACCTGATTTTGCGAGCCACATGCCGTCATCGACTGACTGATGCTGAGCGCTAACTCCCATTGCATGGTTGCAGGCGACCGGCGTTGACCAGGTCGCGGTCATGCGTCGTTTTTGCAGGGCTATGGAAGTTCGTGGCTGGACCGGGCACTCTCTCTTGGCTCACAGGGAGGTGTCCAATGCTGAAGACCAGCAATCCGAAAACGATCGCGCCGCCGGTCGCCATGTACAGCCACAGTGTTGAGGTGCCACCCAACGCGCGATGGCTTTACACCGCGGGTCAGGTCGGTGTCCGACCTGACGGAACCTTGCCGGAAGGCTTCGAAGCGCAACACGATCAGATTTGGCAGAACACCCTGGCCATTCTCGCCGATGCCGGGATGGGGCCGGAGAACATCGTCCGCCTCAACGTCTATTCGACCGACCCCGAAGGACTTAAATTCCTCAAGGTGCATCGCGAGAAATATCTGAAGCCTCACCATATCCCGGCGTCGACATGGGTCGTTGTCAGCCATCTCGCCAATCCAGCCTGGGTGGTCGAGATGGAAACGGTCGCCGCCAAGGTTTAGTTGGGCATTGTGAAATGCGAAGCGCTACTCGCAGTGAAATCGCGGCAAAGGCATTGCCAAGCCGAAGGTGAGTAGACAATCTGCTGCTGCGCCCGTTGAACGTTCGGGCCGAATGAACCGTCAGCGCTATTGGAGCTTCCGGAATGACCGTTCGCGGGCCAGCCTTTCAGGTTTCTCCCACCAACCCTTCAATCGGGGACATTCAGACCAATCCCTCTCGCAAGAAGGATATGCCCTACGCGCCAGCGATTCGCATCGAGTCGCCCGGTGATCTGCTCTTTATTTCCGGCGCGACTCCATCGCCGCTCTACCACAAGCATCCGCACGAACTGCATGAGCACAACCACCCGGTCAGCATCAAGGATCAGACCCGGCTGGCGATGGAAAACGTCAAGGGTATTCTGGACCATCAGGGGCTGACCTGGACCGATGTGGTCAAGGTCACGAAATACCTGACCGACATGCGCGACATGGATGGGATGGTCGAGGTCCTGGCCGAATATTTCGGCGACTGGACTCCAGCCAGCACCACGGTCTGCGTCAACCAGCTGTCTACTCCGGGTGCTCGCGTCGAGCTCGACATGATCGCGGTCTTTCCCAAGTGACAGCAGAGACGTCGCTGCGGCATTGTGCGATCTTGTTCTTAATCAGCGATACAACAGCCACAGGCTCAAATCCGGGACCAACATCACCAGCAGCGTGACCAGCGTCATCATGATGACGAACGGTAACGCGCCTGCGAAGATGGTGTTGAGAGGGACAAAATCCTTCGGCAGCACACCCTTCACGACATAGACCGACAATCCGAACGGCGGCGTAAGCAGGCCGATTTCCACGGCGATCGTAGTCACGATACCGAACCAGATCTTGTTGCCGTCCAGCGCGTCCAGAACCGGCAGCATGATCGGGAGCACGATCAGCAGGATCGACACCGAGTCGATGATCATGCCGAGCAGGAACACCACGACGACATGCACCACGAGGAAGGCCGTCATGTCGAGGCCCGCACCGGTCACCCAGTCGGCGAATTTGCTCGGGATGCCGGTGAGAGCCACCTGCCGAGTATAGAGGTTGGCGGCGACGATCAGAAACAGGATCACCGCCGAAATAAAGCCGGTTTCGAGAAGGATCGACTTGAAAATTTTCCAGTCGAGACGTCGGCGCACCAGCGCAATAACGAACGCGATGGCGGTGCCGATCGCTGCCGCCTCGGTTGGTGTGAAAATGCCGCCATAGATGCCGCCGATCACCGCAACCACCAGCAGGGCGATCGGCGCGAGCTTCGCCAGTATTTCGACAAAGCCGATAACCGGCAAGTCCGCGGCAGGACGCGGCGCGCCAACGAAGCGCGGCATGAACACCGCCATCAGATAGATGCCGATGCAGAACGCGATCGCCAGAATGATGCCGGGGACGATCGCCGCAATGAACAGGCGGCCGACGGATTGTTCGGCAACGAGCCCGTAGATAATCAGCAGAAGGCTCGGCGGAATTAGCATGCCAAGCACCGAGGAGCCGGCAACGCAGCCGACAGAGAATTTCTTTGTATAGCCGTGATCGACCATCGCCGGTACGGCAATGCGGCTGAACACGGCGGCGGAGGCAACCGAAGAGCCTACGATGGAGGCGAAGATCGCGTTGGCGAACACGGTGGCCATGCCGAGGCCGCCGCGCAGGCGGCGCAGTAGCGCGGCCGCGACCTGGAAAGCATCCTGGCCGACATCGGCCTTTTCCAGGATCACGCCCATCATGATGAAAAGCGGGATGACGCCGAACTCGTAAGAGCCGACCGCGCTCGAGGCTGCAAGTCCGAGCGTGTTGAGCGCGTAAAATTCTCCGCCGCGCGCGATCCAGATACCGAGATAGGAGATGCCCATCAGCGCAATTGGAATTGGCATGCCGAGCAGGACAAGAACCAGCATCGCACACAAACAGTAAATGCCGACATTGATCGGCCGCGGATCGGTACTGAACATGAAGGCCAGAAAACCCACGACGGCGGCGAGGAAAACGAGGCCGGCCAACAGACTCGCGGCATCGGTCGGCTTGTCCGGATCGCGGCGGATCAGGAGGGTCAATTCCTGCACAGACAGTTTGACGAACTGGACCAGCGAGAAGCTGCACCCCACGATCAACGCAAGCTTGAAAGGCCACAGCGGAATTTTATAGGCGCCGGGCGTTCCGGCGAATTCGTCCGAATTCCAGGCTTTCACGAAATCCGGCCAGGCCCATTGAAGGATCTTGCAGAACAGAAACAGCCCGACCAGCATGTAGACCAGGTTGAAGATCGCCGCCGCGCGCGGCGCGTGTTTCTCCAGCGGTTCGATGATCATTTCCGCGCGCAACAATCGCCGGTGTGCGATGGCGCCCGGCAATTGAAGAAATACGAAGCCGGCCACCGACAGGGCGACGAACTCGACCACGCCCGAAATCGGCGCGTTGAAGAACGTGCGCATCGCCACATCGAGGCAAATCAACGCCATGATGGCGAAGATCCAGATCGAGCTGACGACCGAAAGCAGGGAATTGAAGCCTGCGTCGACGCGGCCGATGAGGCTTTCGGCCCGGGTTTCTTTGACCGGAATATCCATGTTCAAGCGCCGTTTGTAATCAAACGGGCGCCAGCATCAGCCGGCGCCCGGATAGCGTCGTGAAGGTCCGGCGAGGCCCTCGCGGGATCGCCGTTCGGTGTCAGAGACCCGCGTCCCAGTCGCGGAGCGGCTTGGCGCCAGCCTTGCGCAGCGCGTCCATGTATTCCTTCATGATCTGACGGGCGGGCACACCCTTCTTCTCATTGTCCTCGACCCAGGCCTTCGCGAGGTTCGGCATGGCATCCGCCCAGCGCTTGCGCTCGTCATCCGGCAGCGTCGAGATCTTCGCCCCTTCTTTCTGGATGCGTGCCATGCCGGCCTGCTCGCGCTCCTTGACGATGCGAACATTTTCCATCGCGTATTCGAGCGCAATCGGCTTCAACACATCGCGGACCTCGGCGGGAAGACTTTCCCACTTCTGCTTGTTGACGGCGAAGCCTCCGAACGCCACCGCCCCGAGATTGACGATGGTCACGTACGGCGCCACCTCATGGAGCTTGATCGGAATGGCGCCCGATGGAATCAGAATGACGCCGTCGCCGACGCCGGTCTGCAGCGCATTGTAGAAGGTCGGAATTCCGGCATTGACGAACGTGGCGCCGAGACCTTCAGCCCAAGCGCCAACCGCGCCGGCTGCGAGCAGTTTTTTGCCCTTCAGATCGGCAAGCGTCTTGACCGGGAATTTGGTGAACAGCTGATAGCTGTCGGACGTCGTGGTCGAGAAGAACACGGCGTTGTTGGATTCCCATTCCTTGATGAAGGCCGGATTTTTGGTCGACAATTCATCCATCACCTTGACGATGATGTCAGGATTGTCGTTGGCGAAGGGTGTGACGAAACCGATATTGTGGAGCGGCATCTTGGCCGGCTCCCACAGCGTACCCACCCATGCGAAATCGGTGATGCCTTGCTCGACGGCCTCGATGGTGTTCTCGAAATTGAACAGCACGCCGCCATAGGCTTCGTTCCATTCTATGCGGTATTTCGATCCCTTGGCTTCGAGCGCCTTGTTGGCCTTCGCGACCACCGTATTCTTCATCGACAGAACCCACGGGATCACCGGCGGGTGGCTCGATCCAATTGTAAGCCGGATTGTCTCGGTCTGCGCGCTCGCGGCCGAGGTCCAGGCGAGCGCGGCTGCCGCGAACACCAATGCTTTCAGCGTCATGTCTTTCTTCCCCATCTCGAGACGAACTTGAGTGCCGACCCTTGCACTCATTGAAGCATGGACTTCGTTCCTGAGCGAGCCCCGGAAAGCAAAATGCGACACTTGAGCCGGTTGTTGCGGGCAGGGCCGCGTCGCGAGGTCGCGGATAAGCGGGCATTCCAATTGCCACATCATGAAAATTTGCGGATGGGCAATTTGCGAGCTCAATGCGATCTGTGCGTGCGATTTCTGGCTGCGATACTTTGCGGCGAGGCTTGGCATCGAGACTTGGCATCGAGGCTTGGCATCGAGCGCCCAAGCGTGCTTCGATCCAACCGTCCCGACCGGACTGAATATTCAAGGTAGGTTGCGCAATGACCCCGCCGGCTTCGCAAAACGGTGTCCGCATTCTGACGCCGCCTGGCGCCATTGCGCCCACCGGCACGTGGAGTCTCGCTGCGCGCGCCGGGGATTTTCTGTTCGTCGCCGGCATGCGCGGTATCGATCCCGCGACCAACCGGCTGGTTGACGGAGACGAAGCGCGCATTCGTCAGGGCTTTCTCAACATGCAGGCGATCGCCGCGTCAGAGGGAGCTCATCTGCGCGATGCCGTGCGTCTGGTCGTTTATGTAACCGACATGCCGCTGAGACGTCCTCTGGTGAACAAGGTTCAAGAGGAGTTATGGGCCGGCGGTCCATACCCGCCTCGCACCATCCTGGAAGTCGCGAAACTGAATCAGGATGACATCTTCGAGGTGGAAGGGACATTCTATGTCCCGCGCGATAATGCGCCACGATAAGAGTTTGCGGCGCGGATCGTGATGACAGTCGCAACCGGTGCGAAACGAAGTCTCAGACTTCGAACTATCCGATATTCTCCGACGATAAGGCGGATAGATTTGCGGGCTGTCGATCGTTTGCGGCGTTCCTGCGTTGCAGTAGCAACTCACCAATAAACAATCAGGGCTGCCGACGTCCGGCTTGAATTAAGAATAAATCCAAACAAGAAAAATAGATTGCCGACTGCGCGCCACGACGTGTAGTGAGACCGAAAGCTATGCAGAGACATCTGCATATCGACGCTAGCAAGCCAGACAAGCCAGCCAAGCGGTTCCTTCATCGCAGGAGGCTTGGCTATGGCAATTACGATTACCGCTGGCATCAACGGCATTAATGTAGCGGCCTATCTGGCTCAGTTCGACGCGAGCTTCGCGCGCTCGGGGTTTGGCTGGTTCGACGGTAACCCGAGCTCCATGTCGGGCTCGCAATTTGCAACCACCGAAGCTCCGAACCTTCTCGGCGATCCGACCAAGCAAGCGGTGGTCTTCGACTCCACCGGCGGCTTTTCCTATTCGATGGCGACACATGACGTCAGCGGTTCCGTCAGCGCGATCACGTTTGGCTATGGTCTGACCTACGGTTCCGGATCGTTTCAGTTATCGCAGATGGACATGCGGATTTCCGGGATAACGTCCGGCAACTCCGCCCAGGATCTTCTCTGGGACGCGATGAACGGAAACATTGGTACCCTCAGTAGTCTGCTGAACAGTAACGAGATCAATTTCATAGGGGGCAGCGGTAACGATACGTTCTCCGGGTTTGCCCAGGATGACGTCATCGACGGCGGCGACGGCAACGACACGCTTGGCGGCGGAGGCGGAAACGACACGCTGACCGGGGGTACCGGCAACGACACCTTCATCTATGACGCGCAAGGTGCGGACACCGTCACCGACTTTGAAGCTGGTGGCGATGTGATCCGAATCACCTCGAGCTACGCGAGCTTTTCGCAGGTCCTGGCCAATTCCTCGGTGGTTGGCGGCGACACGGTGATCAACTTCGGTGGCGGCAATTCGCTGACGCTGACCGGCTTCAACGGATCGCTGAGTGAAAGCTACTTTGAGTTTGACGCCGTTGTGCCCCCGGATCCCGGTCCGGAAGTGTCGGTGTCAGGCAACGGATTCAACATCGCCGACGGCGATTCCGATCCGGGAATAGCGGACGGCACCTCATTCGGCGCCGCAGTCACCGGAGATGTGGTCATTCACACCTTCACCGTGACCAACAGCGGCGACGACGCGCTCTCGACCTCCAAGCTCAAGTTGCCGAAAGGCTTCTCGCTGGTGGGGCAGACACTGCCGGCGAGCATCGCTCCGGGGGGCTCCGCGACGTTCCAGGTGCAACTCGACACCAGAAAGGTAGGCATTTTCGGCGGGGATATCAGCTTCAAGACCAACGATGCGGACGAAGGAGTCTTCAACTTCAGGGTTTCCGGCTCTGTCGTCGAGCCGAAGATCAACGTGCTGGGCAACGGCGTCAGCATCAAGGACAATTCCAACAAGGCGTCCATCGCCAACCACACCCAATTCGATGCCGGTGTCGGCTTCGAGGATGCGCCGCCGGTCCGCACCTTCACGGTCAGCAATGCCGCAGGCGCGGCCCCGCTGACCATCAGCAACGCCACGTTGAGCGGCTCGGGCTTCACGCTCCTGACCAATCTGACCGGAGTGGTGCTGCAGGGCGGCGAGTCCATCTCGTTCGATGTCGAGATGGACACCACGATCGCCGGCACGCGCTCGGCGAAGATCATCATCAACAACAATTCCGGAAAGCTTTCGGAATATGACTTTGTCGTCACCGGAACGGTCGGTCCGCGCAATGTCGTCGGTAGTGACGGGGTCAACGATGTCTTTGACGCAACCGCGAATGCGGAGAACTTCGACGGCAAGTCAGGCATCGATACGGTGAGTTACGCCAATGCTACAGCCGGTGTCGTCGCAAGCCTCATTAGTCCCAAGAAGAATGCCGGCTTTGCGGCCGGCGACGGCTACACCTCGATCGAGAACCTGGTTGGCTCGGATCACGACGACACGCTGACGGGGAGTGCCGAGAACAACATTCTCGAAGGCGGCAAGGGCGCCGACAAGCTCGACGGCGGCAAGGGTATCAACACGGCCAGCTACGCCAATGCCGAAACCGGTGTGACAGCCGACCTGATGAGCGCCAAGACCAGCAACACCGGGGAGGCCGCCGGCGATACCTACAAGAATATCCAGAACCTCCTCGGTTCTGCATTCGACGATACCTTGGCGGGTGACAAGAAGGACAATGCACTCGACGGTGGCGCCGGCAGCGACAGGCTGATCGGAAATGGCGGCTGCGATACGCTGACTGGCGGGCACGGTGCCGACACCTTCGTTTTCCTCAACGTGAAGGACGGCGGCAAGACCGGCGACGTCATCACCGATTTCGTGTCGGGAGAGGATCTGATCGGCATTTCCAAGAGCGGGTTCAAGCTCTTCGCCGGTCTCGATCTCAACGGCTTCGTCACCGACGACTACTTCGTCAGTAATGTAAGTGGCGTGACCGCCACCGCGACCGATCACGGCCAATTCGTGTTCGACGAGAGCACCAGCAAATTGTGGTGGGATGCGGACGGTGCCGGCAAGAAGCCGGCGGTGCTGCTGGCCACCTTCACGAACGGGGCCCATGTGCTGGCCACAGATTTTGACTTGCAGTGAGCGTCAGTTTCCGCAGCCAGTGTGTGATCTTTGAAAGAGGGGCGCAGGCGGGCGGGATGCTCGCCGCGACCGCTGGCGTTTCTGGCGCAGACCCGTCCTGCGCAACTTTCGTATTGCGATCGCAGCGTCTCGCGTGTAACTCACTCAAGTCATTGATTTTACTACTTAAAATCGGTCTAAACTGATGCGCTTTTTGGAGGCGCTCAAAACTGTGCCGCAAAGGCTCGAGTGATGGCGGACCACGATAACGCGAAGATGACCCCGCTGAGCCCCGCGTCGTCGTCGGTCGCGCGCACGCTGACGCTGGCCGGCAATCAACTCGACAGCCGTGACCTCTTCGCTTCGGTGCGCGAAATCGTCATTGCGCATGGTGCCGATCGTTACCGTCTTCGCCTCACCTCGCAGAACAAACTCATCCTGACAAAGTAAACGGCTCGACTATGTTTCTGCGCCGACTTGCAAGCCTTCCGCTGTTCGCCGCGATGCTGATGCCGATGCCGGCGATGGCTCAGGCCGTCGCTGTGACGGATGCGGGCGGTCGCGAAGTCGTGGTCGGGCACAGCGCGCGCATTGTGTCGGTCGGTGGTTCGATCACCGAAATCCTCTATGAACTGGGTGCCGACAAGCGGATCGTCGCGGTCGACTCGACCAGCCAGTTTCCGCCACGTGCGCTGACCGAGAAAAAGAATGTCGGGTATATGCGCGCCTTGTCCCCGGAGGGGGTGCTGGGCGTTGCGCCGACGCTGATCCTGGCGCTGCATGGCGCCGGCCCTCCACAGACGCTGTCCGTACTCGACTCGGCCGGCGTTCCGATGGTGATGGTTGGGGATGAGTATTCCGGCGATGGCATTCTTCGCAAGATCGAGCTGATCGCGAAGACGATGCATCTTGAAGAGCGCGGTCAATGCCTCGCGAACCGCGTCCGTCGCGACCTCAAGTCGCTGGAGCAATGGCGCACCGGCATCGACCGGCCTCTGCGCGTGGTCTTCGTCATGTCCTTCGTCAACGGTCGCGCAATGGTGGCCGGCCGGAAGACTGCGGCCGATGGCATCATTCGCATGGCGGGCGCAACGAATGCCGCGGACCAGTTCGAGGGCTACAAGCAGCTCGAGGACGAAGCCGTGGTCGCGGCTCAGCCCGATGCGGTGCTGGTCATGGTGCGTGGCGGCGCTGACCCGCTGACCGCGAAGGAGGTCTTCGCGCACCCGGGTTTTGCGCTGACGCCGGCCGCCTCGCGCAAAGCGTTCGTCGCGATGGACGGTCTTTATCTCCTCGGCTTCGGTCCGCGCACGGCGTCGGCGGCGCGTGATCTGGCGCAAAAGCTCTATCCCGACCTGCAGCCGCCGCAGACCTTGGGCGCGGCTCCGCCAGCTGCGCCTGCCGCCTGCGACCAATGAGCATCGCGGACGTATCGCATCGCGGCCTCGGGCGATTGCGGCATTCGCCCGCAGCGCGGCGGACCTTTGTGATTGCGCTGGCCATATCCCTGCTTGTCGTGGCCGCGCTTGCGGCCACCATCGGCGCTGCGGGCATTCCGCTGCAGCGCCTGCCGGCGGCGCTCGGATGGTTCGCGGTTGACGGAGATCCAGCGCTACTGGCGCGCGACCGGCTGGTGCTGTGGACCATCCGTCTGCCGCGTATCGCGATGGCGGCGATCATCGGCGCCTTGCTGGCCGCCGCTGGCGCCATCATGCAGGGCTTGTTTCGGAATCCGCTGGCCGATCCAGCGCTGGTCGGAGTTGCCGGTGGCGGCGCGCTGGCCGCCGCCGTCGTGATTGTGATCGGGGATCGGCTGCTTGCCGCGAGCGGCATGCATCTGTCGATCTGGCTGCTGCCGGCAGCCGCGTTCGCAGGCTCGCTACTGGCGACAATGTTGCTCTATCGCATCGCCACGCGAGAGAACCGAACCTCCATCGCCGTGTTCCTGCTCGGCGGGTTGGCGATCGCATCGCTGTCGAATGCCGGGATTGGCATGCTGGTGTTTACCGCCGACGACCGCCAGCTCCGCGATATGACCTTCTGGATGCTGGGTTCGATCAGCGGCGCCACCTGGACCAAGGTGTCGATCCTTGCTCCGTTCGTCTTCGCGATGCTGGCGCTGGTGCCGAGCATCGGGCGCGGTCTCGACCTGCTCGTGCTGGGTGAAAGCGAAGCGTTTCACATGGGGGTCGAAGTCGAACGGCTGAAGCGCCGTGCCATCCTGCTGGTTTCGGCGATGACCGGCGCTGCGGTGTCGTTCGCCGGTATCATAGGATTCGTTGGAATCGTCGTTCCGCACTTGCTTCGCCTAGTCATCGGCCCCGGCCATCGGCTGCTGCTGCCAGCGTCCGCGGTGCTTGGTGCGATTCTCCTGCTTGGAGCCGATACGCTGGCCCGCACGCTGGCTGCACCCGCCGAGGTGCCGATCGGAATCCTGACCGCGATCATCGGTGCGCCGGTCTTTCTGTCAATCCTGCTGCGGCAGCGCGGGCTGATCGGCCTATGAACGCGCTCGTCGAAGCCAGCGAGATCGCGGTGCGATTGCCAGGCAAGGCGCTGATCGAAAGCGTATCGCTGCGGATCGCGCCGGGCTCAGCCGTTGCCATGATCGGACCGAATGGTGCCGGCAAATCGACGCTGCTTCGGGTCATCTCCGGCGACCGCGCGCCGAGTTCCGGTGTCATCAGGCTCATGGGACGCGCTCCTGCGGATTACAGCCCCCGTGAGCTGGCCCTGCGCCGTGCGGTGCTGGCCCAGACGGTCAGCGTTGCCTTTCCGTTTTCGGTGATCGAGGTCGTCCGCATGGGGGCAGGCGAGCGCACCGGCCCGGCGGTCGAAGCGATGGTCGAGCAGGCGCTGTCCGAGGTCGATCTGCTCGGCATGCGCGACCGTATCGTCAACACTCTATCGGGGGGCGAACAGCAACGAACGCATTTCGCGCGGGTGATGGTCCAGCTGGCTTGCGGCGAGGCGAAAAATGGGCCGGGCCTACTGTTGCTCGACGAACCGACGTCAAGCCTCGATCTTCGCCATCAGCTCGATCTGCTGGCGTCCGCGCGGCGCTGCGTAGCGCGCGGGGTTGCGGTGGTTGCCGTGATGCACGATCTCAATCTGGCGGCTATGTTTGCCGATCGCATTCTGATCATGAAAAGCGGTCGCGTCGTGCGTGATGGCCCGCCAGGCCAGGCGATCACCGAGAGCAATGTGTCCGATGTATTTGGAGTCACGTCCGCAGTCGGTGTACTTCCACCCGCCTCGGTTCCATTTTCACTGCCGCATTCTGCCCGACCGACGGTGCCGGTATAGGGTAGACCGACCTCGCATTGCCTAATCGTATCGAAGGAGACATGAAGTGACCAAGCCATTGAATGCGGATTCGCTGCAGGCGAATGCCAGCGGTGACTTGTCCGGCCGCGCGAAGCGTCTCAAGGAGGCAACGCATTCGACCCATGACCGGCTGGACAAGTCGATCATGATGCACAAGCCGTTCGAGAGCCGCGCGCGCTATAGCCTCTTCGTCAAGGTGCAGCATCAGTTTCACCGCGAAATCGACGCGCTGTATGCAAACCCGGAGCTTGACAAACTGTTGCCCGACCTCGCCGGTCGCAGACGGTTCGATCTGATCGAGCAGGATCTTGCCGATCTCGGGGCAAGCGTTTCCGCCTCGAGTGCGCCGCCCGTTTTCGAAAGCGGTGCCGATGGCGATCTGCCAACTGCGCTCGGATGGCTATACGTCGCCGAAGGGTCCAATCTCGGCGCGGCCTTTCTTCTCAAGGAGGCGAAGAAGCTCGGTCTCTCCGAAACCTTCGGCGCGCGCCATCTCGCGGCGTCACCGGAGGGCCGCGGGCTGCATTGGAAAACCTTCACGGCTGCGCTCGATGGTGTCAGGCTGACCGGCCCGGAAGAAGAGCGCGTCGTTGCCGGTGCGCGTGCCGCCTTCACGCGCGTCCAGGGACTGGTCGACGAAATTTTCGTCGGCTGATGGAAACGCCAAGCGTTGTGGGTGCAGTTGTTTCTCTTTTCAGACTGGATCAATTCCAATCTTATCCCGAGCGATTGACATCAAACCCGTCGACGATGCAAGCAACTAAGGCGACGTGAATTCACGTCGCAAGCCAGCCAGCCCCCGCGAGCCAGCTAATCATCTCAAAGCATGGAATGTGGCTGCATGCGTTGCGCCATGCGTGCATCGGATCGCTGTGTCCGGTGCGGCAGCGCGACGCCGCTGGGGCATAACGGTTCTCATGGCGTGTCGTAGCAAGGGCCGATCGGGGATACTGCGAAGGGTCGCAATAGGGGCGCTTGGCGCCACAGCTCTGTGCGCCTATGCGACCCAATCTGCCGCGCAGGTCACTCTCGACCCGATCGATGTTGCCGCCGGTAAGCCCCGCAAGAAGCGAGGGGCGCAAGTCCCGCCCGTTGCCCCCGCAAGCACCGGCAATCAGGATGGCGGAGCGCAAAGCACGCCGAATGCCGCCCCTGCCGGCAGCAGTGAGCCCAAGGGTTTTCAGGGAACGCCCGACTGGGTCTACAACACGCCGGCATCCGTAAGCGTCATCAGCCGCGAGACACTCGAACAACGCACACCCCGCAACACCAGCGACCTGTTCCAGGACATGTCCGGGGTGTTCACGCCAACCGACCGGCAAAATCCCGGCATGACAGTGAACATTCGCGGACTGCAGGAGCAGGGCCGCGTCAACGTGTCGATCGATGGCGCGCGCCAGAATTTTCAGCAGGCGGGCCATAATGCCGTCGGCTTCGTCTATGCTGATCCGGAGTTGATCGGCGGCGTCGTTGTCGAGAAGGGGCCGATCTCGACTGTCGGCGGCGCCGGCGTGATCGGCGGCGTCGTCTCCATGCGCACGCTCGAGGCCGACGATATCCTTTTGCCGGGCAAGGATTACGGCATCCGCTCGCGGGCCACGACCGGCACCAATGCGTTTCGGTATACGACCAGTCATGCGGTTGCGGCCCGCGGCGACGATGTCGAGATGGTCACGGCGGTGTCGCGCAAGGAAACCGGCGCCTATCTGCCCGGCCAGAATGGCGTGCTCGAATTTGTCGGGCCGGGCGATCCGGTGACGTTTACCAACCAGAATAACTGGTCGGGCCTCACCAAGCTGACGCTGCGCCCCACGCCGGACCAGACGGTGAAATTCGGCTACGTCGCGCTGCAGAATTCGTTTTCGACCGGCCAGGGACAGTACATCGACACCAATCGCCTGGTGACGCAGACTGCGACCGCGGATTATTCCTGGAAGCCCAACCAATGGATCGATTTCAACGCCAAGGCGTGGTGGTCATCGACCGATAATCATCAGTTCCGGCCTCCGCGGACCACCTACGGCTATTTCGACCTGCAATACGGACTGAATTCATTCGGCGGCAGCGCGTCGAATACGTCGCGCTTCGATATTCCGCTGTTCAACGTCGAATGGATCAACGGCGTCGAGTATTTCAAAGACCAGACCAAAACCGGAGTCCTGACGGACCAGACCAACCCGTCCGACTCCGAGTGGTTTTCCGGCCCGACCCCGTCGGGCGCGCGCGACATCGCCAGCGCCTTCAGCCAGATCAAACTGAAACAGGGCGAATGGCTCGAACTGATCGCGGGCGGGCGTTACGACCTCTATTCGCTGAATGGCTCCGGCAATTTCATCAACGCCTGTGGTCCTTTCGCAGTCCAGTGCACACAGCCCTTCTCCGTCGACAAGTCGGAGGGCCGGTTCTCGCCGGCCTTCACCGTGGCGGTGACGCCGTTCAAGGGGCTGCAGTTCTACGGGAAATACGCCGAAGGCTTTCGGCCGCCGCAGATCATGGAGACCCTGCAATACGGCCAGCATATCGGCAACGGCGTGCTGTTCGGCCCCAATCCGAACCTCTTGCCCGAGACGTCGAAGACCTTCGAGGCGGGTGCCAATTTCAAATACGACAACGTCTTCTTCCAGGGCGATGGCTTCCGCGCCAAGGCTGCGATTTTCGAGACCAAGGTCGACAATTTCATCGCCAATGGCGTCGGCCGCTATCCGCAGGCCGGCAGCGGCGGCGATAGCGTCCAGACGGCCTATGTGTTCGTCAACCTGCTCGGCCCGACCACAACAATGAAGGGCTTCGAGTTGGAGGCGTCATACGACGCCGGCAAGGCCTATATCGGCGGCAGCTATACCAGCCTGAAGGCAACCTATGACGGTGTCTTCGACCCGTTCTTCGCCGGCCCGCCGGATGGAGATGCCTATCTGCCGCTGTTGCCCAAATGGGAACGCGACTACTTTTTCATTTTCGTGCCACCGAAGGAAAAGTACACCCTGGACGGAGGCCTGCGCTTCTTCGATCGCAAGCTCACGGTTGGCGGCCGCATGACCTACGTCGCCCCGACGGTTCCGATTGCGACGGCGGAGCTTCTGCAGACCTACGAGCAGAGCAGCTATCACCTCTATGGCCTCTACATGTCGCTTGCGCTCAACGAAAATCTGACCGCGCGCATCAACGTCGATAACCTGATGGACAAGGCCTATGTCGATGCCATGGGCATGCCGACCTATCCGGCGCCCGGACGTACGATAACCTTTTCGATGCAGGGCAAGTTCTGAGACCAGATTTCCCATCACAGTATTGGATCGTTCCAAAGAGTGGCTGGCTTATCTGTTTTCTAAATTTGAAGCGTGCTTTCTGTGATGACACGCTCGATTTTGTGATGCAGTAATTGGCGCATCAAGCGCCAGCAAGCCCTCCCAGCCAGCCACGCTAGCAATGTTTACGGGGAGTTTTGGCGTGCTCACATATCCGTCGCAAGCAAGAATGCAGGCTGCCTCCGATGCGTGAGGCGGCGGCATCGACGTTACGGCTGGTCTCGCGAACGTCCTCGCGATCGAAATAGGGCTAGAGCCTCCAGCATACCCACCGGCATTCCGGACACCTGCACGCCAACGCATTGCGCCACCTCGGTCTCAAAACGAGCGGGCTCAGAGCGGTCGCAGCGTGCGCCATGAATCAAGGAACGAGAATATGGCAACTCTGATCACCATCGATGCATCGACCGCAACGTCGGCGATGAATTTCGAGGAATTCATTCGCGGCGGATTCATCGCCGATGCCGCCAGCGGCGGCCTGCCGGTCTTCGACAATTCATCGCAGTTCTCCGGCACCGAGATGATGATAAGCTATGGCTCGGACCCGTCGTCGAAATACGTTCTCGCGCAGGGCTCCCTGGAATATTTTTTCGATACCCACACGGTATGGGGAGATATCGGCAGCATCGAATTCGGCGTCAGGGGCTCGGGCACCTACGACATCAACGGGTTCTTCATCGGCGGCGCCGTCGAACTGAAGATCACCGGCCTTGTCGACTTCGCCAACGCGGTTTCCCCTGAATTCGAAGTCGAGGCGACCGGCGAAGTGCATAACTTTGCGATCGCCTACATGTATGGTTCCGCTGCCAGCGAGGAGCGGCTCGATCTGTTCGGCGAGCAACTCGACCAGTACGCGCAATATTTCATTGGCTCGGCGTTCAACGACGTGTTCACCGGCACGGACTTCGAGGACGTCGTCGAGGGCGGCGATGGCGACGACACGCTGACGGGTGGAAGCGGCAACGACACTATTGACGGCGGCGAAGGCAGGGACACCGCGGTCTATGGCGGCAACCGGGACGACTACTCGATCGTCAACAATGGTGACGGCACCTGGACGGTGACCGACAACCGCACCGGCGACGACAACGATGGCGAAGACACTCTCACCTCGGTCGAGGTCGTAAAATTCGCCGATACGTCGGTGTATCTCATGACCGAGGGAGACGACGTATTCTCCGGCGATTCGCTGGGGCTACGGTTTGCCGGGATTGAAGTGCACGGTGGCGCTGGTGACGACTATATCGTCACCAGTAATTCTGCTGCGCAACCCGACAAGATCCATGCAGGCGCCGGCAACGACCTGATCTTCACCGGCGGCGGCAACGATTACGTTGACGCCGGCGATGGCGACGACGTGATTCACGCGCGCGGCGGCAACGAAACCGTCATCGGTGGCGCCGGCGAAGACACCTTCGTTATCCGCTTCACCGATACCGGGACCACAACGATCATCGATGATGACGGCGTGCTGTGGCACGGCACGTTCCGGCCTGAAACTTATCCTGGCTCATGGAGCCCGGTACCCGGAGCGACCAGCGGTTATGGCATCGGTGGCGATGCGACCTATGTCGGCGCAGGCGTTTGGAATCTGGAAGTGCTCGACCAGAGCAGCAACGTCGTGAGCCTCACGCTCAGCATGGCGGGAGACGACCTCACCATTGTGCGCGAAGGCAGCCCACAGACGGTGGTGATCAAGGACTATGTCAACGGCACGTTCGGCATCACCCTCGAAAACACGCCACCTGTTGCTGCCGATGACAGCGCTGCGACGGTAAAGGATCTCCAGAAAGTCATCGACGTTCTCGCCAACGACGCCGATCTGGTCGGTACGCTGGACCCGACCACAATAACCATCGTCGATCAGCCCGCCAACGGGACTGTGACCGTCAACGTCACGACCGGCGCCATCACCTACAAGCCGAATACTGGCTATGTCGGACCGGACAGCTTCACTTACACGGTTCAGGATAGCGACGGCGTCACGTCCAATGCGGCGACCGTGACCCTCGATGTCGCGGCGGCTCATATCCTGACCGGCGGTGACGACGTGTTCTCGGGCGACTCGCTTGGCCTGCGCTTCGCCGGGATCGAGGTTCACGGCGGCGCCGGCGACGACTACATCGTCACCAGCAACAGCGCCGCGCATCCCGACACGATCTATGGCGGCGACGGCAACGACCTGATCTTCACCGGCGGCGGTAACGACTTTGCCGACGGTGGTGCCGGCGATGATGTGATTCACATGCGCGGCGGAAACAATACCGCGATCGGCGGAGCGGGCGACGACACTTTCGTCATCCGCTTCACCGATACCGGGACCACCACCATCCAGGACGACGACGGCGCGCTGTGGCACGGTACGTTCCGGCCGGAAAGCTATCCGGCCTCGTGGAGTCCGGTGCCTGGCCCCACCAGCGGCTACGGTATCAGCGGTGATGCGAAATACATCAGTCCGGGCGTCTGGAACCTGGCGGTGCTCGACCAGACCAGCACTGTGCAGAACCTCACGCTCACCCTGGTCGACGGCGACCTCGTGATCACGAACGGCAGCAATCCGCAGAACGTCGTGATCAAGGACTATGTCAACGGTACATTCGGCATCAACCTGCAGCCGTCGGGCCCGGAGGTTGAAGTCTCGGGCAACGGTGTCGATATCCTCGACGGTACTGTCATCCCGGATGGGACGGATGGCACCGCGTTCGGCACGCACGCAGTCGGTGCATATTTCGAGCGCACCTTTACGGTGACCAACAGCGGCACGCAGGACCTCAAGCTATCGGCGCTGAAACTTCCCAAGGGCTTCAAGATCGTCAAGACCGACAAGCTCGAATCGATCATCGCGCCCGGCGAGACTGGCTCCTTCACCGTGATGCTCGACACCAAGAAGGTGGGCGTCTACGGGGGCGTGATCAGCTTCAAGACCAACGATCCGAACGAATCGCTGTTCGACTTCGCGGTGTCCGGCTCTGTGGAGGTGATTCCGCCTGAGGAGCAGCTCGGCGATTCCAGCGACAATGTTTTCGTCGCCGAGACCCATCCGCAAGCATTTGTCGGCGGCGAGGGTAGCGATACGGTGAGCTACGCGGACAGCACCAGCGCAGTTGTCGTCGACCTCACCAAGCCGAAGAACAACGCGGGGTTTGCATCCGGCGACATCTATGACTCGATCGAGAATCTGACCGGGTCCGCCTACGACGACAAGCTTACCGGCGATACCGGGAACAATATCCTCGAAGGCGGCAAGGGCGCCGACAAGCTCAACGGCGGCAAGGGCATCGACGCCGCAAGCTATGCCAATGCCGAGACCGGCGTGACTGCCGATCTGTCGAGGTCGAAGAACAATACCGGTGAAGCTGCAGGCGATACCTACAAGAACATCCAGAACCTGATCGGCTCGGCTTTCGAAGACAGGCTGGTCGGCGACAACAAGGACAACGCAATCGATGGCGGCGACGGCAATGACGTCCTGATCGGCAATGGCGGTTCAGACACGCTGACCGGCGGGCTCGGATCCGACACCTTCGTGTTCGGCAGGACCAGCGATGGCGGCAAGAGCGGCGATGTCATCACCGATTTCGTGTCGGGCGAGGACCTGATCGGGATTTCAAAGAGCGGTTTCAAGATCTTTGCCGGTCTCGATCTCAACGACTTCACCGCGGATTACTTCGTCAGCAATGCAAGCGGAGTGGACGCGACCGCCACCGGCCACGGCCAGTTCGTGTTCGACGAATCGACCAGCCAGCTTTGGTGGGATGCCGACGGTGCGGGCAGGAAATCGGCCGTGCTGCTCGCCACCTTCGAGAACAATGCGCAGTTGCTGGCTACGGACTTCGACCTGCTTTGAGAAGCAGCTTCGGGAGCGGCGCGCCGTCGCTCGCGCGCGGACGTCATGGCTGCGGGCGGAACAATCTTCCGCCAGCAGACTCTGATGCAGCCAAAAGGTCTTTCCTGAGAGAGGCGACGCCCGCGGACGGCCGGCGTAGATGCTCGTTATGCGACCCCGCACGCGCAGCCTCTGGCGCTGCAAGGTAACGCGCTGTTTCCGGGTGTTCACAGTCGCAAAACCTGTGCTACATCGCCTCTCGTGCGGTCCCGTAGCTCAGCCGGATAGAGCAGCGGTTTCCTAAACCGAAGGTCGGAAGTTCGAGTCTTCCCGGGACCGCCATGAGGCGCTGACGCCTGGCACGGGGGCTCCGTCCATCGACCGGATATGCGTCCCTTATCCAGCTGGAACTAGACCGGGCAGGAACGCGTGTACGGCGGCTCGCAGCTGACCGGGCCGCGGCCTCAATTGTTCTTGAACCGGGGGAGCAATCGCAGCGCATTGTCCCGATCAACGGCCCGCAGTTCCTCTGGTTTGAAGAATGCGGTCAGGCCTTTGGTATGGTCGATCGCGGTGCGATAGGGAAAATCAGTCCCGTAGACGATCTGTGATATCGGAACCATTTTTGACAGGGCCGAAAGCGTCACCTCGTTCGGAACGGCTGCGGTGTCGTAGTAGAATCGGTTGATCTGCTTCTCGACGTCATCACGGGTAAACTTGCCCTTGTACGGCGGCGTCATCAGCGCCTGCACGGTAAACCGCTCATAGAATGCCGTCAGTGATCCGCCTCCATGCGAGAAGATCCAATTGATGTCTGGATATTTCTGCGCCACACCGCCGAAAATCAGCGTGAAAATCGTTCTCGTCGTATCGGTTCCGAATTCGATATAGGCATCTCCAACGCCACGAACGAGATTGACACAACAATTCGCTGCCGTTGGATGCGTGTAAACGGTCGCTTTACGACGGTTCAGCTCGGCCCAGACCGGATCGAATTCTGCATAACCAAGCCACTTGTCTCCGTAACTCGTCATGCAACCGACGCCGTCGACTTTCAGCGTATCGAAAGCGTACTCGATCTCCTTGAGGCTTGGATCGATGTGTGGCAGCGGTAGCATGGCAAACGTGCCGAAGCGGCCCGGATGTTGAGTTTCCAGCTTCTTGGCATATTCGTTGGATTCACGTGCCAGCCTCGCTGATTCCTCGGCAGAAAAGTCACTGACCTGCGGCGTAGTCGGGGAGGTGATGGCTGTTGCCACGCCACCCTTGTCCATATCGTCCAAGGTTTTCTGCACGGACCAGTTCGCAAGCGGAGGGTTGTCCTTCTTGATGCGCTTTACGGCATCAAGCCACGTCGGCGGCGAAATGTGGTGGTGGACATCGATGCGATGTGGTTTCGCCTCCTGCGCCCATGCGCTCACGTTGAAGGCGTGGGTTGCGACCCCCACAGCAGCTGCTGCAGCGCCGGCGGTGAGAAAGCTACGTCGGCTTGGATTCGGACCAGACGTATGAGGTAAGCCGCAACTGCAGCCGGAGAAAAATGAAGTCAACGGCGACAGTCTTGATTGCACGGCATCCTCCACAGCGCTGTTTTTTGTTAGCTTCCAAACTCTTTTGGAAAATTGCAAGCGCCTTACGTGCGGCACCGCAACAGGGTGGTGTGTGTGTACGGAACCGAGTACGAAACATCGTGCCCCGATAGCGGCGTCGCATGCGCGGAGTTCTCAGGATGACCACCAAGTCGAAGCCAGCTGGATCGAAGCTGGCGGCGCGATTGAAAGAGCCGCGTCTGATCTCGGCGCCCGGCGTGTTCGACATGATCTCGGCGCGCATTGCCGACGGGATGGGCTTCGACGCGCTCTATATGACCGGCTACGGGACCGTCGCGTCGCATCTTGGCCTGCCGGATGCGGGACTTGCGAGCTATACCGAAATGGTCGGGCGTGTGCGGCAGATCGCCGAGGGTACGGCTACGCCGCTGATCGCCGATGGCGACACCGGCTATGGCGGACTTTTGAATGTCGATTTCACTGTGCGTGGCTATGAGGCCGCCGGCGCCGCGGCGATCCAGATCGAGGACCAGGAATTTCCGAAAAAATGCGGTCATACGCCGGGTCGTCGCGTGGTGCCGCTCGCCGATGCGGCGCGGCGTATCAAGGTGGCGGCCGAAGCACGATCCTCGAAGGATTTCCTGATAATCGCGCGCACCGACGCCCGCACCTCGCTGGGGCTTGATGAGGCGTTGCGGCGCGGTGAGGCTTTCGTGAAGGCCGGGGCCGACATCCTGTTCATCGAATCGCCGGAAAGCGAAGCAGAGATGGAAACCATCGGCCGTAGCTTTGACGTGCCTCTGCTGGCCAATATGGTCGAAGGCGGACGAACCCCTATTCTGAGCCGCGCGGACCTCGAGCGGCTGGGCTTCAAGCTCGCGATTTTTCCGGTGGCGGGCTTTCTGGCGATGGCCGCCGCGCTGCAATCGGTCTATGGCGAAATTCGCGCGACCGGATCGACAAAGTCCTGGAGCGGCGAACTCTATCCTTTCGAGGCGTTCACGCGGCTGATGGGCTTCGAGCGGATCTGGGCGTTCGAGCGCGACCACGCGGAACCCTGACCCGGACAGGCGCGGTCGATCCTGGAACTTCGCCGTCGCCGCGTACAATGATGCAGGCGACGCTGCATCGCCGCGGCTCGCGCCGTAATCCCTCGATTTGGCCACTCTGTCGCCGTCATCACTCAGCAAGGGTTGATCCCACTGGCCCGGGCTCGGGGCCAGCCGACACATCCGGTGCAATGATATCGATGGCGCCATCGTCAGGTTTCCTCAGATCGGTCACGCGATCCGCCATGCTGCTGCTGGTTCTTGGCGCTGCCGCCTTCGGGGCAGCCGGCTGCTCGACTGCGCCCGGCGGTGGGTCGTCCGCTTTCGCGGCGACGGGCACCCAGCAGCCGGCCAGGACCGGGATTGCCGCCGATCCGACCCTGACCGTCGTGACCACCCGGAACGCGGTGAAGGGCGCCCGCTCCAAACCGTGGTTTGGTTCGCAGCGCGCCAACCAGCCCAGCAATGTCCGGGTGCACCTGTCGTCGCCCGCCGACGGCGCGTTTTCCGCGGTCGGTCTTGGCGACTGGAGCATCAAGTCTGTCGAAACGGTGCCCGTCGGCGAAAGCTTTGCTTCACGCCCTGGCCGTCGCGACGTGCTGGTCTATGTGCACGGATTCAATCAGTCGTTCGAGACTGCCGCGCTGGATGCCGCGCGGCTGTCGGACGGGCTCGCATTCCGCGGCGAGACGATGCTGTTTTCCTGGCCGTCCAAGAACAGCCTGATGGGCTACATGTACGACCGCGAAAGCGCGATGTGGTCGCGCGACGCGCTGGAGGGCATGCTCGACGAGCTGATTGTCGATCCGTCGGTCGGCACCGTCCACATCATCGCGCATTCCATGGGGACAATGGTTGCGGTCGAGGCGCTGCGCCAGCTTTACGACCGGCGCGCCGCCGCGATGACCAACCGCTTCGGGGCGATCGTGCTTGCATCGCCCGACATCGACATGGACAGCTTCACGTCATCGGTCGCGCGGCTGGGTTCGATGTCGCGAAAGATCACCGTTCTCACGGCCGCGAAGGATCGCGCGCTCGGAACCATGCGCGATATGGCGGGAGGCGTGACCCGTGTCGGCATCGCGGAGAAAGAGCGGCTCGAAGCGCTGGGCATCCGCGTCATCGACGCATCGGATTATGACAGCGGCGGCCTGAACCACGATCTGTTCATGACCAATGCGCAGGTCCGGCAGGCGATCGGGCGCTTCATCGCCGAGTCGGGCGCTCCGGCCATCAGCGGCGCCAGCACGATTCAGTAGCTGCCCGCGCTTGCTTGCCGCAAGCTCCTGAAGACAATACACATCCTGTCGTGCGGCTTGGGCGCCGGACCATTCGGCGTCCGCTGCGCCAGCCAGTTTTGTGACAGCCGAATCCCGCAGCCGGGTCTGGTCCGGTCCTGATCGGGATGCATGATCGCCGAGGGGGAGACCGCACCATGAGCAACGCGCCACAGGCACTCGAAAGCTATCTGTCCGGCGCGTGGCGGCGCGGCGAGGGCGTCGAGACCGAACTGGTCGATCCTGTTCGCGGTGATGTGCTTGCAACCGCAAGCGCCCGCGGCCTCGATCTGGCCGCTGCGCTCGACTATGCGCGCAAGCATGGCGGCCCGGCCCTGCGCGGGCTGTCTTTCGCCGAGCGCGCGAAGCTGATCGGAGCCGTCGCCGATGTGCTGATCGCAAACCGCGCCAAGTACGAGGGGATCGCGATCGCCAATTCCGGTAACACGAAGGTAGATGCCGCGATCGATATCGATGGCGGCATCGGCACCCTGAAGTATTATGCGCGGCTCGGCGCCGGGCTTGGCGGCGCCACCTTCCTGCTCGACGAGAAGCCGGTCCGGCTCGCCAAGGCCGAGAATTTTCAGGCCATCCACCTGTTGGCGCCGCGTCATGGTGTGGCGGTGCATATCAATGCTTTCAATTTCCCGAGCTGGGGCCTGTGGGAGAAGGCTGCGGTATCGCTGCTGGCAGGCGTTCCGGTGCTGGCAAAGCCGGCGTCGTCAACCGCCATGCTCACGCACGAGATGGTGCGCGACGTCATTGCAGCGAACGTGCTGCCCGAAGGCGCGCTCAGCCTCTTGTGCGGCAGTGCGGGCAATCTGCTCGACAGTGTTACGGCGGACGACGTGATCGCCTTCACCGGCTCGTCCGAAACCGCCGGGCGCATCCTGCGGCACCCGAATATTCTCGCCCGCGGCGTCCATGTGAATATCGAAGCCGACAGCGTCAATGCCGCGCTGCTCGCACCCGATGCAAGTAGCGCCGCCTTCGATGCCTTCATCAAGGAAGTCGGCCGCGAGATGACGGTGAAGGCCGGACAGAAATGCACCGCCATCCGCCGCGTGTTTGCACCCGCCGAGCGTGCGGATGCGGTGGCGGAAGCGCTGCTGGCGCGGCTGAAGAAAACCACGCTTGGCGATCCGCGCGACGAGGCCGTGCGCATGGGTCCGGTGGTGACGCGCGCGCAGCAAGCCGCTGCGTTCGATGGGATCGGCAAAATCGCAAAGGACGCAAAGGTGCTGACCGGCGGCGCGAGTGCGCCGTCGATCGATGGCATCGATCCGGCAAAGTCCGCCTTCGTGGCGCCGACGCTGATGCAGGTCGCGGATGGCGCCGGCGCCGATGTAGTGCATGACACCGAAGTGTTCGGCCCCGCTGCCACCATCATCCCTTACAAGACCGAAGCCGAAGCGTTTGCGCTGGTCGCGCGTGGCGGCGGTTCGCTGGTCGCGTCGGTCTATGGCGACGATCGTGCGTTCCTGGCGCGTGCCGTCGCCGAACTCGGTCCGTCGCACGGCCGCTTGCTGATGGTCGAGCCGTCCATCGCCGATGCGCATACCGGCCACGGCATCGTGATGCCGCAATGCCATCACGGCGGACCGGGCCGCGCCGGAAACGGCGAGGAACTCGGCGGATTGCACGGCCTGCGGCTCTATCATCAGCGGCTCGCGGTGCAAGGCTCGACCGATCTGCTGACCGAATTGCAGGCGAAGGCTTACGCGCTGCATTAGGTGACGAGACCGCGATCGAATCGATCCCCGCATTGCCGGGGACGTGTTGTTAAAGGCCAGATCGGCCCAACAAGAAACGGCAGACAAGAAGAAACGGCAACGGGACGGAGGGAGCGCCTGTGTCGAAGCCATTCCTGGAGCGTCGGTCGTATAATGCGGCCGCGGATTTCGTCGACGCCAATATCGTGCGTGGACATTCCGGCAAGTCCGCCTTCATCGACCCGCAGCGCTCCATCACCTATGGCGAGTTGCAGCAACAAACCTGCCGCTTCGCGTCGGGACTTCTTGCGCTCGGGCTGAAGGCGGAAGATCGCGTCGCCCTGCTGCTGCCCGACACCATCGATTTCCCGGTCGCATTCTGGGGCGCGGTTCGCGCCGGCATCGTGGCGATCCCGCTCAACACCTGGCTCAAGCCCGAACAATACGCGTTCATCCTTGCCGACAGCCGGGTCAGCGCCGTCATCGCGGATGCCACCCTTGTAGCAGTGCTGCGCGACGCCATCGCCGCCACGCCGTCGCTACGCCATGTGATCCTGGCGGGCGACAATGCAAAAGGCCAGCCCACGCTGGCCGGCCGCACGCCGGTGCCATTCGAAGCGGTCTGTCGCATGGGCCGCGACGACGTGTTCGCCGCGCCCACATTGTCCGATGAGGTTGCGTTCTGGCTCTACACCTCGGGCTCGACCGGCGAACCGAAGGGCGTCAAGCATGTCCATTCCAGCCTGCGTGCGACCGCATCGCTGATGGGGCAGGGCATTCTCGGCATCGGTCCGAACGATGTCGTGCTGTCGGCGGCGAAACTGTTCTTCGCCTATGGGCTCGGCAACGCGATGACGTTTCCGATGTCGGTCGGCGCCACCGCGATCCTGTGGCCCGAACGGCCGACGCCTGACGCGATTTTCGCGCTGATGCGGCAGCATCGGCCGACCATCTTCTATGCGGTGCCGTCGCTCTACACCGCATTGCTCGCCCATGACGCGATGAGCCGCGGCGCGGGCTCCGACCGCCTGCGTCTTTGCGTGTCGGCGGGCGAAGCGCTGCCGGCGCATATTGGCGAACGCTGGCGCGAGATAGTCGGCGTCGATGTGCTGGACGGCATCGGCTCGACTGAAATGCTGCAGACGTTTCTATCCAACCGGCTGGGCGATGTGCGCTACGGGTCCACTGGCAAGGCGGTGCCGGGCTACGATGTGAAGATCGTCGACGAGAACGGCGGCGAACTTCCGCCCGGCGAGATCGGCGAACTGATCGTGCGCGGGCCGTCGGCCGGCGAGGGCTACTGGAACCAGCGGCGCAAGAGTCGCCGCACCTTCGCCGGCGAATGGACCTTCACCGGCGACAAATATTATCGCGACGAGGACGGCTATTATTTTTACTGCGGCCGCACCGACGACATGTTCAAGGTGTCCGGCATGTGGGTGTCGCCCTTCGATGTCGAAGCAGCGCTGGTGTCGCACGAGGCCGTGCTCGAAGCCGCGGTGATCCCGAAAGAGGATTCCGACGGCTTGATCAAGCCGAAGGCGTTCGTGGTCCTCAAGAATGGCCATGCTGATGACGAGGCCGTCGTGCACGCGCTGAAGGAGCATGTAAAGACGCATGCCGGGACATGGAAATATCCGCGCTGGATCGAATTGCGCAGCGACCTGCCGCGTACCGCCACGGGCAAGGTGCAGCGCTACAAGCTGCGCGAGGAAGAAGAGTCGCGGGGGGAGGCAGAAGGATACGGCGCGCGCACGTGACCTACATTGGCCTGGTCACCAGCGGCACCTGCGCATCGCCGATGCGGATCATGTCGACTTCCACGCCGAAAATCTCCGCGATGCGTTGCGGATTGAGCGCCAGTTCCGGTCTGTCGTCGGCGACGATCCGGCCCTTTTCCAGCACCAGCACGCGGGTCGCGTAGCGTGAGGCCAGCGCCAGGTCGTGAATGACCGCGAGCACGGTACCGCCTGCGCGCGCGGCATGGCGCAGGACATCCATGACCACGAATTGATGGCGCGGGTCGAGCGACATGATCGGCTCGTCCGCGAGCAGGACTTTCGCCTGCGTCGCCAGCACGCGGGCAAGCGCCACCCGCGCGCGCTCACCACCGGACAAAGTGGTGACGATGCGGTCGGCAAAATCCTTTGTGCCGGTAATGTCGAGCGCATGTGCGACAGCTTCGCGGTCCTTGTCCGACACCGGCGAGAATGGATCGGCATGCGGATAGCGGCCGAGCGCTACAATCTCCCCCGCCGGCAGTGGCCAGGAGAACGAGTGACCCTGCGGCAGATAGGCGAGATGGCGAGCCTTTTCTCTCGCTTTCAAGGTGCTTGCCGCCTTGCCTTCGAATTCAATATCGCCGAACGCCGGGACGAGACCGGCCAGCGCCTTGAGCAGCGTGGTCTTGCCGGCGCCATTCGGCCCGACCAGTGCCACGAACTCGCCCGCGGCCAGCGTCACGCTGGCATTGTCGACGATGGTGCGGCCGCCGAGCCGGACCGAGATGTCTGTTGCCGAGAGCAGGGGCGCGGTCATGACGGCTCTCCCTCGAGCCAGCGCCGCTCGCTGAAGATCATATAAAGAAAGAACGGCACCCCGATCAGGGCCGTCACGACGCCGACCTTCAGCTCGATCGCAGACGGCACGATCCGCACCGCGATATCGGCTGCGAGCAGCAGCGCTGCGCCGGCGAGCGCGGCCGGCACCATGATCTTAGCCGGGTCGGCATTGACATAGCGGCGCACCAAGTGCGGCGCCACCAATCCGACGAAGCCGATCGCACCTGCCACCGCTGTGGCGGCGCCGACGCCGAAGGCGGTACCGAGCACCACGGCGAAGCGTGTGCGTTGCAGGTCGACGCCGAGCGAAATCGCCGCATCTTCGCCCAGAGTGAGCGCGCGGAATGCGCGCGCATTGGCGAGCAGCATGATCCAGCCTGCGATCATGAACGGTGCCGCGATCATCAGGTGATCGCGCGAGCGGTCTTCCAGCGAGCCGAGCAGCCAGAACGCGACTTCAAGTGCAATGAAGGGATTGGGCGCGAGGTTCAGCACCAGCGCGGTCATCGCACCGGCAAAGCTCGCCAGTGCCAGTCCGGCTAGAAGGATCACGGTCAGGCTGGTGCGCGGCCCCGCGATCAGCACCAATGCGCCAACAGAAATCAGCGCGCCGAGAATCCCGGCCACAGGAACGAACAGCGAGGTCGCCGGCAGGAAACCGAAGGCGATCACGAACGAGGCTGCCGCGGCCGCAGCCTGCGGCGCGCCGAACAAGGCCGGCTCGGCCAGCGGATTGCGAAACAGGCCCTGCAGGGCGGCGCCGGAAAATCCAAGGGTCGCGCCGATCAGTGCCGCGAGCAGGGTTCGCGGCAGGCGGATTTCGCGCACGATTACGCCGGCGACGCCATCGCCGCTCCACAGCGCCTCCAGGGCGGTGCGCGCCGACAGGCCGGCCGGACCGACCGCCAAAGACACGATCATCAATGCAAGCACCAGCACGGCAAGTGCAGCATTGAGCCGCCAGACGGATTTCGATATCGCTTGCATGAATGGTTGAGGCCCCGAATCCCTATGCTCGCATGATGCGCGTCATCGGAACAGTGCCGCTGCTGGCCTTGTACGTGGCCCTGTGGGCGGGCACCGCACCGGCATCCGACGCCCCGCGCCGTATTGTGTCGTTCAACCTGTGCGCCGACCAACTGGTGGTGGCCCTGGCGGACCCCGACCAGATCGCAGGGCTGTCTCCCTATGCGACCGATCCGGCATTGTCGGTGGTGGCCAACAAGGCGCGTGCGTTCCGCAAAGCCGACTGGCAGGCGGAATCCACGCTTCTCCTCGAGCCCGACCTGGTGCTGATCGGGCCGAACGATCGCTCGGTGACGCGGCGGATGCTGACAGCGCAGGGGTTGCGCGTGGTCGAGACTGGCTTCGTCAGCGATTTCGACTCCGCACGAAAACAGATCCGCGAGATGGCGGCCTTGCTCGGCCATCCCGAGCGAGGCGAGAAGCTGATCGATGAGCTCGACCGCGCGCGGGCGCGGCTCGCGACCGTGGCGCCCAAAAGCGATCGCACCGCTTTGGTGGTCGAGCGCGGTGGCTATACGCAGGGGCCGGCCAGCCTGGCGGCGACGTTGCTTGTAGAGTCCGGCCTCAAACCACCAGCCGGCGCGCCCGCCGGTTATGGCGGGTTTATTCCGCTGGAGAAGTTTCTGGTACTCAGGCCAGACCTCGTGTTCCTGAAGGATCCGCCAAGCGCCGCGACCGATCAGGGCGCGATGTTTCTCGTGCATCCGGCGTTGCGCGATCTGTATCCGCCCGAACGGCGCCTCGCGCTGCCCACGCGCTACACCATGTGCGGCGGTCCGGCACTGGTCGCGGCGTTCGATTACATGGCCGACGAGATTGCCCGCCTTACGCGGTCCGAGCTTCGACCCAGTCGCGAATGATCGCGGCGAGCGCGTCAAGTCCGTCGGTCAACGCCGCCGGTCCCGGCTGCAGGATCAGCGGAGACTTGATCTCGCGCAGCCAGCCGTCTCGTACTGCGGGGATCGCGTCGAAGCCCGGCCGCGCCGCGACCTTGCCCGGCACGAACTTCTTGCCGCACCACGAGCCGATAATGATGTCGGGCGCCGCCGCGATCACCATGTCCGGTGTGACGATGCGTTCGGGCGCGGATTTGTGGCGCGACAGGTCGGGGAACACATCGACACCGCCCGCGATCTCGACCAGTTCCGACACCCAGCGGATGCCGGAAATCATTGGCTCGTCCCACTCCTCGAAATAGACGAGCGGCTTTCGCGGCAGTTCTTCGGCTTGCGCCCGGACAGTGTTCAGCTTCGCTTGCAGCGATGCCGCCAGCACCTCCGCCTTGTCCTGCGCGCCGACAAGCGCACCGAGGGTGTGGATCATCGCGAAGATGCCGGCGATATCGCGCTGGTTGAAGGCATGGACCTCGACGCCGGCGCGGATCAGTCGCGCCACGATATCGGCCTGCAGATCGGAAAAGGTGAGAATCAGGTCCGGCTCCAGCGCGAGGATTTTCGGCACATCCGCGCTGATGAAGGCCGAGACCCGCGGCTTCTCCTTGCGCACCCTCGGCGGGCGCACCGCATAGCCCGACACGCCGGCGATTCGATCCTGCTCGCCGAGGAGGTAGAGCGTCTCCACGGTCTCTTCGGTCAGGCAGACGATACGTGCGGGCGCGTTCATGCAGGGCGCCGAGCTTACACGAACGCCGCTTCGTCCGCCTTGCTCAAAATATCCGGCCCGCCGATTGCGGAAACCCGGCCGCCGTCGATACGAACGATCACATTGGCGATACGCTTCAATTCGCGTGCGTAGTGGCTGACATAGACCATCGGAATGCGCGCCTCGTCCCGCAGCCGCAACAGATAGGGCATAATCTCGTTCTTGCGCGCCGGGTCGAGCGAAGCCAGCGGCTCGTCCATCAGCAGCAATCGCGGCTTCAGCATCAGTGCGCGGCCGATGGCGACGCGCTGACGCTCGCCGCCGGACAGCTTCCCGGGCCTGCGCTGCAACAAGGGCTCGATATCGAGCATTGCGACAATGCGCGCGAACGCGGCATCGTCATGCGGCAGACCCGCCATCCATCGTCCGTAGTCGAGGTTCTTCGCGACCGTCATATGCGGAAACAGACGGCCTTCCTGGAACACGTAACCGATCCGGCGCTGGTGCGAGGGAACGTCTATTCGCTTGTCGTGATCGAATAGAACATCGCCGTTGAGCGCGAGCCGGCCCGCATCCGGCCGCACCAGTCCTGCAATCATGTTCACCAGCGTGGTCTTGCCTGCGCCGGACGGGCCGAACAGCCCTGTGACCGGGCCATCGCTCTCGAACGCGATCCGCAGATCCAGGTCGCCGGCTTGCTTGCGAAGATCGACACTGAGCAACGTCATTCTCCGTGCAGCCGGCGCGTGGCGCGGCGTGCGAAGTATTCCGACGCCAGCAGCGCCGCCATCGCAATAACGATGGCGACGATGACCAGCCGTAGCGCGGCTGCATCACCCGCAGGGGTCTGCGTATAGGTGTAGATCGCCGCCGAAATCGTCTGGGTCTCGCCGGGAATGTTCGACACGAAGGTGATGGTGGCGCCGAATTCGCCGAGCGCCTTGGCGAAGCACAGCAGCGTACCGGCGATGATACCGGGCATCGCGAGCGGCAGTGTCACCGTGGCAAAGCGCCAGAAGGCATTGGCGCCGAGCGTCGACGCCGCATCCTCGAGCTTGCGGTCGATCGCCTCGAAGGAAATCCGGATCGGCCGCACCAACAGCGGAAATGCCATGATTCCACAAGCGAGCGCTGCGCCGGTCCAGCGGAATGACAACACAATGCCGAACGTCTCGTACAGGAAGTTGCCGACCGGTCCGCGGCGTCCGAACGAGATCAGCAGCAGATAGCCGGTGACGACCGGTGGCAACACCAGCGGCAGGACGATCAGTCCGTCGAGCAGTGCCTTGCCCGGAAAATTCTTGCGCGCCAGCAGCCATGCGACCGCGATGCCGAGCGGCAGCGCCACGACGGTCGCAACAGTGGCGATCCGGAGCGAGAGCCGGATTGCCGTCCATTCTTCGGGAGTCAGTTCGAACACGTGACGGATTTATGCCGAAGTCAGGTCGAAGGCTTCGCGGCCAGTACGGTGAAACCGTACTTTTCGAAAATGTCCTTCGCTGCCTTGCCGCGCAGGAATGCGAGATAGCCGGTCAGGTCGGACTTTGCGGTGGCCGTCGCCGCCACCGGATAAGTGATCGGTGGGTGCGAACCCTCCGGAAACGCACCGATGATCTTCACGCCAGGATCGACCTTGGCGTCGGTCTCGTAGACGATGCCGAGCGCCGCTTCGCCGCGCGCGACCAGCAACAGCGCCGCGCGGACATTGTCGGTCATCGCGAATTTCGGTTCGGCCGCCGCCCACGATCCGAGCTTCTCCAGCGCAGCCTTCGCATAGAGCCCAACCGGAACGGCCCTGACGTCGCCGGTCGCAATACGTCCGTCGCCGGTAAGCCTGGCGAGATCGAATCCCTGGCCGATGGTCACATTGCCGAGCTTGGAGTCTTTCGGTGCAATCAGCACCAGCTTGTTGCCAAGCAGGTTGACGCGCGTATCGGTCTTGATCGCCTTCTTGTCCTGAAGGTAATCCATCCACTTCAGGTCGGCGGACACGAACGCGTCGGCCGGGGCCCCGCCTTCGATCTGCTTGGCCAGCGCGGAACTTGCCGCATAGCTCGACACAACCTTGGTCCCTGTCGCGTTGGTGTAGGCAGCGTTCACGTCGTCGAGCGCGTTTTTCATCGACGCCGCGGCGAAGACGGTGATGGTCTTGTCCTGCGCGACAGCGGATTGCGGCGCGATTGCGAATGCGCCGGCAAAGAATGCGGCGCCAAGGCCCAGTGCGAGTACGCGTCTCAGCATGGGGGTTCTCCAAAACGTGCCGCCCGACAACATGGCTGTGCCACGCCGGGGAGGACAAAGGTCAAAAGACGAAAGCGATGTTTCTGGAACCGCCGTTCCGCAAGGGCAGGGAGCGCGCACAGCGCCGCCCGGATCGCGAGGGGACTTTAGCAACCTTCCGCCATTTGCCAAGACCGGAAAAGGACGCAGACTGGATGCGCCATTGCCGGGCCAGACCCGCCAATCCATCATTTGGCGAGTAAGATGGACCTCCGGGTCAAGGCCGGGGTAACGAGGATCGATGTCGCAGGGTAAACGTATGGCTGCACCGACGCCGATCGAAGGCGACTACGACTACATCATCGTCGGCGCAGGCTCGGCGGGTTGTGTGCTGGCGAACCGCCTCTCGGCCGATCCGGGCAAGCGCGTGCTGCTGCTGGAAGCGGGTGGCCGCGACAACTGGATCTGGTTTCACATTCCGGTCGGCTATCTGTTCGCGATCGGCAACCCGCGCTCCGACTGGATGTTTCGCACCGAACCGGTACCCGGCCTGAACGGTCGCTCGCTGGCCTACCCGCGCGGCAAGGTGCTCGGCGGCTCGTCGGCGATCAACGCGATGATCTATATGCGAGGGCAGGCCGGCGACTACGATCACTGGCGGCAGCTTGGGCTCACCGGCTGGGGTTGGGACGATGTGAAGCCGCTGTTCCGCAAGCAGCTCGACCATTTCCTGGCCGACAGCGAGCATCACGGCACGGGCGGCGAGTGGCGGGTGGAATATCCGCGGCTGCGCTGGGACATCACCGACGCGTTTCGTGAAGCGGCGGCGCAGGCGGGCATCCCGAAATGCGACGACTTCAACACCGGCGACAATGAAGGCTGCGGCTATTTCCACGTCAATCAGAAGATGGGACGGCGCTGGTCGTCGGCGCGGGGCTTTCTCAGGCCGGTGATGAGGCGGCCTAATCTGCGGGTCGAAACCGGATGCCTCGTCGAGAAGATCGAGTTTGACGGCAAACGCGCGACAGGCGTGCGCTTCTTCCAAAACGGCGAGAGCAAGGTCGCGCGCTGCCGCGGCGAGGTCATCCTGTCGGCCGGCGCGATCGGATCGGTGCACGTGCTGCTGCTGTCCGGCGTCGGACCGGCGGGGCACCTTACCGAACACGGCATCGCACCCGTTCTCGACAAGCCCGGCGTCGGCGAGAACTTGCAGGACCATCTGCAATTGCGTTTGATCCACAAGGTCTCCGGCGTCACCACGCTGAACGAGACGTACCGATCTCTCGTCAGGCGCGGGATGATGGGGCTCGATTATGCGCTGCGCCGCCGCGGGCCGCTGACCATGGCGCCATCGCAACTCGGTGCCTTCACCCGCTCGAGCCCGCGCTACGAGCGGCCGAACATCCAGTTTCATGTGCAGCCCTTGTCGCTCGACAAGTTCGGCGATCCGTTGCACGACTTTCCGGCCTTCACCACCAGCGTCGCCAATCTGCGGCCGGCGAGCCGCGGCCATGTCCGCCTGCGAAGCACCGATCCGGCGGACAAGCCCGTCATCCAACCGAATTACCTCGCAACCGACGAGGACCGGCAGGTCGCCGTGGATTCCATCAGGGTGGCGCGCAATATCGTGGCGCAGCCGGCGCTGCAGGCATTCAACCCGGTGGAATATCTGCCCGGCGCCCAATTGCGCAACGACGACGAGACGGCGCTCGCGAAAGCAGCGGGCGATATCGGCACCACGATTTTCCACCCGGTCGGCACCGCGAAAATGGGCCGCGCGGACGACCATATGGCCGTGGTCGACGAACGGCTGCGCCTGATCGGTCTTGCCAATGTGCGGGTGATCGACGCGTCGGTCATGCCGACGATTACCTCCGGGAACACCAACACACCGACCATGATGATTGCGGAGAAGGGGGCTATGATGGTGCTGGAAGATGGGCGCGGATGACTGACAGCCACACCATTTCCTAAGATTCGACGGATACGACGGCTCCATGACCCTGCACCCGCTTCTCGCGCGCATCCGAAATATCGTCGCCGACCCGCGCAGCGAATGGCCGCTGATTGCGACCGAACCGGGCGACCCGATGCGGCTGTTCGTCGGTTATGTCGCGGTTCTGGCCGCAATCCCGGCGGTCTCGGGTTTCATCGGATCGAGCCTGGTCGGTGTATCGGTGTCCGCCGGGAGGCTGCACGATCCGCTGATGATGGGATTGGTGCGAGCCGTCATGAGCTATCTCTTCAGCTTCGTGATCGTATATCTGACCGCGCTCGTCATCACCGTCATGGCGCCGCTGTTCCAGACCGAGCGCAATTTCACCAATGCCCTGAAAGTCGCGGTCTATTCGTTCACGCCGGTCTGGCTGATCGGGGTCGTGCTGATGGTGCCCGGATTGCGGTTCCTGTCGATCCTGGGCCTTTACGCGATCCGCCTGATCTGGACCGGACTGCCGCCGCTGATGGGTACGCCGCGCACGAAGATTCTCCCCTACGCGCTGTCGATCGTGGTCGCGGCCTTCGGAATCACGCTGGCGATGTCGGTGATCCAGGCTGCGGTTCTCACCCTGCCGTTTCGGGGCGATGCCGGCGAATGACTAGGGCAGCGTCCGCAGATACCGGATCGGCCGGCCGGCCGTAAGGCCTTGCGCCGCGGCAATGATCGCATTCGCGTCGATCCCGTAATGCCGGTACAGATCGGGAAGCGACCCGGTCTGTCCGAAGTGCTCAACGCCGAGCCCGCGCGTCCTGTGGCCGTGCACGCCGCCGAGCCATGATAGCGTCGCCGGATGCCCGTCGAGCACGGTGATCAGTCCGCAATGCGGCGGCACGTCGTCCAGCAGTCGCTCGATATGCGAGCGCGCATGAACCAGGCCGCGCTCGCGCGCGCGTTGCGCCGCCGTCCAGCCGGCATTGAGACGGTCGGCGGAGGTCACGGCGAGCAAGCCGACATCGCGGCGATCCTCGCTCATCAATCCGACCGCCTGAATCGCCTCCGGCGCGATCGCTCCGGTATAGGCCACGATCGCCTGTGCGTTCGGCCCCGGCTTGCGCAGCCAGTATGCGCCATCGACGATGCCTTGCCGCAGGTCATCGGTCATCATGCGCTGTGGCTGCTCGATCGGGCGGGTCGACAGCCGCAAATAGACCGAGCCCCCGGTCTCGTCGCGCAGCCAGTTTTTTTCGTCAGGAGCGTCGTCCGCGTCCTTCTGGATATAATCGAGCGCGAAGCGCAGGATCACCGCGAGTTCATCAACGAAAGCCGGCTCGAAGGACGCAAGACCGTCCTGCGCCATGCCGATCAACGGCTGCGCGATCGACTGATGCGCGCCGCCTTCGGGCGCGAGCGTAATCCCGGACGGCGTCGCCACCACGATGAAGCGCGCGTCTTGGTAGCAGGCATAGTTCAGCGCATCGAGGCCGCGGGCGATGAATGGATCGTACAGGGTGCCGATCGGCAGCAGCCGCTCGCCCTCGATGGAATGAGACAGCCCGAGCGCCGACAGCAGGATAAACAGATTCATCTCCGCGATGCCGAGTTCGATATGCTGGCCTTGTGGCGAGAACTCCCAGGCGAACGTGGAGGGGATGCGTTCGTTGCGGAAGGTATCCAGCATCGACTCGCGTGCGAACAGGCCGCGCCGGTTCACCCAGGCGCCGAGATTGGTCGAGACCGTGACGTCCGGCGAGGTGGTGACGATGCGCGAGGCATAAGCCTCCTTCGACTTGCCGATCTCGTTCATTAGTGCGCCAAAGCCTGTCTGGGTCGAGGTTACGGCCTGCGCCGGCACGGAAATCGTTTCCGGGATCTCGATCCGCGGGATTTTTGACGCAGGCTTGCGTTGCGCGAACGGCACCGCGTCGAGATAGCCTTGCAGCGTGTCGGCAGGCAGTGTCAGGCCTTCGAACTTCTCCCACTCATGCCCCGGTCGCACATCGTTCTGTGTGCGGAAGGCTTCCATCTGCGCAGGCGTCATCAGCCCGGCATGGTTGTCCTTGTGTCCGGCCATCGGCAGACCGAAGCCCTTCACCGTGTAGCAGATGAAGCAGACCGGCTTGTCGTGATCGATGCTCCTGAAGGCCTTGAGCAGTGCCGGGAGGTCGTGGCCGCCGAGATTGTTCATCAGCCGCGCCAGCTCGTCGTCCGAGCGCTTTTCAATCAGCGCCGTGACATCGCCCTGATCGCCGATCTCGTCGAGCAGCCGCTTGCGCCAGGCGGCTCCGCCCTGAAACACCAGCGCGGAATAAAGCGGATTCGGGCAGGCGTCGATCCAGGCGCGCAGCTTCTCGCCGCCCGGCTCGCGGAACGCGGCCTCCTGCAGCGCGCCGTATTTGACGATCACCACCTCCCAGCCGAAATTCTTGAACAGCTGTTCGTAGCGTTCCCACAGGCCTTCGCGCACCACCGCGTCGAGGCTCTGGCGGTTGTAATCGATGATCCACCAGCAATTGCGCAGGTTCTGCTTCCAGCCGTCCAGCAGCGCCTCGAAGATGTTGCCCTCGTCGAGTTCGGCATCGCCGACGAGCGCGATCATGCGCCCTTCCGGCTTGTCCTTGGCCAGGCCATGCGCGCGCACGTAGTCCTGCACGATCGACGAGAACAAGGTCTGCGCCACGCCGAGGCCGACCGAACCGGTGGAGAAATCGACATCGTCGATATCCTTGGTGCGCGACGGATAGCTCTGGGCGCCCTTGTAGCCGCGGAAATTTTCCAGCTTTGCGCGGGTCTGCTTGCCGAGCAGATACTGGATCGCGTGGAAGATCGGCGAGGCATGCGGCTTGACGGCGACGCGATCCTGCGGCCGCAGGATGTCGAAATAGAGTGCGGTCATGATGGTCGCGAGCGACGCCGACGAAGCTTGGTGGCCGCCGACCTTCAGCCCGTCGACGCTGTCACGCAGATGATTGGCGTTGTGGATGGTCCAGCTTGCCAGCCACAGCACCTTCTTCTCGAGTTCGGACAGAATGTCGATGCGGGACGGCTGCATGCTGCGCTCCTCGATGCGTTCCCTTGGCGGCGCAATACGTGTCGGATGCGTGGAGTTTGCCACGCTGCCGGTGGCAGGGGCAGCCAATCTGCGCTAGGTTCCAATGCGAACTTGGCATAATCAGCCAATTTTAACGGAAATTGTGGCTGGATCACCCAATGCAGACCGACGCCATCGATCGGAAAATTCTTGCCCTGCTGCAGGAGGACGGACGGCTCAGCCTCGCGGCGCTTGCCGAAAAGGTCGGGCTGTCGCCGTCGCCCTGCCTGCGGCGGGTGCGACTGATGGAGAAAGCCGGCATCATTTCGCGCTACGTCGCGGTGTTGAATCAGCGCGCGGTCGGCCTGCCGGTCTCCGTTTTCATTTCGATCAAGCTGGAAAGCCAGCGCGAGGAAGCGCTGACGAAATTCGGACGCGCCATCGCGCGCTGGCCGGAGGTTCTCGAATGCTACCTGATGACCGGGCCGCGCGATTATCTGCTGCGTGTCGTGGTCGCGGACCTATCGGCCTATGAGCAGTTTCTGAAAACGAAGCTGACGCGACTCGATGGTATTGCCTCGATCGAGTCGAGCTTCGCGCTGGAGCAGGTGAAGTACACGAATGTGCTGCCGGTTTAGTGACGGCGCATCACCCGCGATTCCTCAGCACCAGACATGCACCGCCGGCCTTGCGCAGCGCATTGCAAAGCGCATTCGCTTCATTGCGGGTGTCGGCGCCGATCCGCACCTGATAGAAGGTTGCGCGCCCGCGCGTGCGCAACACCGACGATTGCAGCCCCGGGTCCTTGTCCTTCAGCACGCTCTCGAATTGCCGCAGCGCGCGCGCATACATCGCCATGGCGCGATCGCGCGAAAATCCGGCGCCGAGTTGCACGCCCCAGGGCTGCGCCAGCGAATGCACCACGCGCTGCCGCAATTCGTCGAGGAATGGTGATGGCGAGCGCTTGAGCATCGCCATCAGTTCGCCGCAGCCGGGCTTGGCCTTCTGCTCCGGCTTTGTCGTCTCCTTGCCGTCCCGCACCTTGATCCGCTCGGCCGCCCATTCATCGACGGTCATGCCCGTGATGGCGGACACGTAATTGCGGGTCTCGCCCGGCATATAGCCGCTCCCGGCAAGCCATTCGCGCACCCGGCGCGGGCCCGCATTATAGGCCGCGGCCGCAAGCCCGAGATTGCCGAATTGCAGCCATAGCTCCCTCAAAAACTCCGCCGATTTCGGCAGCGCCTGAACCGGATCGAACGGGTCGAGCAACCCGCGTTCGGCGGCGGTGCCCGGCATGAATTGCGCCATACCCTGCGCGCGTTTTCCGCTGCGGGTCACGGGACCCACGGCGTCGGCGCGGAACCGGCTTTCCTGCCAGATCACACGGGCGAAAAACTCGAACGGCAGACCATGATCGCGCGCCGCGGATTCGATCATCAGGCAGATGGAATCATCGGATGCGGACGCTTGCGCGGCTGCTGACGCCTGCGGCGCAGCGGCGTCTTGCGCGCGGGCATCCGGCAGTGGTGCCGAAACGAGCAACAGCGCCGCCACAGCGATGGCGCCGCCATATGCCCTATGAAGAACGCCCGGCACGGCAATGGCCCGTCCAACTTGCATGCGCCCGGGCGCGGCCCCGAGCCATCGGCTCGCGGCCAAGCCTAGTCGCTTAGAACGTGCTCTTCAGCTTCAGATGATCCATGCGGTTAATCGATTGCACGTTGATATGCCGATCCTTGCCGTCGCGCTGAATGTCGAGCGGTACGGTGGCTCCGGCGGCGCCAAGCGACCAGAGCTTGCGGTAGAAATCCGGCAGGGTTTTCGGCGCGTCGCCGGCGATGTTGACGATCACGTCACCCTTCTGCAGTCCGGCCTTCTCGGCCGGAGAACTCGGCGTGACGCGCGCGATCACCAGGCCGAAATCTGTCGCTTGCGTACTCAGCCCGATCCAGGGTTTGGGAACGCCGCCAGCCGCGCCGTTGGCGATCAGATCGGCGAGGATGGGTTTGAGGATATCGGTCGGAATATAGAGATTGCCGGCGCCGCCGCCGTTCCCGGAGGCATCGCCGACGATCAGCGAGCCGACGCCGACCAGCTTGCCCTCGCGCGTGATCAATGCGGCGCCGCTCCAGTGCGAATGGGCGGGCGCGGTGTAGATCGCGCCGTCGACCAGATATTCCCACGAGCCGGCGAATTCGCGCAGCGACACCACGCGGGCCGGTGCGATGCCGTCACGTCCGCCGAAGCTCGCCGCCAGAACCGGGTCGCCGACTTTCAGGTCGGACGACTTGCCAAACAGCATTGGCCGGACCTTGAGCGGCGCCACCGCTTTCAGAAGTCCGAAGCCGGTATCGTGGTCGTAGCCGATCACCTCCGCCGGTATCTTGCGGCCATCATTGGTGATCGCCTCCGCGGCATGCGCCTCCACCATCAGATAACCGATGGTAAGGATCAGGCCGTCGTCGTCGATCACGATGCCGGAGCCGTCCCGCTCCTGGCCGAGATTGTCGACCGTGCGGCCATCCGGGTTGATGTAGGTCTTGATCCTGACGACCGACGACAGAAGTTCCTCGGTCAGGGCCTTGGCGCCGTCACCCTGCTGCGCAAGGGCGGGGCCGGACGCGGCTGAAAGACACAGAACCGAGACCAGCAACAGCACCACGCGCAAGGGCAGTGACTTTCGCATCCAGGCCTCCTTTGGCTCGCCACCGGTACCGGACCGGCAGGAATCAGGTGTGCAAATCGGGTGCCAATTATAGAGGCACAGATCCGCAGATCAGCAAGAGGCGATGACGTCTTGGTGGCGGCTTTTAGGCCTGATCGCGGCCGGCACGCGCGCTTGTGAACGCCTTTTGCCGAAGCAAGGGCGCGTCGGCCGGTCTTGTCGCGCGATAACGGTTCCGTGACACGCGGATCGCTGCGACGCGGGTAGCGCTCTCAGGCTGTCAGCTCTTTCCGCTTTTCCTGCAGATGCGGGAAGCGTTCGGTCAGGAGCGATCCGAAATAATAGGTCACCGGATAGGCCGGGTGAGCCCGGATGTGATCGAGCCAGCGGCCGACCGAGGGATAGTCGCGCCACATAGTCTCAAGGCTCAGATCGGCGAGCCTCACGATCACCGGCATCACCGCCACATCGGCCAGCGAAATGTCGGAGCCGAGCAGCCACGGGCCGCCATGCGCCGAGATGGCTTCGTCCATCCGCACGACCGTGCGGCGCAGCCGGTCCATCGCGGCATCCATCTCCTTGCGCGGGAAGCCGGTCTGGCCCATCGCCAGCATGAACTCCTTGCGGAGCGGCTTCGATTCGGCGAAGGCGCGGAATTCCTCGGCGCTCATGGCCTGAAAGCGTGGCAGGAAGGCGAGGTTGAACGTCGGCACGCGGATCGCCGCCGCCGGCATCTCGTCGATGAAGCGCATCAGCGCGCGCATGTTTGCCCGGCCGAACGCTTCATCCGGCGTGAAAGATACGGGCCCGGGCGAGACTTCGTCGAGATATTCCATGATGACCGATGAGTCGATCACGACCGCGCCATCATGGTCGAGCGTCGGCACGACGCCGTTGGGATTGAGCTTCAGATATTCCGGCTTGAGCTGGTCTCCCGCCAGCAGATCCAGCTTGTGTTCCTCGAATGGCAATTGCTTCGCGTTCAAAACGAACCGCACGCGCTGGCTGCACGTCGATTGCGGTGCGTTGTAAAGGATCATTGCCATTCGAATCGTTCCTCGGCTGGATCGTTGCGCGCGGGCTCACTCCAGCCCGGTCGGAACGTTTTTCTTTTCGCTCTCCAGTTTCATGCCGGACGCCGCCGCCATGGTTTCCATCAGGGTCGCGAAATCCTTCTCGAGATAGGCCTTGGGATCCTGTTGCAGGATCGCGTTGCCGATATGCCCCTGCAGGATTTCCCGCGTGGTCGCGGTCACCGGCATCGGCACTTTCCATTCGCGGCCGAGTTCGAGGCCGAGGTCGAGATCCTTCAGCAGCAATTCGGGCGTGAAGGTCGTGGTCCAGTCGAGATTGACCAGCGCCGGCGACTTGTAGCGGGTGAACATCGAGCCCATCACGCTGTTGCTCATGAAGCGCAGGAACGCCTCGCGCGGCACGCCCATCTTGTTCGCCAGCAGCGTGATCTCGATCAGGTTCTGGATCACCACGCCGAGCATGACGTTGTGCGCGATCTTGCAGATGCGGGCGAGTTCGCCGTCGCCGACATAGGACACCCCGTTGGGCGCGAATTTGAGAACCATGTCCTCGACCTTGCGGAAGGCCGCTTCCGGGCCGGACGCGACAGCCGACAGCTTGCCGGCGTTGATAACCTTGGCATTGCCGGAGACCGGACAGGCCACGAACTCGGTGCCGAGCGCGGTCAGCTTTTCGCGGATGTCGACCGAATCGTCGACCGAGATGGTGGAGCAGTCGACCACGATCTTCGGCATCTTGCCCTTGCCGTTGGGCGCGACGCCGTCCGGGCCGAACAGCACTTCCTTCACGTCCTTGCCGGCCGACACGATGACAAAGAGCACGTCCACGCCGGAGAGGTCCGACAGCTTGTCGACCACCTTGCCGCCGATCTTGGTCAGCGGTTCGGCCTTTGCCTTGGTCCGGTTCCAGATCGAGACGTCGTAGCCGGCCTTCAGCAGCCACTCGGCCATTGCGTAGCCCATGCGGCCCATTCCGATCCAGCCGATGGTCTGCCCTTTGGTCGCCATTCATTCCTCCCGCGGATTGTTCGCATGTTTCGTAACACAGGCGGCAGATGCCGCAAGCACTTCGCATTTGTCGCGCGGGGACCTATGATTGCAATGCGGAGGCCCCATGCCGGTTATCTGTTCGCTCGTAGATGCGCTCGCGCCGATCGCCGATGGCTGCCTGCTGGCGGTGCCGCGCGAGCAGGCCGGGGTCGCGATGGAGGCCACCCGCGCGCTCATCCGCCGCCAGCGGACTCATCACAATGTGAAAAATCTGCATCTGGTAGCGCTGCCCGCCTCCACCCTGCAGGCCGATCTGCTGATTGGCGCCGGTTGCGTGGAAACGCTGGAGACTTCGGCGGTCAGCCTCGGCGAGTTGGGGCCGGCGCCGCGTTTCACCGCGGCGATGACGTCCGGCACCTTGCGCATGAAGGATGCCACCTGTCCGGCGCTCTATGCCGCGCTGGAAGCAGGCGAGAAGGGTAATCCGTTCATGCCGCTGCGCGGCATCATTGGATCGGACCTGATGACCATCCGCGGCGACTGGCGGGTGATCGACAATCCGTTCGGCAACGACGATCCGATCGTGCTGCTGCCGGCGATCCGGCCCGATGTCGCGCTGTTTCACGCACCGATGGCCGATCGGCACGGCAATGTCTGGGTTGGGCGGCAGCGCGATCTGACCACGCTCGCGCATGCGTCGCGCAAGACCGTGGTGACGGTGGAGCGGATTGCGGACGGCAGTCTGCTCGACGATCCGGTGATGGCGGCAGGCGTGTTGCCCGGTTTTTACGTCGAGACAATTGCGGTGGTCGAGAACGGCGCCTGGCCGCTGTCGCTGCCCGATTATTATCCGGTCGACGTCGCGCATCTGTCCGAATATGCGCGGCTTGCGAAGACCGCCGAAGGCTTCGCGCGCTATTGCGACGAGTATGTGCATGCGAAGCAGGCGGCGTGATCTCTTTCTTCTCCCTCCTCATTCCTTCCTTATCCCTCCCCCGCTTGCGGGGGAGGGTCGATCGACTGAGCATGGCGAAGGAGATCGGGGTGGGGGCTCTATCTACATCTGCAACGAACCCCACCCGGCCGGCCTTCGGCCAGCCACCCTCCCCTGAAGGGGAGGGATAAGAAAGTACGAGCATGCCCTTCCAGCCCGAAGAACTTCTCATCGCCAGTGTCGCCGACCTCATCGGCGATGTGCGCCACATCGCGGTCGGCAACGCGTCGCCTATTCCCGCGGCGGCTGCGCTGCTGCAGAAGGCGCGCTGCGGCGGGCGCCCCTATGTGTCGCTGTTGCAGAGCCGCAAGCACAACTTCTTCACCGAGGGCGGCGCCGAATTGTTCGATTGCGCCGGCCAGGGGCGGATGGATGTGTTCTTTCTGTCCGGCGGCGAAATCGACGGCGAGGGCAACATCAATCTTGTCGGCATCGGCGACTACGACAAGCCGCAGGTTCGCTTCCCCGGTTCGTTCGGATCGGCCTATCTCTATTTCGTCGTGCCGAAAGTGATCCTGTTCCGCACCGAGCATTCGCGCCGCACGCTGGTGCCGAAGGTCAATTTCATCAGCGCGCCGGGCGTGAGCGCGGACAATGTCTATCGAACCGGCGGCCCGGTGGCGTTGATCACCAATCGCTGTCTGTTCGCCTTCGACAGGGAGCGTCGCCGCTTTCGCCTTCAAAGCGTGCATCCCGGCCATAGCGTCGCGGAGATCGAGGAGCATACCGGCTTCGATTACGACTGCCCGGACCACGTGCCCGAAACGCCCGCGCCGGATGCGGAGATCTTGCGCCTGCTGCGTGAGGTGGTGGCGCCGGAACTCGCAGAGGTTTATCCGCAATTCGCGGAGAAGGTTTTCGGCATTGTGAAAGCGGCATAACGCCGTCATTGCCGGGCTTGACCCGGCAATCCATCTCGCAGTCAATGCTTGCAACAACAAGCTGCGGGGTGGAGACGAAATGCCAGTCGAGCCAATTGAAGTCGCCGTCATCGGCACCGGATGGTGTGGCGGTATTCGCGCGGAAACGCTGTCACGCTATCCGCTGGTCAAGAAGCTTCATGTCTGCGAGATCAGGCCGGACCGGCTGAAGGAAATCCAGCAACTGACCAATGCAGCGGTCGCGACCGCCGACTATCAGGACATCGTCAGGAACGATGCGGTCAAGGTGGTCTACATTTCCACGACGCCGGAGAATACGCATTACCCGATCGCGCGCGATTGCCTGAAGGCCGGCAAACATGTGCTGCTGGAAAAGCCGATCGCGCTCGAACTCTATGAGGCCGACGAGCTCATCGCGATCGCGAAGCGCAACCACGTCAAGTTCACCATCGGCTACTCGCAGCGCTTCAACACCAAATTCGCCTATGCCAAGAAAAAGCTGAATGACGGCACGCTCGGCAAGCCGGTCTCCATCATGGTGAGCCGGCATCTGTCGAGGAGTCTCGGCAAGAAGATCGCGAGCCGGGTGCGGCTGTCGCCCGCCGCGATGGAATCCACCCACGACCTCGACATCGTGTTCTGGCTGCTGGAGCCGGCCAAGCCGGTGAGTGTTTTTTCGCAGGGCGCCTATGGCTTCATGAAGCCGGTCAACGGCTCCTATGACATCATGTGGTCAACGGTGAAGATGGACAACGGCGTCCTCGTCGCCATCGGCGGCGGCTGGAATCTGCCGCCGAGCTATCCGAACTATTGCGCCACCACGATCGAGATCACCGGCACCGAGGGCTCGCTATTCCTCGACGACACCGCGCGCGACCATTGGCTGAACACCGTGAAGGACGGCATGCAATATCCGATGTCGACCATGCCGGGCGAGCAGGTGGGCCATGTGTTCGCCGGCCAGATGGGCCCGGAGACCATCCATTTCCTCGAATCCTGCATCATGGACCGGCCGCCCATGGTGTCGCCCGAAAGCGCCCGCACCGTGATGGAATGCTACCTGGCGGCGGACCTGTCGGCCGAGCGCAACCAGCCGGTCGACATTCCGCTCACCAACGAGACGCTGGCGGGCATCGCCGACATGATCAAGGCGCAGCGCGCGCCTCTTCCCTAAGGCGTCCCGGCCGCTTATCACCTAGCCATGGCTGCTGATTCCGACCACCCCCACCACGGTCCCCGTGTCGAGGACGATGCCCTGATCCGCGGACGCGGAAACTTCGTCGACGACGTCGACAAGCAGGGCGTTGCCCATGCCGCTTTCGTCCGGTCGCCCTATGCCCATGCTGCGATCGCGTCGATCTCGCTTGACGAGGCGCTGCAGGCACCCGGCGTGCTCGGCATCCTGACCGCGGCCGATCTCGAGGGCATCGGCAGCGTCACCCGGCATCCGCCGATTCCGGGACGCGGCGGCGCCAAGGCGATTTTCGCGCACCGGCCCTGCCTGGCCGAGGGCAAGGTGATGCATGTCGGCGAAGCCGTCGCCATGGTGGTCGCCGACAGCCTCAGCCAGGCGCTGGACGCCGCCGAAAAGGTCGTGGTCGAGTACGAAGAATTGCCCGCCCTGGTCGATGCGCAAGAGGCGCTGAAATCCGGTGCGCCGCAGCTTTACGACGGCATCGCCGGAAACCTCGCGGTGGATTATCCGGGCCCGGTCGACGATCCGGCCAATGTCGCCGCGATCGACGACATCATCCAATCGGCCGCGCATGTCGCCCGCGTCAGCGTGGTGCAGCAGCGCATGGTGATGGCGCCGATGGAAACCCGCGGCGGGACCGCGAGCTTCGACGCCAGGTCCGGCCGTTACACCCTGCGCGTCTGTTCGCAGGGCGCCGGCCCGATGCGCGACATGCTCGCGGCCATCATGGGCGTCGACAAGCAGAACTTGCGCGTGGTTACCGACGATGTCGGCGGCGCATTCGGACTGAAAAGCGGCGCCTATCCGGAATATCCGGTGCTGCTTGCGGCCGCGAAAAAATACGGCCGCAAGGTGCACTGGATGGCGAGCCGTTCGGAAGCCTTCAACAGCGACAACCAGGCGCGCGACAACGTTACGGCGGGTGAGCTTGCGCTCGACGCCGACGGCAAGTTCTTGGCCCTGCGCGCGCGCCAGATCCAGAATCTCGGCGCTTACGTCGCGTCCGCCGGCATCCAGCTCGCGACCAACAATTTCGCCCGCTGCTTTCCGGCGATGTACGACATTCCGAAAATCGATATCGGCGTGCAATGCATCTATACCAACACGATTCCAACCGGGCCCTATCGCGGCGCCGGACGTCCCGAGGCCAATTATCTGATTGAGCGGCTGGCCGACGAGGCCGCGCGCATCACCGGCATCGACAAGGTCGAGATCCGCAAGCGCAACCTGATTCCGGCTGCCGCGATTCCGTTCAAGACCGCGATCGGCACCACCTTCGATTCCGGCGAGTTTCCGCAGATCTTCGACAAGACGCTGGCGCTCGCCGACATCGGCGCGTTCGAACAGCGCCGGCGCGAGTCGGCCGAACAGGGCAAGCTGCGCGGCCTCGGCATTTCCTGCTTCCTCGAACATTCCGGCGGCGTGCCGAATGAAGGTGCGTGGCTGACCTTCCCCGGCAACGGCACGCTGGTGGTGAGCCTGAATGTCGGCAATACCGGCCAGGGTCACGCCACGGTCTATACGCGTCTGGTCGCCGACCAGCTCGCGATCGATCCGGCGCAGGTGAAGCACCGGCAGGGCGACAGCGATTTCGAGATCAAGGGCTGGCCGTCCGTCGCCTCGCGCTCGACCATCACCGCAGGCACGGCGGTGGTGCGTACGGTCGAGGCGTTGGTGGAGAAGGGACGGTTGCTCGCCGCGCAATTGCTCGAGGCCGACGAGAAGGACATCGCCTATCGGCGCGGCCTGTTCGAAGTGGTCGGCACCGATCGCTCCATCGGCCTGTTCGATCTCGCGGCCAGGGCCGCCGAGATGGCGGAGAAGGGCGAGATCGCCGAAAGTCTCGACACCAAGCGCGATGTCGACACCCCGCAGACCTTCCCGAATGGCTGTCATATCGCCGAGGTCGAAGTCGAGCCGGAGACCGGCGAGGTCGCCTTGGTCGGCTACTATGCGGTCGACGATTGCGGCACCATGCTCGATCACACGCTGGTGCATGGCCAGGTCCATGGCGGCATCGCGCAAGGTTTGGGGCAGGTGCTGTTCGAGCACGCGGTCTATGACGAGGGCAGCGGCCAGCTCGTGACCGGCTCGTTCATGGATTATGCCATGCCGCGCGCCCACAACATGCCGTCGCTGCTGCGCGACGATTCCCATCCGGTGCCCGCCACCACCAATCCCCTTGGCGTGAAGGGTGTGGGCGAAGCGGGCACCACGGCCTCGCTTGCCGCGATCATGAATGCGATTGCCGATGCAGTACCGGCGGCGGCGCATATGGACATGCCGGCGACCATGGAGAAGGTCTGGCGCGCCTGTCAGGGGATGGAGCTTCCGCGCAGGTTGGAAGTCGATACTGGCGCCTAACAATGTCATGCCCCGTGAAGGTCGGGCATCCAGTCACAACAAGCTTTGTGAATCGCGGGCGGTGACAAACAACGCATCACCGCTGCGCGCTGGCGTTGCGCGGCCCGCGCAGCGACAGGCTGATCCGCGTCACGATGCCGTCCCACGCGCGCAATTCCTGCTTGGGATAGGAAATGTAGATGCAATGCATCGTGCCGTGAAAATTGCAGCGGCTGTAATAGACTTCGCCGTTCCGCACGCCTGACACCGCAAAGAAGCGGTCGGTGACACGCCGGTAGTCGATGGTCGACGGGTTCACCTTCAGGAATTTGCGCAGATAGGAACGCGGCGTGTCGCCCTCTTCGTTTTCGAGTGCGTAGGCGGAAAACGTCGCCCGGCCGTCGTCACTCTCGAACACCCGGCCGACACCGCGTTCGGTCGTGCCGCCATCGACGGAAAACAGCGCGGACGGAAAATCGACGCGCGTGCCGGTTCGTTCGTCGACATAGGCGCGCCAGCCGAGGTCGCCCGCGCGCATCTGTGCCTGCGCGGCGTGGGGCAAGGCAGAGATCGCTGCAAGAGCGCAAACGGCGGCAAAACCGGAACGAAGAGGGCTCATCTTCTATCCACCTCACGTTGTTCAATGGGGCAATTGTGGAACCCGGACTACGTTCCCTAGATGAACGCGATCGGACGATGAACGCTCTTCCCTCTCCCCGTTCTTACGGGGAGAGGGTGGCGAGCATCTTTAGATGCGAGCCGGGTGAGGGGCGATTCTGCCGAAGCGTCGGCGTCCGGCTCCTTACCCGACTTCCTCGCTTTGCTCAGAAGTCACCCTCTCCGCCGCTGAAGCGGGGAGAGGGAAGAAAAGGGTAGGGAGAGCAGGCACTACCCCTGCGAGATGAACTTGCGGTTGGTGTAGGCCTCGAGCCCCTCGATGCCGCCTTCGGAACCGTAGCCGGATTCCTTGATGCCGCCGAACGGCGTTTCCGGCGTCGAGATCGCGACCGAATTCACGCCGACCATGCCGGATTGCAGCGCATCGCCGATCATGGTCGCGGTCTGCGCGCTCGAGGTGAAGGCATAGGACGCAAGCCCGAATGGCAGCGAATTGGCGCGCTCCACCACCTCGTCGAAGCTCTTGAACCGCACGATCGGCGCCACCGGTCCAAACGGCTCCTCGGTCATGATCTTGGAATCGTCCGGCACATCGGTGATCACGGTGGGTTCGAAGAAGTTGCCCTGGTTGCCGCGGCGCTTGCCGCCGGTGACGATCTTGCCGCCGCGCGCCTTAACGTCTTGCACGATCGCTTCCATCGCGTCGAGGCGGCGCGGATTGGCGAGCGGGCCCATCGTGGTGTCCTTCTCGAGGCCGTCGCCGAGCTTCACATTCTCAGCGAATTCGGTGAAGCGCTTGAGGAAGCGGTCATAAGCGTTCTCCTGCACATAGAACCGCGTCGGCGAGATGCAGACCTGACCGGCATTGCGGAACTTGAAGGCCGCGATGGTGTCGGCGGTCTTTTCAGGGTCGGCATCGCCGAACACCACGACCGGCGAATGTCCGCCCAGTTCCATGGTCGCCCGCTTCATACCCTTGGCGGCGAGACCGGCCAGCAGCTTGCCGACCGGGACCGAGCCGGTGAAGGAAATCTTCTTCACGCTGTCCGAACCGATCAGGTGTTCCGAGACTTCCGCCGGCACGCCGAAGACGAGGTTGAGCACGCCCTTCGGCAGACCGGCATCGGCAAAGCATTTCACCAGTTCGACGCAGGAGCCGGGCGTTTCCTCCGCGGCCTTCAGGATGATCGAGCAGCCGGCTGCAAGCGCGCCAGCAATCTTGCGTACCGGAGTCAGCGTCGGGAAATTCCACGGCGTGAACGCCGCGACCACCCCGACCGGTTCCTGCAGCACCAACTGGCGGATGTTCTTGCCTCGGCCCGGCACGATGCGGCCATAGGCGCGGCGACCTTCTTCGGCCATCCAGTCGATGATGTCGGCGGTGGTGATGACCTCGATGCGGGATTCGGCGAACGGCTTGCCCTGTTCCTGCGTCATGATGCGGGCGATATGGTCGGTGCGTTCGCGCACCAGATCGGCGGCCTTGCGCATGATTTTCGCGCGGTCATAGGCGCTGGTCGCGCGCCACACGGCGAGGCCCTTGTTGGCGGAATCGAGCGCGCGATCGAGGTCGGCCTTCGAGGCATGCGGCAGCGTGCCGAGCGACTTGCCGGTGGCGGGGTTCAGCACCTCTTCGCCCTTGCGGTCCTTGCCGTTAAGCCATTCGCCGTCGATGTAGAGCTGAAGGTCGGTGTACATGGTGCTGTTGCCTCTACGGAATGTCGACCCGTCATCCTGAGGCGCGAGCATAGCGAGCCTCGAAGGATGCACGGCCAGTGATGGGGCCGTCGCCCTTCGAGGCCCGCGCGTGCGCGGGCACCTCAGGGTGACGGAGCGGATGCAGAGGCGCGCGTCTTAGCAGACTTGGCCCGGCGCGGCCACCTCGCGGTCGCCGCAACTCATTTCACGAAGTGAAATTGCAGCGGTTCAAATCTACTGTCCCTTGAACGACGGCTTGCGCTTTTCCATGAAGGCGGTGCGGCCTTCGATGTAATCCTTGCTGTCGAAGCAGCGCTTCACCGCCGCGACGACGCTGTCGATATCGCGCTCGCTCTCGTCTTTCAGAAGTTCGCTGATGGCATGCTTGGCGGCACCGATCGTCAGCGGCGCATTGGCGGCGATCGTGTCGCCATAGTTCTTCACGTAGTTTTCAAGCTCGGCATCCGTCACCACGCGGTTCACGAAGCCCATCCGGCGCGCTTCCTCGGCGTCGAATTGCCGCGCCGTGAAGAAAATCTCCTTCGCGAACGAGGGGCCGACCACATCCATCAGCCGCCTGATGCCCTTGTGATCGTAGCCGAGGCCGAGCTTGGCTGCGGGAATGCCGAATTTCGAACCCGGTGTGGCGATGCGCATGTCGCAACAGGTTGCGAGCGCCATGCCGCCGCCGATGCAATAGCCGCGGATCATTGCGATGGTGGGTTTAGGAAACTCGTGCACGGCGGAGAAAGCCCGCTCGGTGGTGGCGTTGTATTTCGCAATGCCCTCTTCGCTCGCCCGCTCCGCGCCGAATTTCGAGATATCGGCTCCGGACACGAATGCCTTGCCGCCGGCGCCGGTCAGCACCACCACGCGCACGTCGGGATCGTCGCGAAATCGTTCGAGGATATCGCCGGTCGCCGCCCACATCTCCATCGAGACCGCATTATGCCGCTCGGGATTGTTGAAGATCACGTAGCCGATCCCGCCATCCTTGCGCGAGAGCATCTTGTCGGTCATTCACCCGGTCCTTTGCCGTTCGTTGGCTTCATTTGATTTCCGTTCTTGTTTACGTCGCGCCCGCTTTCCTCAGCGCCTCGATCTCATCCTTGCTGAATCCGAACTCGGTCAGAACCGCGTCGGTATGCTCGCCGCGTTCGGGCGTATGCATCACGACCTTGCTCGGCGTGCGCGACATCGTGAACGGCTGGCGAATGACCTGCAGCGTGCCGCGATCCGGTGTCGCCATGTCGGTGGCGACACCCAGGTGCCGCACCTGCTTGTCCGCGAACACTTCGTCCATTTTGTAGATCGGGCCGGCCGCGACGCCCGCCGCATTCAGCCGCTCGATCCAGTTGGCGCTGATGTCGGAGGCCAGCGTCTTTTCGATATCGGCATTCAGCGCGTCGCGATTTTTCAGTCGCAGCGCATTGGTCGCGTAGTCCGGATGCTCGATCAGGTGTTCGCCGTCGATCGCCTTGCAGAACCGCACCCAGGTCGGCGAGCCGGTGGTGGCGATGTTGATGTGGCCGTCGCTGGTTTTGTAGACGCCGGTCGGCACCGAGGTCGGATGATTGTTGCCGGCCTGGCCGGGGACTTCCTTGTCGATCAGCCAGCGTGCGGCCTGAAAGTCGAGCAGGAAAATCTGCGCTGCGAGCAGAGAGGTTTCGACATATTGGCCCTCGCCGGATTGCTCGCGTTCGAGCAACGCGGTCATGATGCCGAGCGCGGCGAACAGTCCGGCCGCCATGTCGGCGACCGCCGCACCCGCCCGCACCGGCCCCTGACCGGGCAGTCCGGTGACCGACATGATGCCGCCCATGCCCTGGGCGATCTGGTCGAAGCCCGGCCACTTTTCGTACGGGCCGTCCTGGCCGTAGGCCGAGATGCTGGCATAGACGATGCGCGGGTTGACGCTCTTTACGTCCGGATAATCGATCCTCAGCCGTCTTTTCACGTCCGGCCGGTAGTTCTCGATCACGACGTCGGCCTGTTCTGCGAGCCTTAACAGGGCCGCGCGGCCGGCCTCGCTCTTCAGATCGAGCGTGATCGAGCGCTTGTTGCGGTGCAAATTCTGGAAATCCGACCCGTGGCGCGCCCCGCCGATCGGGTCGCCGCCTTCCAGCCGTTCCGGCGCTTCGATCTTGATCACATTGGCGCCCCAGTCCGCCAATTGCCGCGCGCATGTCGGCCCCGCCCGCACGCGGGTCAGATCCAGGACGGTAAAACGGGACAGCGCGCTGGAGGCGCGGGGAATATTCGTCGAGACCGGCAAGAGATCCTCCGGGGCAGGGCCGGCGACAATCCCCGAAGCGGACGGCAAATTCAACCAACAGAATGAGGACGCTACGCCTTCCTGATCCGGAAGATCAGGAGATCCTCGGACCGATCGGTGGCTTCCAGCACATCGCCGGTCTGGTTGATCAGGTTCGGGATATCGATCGCGGCCAGCGGATCGGTGCATTCGACCAGGATGATGTCCCCGGCAGCCAAACCCTTGAGCACCTTTTTGGTGCGCAATGCCGGAAGCGGGCATTTCAGGCCGCGCAAATTGATGGTCTTTTCGGTCATCCCCATAGGCCCAGGCTATGCCGCTCAGGTTTTGCGTGCTCGCAAACCAACAAACATTTCAGTGGCTTGACCCAGTATGGTGCGTTCGTCAGAAACGCAACCATGATTGCGGACACAGATGCCAACCAGCGCATCACGCGCCTCACCCCGCTCGCGGACGTGCTCGCGGCGATCGGCGGCGTCTCGCCCGTTGCGCCGCGTGAGGTCGCCGTCGCGGAAGCGCAGGGCTGTGTCCTCGCCCAAGATGTATCTGCCGCGGCCGCCTTGCCGACGGCGCCGGTCGCGCTTCGTGACGGATGGGCGGTATGCTCGGACGCGACCCGCGATGCCGGGCCCTATGCGCCGATGGCATTGCAGCCCCCACCGCAACGCGTCGATGCGTTTGCTGCCTTGCCGTCCGGGAGCGACGCAGTGGCGCCGCTGGATGCGGTTGCGGCGCTCGGTGGGATGATGCAGATCATGACCCCGGCCGCCCCGGGAGAATGGGTGTTGCCTTCCGGCGGCGACATCGAAGCAAATGCGCTACTTTGTCATGCGGGCGCGCGCCTGCGTGCGAGCGACATCGCCGTGTTGACCGCTGCGGGCTTCGCCGCCGTCGGAATCCGGCAGCCAAGCATTCGTATCGTCAAGACGCATCGGGACGACGCGCGTGTGGGATCGGCGGCCGCGCTGCTCGCGGATGCAGTCGTCGCGGCCGGCGCGACGTCCGACATCACCAACGATCTCGATGCGAGCCTGGTTCGCAACGATGCCGACGCAATCATCGTTATCGGCGGCACTGGCGAAGGCCGCAATGATCGCAGCGTCATCGCCCTCGCACGCGCTGGTACCGTCGCCTGCCACGGCATCGGGTTGTCGCCCGGCGAAACGGCCGCTTTCGGGATGGCAAACGGCCGGCCGGTCTTGCTGATGCCCGGCCGTATCGATGCCGTGCTTGCCTGCTGGCTGGTGCTTGGCCGTGCGTTGCTCGACCGGTTGAGCGGCGCGTGTGATGGCGAGATTGTCGGCAAGGCGATGCTGGCACGCAAGGTAACATCGACCGTAGGCATCGCCGAAGTCGTCCCGCTTCGCCGCGCCGGCGCAGAGGTCGAGCCATTGGCGTCGGGTTATCTGCCGCTGCAGGCTCTGGCGCGCGCAGATGGATGGATGCTGGTCCCCGCGGAAAGCGAAGGCTATCCCGCAGGGACCTTTGTCGAGATGAGGCCGCTGCCGTGAGCCACATGACAACGCCGGAAAGCGCCTTGATCGATGCCGTGCGCCGTGCCGCGCGGCAGGAACAATTCCTGGAAGTGGTGTCAGCCGAGGAGGCGACGCAGCGCTTCCGCCGCCACCTTGACCTCTCGCCGCGCGGGGTCGAATCCGTATCGCTGGCGGCTTCGCTCGGCCGCGTCCTCGCGCACGATATTGGCGCACCGATCGACGTGCCGCCGTTCGACCGGTCCGGCGTCGACGGTTTCGCCGTGCGCGCCGCCGACACAACAGGCGCAAGCGACCATGCACCGCGCCGGCTGACATTGAATCGCGAGGTCATCGCCTGCGGACATGCGCCGCAAATCGAGGTTCAGCCCGGGACGGCCACCGCACTTGCGACTGGCGGCGTCATTCCGCGCGGCGCGGATGCGGTGGTGATGATCGAGCAGACCGATTTGCTTGATGACGCACACGATCCGGCGATTGAGGTTCGGCGTGCCGCGGCGCCCGGGCAATTCATTGCCTATACCGGGTCGGATATTGCGCGCGGCGAAACGTTGCTGCGCAAGGGCATGCTGATCGGATCGCGCGAGATCGGCATGCTCGCCGCCTGCGGCATCGCGCAGGTCGAGGTGGTGCGGCGGCCGAAGATTGCCGTGCTCTCGACCGGCGACGAACTGGTGCCGGTCGGCGAAGCGTTGCGGCCCGCCGGCATCTATGACTCCAACGGTGCGATCGTTGCGGCCGCCGTGACCGAAGCGGGTGGCGAGCCGGCTTCTTATGGCGCGTTCCCGGATGACGAGGCCGCGCTCGCCAGCGCGATGCGCACGGCACTGGCCGAGGCCGACATGCTGGTCCTGTCCGGCGGCACGTCGAAGGGCGCGGGCGATCTCTCGCATCGCATCGTGTCGGATCTGGGCAAGCCCGGCATCCTCGTGCACGGTGTTGCGGTGAAGCCCGGCAAGCCGCTTTGCCTTGCGGTCGCGGACGGCAAGCCGGTGATCGTGCTGCCCGGATTTCCGACCTCCGCGATCTTCACCTTTCATGCGTTTGTCGCGCCGGTGATCCGCGCGTTGGCGAGACTGCCCGCCGAGGATGCGCGCAAGGTCAGCGCGCGCATTCCGATGCGGGTGCCGTCCGAACTGGGCCGCAAGGAATTTGCGCTGGTCGCGCTGGTGCAGGGCGAGGACGGGATGATCGCGTTTCCCTCCCCGAAGGGTTCGGGCTCGGTGACGGCATTCTCGCAGGCGGACGGGTTCGTCGAGATCGACGCGCTCGCCAGTGCACTCGACGCCGAAACCGTCGCCGACGTGACCTTGATCGGCGCCGCATTGCGCGCGCCCGATCTCGTGATCATGGGCAGTCACGATGTGGCGCTGGATGTCGTGGTCGGCGCACTGGCCGATCGCGGCTTCAGCGCGCGGGTGATTGCGGTCGGCAGTCTGGGCGGTGTTGCCGCCGCGCGCCGCGGCGAATGCGATATCGCGCCGGTGCATCTGATTGATCCGGACAGCGGACGCTACAACACGCATCTGCTCGAACCGGGCCTGTCGCTGATCAAGGGCTGGGAGCGGTCGCAGGGCCTGCTGTATCGAACCGGCGATGTCCGTTTCGAAGGCAAGACCGCGGACGAGGCGATTGCTGCTGCGCTCGCCGATCCTGCCTGCCTGATGGTCAATCGCAATGCCGGTTCCGGAACCCGCGTGCTCATGGACCAGAAGCTGAAAGGGGCGCGGCCACCCGGCTATGCGAACCAGCCGAAATCGCACAACGCTGTTGCCGCGGCGATCGCGCAGGACCGTGCCGATTGGGGCTTTGCCATCGAGCCGGTCGCGCGCATGTACGGGCTTGGATTTCTGCCTGTTTCGCCCGAAGAGTACGACTTCATCATGGTCGAAAGCTGGCGCGAGCGTCCAGGCGTCCAGGCGTTTCGCGAGGTACTGCGTGATGAGGCGACACGGAACCGCATCCTGGCGCTGGGCATGCGGCCCGCGGATGACTAACTTGACCGGGTCTTCTGCCGGGACATTCTTATGCTGGTTCGCACGGTCTTCTCTGCCCTAGCCGTCATCCTGATGTGTCAGCCCGTGCTCGCGCAGATGCGCGGGCATGGCGGGCCGGTGCGCGCGGTCGCGGTTGCGCCTGATGGTGCGAGCGCCATCTCAGGCAGCTTCGACACCTCCGCGATCCGCTGGTCGCTGCCGCGCAGCGCCGCCGAGCAGGTGCTGCGCTTCCACGACAGCGCGGTGAATGCGGTGACGTTCCTGAAGGACGGCCGCGCGGTCACCGGCGGCGAGGATGGACGCATAGCGATCTGGAAACCTGGCGTGCCGCTGCCCGAACGTACGTTCGAAGGCCACACCGCGCCGATCGTAGCGCTCGCGGTTTCGCCGGACGGCAACACGATCGCGTCGGCGTCCTGGGATCGCACCATCCGGCTGTGGCCGGTCGCAGGCGGCGCGCCGCGTGTGCTCGAGGGTCATTCGCAGAACGTGAATGGCGTGGCCTTCACCGCGGACGGCCAGACGCTGGTGAGCGCCGGCTATGACGCGACGCTGCGGATCTGGCCGCTCACCGGAACGGCTGCGCCGGCGATCGCCACGCTGCCGACACCACTCAATGCCGTTGCGGTTGCGCCGGACGGCGAGATCGTCGCCTCGGGCGCCAACGGCCATCTCTATTTCGTGTCGATGCGAGGCGAGACGTCGGGTGAACTCAAGGTCACCGAAACGCCAGTGATTGCGTTGTCGATGACACCAGACGGAATGCGGATCGCGGCCGCTGGCATCCGCGGATCGGTGTCGATCATCGACCGCAAGACGCGCGCGATCGAACGGACGCTGGTCGGTCCCGGCTTGCCGGTCTGGTCGGTGGCGTTCTTTCCCGATGGCAAAGCGCTGCTCACCGGTGGCACCGACCGTATGGTGCGGCGCTGGGATGCGAGCACCGGCGAACATATCGGCGCGGTGCCGTTGAATGACGCGGCCGATCCGCTCGCGGCTTATGCCGGGGATCGCGGCGCCGAGATCTATCGCGCTTGTATCGCCTGCCACACATTGTCGTCCGACCAGGGCCCTCGCGCCGGACCGACGCTCGCGGGTATTTTCGGCCGCAGGATCGCGTCGTTGCCGGGATACGATTTTTCGGATGCGTTGAGGAAGCTCGACATTGTGTGGACGCCGGAGACGGTCTCGAAGTTGTTCGAGATTGGTCCGAACGCCTACACGCCGGGGACCAAGATGCCGGAACAGACCATCGGCTCGGCGGATGACCGCCACGCGCTGATGGAATTCCTGAAGAAGGCGACCGCGGGAAAGTGACTCTTCTCTTTACCTCCCCCTGAAAGGGGGAGGTCGGCTGCGCTCGCATCGCGAGGGCAGCCGGGAGGGGGTCACGATCGTACTCTCAATAATGACCCCCACCCGCTCTCTTTCGCTTCGCTCAGTCGAGCTACCTCCCCCTTTTAGGGGGAGGTAAGACCGCTGCGGGGCGTCGCAGTATATGAGGAAGCGGACGGAGCACGTTGGAGCAATTACCCCCGCCCCTTCTCCTCCGCCTCGCGCAGATAATCCTCCGCGGTGCGCGGCCTGGGCCGTTCGGGAATGCCGCCGCCATACGGATCGAAGGCCTGCTCGGTGACCGCGATCACGCGGCAATCCTCGCACATCTTCAGCACGTTGAGCCGCTCGGCATGGCCCTTGAACATCCAGTGCTTGCCTTCGAGCTTCGCGGTCACCCGCTCGATCGTGCTTTTGACGCCGAACGGCTTGCCGCAGCTGATGCACTCGAACGGATCTTCCTGCTTCATGATGCGCGGCGCGGCGGTGGCGGCGCGGAAGTCGAGCTGCGGCTTGAGCGTAATCACCTTCTCCGGGCATGTCGCCGCGCACAGCCCGCACTGCACGCATGCATCTTCAGTGAATTTCAGCATCGGGCGGTCGGGGTCGGCCGACACAGCGCCAGTGGGACAGGCCGAGACGCAGGCGAGACATAGTGTGCAGCCTTCGGCATTCACCTCGATCGCACCGAACGGCGCGCCCTGCGGCAGCGCGATGACGTCGACCGGCTGCGGTGCGGCGCGATGCAGTTCGCGCAGCGCAAGCCGCTGCACGTCGCGCTTGGCGCCCGCCGGATGGAAACTGGCATGTGCCGCGCGCGGCTGGCCCGGATCGATCGCGCGCAAGGCCGTGCCGAGTGCATCGGGGTCGTCGGCCTCGATGGTGGCGACGCGGCCGGCGCCATAGCCAAGTCCCGTGAGGATCGGATCGGCCAGCGCAATGGTCCGCAGCAGGCCGGTCACGTCGTGGCGCGGACGCGCGCGCAGCAGAAAGCGGACGCTCGATGCGCCGTAGGCGAAGGCGGCGGCAATCGCTTCCAGTCCCACCTGCGTGATTTCGTTGACCGCAAGCGGGATCGCGTTGGCGGGCAAGCCGTCGCCATGTCGCGCCAGCGCGTCGATCAGCTCGGTGCCATGGTCGTCATCGTGAAGCAGCACGATCGCATTGCGTCCGCCGGCTTCACGATAGGTCGTCAGCATTGCGCGCAGCTTGCGCATCAGCACGTCGGCCGGCGGCAGGGCGTAGCTTGCCGCGCCGGTCGGGCACACTGCCGCGCATTGCCCGCATCCGGCGCAGATTTCCGCGCTGATGGCGACATGATCGCCCGCAGGCGTGATCGCGCCGGTCGGGCAGAGATCGAGGCAGCGGCGGCAGCCGACGATGCGCGACCGCGAATGCGCGCAGAGTTCGGAATCGTAGGTGACATAGCGCGGCTTGTCGAAAGTGCCGGTCAGATCGCGCGCCTTCATCACCGCGCGCAGCATTGTGGCCGGATCGCCCGGATCGGCGCGCAAATAGCCGTCACGCAAATCCGCCGCGGGAAACAGCGAGGCGCCGCCGGACACATCCAGTACGATGTCGCATTTCGACACCGCGCCGTTGCGCCCTGCGCCGAATGTCAGCGCATCGCGCGACGAGGGCGCCGGCTGCGCATAATCGTCCACGGTCAGTTCGAATGCGCCGAGCCAGCCCTTGGCGGCGCGGATCGTGCCGCGCACCACCGGAAACTCGGTCTTGCGGCGCGGGCTGAGATGATCCGGCTTCGAGATCAGCACGGTAACGTCGAGATGATCCTTCAGCAGTTCCGCCGCCTCGATTGCGCGCTCATCGCGGCCATAGATCAGGATCACGCCGTCGCTTTGCAGGCCGACGAACGGGATGGCGGGTAGCGGCTCCGCGGCGGCGGCCAGCAACGCGGCGATTTTCGGAGTGGCCTTGGCGGCCTCGTTCGACCATCCGGCATTCTCGCGAATATTGACGAAGCACAGCGCGCGGTCGGGGGCTTCGGCCGCTGCTTCCTCGAAGACCGGTGTCTCCTGCGTACAGGCGACGATCAGTTCGCCGGCGCCCGGCAACAGCGCGCGGAACCGGTCGAGTTCTGCGCGGCAGAATTGCCGGCCCGACACCACATCGGCGGCACGGCCGGCCTTGGTACAGGCCTTCGCGATCGCATCGATATCCAGCGGCATCGTGTCTTCGCACGAACACACAACGATTTGCCGCTTGTTCTCGACCATTCGGTCTCCCGTTCCGGCGCCCCCGGATTTGCCTGCGGACTCGTCACCCGCCGCGACGATGCTATATGCAGATAGAGAGAAACTATAATTGGTCCAAACAAAAAGTAAGGCTCACGGCGCGAACGCGCCAGGAACGCGACACCAAGCCCCGATTGCCGATGCTGACCGACGCCGATATCCGCCTGCCGCCACCGTTTCGCCTCGTCACCCTGCGTGAGGTCGGCGACGCCTTCGCACATGCGAAGGCGAATGCGGCGGAGGAAGGCGCCGGCACGCTGGTGTTCGTCGGGCGCTTCGATCTGGCGGAATTCGCCGTGGTGCTGGAACCCGACGAGCCGCTGAAAGTCGCGCGCCGGACCTTCTATGCCTGCATGGCTGCGCTTGCCGATACGCTGAGCGCGCAGGCGCCGCCGGAGACCGATATTGCAATCGGCTGGCCCGATGCCGTCAGCGTCAATCTCGGTCTCGTGGGTGGCGGGCAGATGGCCTGGCCGGACGATGCGAATGAAGACGAGCCGCCGGCCTGGCTGGTATTCGGCGCGATGGTCCGTCTGGTGTCGATGACCGGCACCGACGCCGGCCTGCATCCGCTGAGTGCGGCGCTGGAGGATGAAGGCTTCGATGAATCGGGCGCCGAGCGGCTGATGGAATCCTATGCGCGCCACCTGATGGTGATGCTCGATGCGTGGCAGGAGCAGGGCTTCGCCGCGGTCGCAAAAAGCTATCTGCAGCGCCTCGCGCCCGCGAAGGAAAAAGGTATCCGGCGCGATATCGATGAGAACGGCGATCTGCTGCTGCGGCGCACGGGCAAGGTTGAGGTGGAGCGACGCGCGCTCATTCCGGCACTGGCAACGCCGTCATGGCTCGATCCGGCGACACGGGGGCCACGGCTGTGAAACTGCTCAAAACCATCAGGCTCGATCCCTCCGACACTTTCGTGTTCGAGCGTGCCGCCGAGCCCGGCGAATGGGCGGTGCCGGGCACGTTCGCGTTCGCGGACGCGGATCCTGCGGACCTTACGGGCAAGCAGCGCTCGGCGTTTCGCGCCGGCTTTCTCGGCGTGTCGTCGCTCGGATGGTCGACGCTGGTGCAGATCGTCGAGACCGACGACGCGGGCCGCGCCAATGCGGTCTACGAACTGGCGCAACGGCTGGTCGACCATTATGGCGCGCCGGACATGGATGCGGCGCGCGCCGCGGCCGAGGAGGAGATCGCCTTCGCAGCCTCGCTCTGCAATCATGACGTCGACACGCTGATCGCGCTTCATCGCACCGCCGAGAATGGCGACATCCGCGAAGCCTTCCGCACGTTGAAGCCGCGCGCCGATCGCAAGAGCTTCCGCGCATTTTCATTCATGGATGTCGAGGGCGAGGAAGACGAGCCGGGCGAACGCATCGATCTCGCCAATCTTGCGCAGGGAGACCGCACGTGAAGGATTTCTGGCTCGCCTGCGGCCATCATCTGCTGGATCGTGATCAGGCGGGCGGACTCGTCGTCACCGACGATTTTCTCAAGATTTATCTCGCGCGGCCCGAACTGGTGCCGCCGCCGGAGGCGTGCGATGCCGAGAGGGCGCTGTATGCGGCCTTGATGAGTGAGCCACGCCGGCCCGTGCCGCCGGAGGAGATCGCGGCGATTGCCGACGCCGACGCGCGTGAGAACTGGACCTTCATGCTGGCGTTCCGCGATCGCCTGCTGCGCCACCCGACGCTGGAGGCGGCCTATGTCGATCTCATCCGCAACGGAGCGGGCGCGATCCCGCCGATCTTCGTCAACCAGCTGGTCCATGTGATCCTTCGCAACGCGTTGGACGGCTGTGAGGACCCCTATGTGCTGCGCGCGGCGGAATTGCTATTCCGTCCGCAGCGGCTGACCCTGCATGAGGGCTCGCTGATCGCGGCCGATGAGGAAACCATCAGCGGCACCGGTGCGACGCCGGCCTCGCCGCTGGTGTCGATGCTCGGCATTCCCGCGCAGGCCGATATCGACGTGATGAACGACGACAACGCCGAGCATTATTTCGAGCACAGCGATCTCTTCCACACCGCGATCGATCTCACCGCCGGACGCCAGGGGCTTCAGGCGCTGGCGCAGGTTTTGAGCCGCTGGGTTTCGCATCTGCTGGGAGTCGCGGTCGATATCGAGCCGTTGACCGAAATGCGCGACGTCAATCTGGTCTGGTATGTCGGACTGGATTCCGATGCGACCAGGATTGGCGATGCGTTGTGGAACGGCGAGGAACTTGACGAGGCAACACGCGGCCGCGTCGTCGGCCTGTTCCGTCTGACCTTCCGCGATCCCGGCGCCGTTCTCGAAACCGTCGGGCGCGAACCGGTCTATCTCATTCTGGCCATGTCGCCAGACAAGATCATCCGCATGAAACCGCAGAACCTGATCGGCGGATTGCCGGTCCGGCACATCGAATCGGTGACGTGATGGCCGCGCTGGTCTCGATACCCGTCGGCGTCGTGGTCGACCGCATCAAGGCGGAGAGCCAGTGGATCGATTACATCTGGCAACCCACCGCCGTGCTGGTTGGCCAGCCCGATGTGCAGCCATGGACGCTGCTGTCGGGCGACAAAGACCGCGCGTCGTTTTATGCCGGCAGCACTTCGATCGATCTCTATCGTTCCGACACCGGCAATTATCGCGACAATCTGCTCGGCGACAGCAAGTTGTGGGTGGTGCTGACACCGACCGAGTCGGATCCGCCCTACAGCCTTTTCATGGTCACGGCCGATCCGACCGAAGGCGAGGCGCAGACCGAAACCGGCGTCAATCTGGTTGAGGCGGTCGCGATGCCTGACACCGTGCGCGCGGTGCTGGACACCTTCGTTGCCGATCACCATGTCAAACAGACATTCTACAAGCGCAAGCGTGACCGCGCCAATCCTGAGGCACTCGGCCGGCGCGCGCCGTCTGATCGGGACCGCGACGATGACTGATCCGGAAGACTTCCTGTCGCGATGGTCGCGGCGAAAGCGTCACGCCAGGACAGAGGTCAAGGCCGAAAGCGCTCCAGCCGATCTGCCGAAGCAAGATCAGGCCGGCGTCACGGCGTCCGTGGAACATGGCGCGGCCGCGCCCCAACAGGCGCGCGGCGACTCTGATGATGCAAGGCCAGGCAACGTTTTCGACCTCTCGAAGCTGCCATCGCTCGATTCGATCGGACCGGCGACCGACATCCGGATATTCATGCAGCCGGGCGTACCGGAAGCGTTATCCCGTGCGGCGCTTCGACGCGCCTGGTCGGCCGATCCCGGCATTCGCGACTTTATCGGCCTTGCCGAAAATTCATGGGACTTCACGGCCAGTGATGGCATGCACGGTTTCGGCGCGCTCGATCCCGCAGATGCGAAGCGATTGCTGGCGCAGCTGTTCAGCGAGCATGACGGCGAGGATGGCAAGCAAGACGAGCGCGAGCCGCACGAACCGTCATCCGACGATGCGGTGAGCACCGTCGAAGCACGGCAAGACGAGCCGGCTGACTCGGATTCGTCCAGCAATACAGACGAAGAGACGATGTCAGGCGCAGTCGTGCCGGACACCGACGCTGACAAGCCGCAGGGCGACGTCGATACGGCTGCCGACGTTGCGCCGCAACACGCAGCGGCTTCTGTTGCGTTGCAACAAAACACAGCGGGGACGTCGCGCGAGCCCGCATTCATCCCTCGCAATCATGGGCGAGCGCTGCCGCAATAGATCCACACGCATCGCCATGTTGTTTATAGCTGTGCACTATTGACCCATTCCAATTTACCGCACTATTGTTTGGAACGCCTCCGAAGAAGGCGTGTGTGCACCTTTTTTCGGCATTGCAACCATAACGATAAGAATGCGCGATCAGGGACTCGACGAAGCAATCCGTGCGGCCGGTGGTGTGAGCGAGCTCGCACGTCGTATTGGAATCTCGCAACCCTCCGTCTCGAACTGGGACCGGATACCGGCGGAGCGCGTAATCGCGGTCGAGCAGGCAACCAATGTGAGCCGGACGGTGCTGCGCCCGGATCTCTATACCGAAGCGGCGTCGCCCTCCGACATCGATGAAATCGATCTGGCGCGGGCCCAGGAATACCGGCTGCTCACTGCCCTGCTCGCGCGGGCGCCGGATGCTTCCCTGCTGAAAAAACTCGCCATGCTGCGCGGCGACGCCTCTCCGCTCGGGATGGCGCATGTCGCGCTGGCTGAAGCGGCAGCCGCCGCCAACGTCGAATCGGTGGAGCGCGAATTCTTCAATGTCTTCATCGGCGTCGGCCGCGGCGAGTTGCTGCCCTATGCGTCGTATTACCTGACCGGGTTCCTGCATGAGCGTCCGCTGGCGCGGCTGCGCGACGACCTGAACGCGCTCGGCATCGAACGTGGTGAGGGCGTTGCCGAGCCGGAAGATAACGCAGCGATGCTGTGCGAGATCATGGCCGGACTGGCCGATGGCACGTTCCCGGCACCCGCCGGGACCGACAAGAAGTTCTTCGAAAATCACCTCGCGCCCTGGATCGGCCGGTTCTTCGCCGATCTCGAGCACGCGGAAGAAGCGGACTTCTACCGCAAGGTGGGAACGCTGGGGCGGCTGTTCGTTGACATAGAAACCGAGGCTTTTGCGTTGCCGTCGTGACGGTGCGGCGAAGGCGAGCGACAGGGATGAAAGAGGAGACGGCAATGACACAGGAACGCAAGACGTCGGTCGGACGCCGTGACTTTCTGCGCGCGCTGGGCGCAGGAGCGGGCGTGGCCGTGACGGCCGCCGCACCGCTCGCAACACCGGCTCATGCCGATACCGAGACCAACGAGGACAAGCGCAAGGCCCGCTACAAAGCCAATTCACCGGAAGTGCAGACCTTCTATCGGGTCAATCGCTATCCGGGCGCGAAGTAAGGGAGGCAATGCCGTGCTGATCAAAAGGACAGAACGCGAAAAGCGCCGCGGCCAGCTCGCCGCCCAGCTTTCAAGTCATTCCGCCGGCGGGATCGACCGCCGCACCTTCCTGCGCCGTTCGGGGCTCGTGGCCGGCGGCCTGGCCGCTGTCGGCGCCGTGCCGCTTACCGGCATGCGCAAGGCCAATGCTGCAGCGGCCGCGGCCGGTCAGCCGGGTGGGGCGCCGGTCACCATCCGCAAGAATATCTGCACGCATTGCTCGGTCGGCTGCACCGTCATCGGTGAAGTGCAGAACGGCGTGTGGGTCGGGCAGGAGCCCGGCTGGGATTCGCCGATCAGCCGCGGATCGCATTGTGCGAAGGGCGCGTCGACACGCGAACTCGTGCATGGCGATCGTCGGCTGAAATATCCGCTGAAGCTGGTCGACGGAAAGTGGACCCGGATTTCCTGGGAAACCGCGATCAACGAGATCGGCGACAAGGTCGAAGCCATCCGCACCAAGAACGGACCTGACTCGATCTATTGGCTTGGCTCGGCGAAGTTCACCAACGAGGGCTCGTATCTGTTCCGCAAGTTTGCGGCCTTCATGGGAACCAACAACGTCGATCACCAGGCGCGTATCTGCCATTCGACGACCGTCGCGGGCGTGGCCAATACCTGGGGCTACGGCGCGATGACCAATTCCTATACCGACATCCGCAATTCGAAGACGATCCTGTTCATCGGTTCGAATGCCGCGGAAGCGCATCCGGTCTCTCTCCAGCACATTCTCGAAGGCAAGGAGATGAACCGCGCGAACATGATCGTGTGCGATCCGCGCATGACCCGCACCGCCGCGCATGCGACCGAATATGTCCGCATGCGTTCGGGCACCGATATTCCGCTGACCTGGGGCATGCTGCACGTCATCTTCAAGAAGGGCCTTGAGGACAAGCAGTTCATCGACCAGCGCGTCTACGGCATGGACGACATCCGCAAGGCCGTCGAGCAATGGACTCCGGAGGAGACCGAGCGCGTCACCGGCGTTCCGGCCGCTCAGCTTGAGCGCATCGCCACCACCTTTGCGACGCAGAAGCCGGCGACCCTGATCTGGTGCATGGGCGCCACCCAGCACACCGTCGGCACCGCCAACGTGCGCGCGTTCTGCACGCTGCTGCTTGCCACCGGCAATGTCGGCTCGTCCGGCACCGGCGCCAACATCTTCCGCGGTCATACCAACGTGCAGGGTGCGACCGATCTCGGCCTCGATGTCGTGACGCTGCCGCTCTATTACGGCCTGGTCGAAGGCGCGTGGCGGCACTGGTCGCGGGTCTGGGAAGTCGACTATGCGTGGCTGGACGGCCGTTTCAACACGATCACCGGCGCCGACGGCAAGCCGGTGCGAATGATGAACACGGCCGGCATCCCATCGACGCGCTGGTTCGATGCGACGTTGATGGACCAGAAGGATGTGTCGCAGAAGGATACGATCAAGGCGATGATGGTGTTCGGGCATGGCGGCAATACCGTCACCCGCATGCCGAAAGCGCAGGAAGGCATCGAGAAGCTCGACCTGCTGGTGGTCGCCGATCCGCATCCGACCACGTGGGCGTCGCTCGCGCCCAAGCGCAAGAACAACACCTATCTGCTCCCGATTGCCACCAGCTACGAAACCAACGGTTCGCGTACGGCATCGAACCGGGCGATCCAGTGGGGCGAGCAGATCGTCAAGCCGATCTTCGAGTCCAAGGACGACAACGAGGTCATCTATCTGCTCGCGAAGAAGCTCGGCTTCGCCGACATGATGTTCAAGAACATCAAGGTCGAGAACAACCTTCCGGTGCCGGAAGATGTGCTTCGCGAAATCAACCGCGGCGGATGGTCGACCGGCTATTGCGGCCAGTCGCCCGAGCGGCTGAAGATGCACATGGCCAACCAGAAGGACTTCGACATGCTCACGCAGCAGGCGACGTCCGGTCCGGCCAAGGGCGACTATTACGGCCTGCCATGGCCGTGCTGGGGCACGCCGGAATTCAAGCATCCCGGCACGCCGCTGCTCTACAACACCAATCTCTCGGTCAAGGAGGGCGGCGGTACGTTCCGGGCCCGCTTCGGTCTGGAGCGCGAGGAGAAGCTGCCGGACGGTACGACCCGCAAGGTCAGCCTGCTCGCCAACGGCTCCTATTCGGCCGGCTCGCAGATCCGGGACGGCTATCCCGAATTCACGCTTGGCGTGCTCAAGAAGCTCGGCTGGGATACGGATCTGACGGCAGCCGAACTGGCGGTCATCAACAAGATCAATCCCGCCAATCCGGACGCGGTTGCCTGGTCGATTGATCTGTCGGGCGGCATCCAGCGGGTGGCGATCGAGCACGGCTGCATCCCCTATGGCAACGGCAAGGCGCGCGCCAATGCGTTCGGTCTGCCGGATGCCGTCCCGGTGCATCGCGAGCCGATCTACACCCCGCGGCCCGATCTGGTGGCGAAATATCCGACGCTGCCGAATGCCCGGCAGTTCCGGGTGCCCAACCTCGGCTTCGACGTGCAGAAGGCCGCGGTCGACAAGGGCATCGCCAAGCAATTCCCGCTCATCCTCACCTCCGGCCGGCTGGTCGAATACGAGGGCGGCGGCGAAGAGACCCGCTCCAACAAGTGGCTCGCCGAATTGCAGCAGGACATGTTCATAGAGATCAATCCTGCGGATGCGGCCGAGCGTGGCATCACCGACGGTGGCTGGGTCTGGGTCACCGGCGCGGAGCATAACTCCAAGGCACGGATGAAGGCGCTGGTCACCGAGCGCGTCGGCAAGGGCGTGACCTGGTCTCCATTCCACTTCGGCGGATGGTTCCAGGGCGAAGACCAGCGCGGCAATTATCCGCAAGGGACCGATCCGATCGTGCTGGGCGAAAGCGTCAACACGCTGACCACCTACGGCTTCGATCCGGTTACGGGCATGCAAGAGCCCAAGGCCACCCTTTGTCAGGTTCGTGCGGCTTAAGGAGACGCAACCATGGCTCGTATGAAATTTCTTTGCGACGCCGACCGTTGCATCGAGTGCAACGCTTGCGTCACCGCCTGCAAGAACGAACACGAAGTGCCGTGGGGCATCAATCGCCGGCGCGTCGTCACCATCAATGACGGCAAGCCGGGCGAGCGCTCGGTGTCGATGGCCTGCATGCATTGCACCGACGCGCCTTGCGCGGCGGTGTGCCCAGTGAATTGCTTCTTCACCACCGCCGACGCCGTGGTGCTGCATTCGAAGGATCTGTGCATCGGCTGCGGCTATTGCTTCTACGCCTGCCCGTTCGGCGCGCCGCAATATCCGCGGGTCGGCAATTTCGGTTCGCGCGGCAAGATGGACAAGTGCACCTTCTGCGCCGGCGGTCCGGACAACGACTACACCGTCGCCGAATATCAGAAATACGGCTCCAACCGTCTGGCCGAGGGCAAGCTGCCGCTTTGCGCGGAAATGTGCTCGACCAAGTCGCTGCTGGCCGGCGACGGCGAGATCATCGCCCAGATCTACAAGGAGCGCGTCACCCGCCGCGGTTACGGCTCCGGCGCCTGGGGATGGCAGACCGCCTACAAGGAAACGATCGCGTCCTGACGCGCGTGTGACGGGCCGGCGCGGGTCGTGCCGGCCAGGATCCCGACGATACAAAAAAGTGAGGAGATGGGGATGTCGACGCTCACACGGACGTTTCAAACTGTCATTGGCGCACTGGCGATATTGTGCGTGGTCATGCTCGCCGCGCCTGCCGGCGCCCAGGTGCGCAATCCGGATGGATCGGTGAACCCGACCGCCAGTGCCGTGCAGGAGCAGCAGCTCCTGAATTCGCTCAGGGGCGGCGGCAGCATCGATGGCCGCGTTTCGATTCCGAATCAAAGCGCCGGCGTTCTGATCCAGCCGGCCGGCCAGAGCTGGCGTCATTTCCATGAAGTGACACTGCGCTGGATCGGCGGCATCGCCATCCTCGGCATGCTGATCGTGCTGGTCGCGTTCTATCTGATCCGCGGCATGGTGCGGCTGAAGAGCGGGCGATCCGGACGCACGATCGTGCGGTTCAGCGGGTTCGAGCGGTTCGTGCACTGGATGACAGCGACCTGCTTCATCATCCTTGCGATCAGCGGTCTCAACATCACCTTCGGGCGTCCGCTGCTGATGCCGCTGATGTCGGCGTCAGCCTTCACCACCTGGTCGGAGGCGGCGAAATACGCCCATAACTTCGTCAGCTTCCCCTTCACCATCGGCGTCGTGCTGATCTTCCTGATGTGGATCACCGGCAATATCCCGAACCGCGTCGATGCCGAATGGATCAAGCGCGGCGGCGGCATCCTCGGCGACGATCATCCGCCGGCCTACCGCTTCAATGCCGGCCAGAAGATGATCTACTGGATCGTTGTGATCGGCGGCGGCGCCTCGGCGATTACCGGCTATCTGCTGATGTTCCCGTTCTATGGCGACCTGACCGTCTCGGGCATGCAGACCGCCCAGATGGTGCACAGCGTCGTCGCGGTGTTGTTCGTCGCCGCCATGCTGGCCCACATCTACATTGGCACCATCGGCATGGAGGGCGCCTTCGAGGCCATGGGCACGGGCGAGGTCGACGTGAACTGGGCGCGCGAGCATCACAGCCTGTGGCTCGACGAGGAGCAGGCCCGCAACCGCACCGCCACGCCGCCCGGAGCGCGGGCGACGCCAGCCGAATAGCGCTGAAGTCACGCATTGCAAGGTTGAAGCGCCCGGCGGTACCCCCGCCGGGCGCTTTGCTGTAAGAAGCCCGTCATGCGCATCATCGGCCTCGCCGGCTGGAGCGGTTCCGGCAAGACAACCCTGCTCACCAAGCTGATCCCGTGCCTGACGGCGCGCGGCAAGCGCGTCTCGACGCTGAAACACGCGCACCATGCTTTCGATGTCGACCGCCCCGGCAAGGACTCGTTCGAACACCGCTCCGCCGGCGCGACCGAGGTGCTGGTCGTGTCGGGCAATCGCTGGGCGCTGATGCATGAATTGCGTGGCGCGCCGGAGCCGCCGCTACCGGACATGCTTGCCAAACTGTCCAGGGTGGATCTGGTGCTGGTCGAGGGTTTCAAGCGCGAAAGCTTTCCGAAGCTGGAAGTCCATCGCGCCTCGAACGGCAAGCCACTGCTGCATCCGGAGGATCGCTGGATCGTTGCGGTTGCCTCCGATACGCCGATGCCGGATGCGCGGGTGCCGGTCGTCGACCTGAACGACGTCGATGCCATTGCCGACCTTCTGCTCGCGCAGGCGATCGCGGTCGAGCAGGTGAAGGAACACGCGGACCTTCCCTGATGGCGCAACTCACCGACGATTGTTTCGCGTTTTCCGGACCGCTGCTGCCGGTCGACGACCTCGAGCAGATCATTCGCGAGCGGGTCACGCCGGTGGCGGAGATCGAAACGGTCGCGCTTGCGCTTGCACGGGGGCGCACGCTTGCGCGTGACATTCAAGCGCCGATCGATCTGCCGCCGTTCGATAATTCCGCGGTCGACGGTTACGCGGTGCGGCACGCCGATCTGTCGGCGCAGTCCGACACGGCTCTCACCGTCGCCGATCGCATCACCGCCGGCCGGGCCGCCGCGCATCCGATCGCGCCGGGCACCGCTATCCGGATCTTTACCGGCGCGCCGATGCCCGAGGGAGCGGACACCGTGTTCATGCAGGAGGACGTGCGAACCGAAGGCGGCAGCGTGATCGTGCCGCCCGGCCTCAAGCAAGGCTCGAACCGCCGGCTGGCCGGCGAGGATATCCGCGCCGGTTCGGTCGCGCTGCCGGCGGGACGCGTGCTGTCGATCGCCGATGTTGCGCTGGCCGCAGCGCTCGGGCTGACCGCGCTTCCGGTGCGGCGGCGTATTCGCGTGGCGCTGTTCTCGACCGGTGACGAACTCATCGAGCCCGGTCAGCCGCTCGCGCGTGCGGCGCTTTACGATGCGAACCGCACCTTGCTCGGCGGGATGATTGCCGCGCTCGGCGCGATCGTCACCGATCTTGGCATTCTGCCAGACGATCCAGCGATCCTCGCGCCGGCGCTGAGAGACGCCGCCGGCGGCCACGATCTCGTGCTCACGTCCGGCGGCGTATCCACCGGCGAGGCCGACCATGTGCGTGACGCCGTCGAAGCGGTCGGCAAGCTGGTGTTCTGGCGCGTGGCGATCAAGCCGGGGCGTCCGGTGGCAATGGGGGTGATCCCGGGTGCTTCAGCGGAGAGCAGCGCCGCCTTTGTCGGTCTGCCCGGCAACCCGGTCGCCGCCTTCGTCACCTTCGTGCGGGTGGTGCGTCCGCTGATCATGCGGCTTGCCGGTGCCGATGCGCCGGCGCTGGTGCCGTTGCCGGTGCGCGCCGGCTTTGCCTATCGCAAGAAGCTCGGCCGGCGGGAATATGTGCGGGTGACCCTGACGCGCGATGCGGACGGCGCGATCATGGCCGTCAAGCACAGGCAGGAAGGCGCCGGCGTCCTGACCTCGCTCACCGAAACCGACGGCCTCGTCGAACTGCCCGAAAATGCAACGACGGTCGAGCCGGGCTCGACCGTCGGATTTCTGCCTTACGCGTCGCTGGTCAGCTGACGCAGCGTCGAATCAGATTCGCGCGCCGGTCGACGTGAATGCCACCGATGACGGCTCTTGGAACCGGTCCAGCACCATCCAGCCACCGAAGGCGAGAATGACGATTGCCGCGCAGGCGGCCAAAAAGCTCTTCATGGACGCGATCCTCCCCGCATTAGCTTAGAGCTATTCAATACTAAGGCGCGCCGGGCTTCAAGCGGACGCTGCGCCGCGCCGTCATTGCAGCATCGGCTTCAGGCGAGCCGTTGGCCGGTTACAACGGGGTCCTTCTGCAGCGCAATATCGTTGGCGCGCGCGCGGTCGTCGGGCGTGTTCACGTTGAAGAATGGATCGACCGGCTGGTCCGGCCATTCGGCAAGCGCGATGCCGTGACGGGCGGTCCAGACTTCGATCTTGTGCAGATCTTCGTCGACCAGCGCGCGCCGGAGGTCGGCCCGCAACGCGACCGGCCAAAGCCCGGCGACCGGATGCCGCCAGTCGCCTGATTTGGCGCAAGCGAGCGGCGTGCCGGCGGCGCTGCGCGCCGCATGCAGCCGCGCGACGAGATCGGCGGGAAGAAACGGGCAATCGCCCGGCACGCTGACCATCCATGCGATCTCCGGCCGATGGATGGCAGCCCAGTCGAGGCCCGCGAGAATGCCGGCGAGCGGACCGGCAAAGTCGGGGATGTCGTCTGCGACAACCGGCAGGCCAAAGCGCGCAAAACGCGACGGATCGCCATTGGCATTCAGGATGATGCCGTCGCATTGCGGCACCATGGTTTCCAGCACGCGGTCGAGGATGGTGCGGCCGCCGATGTCGATCAGCGCCTTGTCGCCGCCGCCCATGCGGCGTGCCAGTCCGCCGGCCAGGACGAGTCCGAGGGTGGCGGGAGTCACAGCCGGCGCCACGAGTCACCTCCCCCCTTGCGGGGGAGGTCGACCGCCGAAGCGTCAGCGAAGGCGGTCGGGAGGGGGGTGAGCGATGAGTGGAGGCGCAAGTTTTGCCCCCCTCCCCAACCCTCCCCCGCGAGGGGGGAGGGAGCGCACCGCGTGCGCTGCGAGGGCGCTGATTCAATCGTCATGCATCGCGGCCTTGCGTCGATGCTTCGCGCTCTCGTCCTCGACAAAGCTGAGATCCTGGTCGAACACGATGCGGTCGAGGCCGGCGAGGGCGGTGAAGCGCTTGCCGCGCGCGCGGCCGATCAGCGTGAGGTCGGCCTTGCGCGCAAGCTCGACGCCCCAGGCGGTGAAGCCCGACCGCGACACCAGAATGGGGATTCCCATGCGCACGGTCTTGATCACCATCTCGGAGGTAAGCCGGCCGGTGGTGTAGAAGATCTTGTCGTGCGTCGGCATCCTCTGCTGGAACATCCAGCCGGCGATCTTGTCGACCGCGTTGTGGCGGCCGACGTCCTCCATATAGACCAGGGGCTTGTCCTGGTGCGCCAGCACGCAGCCATGAATCGCGCCGGCTTCGAGGTAGAGCGACGGCGTGGTGTTGATCTTGTGGGTCAGCGCATAGAGCCACGAGGTGCGCAAGGGCGTGGCCGGCAGCGTGACGCCTTCCAGCGCGTCCATCAGGTCACCGAAGATCGTGCCCTGCGCGCAGCCCGACGTCTGCACTCGCTTCTTGAGCTTTTCTTCGTAATTGGTTTCGCGCTCGGTGCGGACCACGACGACGGACAACTCCTCGTCGTAATCGACACCGGTCACCACGTCGTCCGGCTGCAGCATGTTCTGGTTGAGCAGATAGCCGATCGCGAGATAGTCGGGATGATCGGCGATCGTCATCGCGGTCACGATCTCCTGCGCATTCAGGAAGATCGTCAGCGGCCGCTCGACCGTGACCAGCGTCTCGATCTCCGCACCGGTCTGGTCGACGCCACGCACGCGCTCGGTCAACCGCGGATCGTGCGGGTCCGGCCGGAGCAGATAGTCGTCGTCCGCCATGATCAACCGAACGGCAATTTCATGCCCGGCGGCAGCGGCAGGCCGCCGGTCAGCGCCTGCATCTTTTCCGCCATCACCACTTCCAGCTTCTTGCGGGCGTCGGCATGTGCGGTGACCAGAAGGTCTTCGACGATTTCCTTTTCGTCCGGCTTCATCAGCGAATCGTCAATCTTCACGCTCTTGAGGTCGCCCTTGCCGGACAGCGTCACCTTGACCACGCCGCCGCCGGAAGCGCCCTCGACCGATACGGTCTCGAGCTCGGCCTGCATCGACTGCATCTTGGATTGCAGCTCGGCCGCCTTCTTCATCATGCCCATGAAATCGGCCATGTCTCACCTTTCAAAGTTTTACCTGTCGTTGTCGCTGTCATCGTCGTCCGGATCGATGGGAGTAGCGTCGAAGTCGGGCTCAGCCGTCGGCTGCTCGATTTCGCGCGGGCGTACCGCCACAATCTCCGCGCCCGGGAAGCGTTCCAGCACCGCCTGCACCAGCGGATCTGCGCGCACGCCGCGCTTCAGTTCCGCCTCGCGCGCATCCATCTGCGCTTTCAGTGTCGGCTGACCCGGCTCGCGCGACAGCACCACCACCCAGGGCCGTCCGGTCCACATGCTGAGTTTGCCGGACAATTCGTTGACCAGGGTCTGGGCCGCCCCGGGTTCGAGCGCGATTTCGAGCTTACCGTCCTCGCAACGGACCAGCCGCATGTCGCGCTCCAGCGCCGCCTTGATCCTGAGGTCGCGCTTCTCTGCCGCCAGTTGCACCACGGCTTCGAAGCTGCCGAGCACCATCGGTTGCGGTGACGGCGCGGCTTGTAGCGGACGCGGCGCTTCGTTCAGCGCCGGCGCGGCCATGGCGCGCGGTCCGCTGCGCGGCGCGTCGGAATGCGAGGCCGCCATCACCGCCGGTGCCGGCGTTGTTGCGAACGGAGCCGATGACGAAGTGAGGCCGCCATTGCTGCGGGGAGCGGACAAAGCTGTCGTCTCGATAGACGTGCCACCGGCGAGCGCGCGGATCGCTTCGTCCGGGGTCGGCAGATCGGCAGCATAGGCGATCCGCACCAGCAGCATTTCCGCGGCCGCCACCGGGCGCGCCGCCTGCTGCACCTCGGTGAGGCCTTTCAGCAGCATCTGCCAGGTTCGCGACAGGATGCGCATCGAGAGCTGTGCCGCGAAGGCGCGGCCGCGCACGCGTTCTGGCTCACTCAGGGACAGATCGTCCGCGACCGAGGGCACGAGCTTCACGCGCGTGACGAAATGCGTGAACTCGGCAAGATCAGACAGGATGATGGTTGGATCGGCGCCGGAATCGTACTGATCGCGCAGTTCCTTTAGCGCCCCGCCGATATCGCCCTTCAGCAGCATTTCGAACAGGTCAACGATGCGAGAGCGATCCGACAGCCCGAGCATCTGCCGGATGTCTTCGGCCCGCACCTCGCCGGCGGCGTGCGAAATCGCCTGATCGAGCAGCGACAGCGAATCGCGCACCGAGCCTTCCGCCGCGCGCGCGATCAGCGCCAGCGCTTCGGTGTCGACACTGACGCTTTCCTTCTCGGCGATGCCGGCCAGATGACGCACCAGAAGATCGCCGTCCACGCGCCGAAGATCGAACCGCTGACACCGGGAAAGCACCGTGATCGGCACTTTTCTAATCTCGGTGGTCGCGAATACGAACTTGGCGTGCGGCGGCGGTTCCTCCAGCGTCTTCAGCAAGGCGTTGAACGCGGCCGTCGACAGCATGTGGACTTCGTCGAGGATGTAAACCTTGTAACGCGCGCTGACCGGCGCATAGCGCACCGCATCGTTGATCTGCCGCACATCGTCGACGCCGTTATGCGAGGCCGCGTCCATCTCATGGACGTCGATATGGCGGCTTTCGATGATGGCCTGGCAATGCTCGCCCATCACCGGCATGTCGATGGTCGGTCCCTTGATCGACCCATCCGGCAATTGATAATTCAGCGCGCGGGCCAGGATGCGGGCGGTCGTGGTCTTGCCGACCCCGCGGACCCCGGTCAGGATCCAGGCTTGCGGAATGCGCCCGGTCTCGAAGGCATTCGAGACGGTGCGTACCATGGCGTCCTGACCGATCAGGTCGGTGAAGGTGGACGGCCGGTAGCGCCGCGCCAGCACCCGATAGCCGCCCGCGCCAAGTGCCGTAGCTTGGGGCGGAGCTTCTACCGGCTTCTGATTGCTGGTCTCGCTCATGGCGCTTCCGGTTTGGCGCTTCCGGGTTCGCGGCGCCGGCGCGGCCGGATACCTGTATTGGCCGCGAAAAAAGGGTGGGAGGCTGACACGCGACCCGAACCGAAGCTCGTTAGGGCTGCTTCCTTCCGGACCTGACCCGGTTGGCGAGTGGCTCGCCCACCGCCAACCTCCCGCGTGATATATCGGGCCTCGCCGCCCCGAAAGCAAGCAAAACGGCGCCCGGGGTGATAACCTGACGCGCCCCGCAATGCCTTGGACAATCTCATGAATTCGGATCAATGGTCGCTGCACCCGCAACTTGTGCGGGACACCATCGAACTTGGCGATCTCGCACTGTCGCGGGTCCTGGTGATCCGGGACGCGAATTACCCCTGGCTGCTGCTGGTTCCGCGCCGGCCCGGCATCGTCGAGATCATTGATCTGGAGGAGGTCGAGCAGGCCCAGCTGATGGTGGAGATCGCTCGCGTCAGCCGGGTGCTAAAGGCGGTGACCCAATGCGACAAGCTCAATGTCGCGGCGCTCGGCAATGCCGTGCCGCAGCTTCATGTGCATGTCATCGCGCGCCGCAAGACCGACAAGGCCTGGCCGAAACCGGTCTGGGGCGTCGCCCCACCGCTCGACCATGATTCCGGCGAGGTCGAGCGCTTTATGGCTGCAATCAAGAAGAAACTCTGGGTGTCCTGATCATGCAGAATGCAATGCACTTCGGACCGTGGCCTGCGCTCGGCTATGTCGACAGCCTGCTCGACCGCGCGGCGGCGCGGCGCGTCGATCCGGATTTCCTTGAAGCCTGCTGCGTGAGCGCGGGGTCTGGCTTCTACCTGATCGGCGGCGAGATGATCGTGCTGAAACGGGCGGGGGATGCGTTCGATCCAATGTTTCTGCCGGATGAGCTTGCAGGCTTCGCGGCCGGGCCGGATCGTCTGTTTCTCGGGTTGCAGCAACAGACCGGCCGGTTCGGCCTGTCGCTTGCGCAGGATGCCATCGAGACGCTGAAGACCGACGCGCGGTTTCATGTCGTCGACCTGCGGTCGATCGCGGTGCAGGGCCTGGTGGCGCCCGAACATTTGCCGCCGCTCGCGGAAGCCAAGGCGCTGCTGCATTGGCATGCACGCCACCGTTTCTGCAGCAATTGCGGTCATCCCACCAATGTGGTGGAGGGCGGCTGGCGCCGGGATTGTCCCAACTGCCGGGCGCAGCATTTTCCGCGCACCGATCCGGTGGCGATCATGCTCGCGGTGCGCGGCGATCGTTGTCTGCTCGGCCGGCAAGCCCATTTCGCGCCGGGCATGTGGTCGTGCCTCGCGGGCTTCGTCGAGCCGGGCGAGAGCATGGAGGAAGCGGCGCGCCGTGAGACTCTGGAAGAAGCCGGAATCCGTTGCGGCCGCGTGCGTTATTTCGCCTCGCAGCCCTGGCCGTTTCCGTCCTCGCTGATGATCGGCTGCCACGCCGAGGCGATTTCGGAAGACATCGTGGTCGACCGCGACGAGCTCGAGGATGCGCGCTGGTTCTCGCGCGACGAGGCCGCGACGATGCTGATGCGGACCCATCCGGATGGACTCGGAACGCCGCCGCCGGTCGCCATCGCCCATCACATCATCCGCGCCTGGGTGGAGAAGGGCGACGATGTCCTTGCCTGACCGGACACGAGGGAAGCTTATTGTCTGCGCCGGGATGGCGGTCATCGATCATGTCTATCGCCTCACGACGTTTCCGGCTCCTGGCACCAAGACCCGCGCCCAGGATTTTTTTTCGGTGCTGGGTGGATGCGCTGCGAATGCTGCGATTACCATCAGCCGGCTCGGCGGACGGGCCCGTGTGGTGTCACCGCTGGGAGGCCCGGCCGGGCAGGATCTGACGGGCGACAACGTTGTTGCGAAGCTTGCGCGCGATGCGATCGACGTTGGGCATGTCGTGCGGCTGAATGGCGCCGTGTCCTCGCGATCCTCCATCTTCATCTCGGGCGATGGCGAACGGACCATCGTGAGCTATCGCGATCCGGCACTGGAACGCGCTCGCCCGCATGACCCCACAGGCGCGATCTCGGGCGCCGATGGCCTCCTCGCCGACAACCGCTTTCCGGAATTCGTTCTGCCGACCGTTCGTGCCGCGGCAGCCGAGGGCAAGCTCGTGGTGCTGGATGCGGACAAGCCGATGGGACTGACCGACGAGTTGCTGGCGCTCGCGACCCATATCGTGTTTTCCGCCGACGGTCTGCGCGCCACTGCTCAGACCGACGATCTGGCGACGGCGCTCGGCGTGGTCGCGGGGCATACGGACGCTTTCGTCGCCGTCACCGACGGACCACGCGAGATGCTGTGGCGGGAGAATGGTGGCATCGGCCGTCTGCCGGCTTTCGCGATCGAGGCGGTCGATACGCTTGGCGCGGGTGACGTTTTCCACGGCGCCTTCGCGCTGGCTTTGGCTGAAGGCGAGCCCGTCGCGGCCGCCATGCGATTTGCCGCCGCCGCGGCCGCAATCAAATGCAGCCGCCTGGGCGGCGGGGCAGGCGCGCCGGATCGCGCCGAGGTCGCCGCGTTCCTGAGCGCGCGTGCCGAAAATTAGGCCTTTCTTGTGGAAGGATATTCTATATATAGCGGATCACTGCCACTATTTTAGAATAATATTCCAGGTGATGCATGGATGCCATTGACCGGAAGATACTGCTGACCCTGCAGGAAGATGCCTCGCTATCGGTTGCCGAGATCGGCCAGCGGGTCGGGCTGTCGTCGACGCCGTGCTGGAAGCGGATTCAGCGGCTCGAGGCTGACGGCGTGATCCAGAAGCGCGTCGCGATCGTGGACCAGGACAAGGTCGGCCTCGGCATCAGCGTCTTCGTCTCGGTGGAGACCGACGATCATTCGGAGGAGTGGCTCGGCCGCTTCGCCGGCGCCGTCAGCGCGATGCCCGAGGTGATGGAATTCTACCGGATGGCCGGCGATGTCGATTACATGCTGCGCGTGGTCGTGCAGGACATGCAGGCCTACGACACCTTCTACAAGAAGCTGATCGCCGCCTCGCCGCTGAAGAACGTGACTTCGCGCTTTGCGATGGAGAAGATCAAGTCGACGACCAGCCTGCCGATCCCGTGACCCAATGCGTCGCTACGGGCGCGTAGGCCCGGACCCGACACTCAGATCTTGGTCACGGTCTCCGACAACCGCGGCCGCATGTAAATCTGATCGTTCAGATTCATGGCGCCGGTCACCACATAGCCGATCGACGGCTGGTACTTGTAGGTTGCTTCGCCCCAGACCAGCGAGGTGGACGGCGTATTCAGCGCGGGCGGGATGGTCACGGCGGAGCCGACCGCGCGCGCGGTGCCGTTCTTGGTGCTGCTCCACTTGATCTTGGCGTTGCCATTCTTGTCGATCTCAACGACCGAGACCGTCACCGCCACGTCTTTATCCGGATATGGCGCCATGATCGCCGTCGCGGCTCCGAGCACGGCATTGACGCCGTTGGTGTCGATGCTCGACACCTGCGCGACGAGATCGGCCACGGTGCGGGCGGTCAGGGTCACCTTGCGGTCGATGCTGACACCTTGCGACACCTCGACACCGCCGAGATACAGCGTGAGCATCAGCGGCAGCAGCATCGCAAACTCGACGGCCGATACGCCCCGCTTGTCTTTTGCGAAGTTGGACAGCCGCAGCGCGGCTGCGCGAACCAGCATGCAATCGATCCGGTTGAGCATGGTGCGTCTCACTGGAAGGGTTCGTTGCGGAACGCGGCCGTCGCCATCAGCAGGCGCTTGCCGCCGGACAGGTCTGCGAGGTTGAGGCCGAGCAGCGATACATGGACGGGCCATTCGTAAAGCAGCCGGACAACGACGATGTCGCCCGGCGATCCGGGCTGCCAGGCAGGCGTGAAGGTGACATTGCCGTTGGCGTCGATCGGCTTCGACGTGTTGGCGGCGGCGAAAGACGAATAGGTGCGAACGTCGACCTTGATCCCGCCGTCGCAATCGAACAGCGCCAGGATCCGCTTGCAGACCTCTTCCTTGAACTGTTGCTGGTTGAGACCGCCTTTCTGCGCCTGCCCGGTCATGACCAGACGCGCTGAATCCGCCGTGGCGGTTTCAAGAACCTGACCGGCGAAGAACACGATCGCGGTTTCAAGAATGGCAAACATGAGCGCGAGAAACGGCGCGGCAACCATGGCGAATTCGATCGCCGCGGCGCCATCGTCTTTCCTAGCGAAGCGGCGAACGATGCGCGGGGTGATCCGTCGCATGAAACCCAATCGGGAAGTCTCTTTCACGGCCTCTGGCATGGCGATGATCCATTGGTCCGGACGTGCGGCCGGAGCAACGCGGTTCTAGCAAAGGCGCGTTTGTGAATTATTGCCCGGATTTCGGACAAAGGCCGGGGCGTCGTTTACCGGTTCGAAACCATGCCGGGCTGACCGGCGCCGCGGCTTCATGTTACGCCGGGTCGGGACGGCTGCGTCAGCGCCCCGACGATATCGAGGTCGCCTGGGTGTTGCGGGTCGTTGTCTGCACCAGGGCCTGGTTGAAGTATTCCTGGTTGTCACCCGGTGCAATCACCGGCTGGCAGGTCGGCACGCAGCTGTAGGTCTCGCGGCTTGTGCCTTTGAAGACGACCACGGTGTTCAGCGCGCCGCGGACTTCGACGATTTTCTCGAACAGGGCGTTGCCCTTGCGATCCAGGGCAATGAAGTTGGTGGCTCCGTAGCCCTTTCCGGTCAGGACGGCGAGCCCGCCTGCCTGCAGCGAGGCGTCGACGATCAGCGGGTTTCCAACCACGATCGTGGCAACGCGCTCCGGCAGCTTGATGAGCTTGGCCTCGTCCATCGCTACATTCAGCCTCTCACCGGGCGGAAAGTCGCCCGCTTGCGCTGGAACTGAAACAGCGAAGGCGACGATACCGGCGAGAGCGGATTGCTGAAACAGGCTCCACAAGCCCTGACGCGCCGCCATGATGTTACTCCGCACCAACGCACACACACGAGAGACCGAACGGCAAAACTCGGCGGCACACTCCGCCCCGTCGAACTCACACCAAAATGGTGAATCAATCGCCAACGGGACCGTTTAAAAAAATCCTCAACGCACGGACCTCCGCGCTACGCCCCGCGCCTTCGATAGGCTGACTACGCGTTGGTGCATCTACATCAAACCTTCCTTAACCGCAGATTCGGATGGCGGAACTTCCGAAGCCCTCTTGCAGCCAGGGAGCGCGTCCACGAAGCGGTGCGGGGAGCCGGTGAGCTCGATGAATTTGTGATGCGTGCATCGACCCTGTGAGGGCAGAACATGGATCGGCTGCAACGCGAGCGTTGACGTATTTTGCCATGTAGAATTTGGGGAAATCTGCAGGGTGATCGCACCGGATCAAGCACCGCCTCGCTTCATTGGCAGCGCGCTACAGGATGCGCGTGACGAATGCGCACCGACGACATCGCTAACGGTTTCTAAAATCGTGCCCCGGATTCCCGAGCACCGGGCTTACAGATTCTTCAAACGCCGTTGCTAGCTTCGCGTCACTGCCGGCCCACACCGGCTGTCTGGTTCTAGGTCTGGTTCAACGCTGTCTCAACGGAGCTATAACAATGGTGACCTTCAAGAAGTTCATTCGCGACGAGTCGGGTGCAACCGCTATCGAATACGGCCTGATCGCTGCCGGCATTGCCGTCGCCATCATCACCGTCGTGCAGGGCCTCGGCACGAAGCTGACGGGTATCTTTTCGGACATTACGGCCAAGCTCTAAACTCTTGGCAGAGTGCAAAGCCGCGTCCGTGGGCAAAGCCCCGGACGCGGTCTTCATTTTGGGCCTCCGTTGAATTGACCTATAGCGGATAACGGAAGCGCAAGGATGGTTGGATATAGTTTCATGGTCGAGTAGATGTTGCGAGTGCGGCCATGACATTGATGATGACAGACGCGATCCGGCTGTTTCTGTTTCCGGCGCTCATGGCCTTCGCCGCCTTCAGCGACCTGTTCACGATGACGATCTCGAACCGCGTGTCGCTGCTTCTGGTCGCCGGCTTCTTCGTCATGGCCATGTTGATCGGCATGGGTGGCGCGGATATCCTGTCGCATATGGGGGCCGGCCTCGCCGTGCTCGCCGTTACCTTCACATTGTTTGCCTGTGGCTGGATCGGCGGCGGAGATGCCAAACTTGCCGCCGCAACCGCGCTGTGGATCGGCTTCGGTCCGCTGATGGATTATCTGGTCTACGCCTCGATCTTCGGCGGCATCCTGACGCTGGCCATCATCCGATATCGGGTTACGCCGCTGCCTGGGCTGCTGCAGGGCCAGGATTGGGCCTTGCGCCTGCATCGGGCAGACGAAGGCGTGCCTTATGGAATCGCGCTCGCGGGCGCCGCGCTCGCGGTCTATCCGCAGACCGTTTGGATGAAGCCGCTGGGCCTCGGCTGACCCACGGGGTCGCGGTCGGTCAGAAAAAATTAACTCGGTTTGCAAACCGCTCATTAACCACGAATTGACCTTTGGGTGGTGAAACTCACCCTCACGGCCATGTCGGGCCGATTGCGTCATTTGTGGAAAGTGCAGCGTATGAAAGCCGCGCGACTTATCGTTCTTGGAGTTGCGGTCGCCGCCGGTGGTCTCGCCGCATTGCTGGCGGGTCGGTCAGCCTATCGCGCGCCCCCGCCGCCGCCGCCGGTTGCCAAACTCGAGACCGTCGACGTTCTGATCGCAAAAAGCGATATCGGCCAGGGCACCACGGTGAAAGCAGACGAACTGAGCTGGCAATTGTGGCCGGCGTCGTCCGCGAATTCGAATTTCATTCGCAAGAGTGATCGGCCCGATGCCATCGAACAGATCGCCGGCTCGATCGTGCGCGGCGGCACCTTTTATGCGGGCGAACCGATCCAGGAATCGCGTCTCGTGAAGGGAAGCGCCTCGGGTTACCTGTCGGCGATCCTGCCCGCCGGAATGCGCGCTGTTGCGACGGAAATCAGCGCCGAGACCAGCGCCGGCGGCTTCGTGATCCCGGGCGACCACGTCGACGTGCTCCTGACGCAGCGCGACCGCGAGGCGGAGAAGCGCACCGGCGTTGAGACTTTTGTCAGCGAGACCATCATCCTGAATGCGCCCGTGCTCGCCGTGGACCAGACGGTCGCGGACAAGAACGGGCAAAAGGTCGTTATCGGCAAGACCGTGACTCTCGAACTGTCGCCTCGCCAGGCGGAAGCGCTGGTGCGCGGCAAGCAGGTTGGCACGCTCTCACTGGCCCTGCGCAGTGTCGTCGATACGTCCAGGAATGCCGGCGACACCGACGAGGGCCCGGCCCGCGGCGGCGTGAACATGGTGCGCTTTGGCGTGTCCACCACCGCCGGATCGAAATAGGCTGAAGGAAGGAAACCGCTTATGGCGAACCCGACGACGATCCGGACGCTGTTGATCGCCGCCTCGCTTGCGGGTGCAATGGCTGCGGCGCACGCCGCGGAACCCGATCTGCACCGCACTCCGGTGATTTCCGTGGTTGGCAGCGAAGCGAGTTCGCGCCCGGTGAATCTCGGCGTCGGCAAGGCGGTGGTCATCGATCTGCCGCGCGACGCCAAGGACGTCCTTGTCGCCGATCCCACCATTGCCAATGCCGTCGTGCGCTCGGCCCGCCGCGCCTACATGATCGGTGTCAAGGTCGGCCAGACCAGCATCTTCTTTTTCGACGCCGAAGGCCGCCAGATTGCCGGCTTCGACCTCGCGGTGAAACGCGACCTGAACGGCATCCGCGATGCGATCCGCCAGTCGGTTCCGGATAGCGATATCCGGGTCGAAGCGCTCGGTGCCGATGGCGTGATCCTGACGGGCACGGCGAATACACCGGTGGATGCGCAAACCGCTTTTGCCGTTGCGGGCCGGTTGCTCAATGCCGGAACGAACACCATGACGGCTGCAGGCGACAAGGTGGTGAATGCCATCACGGTTCGGGGCCGCGACCAGATCAATTTGCGGGTCACCGTCGCGGAAGTTCAACGCGAGGTGATCAAGCAGCTCGGCGTCAACCTGAACGGCACTGTCGGCGTCGGCTCCGCCGTGCTCAGGTTCAACAACGAAAATCCGTTCCCGGCCTTCGGTGCGCCGCTGGTCCCGGAAAACTTCGCCGCAGGGACTTTCACGTCGGGGAGCGGCAACCGCGTCAATGCGATCCTGCGCGCCATGGAGCGCGCCGGAGTGATCCGTACGCTCGCCGAGCCCAACCTCACCGCAATCTCCGGCGAGTCGGCAAACTTTCTGGCCGGCGGCGAATTTCCGATCCTTGCCGGTTACTCGTGCAGCGCCGTAACCGGCGGGACGGCGAATTGCCAACCGACGGTCGAGTTCAAGAAGTTCGGCATCAGCCTCGGCTTCACGCCGGTGGTGCTGTCGGAAGGCCGGGTCAGCCTCAAGGTGACGACCGAAGTCTCGGAATTGTCGAACGAAGGCGCTTTGCAGTTCGGCACCGCTGAAAACGCCCGTCAGATCCCGTCACTGAAGGTTCGCCGCGCCGATACCACGGTCGAGATTCCGTCCGGCGGTGCGCTCGCCCTGGCCGGCCTCATTCAGGAGCAGACCAAGCAGCAGATCAGCGGCTTGCCGGGCATGATGCAACTGCCGGTGCTGGGCGCGCTGTTCAAGAGCCGCGATTACGTCAACCGGCAGACCGAACTGATGATCCTGGTGACGCCCTACGTGGTGCGCGCCGTCGCGCCGAAGGATCTGTCGCGACCGGACGACGGCTATGCCGACACGTCCGATCCGTCGAGCTTCTTCATGGGCCGCCTGAACAAGATCTACGGCATCGCCGGCAAGGTCGATCCGAACCGCATGTATTACGGCAAATATGGCTTCATCGTTGACTAAGGGCGGACGAGGAGAGGATCGCATGTCACTCCCAATTTCGATCGGCCGCAGGCGCCCCGGCTGGCTGACGCCCCGGCTTCTCGCCGTCGTGGTCGCCGGCTTCTCGCTGGGCGGGTGCAACCTGCCGGCTTATACCGTGAAGGAAACGATCAGCTATCCGAACGACTATCGCAAACGGCATCAGATCGGCTTGCGGGACGGGTCGCGCACGGTCGAAGTGTTTATCGGCCAGAGTCGCGGTTCGCTCACGCCGACGCAGCGTGCCGAGGTGCTGGCTTTCGCAAAAGTCTGGAAGGATGAAGCGACCGGCGGCGTCGTGATCGATGTGCCGACTGGCACGCGAAACCAGGTCGCGGCATCGCAGGCGCTGCGCGAAATCAATTCGATCTTCGCGGCCTCCGGCGTGCCGATGCAGAGCGTCGCGGTTCGCTCCTATACGCCGGAAGATCCCACCAAATTTCCGACATTGCGGCTGAATTATTCCACCATCGTCGCCGAAGCCGGACCCTGCGGGTTGTGGCCGCAGGACCTCGGGCCGACGATGGACGCGGCCTATAACGACAACAACAATTACTGGAATCTCGGCTGCTCAAATCAGCGCAATCTCGCGGCGATGGTGGCCAACCCGGCAGACCTCGTTCAGCCGCGCGCCGAGACCCCGGCCTGGACGTCGCGCCGGACCACCGTACTCGAGAAATATCGCCAGGGTGTGAGCCCGGCGACGACCTATCCGAAAGACAATGACGGCACGGTGAGCGACGTAGCCCAATGATGAAATCCGCATTTCACAGCGCGATGGAAGACGCTGCGGAGGATTTGCCGGCGCGTGACGAGCACATCGCTCCTTCGCCCCGCATCTCGATCCAGGCCTTCTGCGAATCGGTGGAAACCGCCGCTGCGGTGCAGTCGGCTGGCGAGGATCGCCGCCTCGGCAAGGCGCATCTGAAAATCCAGATGGGCGGCATGACCGCTGCGCTCGAGGCCTATCGCTCGGCGCCGACGCCGAACGTGATCGTGCTGGAATTCGAATCGCTCCCGGAAACCGTTCTCGCCGGCCTCGATTCGCTGGCCGATCTCTGCGACCCCGGCACCCGCGTGATCGTGATCGGCCGCCACAACGACGTTGCGCTGTATCGCGAACTGGTGCGTCGCGGCGTCAGCGACTATCTCATCGCACCGGTCAACACGCTCGACATCGTGCGCGCGGTCTGCGGCCTGTATTCGGCGCCGGATGCGAAGCCGGTCGGCCGCATTCTTGCTGTGATCGGCGCCAAGGGCGGCGTTGGCGCATCCACCATCGCCCACAATGTTGCCTGGTCGATCGCCCGCGACCTGTCGCTCGACGCGGTGGTGACCGATCTCGATCTGGCCTTCGGCACCGCGGGCCTCGACTACAACCAGGATCCGCCGCAGGGCATTGCCGATGCGGTGTTCTCGCCGGATCGCATCGACAACAATTTCATCGACCGGCTGCTGTCGAAATGCTCGGATAATCTGAGTTTGCTGGCGGCGCCGGCGACGCTCGAGCGGGTCTATGATTTCGGCGCCGACGCGTTCGACTCGATCTTCGATACGCTGCGCGCCAGCGTGCCCTGCATTGTGCTCGACGTGCCGCATCAATGGACCGGCTGGACCCAGCGCACGCTGCTCGCCGCCGACGACATCCTCATCGTCGCCGCGCCGGACCTCGCCAATCTGCGCAACGCCAAGAATCTCATCGACTATCTGAAGGCCGCACGGGTCAACGACCATCGTCCGTTCTATGCGCTCAATCAGGTCGGCGTCCCGAAGCGGCCGGAGATCAAGCCGTCCGACTTCGCCAAGGCGCTCGACAGCGAGGCCGCGGCCATCATCCCGTTCGAGCCGCAATTGTTCGGAACCGCGGCCAATAACGGACAGATGATCGCGGAAGTGTCCGGCAGCCATAAGGTCACCGAGACCTTCCGTCAGCTCGCGCAGCTGATGACAGGTCGGTCCGAGGCGAAAAAGTCAAAGCCGGGTCTGCTAAGCCCGTTCATTCAGAAGCTTCGCAAGAAGGCGTAAGCCTGGAGTCTGTAGCCCGTGTTTGGAAAGCGTACCGCGTCAGGTCCTGCTTCGAGCGCATCCGGTGGAGGTGCCGCAACGCTCGCGCCGCCGCCGGCGCCGCAACCGGCCGCCCCGAAGCCGGCGGCGCCACCGCCCGCCTCAATCTCGAGCGAGGGCCGCGCGCCGCTGCCGGCCTCCGGGCTCGGTGCGCAGCTGTTCTCTGCGCCGGCTGCGCCGCCGAAAGCCGCTCCGCTGCTCGCCACCGACAGTCGCCGCTCCGAGAGCTATTACGAGGTCAAGGGTGCGATCTTCGGCGCGCTGATCGAGGCGATCGATCTGGCCCAGCTCGCCCGCCTCGATGCCGACGCCGCGCGCGAGGAAATCCGCGACATCGTCAACGAAATCATCGCCATCAAGAACGTGGTGATGTCGATCTCCGAGCAGGAGGAACTGCTCGACGATATCTGCAACGACGTTCTCGGCTACGGTCCGCTCGAACCGCTGCTGGCACGCGATGACATCGCCGACATCATGGTGAACGGGTCGGGCACCGTCTATATCGAAGTGGCCGGCAAGATCCACAAAACCGGAATCCGCTTCCGCGACAATCAGCAGCTGCTGAACATCTGTCAGCGCATCGTCAGCCAGGTCGGCCGCCGCGTCGACGAATCCTCGCCGATCTGCGACGCGCGTCTGCCGGACGGTTCGCGCGTGAACGCCATTGTCCCGCCGCTCGCCATCGATGGCCCCGCGCTCACCATCCGCAAGTTCAAGAAGGACAAGCTGCGCCTCGAGAACCTGGTCAAGTACGGCTCGATCACGCCCGAAGGTGCGGAAATCCTGAAGATCCTCGGCCGCTGCCGCGTCAACACCATCGTGTCCGGCGGTACCGGCTCCGGGAAGACCACGTTGCTGAACTGCCTCACCGAATTCATCGACGACGACGAACGGATCATCACCTGCGAGGACGCCGCCGAACTTCAACTGCAGCAGCCGCATGTGGTGCGTCTCGAAACCCGGCCGCCGAACCTCGAAGGCGAAGGCCAGGTCACCATGCGCGATCTGGTCAGGAACTGTCTGCGTATGCGTCCCGAGCGCATCATCGTCGGCGAAGTACGCGGACCGGAAGCCTTCGACCTGCTGCAGGCGATGAATACCGGCCACGACGGCTCTATGGGCACGCTGCACGCCAACTCTCCGCGCGAGGCGCTGTCCCGCGTCGAATCGATGATCACCATGGGCGGCTTCTCGTTGCCGTCCAAGACCATCCGCGAAATGCTGTGCTCCTCAATCGATGTGATCATCCAGGCCGCCCGCCTGCGCGATGGCTCGCGTCGCATCACCCACATTACCGAAGTACTCGGCATGGAAGGCGATGTCATCATCACCCAGGATCTCTTCGTCTATGAGATGCTGGGAGAGGATGCCAACGGCAACCTGATCGGCCGCCATCGTTCGACCGGCATCGGCCGTCCGCGCTTCTGGGATCGTGCCCGTTATTACGGCGAGGAGAAGCGGCTTGCCGCCGCGCTCGATGCCAGCGCACAGGCTGATGACGAGGTGATGGCCTGATCATGCTCGATCCCGGCAACCAGCCCCTGATCATGGCAATTCTCGCGGCGGTCGCCGTGGGCGGGCTTGGCTGGGTGTTCGTGTATCCACTCCTGTCCGGCGAACGTAATGTCGAGCGACGCGTCGCCTCCGCGGCGCAGACGCACACGGTGCAGCGCGTGTCGCGGGGCGTGCAGAAGTCGCGGCGCGAGCAGGTCGAGGAATCGCTGAAAGACCTCGAGCTTCGCCAGCGCAAGAATTCAAGGCCGACGCTCTCGCAGCGCATCGGGCAGGCCGGCCTGAGCTGGTCGGTGCGCCAGTATATTCTGATCTCGGCGGTCATGGGCATCGTCGCCTTCGGCCTCGTGATCGGCAGCGGTTTGGGACTGATGCCGGCGCTGGGCTTTGGCTTCGCGGCCGGTTTCGGGCTGCCATTCTGGATGCTGTCGTACCTGAAGAAGCGCCGCGAGGCCCGGTTTCTTGCCGTGTTGCCCGACGCGGTCGACGTGATCGTGCGTGGTATCAAGTCCGGCCTGCCGTTGCTAGACAGTCTCAAGGTGGTCGCGGCCGAAGGCCAGGAGCCGGTGAAGAGCGAGTTCAAGGCGATCATCGAGACCCAGACGGTCGGCATCCCGCTCGGCGATGCCTGCCTCAAGCTGCATGAGCGGATGCCACTTCCGGAAGCGAATTTCTTCGGCATCGTGATCGCGATTCAGCAGAAGGCTGGCGGCAACCTTTCGGAAGCGCTTGGCAACCTGTCGAAGGTGCTGCGCGAGCGCAAGAAGATGAAAGCGAAGATCCAGGCCATGTCGATGGAGGCGAAAGCCTCCGCCGCCATTATCGGCTCGCTGCCGCCGGCCGTCATGGCGATCGTCTGGGTCACCAGCCCGACCTATATCGAACTTCTCTGGACTCATCCCACCGGGCAATTGCTGCTGCTCGGCAGCGCGACGTGGATGCTGATCGGAGTGATGGTGATGAAGAAAATGATCAATTTCGACTTCTAGTGCTCTTTCCGGACGTCGTCGGTGGTTTCCGCAACTTCGAATGCGAACGTCGGAAACGGAGGAGCACTGGCAACGCGACGACTATGCAGCCGCCGTTCGATCTTCGAATTTCCGATCGAATGTGCGGCAACGATACAGGACCTTGAATATCGGCGGCACCCAGGCCCACCATGTCCCAGATCATCATCGGCATTCTGAATGACACCCGGCTCCTCGCGATGATCCTCGCCGGAATCGCCGCGGTGGCGACGGTGCTGACCCTCGCGATGCCGCTGCTGGCGTCCGATCCGCTGCCGCGCCGCATGAAGTCGGTCGCGCTCGAGCGCGAAAAGATCAGACAGCGCGAGCGTGAGCGCATGGCGCGGGGCGAGAAGATTTCGCTGCGGGCAACGCCCAAGCAATTCATGCAGCGGGCGGTCGAGAATTTCCAGCTCAACAAATGGGTCGGCCAGGAAGAGGCGCGCGAGAAGCTGGTCCAGGCCGGCTATCGCGGTCACGCGCCTTATGTCACCTATCTGTTTTTCCGGATGGTGACACCGATCGCGGCGTTGCTGATCTCGGTTCTGTACGTGTTCTTCATCCTGAAACTCGACAAGCCGATCACTGTGAAGATCGGTATCTGTCTGTTCGCCACCTATGTCGGCATGCATTTGCCGTGGCTGTTCCTGAAGAACAAGATTCAGAAGCGGCAATTGTCGATTCGCCGCGCTTTCCCGGACGCGCTCGACTTGCTGCTGATCTGCGTCGAATCCGGCATGTCGATCGAGGCCGCCTTCAGAAAGGTCTCGAACGAGATCGGATCGCAATCGATCGCGCTGGCCGAGGAGTTCACGCTGACCACGGCCGAGTTGTCCTATCTTCCGGACCGGCGACAGGCTTACGACAATCTCGCCAAGCGCACCGATATGGAAGGTGTCAAGTCGGTCTGCATGGCGTTGCAGCAGGCGGAGCGCTACGGCACCCCGCTGGCGCAGACCTTGCGGGTGCTGGCGCAGGAAAATCGCGACATGCGCATGTCCGAGGCCGAGAAGAAGGCCGCGGCACTCCCGCCCAAGCTGACCGTGCCGATGATCCTGTTCTTCCTGCCGGTTTTGTTCGTCGTTATTCTCGGCCCGGCTGCGATCCGTGTGATGGCGATCCAATAGCCAGCACTCTATTGCCCTTCAGAGGCGAACCCTGGCCTGTTTCGTTGACGGTGCGACGCGACGCAGCGCATGCTGTCTGATGGCATAATCAAGTGACGACAACGAAGGCCTGATCGCGCGCTCAATAATTGTTCGCGGCCTGTCGTAACGCCTGCTGCGTCGGTTTGCTCTTGTTGGACTTGTTCTCAGCCAGCATCTGTTTGAGATAGTGCAGGTTGGCGGCCGCTTCTTCCGGTGACAGATCGGCTTGTGCAATCTGCTGGGCTTCCTGGAAGCGGCCTTGCAGGCCGACCACCAGCGCCAGGTTCTGGCGCACGCGCGGCTCGCGGTTGTTGGCGGTGTTGGCCCGCCGCAGGGTTTGCTCGGCTTCGCTCAGGTTTTTGGACAGGGCATAGGACAGGCCGAGATTGGACATCACCGACGGCTCGTCGGGCACGATCTTCAGCGCGGCGATGTATTGGCGACGCGCTTCCTGGTGCCGTCCCATCTGGTCGAGCACCACACCCTGCACCGACAGGATGCGCCAGTCGGGCTGGTCCGGCGTGTGCGCGCGGCTCAGGACGTCGAGCGCCTGCACGAACTGGCCGGTATCAGCGAGCGCGCGGCCATAGGCGCCGAGAACCGCCGTGTTGTTGGGGTTGCTGAGCGAGGATTGTTCGAGCACAGCCACCGCCTGCGCGCGCTGACCGGTGGCGCGCAGGGCCTGTGCGTACCGGACGCCGGCTTCGGCATCTTTCTGGTTCTTGGCGTAGCGCTCACCCCAGATTTGCGCCTCGCGCCGCCAGTCGCCCTCGGGCGAGGATTGTCCGGCGGCGTCGGCGATGGTTCCCATCTGGGCGGACTGGCAACCGCCGAGCATCAAGGCCGCCATGAGGGCCGCGCCGCCCAGAAGGCTGGACTTGGGACGATACTTCGATTTGCAACGATACATGGCGCGCCTCGATCGGCGCCGGGGACCGCCCGCACGCCACCCTTGCTCAATAAAGCGTTAACCCTAACGGTCGGTTAAAGCGGCCCCTTGGCGGGGCGGCACCGGACCCGATAAGAAGCCTCATGCACCACGCCTTCGCCGAATCGGGCCGCGACACGGCCATTCCCATCTGGTTTGTCACCAAGACGACATGGCCCGGCATCCGGGACACCCTGAGCCCGATGGCCCGCGGCTTTGCCGAAGCTGCCGGCTTCGAGCCGAAGCGCGGCGCGCATCTCGCGCTGCCGGCAGCGGAGGGCGGCATCGCCGGGGTTCTGTTCGGTCTCGAGGACAGCGCCACCGAAGCGAACCCGATGCTCTCGGGCAATCTGCCGGGATTGCTGCCGGACGGCGTCTATAGCTTCGCCAATGCGCCGCACGATACGCGCCTTGCGGCATTGGCCTTTGCGCTGGGCAGCTACCGCTTCGACCGCTATCGCAAGCGCAAAGCCAAATCGGTGACGCTGGTGCCGCCGGACGGGGTCGATGCCGCAGATCTGTCGCGCCTTGTCGAGGGCGTGACGCTGGCGCGCGACCTGATCAACACGCCGTCGAACGACATGGGACCGGCCGAGCTGCACGAGGCCGCGCGGCTCCTCGCCGAGCGTCACGACGCCTGGATCGAGGCGGTGACGGACGACGAATTGCTGCTGAAGAATTTTCCGCTGATCCATGCGGTGGGGCGCGCCGCGGCGCGGCCGCCGCGTCTGATCGATCTGCATTGGGGCGATCCGACGCATCCGAAGGTGACGGTGGTCGGGAAGGGGGTCTGCTTCGACACCGGCGGCCTCGATCTGAAGCCGTCGAGCGCAATGCTGCTGATGAAGAAGGATATGGGCGGCGCCGCCGCGGCGCTGGCGCTGGCGCACATGGTGATGGACCGCAAGCTGCCGGTGGCGTTGCGCGTGCTGATCCCGGCGGTCGAGAATTCGGTGTCGGGTTCAGCCTTCCGGCCGCTCGATGTGTATCCGTCGCGCAAGGGCCTGACCGTCGAGGTCGGCAATACCGATGCCGAGGGCCGGCTGGTGCTGGCGGATGCGCTGGCGCTCGCCGACGAGGCGGCGCCCGATCTTCTGATCGATCTCGGAACGCTGACGGGGGCCGCTCGGGTGGCGCTCGGGCCCGAGCTTGTGCCTTTCTACGTGCATGACAACGAACTCGCGGCATCGATGGCGCGGCACGGCACCGCCGAGCATGATCCGCTCTGGCGCATGCCGTTATGGGCGCCGTACGAATCCATGTTGGATTCCAAGGTGGCGGACACCGGTAATGTCAGCAACGGCGCGTTCGCCGGTTCGATCACCTGCGCGCTGTTCCTGCAGAAGTTCGTAACCGCGGCGAAAGCGTGGTTGCATTTCGACATTTACGGCTGGAATCCGGCAACAAAGCCCGCCCGCCCCGAAGGCGGCGAGTGCCAGGCCGCCCGCGCGCTCTACGCGCTGTTGTGCGAACGGTACGGCTGAGATCTCGTGACGCTCGATCCACGTCTCACGCCGGCGCGTCCCGATCTCGCTGCCAAACATCTTGAAGGCCAGGTCGAGGCCGAACGCTTCGCCGAAGGGTCCGTGTGCGAGGTGTTCGACCCACGCGCGCCGTTGCGGCGTGCGCCGGTGCCTGACGCGCCGCTGGAAACCGAGGCGCTGAAGGGCGAACGCGTTACGGTTTATGAAACGACCGAGGAAGGCTGGTGCTGGGGCCAGCTCAGCTCCGACGGTTATGTCGGCTGGATCCCGGCGAACGCGCTCACGACCGCACTTACGGAACCGACCATGCGTGTGCAGGCTCTCAGCACGCTGGCCTTTCCCGCTCCCAATATCAAGATTCCGCCAATCGAGGCGCTGCCTCTTGGCGCACGTGTTGCAGTGGAGAAAATCGAGCAACCGTTTGCGCGCACCGTGCATGGCGGGTTTATCCCGGCGCAACATCTCGCGCCGCTCGACCAGCATGAAACCGACTATGTCGCGGTTGCGGAACGTTTCCTGGGAACGCCGTATCTCTGGGGCGGAAAGACCAATCTTGGCATCGACTGTTCCGGGCTGGTGCAGATGGCGATGTCAGCCTGCGGGATCGCGTGCCAGCGCGACAGCGACATGCAGGAGAATTCGCTTGGTGAGCCGGTCAGCGTCCTCGGCGCGCTGTCGATGCCGCAGCGCGGAGACCTGCTCTTTTGGCGCGGCCACGTCGCGCTGGTCCGCGATCGCAAGACCATCATTCACGCCAATGCATATCACATGTCAGTCGCGATCGAGCCGCTTGATCAGGCTATAGCGCGCATTCGGGAGGCGGGCTCCGACGTAACGTCGGTAAGGCGAGTGATTATCCGCACGCAATCAGGCGGATAGTTTTCGTCAGCAGGCTGCAGCCTTGCCGCATTTGCGGACCGAGTCGATCACCGCTTTGAGGCTCTTGCGGCCGGGATGACCCTGAATGGCGATATCCTGAATCAGATAGGACGGCGTTGCCTTCAGCCCGAGCGTATCGGCGAAGCGCACATGCGCCTTCATGATGTCGGTAATGCCGTCGTCATTAGCCGCGTCGAGAATTTTCTGCTGATCGAGCTTGAATGTTGATGCGGCGGAGAGGGCGCGCTGGCCGTCGATAACGCCCCGCCCGGCGTATAAAGCGCGGTGATAACGGTAGAATTCCTCGGGTTTCATGCTCCTAGAAACCGCGATCTCCACCCGTCCAGCAAGGATCGAGGGTATTCCGAGCACCGGAAACGGCACCAGAACAAGCCGCAGCTTCTTGTCCGCCTTCAGCAGCGCATCGACATCGGCCGACGCGCGACGGCAATAGGGGCAGTTCAGGTCGTAGAACTCGACCAGCGTCACATCGCCGTCCGGATTGGCGGCGACCACCGCACCCGGAAGCTTCTCGGCCGCTGCGACGCTGCCCGGTGCGATCGTGTGATTGGCGACCGGGCTGCCATCTTCGCCGAAGATCGGCCTTTCCGCTTTCAGGCCCTGGGCATGGGCAGACGCGGACAGTGCAACGATGAGCGACAGGACGAGCAGGCAGCGAGGCATGAGATTCCAATCATGTGAGATCACATGCGACATTGCGCATGTGGCGCCCAAAGCTAAATCAAGTTTGCGTTATGCGGCGACTGGCAGCCCTGCGCGCCAAGTGGGGGCGCCGCTCGGCGCTATTGCGCCAGGATATCGGCGGACGCCGTCTCCAGGTCGAACGCCGCCGCGAACAACGCGCGGGTATAGTCCGATTTCGGATTGGCGAAGAGTTCTTTGGCCGGGCCTTCTTCCATGATCTTGCCGTTGCGCATCACGATCAGGCGGCTTGCGAGCGCGGCCACGACCTTGAGGTCATGCGAGATGAACAGATAGGTGAGACCGAGCCGCTTCTGCAGACTGCGCAGGAGGTCGCAGATCTGGCACTGGATCAGCATGTCGAGCGCCGATGTCGGCTCGTCCAGCACGATGAATTTCGGCCGCAGCACGATGGCGCGCGCGACCGCGATGCGCTGGCGCTGGCCACCGGAGAATTCGTGCGGATATCGGAACCGCGTATCGGGGTCGAGGCCGACATCAGTGAGCGCGCTCACCACCTTGGCCTGACGCTCCTGCGCCGACAAGTCCGGGTAATGAACCCGCAGGCCTTCCTCGATGATATCGGCGACCGACATCCGTGGGCTGAGCGAACCGTAAGGATCCTGGAACACGACCTGCATCGCGTGACGATAGGGCAGCATCTCCTTGAAGGTGAGATCCTGAACCTCCTTGCCCATGAAAACGATCGGCCCTTCCGACGAAATCAGCCGCAGGATCGCAAGCCCGAGCGTGGTCTTGCCCGAACCGGATTCGCCGACAATGCCCAGCGTTTCCCCCTTGCGCACCTCGATCGAGATTCCGTCGACGGCCTTGATGTGCCCGATGGTCGACCGCAGGATGCCGCGCTTGATCGGAAACCAGACCTTGAGATCGTCGGTCTTGACCATGACCGGCTCGGTCGGCTGCAGCGGTGCGGGGTCGCGGGCCGGCTCGGCCGTAAGCAGCGCGCACGTATAGGGATGCTCCGGCTTCTTGAAGACCTGTTCGACCGGGCCCTGCTCCACGATCTTGCCCTGGTTCATGACGCAGACCCGGTCGGCGATCTTGCGCACGATGCCGAGGTCGTGCGTGATGAACAATATCGCCATGCCAAGACGGGCCTGCAGATCCTTGAGCAACCGCAGGATTTGCGCCTGCACGGTCACGTCGAGCGCGGTGGTCGGCTCGTCTGCAATCAGCAATTCCGGTTCGTTGGCAAGCGCCATCGCGATCATCACGCGCTGGCGCTGTCCGCCCGACAATTGGTGCGGATAGCTTTTCAACCGACCGGTCGGGTCGGGGATGCCGACCTGGGTGAGCAGGTCGACGATTCGGTTCTTCGCCGCGTCGCCGCGCAAGCCGACATGAAGCTCGAGTATTTCGCGGATCTGGCGCTCGATGGTGTGGAGCGGATTGAGCGAAGTCATCGGCTCCTGGAAAATGATGGTGATGTCGTTGCCGCGGATCGAGCGCATGCGGCTCTCCGGCATCGCCAGCAATTCCTTGCCCTTGAAGTGGATCGTTCCGCTCGGGTGGCTCGCGGCCGGGTAGGGCAACAGCTTCATCACCGACATCGCGGTGACGGATTTGCCGGAGCCGGATTCGCCCACCAGCGCGACGGTCTCTCGCGGCTTGATGTCGAACGAAATCCGGTCGACCGCGAGCGTGGTGCGGCCGGCCTGGGTGAAGACGATGGACAGGTCCTTCACACTGAGAAGCGGGGGCACGCTCATGAAAAGATCTTTCGCGGATCGAAGGCATCGCGCACCGCCTCGCCGATGAACACCAGCAGCGACAGCATGATGGCGATGGTGAAGAAGCCGGACAGGCCGAGCCACGGCGCCTGGATATTGGCCTTGCCCTGCGACAGCAATTCGCCGAGCGAGGGCGAGCCGGGCGGCAGGCCGAGCCCAAGGAAGTCGAGCGATGTCAGGGTCCCGACCGATGCCGACAGCAGGAAGGGCAGCATGGTCAGCGTCGCGACCATCGCATTCGGCAGCAGGTGGCGGAACATGATCTTGAAGTTTGACACCCCGAGCGCGCGCGCGGCCATGACATATTCGAAGTTCCGACCGCGCAGGAATTCGGCGCGGACCAGCCCGACCAACGAGACCCACGAAAACAGCAGCAGAATTCCGAGCAGGACGAAGAAGCTGGGCGTCAGAACCGAGGAGATGATCATCAGCAGGAACAGCGTTGGCACCGAGGTCCAGATCTCCAGTCCGCGCTGGAAGAACAGGTCCACCTTGCCGCCGAAATATCCTTGCACCGCGCCGGCGATGACACCGATGACCGATGAAATGCTGGTCAGGATCAGCCCGAACAGAACCGATATCCGGAAGCCGTAAATGATGCGCGCCAGCACGTCGCGGCCCTGATCGTCGGTGCCGAGCCAGTTATATTCAAGGTCGCGGCAGCTCGACAGATTCTTGCGCTGCACCACCGGCTTGCATTGTTCTTCCGTCAGCAGCCAGGTCGGCTTCGACGGCGCCGGCGTCGGCAGATCGAGATTATGGGTCGAATAGGAATAGCGGATCGGCGGCCACCACATCGTGCCGCCGGCCTCCGCGATCTTTTTCTGCAGATACGGGTCGCGATAATCGGCCGCGGTCTCGAATTCACCGCCGAACCTGGTCTCGGGATAAGTGAACAAGGACGGAAAATACAGTCCGCCCTGGTATTGAATCAGGAACGGCTTGTCGTTCGCGATCACCTCCGCAAACAACGAGGTGACGAACAGGAACAGGAATATCCAGAGCGAATAAAAGCCGCGCCGGTTGCGCTTGAAGTTGGCCCATCGCCGCTGATTGATCGGGGACAGACGGAGCGGCCGGCGCTCCGGCGGCAAGACGAGACCGGACGGCCCGATCGTCTCGGTCTCCGGCATAGTGGTGGGCACACGCGCATCCATATCAGACCTCGCGCGCCTCGAAGTCGATGCGTGGATCGACCAGCGTATAGACCACGTCCGAAATCAGGCTGACGAACAGGCCGACCAGCGCGAAGATATAAAGCGTCGCGAAGGTGACGGCGTAGTCGCGGTTCATGATGCTCTCGAAGCCGAGCAGGCCGAGCCCGTCGAGCGAGAAGATGGTCTCGATCAGCAGCGCCTCGGCGAAGAACGCGGCGATGAAGGTCGAGGGAAAGCCTGCGATGATGATCAGCATCGCGTTCCGGAACACATGGCCATACAGCACGCGGGCATTCTTGCAGCCCTTGGCGCGTGCAGTCAGCACATATTGCTTGCGGATCTCGTCAAGGAACGAATTCTTAGTCAGTAACGTCATGGTCGTGAACGCGCTGAGTGACATAGCGATCAGCGGCAGCGTCAGGTGCCAGAAATAATCGAGGATCTTGCTGTACCAGGGCAGTTGCGACCAGTTGTCGGAGGTCAGGCCCCGGAGCGGGAACCAGTCGAAGAACGAGCCGCCGGCGAACAGGATGATCAGCAGGATCGCGAACAGGAAGCCCGGAATCGCATAGGCGATGATGATGATTCCCGATGTCCAGGAATCGAAGCGGGTCCCGTCCTTCACCGCCTTGCGGATGCCGAGCGGAATCGACACCGCATACGCGATCAGCATCATCCACAAGCCGAGCGAGATCGAGACCGGCAGCTTTTCCTTGATCAGCTCGATGACAGTCACGTCGCGGAAATAGCTCTTGCCGAAATCGAATCGGATGTAGTTCCACAGCATGATGAAGAAGCGCTCGTAAGCCGGCTTGTCGAAGCCGAATTGCTTTTCGAGCTGTTTGATGAATTCCGGGTCGAGACCCTGGGCGCCACGATATTTTGACGAGCCACCGTCGATGCCGGCAGCGCCTTCCATGCCCCGGCCGGCAAAATCGCCGCTTTGCGAGCCGGAAATCCGGGACGTTGCGCCTGTGTCCGAGCCGGACAATTGCGCGATCACCCGCTCGACCGGGCCGCCGGGGGCGAACTGGATCACCACGAACGACACCAGCATGATGCCGAACAGGGTCGGGATCATCAACAGCAGGCGTCGAAGAATGTAGGCACTCATGTCGTTCGGCCCATCATGGCTGCTTTTGTCGTCCAGCGGGTATCGGGCACTGCTACAATGCTAGCCCCGCCGCTCCAGTTGCGCCGCTTTGGCCGGATCGTACCACCATGTTTCCGGAATGCCGCGGGCATATTTCGGCTTGCCCTGCGCGGGCCGGTCGAACATGTCCCAATAGGCGATCCAGTGCGTGCCCTTATACCAATGCGGGACCCAGTAGCGGCCGGACCGGATCACCCGGTCGAGGGCGCGGCAGGCGGTGACGAGTTCCGGCCGGGTGGGGGCCGCGACAATGGTGTCGACCAGCGAATCGATCACCGGGTCGGAAATGCCCGCCAGGTTCTGCGAGCCCTTGATCGCGGCAGACCGTGACGAAAAATAGGAGCGCAGCGATTCGCCGGGGACGGTCGAGAAGCTGAAGCGCTGGATCACCACGTCGAAATCAAATTCGTTGGTGCGCGCCTTGAGCTGGACCGGATCGACCATCCGCACATTGGCGACGATCCCGAGAACGGCGAGATTCTTGATATAGGGCATGTGATGCGCCTGGAAGCTTGGCTCTTCCAGCAGGAATTCGACGGTCATCGGCTCGCCCGACGGCGTCATCCGCTTGCCGTTCTTGATCGGATAGCCGGCCTCGTTCAACAGCCGCGTCGCCTGGCGCAGCAGGTTGCGGTCGTTGCCCGAACCGTCGGTCACCGGCGGCACGAACGGCTCGCCGAACACCTCGTCCGGGACCTTGCCGCGGAAAGCTTCCAGCAGCTTCAGTTCGTCGGCGTCCGGCTTGCCGACGGCCATCAGGTCGGAGCTCTGGAACACCGAGTGGGTCCGGTCGTAGGAGCCGTACATGATGGAGCGGTTGGTCCACTCGAAATCGAAGGCGTAGATCATCGCCTCGCGCAATTTCGGGTTCTGGAATTTCGCGCGGCGTGTGTTGAGGAACCAGCCCTGCGCACCGGACGGAGTCTCGTCCTTGAGGACGTCGCGCTTCACCCGACCGTCGCGCATGGCCGGGAAATCGTAGCGGGTCGCCCAGATGCGGGAGGTGAATTCCTCGCGGAAGGTGTAGCTCCTGCCGGTAAAGCCTTCGAAGGCGACGTCGCGGTCGCGAAAGAATTCGTAGCGGATCACATCGAAATTATGCAGGCCGCGCTGCACCGGTAGCTTCGCGCCCCACCAGTCCTTCACCCGGTCATATTCGATATAGCGTCCGGCCTCGAAGCGGCCGACCTTGTAGGGCCCGCTGCCGAGCGGGACATCGAGGCTGGATTCCTCGAACGCCCGCTTGCTGTAATAGGCGCGTGAAAAGATCGGCAGGCCGGCCACGAATAGCGGCACGTCGCGGCCACGCTTCTCCTTGAAACGCACGACGAGAGTGCGCGCGTCGGTGGCTTCGGCGCCGTCGAAATCCCGTAGCAGGGTGGTGATGATCGGGTGGCCCTTCTCCTTCAATACGGTGAGCGAGAATACCGCATCATGCGCATCGAGCGGTGTGCCGTCGTGAAAGGTGAGGCCTGGCCGCAGCGTGAAGCGATAGGTCAGGCCGTCGTCGGAGATCTGGACCGATTGCGCGGCCAGGCCATACATCGAATCCGGCTCGTCGGCTGCGCCGGTCATCAGGCTGGTGAAGGTGCGCTCCATGCCCAGCGCGGCATCGCCGCGCAGGATGTAGCTGTTGAGCGAGTTGAAGGTGAGGAAATTCTGGTTGAATTGCCGGCTCGCGCCGATCATCGAGAACGCGCCGCCTTTCGGCGCGTCCGGATTGACGTAATCGAAATGCGGGAAATCGGCGGGATATTTGAGATCGCCGAATGCCGAGATGCCGTGCCGCTCGCGCGTCTCCGCAAATCCCGTCCGCTGCAAGGCCAGTGCGCCGGCGCCGGCCGCAGCGATCGTCAGAACCTTGCGGCGCGTCAGCCTCACGAACGGGACCCTACCTTGGCGGCCTTCTCCGCGTCCCACCACCACACGGTCGGAAATGCCGCGAGGCCGTATTTCGGCAACGGATCGGGCTTGCCGAAGCGGTCCCAGCGCGCGGTGCGGACCTTGCCGTAGGTCCATTGCGGCACCACGAAATGGTGCGCGAGCAGCACGCGGTCGAGCGCCTTGGTGGCCGCGACCAGTTCGATACGGTTCTTGGCGAAGATGACGCGGTCGATCAGGGCATCGATCCCGGCGTCGCGGATGCCGGCGAAGTTGCGAGTGCCCGGCTGGTCCGCGGCCTTCGAGCCCCAGAAGCCGCGCTGCTCGTTGCCGGGCGACAGCGACTGGCCCCAGGACGCGAGGATGATGTCGAAGTCCCAGTTGCGCTGGCGATTCTCGTATTGGGTGGCATCGACGACGCGGATCGACACCTCGACGCCGACGCGCTCGAGCAGCGGCTTCCAGAAGCTGACGATGCGTTCGAAGGTCGGCTGCGACAGCAGCACCTCGACCGACATCTTCTCGCCGGTCTTTGCGTTCGTCAGCTTCTGGTCCTTGATCTCCCAGCCGGCCTCGCGGAACAGCCGCAACGCCTCGCGCATGTTGTTTCGGACTGCGCCGGCATCGCCACCCACCGGATTGGTGAAGGCGGTGGTGAACACGTCCGCCGGCACCTTGTCTTTCACGCCCTGCAGGATTTCCAGCTCCAGACCTTCCGGCAGGCCGCTGGAGGCGAGTTCGGTGCCTTCGAAGAAGCTGTTGATGCGCCGGTATTGCCCGAAGAAAATCTGCTTGTTCATCTCCTCGAAATCGAACGCGTAGTTGAACGCGCGTCGCACCTTCGGATCCTTGAACTTGTCGCGCCGCGTGTTGAACGCGAACGCCTGCATGATGCCGAAATTGCGGATCTCGAATTCTTCCAGGATGACGCGCTTCTCGCGCACCGCCGGGAAGTCGTAGGCGGTCGCCCAGTCCTTGGCGCTGTTCTCGTAACGCCAGTCAAGATTGTCCGACTTGAAGGCTTCGAGCGCGACCGTGGAATCGCGGAAATATTCGTAGCGCAGCTCGTCGAAATTGTTGGTGCCGACATTGACGTTGATGTCCTTGCCCCAATAGTCGGCGACGCGCTCGTAGGTGATGCTGCGGCCGGCGACGAAGGACTTCACTCGATAGGCGCCGGAGCCGAGCGGCGGCTCCATCATTGTCAGCGAGACGTCGCGCGGGCGGTCCTGCGCGTCTTTGCCCTCCCACCAGTGTTTCGGCAGCACGCTGAGCTGGCCGACGATCTGCGGCAATTCGCGATTGCCCGCCTGATCGAAGGTGAAGGTGATGTCGCGCTCGCCGGACTTCTCGGCCTTGGTGACATGCCGGTAATAGGCCGCCGATTGCGGATCGTATTTCTTGAACGCCTCGAACGAGAAGATCACGTCTTCCACCGTGATCGGCTTGCCGTCATGCCACCTGGCTTCGGCGCGCAACCGGTAGGTGCAGCTCGAGAAATCGTCGGGATGGCTGACCGATTCCGCGAGCAGGCCGTATTCGGTCGACACCTCGTCGAGCGCGGAGGTCATCAGCGTGTCGTAGATGCTGCCGATGCCCGCCGCCATCGCGCCCTTCACGCGTCCAACCACCATGTTGAAATTATCGAAGGTGCCGATCGCCACCTGGCGCACCAGGCCGCCGCGCGGGGCCTTCGGGTTGACGTAGTCGAAATGCTTGAAGCCGGCCGGGTATTTCAACTCACCGAACAGCGACAATCCGTGCCGCCAGGTTTGCGCCGGCACCGACGTCTGCGCCTGCGCTTTTACCGGCCCGAGGCCTTGAACGGCGGACATTGCGGGGGCGGTCAGCGCGAGCGCGCCAGCTTTCATCAGGGTACGGCGGGACAGGCTCACGGTCTTGCTCCGGTCACTATCGGGATGATCGCAACTTGCCCTTTTATCTATGACAGTTTTGCGGACAACCCCAGCCACGGCGTCTTAAAATGCGGTAATTTACCGCCTTCACCGCCTCAGGCTTAACGGTAGCGCGCGCCCCCCAAAACGCAAACGGCCGGGCAGGGCCCGACCGTTGGAAAGAAACACGTTTCTGCGACTTCAGGTCTTGGCGCCAGTATTGGACGCCGGTCTCGAACCTCAGTTCTTGGCCGGCGCGGGTGCGGCTGGAGCCGCCTCGGCGGCCTTCGGCAGCGGAACCGGGTTGTCGGACAGTGTATGCAGATAGTTGATCAGGTCCGCCCGCTGCCCACCGCGGGCGAGGCCGGCATAACTCATGCTGGTCCCGGGGACGTAGGCCTTGGGGCTTGCAATGAAGGCGTCGAGGTTCTCGTAGGTCCAGGCGCCGCCTTTTTCTTTCAGGGCCGCCGAATAGTTGAAGCCGGCGACGGCCGCCTTGGCGCGATCGACGATCCCGTAAAGGTTGGGGCCGACGCGGTTCGCGCCGCCCTTTTCAAAGGTGTGGCAGGCCGCGCATTGCTTGGCAGCGGCCTGGCCCTTGGCCGGATCGGAGCTCGCAAGCCGCACCGCGATCGGTTCGGCCGGTTCCGGCTTGGCAGTCTCGGTGCCTCCCGCCGGCTGATCCGGCACGGCGATCGCGTAACCGGGCTTTTCCAGCTTTCCGGGCGTAAAAATCGCCCCGGCGGCGATATTCAGCGTCAGGATGCCGAGGCAGGTCGCCAGAACGGCGCCCATGATTTTGTTGAGTTCGAAGGAGTCCATCGGCGTTCCGCAGCAGGCCGTGATCAAGGGTCGCGCGCGGGGAACAAGACCCCGCGGCGGGGCACCATTAGCCGGTTTGCGGCGGATGTTGCAACCCGTATAAGCGGCCACTCCCTGCGACATTGGTACATTGGGGACCGCCCGGAAACATGGCCTAGATCAATGCAGAAGCCCGATATTCTGATCCTGATCCCGGCCCGCATGGCGGCGACGCGGCTGCCCGGCAAGCCGCTGGCCGACATCGCCGGCAAGCCGATGATCGAGCACGTGATCCGGCGCGCCGAAGCGGCGCAGCTCGGCGAGGTGATCGTGGCGACCGATTCCGAGCCGATCCAGGCGGCGGTCGAGAAGGCCGGCGCCCGGGCGCTGATGACCAGCGCCGACCACGCCTCCGGCTCGGACCGCATTTTCGAGGCGTTGCAGATCGCCGATCCGGACGGCCGGGTCCGGATCGTGGTCAATGTCCAGGGTGATCTGCCCATGCTCGCACCAGACGATCTGCGTTCGGCGGTCGCTTTGCTGGACGATCCTGCGGTCGATATCGGCACGCTTGCCGCCGAGATCGTCAGGGACGAGGAGCGCATCAATCCCAACGTGGTGAAAGTCGTCGGCTCGCCGGTCGCGCCGCAGCGGTTGCGCGCGCTGTATTTTACCCGCGCCACGGCACCCTATGGAGACGGGCCGCTCTACCATCACATCGGCCTCTATGCGTACCGGCGCGCCGCGCTGGAGCGCTTCGTGGCGCTGCCGCAATCCGCGCTCGAACGGCGCGAGAAGCTCGAGCAGTTGCGCGCGCTCGAAGCCGGCATGCGGATCGACGCTGCCATCGTCTCCTCGGTGCCGCTTGGTGTCGACACGCCCGAGGACCTCGAAACCGCGCGCCGGCTGCTGGCGGGCGATCAGTGAAAGTGGGTACCGGCTTTACATCCGATCGCGTGCCCGTCCAGATGCAATTGACTCCCCACTTTTGTAAAGCGTAACCAACCCCATGACCAAAAAGCGTATCTCCTTTCAGGGCGAACCCGGCGCCAACTCGCATCTGGCGTGCCGCGAGGCCTATCCCGATTACGAACCGTTGCCGTGCCCGACCTTCGAGGATGCGTTCGCAGCCGTGACCAGCGGCGAGGCCACGCTTGGCATGATCCCGGTCGAGAACTCGGTTGCGGGCCGCGTCGCCGACATCCATCACCTGATGCCGCGCTCGAACCTGCACATCGTCGCCGAGTGGTTTTTGCCGGTGAAGCATCAACTGGTCGCGCCGAAGGGTGCGACGCTGGACGGCATCAAGACGGTCGAGAGCCATGTCCATGCGCTGGGTCAGTGCCGCAACATCATCCGCCGGCTGAAGATCAGGCCGATCGTCGCCGCCGACACCGCGGGCTCCGCGCGTGAGGTATCCGAGCGCGGCGACAAGAGCTGCGCGGCGATCTCGTCGCGTCTCGCCGCCGAGATCTACGGCCTCGATATTCTCGCGGAGGACGTCGAGGACGAGGCGCACAACACCACGCGCTTCATCGTGCTGGCGCGCGAGCCGCAATGGGCAGAGCCCGGCAACGGCCCGGTGGTGACGACCTTCATCTTCCGGGTGCGCAACATTCCGGCCGCGCTCTACAAGGCGATGGGCGGCTTCGCTACCAACGGCGTCAACATGACGAAGCTCGAAAGCTACATGATTGAGGGCAATTTCTTCGCCACCATGTTCTACGCCGACATCGAGGGTCATCCGGACGACCACAATGTGTCGCTGGCGCTGAAGGAGCTGGAGTATTTCTCCAAGGAGACGAAGATCCTCGGGGTGTATCCGGCGCATCCCTATCGCGCGACGTTCCGCGAGCAGGCGGAGTAGGTCGCTGCGGCCTTACCTCCCCCTGAAAAGGGGGAAGTCGGCGGGCGAAGCTCGCCGGGTGGGGGTCAATCGATACGGGGATTTCTCTGCCCCCCTCCCCAACCCTCCCCTTGCAGGGGAGGGAGCGCATTGTGCCCACGGCACGCGCTAACCAATCAAATCGTCTGATTATACTCGCCGACTTCCGGATGGGTGCGCAGCACGCCGTCGACTGCCGCGAACATCTCGCGCATGCGCGCTTCCGACGCCGGGCTTTCCACCACCACCACCAGCTCGGGTTTGTTGGATGAGGCGCGCACCAGGCCCCAGGTGCCGTCCTCGACGGTAACGCGCACGCCGTTGACGGTGACGAGATCGCGGATTGGCTGGCCCGCGACCTTGTCGCCCTTCTTTTGCGCGGTCTCGAAGTGCTTCACCACGGCATCGACGATGCCGTATTTCTTCTCGTCGTCGCAATGCGGCGACATGGTCGGCGACGACCAGGTCTTCGGCAGCGCGTTCTTCAGGTCGCTCATGCTCTTGTCCGGGTTGCGATCGAGCATGTCGCAGATCGCGATCGCGGAGACGAAGCCGTCGTCATAGCCGCGGCCGAACGGCTTGTTGAAGAAGAAGTGGCCGGACTTCTCGAAACCGACCAGCGCGCCGGACTCGTTCACGCGGCGCTTCATGTAGGAATGGCCGGTCTTCCAGTAATCCGCCTTCGCTTTGTTCGCGATCAGCACCGGGTCGGTGGCGAACAGACCCGTGGACTTGACGTCGACGACGAAAGTCGAGCCGGGATGCAGCGCCGACATGTCGCGCGCGAGCATGACGCCGATCTTGTCGGCGAAAATCTCGTCGCCCTCGTTGTCGACCACGCCGCAGCGATCGCCGTCGCCGTCGAAGCCGAATGCCACATCGGCGCCGGAATTGATCACCGCATCGCGCATCGCATGCAGCATCTTCATGTCTTCGGGATTCGGGTTGTATTTCGGAAACGTGTGATCGAGCTCGCAATCGAGCGGGATCACCTCGCAACCGATCTTCTCCAGGATCTCCTGCGCGAAGGCGCCGGCGGTGCCGTTGCCGCAGGCGGCGACCACGCGCAGCTTGCGCTTGATCTTCGGGCGGTTGGTGAGGTCGGCGATGTAGCGGGCCGGGAAATTGTCGATGAACTGGTACGAGCCGCCCTCGCGGGTCTTGAACGCCGCGTTCAGCACGATCTCCTTCAGCCGGCCCATCTCGTCGGGACCGAAGGTCATCGGGCGGTTGGCGCCCATCTTCACGCCGGTCCAGCCATTGTCGTTATGCGAGGCCGTCACCATCGCGACGCACGGCACGTCGAGATCGAATTGCGCGAAATAGGCCATCGGCGACAGCGCGAGGCCGATATCGCGCACCCGCATGCCGGCCGCCATCATGCCGGAGGTCAGCGCCATCTTCACCGAGGCGGAATAGCCGCGGAAGTCGTGGCCCGTGACGATGTCGGGCTTCACGCCCATCTCGTGCACCAGCGTGCCGATGCCCATGCCGAGCCACTGCATGCCCATCAGGTTGATTTCCTTGCCGAGCAGCCAGCGCGCGTCGTATTCGCGGAAGCCGGTGGGCTTCACCATCGGCTGCGATTCATAGGCATAGGTATTGGGCGCAAGCTGCGGCGCGGGCTTCGGAAACATGATTGTCCTCGGAAGGGCGGTCAAAACTGGCGGGAGCAATAGCCTAAACGCGGAAGGTGGGGAAATGGTTGCGCATTATGGTCATTGCAGGGCGCCGGGGAGGCCGAGGCTCAGTTCTCCAGCACCAGCTTGTTGTTGGCGTATTCGAAGCGCTTGAGCCGCGTCAGATAGGACAGTCCGAGCAGATTCTCGGCGAGCCCGCCGCCCGGCACGACCAGCGCCCGCACATCGCGCACCACAAGCCCGCCGATATCGACCGAATTCAGTGTCACCGGCGCGGCGCGCACCATGCCATTCGCGGTCTGAACTGAAGCTGTGAAAGCGTTGCGCGACGGCCGGATGCCGAGCCGGTCGGCCTCACGCTCGGTCAGGGCGATGACCGATGCGCCGGTATCGACCATGAACGACACCTGCCGGCCATCGATCCGGCCATGCGCCTTGAAATGCCCGCGGTGATCGCGGCCGATGCTGACGATGCGCGCGCTGTTGCTCGCGGGTGGCGCAAGCGAAGCGGCCGCGTCCGGCTGTTTCGATGCCGCCGTGGTGCCGCGGTCCAGCAACCCGCCGAACACGGCGGCCGCTCCGAGCGCGAGGCATGCAAAGACAATGAATGAACGCATCGGCTTAAGTCCGCTGCAGCCCCTGGGTCCGCCGCGACAAGAGCAGATGCAGGGAAACGGCGCGCTAACGGCGGCTGGTTGCGGGTGGTATTGCGGGCGTCATGACGACCCGATGCTGAATCGGGTCGTTAAAATTTTACCGACCGGTGGCTTACGTCCCCGCGCGCTTGGTTCGCCGCGTCGGCAAGGCATTGGCGGGATCGTCCGGCCAGGGATGACGCGGATAGCGGCCGCGCATCTCGGCTTTCACCGCGGCATAGCTGCCGGCCCAGAAGCCGGGCAGGTCTTTCGTCACCTGAACCGGCCGTTGCGCGGGCGACAGCAGTTCGATCACCAGCGGCACGCGCCCGCCCGCGATCGATGGGTGGCGGCTCAGGCCAAACAACTCCTGCACCCGGATCGCGATGGTCGGGCCGGCTTCGGCTTCGTAATCAATCGGAACGTTGGTGCCGGTTGGCGCCTCGAAATGCGTCGGCGCCTCAGTGTCGAGCCGCCGCCGCATAGCCCACGGCAGCAATTCCATGATCGCGTTCGAGAGATCGTCCGCGCCGATATCCTTCAGCGCGGTCTTGTCCGCGAGGAGAGGCATGAGCCAGTCCTGCGCGGTCGCGGTGAGCGCTGCATCGGAAAGGTCCGGCCATTCGTCGCCTTCGGATGCGCGCAGGAACACGACGCGGTCGCGCCATTGCTTGAGATGCTTGCTGAAGGGCAGGCGGTCGATTCCGGCGCTGGCGATGGCATTCGCGAGAAGCGCGGCATTTTCAGGCGACGGGATAACCGGGGCGATCTGTTCGGCTAGCGCGATGGCGCCGAGCTTCTTCGCCCTGCGTCCGCGCAGGCTGAGTGTCGCCGGATCGACGATGACCTCGTCGCGCTGTGCGATGCGATCGGCGAAGCGCGTTTCGACCTCGGCCTGCGTGATGGGAGCAGCGAGCAGAATGCGCGCCTGCTGCGCGGTGCCGGACAGGTCTGCCGCCACGATGAACGGCTCGCGCGCCAGCGACAGCGCGGGATCGAGCATGGCGCCGCGTCCGTTGGCCAGAAGGAAGGCGCCTTGTCCGCCGCCGCGATTTTTTGCGATGCGATCCGGATAGGCGAGCGCGAGCAGAGCGCCGACGCCGGGCCGTTCGGCAGCCTTCGCAGGCGTTGAGGCCGTGTCCGCCCATCGCTTCGCCATGCCCCGCGCCTCATCCGCGCGCCGCGAGCGGTCGCGCCGGAACTGATCGAGGCGGTGCGTGAGATCGGCATCGTTGCCGCCGAGCCCGCGCTCGCCGACGAGGACCGCGATCTGCGCTGCGGTTTCGCCCGCGCCCTCGCGCGCGGCATCGACCACCATGCGCGCCAGCCGCGGCGGCAGCGGCAACGCGCGCAACTGCTTGCCCTCACCGGTGATGCGGCCGTTATCGCCGAGTGCGCCGAGTTCGGTCAGCAGCTTGCGCGCTTCGGAGTAGGCGGCTTGCGGTGGCGGATCGAGGAAGGTGAGTGTCGCCGGATCGCTGACGCCCCATTGCGCGAGATCGAGCGCGAAGGACGAGAGATCGGCGGACAGAATCTCCGGCCGCGCATAAGCCTCGAGCGAGGCCGTCTCCTGTTCGCTCCAGAGCCGGTAGCAGACACCCGGTTCGGTGCGGCCGGCGCGGCCGCGGCGCTGATCGGCGGCGGCACGCGACACCCGCACGGTCTCCAGCCGCGTCAGACCGGTGCCCGGCTCGTAGCGCGGCACGCGTGCGAGGCCGGAATCGATGACGATGCGAACGCCCTCGATGGTCAGCGACGTCTCGGCAATTGAGGTCGCGAGCACAACCTTGCGGCGGCCGGCCGGCGAGGGCGCAATGGCGCGATCCTGCACCTGCGCGTCCAGCGCACCATAGAGCGCGACGATGTCCACTGCCGGATCGCTGACGCGCTCCTTCAGCAGCGTTTCGGTGCGTCGGATTTCCGCCTGTCCCGGCAGGAAAACAAGAACCGAGCCGGGATCGGCGCGCAGGGCGCGCGTCACGGCGTCGGCCACCTGCGGCTCGATATGTGTGCGGGCGTCGCGCGGCAGATAGCGCGTCTCGACCGGAAAGGCGCGGCCCAGACTTTCGATCTGCGGCGCCTCACCAAGCTTGCTGGCGACCCGCGCGCCGTCGATGGTGGCCGACATCACCAGCAGCTTCAGGTCTTCGCGCAGACCCTGCTGGGCATCGCGGGCGAAGGCCAGGCCGAGATCGGCGTCGAGCGAGCGTTCGTGGAATTCGTCGAACAGCACGGCAGCGATGCCGGTCAGTTCCGGATCGTCAAGGACCATGCGGGTGAAGATGCCCTCGGTGACGACCTCGATCCGGGTGCGTTTCGAGACTTTCGAGCCGAAGCGGACGCGCAGGCCCACGGTGTCGCCGACCTTTTCGCCGAGCGTCTTTGCCATCCGTTCGGCGGCGGCGCGGGCGGCCAGCCGGCGCGGTTCCAGCACAATGATTTTTTTGTCCGCCGCCCAGAGCTCGTCCATCAGCACCAGCGGAACCCGGGTGGTCTTGCCGGCGCCGGGCGGTGCCACCAGGACGGCGGCCTCGCGCGCCCGCAGCGCCTGCGTCAGCGCCGGTAGCGCCTCGTCGATGGGAAGGGGAGAATCGAAGCGTCGCATCACGTCATCCTACGCCGTTCCCCTGCCGCGAATGCATGACGGGAACAAGCGGGATATCCGCCGCCTCCGTTGCCATCGCGCGCCGAACGGCCCACATTCCGCGCCATGCCAGAATCGAAATCCGCCAAGCCGGCCGCGAAAGCCGCCGCCGCTCCCGCCTCGACAAAGACCGCGCCGGTGACCGCCGGTGCGCTGAAAAAGGGCGACCACGTCTTCCTGGTCGACGGTTCGGGATACATCTTCCGCGCCTATCACGCCCTGCCGCCGCTCAACCGAAAGTCGGACGGGTTGCAGGTCAATGCCGTGCTCGGCTTCTGCAACATGCTGTGGAAGCTCCTGCGCGACATGAAGCCGGAGGAGAGGCCGACGCATCTGGCCGTCGTCTTCGACAAGTCCGAGAAGACCTTCCGCACCGATTTCTATCCCGACTACAAGGCGCACCGGCCGGACGCGCCTTCGGATCTCATTCCGCAATTTCCGCTGATCCGCGAAGCCGTGCACGCCTTCGACATTCCGTGTCTCGAACAGGCGGGCTACGAGGCCGACGATCTGATTGCGACCTATGCGCGGCTCGCCTGCGAGGCCGGGGCCAGCGCAACCATCGTGTCGTCCGACAAGGACCTGATGCAGCTCGTGACAGACTGCGTCGTCATGTACGACACGATGAAGGACAAGAGGATCGGTGTCGCCGAGGTGATCGAGAAATTCGGCGTGCCGCCGGAGAAGGTCATCGAGGTGCAGTCGCTGATCGGCGATTCCACCGACAACGTGCCGGGCGTGCCGGGCATCGGCGTGAAGACCGCGGCGCAGCTGATCGGCGAATATGGCGATCTTGAAACGCTGTTGTCGCGGGCTGGCGAGATCAAGCAGGAGAAGCGGCGCCAGACGCTGATCGACAATGCCGAGCAGGCCCGCATCTCGAAGCGGCTGGTCACGCTGGACCAGAATGTCGATCTCGCCGTTCCGGTCGAAGATCTTGCCGTGCATGAGCCGGATTACAGGAAGTTGGTCTCGTTCCTGAAGGCGATGGAGTTCACCACGCTGACGCGGCGCGTTGCGGAAGCAGCCGATATCGATGTCAGCCAGATCGAAGCGGATACGAAATTGAGTGCCGGCGCGCCTCCGCTTCCTCCGGTGCGGCCGGAGGACGGTGCGCCTCTCTCTTCACCTCCCCCACCTCAGACCGATCTTTTTGGCTCACCCCCCTCCCCAACCCTCCCCCGCAAGGGGGGAGGGGGCGCAGCGGAGCAAGCCGTCTTTACTCCAATTTCGCTCGCCGAAGCACGTCTCGCCAGACTGAAGGCGCTACCGTTCGACCGCTCGAAATACGAAATCGTCCGCGATCTCGCGCGGCTGAAAGCCTGGATCGTGCGCGCCATCGATGCCGGGCAGATCGCGCTCGTGACGCAGACCTCCTCGCTCGATCCGATGCAGGCGACGCTGTGCGGCTTCTCGCTCGCGGTCACGCCGAACGAGGCCTGCTATGTGCCTCTCGCACATCGCAGCACCGGCGAGGGCGAGGGCCTGTTCGATGCCGGGCTTGCTCCGCACCAGATTGCCGAGCGGGATGCGCTGGACGCGATCAAGCCGCTGCTCGAAGACACCGGCGTCCTCAAGATCGGTCACAATCTGAAATTCGCCTGGCAGATCTTCGCGCAGCGCGGCATCGACGTCGCGCCCTATGACGATGTCATGCTGATGTCCTATGTGGTCGATTCCGGCCGCGTGTCGCACGATGTCGCTTCGCTCTCGAAGCGCAATTTCGATCATGGCGTGATCGACTTCAACGAGATCACCAAGGCGGGAAAGACCCGCGTCACGTTCGATTGCGTGCCGGTCGAGCGCGCCGCCGAATATTCTGCGGAAGATGCCGACGCGACATTGCGGCTGTGGCATGCGCTGAAGCCGCGGCTCGCCGCCGAGCACATGACCAATGTGTACCAGACGCTGGAGCGTCCGCTGATCGCGGTGCTCGGCCGCATGGAGGGCCGCGGCATTTCGATCGACCGGCAGACCCTGGCGCGTCTCTCTGGCGAATTCGCGACCGAGAGCGCGCGGCTCGAAGAGGAAGCGCAGAAGGTCGCAGGGCAACCGTTCAATCTCGGTTCGCCAAAGCAGATCGGCGACGTGCTGTTCGGATCGATGGGTTTGCCGGGCGGCAGCAAGACCAAGACCGGCGCGTGGTCGACATCGGCGCAGGTGCTGGAGGAATTGGCCGAACAGGGTCACGAATTGCCGCAGAAGATTCTCGACTGGCGGCAGGTCTCGAAGCTGCGTTCGACCTATACCGACGCATTGCCGACCTATGTCGATCCGAAGACGCAGCGCGTGCACACCAATTACGCGCTGGCAGCGACCACGACCGGACGGTTGTCATCGTCCGAGCCCAACCTGCAGAACATTCCGATCCGCACCGAGGCCGGGCGCAAGATCAGGAAAGCGTTTATCGCCAAGCCCGGCCACAAGCTGGTCTCGGCCGACTATTCGCAGATCGAATTGCGGCTGCTGGCGGAAGTCGCCAACGTGCCGGCGTTGCGGCAGGCGTTCAAGGACGGCACCGACATTCACGCGATGACGGCGTCGGAGATGTTCGGCGTGCCGGTGAAGGACATGCCGGGCGAGGTGCGGCGGCGCGCCAAGGCGATCAATTTCGGCATCATCTACGGCATCTCGGCATTCGGGCTGGCCAACCAGCTTGGCATCGAACGCAGCGAAGCGGGCGATTACATCAAGAAGTATTTCGAACGCTTCCCGGGCATACGCGACTACATGGACGAGACCCGCGACTATTGCCGCGAACACGGCTATGTCGAAACGCTTTTCGGTCGCAAGTGCCATTATCCGGACATCAAGGCGGCGAACCCGTCGCTGCGCGCCTTCAACGAGCGCGCCGCGATCAATGCGCGGCTGCAGGGTTCGGCGGCGGACATCATCCGGCGCGCGATGACGCGGATGGACGATGCCCTCGCCGAGGCGAAGCTGTCGGCGCAGATGCTGCTGCAGGTGCATGACGAACTGGTGTTCGAGGTGCCGGATGCGGAAGTAGACGCGACCTTGCCGGTGGTGAGGCGGGTGATGGAAGACGCGCCGATGCCGGCGGTGCAGCTTCATGTGCCGCTGCAGGTGGATGCGCGCGCCGCAGACAATTGGGACGAGGCGCATTAGCGCATGGCTGTCATTCCAAGGCGCCGCGCAGCGGCGAACCCGGAATCCAGTTACAAGCCTCGCTCTCTTCTGGATTCCGGGTTCGCGACTTCGTCGTGCCCCGGAATGACGAAAGGCTCCCCATGTCCTCTCTCTCCGCCTTCCCCATCACCAAACTCTGGCCTGCGAAAAACCCCGATATCCTGCAGCTCTATTCGTTCCCGACGCCGAACGGGGTGAAGGTCTCGATCGCGCTGGAGGAGTTGGGGCTGCCGTATGAAGCGCATGCGGTAAATATCACAAAGAACGAGAGCTGGACGCCAGAATTTCTTTCGCTCAATCCGAATGGAAAAATTCCCGCGATCCTCGATCCGGACGGCCCCGGCGGACAGCCGCTGGGCTTGTGGGAATCCGGCGCAATCTTGCAATATCTTGCCGAGAAGACCGGCAAGCTGATCCCGGCCGATTCGGTCGCGCGCTGGCACACCATCCAGTGGGTGCATTTCCAGATGGGCGGGCTTGGCCCGATCTTCGGGCAGCTCGGTTTCTTTCACAAATTCGCCGGCAAAGATTACGAGGACAAGCGTCCGCGCGATCGCTACGTCAACGAGTCGAAGCGCCTGCTCGGCGTGGTCGAGACGCGGCTGCAGGATCGCGCCTGGATCATGGGCGATGACTTCACCATCGCCGATGTCGCGATGATCGGCTGGGTGCGCAACCTTATCGGCTTTTACGGCGCGCGCGAGATCGTGGAGTTCGACACGTTGACGGAAGTGCCGCGCTGGCTCGAGGCGGCGCTGGCGCGTCCGGCGGTGCAGCGGGGACTGGAGATTCCGAAGCGGCCGGTGTGAATGTGTTTTTCTACTTTACCTCTCCCCGCTTGCGGGGAGAGGTCGGTCGACGCGGACAAGTTTACGTAGTCTGCGCAAGCTTGACTGCGTGCGAAGCGAAGAAGACCGGGTGAGGGGGGCTTTTTTCACGGAATTCACCAATGCAGCCCCTCACCCCGACCCACTCCCCGCAAGAACACGGAGAGGGAGCGCACCGTGCTCGCGGCTAGTGTCTCACCTCACATCCACACGCACACCTCATCCAGCGGCTTCTTTTCGATCGCGGGCACCTTGCAATCCTCCGCCGGATAACCGGCCACCAGCAGGATATAGGCCTTCTCGCTCTCCGGCCGGCCGCAGATCTGGTTGAGAAAGCCCATCGGCGACGGCGTATGCGTGAGCGTCGCAAGCCCGGCATTGTGGAGCGCCGCGATCAGGAAACCCGAGGCGATGCCGACCGATTCCGGCACGTAATAATGCTTCACCTTGCCACCGTCCGGCGCGGTGCCATAGCGCTGGCCAAAGATCGCGATCAGCCACGGCGCGGTCTCGAGGAACGGCTTCTCCCAGTCGGTGCCGAGATGGCTGAGCGCCTTCAGCCATTCTTCGCCGGCGCCACCCTCGTAGAACGACTTTTCCTCCTCCTCCGCGGCCACGCGGATACGCGACTTGATCGCCGCATCGGAGATGCAGACAAAGGTCCAGGGCTGCTGGTTGGCCCCGGACGGCGCGAGCGATGCGGTGCGCACCGCATTGGCGATGATCTGGCGCGGCACCGGCCGGTCCGAATAGTCGCGCACGGTCCGGCGCCTCGCCATCAGCGCCAGGAAATCCTGCGATCGCTGAAGCATCTCATCCGGCACCAGTTCCTCGAAGTGCAGCTTTTGATAGACAGGGTTGAGCATGGTCGATGGTCCCGATCGCGGCCGAATTCGATCAAGATCATTGGGGAAAATGTGCCGCGCGGCCAGCGTCAAATGGCAGGACCTGCGCGTTGGTGCTAGTGAGGCATCCATGACACAGCCAGCCGCACCATCGAGCCGACCACTTGCCGAAACGCGGGCACGCCTGCGCGATATCATCCGCAAGCGCTCGTTCGGCTTCGGCGAGATCACGCTCGCCTCCGGCCGCAAGAGCAATTTCTATTTCAACCTGAAGCCGACCATGCTCGATGCAGAAGGCGCGGCGCTGCTCGCCGAACTGACGCTCGATGCGCTGTCGGGTGAGAGCATCGATTATGTCGGCGGACTGGAGATGGGTGCAGTGCCGCTCGCCGGCGCGATAGCGCAGCTCTCCTACATGCGCGGCAAACCGATCCAGGCCTTCTTCGTGCGCAAGAAGCCGAAGGAGCATGGTGCCAAGCTGTCGGTCGAGGGGCTCGCGCCCGACGAGACGCTCAAGGGCAAGCGCGTGGTGATCGTGGAAGACGTCACCACCACGGGCGGCTCCGCCATCAAGGCGGTGGAGGCCGTGCGCGAGTCCGGCGCCGAGATCGTCATGGTGCTGACCATGGTCGATCGCGAGGAAGGCGCCACCGACACCTTCCGCGAGGCCGGACTGGAATTCCGGTCGCTGTACAAGGCCGCGGAATTCCTCAACGGCTGACGCCAAAAATTTGCGGCCGTGGTTAGCGGATCGTTTACCCGCGATCCCTATACTCATCCGCCTACCCGTGGCGTAGGGCGCCCGGGCCCGCCGATGTAACGCAACCAATTCGTGTCTGGTGCGTTGGCTGGGCTTCGGCGCTCGCGGATGAAAGGAGCCCGTCGTGATTCGGGCTGGATCGTTGCGTTACCGGAGACTGCTCGCGATTGCGGCTTTGGCCACGTTGTTCGTGACCGAACTTCCGTCCCCCGCTCCCGCATCGGCGCAGAATCTTTTGGAAGCCCTGTTCGGCGGTTTCCGCCGCGCGATGACGCCGCAGCGTCCCGCCTATGTCGATCCGAACCGGACCGCCGATGGCGCCACCTCCGGCTATTGCGTCCGGACCTGCGACGGCCGCTATTTCCCAGTCAGCGGCCGCGGCAAGATGAACGCCGCCGAGATGTGCCGGGCATTCTGTCCGTCGGCGCCGACCCAGATCTTCTCCGGCGGCGGTATCGATCGCGCCACCGCTCCGAACGGCCAGCGCTATACCGATCTGCCGAATGCCTTCGTCTATCGCGAGAAGATGGTGGCGGATTGCAGCTGCGATGGAAAAAGTCCCTTCGGCCTGGTGCGTTTCGATGACGTCGATGACCCCACCCTGCGAACCGGCGATATCGTGGCCACCGCTAACGGCCTGATGACCTATCGCAACGATGGCCGCAGCGGCGAGTTTTCGCCCGCCAATGCCGCCCCGGGTCTGTCGCCGGCGCTGCGCCAGCAACTGACAGCGACACGGGTGACGCCGGGTCGCAGCGCACCGGCCGCGGAGTAGCCGGACGCCGGATCGTCAGTGCTTCAGCGCGGCGATCACGTCGTCCGCCAGCGGCAGCGACGATGTGAGCCCCGGCGATTCGATTCCGAACAGGTTGACCAGTCCCGTCATGCCGTGTGCGGCCGGCCCCTCGATCATGAAGTCGGCGGAGGGCTCGCCGGGGCCGGTGAGCTTCGGACGGATACCTGAATAGTCCGGAACCAGCGATCCCTCGGGCAGGCCGGGCCAGTAGGTCCGGATCCGTGCATAGAACGATGCGGCACGCGCCGGATCGACCTCGTAGGTCTCGTGCTCGATCCACTCCACATCCGGCCCGAACCGCATGCGCCCGGCCAGATCGAGCGTGACATGCACGCCGAGGCCGCCGTCCACCGGCGTCGGATAGATCAGCCGCGTGAAAGCCGGCCGGCCCGCATAGGCGAAGTAATTGCCCTTCGCCAGAACCTGCTTCGGAATCCGAGGCGCCGGATAGCCCTCGATCGAACGGGCCACTGTTTGCGCCGACAGCCCCGCGCAATTCACGACGGCGTCGACATCGAGTTGTCCCGGCTCGCGTCCGCCGAATTGCACCCGCCAGCCATGCAGGGTGGGGGTGAGCCGCTCGACCGGCGTTTCGAAAGCAATAGCGCCTCCATGCGCTTCGATGTCGCCCTGCAGCGCGAGCATGTAGCCATGCCCGTCGATGATGCCGGTGGCGGGAGAGACGAGCGCGGCGATGCAGGACAAGTCCGGCTCGAGATCGCGCGCGGCGTCTCCGCCGATCAGTTCGAGTCCCTCGACGCCGTTGACTTGACCCTGAGCATGGATCGCTTCGATACGCGTGCGCTCGGCCTCGTTGGTCGCCACGATCAACTTGCCGCAGCGGCGATGCGGCACGCCGTGGCTTTCGCAGAAATCGTACAGCATGCGGTTGCCGTGCGCGCACAGTTTCGCCCGCAGCGATCCGGTCGGGTAATACATCCCGGCATGAATGACCTCGCTGTTGCGCGAGGAGATACCGGTGCCGATTGCGTCGGCCTGTTCGGCGACGATCACGTCATGGCCCGCAAGGGCTGCCGCGCGCCCGACGGCAAGACCGATCACACCTGCGCCGATGACCAGAATCTGCATGAGCCGAACCCATAAAAAAGCGGCCCGGTGGGCCGCTTTTGTCGTGGCCGTCAATGCGCCAGCGGCGCCTATTCCGCCGCCAGCCGCACTTCCGGAGCGGCGGCCAGCACTTCGGCGTCCACCTTGCTTTCGAATTTGGTGAAGTTGTCCTGGAACATCTTCACCAGCGAACGGGCGGTTTCGTCGAAGTCCTTTTTGTTCTGCCAGGTCTTCATCGGATACAGCAGGTGCGGCTCGATCCCCGGCACGGAGGTCGGCACCGCAAAACCGAAATACGGATCGGTGCGATACGACGCGCTCTTCAGCGAGCCGTCGAGCGCCGCGGTCACCAGCGCGCGCGTCGCCTTGATCGGCATGCGGCGGCCTTCACCGTATTTGCCGCCGGTCCAGCCTGAATTGACCAGCCAGCAATCGACATTGTGCTTGGCGATGTAGTCGCGGAGTAGGTTGCCGTATTCCGCCGGCGGACGCGGCAGGAACGGCGCGCCGAAGCAGGTGGAGAATTCCGGCTGCACGCCGACGAGGCCCTTCTCGGTCCCGGCGACTTTCGCAGTGTAACCCGACAAGAAGTGATACATCGCCTGCGCCGGGGTCAGCTTGGCGATCGGCGGCATCACGCCATAGGCGTCGGCGGTGAGGAAGATGATATTCTTCGGATGCCCGGCGCAGCCGGTGCGCGAGGCGTTCGGGATGAAGTCGAGCGGATAGGCCGAGCGGGTATTCTCGGTCTTCGAGATATCGGTGTAGTCCGGGACGCGCGTGTTCGGATCGAACACCACGTTTTCCAGCACCGCGCCGAAACGGTTGGTGGCGTCCCAGATCAGCGGCTCTTTCTCGTGGGTGAGATCGACGCATTTGGCGTAGCAGCCGCCTTCGAAATTGAAGATTCCGTCCGGGCTCCAGCCGGTCTCGTCGTCGCCGATCAGGGTGCGGCTCGGATCGGCCGACAGCGTGGTCTTGCCGGTGCCGGAGAGGCCGAAGAACAGGGCGGAGTCGCCGTTCGGGCCGACATTGGCGGAGCAATGCATCGGCATCACGCCCTGTGCCGGCAGATAGAAATTCAGCGTGGTGAACACCGACTTCTTCATCTCGCCGGCATAGGACGAGCCGCAGATCAGCACGATCTTGCGGGTGAAATCGATCGCGACCATCGTGTCGGAGCCTTCGCGGCCGCCGTGGCGCGCCGCGTCCGGCCGGAACGACGGCAGGTCGATGATCGTCATGTCCGGAGCGAAGGAGGCGAGTTCGGCGCGCTCGGGACGGATCAGCAGGGTGCGGATGAACAACGAGTGCCAGGCCAGCTCGGTATAGACGCGCACCTTGATGCGGTAGGTCTTGTCGGCGCCGCCATACAGATCCTGCGCGAACAGCGACTTGCCTTTGCAATGGGCGAGGAAGTCCGCATAGAGATTGTCGAAATGCTCTTTCGAGAGCTTGCGGTTGCCGTCCCACCACACGCTGTCGCGCGTGAGGTCATCGACCACGGTATGCTTATCCTTCGGCGAGCGGCCGGTGTGATGGCCGGTTTCGGCGCAGAGCGCACCGCCCGCGACGATGTTGCCCTCGCCATTCTCGATCGCGCGCTCATAGAGCGGCGCTTCCGTCAGGTTCCAGTGGACGGCCTTTAGATCCTTCAGGCCGAATTTGTCTGCCCCGTAAGCCTGGTTTCTGACGCCTGTTTCCTGCACGAAATGCCCTCCGCAACGCACCGGCTGCCTAGCGCCGCCAGCTTTCAGTCACACGTCGATGTTGGTGTGGCCCTTGAGATAGCTCAATCACGGCCCGGCGGCCGCGCGATTTCTTAGAGCCGCGCTTGCGTCATGCCAAGTCCTTTGAAGCTGGACGGTTGCAGACAAAGCTCCGCTGCAATGCAACAAGTGTCGATCTGCCGCACGGTAACGCCGTTAAGAATACTTTCAGCTTCCGGAATGCGCGCGGCTTGTGCAGTTTTTGCAGTGCACCGCGGGTGCCCAGTCACGTCCATGCAAATGAAAAGGGGCGGCCATGCAAGGCCGCCCCTGAAAACGGTATCGGCGGTCGCGCGCGACGTCAGTTCGAGGTGTTCACCACCTCGACCCGGCGGTTCTCGCCCGAGAGCGGCTGGTCCGGAAGCTTCAGCCGTTCGAAGCCGAAGCCGGCGACCAGCAAGCGGTCTTCCGGAATCTTGAAGGTGTGGATGAGATACTTGCGCACCGATTGCGCGCGCCGGTGCGACAGCGCGAGATTGTAGTCGGGGCTGCCGGCGGCGTCGGTATGGCCGTTCAGCAGAATGGTCGAGCCTTTCAGCGCCGGCGACAGCAGCGCCACGCCCAGTTCGTTGACCGCGCCGACCGCCTTCGGGCCGATCACGTCGGAATTATAGTCGAAGAAGATCGCGATATCGATCTTCGGCTTGTCGACGATCACCTTGGCAATCTCTTCTCGCTCTTCCTTGCCCGCGGGCGCCACCGCCTCGATCGAGATCGCGCGGGTGCGCGCCTTCTGCAGCACTTGCTGATCAGCCGCGGCGTTTGGATTGCCATTCAGCGAACGGGTCAGGCTGCGGGTCTTGCCCGGCGTGGTCTTCGGCGTCAGCGCCTCTTCGATCCGGCTCGATTGCGCATAGGACGGAACCGCGCCTGCAATCGCGAACGCGGCTGCGATGCCGGCGATGATGACTCTTGAAATCGGCGTCATGAGACTTCCCCTCGGTCGGACGGCAAATGCGACCACATTTATACCACAGCACGTCAGTGACGTGCAGACCGCCCGCTGGCGCAAGCGGTCACAGCTTGGTCGCGCCGGCGTGATCGCAGGTTCAACCGCCGAGATCGTATCGTCAGCGGTCTCGCGCCTCTTCCGCCATCTTCACCAGCACCGCCCGCAGCGGACCGGCACCGTTCACGCGTTGCGGGAAGGGGACCCGCACAGCGACGCGGCCGTGCTGCAATTCCAGGCCCTCGGGATCGAAACCGGCACAGCGCCAGTCGCCGTCGGCCGCGCCGGACAGCTTCGTCGCGTAGAGCCGCAGCGCATCCGCATGATCCTCGTTCATATGCGCCGATGCGCGTTCCTCTGCTGCCAGCAGGTCGTCCGCGCCCGCGATATCGAGAAGGACATCCTGCGGCTTCAGGTCGACGATGCGGCCGAAGCCAGCCACCAGATGCGCCGCCGAAATCTCGATCCGGTAGAACGCAAAATCCGAAAAGCCCGCGAACATTTCCGCTTCGGGCTGGCGCGCGAGGTAGCGGCGCCGGTCATGCGCGTCGGTGGTCACGACCGCGCGGCCCATCAGCATGACGCGAGCGCCTTCCAACGGATCGCCTTCCTTGCGCTCGTCGAGCATCAGGGACACCCGGGCGTCGGCGGTCAGGTTCTTGGTATGGACCGCCAGCGTCGAGATCAGCAGCAGCGGCGCGCCGTCGAAGGCGGTGGCCACATTGACCAGCGAACAATAGGGGTCGCCCGAGCCCGGCATCAGCGTCGCGAGGGCGCCGGAACGGGCTTCGCGCATGAGTTTCCTGGCGGCGATTTTCGGGTCGAAATCGGCTTGGGGCTTCATTGGACTCTCATTCTGGCATCGCCAGGCGCACATCGACTGAAAGCATTCGTGTGCTGGCCGGGGGAACAAAAGAGGGATATGGTCGTCATTCAAGCAGAATCATGGAGTTGTTGCCGAATAGTCACATTTCGGCCCAGCTTTACGGGCTTCAAGCCACTCGGGGATTCCACCGAGCCGAAGAAAAGAGGCGTCATGCCGACCATTGCTCTCGTCGACGACGACCGCAACATTCTCACGTCTGTGTCCATCGCGCTGGAAGCGGAGGGGTACCGCATCATGACTTACACCGACGGCGCTTCGGCGCTCGACGGGTTTAAGTCGTCGCCACCGGACCTCGCGATTCTCGATATCAAGATGCCGCGGATGGACGGCATGGAGTTGCTGCGCCGGGTCCGCCAGAAGACCGATATGCCGGTGATCTTCCTGACCTCCAAGGACGAAGAGATCGACGAATTGTTCGGCCTGAAAATGGGAGCGGACGACTTCATCCGCAAACCGTTCTCGCAGCGGCTGTTGGTCGAGCGCGTCAAGGCGGTGCTCCGCCGCGGTGCGCCGAAGGACGGCACGGCGCCGAAGGAGGTCGACACCGCCAAGGTTCTGGAACGCGGCCTGCTGCGCATGGATCCGGAGCGTCACACCTGCACCTGGAAGAACGAGCCGGTCACGCTGACCGTCACCGAATTCCTCATCCTGCAGGCGCTTGCGAGCCGCCCCGGCGTGGTGAAGAGCCGCAACGCGCTGATGGATGCGGCCTATGACGATCAGGTCTATGTCGACGACCGCACCATCGACAGCCACATCAAGCGGCTGCGCAAGAAGTTCAAGGTGGTCGACGACGACTTCGACATGATCGAGACCCTGTACGGGGTTGGCTACCGCTTCAAGGAGGCCTGAGGCCGTGGCGGCCGTGCCGCAGAAGCAGCCTGCATCGACCGTCCGATAGCGGACGATCCAGTCTGACATTCCGGCCGCCTTGCACTAGATTGGGAGAGGCCAGACGCCGCTCCCAATGCGGCCGGGCCGATAAACCCAAGGCTCAGCAAGCGTGCTCGATCGGACCAAGCAGCTGACATCGGAAAGCCCGGCCGCCGAGCGGCCGGCCGAGGATGCCTTGGCGGTCCCGGCCGGACGCGGCGTGCTGCGGCGGGCCGCCGATTTCTGGCACTATTTCGTTGGCCAGGGCTCATCGAGCCTCACCCGCCGGATCGTCTTCCTCAACGTCGCCAGCCTTTTCGCGCTGTTCATCGGCATCCTCTACCTGTCGCAGTCGCGTCAGTTTTTCATCGAGGCGCGCATCCGCAGCCTTCAGGTACAGGCGGAAATCATCGCCGGCGCGATCGCGGCATCGGCGACCGTCGAGACCGACTCGATCACCATCGATCCGGACCGTCTGCTGGAATTGCAGCTCGGCGAAACCTACGGCGCGGATGAGGCGACGCTGGAATTCCCGATCAGTCCGGAGCGGGTGGCCCCGGTGCTGCGGCGTCTGATTTCGCCGACCAATACGCGTGCGCGGATTTACGATCGCGAAGGCGTTCTGCTGCTCGACAGCCAGAGCCTTTATGGCCGCGGTGACATTCTGCGCTTCGATCTGCCGACATCCAATTCCGAACAGCTCGGTTTTTTCGAGCGGCAATGGCAGTCGATCCGCAAGCGGATCACGCGCGGCGATCTGCCGCTCTACGAGGAGCGCGGATCACTGAACGGCAAGGGCTATCCCGAGGTTGTTGCCGCGCTGACGGGAAGCACGAGTTCGATCGTTCGCATGAATGCGCGCGGCGAAGTGATCGTGTCGGTGGCGACACCGGTGCAGCGCTTCCGCGCCATCCGCGGTGTGCTGCTGCTGTCGACGCAAGGCGCCGACATCGAAGACAGTGTCGCCGCCGAACGGCTTGCGATCCTGAAGGTGTTCCTGATCGCAGCGCTGATCATGACAGTGCTGTCGATGTTCCTCGCCCGCACCATCGCCGGTCCAGTGCGGCGTCTCGCCGATGCGGCCGAACGCGTTCGGCGGCGGGTGCGCTCGCGTGTCGAGATCCCCGATTTCACGCACCGGCGCGACGAGATCGGCGATTTGTCCGGCGCGCTGCGCGAAATGACCAACGTGCTCTACAGCCGCATCGAGGCGATCGAGAGCTTCGCCGCCGATGTCGCGCATGAACTGAAAAATCCGCTGACGTCGCTGCGCTCCGCGGTGGAGACCATTCCGCTTGCCAGGACACAGGAAAGCAAGGAGCGCCTGTTCGCGGTGATCCAGCATGACGTCAGCCGGCTGGACCGTTTGATTTCCGATATTTCCGATGCCAGCCGACTCGATGCCGAACTGCAGCGCCAGGAATCCGCGCCGGTCGATCTGCATACGCTGTTGACCACGGTGGTTACGGTTGCAAACGAAGTCCGTCAGGATGACGGCGTAAAGGTCTCGCTGTCGTTCGAAGGCGGCGGGCCGCAGGCCTTTGTCGTGCCGGGCCACGATTCGCGCATCGGGCAGGTGATCGACAACCTGATCGCCAATGCACGCTCGTTCTCTGCGCCCGGCGGCACGGTGCGTGTCACCGCGCGGCGCATCCGCGACAAGGTCGAGATCATTGTCGATGACGATGGGCCCGGCATCCGGCCCGACGCGATGCAGAAGATCTTCGATCGCTTCTATACCGACCGGCCGCACCAGGGCTTCGGCAACAATTCCGGCCTCGGTCTGTCGATTTCCAGACAGATCATCGAAGCGCATGGCGGACAGATCTGGGCCGAGAACCGGCGCGGTGTTCCGACCCATGACGGCGCCGAGCCGCTGGTGCTTGGTGCGCGCTTTGTCGTGCAGCTTCCGGCGGCGTGATCGGGGTTCATGACCCCGTGACGCAGTCGCCTTCCACCGTCCATGCGACCGCGCTGATTGTCGGCCATCGCGGCATCCTGATCCGCGGGCCGTCCGGATCGGGCAAATCGCGACTGGCGCTGTCGCTTCTGCAGTCGGCCGGCTCCGGCTTTGTCCGGCTGGTCGGCGACGACCGCATCCATCTCGCGGCGGTCAATGGCCGGCTGCTCATGCGGCCCGCGACGGCGCTCGCCGGATTGATCGAACTTCGCGGCCTCGGCATCGTCCGCCTGCCGTTCGAGCCGGTGGCGGTGGCGCATCTCGTGGTCGATCTGGCGGTACCCGATGCGGCCCGGATACCCGATCCTGCGGCGCAGTCGGTCGAGATCGCTGGGGTCCGGCTTGCGCGGCTTCCGGTCGCACCGGGGGGCGACGCTTTCTCGCAGCTTCTGGGGTTTTTGCAGTATGGCGAGGCATTGTGAGGCCTTCTGCCGGGGCGAAGCGCTGCAAGCGGCAGCCCCCCTCGCAAAATGCCTGTGGCTTTCCTAGCTAGTGCGATGCAACATGACGCCGAAAACGCCCGGGCGGGCCTTGCAATGGGTTTTCGGATGGTCAAGATGAGCGCCCTTTCGTGCGGCGCCCGCATGCAGAAAAGTGCCCGCCGGAGTCCTTGATGATCGGCCTTGTTCTCGTCACCCACGGCCGCCTTGCCGTGGAATTCCGCTCGGCGCTTGAGCACGTGGTCGGTCCGCAGAAGCAGATCGAAGCCATTACAATTGGGCCCGACGACGACGTCGAGCAGCGCCGCAAGGATATCATCGAAGCGGTGAAGCGCGTCGACACCGGCGACGGCGTGGCGATCCTGACTGACATGTTCGGCGGTACCCCGTCCAACCTCGCGATTTCCTGCATGAGCCGGCCGAAGGTCGAGGTGGTGGCGGGCATCAACCTGCCGATGCTGGTCAAGCTCGCCAAGGTGCGCGGCGACCAGCCCTTGCCCGAAGCGGTCGCCGCGGCGCAGGATGCCGGCCGCAAATATGTGACCATTGCCAGCCGGGTGCTTGCCGGAAAATGACCGTCGACGGCGCGATCGTCCGCGTGCTTGAGATCTGCAACAAAAAGGGTTTGCACGCGCGCGCGTCGGCGAAGTTCGTGCAGACGGTCGAACGCTTCGATGCGGACGTGAAGGTCACCCGCGGCGGCGAAACGGTCGGCGGGACATCGATCATGGGATTGATGATGCTGGGGGCCGGTCCCGGTTCGACCGTCACGGTCGAGGCGAGCGGCAAGGACGCGGCTGCGGTCATGGATGCGATCGAAAGCCTGATCGGCGGGCGCTTCGACGAAGACGACTGAACTGCCCGATGCGCGCAGAGTTTGTCACAAAAGCCGGCTAAAGCATCGCCGGCCTGCGGCGGCTTCGCAGATGCCTCGACGCCAGTGCAGGACAAGAGCACGAATCGAGTTGCTGAACCCCGGCACCAGTTAAGCCACCGCCTGAAGGACGACATCATGGACAATCCCGGAAATCAGAATACCGGCAAGCCGCAGGCCGCCACCATCCGCTATGTCGATCAGCCGGAATGCCAGGAGACCTTTGCGGATTCCATCAACAGCGTATTCTTCGACGGGCAGACCATGCGGGTCGAATTCGGCATCACGCGCATGGACGAGATGAAACAGGGTCAGCAGTTGTCGGGTCGTCGCTATCCGGCCTGCCGGCTGGTTCTGCCGGTCAGCGCTGCGATCGAACTGATCAACAAGATGCAGCAGACCGCCAATGCCCTGCAGCAGGCCGGGCTGGTGAAGCCGGTGCAGCCGAAGCCGGCGGCGTGATCGCCTGACCGGCCCGTCTCCGGGATCTGCAATCAGGGGTAGCAACTCCCGCCTGTTCCCGCCATAATCACATGGGGATTGGGGCCGCCGCAGCGCTGTTGCGGCGGGACAGGGTCGTGTCCGTATCGGTCGAGGATATCGCGAAGCAGATGCTGGTGCTGCTGCCGGAGGATGGCACACCGGTCCTGAACCGCGTCATGCGGGTGATGCTGGCGCGCGCATTGTCGGCAGCGATCGCCGAGGACCGCTACGTCGCCGCTCGCCAGAAGCTCGTCGATCGCGGCCAGGCCGGCGTGAAGGGCGGGCAGGGGGGCCGCATCTTTCTCAAGACCCGCAGTCCGGCCGAGCAGACCAAGCGTCAGCAAGCCTCGGACGGCTGGACCGAAGCCCGGCTGATGCCATGTCTCGGACAATATCTCGACGGCCCGATCCAGGCCGAACTCGATATCCTGCGTGGCGCGAGATGTTTCGCCTGCGACACCTCGAGCGTCGGCAGGACCGGTGTACAATGGGCCCGTCCGGACTTTACGTTGATCAGCGTGAAGCAGTTCAAGCTCTTGCCGGGAGTCGAATTCGACGTGCACAGCTTCGAACTGAAGACCGAAAGCGGCGGCGCCACCGATCTCGCCGTATTCGAGGCTCTGGCGCAAACCCGATTCACCAATTTCGGCTATCTCGTCTGGCATCTTCCCCGCGGCTCGAAATTCGAGCGGAAGCTGCCCCTCATCGAGAAGCAATGCAGCCAGTATGGCATCGGCTTCATCCGTGCGCACGAGCCGCGGCAATGCGAAGGCTGGGAAATCCTCGTCGAGCCTGAGCGCAAATCCACGCCGCCGGCTGAAATCGATCTGTTCCTCGACGAGCGGCTGCAGGACGCGCAGCGCAGGCAGATCCGGTCGCTGCTCAACGGTGCGCCCGCATGAAGGGCAAGGTCATTGCCGTCGCCAACATGAAGGGCGGTGTCGGCAAGACCGCGACCGTCATCGGCCTCGCCGAGGCGCTGGCGGCGCGTGGCGCTGAGACGCTGGTGATCGATCTCGATCCGCAGGCCAACGCCTCGATCTGTCTCGCGGGCGACCAGTTTCTCAAGGACATCATCGAAGGCGGTCACACCATCGACGCCTTCATCGAAGACCATTTCATCAAGGGCCAGAAGGACGCACCGCTCGAGCAGCGGATCAGGACGCATATCAGCAACGTCTCGCATCTCGGACGGCAATTGCCGCTGTCGCTCTTGGCGTCTAGCTCGGCATTGCGTCTGGTCGAACGCGACCTGATCTTCACCCTGACCAAGATGGGAATGTCGCTCGAACGCGTCGTCGAGGCGCTTCACACCATCATCAAGGAGCAGCTGAAGCGGACGCGGAAGTTCTACGACTACGTGCTCATCGATTGTGCGCCCGGAATTTCGGTGATGACCGAGGTGAGCATTCGCCTCGCCAATCTGGTGATCGTACCCACCATACCGGACTTTCTGTCGACCTACGGACTCAACTCATTCTGCAGCAATCTCTGGAGCGGCCCGATTGCCGACCAGAGCCAGCTGAAGAAACCCAAGCGGCCGCCGCATGTCCTGATCACGCGCCGCCGCCCGATCCGGGAGCACGAGAACACAGCGGAACGGCTGCGCGCGGAAGCCAAAAAGGAGAATGCGAAATTCTCCGTCTTCCGCACCGAGATCATGGAGCGCGCCGCGATCGCCGAAGCGCTCGGCAAGATCGACACCCATCCGACCTTTTCCCAGAAATGGAAGGACGGGACCGACATCATGCTCGCAGACCTCGTCAGAGAGGTGAAGGAGGCCTTGCATGGCTCTTGAGTTCGACGGCTTTGAGGCATGGCGCGCCGTTGCCGAAAGCCCCGACAGTTTTGCGTCGCTGCGCGCAGAGGCAGCGAAGTCCGCGCGCGCCGCATTGGTCAAATATCTGAAAGCTAAAACGTCCGGACTTGCCGAACTTCGCCGCGCCCGCAAGGCGCTCGGCAAGCAGACCTTCGGTCTCCTGATCGACGGCATGAAGGATGCCGAGGTGAAGACGCTCGTGACCCGCCTCGACAAGCATCAGCCGCAATTGAAGGCGGCCGATGCGGCGTGGCGGCGGCAGCATATCCTGCAACTGGTCAAGGGTGACGCCGAGCCTGCGCCGAAACCCGACAAGCCTGTGAAGAAAGCCAGGGCGACGCCCAAGCCGAAGCAGGACAAGAAGGACGGCGAATGGTTCGCTTCCGCCGGTGCGGTGCGGAAGCGCTGACATCCGGGCCGCGCGCTTTCGATGGAGCGCGCGGCGCAATGAATCAGGCGTAGGCCACCCAGCCGCGCCAGGTGAAGGCGGCATAGAACAGCGTGACATTGGAAAATCCGGCGTCACGCAGGATCGCTTGATCCTGGTCAGGATCGAAGAGAGGCAAATGCGTTCCGACCGCGGCGCGCATTTTCTCCATCTGCGAAGCATCAATTCCGGACGTGACGGCGTAAGCCGCATACCGCGATAGCCATTGCCCGCGTTCTTCGTCATCTTGCGGAAAGCTGAGATGAACGGCCACGAATGGCGCACCGGGTTTGAGGCGATGCCTGATCTCTCGCACGGTGTGCAGACGTTCGTCGGCTTGCAGGAAATGCAAGGTCAGCAAACAGGTTGCGGCATCGAAAGGGCCGTCCGGCGCGATATCGATCAAGCCTTCATGCAGACGAACGCGCGGCGCATGCGCACCGACCGTTTGCTCGGCCAGTGACAGCATTGCCGGCGACGGATCGACGCCATCGAAAGTCCACCCGTCATGCATGTCGGCCAGCGCCTTGATTTCGAGGCCGCCGCCGGCCCCCAGCACCAGAACCCGTGCATCGGCCGGCGCGTTTTCACCGAGCAGCAGTCCGGTCATCCTGTGCAGATCGGCAAAACCCGGCACGGTACGACGCGGTCCATCGGTATAACGCGCCACCGCCTGCGGATTGCGGAAGGGCGCGACAAAATCGGTCATGATGCTGCATCCTTGTGGAAAAGCTGCGCGCTGCCGCGGGCGGTCATGCGGTCGTGAAAATCCTTGCTCAGCGCGGCCAGCGTGACGTCGCCGAGCCGCGCCAGCAGCAGCGCTTCGGCATCGCGGAAGGCCGGATCGAGCGCGGCATTCACCGCCTGCTCGACCAGGCATTGGGGCGATTGCGAGCGGTGGCCGATCGCCAGCAGCGATGGGCAGCCGAGCGCGGTGTAAACGTCCCGCAACGTCAGCGCCGACAGATCGCAGGCGAGCGTCCAGCCGCCGCCATGCCCCTTGTCCGAGCGGACATAGCCTTGCTCGCGCAAGCCACCCATGATCCGGCGGATCACCACCGGGTTGGTGCTCATGGTTTTGGCCAGCGCTTCGGAGGTTACGGGGCGATCCAGTTCCGCCATGTGCAGCAGGACATGCAGCACGCCGGAGAGCCGACTGTCGTATCTCATGTAACTCTGTATGTTACATGATCGTATGGCAGGTCAAGCGGTCTGCGCGGTCACGGTCGGTAAAGGACACATAAAGAAATCTTTATATCCGCATTGCGCTGGCGGGCCGGGCCTGCTATAGCCCCGCCCGAACGTCGGCTCGCGCGCGGGCCGCAACCGCCATTTCCGTCACATCCACAGCACGACACAGCGTCAAGGGAGCGTCATGACTGCAGCAACCGCCAAGAAATCCGACTTTTCGGATTACATCGTCGCCGACATCGGCCTCGCCGCCTTCGGCCGCAAGGAAATCTCGCTCGCCGAAACCGAAATGCCGGGCCTGATGGCCACCCGCGAGGAATATGGCCCGAAGCAGCCGCTGAAGGGCGCGCGCATCGCCGGTTCGCTGCACATGACCATCCAGACCGCGGTTCTGATCGAGACGCTTGCCGCGCTCGGCGCCGACGTGCGCTGGGTCTCGTGCAACATCTATTCGACCCAGGATCACGCCGCTGCCGCCATCGCCGCTGCCGGCATTCCTGTCTTCGCGGTGAAGGGCGAGACGCTGAAGGACTACTGGGATTACACCGCCAAGCTGTTCGACTGGCATGGCGGCGGACATCCCAACATGATCCTCGATGACGGCGGCGACGCCACCATGTATGTGCATCTCGGCCTGCGCGCCGAGAAGGGCGACACCGCCTTCCTCGACAAGCCGGGCTCGGAAGAAGAGGAAGTGTTCTTCGCGCTGCTGAAGAAGCAGCTCAAGGAAAAGCCGAAGGGCTATTTCCAGGCGATTGCCGACTCGATCATGGGCGTGTCGGAAGAGACCACCACCGGCGTGCATCGCCTCTACGACATGCAGAAGGCCGGCACGCTGCTGTGGCCCGCGATCAACGTCAACGACTCGGTCACCAAGTCGAAATTCGACAACCTCTATGGCTGCCGTGAATCGCTGGTCGACGGCATCCGCCGCGGCACCGACGTGATGATGTCGGGCAAGGTCGCGATGGTTGCCGGCTTCGGCGATGTCGGCAAGGGCTCCGCGGCGTCGCTGCGCCAGGCCGGCTGCCGCGTGATGGTGTCGGAGATCGACCCGATCTGCGCGCTGCAGGCGGCAATGGAAGGCTATGAGGTGGTGACCATGGAAGATGCCGCGCCGCAGGCCGACATCTTCGTCACCGCCACCGGCAACAAGGACATCATCACGCTCGATCACATGCGCAAGATGAAAGACCGCGCGATCGTGTGCAACATCGGCCACTTCGACAACGAGATCCAGGTCGGCGCGCTGAAGAACATGAAGTGGGACAACATCAAGCCGCAGGTCGACGAGATCACCTTCCCGGACGGCCACCGCATCATCATGCTGTCGGAAGGCCGGCTGGTAAATCTCGGCAACGCCATGGGCCATCCGTCCTTCGTGATGTCGGCGTCCTTCACCAACCAGACGCTGGCGCAGATCGAACTCTTCGCCAACAACAAGGACGGCAAGTACAAGAAGGAAGTCTACGTGCTGCCGAAGTCGCTCGACGAAAAGGTCGCGCGTCTGCACCTCGCCAAGATCGGCGTGAAGCTGACCGAACTGAGCAAGGATCAGGCCGATTATATCGGCGTGAAGCAGCAGGGTCCGTATAAGTCGGATCACTACCGGTACTGATGCCTCTTCGTTCTCCCCGCTTCAGCGGGGAGATGGTGCCGAGCGAAGGCGAGGCGGATGAAGGGGCTGTGTTGAATTTCGGAATGGCCGGGCAATGCCCGGCCATTTTTTTTGGTATATCCTTGTCAAAATGGGGCGTGCGCAATGGCAAAGACGGCGTCAAAGACCGCAGCGAAAGCCGGAAAGAAGGGCGGGAAGACGGTTGCGGCAAAGCGCGCGCCGACAACGCCCGCGAAACCGACGCTGCTCTCCGGCGGCAATCCGCAGATCGCTAAGGGCTACGGCGACGAGCCGGTGCAGGCCTATATCGCCGCGATGCCGGGCTGGAAAAGCGATGTCGGCCGCAAGCTCGACGCGCTGATCGGACGTGCCGTCCCCGGCGTTGCAAAGGCGGTGAAGTGGAACTCGCCCTTCTACGGCGTGCAGGAAGGCGTCTGGTTTCTCAGCTTTCATGTGTTCGCGAAATACATCAAGGTGGCGTTCTTCCGCGGCACCTCGCTCGATCCCGTACCGCCTGGCGCCTCGAAGCAGAAGGAGGTGCGCTATCTCGACATTTACGAGGACGGCTTCGACGAGGCGCAATTCGCGGACTGGGTGAAGCAGGCCAGCGCATTGCCGGGCGAGAAGATGTGAAGCGTAGCAGGGTGTAGGATGGGTTGAGCGCAGCGAAACCCATCGGGTCATCGGACGCAATGTGATGGGTTTCGCAAGAGATCAACCCATCCTACAAATCAAGCATGATGGGCACCGCAGTCACCACAACCACTCAAACGATCACCGCCCGCGACGGCCGCACGCTTGCCTGTTGCGAAGTCGGCGATCCAAACGGTCCGATGGTGATTCACAATCACGGTGGCCCTAGCAGCCGGCTCGAGGCGAACCTGTTCGCGGATGCCGCGGCAAAACACAAGCTGCGCTTTGTCTGTGTCGACCGTCCCGGCATCGGCCAGTCCAGTCCGCAGCAAGATCGCAGCTATGCCGGCTGGGCCGACGACATCACGGCGGTCGCCGACGCATTGGGACATCGCGAATTCGGCGTGACCGGCTGGTCGGAAGGCGGGCCCTGGGCGCTGGCTGCGGCAGCGTATATCGATCCGGCGCGTTTGCGCCATGTCACGAATATTGCCGGCGGATGCTACGGCGCCTTCGGCGATAACTGGGCGGCGGATCGCCTGTCGAAAGCCGATGCGCTCGGCGGATTTCTCGCGTTGCATGTCGAGCCGGGCTTTCGCCTCATGTACGCGGCGATCGGGATCACCGCCGAGCATTTCCGCGCCACCTATTTCAGGGAATTGCAGAAGGCGGTGAATGACTACGACCGCGAGATTCTGCTTCGGCCCGGTTTTGAGTCTGTCTTTTGCGACGCCAGCGCCGAGTGCTTCGCGCAGGGCAGCGAGGGCCTGGTGCGCGACAGTGAACTGCTTTATCGCGCCTGGGCGTTCGACGTGACGAAGATCGAACGGCGGGTCCATATCTGGCAAGGGCTGGGCGACACGCTGGTTGCACCGTTCATCAATCTGGCAATTGCGGATCGCATGCCGGGCGCGGTCTGGCATTCGGTGCAGGACGCCGGTCATTTCGTGGCGATCGGTGCCGCGAACGATATTCTCGCGATCGCCGCCGAGGAGCTGCGCGCATAGCCGACAGCGACAACCGTGCGCCATCCGTGTCGTCATGTTATGCTGCCGCTCACAAAACGGGAGGAACCGCATGGATCAGCGCACCTTGCCCGCGCCGCGGCTTGCGCCGCTGTCGCCGGCCACCACGCCGGAGCTGAAAGAGCAGTTCGATCTCACGCAAAAGCGCATGGGCTTTATCCCGAATTCCATGCTGATCATGCAGCGCGATCCGGCGCTGACGCGCGCCTTTGCGGCCATGTCGGGCGCGGTGTGGTGGCCGGACAGCAAGGTCGATCTGAAACTGAAGCGGTTGATGGCGCATGTCGCGAGCCGCACGTCCGGCTGCCAATATTGCATGGCGCATACGGCCGAAGGCGCATCAAAGCTCGGCGTCGACCAGCAGAAGCTGGATGCGGTCTGGGATTACAGGACCAGCGATCTCTACACGCCCGCCGAACGCGCGGCGCTCGATGTCGCTGTTGCCGCCGGTTGCGTGCCCAATGCGGTAACCGACGAGATGTTCACGGACCTGCGCAAGCACTGGAGCGACGACCAGGTGGTCGAAATCGTCGGGCTGATCTCCCTGTTCGGGTTCCTCAACCGCTGGAACGATACCTTCGCCACGCCGCTGGAAGACGAGCCGATGCATTTCGGCGAAACGCATCTGGTGGATAAGGGCTGGGACGCCGGCAAACACCGGCGCTGAGAGCATTTCACATCTTATTGAAGAGCGGCGGCGGCTGTAACGTTTCTGCCCCGGCCGCGAATACCGGAGAGGCGCATGGTGCAGTCCGTGCGCCTTTCTTCAGAGCTCTTCATTGGATGGGAAAAGCGATGTTCAACAAACGCCAGTTTCTGACCGCTCTTGGCCTGGCCCTAACGCTGGCTTACACCGCCTCCGCTTTTGCGTCAGGCGCCAGGCCTTTCGATCGTGCAGCCTTTAACGCCGCGCAGGCGGCGGGCAAGCCGATCCTGATCGACGTCTCGGCCCCCTGGTGTCCGACCTGCAAGGCGCAGGCGCCGATCCTGTCGAAACTGATGAGCGATCCCCGCTACAAGAATGTGGTCGCGTTCAATGTCGACTTCGATTCACAAAAGGACGTGCTGAAAAGCTTCAACGTGCAGCGGCAAAGCACGCTCATCGTCTACAAGGGCAAACAGGAGGCAGGCCGTTCGGTCGGCGATACCAATCCGGCCTCGATCGAGGGGCTGCTGGCCAAGGGGCTGTAGCGCTTCGTGACCGGAATCGCCCTCGCATTGCTGGCCGGCACGCTGTCGGTGCTGTCGCCCTGCGTGCTGCCGCTGATCCCGATCGTTCTGGGTGCGGCTGTGGGCGAACACCGGTTCGGTCCGGCCGCGCTCGCGGCCGGGCTTGCCTTGTCGTTTGTCGCCATCGGACTGTTTGCCGCGACCATCGGCTTTTCGATCGGCCTCGATCTGGATGTCTTCCGCTCGGTTGCAGCCGTCCTGCTGATCGTCATGGGCGCGGTACTGCTGATCCCGCGCGTTCAGGCGCAGGTCGCCGCCGCGGCCGGTCCGGTCGGCAACTGGATGCAGGCGCAGGCGGGCGAAGTCCCCGGCCGTGGTCTCGGCAAGCAGTTCACCGTCGGCGTGCTTCTGGGTGCCGTCTGGAGCCCCTGTGTCGGTCCGACGCTGGGCGCCGCTTCGCTTCTTGCCGCGCGCGCGGAGAATCTCGGCCTTGTGGCCCTGACCATGTTCGCGTTCGGGATCGGCGCGGCGCTGCCGCTACTGCTGATCGGGATGATGTCGCGCGAGGCGATGTCGCGCTGGCGCGGCAGATTGCTGGCGGCCGGACAAGGCGGCAAGGCCGCGATGGGTGCGATCCTTGTTGCCACCGGGCTTTTGATCCTCTCCGGCCTCGACAAGCGGCTTGAAGCGATCCTGGTCGCGGCTTCGCCGGCATGGCTGACCGACCTGACGACGCGGTTCTGAAACGCGTCACGCGCGCCGCCACCTCACAACGTCAGCTGCACCAGCACCAGGTCGAGCCGCGCGCCGAATTTCTCGCCGACGCCGGGCAGACGGCCGGTTTCCTCGAACCCCATATTCTCGTGAAGCGCGAGCGATGCCCAGTTGGACGCATCGATCGCGCCGATCATCACCCGCTTGCCCATGCCGCGTGCTTCCGCGATCAGGGCGGCCAGCAGCATCCGGCCCAATCCCTTGCCCTGCGCCTCGTCCAGCACATAAACCGAATGCTCCACCGTGTGCCGGTAGCCCTCGAACGGCCGGAACTCGCCGAAGCTGCCATAGCCCTGTACCCCGTCAACGTCGGCCACCAGGACGGGAAACCCGGCCTTGCGCCGCCTCTCGAACCAGATGCGCCGGCCCTCGAGGTCGGATGGCGCCTCGTTCCAGATCGCCGTGGTCTTCATGACGGCGTCGTTATAGATCGCGAGAATCGCGGGCAGATCGGCTTCCGTCGCGGGCCGGATCGTCGCCACCAGATGCGCCTCCCTGACGCTGCTGAGGGCCCGCTTTCGTTGCTTGTGGCCCTTTCCGGCGGATGCTATCCCGCCCGCCATGACAGCGGCAACCATCGATAATATCCGCAACTTTTCCATCGTCGCGCATATCGACCATGGCAAGTCCACGCTCGCCGACCGGCTGATTCAGCTCACCGGCGGGCTGGAGGCGCGCGAAATGACCGAGCAGGTGCTCGATTCCATGGATATCGAGAAGGAGCGCGGCATCACCATCAAGGCGCAGACGGTGCGCCTGAAATACCACGCCAAGGACGGCAAGGATTACATTCTCAATCTGATCGACACCCCCGGCCATGTCGACTTTGCCTATGAGGTGAACCGCTCGCTCGCCGCCTGCGAGGGCTCGCTGCTCGTGGTCGATGCGTCGCAGGGCGTGGAGGCGCAAACGCTCGCCAATGTCTATCAGGCGATCGAGAACAACCACGAGATCGTGCCGGTCCTGAACAAGGTCGATCTGCCGGCCGCCGAGCCGGAAAAGGTCAAGCAGCAGATCGAGGACGTGATCGGCATCGATGCGTCCGACGCGATCCCGATTTCCGCCAAGACCGGTGTTGGCATCCCCGACGTGCTGGAAGCCATCGTTCACAAGCTGCCGGCGCCGAAGGGCGACCGCAACGCGCCGCTGAAGGCGCTGCTGGTCGATTCCTGGTACGATGTCTATCTCGGCGTCATCGTGCTGGTGCGCATCGTCGACGGCACGATGAAGGAAGGCGACCAGATCCAGATGATGCGGACCGGCGCCGAATACAACGTCGACCGCGTCGGCGTGTTCACGCCGAAAAAGACCGAAGTGAAAGAGCTGGGTCCGGGCGAGATCGGCTTCCTCACCGCCTCGATCAAGGAAGTCGCCGATACCCGCGTCGGCGATACCATCACCCATGCGAAGAAGCCGACCGCCGAGCCTCTGCCGGGCTTCAAGGCCGCGATCCCGGTGGTGTTCTGCGGATTGTTTCCGGTCGATGCCGCGCAATTCGAGGATCTGCGCGCGGCGATGGGCAAGCTGCGGCTGAACGATGCCAGCTTCTCGTTCGAGATGGAGACCTCGGCCGCACTCGGCTTCGGCTTCCGCTGCGGCTTCCTGGGACTGTTGCATCTCGAAATCATCCAGGAGCGGCTGGAGCGCGAATTCAATCTCGACCTGATCGCGACCGCGCCGTCGGTTATCTACAAGATGACGCTGACCGACGGCACGCAGCTCGAAATCCACAATCCGGTCGACATGCCGGACGTGGTGAAGATCGAGGAGATCCAGGAGCCGTGGATCGAAGCCACGATCATGACGCCCGACGAATATCTCGGCTCGGTGCTGAAGCTGTGCCAGGACCGGCGCGGCAATCAGAAAGAGCTGACCTACGTCGGCAACCGCGCGATGGTGAAATACGACCTGCCGCTGAACGAGGTGGTGTTCGATTTCTACGACCGGCTCAAGTCGGTGTCGAAGGGCTATGCCTCGTTCGACTATCACCTGACCGATTATCGCGTGTCCGATCTGGTCAAGATGCAGATCCTGGTCAATGCCGAGCCGGTCGATGCGCTGGCGATGCTCGTGCACAAGACCCGCGCCGAGGGCCGCGGCCGCGCCATGGTGGAGAAACTCAAGGAGCTGATCCCGCCGCACATGTTCCAGGTGCCGATCCAGGCCGCGATCGGCGGCAAGGTGATCGCCCGCGAAACCGTGCGCGCGCTGCGCAAGGACGTGACCGCGAAATGCTACGGCGGCGACGCCACCCGCAAGCGCAAGCTTCTGGAGAAGCAGAAGGAAGGCAAGAAGAAGATGCGCCAATACGGGAAGGTGGATATCCCGCAGGAGGCGTTTATTGCCGCGCTCAAGGTGGATACGTAGCGGAGTAGTTGCTTAAGCGGCTAATCTCTCTTTGCGGAGAGTGAGAAAGAGACGCCGGCGTTCTCCGCGCCGTCAAAGGACAGGAGCGATGACGCGCGACTGCTATGGCCGTGCCGACGCCGCAAGCCTCGCCATCTTCTCGCGAAACAGCGCCATGACCTCGTCCGCCAGCACGCCGCCGGTGATCGACACCGGCGCGAACGTTTCGCGTGCAGCGATCTCGGTGCTGGGTACCATGATCTGGTCCATCACGGTCGCGAGTTGCGTGATCGAGGCAGCATAAACGACACGCGAGATACCGCACCACACGATCGCACCCATGCACATCGGGCAAGGTTCGCCGGTCGTATACAGCGTTGCGCCTTTCAGCGCGTCGGCGCCCGGATAGTCAACGGCGTTGCGGATCGCCACCATTTCTCCATGCGCGGTGGGATCGCGTTGGGAGCGGCCATGATTGCCGCCACGCGCGATCACGCCGCCGGCGTGAACGATGACGGCGCCGAAGGGCAAGTCCGCAGCGCGCCCCTCATCGATCGCCATGCGCATGAAGCGCTGGTCCTCGGCAGCAGGCGACCGCGTAAAGGCGGACGCGGCTTGCGGGACTACGACGCTGCATGCGAGTCCGGCGATGACCGAACGTCGCGACGGCATATGACAATCACAGGCCACACCCTTCAGGCACTCTGAATAATGCTGCATCGCGCGCGCTCCGTAGAAAGCAGGAGACGCGATGTTACACACCGATGGTTGATCTCTTTGAAGACGAATGCGCTTGACAAGCGTAAAGTCTGAAACGAGGTTGCAACGCTTCATACATCATGACGGAGGGCACATGCCGTATTCATTCGAAATCTATAAAGACAAGAAGGAAGAATTCCGCGTGCGCTTCAAGGCGCCGAACGGTGAGAAGATGTTCGCTTCGGAAGGCTATTCATCGAAAGCCGCAGCGAACAACGCGATCAAGTCGATCCTGAAGAACGGCCCGACTGCCATGGTCGTGGACAACACCAAGGCTGTGAAGAAGGCCAAAAAGGCCTGATTGGTCCGCGGCCTGCGAGATAGGCCCGCAAGATTGGTCAACATGATGGCCCGCAAGATGAGCTGCTGGAGCGGCTTCATCTTGCGGGCCATGGCGTTTTCATCGGCGCGGATGGTCAGGCTCAGCGGAAGCTCGACGTCTCCATCGTACATGGCAGCGCCGGCACAACCGGCGGTGCCGGCATCTCCGGCAGCCTGCTCCGGCGTGCGCGGGCCACGCCGATAGCGTCGTCACGCCGCGTGGCCGCGGCGCGCAGGGCATCGCGGCGGCCATACCATCCCCGGCTCTCCTGCGCCGCGCTGACAACATCGAAGCGCGTCAGGCCGATATCGGCGAGCATGCGGTCGTCGGCATGCATCAGGAGGTCGAGTTCGTGGTGATATCGCGAGGTCCAGGCCAGGCGCGTCCAGAATGCGCGCAATCCGGCCTGTACCTTTCGAAGCGCAATCCGCAACAGGCGGCTAAACGCGTGCGCCCGTCGGGTGCGCGCCTGCGCGATCGTGCGGGGGGCGAAACTCACATCGAGGTCGGCGTTCATGGCAGTCTCCATCGGTTCATGACGCGGCATATGCGCTCCGGCCGCTGCCCCGGCCATGATCGCCTGTCCGCCTCTCTTGATTGAAATGCCGGGTGTGCCCGGCCTCACGATCGTATGATCGATCGCAGACGAAGCTGTATGTCGCTGCGGCGCGGCCTGAGGTTCAAACAGTCGGTTCGGCGCCGTTCTGGCGGCTCTTGCGCCATGCGGCGGGCGGCATCCCGACCACCTTTTTGAAGGCGCGGCTGAATGCAGCTTCGGATTCGTAGCCGACATCGACCGCAATTTTTGCGATGTTCGACTGTCCCTGTGTCAGCAGACCCGAGGCGATCTGCATCCGCCAGCGCGCGAGATATTGCATCGGCGGCACGCCGACGAATTCGGTGAAGCGGTCGGCGAGCGCCGAACGCGACAAGCCGACCTCACCGGACAGCGTTTCCAGCGTCCAGTCCCTGGCGGGATTGGCGTGCATCAGCGACAGCACGTGTCCGACATGCCGGTCCCGCAATCCCGCAAGCCAGCCGGTCTGTTCGCTGGGCAGCGATTCCAGATACATGCGGACCAGTTCGATGAACAGAAGCTCGCTCAGCTTGGCGAGGATGCTTTCGCCGCCGATGCGCTGGCCATGCGCTTCCATCACCGCCATCTGGTAGAAATGGCTCAGCCGCGCGTTGCATTCGGGATTCTGGCCGCTGCAATGGATGCGCGGCGGCAGCGCCGCCAGCAGTGGATTGAACGGCCGCACGTCGCAGCCGAGAAAGCCGCAAACGAGCTTGAGCTTCTCGCCGCCACCGCCGGTCTCGACGAGTTTCCAGGGCCGCTGCGTCGTCAGATCGAGCTGCGATACGTCGAAGCTCGCCGGTGCGCGCATCGACGGTTCGGTCGCCAGCGTATGATGATCGCCGTGCGGAAATACGATCAGGTCGCCAGTCTGCAGCCTGACCGGGTCCTGGTCCTTCTGCACCGCATAGCACTCGCCCTGGGTGACCAGGTGATACGAGATCAGATGCTGCGCGTCCGGCATGATCAGGGGAATGAGATGCCGCGAGCGCGGGGCGAATGTCACCCAGGGCGCGGTGACGTCAACGTCGATGAATACTGCCCCGGTCAGACGAACCGCGCGCAACACGTCGGAAAGCGTATCGCTGCCCATCTCTCGCCCCGGCAAAAAGACAGAAGGTCAATTCATTCGGACGATCAGGCAAAAGTGAGCCTTCCGGAGGCTGGCTTGTCAACACGCCGGGACCCGGATTCGTGCGGCTTTGAAGCGACCGGGAGCGCTATTCGACCTTGGGGCTTCCTGATGCCGCAGCGGTCTCTGCCCGCTTCTCGGCCGGAGCCATGGCAGACCGGCTCGACGGTTCGATGACGATGCGGGTCTTCCCCATGCCCTGCTTCTTCACAAGGTTGAAGAGGACCGCGGCATCGCGCGGATGCAGCCGCACGCATCCCTTGGAGGCGCGCCGGCCCAGCCGGCTGACCTGGTTGGTCCCGTGAATGGCGTAATGACCGTGGAAGAAAATCGAGTACGGCATCGGCGCCATGTTGTAGAGCCGCGAATGCCAGGTCCGCTCCATTCGCTGCGGCCTGAAGGTGCCGACCGGCGGTCCGCCGGCCAGCCCGGTCGAGACCACGAAATTGTGGGTCGGAACGCCGTCCACGATCACCGACATGCGCTGCGCCGATTTGTCCACCCGGACCACGACCTCGGCCTGGGCGGCGGAACCCGCCAGGAATGCGATGATTGCGGCAATGGCGGGAAACACACGCATGACCAACCCCTACGCGGCACTGTGCAAACCGGCTTCCAGACTCAATTCAAGCATGTAAAGTCAGCGCGCAAAAATACCGTTAAGAGGTGTGGTCCAATGAGGGTGTTTTTGTTCACTTTCGCGTTTGCCCTGACGCTTGCGCAGGCGGCTCCAGCATTGGCGCAGGACAAGGGGACGCTTGACCCCAAACCGCTGCCGCCGCTGGCCAATCCGGACGATCCCAAGACGCCGGCCAAGGATCTGTTTGGCCGCAAGCTGACACCAGCCAATCTGCAGGCCCGCGCGATCGGCTTCTACACCCGCGGCTGCCTCGCCGGCGGCATCGCGCTGCCGGTGAACGGCAAGAACTGGCAGGTCATGCGCCTGTCACGCAACCGCAACTGGGGGCATCCCGACCTGATCGACATGCTCGAGCGGCTCGCGGCCAAGGCGCCCAGCGTCGGCTGGAATGGTCTTCTGGTCGGCGACCTGGCGCAGGCGCGCGGCGGTCCGATGCTCACCGGCCATGCCAGCCATCAGGTCGGGCTCGATGCCGACATCTGGCTGACGCCGATGCCAGACCGCGAATTGACGAGGCGCGAGCGCGAGGAAATGTCCGCCACCAATGTGGTGCGCGCGGACAAGCTCGATGTCGATCCGAACGTCTGGACGCCGGGCCATGTCGGCATCATCCGGGCGGCGGCACAGGACCCGGCGGTGGAGCGCATCCTGGTCAATGCGGCAATCAAGAAGGCGCTGTGCCGCGATGCCCGCGGCGACCGCGCATGGCTGTCCAAGGTGCGCCCCTGGTACTGGCACAACTATCATTTCCATATCCGCATGGGATGCCCGAAGGATTCGCCGGGCTGCAAGCCGCAGCCGCCGATCGGCGAGGGCGACGGCTGCGGCGCCGAACTGGCCTATTGGTTTCAGCCGAAGATCTTGCGGCCGGAAGAGCCGAAGTCGGATCGGCCGCGCAAGCACATGACGATGGAGGCATTACCGGCGGAATGCCGTCAGGTGCTGGTGTCGGATTAGCGTCAGAGCGTGTCGCGGCTCCAACGGACCCGTTTCAAACGCAACTCACGCATTCTCCGCTTCGATCGCGCGCACCACGGCGTCGGTGACCTGCCTGGTCGTGGCGCTGCCGCCAAGATCGGGCGAGTGCAGATCGGGATCGGCGGTGACGCGTTCGATCGCCTTCATCAGCCGCGCTGCGGCGGCCTTTTCGCCGAGGTGCTCGAGCATCATCACGCCGGTCCAGAACGAACCGATCGGATTGGCGATGCCCTTGCCGGTGATGTCGAACGCCGAGCCATGGATCGGCTCGAACATCGACGGCGTATGCCGCTCCGGATTTAGATTGGCGGTCGGTGCGATGCCGAGCGAACCGGCCAGCGCCGCGGCGAGATCGGACAGGATGTCGGCGTGCAGGTTGGTGGCGACGATGGTGTCGAGCGTCTGCGGCCGCAGCGTCATGCGCATGGTCATCGCGTCGACCAGCATCTTGTCCCAGGTGACGTCGGGATAATTGTGCGCCACCTCGGCCGCGATGTCGTCCCACATCACCATGCCGTGACGCTGCGCATTCGACTTGGTGACCACGGTCAAGAGCTTGCGCGGGCGCGAACGCGCCATCTCGAAGGCGAAGCGGATGATGCGCGTTACCCCGGCGCGCGTGAACATCGCGACATCGGTCGCGACCTCCTCCGGCAGGCCCTTGTGGACGCGGCCACCGACGCCGGCATATTCGCCTTCGGAATTTTCGCGCACGATCACCCAGTCGAGCTCGGGCCCGGTCACGTTGCGGAGCGGGCTGACGATCCCCGGCAGAATGCGGGTGGGGCGCACATTGGCGTATTGATCGAGCGGCTGGCAGATCGCAAGCCGCAGGCCCCACAGTGTGATGTGATCGGGGATATCCGGTGCGCCGACCGAGCCGAAATAGATCGCGTCGAACTTGCGCAATTGGTCCGCGCCGCCTTCCGGCATCATCACGCCGTGCTTGCGATAATAGTCCGAGCCCCAGTCGAAATGGCTGACGTCGAGTGAGAAGCCGCCGTCGCGTGCGGCGCAGGCGGCAAGAACGTCGAGACCGGCCGCGATCACTTCGGGCCCGATGCCGTCGCCGCCGATGGCGGCGATCTTGTGGGTACGCATGTATCCTCTTTGAGCTGAGTGGTTCTGGTCGCGTCGGAATATGCGAGCGAGGCTTTATCAAGCCTCGCTCGTTTTAGGGAAGTGCGTCTATTTTTGAGCTGCGCCCCCCAGCAGCTTGCTCCAGCGCGCCGTTTCCGATTTGAAACGCTCGTCGAGCGCCGCTGGCGTGGCCAGCGCGGCAGGCACCGGAACGGTGCCGAGAGTCGCAAACCGTTCGATCACTTTCGGATCCTTGAGCGCCTTCTGCAAAGACGCCGCAAGTTTCTCGCGGATTGCGGCAGGAGTACCTTTGGGCGTCCAGATGGCGTGCCAGGCCGAGAGCTCGAAGCCCTTGACGGCACTCTCGTTCAAAGTTGGCACCTCGGGCAGTACATTGATCCGGTCGCGTGTTGTTGCGGCATAGGGTTTGATATTGCCGGATTTGATGTGGTTGGTCGTGTTGGTGGTCTGGTCGCACATGAAGTCGATCTGTCCGGCAATCAGATCGTTCATGGCCGGTCCCGTACCCTTGTACGGCACTACGGTTGGCTTGATCGCCGTCGCGTCGATCAGCAGCCGGCCGCAGAGGTCCGAGACCGCGCCCACGCCGGCAGTCCCGAAGGTTGCGCCGGAGCCCTTCCCCTTGAGCCAGTCGAGAAGCGCCGCGACGTCGGCGGGTGGCAAATCCTTTCGGCCGACAAGCGTAAGCGGCACGTCTGTTACGAGCCCGACGGAGTCGAAAGCCTCGTCTTGATTGTAGGGCAGGTTGGGATAGAGCGCGCCGAATGTGGCGACCCCGATGTGATAGAGGAGGATCGTGTACCCGTCGGGTGCCGATTTGGCGACGCGCGCCGCGCCGAGCGAGCCGCCCGCGCCTCCAGCATTCTCGATGACGATACGCTGGCCGAGGTCGGCGCTCATCGTCTCGGCAACCAGCCGCGCGACGGTATCGCTCGGGCCGCCGGCGGCCGCAGGCACGATCATCGTGATGGGTTTGTCAGGATACGTCGCCTGGGCCGCGGACGGACCGGCCGTCACGACCGCGGCGGCGAGCCCCATGGCTGCGGCAAACATCCGCTGGAGTTGGATCATCTCGGCTTCCTCCTGATAAACGTCTAAGACCCGGCTTTCTTGTATGGAAGCTTCCATGTATTTAAATGGACGGTGTGCGGCAGGTCAATGCCTCCGCTTTTTGCTTGCGTGGGCACCCGCGTTCGTTGCTCGGTCGGCTAGGGAGACACCATGGCCACAAAGCTGCTGGCGCCAGCCGTCCCGGACGGCAGCAGAAAACCCTCGCTGGTCGAGGAAGCCTACGCGGCGCTGAAGCAGGCGATCCGCGACAATGTTTTTGCGCCTGGCTACCAGGGCTCCGAGCAGGAAATCGCGGTGCGCCTCGGAATGAGCCGCACGCCGGTGCATGAGGCGATCATCCGGCTACAGGAGGACGGGCTCGTCCGGGTTTTGTCCAAACGCGGCGTCCTGGTCTGTCCCCTTGCGCCGGAAGACGTGCGCGAAATCTACGATGTCATCATCGCCATCGAATCGATGGCGGCGGAGCTGCTGGCTTCCTTGCCCGAACAGGAACGGCATTCCGTTGCCGACGACCTCGAAGCCGCGACCGCGCGCATGGAGGCAGCGCTGCGCGCGGACGATCTTGTCGCCTGGGCAAGCGCCGACGATGCATTCCATCGCATCCTTGTCACGCGCTGTGGCAACAGCCGGCTTCGCCGCATCTCCCAGACGGTCACCGACCAGGCGCATCGCGCCCGGATGCTGACACTCAAACTTCGCGCGAAACCCGTCGGCTCCGCTGCCGCTCACCAGCGGATCAGCGCTGCAATTCGGGACGGAGCAGGTGACGAAGCTCATCTTTCCGCGCGCCAGCATCGCGTTGCTGCGCGCGACGAGCTTGTTCCGTTGATCGTCAGCATCGGCATGAAGCACCTCTGAAGCCGACCCGCGCGGGTGGCGCCGTTCGATGCCGTCGGCTGGAAAGCTAGGGCTTGTCGCCGAAATTCAGTCCGCGCACGACCACGATCTGGGTACGGGCGCCGGAGATCCCGAAATCGTCGTCGTTGATCAGGACCAGTGAACGGTCCGGGAGCACGGCAACGCCTTCGGTCTTGCCCAGGATTTTCGGAAAGTCCGCGGTATCGAAACGCAGCGACTTTTTCACCGGCTCGATCAAGGCCTCGGCGACGCTGAGTTGCTCCAGCGAGGGCGACGTCGCGATCTGGTCCCACGGCGTGCCAATGATGTTGGTCGCCTTGCCGAGATCGACTTCGTAGAGCTTGGTGGTGGCCTCGGTTCGCTCCAGCACCACAAGATGGGTGGTCCCGACCACCGTCATTTCGCTGACGCGCGGGTCGTACTGGTTGGATGACGGGTCGCGCCGGAAGGTTTTCGGGTCGTCCAGGACATAGACATATTCGGCGACGATCTGCATCGAGGTGCGTTCGACCTGGAACAGTCGCACATTGCGAGAGGTACGAAAGGCTGCGACGTCCGGATTGGCGAGCGGGCTCTGCAGCGCGAAATACAGGAAGCGCTCGTCGCGCGAGACCGCGAGGGCCTCGATCCCGCGATTGAGCTGACGTCTTGCGAGGATCGCCGGCAGCGAGCCGACGACGCCGTAGCGCGCGCCGGCAAAGTCCTCTTCCATGCCCTGCGGCACATGGCGCGTGATGATCCGGCCGTCGGAGGATACGTGAATGATCGAGGGCGCGTTCTCGTCCGAAATCCAGAAGGTGCCGTCGGTCAGACGGATGACCGCCTCCGCATCGACCCCATGCACATTCTGCTCGAGCGGCTTGCCGTGTCCGTCGAATGGAGGCTCAGTAACGGCATTGCGCAACGCATTGGGCATGCCGTTGAGTGGCGTACCGTCGCGATCCTTGAGCGTGATGACATCGGTGATCCGGAACGTCCCGGTGTCGGTCAGGATCACGCGATAGATCGACGGGGCGTAAGGCGGCGTCAGGAAAATCCTGGCGTTCCTGGTTTCGCGACAGGCCGGAAGCTCCATCTGCGCCGCCGACTTGAAATCGCCGCAGGTGAGGTTCGGACCGCGATCGCCGACCGTCCAGATCACATTGGGTGGGTCGTCCGGATGACGGAAGGCGCCGCTGCCGATGCCGACAGACAGGTTCAGCATGCGGCCATTGTCGAAGCGATAGCGCGCCATCGTCAGCAGCGTGTCGTCGCTGCGGAATTCACGAACGGCGATATCGGACGCGATGACAGAGGTGGGCAGGGCGAGCAAAAGAGCGGCTAAAAGGCGAAAACGCATCGGCGCCATCGGTTATGCTGGGGGCCGGGCGCGACGTGCGCCAGACGAGTGTCCCGAATCCGAAGTCCGCTTCATTGCGCGGCGTGCTGGTGAGCGGACTTCGGGTCCGAAGGACACTAGCAAGCCTGTGACTCTGGTGCGAACCACCTGCTGGCTGGTTGTCTCACGTTACCGGTGGTCGAGGCAAAGGGTCCGTGGTGCGCGACAGCTGCCCCGGCCGAATTGTGGGCGGTCAGGCCGGGTTTTCCCCGGCGAACGGCTATCCGTTGAATTTTTGTGAGCCCCACACCCCATGCTTCGGTGGAAAGGCCGGGCTTTTGGTTATTTAGTTAACGGACTGTGGCAATAATGCACTAGTGGCCTTTGTCACACCGCACTATCGTGTTTTGGTTGATTCACCTGGGGGCTCCCTATGAAGAAGTTTGCGATGGCATCCGCTGCTGTGCTCGTGCTTTTGAGCGCTGCTGGCTGCACCATGTACGGCAAGGCTCCGGTCGGCAAGGCGCCGGTCGTCGCCAAGTACTAACGGTTTAGGCCGAGAAAGGGCCGGCTTTCACGCCGGCCCCTTTCTGTTCCTGACGTTGGTTGCATTCAGGTCCGTGACCGAAAGGTTGTGGGGCTGAATGAATTGAGCCTTATGGTGCCTACAATATCGGCGTATGCGGCGTCCCCGCATAGGCCGCTTTTTGTTTTTGGGTGGCGTTGCGGCCGATCGAGCCCCGGCCGCCTGTCTCACAGCCGCCCATCGCCTGTCTCACGGGCCTGTTGTCTCACGGTCGCCGGCCGCCTCTCTCGCATTCGTCCGTATCTCGGGACTTCCGGTGAAACCCGGCTCCTTCACGAGTCGAGGCCTGCTATGAGGCCACCTGAAGCCTTGGCCGCTGCGAGGCGGAAGCCTTCGCAATCCATCCTGAGGCTCTTTCGCAACGCCGCCGACAGAACATTACCCGGACCCCGACTATGGGCGTCCAGCGGCTTGACTCCGGCGTCCGCCGGCGCATGTGATGAGCGATGCAGGATCCGGCAACGACAGTGTTTCGGGGGACGTCAATGCGAGCCAGAGACCAACACGTAATCGGGCACGGCGCCCGTCTCGGCATGGCAGCGGTGGCTGCGGCTTGTGTGCTCTCGGTCGGCAGCAGCGGGGCGATGGCTCAAGGCCGCCCGACGCCCGCGCCCGCCGCCGCCGTGCAGGCTTCCGCCGCGCCGGTCGCCGCGGCCCAGGCATCCGCTGGCGTCACCGTGGCCGCGCCGACCCGGACAACTCAGGCGCCGGCTGCTGCGCCGGAACCGGCAAGCACCGGTTCCACAGGCTCCAACCTGCCGGCCATCAATGTGGACGCCGAAAAGCCGAAGCAGAAGCCGGTGCAGCGTCAGGTGATGACGCAGGGTCCCAAGCGCGAACCGATCAAGATCCCGGTGAATTCGAGCGGCTGCAAATCGGCCCGCGCGCCCGGCAAGCCCTACTTCATCGAGTTCCGTTCACGCACCGCGGTCAGCTACGGCCACACCTTCGTTCTTCATGGGCGGCTCGGCGACGGCAATCGCTTCGCAAGCTACCAGATCGCCGGCCTGCATCCGAAAGGCGATGATCCCAACGTCTACATGCAGGGCATGATGGTGCCGGTCGAATCGGAAACCGGTCCGTCATGGGGCGACCAGGACGAGCAATATCTGACGGCGCGCTTCTGCGTGACGCTGACCGAGGCGGAATACCGAAAGGCGCTGGCCTATATCAAGCATCTGCAGGCGACCAAGAAGACCTGGCACGCGACGACCTATAACTGCAACGCCTTCGCCGCCGACATCGCCCGGCATATCGGACTCGATTCGCCGAACCCCAACATGTATCTGCCGCAAAGCTTCATCAATCGGATGGCGGATCTCAATCGCGGCGGCAAGTCAGGCAATCCGTTCGCGGCCAGCTTCCCGGGCTTCCAGCAGCAGCAGCAGCAGCCGGCAGCCCAGCCGCAGCGGCGGGCTCGCACCGCGCAGCCGGCCAGCCAGCAGCGCCAGCAGTAACGACGGCGCCTCCAGTCTGTGCTTCGAAAGGCCCGCAGCGATGCGGGCCTTTTCTTTTTGGCTTGTGCTTCGGGTTAGCGATCCACCGGCCACGACGCGCGCTATTTCGCCGGGGGGCGAATTAGCGACCAGACCGGCTGGCCCAGGGCACCATCCAGTTGCAGTGTGAAGCTGCGCAGGAATGCCGGCGCCTGGTCGCTATATCCATAGACCATGAGCACGAACAACAGCGGCGGGATCGCCGCGAGCCAGAGGATCACGCGCGTCATGTAGGCGCGGTGTTCGGCGGCCTGCTTCGGATTGCGATAGTTTGGAGGCGGGTATTGGCTCATGATGCCGACAATCGCGGGAGCGTCCGATGGATACGTTGATTGACGATTTGACCCGGAAAATTCGCGAACTGGAAGCGCAAATGGATGCCCATATCGCGCTGCGCCGGGCCGAATTGCGGGTCGGGATGGAGCGCGGCCGGGTCGTGTTCGAACAGGAAGTGCTGCGCCGGCATCGCGAGTTGAAGACCGCTCTGCTCTCCTATGTCTGGAACGCCAATCTTCTTGTCATCGTCACGGCGCCGGTCATCTACGCGATGATCGTGCCGCTGGTCCTGCTCGATCTGTTCGTCACTGTGTACCAGATGATCTGCTTTCCGGTCTATGGAATCCCGAAGGTCAGGCGCGCGGACTATTTCGCTTTCGACCGGCATCATCTGGCGTATCTGAATGCGCTGGAAAAGCTCAACTGCGCCTATTGTTCCTACGCCAATTGCCTGATCGCCTATGTGCGCGAAATCGCGGCCCGCACCGAGCAATATTGGTGCCCGATCAAACATGCGCGCCGGGTGATCGGGTCGCATGCGCGCTATCTGAAGTTCGACGATTACGGCGATGCCGAAGGCTTCCGCGAGCACGCAGCGGGTCTGCGCGACGACCTTGCGAAGGGGAAGGAATGACAGCGCGGGCGCATCAGCGCTGCGGCCTCAGTCGTCGCCCCAGACCCTGAGGCCGACCTCGGTTGAGGCCTCGCCGGGCTTTCGCTGCGCCTGGAACTCGGCGTCGATATACGGCTTGATCTCGCAGACCAGGGCCACGCCGCCGGCCGTGCCGTCATCGGGTTTAGAGTGCGACTCGCGCGTGATCTTGAGGCCCATCTCCCGGCACCGCCGCGCATAGGCCGCGATGACGGCCTCCGGCATCGCGGTGCTGCGATAGGCCAGCACGCTCCAGCCCGGAAAGGTCCCGTCCTGCAGGCTGACGCTGTACTTGCCCGGCTCGTTCGTAGGCTCGATCAGCCCGAGGCTCTCGAGCCGCGATCCCTTCACAAACACCCAGTAGCGAACGCCATCGCGGCCTTCGAAGTCCCAGCTCCCGTCGGCCGCCCAGAAAACAAAAGCGAGAAACCCGAAGGGCAGGATGACCATCAGGAGCAAGGCCGTGGCAAGCGGGACCAGAAAGCCGAAACGCGAGGGCGCCTTGCGGGCCGGCTCGGCCATCGGAGCGCTCGCGGACCGCGCGGGGCGTCAGGCCTTGTCGACCTTGCCGCCGCTTTCCGCCCAATCCTTGAAGGCGCCGAGGTTATAGACATTCTCGTAGCCGAGATCCTTCAGCGTCTTTCCCGCCAGCGCCGACCGGCCGCCCGATGCGCAATACAGGATCACCGGCTTGCTGCGGTCGAGGCTCTTGTCATGGGCGGGCGATTCCGGGTCCGCCTTGAATTCCAGCAGGCCGCGCGGAATGTGAACCGCGCCGGCAGCCTTGCCGCTCTGCGCGACTTCCATCGCATCGCGCACGTCGAGCATCACGGCGCCGTCCTTCTCGACCATTTCGGCCGCCTGCGCGGAAGTAATACGCGGCACGGCTGCGTTCGCAGCTTCCATCATCGCCTTCACGCTCGTCGCCATTTAGCTCTCCCGAATGGATTCAAGGCCCACGGCAACTCGCCGGCGGGCGTCACGTCGTTCGCGGGTTGTCTCGTATGCAATGGGTCGGGATAGATAACCCCGACCCGCCGTTGGCGCCAGAATGTCCGCGGTGGCTGCTCCCGCGCGATCAATACTTCGCACTGATCGGCAGTTCCTCCGCCGGGAACAGCGAGATCACCTTGCAGCCCTTGTCGGTGACCACGACCTCTTCCTCGATGCGCGCGCCGGAATAGCCGTCGGTCGCCGGGCAATAGGTCTCGATCGCGAACACCATGCCTTCCTTGATCTCGGTCGGGTGATCCATCGACACGACGCGCGAGATGATCGGCCGCTCGTGCAGTGCGAGACCGAGGCCATGCGCGAATTGCAGGCCGAACGCGCTCATCTCGTCCGGGAATCCGAATTCGCCAGCGACCGGGAAAGCCTCGGCGATATGCGCGGTCGACGCGCCCGGCTTGATGCGGTCCATCGCATTGTCCAGCCATTCGCGCGCCTTCTTGTAGGCGTCGCGCTGGCTGTCGGTCGCCCGCACCACGTTGAAGGTGCGGTAATAGCAGGTGCGATAACCCATGAAGCTCTGCAGGATGTCGAAGAAGGCCTGGTCGCCGGGGCGGATGAGGCGATCGGTGAAATTGTGCGGATGTGGGTTGCAGCGCTCGCCGGAAATCGCGTTGACCGCTTCGACGTCGTCGGAGCCATGGGTGTAGAGGAACTTGTTGACCTCGGCGACGATGTCGTTCTCCCGCACGCCGGGCCGCAGCTTCTCGTTGATCAGGTCGTAGGCGCCGTCGACCATGGCCGCGGCGCGATTGAGCAGCGCGATCTCGTCGATCGATTTGATCTCGCGCGCTTCCAGCATCACCTGCTGGCCGTCCTGCACTTTCAGTCCGGTCTTTTCGAGTTCGAACATCATCGGCGGCTCGATGATGTCGACGCCGAGCGGCATATCGGCCACGCCATGCTCGCGCAGGATCGCGGCGATCTCCTCGGCATGCCGCTTCATCAGACCGAAATCCGGATGCACGGTGCCACGTAATCCGACGAGACCGGCCTTGCAGTTTTCCGGCTTGAGCCACGGCGAATAGAGCTTGTGATGGACCGCGGCCGAGCCGAAATCCCACAGGATCGGGTCGGCCGAGTCGCGGGTCAGCAGCGCCCAGCGTGAAAGCTTGTCGCGCTCCCATTCGCCGATCTTGGTCGAGGTGAGATAGCGGATGTTGTTGACGTCGAAGACCAGCAGGGCGCCGAGGTCCGACTTCTCCAGCGCCATGCGGGCGCGGCTCAGCCGGTAATTGTGCAGGCGCCGATAGTCGACCCGCTCCTCGAAATCGACCCCCATGATACCGAGCGAGGGCAGGGCGCGGCCCCAATTGTACCGCGGGTTGATGTCTTCGGCGCTGACCTTGCGGATGGCGGACTGGTCCATGAGGTTCCTCGGGTTTTGTTGGCGCTTTCGCGCGGGTCTGGCACTAGTCTATACGGCATGGCGCGCAAGGGGGAGGGGTGACGTGACAACCCGATCGGCCCTTTATCTGGAAGATTTTTCACCTGGTCAGACTTTTGCCTCGGCATCGGTCACCATGGACGCCGATGCAATCAAGGGCTACGCGAGGCAGTTCGATCCGCAACCCTTCCATCTCGACGAGCGGGCGGCCGAAGCAACCTTTTTCAAGGGACTTGCCGCCAGCGGCTGGCACACCGTCTCGGTTACCATGCGGCTTCTGGTCGATGGGGGTTTGCCCATCGCGGGCGGCATCATCGGCGCCGGCGTGGACGAGATCCGCTGGCCCCGACCGACCCGGCCGGGCGACACCCTGCGGCTGGTCACCGAGGTGCTCGAGGTGCGGCCGTCGAAATCGAGGCCGGACCAGGGGTTGATGAAGGTGCGCACCACCACGCTGAACCAGAATGACGAGCCGGTACAGGTGATGGTGTCGAATCTCGTGGTGATGCGGCGGCCCATGTGAGCGACCCGCTCGAGGCTCGTTGTCGTGCGGCGCAGCAGGCAGTATGCGGTGGACCGGGTGTTTCGAGGTAGGCACCGGGTCCGCGCCGAGACGGCGCATCGGCGAAAGACATCAGGCTACAGAAAGCGATCCGCGCGCGCATGAGTGAAAAGCAAGACCTGTCCCCGCTGGACCGGATCAGCACGAAAGAGTGGCTCGTCTTTGCCCTCGTCATGGTGCTTATGGCGTTGGTGCTTGCTGCCGATCTCGAAACGACGCCGGACCACGTCACCATTTGTTTCATCTATACGGCGATCATTTTCCTCTCGATCTTCAGCTTTTACCGGTCGGCCTACATCGCCGCGGCGGTCGCGACCCTGTTCTCGGTGATCGGCTCGTTCGTCAACCCGCCGACCGAGGCCGTGAGCGTGGTGTTTTTTGCAAACCGGGCCATCGCGATCTTATCCCAGTGGATCGTCGCGGTGCTGGTGACAACACGCAAGGATGCCGAGGCGTTGATGCGCTCCGATCTTGCGGAGCAGACCGCCAACGCCGAAACGCGTCGTCGCTTCATCGATGTGCTGTCGCACGAGATCGGTACGTCGCTGACCACGATCGACGGCCAGGCCTTCCTGTTGCGCCGGACGCTGGATGAGCCCGACCAGCCGCGTGCCGACAAGATCCGCAGCGCGGTCCGTCATATCCAGGCGATCGTCCAGCAGGTGCAGCTCGCATCCGAAGTCGGGGAGCGCGCCTCCGACATGCGATCCGAGTCAATAAACCTGCGTCGGTTGCTGGAGGATCTGTTCGTCGACCTCGACACCAGCGCGGTGTCTTTCAAGGCGGACCTCGCCGCATTGCCGGACACCATTCTGGGCGACCCGGACATGTTGCGGCAGATCGTCGGTAACGTGCTCTCCAACGCCATCAAGTTTTCTTCGCCCGGTGGCGAAGTGCGGATCGCCGGTGAAAGCGTGGGCGATCGGGCAGTGCTGACGGTCATCGACAAAGGCCGCGGCGTCGCGCCCGACGAGCGCGAGAAAATCTTTGAACCCTATTACCGCGCGCGCAACAGCCGTGGCGTCCATGGCGCGGGGATCGGGCTCTATGTCGCCAAAAAATACGTCGAACATCACCGCGGAACCATCACGGTCGATGGCGCGCTTAATGCCGGCACATCGGTGACGATATCCCTGCCGGTCGCAGGGCCGGTTGCCGAAGACGTCCAGGGCGCCCCGAATGTCCTAAACAACACCAAGACCGATGCCACACGTCCTTTGCATTGAGGATGATCCCGACACCTGCGAACTCCTGGTCGAGGTGCTGACCTCGGAGGGCTTCGCCGTGTCGGCCGTCGCGTCAGGCGAGGCAGGCTTGTCGGCGCTCGAGACGCGGCCGGATCTCGTGCTGTGCGATATCGATCTGCCGGATGTCTCGGGTTTCGATATTCTGGCCCGGATCCGCGCCGGCAATCTGCTGCCGCCCGGTGTGCCCTTCATCTTTCTGACCGCGTTTTCGCAGCGGTCGCATCAATTGCAGGCCCGGCAACTGGGTTGTGACGACTATGTCACCAAGCCGATCGATTTCGAGTTGCTGATTGCGATCATCCGGCATCGTCTGACCGCGGCCGGCGACAGGAGCGCGGAAAAGACCGAACTGCACCTGACGGACCGGGAGCTGCAGGTCCTCACCTGGGTGGCGCGCGGCAAGTCGTCATCCGACATCGCGACCATCCTTGGCATCAGCGAGCGCACCGTCAATTTCCATCTGGACAATGCCATGCGGAAGGCCGGCGTCGCGACCCGCGTTCAGGCTGCCGTCAAATGTGCCCTGCTTGGCTTGATCAAGCCCTGATCCCCGATCCCTTGGGCTCCGATCCCTGGGCCCCCTGTCAACCTTGACAGGTTTGCGACAGCCCGTGGCGGGCGCAGGTTCAGGCGGTCACTCGTCTGAGAGGCTGCAATGTCATCGTCGCTAGTCCTGATGCTCGTCTACACTCTGATCGCCCTGGTGATACAGGGTCTCGGCATCGGTTTGATCGTGCTGATCGAGCCGCTGATCGATGGCTGGAGCGGTGTCGCGTTCATGACCTCGTTTCTGCTGGCCTTCTGGGTCGCCTGGATCATCGCGGTCCGGTTGACCGAGCCCCGGATTGTCGCAGTCCCCGCTGTCTAAATCCCGGCTTGCCCCCAAAGCCGATGCGATCTTCGGCTGCCGGTCAGGCAGCCGAGGATCGCCTTCTGCAGACACCAGATTAGGCCGCGGTTTTCTTGCCCCACAGTCGCGCCGAGGCGATGTCCGCACCCTCGCGCAGCGACTTGAGTTTCTTCCACACCACCGAAGCCGCCACCCATTCGCGCCCCGCGAATGTGCCGAAGCCGCAGTCGGTCGACGCGATGACGCGCTCCCGGTCGCCGACGACCGCGACCGCCTCGGCGATCCGCTTCGCCACCACCTCCGGATGCTCGACGAAATTACTGGTCGATTCGATCACGCCCGGAATCAGGATCAGGTCCTTCGGCCAGCCGGCGCGCTTGATCGCGTTATATTCGTGGGCGTGACGGGGATTGGCAAACTCGATCGTGAGTGCGCCCGCCGTCGTCTTGTAGAGGATCGGCAGGATCGAGCCGAGCGCGACGTCGTGCTCGTGCGGCCCTTCCCAGTTGCCCCAGCAGACATGCAGGCGCCAGCGGTCGCGCGGGATGCCGTCCACCGCCTTGTTGATCGCATGCAGATGCAGTTCGCACATCTTCAGGAAGTCTGCGTCCGGCAGATCCTGGAACATCATGGTGCGTTCCATCGCAAGATCGGGCGCGTCGATCTGCAGGATCAGGCCGGCATCGTGGATCGCCATGTATTCGTGACGCAGTTCTCGCGCCAGCGCGTCGAGATATCTCTCGTGGCTGTCGTAAAAGACGTTCTGCAATGTAGTCGCGACGATGCCCGGCGATGGCGCGGTCGCGAACTCTTCAACGAATGTGCCCTTCGGCGCGCAGCGTCGGAAACGGGCAAGTTCGCTCTTGATCTGGCTCAGGTCGTGATACTTCACCTCGGCCTGTGCCTGCGGTGCGTTCGAGATCTTGCCGCGCTTGGGGAAGCGCCGCAGGAACTGCTCGATCAATTCCGGTGTCTCGGCGAAATCCTTGCCCACCTTGCGCTTCGATTCGCCGGCGAAGCCCGACATGCGCTCGGGCACGTAGGTCTGGAAGCCGACCCGCTGTTGCTCGCCGTCATTGCCGATATCGATGCCGGCCGCGATCTGCCTCGCCACCACATCGCTCACCGCGGCGTCCATTTCGGCCGCGAGCAAAGCGGGGTCGATCGCTTCGCCGGCCTCCCGCCGGATCAACAGGTCGGTGAGCTTGCCGTTGCGCGGCAGGCTCCCGACATGCGTCGTGAGGATGCGCTCGTTGCTGGTCAACATCGTCGTTCTCTCCCGGACGTCCGGTCTGTCGCCTAGCACGGCCCATCTGCCGTTACAAAAAACTGATGTCGCGCAATGGCTTGAGCCGGGCTGCCCACCGGGAATTGACGGGCCAAACGCGACATGCATTATAGTTCATGTTTGGAATGGATCGAATTGGGCTCGCTACGGCCCAACAATAAGAAACAAGCAAGCGGGATAGGATATGGCTCAGGCTGCGGCAGCGGCGTCTTCGGGGCGCGACGAGACGGTTGGGACTGTCAGGCTCCCGGATATAGCGCGCGACTACAATTTCGCTGCGGACATTCTCGAAACGAATCTTGCTGCGGGTCGGGCCGACAAGCCTGCCTTCATCGATGCAAATGGCAGCTGGAGCTATGGCCAGCTCGCCGACCGCGCCGCGCGCTTCGGTGCGATGCTGCGCGCGAAAGGTATCCGCCGCGAAGAACGCATCCTGATCTGCCTGCTGGACACCATCGATTGGCCGACCGCATTTCTGGGCGCGCTGAAAGCTGGCGTTGTTGCGATCCCCGTCAACACCCTGATGACGGAAAGCGACTACGAATTCATGCTGAGCGACAGCCGCGTCCGCATGCTGGTGGTGTCGGAGGCTTTGTATCCGAAATTTGCCGGTCTGATCGCAAACGCGCCGGACCTTGCGCATGTGGTGGTGTCGGGCGCGAACGCGCATGGCCATGACCATTTCGAGACGCTGATCGCAGCGTCCGAGCCGGACGATTACACGGCGCCGACCACGCGCGACGACATCGCGTTCTGGCTCTACACCTCGGGTTCGACCGGCAAGCCGAAGGGCGCGGTGCATGTACATGCAAGCCTGAAACTTACCAACGATCTTTATGCCGCACCGATCCTCGGCATCCGCGAGGACGACGTCTGCTATTCTGTGGCGAAGCTGTTTTTTGCCTATGGGCTCGGCAACGCGATGACCTTCCCGATGTCGGCTGGCGCCACCACGGTGCTGCTCGCGGACCGGCCGACGCCGGACGGGGTTGCGGCACTGCTGCGCAAGCATCCCGTGACGATCTTCTTCGGCGTGCCGACCTTTTATGCGGGCTTTCTTGCCAGTCCGGGCATGCCCGATCGCAGCGAAACCAAATTCCGCCGCTGCGTGTCCGCAGGCGAGGCGCTACCGGCCGATGTCGGCAAGCGCTGGAGCGATACCTATGGTTGCGACATTCTCGATGGGATCGGGTCCACCGAGATGCTTCACATCTTCCTGTCGAACGCGCCGGGCGCCACGAAATACGGCACCACCGGAAAACCGGTGCCGGGCTATACGCTGAAGCTGATCGACGAACACGGACAATCCGTGAAGCCCGGCGAGATGGGCGAACTTCTGATCAACGGCCCAACCAGCGCGGTGATGTACTGGAACAACCGCGAGCGCTCGCGCACCACCTTCATGGGCGAATGGACGCGCTCTGGCGACAAGTACATGCAGGATGAGGACGGATATTACGTTTATTGCGGGCGCAACGACGACATGCTGAAGGTGTCCGGCCTCTACGTTTCGCCGTTCGAGGTCGAGGGTGCGCTGCAAACGCATGCGGAAGTGCTCGAATGCGCGGTGGTGGCCTGGCTGGACGGCGACGGCCTGATCAAGCCGAAGGCCTTCATCGTGCTGAAGGATCATGGCAAGGCCTGCGATGCACTCGCCCGTGCGATGCAGGATCACGTCAAGGCGATGCTCGCACCGTTCAAATATCCGCGGTGGATCGAGTTCCGCACGGAGCTGCCGAAAACAGCCACCGGGAAGATCCAGCGGTTCAGGCTGCGTGCGGAAGCGGCAGAAAGCAGATGAATTCGCGGTCACTGTGCCGATCTTAACCGCAGCGGAATGTCGCGCGCTGACAGGGCTTCCTGTGACCGGGACAGTTCAATAGAGTGAAAGGCAGCTCAAGCGGGCGGCCGAAAAAACGGAGGAACTGCAGGATGAAAAAAACGCTTATCGCTGCCGGCGCGGTGCTCGCGCTCGCAGCCGGGCCGGTTGTGGCCCAGGACAAGGACAAGCCGATCAAGATCGGCTTCGTGTCGACATTCAGTGGCCCGACCGCGGTGATCGGCAATGACATGCGTAATTCGTTCGAGTTGGCGCTCGATCACATGGGCCGCAAGATCGGCGGCCGCCCCGTCGAAGTGATCTACGAAGACGACATGCAGAAGCCGGATATCGGCAAGCAGAAGACCGAGAAGCTGATCCAGTCCGACAAGGTCGATTTCCTCGCCGGCTTTATCTGGTCGAACGTGCTGCTGGCCTCGCTGAAGCCGGCGGTGGATTCGCAGACCTTCATTATCAGCGCCAATGCCGGCCCTTCGCAGATCGCCGGTGAACTGTGCTCGCCGTTCTTCTTCTCGACCTCGTGGCAGAACGACCAGACGCCGCAGGCCGTCGGCGAATACATGAACCAGAAAGGCGTGAAGTCGGTCTATCTGATCGGCCCGAACTACGCCGCCGGCAAGGACATGCTCTCCGGGCTCGCGTCGACCTTCAAGGGCAAGGTGCTCGGTCAGGACCTGACCAAGTGGCCGGATCAGCTCGACTTCTCGGCCGAACTGTCGAAAGCGCGTGCCGCCAATCCCGACGCGGTGTTCGTCTTCTATCCGGGCGCTTCGGGCGTGCAGTTCCTGACGCAATATGCGCAGGCCGGACTGAAGGGCAAGATTCCGCTCTACACCGCCTTCACCGTCGACGAGCTGTCGCTGCCGCTGCAGAAGGAACTCGCACTTGGCGTTCCGGGCGCGCAGCAATGGGTTCACGACCTGCCGAACGACCAGAACAAGAAGTTCGTGGCCGATTACCGCAAGAAATATCCGGGGCTGCGTCCGACCTATTATGGCGCGCAGGCCTACGATGCTGCGCAGCTGATCAACAGCGCGGTGACTGCGGTGAACGGCGACACGAGCAAGAAGGACGCCATGCGCGACGCGATGCGCAAGGCCGACTTCAAGTCGGTCCGCGGCTCCTTCAAATACGGCAACAATCACTTCCCGATCCAGAATTTCTATCTGCAGGACGTGGTCCAGGGCGAGGACAAGGACTTCCCGCTCTCGCTCAAGACGGTTGCTACGATCGTCGAGGGCAGCCAGGACCGCTTCCACGGCAAATGTTCTATGAAATGGTAGTCTGACATCGGGGCCGGACGGCGGAGCGTGCCCGCCGTCCGGCCCTTTTTTCTTCGTTGACTCCGCCCGGCGTCGCGGGGCAATTCCGGATCTGCCGTGTGGGGGCGGCGCCAGTCCATGCTGCTTTTTATCGAACAATCCCTGAACGGGTTGCAATTCGGGCTGCTGCTGTTCCTGCTCGCGGCAGGGCTGACGCTCGTGTTCGGGATCATGGACTTCGTCAATCTCGCGCACGGTTCGCTCTATATGCTCGGGGCGTATTTCGCCGCGACTTTCGCCGCGCTGACCGGCAGCTTTGTGTTCGCAATTATCCTGGCGCTGGCGGCGACGCTCATCGTCGGCATGGCGGTGGAGGTGATCGCGCTGCGGCGGCTGTATGGCCGCGACCATCTCGATCATGTGCTTGCGACCTTCGGCCTGATCCTGTTTTTCAACGAGATGGTGCGCCTGATCTGGGGACCCGCGGGCCTGAGCCTGCCGCTGCCGACCTGGCTGACCACAAATTTCGAGATCTTCCCCGGCGTCTATTATCCGACCTATCGCATCTCGATGATCCTGGTGTCGCTGGCGGTCGCGATTGCGCTCTATTTCGTCGTCATGCGCACCCGCGTCGGCATGCTGATCCGCGCCGGCGCATCCAACCGTGAAATGATCGGCGCGCTCGGCATCAACATCAAGCTGCTCTACACCTTCGTGTTCGGCATGGGTGCCGCGCTGGCCGGGCTCGCCGGCATGATGCAGGCGCCGATCCTGACCGTGCAGATCGGCATGGGCGAGAACATCCTGATCCTCGCCTTCGTGGTCATCATCATCGGCGGCATCGGTTCGATCCGCGGCGCCTTCGTCGCCTCGATCCTGGTGGGCATGATCGATACCGTCGGCCGTGCCTTCCTGCCGGACGTGTTGAAGCTGTTCCTCTCCAACGCCGCCGCCTCCACCGCGGGGCCAGCCTTGTCCTCGATGCTGATCTATCTGGTGATGGCGGTCATTCTGGTCTGGCGTCCGGAAGGTCTGTTCCCGGCGGCGAGCAAATGACCCGAAAGCTGACCGTCCGCAATATCGCCGTCGCGGCGCTGATGATCTTTCTTGCGCTGATCCCGGTCTATTCGCAGATGACCGGCAACGTCTTCATCATGACGCTGTTCACGCGAATCGTGATCCTCGCGATCGCCGCCGTCAGCCTGAATCTGATCATGGGCTTCGGCGGCATGGTGAGCTTCGGGCATGCCGCCTTTCTCGGCATCGCCGGCTATGCGGTCGGCATCCTCGCTCATGAGGGGATCAATTCCGGCTTCGTGCAATGGCCGATCGCACTCCTGGCCTGCGCGCTGTTCGCGCTGGTGACCGGCGCGCTGTCGCTGCGCACCCGCGGCGTCTACTTCATCATGATCACGCTCGCCTTCGCGCAGATGGTCTATTACATCGGCGTCAGCCTCGACCGCTATGGCGCCGACGACGGACTGACGATCTACAAGCGCAGCGATTTTGCTGGCCTGATCAATCTCTCCAACCGGACCACCTTCTACTATGTCTGCTTCGTCTGTCTGGTTGGCACCTGCTATCTGGTCTGGCGCATCGTCAACTCTCGGTTCGGCATGGTGATCCAGGGCGCGCGGTCGAACGAGCGCCGCATGCGCGCCATCGGCTTCCCGACCTATCGCTACCGGCTGACCTGCTACGTGATCGCCGGCGTGCTGTGCGGGCTTGCTGGCATCCTGCTGGCCAACCAGGCCGACTTCGTCAGTCCGGCGATGATGCATTGGACCCGGTCCGGCGACCTGATTGTGATGGCGGTGCTGGGCGGCATGGGCTCGGTCCTCGGTCCGGTGATCGGCGCGGTTGCGCTGCTGGTTCTGGAAGAGACGCTGCCCGGCATGATCGGCGCGGTCGGCGAATTCGTGACCGGCAAGCCGGTGGTTGCGGCGAAAGAATACTGGGCGCTCATTCTCGGACCGATGCTGCTGCTGGTGGTGCTGTTCGCGCGCGGCGGCATCGATGGCCTGCTGGAGAAACTCCGTCGTGACTGACACCCTTCTCGCCATCGAGGGGATTACCAAGCGCTTCGGCGGCGTGCTGGCCTCCGACGCGATCACGCTGTCGGTGCCGCAGGGCGAGCTGCACGCGATCATCGGTCCGAACGGCGCCGGCAAGACCACGCTGATCGGCCAGCTCACCGGCGAGATCATCCCGAACAGCGGCCGCATCATGTTTGGTGGGCGCGAGATCACCGCGCTGCCGACCTATGAACGCTCGATGATGGGACTGGCGCGCTCGTTCCAGATCACCTCGCTGTTTCAGGATTTCACCGCTCTCGACAATGTCGCCTTCGCGGTTCAGGCGCATGCCGGCCACTCTTTTCATTTCTGGCGCAATGCGCGCAGCGAAGAGGCGTTGCGTGCGCCCGCCCGCGCGGCGCTCGATCGCGTCGGGCTGTCGCATCGCGCCGATACGCTGGTGTCCAGCATCAGCCATGGCGAGCATCGCCAGCTCGAGATCGCGATGGCGCTCGCCACCAATCCGCAAATGCTGCTGCTCGACGAGCCGATGGCCGGCATGGGTCCGGAGGAATCCGCGGCGATGGTGCGGACGCTGCAGGAGTTGAAGAAAGAATATACGATCCTGCTGATCGAGCACGATATGGAAGCGGTGTTCGCGCTTGCCGACCGCATTTCGGTCCTCGTCTACGGCCGGGTGATTGCGACCGGCCTGCCGGACGCGATCCGCGCCAATGCCGATGTGCGCCAGGCCTATCTCGGCGAGCAGGAAGCGGTGGTGAGCCATGGCTGACCCCTTGCTCGAAGTTTCAGGCATCGAGACCTGCTACGGCCGCAGCCAGGTGCTGTTCGGGCTGTCGCTTGCCATCGCCGCCGGCGAGATGGTGACGCTGATGGGCCGCAATGGCATGGGCAAGACCACGACCGTGCGCTCGATCATGGGGCTGACGCCGGCGCGCGCCGGCACCATCCGTTTCGGCGGCAAGGATATTCGCGGCTTTCCATCTTATCGCGTGGCGAAGCTGGGCGTCGGCCTGGTGCCGGAAGGCCGGCAGATTTTTCCGAATCTCACCGTGCGGGAAAACCTGATCGCGACTGCCGCCAATGCGTCGGGAGCGAGCGATCCCTGGACCTATGAGAAAGTGGTCGAGCTGTTTCCGCGTCTCGCCGAGCGCGCTGGTCAGATGGGTAATCTGCTATCCGGCGGCGAGCAGCAGATGCTCGCGATCGGCCGCGCGCTGATGACCAATCCGCGCTTGCTCATTCTCGACGAGGCGACCGAAGGCCTCGCGCCGCTGATCCGCCAGGAAATCTGGCAATGTCTGACGCGGCTGAAACAGGCCGGGCAGTCCATCCTTGTGATCGACAAGAACGTGTCGGCGCTGATCGCGATCGCCGACCGCCATTACATGATCGAGCGCGGCTGCACGGTTTGGAGCGGCACATCGAAAGAACTCGGCGCCGCGCCGGATATCCAGCACCGCTATCTGGGGGTTTGACGGACGAGTCGTCGCGCCTCAGATCGACCCCAGCTTCACCCGCGCCTCGAGCTTGGCCGCGCTTTCCTTGCGCTCGCTGTATCGGTCGGTCAGGTAATCGGCGGCATCGCGCGTCAGCAATGTGAACTTCATCAGTTCTTCCATCACATCCACCACGCGGTCGTAAAAGGCGGACGGCCTCATCCGGCCCGCCTCGTCGAATTGCTCATAGGCTCTCGCGACCGACGACTGGTTGGGGATCGTGATCATCCGCATCCAGCGGCCGAGCACACGCAGTTGATTGACGGCGTTGAAAGATTGCGACCCACCGCTCACCTGCATCACGGCCAGCGTCTTGCCTTGCGTCGGACGCACCGATCCGATCGACAGAGGAATCCAGTCGATCTGCGCCTTCATGATGCCGGTCATCGCGCCGTGACGCTCCGGGCTGGTCCATACCTGGCCTTCTGACCAGGCTGACAATTCGCGCAACTCCTGCACCTTCGGATGGTCGGACGGCGCATTGTCGGGCAGCGGCAGGCCGGACGGGTTGAAGATGCGCACCTCCGCTCCAAACGCTTCGAGTAGTTGCGCCGCCTCCATCGTCAGGAACCGGCTGTAGGAACGCTCACGCAGCGAGCCGTAGAGCATCAGGATGCGCGGCTTATGGTGCGAGACCGCGGGCCGCAATGCGGCAGGATCGGGCAAAGCAAGGGATTCAGGCGAGATGTTCCGCAGGTCGGACAGATCAGGCTTCATCGCGACTCCGGACCGGTGATCACTTCGCCGTCTTCTTTTACAAACTGCCCGATCGTCGGATTCGGCAGGATCTCCAGCACCGTCTCCGACGGCCGGCACAAGCGCACGCCCTTCGGCGTCTCCACGATCGGCCGGTTGATCAGGATCGGATGCTTCATCATGAAGTCGATGAGTTCATCGTCGGTCCATTTCGGATCGGCGAGCCCGAGCTCCGCATACGGCGTGCCCTTTTCGCGCAGCAACTGGCGCGGTCGCATTTCCATCTTGCCCAGCAAGTCGACGAGGCGCTCGCGGCTTGGCGGGTGTTTGAGGTACTCAATCACGACAGGCTCCACGCCGCTCTGCCGGATCATCGCAAGCGTGTTGCGCGACGTGCCGCAGGCGGGATTGTGGTAGATGGTGACGGTCATGGCTTGGACTGGACGGTTGTTGTCATCGGTGGCGTTGCGGGATTGCCGGCTTCATACCATCCGCGCGTCGCCTTTACGATCTTGACCACCGATAGCATCACCGGGACTTCGACCAGAACGCCGACCACTGTGGCCAGCGCCGCGCCGGAATTCAGGCCGAACAGGCTGATCGCCGCCGCTACTGCCAGCTCGAAGAAATTGCTGGCGCCGATCAGCGCTGCCGGCGCGGCGACACACCATGCAACGCCAAAGCGTCGACTGAGCCAATACGCCAGCCCGGCGTTGAAGTAGACTTGAATCAGGATCGGTATCGCCAGCAACACAATCACGATCGGCTGCGCCAAAATCTGTTCGCCCTGGAAACCGAATAGCAGGACAAGGGTGGTCAGCAGCGCGCAAAGCGATACCGGCTGCAGGATCGCCAGCGTGCGATCCAGGGCCGCGGGTCCGGATGCCAGAATCATCCGGCGCCAAAGCTGGGCGACGATCACCGGCACGACGATATACAAGACCACGGATAGGAGCAGCGTGTCCCAAGGCACGACGATTGACGCGACGCCGAGCAGAAGTCCAACCAGCGGCGCGAACAGGAACACCATGATGATGTCGTTCAGCGCCACCTGGCTGAGCGTGAAATGCGGCTCACCGTCACAGAGGTTCGACCATACGAACACCATCGCGGTGCAGGGTGCGGCCGCGAGCAGGATCAATCCCGCGATGTAGGATTGAATCTGGTCTGACGGCAGCATCGGCGCAAACAGATAGCCGATAAAAAAGGTACCCAACAGCGCCATCGAGAACGGTTTGACGGCCCAGTTGATGAACAGCGTGACGCCGACGCCGCGCCAATGTTCACGCACCTGCCCGAGTGCCCCGAAGTCGATCTTCAGCAGCATCGGAATAATCATCAGCCAGATAAGAACGGCGACCAGCAGATTGACCTTGGCGATCTCGGCTTGCGCAATCAGTGCGAACAACCCCGGCAACAGATGTCCGAGCGCAATGCCCGCGACGATGCACAGGGCCACCCAGACCGACAGATAACGTTCGAATACGTTCATGGCGCGTTCACGCGACGTTCGATTGCGACGTCGAGCCGTCCAGCCGGCCGATCTCGCGCAGCTTGGTACCGAGCGCGAGCTTGTCGATCGAACTGAGCGGCAGGTTGGCGAGGGGCTTTCACGAAGGCGGCCTCCTTCTCGAGGTCGGTGCCGTCAACAGCGGCGGGATCCTCGATGCCCCAATGCGCCGTCATCGGCTGCCCCGGCCATACCGGGCAGGCTTCGCCGGCGGCGTTGTCGCAAACTGTGAACACGAAATCCATCACCGGTGCATCCGGGCTCGCGAATTCAAGCCAGCTTTTCGAGCGCAGGCCGTCGGTCGGATACTCAGCGCGCTCCAGCACCCGGATCGCGTATGGATTGACCTGTCCCTTGGGTTGGCTCCCGGCCGAGAAGGAGCGAAAGCGTCCGCGGCCTTCCTTGCGCAGGATGGACTCGGCCATCACCGAACGCGCGGTGTTGCCGGTGCACAGAAATAGGACGTTAAACACGCGATCGGACTTTGACGTTTCCATCGGGCTTTTCCTTTTTCGGGGAGCAGCAAGGCTTGATCGATTCGATAAGCGACGCGCACAGTCCCGGCTCGCCGCCGCAGCAATCCTGCAGCAGGAACAGCGTCATCGATTGCAGCGTCGCGAGGTTGGCGCGATAGACGATTGAGCGGCCGTGCCGCTCGGACGAGATCAGGGCGGCGCGCGTCAGGATCGCCAGATGCGACGACATGGTGTTGTGTGGCACCGCAAGGTGCTGCGCGATGTCGCCGGCCGGCAGCCCCTTCGGTTCATGCCTGACCAGCAGGCGGAAGACATCGAGCCGCGTCGGCTGGGCGAGCGCGGCGAGAGCGAGGATCGCGCTGGTTGAATCCATATGTCGATAATTCTCGACATATGGACGAATGTCAAGCCGGCCCTGCTCAGGTTCCGGTATAATGCGGCCTTCGACGCGCCATCCACGCATCGAGCGCTTCCCGATTGTCTCTCGTCGGCACCATGCGCGCGAATTGCTCGCCTTCGATTGCAAGTCCTTCAGCGATCGAGGCGTTGAGCCCGCGTGTCACGGCCGTGATGATGCGCGATGCCGCCAGCGGAGAATGCCGCACGATGCGGTCCGCCAGTTCCAAAGCTGCCGGTATCAGCTGCTCATGCGCCACGACGCGATTGACGAGCCCGATCTCGTAGGCGCGTTGCGGCGTGAAGGTGTCGCCGGTGAGGAGCAATTCCAGCGCGCGCTTCCGGCCTGCGAGGCGAGGCAGGCGCTGCGTTCCTCCAAACGTCGGCGGGATACCAATGTTGATCTCCGGCTTGGCGAAAACAGCGCGCTCGCTGGCGACCGCAAGATGAGCAGCTTCGGTGATCTCACAGCCGCCCCCGAATGCAATCCCGTTGACGGCAGCGATGACGGGTTTCGGAAACGATTCAAGCCGCGTCGTCATGGCCTGACCACGCCTGACAAATGCTTTCAGTGCCGCGTCCGGACCCTGCCTGATGCTTTCTGAGAACTCGGGGATGTCGCCGCCGGCGGAAAACGCACGATCGCCGGATCCGGTGAGGATCACCGCGTGAATGCGCACGTCGTCCTCGATCCGGTCGAGGATGTGCATCAGGCGGTCAATCAACGCATAACTCAGGGCGTTCAGCTTTTCGGGACGATTGAACGTCAGCAGCGTTACTGCGCCGTGCGTCTCGGTTAGAATCAGGTCAGTCATCTTTCAATCCTGTTGCAGCCGCCTTCGTGCTGATCGAGGCCCCGGCGCTCCGCGCCTTAAGCCCGCTGCTCGCTTCGGACATTGAGGTCCGGTCAGAGTCTGAAGCCGTGGTTCCGCATGAATCGTTGTGCAATTCTCCGCTCCAGCTCGTCGGTCAATTTCATCTCAGAGCATCGTTGTTCGCGCTTGGCCCGCTTTGCGGCCCTGCGTTCGTCGGCATAACGCGCGCCCATTCGGATAACGCCGCGCATCAGCAACAGGCATCGGGCCACCCCGAAGGGCGACCGGTTTGCAAAGCCTTCCGGCAGAGTCCTGCGCATGGCGCGGCCTTTCGGATATGAGGTTTTCTCAGACAGGGGCTCTATTTCCTTCCGTCCAGTTTCAATTACAAAGGATATGATCTCGCTCGATAGATGAGAAAAGCTCATGCATGCGATCCCACCGCTGACCGCGCTTCGGGCGTTCGAAGCCGCGGCGCGGCATATGAGCCTGACCAAGGCAGCAGCGGAGCTCAACGTCACGCCCGGCGCCGTGAGCCATCAGTTACGCGGCCTCGAGGCCATGTTGGGCGTCAGTCTGTTCGAGCGCAGTGTGAGAAAGATTGCGCTGACCCCCGCCGGCAAGATGCTCTATCCGGGACTTCAGCGCGGCTTCTCACAGATTCTCGAGGCGGTTGCGGATCTCAGGCAATCGGGCAATCAGCAAGTGCTTGTCGTGAGCGCGTCGCCCGGCCTCACATCCAAGTGGCTGGTGCCAAGGCTCTATCGCTTCGCCAGTGCCGGTCCCGATATCGACGTGCGCATCTCGTCCTCACTTCAGAATGCAAATTTCACCACTGACGGCGTCAATGTCGCTGTGCGCAATCTGCCGACCGGCGCCAGGTCCGATGCATCTCTCGTCGTCGAGAAGCTGGTCGAGATAACGCTCGTGCCGGTCTGCAGTCCGCGTCTGGTGGAAGGCGGTTCGCTACGGACACCGCATGCGCTCTCAAAGATGCCGCTCATTCACGATGACACGCTCGCGCAGCGCGCCACCGTACCGACATGGGCAGACTGGTTCGCAGCCGCAAAAGTCGAAAACATAGACCTTCGTCGCGGCCTTCGCTTCGATAGCCCGGATCACGCGCTCAACGCGGCCACCGAGGGTGCCGGAATATTGCTGGCCGCCGACCTGCTCGCACACGATGACCTGCGCAGCGGACGGCTGGTGATCCCGGTGCCGCTGGCCCTGCCCTCGGGCCGCGGATATTACCTGGTCTATCCAAAGCGCGAGCGGCGGCGGCCGAGCGTCCAGGCCTTCCGCGACTGGATCAAGGACGAGGCGGCGCAGCTCGATTGGAGTGTCCTGCCCCAGCCGGCCTGAGGGCCGAGAGGGAGCCGATCCGCTGGCTTGCGGATCGGTCTGCATGCACTATTGTGCATACAGAACATGGCGTGGTGCTCCCTTGTCCGAGACTCATGAAAAACGTCGCGAAAAGGCCGCTCCCGACGCGAGCAATCAGACTTCTACGAGCATGGCATTCGCGGAGGCCGTTGGGCGTCTGGTCCGCCGCGGCCGGGCGCGCCGGGGGATCACCCGCCGCCAATTGGCCACCGATTCCGGCATCTCGGAACGCTATCTGGCGCAGATCGAAGGCGGCTACGGCAACCCGTCGCTGACGGTTCTGAAGGCCGTCGCCGATGCGCTGGAAAGTCCGATCACCGCATTGCTGCCGCTCGACGACCGGCACGAACGGCTTAACCGCATCGTAGATCTCGTCAACCGGCTCGCGCCGTCTGAATGGCCGGCGCTCGAAGATCTGATCGAAAGCCGCATCGTGCAAAGCGCGAAGTCCGAGCGCGCGCACAGGATCGCACTTGTCGGCCTCCGGGGTGCCGGCAAGTCGACTCTCGGCAAGATATTGGCCGAGCGGCTCGGCTATCCGTTTGTCGAACTCAATCGCGTCGTGGAGCAGGAATACGGCGCCAACATCTCGATGCTGATCGAGATGTCCGGTGTGTCGACCTTCCGTCGTTACGAACGCGCGTCGCTCGAGAAAGTGATCGGCAACCACGACAAGGTTGTGATCGCGACCGCGGGCGGCATCGTGTCGTCGCCGGAAACCTATGCGCTGCTGCTGCGCCGTGCGCACACGGTGTGGATCAAGGCGCAACCGCAGGAGCATATGAGCCGCGTGATGGCGCAGGGCGATCTCCGTCCGATGTCGGAGAACAGAGAGGCGATGGCCGATCTCGTCGCCATTCTGGAAGCGCGGTCGCAGGATTATGCGCAGGCCGAGGCGCAGCTCGACACCTCCGGCCTCACGGTCGAACAGAGCACGGATCGGTTGCTTCGCCTGGTGCAGGAGTGGACGAGATGAGCTCGCTTGCGGACCAGGGGATGCTCGATTTAGGCCCGGAAATGCTGGAATATCGCATGATCGGGCCACGTCCCGACGTCGCGCCGACCCTGGTGCTGCTGCACGAAGGACTGGGCTGCGTCGGCATGTGGGGCGACTTTCCGGACAAGCTTGCGGCGGCAACCGGTTGCGGTGTGTTTGTCTATTCGCGCGCGGGATACGGCAGGTCGAGCCCGGTCACGCTGCCGCGGCCGATCTCATATATGCATCACGAGGCGCAGGACAGTTTACCGCGGCTGCTGGACGCGATCGGGTTTCAGCGCGGCATCCTGATCGGTCACAGCGACGGAGCATCGATCGCGTCGATCTATGCCGGCAGCCATCAGGATCATCGGGTGCGCGGGCTTGTGCTGATGGCGCCGCATTTCATCTGCGAGGACGTGACAGCGAAGTCGATTGCGGAGGCGCGCGATGCCTACGACAACGGTGACCTGCGTGCGCGGCTTGCGAAATATCATCCGAATGTCGACAACGCGTTTCGCGGCTGGGCCGATGTCTGGCTCGATAACGATTTCCGGCAATGGGATATTTCGGAACACCTCGCTTACATTCGCATCCCGGTTCTGATCGTGCAGGGCGAGGACGATCAATACGGCACGGTGCACCAGATCGAGATCGCGCAGGAGGAATGCTATTGCCCGGTCGACGTCGCGCTACTGCCGGGGGTCAAGCACAATCCGGCCCGCGAGGCACCGGAGGTAACCCTGCGCACCACGTCGGATTTCGTGAGCCGCATCCTGCAACAGCATGAGCAGACGGCGTCGGTGGCGTAGGCGTCCGACGCGCCCGATTCCGCGGTCACAATCCGATCTGAAGGGCAGGGACATCCCGCGCGCCCGGTTTGGAACGATGCCAAGTTTCCGCTGGACTCGCGATCAACATGCACTATAGTGCATGTCAACAAACCAAGCGCAAAACGGGATTTCAGGGATGGCAGAACACGCCCGCAAGCTTGCTAACGGCTTGACTCGTATCGGTTTTGAGACCGAGCCCGCCCGCTACAGGCACTGGAAATTGTCGGTCGATGGCGACGTCGCGACCCTTGCCATGGATGTCGACGAGAATGGCGGCCTGTTCGAGGGCTATCAGCTCAAGCTGAATTCCTACGATCTCGGCGTCGATATCGAGCTCGCCGACGCGCTGCAGCGGCTGCGCTTCGAGCATCCGGCGGTGAAGGTGATTCTGCTCCGCTCTGGCAAGCCGCGCGTTTTCTGCGCCGGCGCCAACATCCGCATGCTGGCGGGTTCGACCCACGCGGATAAGGTCAATTTCTGCAAATTCACCAACGAGACCCGCAACGGCATCGAAGATTCCAGTGAAAATTCGAAGCAGAAGACCATCTGCGTAGTGACGGGGTCGTGCGCCGGCGGCGGTTATGAACTGGCGCTGGCGGCGGATCACATCATGCTGGTGGATGACGGCTCGTCGGCGGTGTCGCTGCCGGAATTGCCACTGCTTGCGGTATTGCCGGGTACCGGCGGACTGACCCGCGTCACCGACAAACGCAAGGTGCGGCGCGATCATGCGGATGTTTTTTGCACGACGGAAGAAGGGGTTAAGGGCAAGCGCGCGGTCGACTGGCGTCTGGTGGATGAGGTCGTGGCCGCGCCGAAGCTCGACGAGATCGTAGCCACCCGAGCAAAGGAATTTGCGGCCAAGTCTGACAGACCGTCTGACGCGGTCGGCATTGTTCTGGCCCCACTGAAGAAAAAGTGGAGAGGCGACACCTGCGACTATCAATCCGTGAGCGTGGCCATCGACCGCCCGGCGCGCACCGCCACCATCACGCTGCGCGGACCAGATCTGCCGCCGCCGGCAAGCCTCGTAGAAATGCAGAAGCTCGGCGCGGAATTCTGGCCACTCAGGCTTGCTCGCGAGCTGGACGACGCAATCCTCGATCTGCGCACCAATGAAGGCGACATCGCCGTGATCGTTTTCAAGTCGGAAGGTGATCCGGCGCAGGTTCTCGCCTATGACGCCTTCCTTGCCGACAACCAGTCGAACTGGCTCGCCCGCGAAATCCGCCTCTATTGGAAGCGCGTGCTGAAGCGCGTCGACCTGACCTCGCGTTCGCTGGTCGCGATCATCGAGCCGGGGTCCTGCTTTGCCGGCACGCTGGCGGAAATTCCGCTCGCCTGCGACCGCTCCTACATGCTGATCGGTCAGCTCAATGGCGGCAACCGCCCGCCCGCCGCGATCGCGCTGAGCGAAGCCAATTTCGGCCCCTATCCGATGCCGAACGGCATCAGCCGTCTGGAGAGCCGCTTCCTCGACGACCAGGCCTCGCTCGACAAGGCCAGGGCCGCGATCGGCACGATGCTGGACGCGGAAGAGGCCGAGAAGCTCGGCCTCGTCACCTTCGCCTATGACGACATCGACTGGGAGGACGAGATCCGCATCTTCCTGGAAGAGCGCGCGAGCTTCTCGCCCGACGGTCTCACCGGACTCGAAGCCAATCTCCGCTTCGGCGGTCCGGAGACGATGGAATCGAAAATCTTCGCGCGCCTGACCGCGTGGCAGAACTGGATCTTCCAGCGGCCGAACGCGGTTGGCGAGGAAGGCGCGTTGCGCCGTTACGGCAGCGGCCAGAAGCCGGTGTTCGATACGCGGCGCGTGTAAGCAAAAATCAGAGGAGCGTCCCATGAACTTCATGAATGTCGACTACTCGACCCGCATCCCCAACAATGTCGGGCTCACCGAGGACGCGCGCGTCCTGAAAGCGCTCGAAACCTGGCATCCCGGCTATCTGAGCTGGTGGCAGGACATGGGACCGGAAGGCTTTCAGCAATCGCTGGTCTATCTGCGCACCGCGGTCTCGGTCGATCCCAAGGGCTGGGCCAAATTCGACTATGTGAAGATGCCGGACTATCGCTGGGGCGTGTTGCTTGCTCCCGCCGAAGAGGGCCGCAAGGTCAATTTCGGTCAGCATAAGGGTGAGCCGGCCTGGCAGGAAGTGCCGGGCGAGCATCGTGCGCTGCTGCGCCGCCTGATCGTGATCCAGGGTGACACCGAGCCGGCGTCGGTCGAACAGCAGCGCCATCTCGGCAAGACCGCACCGTCGCTCTACGACATGCGCAACCTGTTCCAGGTCAATGTCGAGGAAGGCCGTCACCTCTGGGCGATGGTCTATCTGCTGCACAAGTATTTCGGCCGCGACGGCCGCGAAGAGGCCGATGATCTCCTGCGCCGCCGTTCCGGCTCGGCGGAAGCGCCGCGCATGCTCGGCGCTTTCAACGAAGCGACGCCGGACTGGTTGTCCTTCTTCATGTTCACATTCTTCACCGACCGCGACGGCAAGATGCAGCTCGAAAGCCTTGCCCAGTCGGGCTTCGATCCGCTGTCGCGCACCTGCCGCTTCATGCTGACCGAGGAAGCGCATCACATGTTCGTCGGCGAGACCGGCATTTCGCGCACCGTGCAGCGCACCTGCGAGGCGATGAAGGAAGCCGGCATTGAAGACCCGAACGAGATCGAGAAGGTGCGCAAGCTTGGCGTCATCGATCTGCCGACGATCCAGAAGAAGCTGAACCTGCATTACTCGCTGTCGCTCGATTTGTTCGGCTCCGAAGTCTCGACCAACGCCGCCAATGCCTACAACAACGGCATCAAGGGCCGCTATCAGGAGACCCGGATCCAGGACGATCATCGTCTCACCAACGACACCTACCCGGTGCTGAAGATGGTCGATGGCCAGATCAAGCGGGTCGACGAACCGGCGCTGACCGCGCTCAACATGCGGCTGCGCGACGACTACACCGCCGACTGCGCCAAGGGTGTCGAGCGCTGGAACAAGGTGATCGAGAAGACCGGCGTGAATTTCCGGCTCGAACTGCCGCATGTCGCCTTCCACCGCCATGTCGGCGAGTTCAAGGACGTGCATGCCACGCCGACCGGCGTCATCCTCAGCGATGGCGAATGGGCAAAGCAGCGCGACAATTATCTGCCGTCGAAGGCCGATGGCGATTTCATCGAAGCGCTGATGAAGCCGGTGGTCGAGCCCGGCAAGTTCGCCGGCTGGATCTCACCGCCCAAGGTCGGCATCGACAACAAGCCGGGCGACTTCGAATACGTCCGGATCGCGGCGTAAACAGTCTTGCTGCGCCAGTAGCTCCGTCATCCTGAGGTGGCCGCGAAGCGGCCCTCGAAGGATGGCGGGCACCGCATCCGGGCCGTCGCCCTTCGAGGCTCGACGCTTCGCGCCGAGCGCCTCAGGGTGACGGATCAGAGTATTGCGATGGACCCCGTCACAACCACCACCCCATCACCTCACAAGCAGCATCTGATCGATCCCGAGATCTGCATCCGCTGCAACACGTGCGAGGAGACCTGCCCGGTCGATGCGATCACGCATGACGACAACAATTATGTCGTCGATGCGACCAAGTGCAATTTCTGCCTCGACTGCATTTCGCCATGCCCGACCGGATCGATCGACAACTGGCGGATCGTGGCGAATGCCTATTCGATCGAGGATCAGTTCAGCTGGGAGGAACTGCCGGCGCAGGAAGAGATTGCGACGAGCGAGGCCGGTGGCGAGGCCGACGACGACGAGGCCGCGAAACTGATTGCCGAGGCGCATGCCGGAAGTGGGGGAAAAAGCGTCGCGCCGCGATCGGCCAGCAAGCCCACGATCAACCTCTATAATCGAAGCCGTCCGGCGACGGCCACGGTGACCGGCAATTTCCGCCTGACCGCGGCGGATGCGGACAACGACGTGCGTCACATCATTCTCGATTTCGGCGACACCACGTTCCCGGTGCTTGAAGGCCAGAGCATCGGCATCGTGCCGCCGGGCGTCGATGACAGCGGCAGGCCGCATGTGATCCGTCTGTATTCGGTGGCGAGTTCACGCGATGGCGAGCGGCCGAAGCACAACAATCTCGCGCTCACCGTGAAGCGCGAACCGCGAGGACTGTGCTCGAATTATCTGTGTGACCTGAAGAAGGGCGACACGGTCCAGGTCACCGGCCCGTTCGGCGCCACCTTCCTGATGCCGGACGATCCCTCCGCCAACATCATCATGATCTGCACCGGCACGGGTTCTGCGCCGTTCCGCGGCTTCACCGAACGCCGCCGCCGCACCATGCGCGACGCGCCCGGCCGCATGATGATTTTCTTCGGCGCGCGGCGGCCGGAGGAATTGCCGTATTTCGGGCCGCTGCAGAAAGTGCCGGACGGGCTGCTGCGCAAGTTCTTTGCGTATTCGCGCGTGCCCGGGGAACCGAAGACCTATGTGCAGGATCGCATGCGCGCGACGCCCGACGAGGTGTCGGTGTTTCTGAAGCACGACAAGACGCACATCTATATCTGCGGCCTGAAGGGCATGGAGACCGGCGTTGACGAGGCGCTGGCCGATATCTGCCGCGGCTCCGGCATGGACTGGGCTGAATTGCGCTCCGCCATGCGCGCGCAGGGCCGCTACCACGTCGAGACCTATTAGCGACGCCGTGACCTCCCTTGATCCGTCACCCTGAGGTGCCGTCGCGCAGCGACGGCCTCGAAGGGCGACGGCCACGGTCTTGCAACAGCTTCGGCCGTTCATCCTTCGAGGCTCGCACGCCATCAGCTTTTACGCGCGCGTCACCACCTTGCGCGTTGCTCGCACCTCAGGATGACGGATTGGGGCCTCATTTCCCGGCAAATGAGTCCATGCTACGATCCAAAAGTTTAGCGTTCGTGCCTGACCCGTCACCCTAAGGTGCCGTCGCGTAGCGACGGCCTCGAAGGGCGACGGCCACACATGTGCAGCGGTGCGTGTATGGCCGCCTACGTTTACATGCTCCGATGTGCAGACGGTTCGTTGTATGTTGGAAGCGCAACCGGCAGCGATCTCTCGCGACGTATGGCGGAGCACCAATCAGGCGCCTATCCAGGCTATACTTGGTCGCGACGGCCTGTCGAGCTGGTCTGGTCCGAACATTTCGATCGCATCACCGATGCAATCGCGGCCGAGCGCAAACTCAAAGGCTGGAGCCGGGCCAAGAAAATGGCGCTCGTGAATTCAGACTTCAGCCTGATCCAGGCATTGGCGAAGCGCCGTGCGGGAAAACCAAAGCCACTGTGAGGTGTCTGGCATTGCAGTAACGGGCCGTCGCCCTTCGAGGCCCGGCCGTTGGCCGGGCGCCTCACGGTGACGGATCGAGAAGTTCACTTCTTTTGCTCGCTTACTCCGCCGCCTGCCGTGCTGGCGTGGAATGCGCAGTGATCAGGTAATCCATCGCCACCTGCACGCCGCCCTTCTTGTGCGGCACGCCGGCAAGTGACAGTGCCATTTCGGTCGCTGCCAGCGCGCCGATGATGGTGGCGTCGTTGGTGTCGCCGAGATGGCCGATGCGGAAATACTTGCCCGCGTAAGGACCGAAGCTCGCGCCATAGGAGATATTGAAGTGCTCCAGCGCAAGCGTGCGGAAGGCGTCGGCGTTATGCCCCTCGGGCAGCAGGATCGCCGTGACCGTCGACGAATAATGCTTCGGGTCCTTGCAGAGGATTTCGAGGCCCCAATGCGTGACGGCCCGGCGCACGGCTTCGCCCAGACGATCGTGGCGCGCGAACACGTTGTCGAGGCCTTCCTCGTGCAGCATCGCGATGCCTTCGACGAGACCGCTCAGCATCAGCGTTGCCGGCGTGTAGGGGAAGAAGCCGACCTTGTTCATGTTGATCATGTCTTCCCAGTCGAAGAACGACTTGGGCAGCTTCGAGGTCTTGTAGGCTTCGAGCGCCTTCGGGCTCAGTGCGTTGAACGACATGCCAGGCGGCATCATCAGGCCCTTCTGCGCACCGCCGACCGCGACGTCGACGCCCCATTCGTCATGACGGTAATCGGTCGAGGCGAGCGAGGAGATGGTGTCGACCATCAAGAGTGCCGGATGGCCGGCGGCGTCGATCGCCTTGCGGACCGCCGGGATCGAGGTCGAGCAGCCTGTCGAGGTCTCGTTGTGAACGACGCAGACCGCCTTGATCTCCTTGTTGGTATCCTTGCGCAGATGCGCCTCGATCTCGGCCGGGTCGGCGCCGGTGCGCCAGTCGGTCTTGATGAACTCGGCCTTGAGACCGAACTTCTCCGCCATCTTCTTCCACAGCGTGGCGAACTGGCCGGTCTCGATCATCAGCACCTTGTCGCCGGGCGACAGCGTGTTGACCAGCGCGCCTTCCCAGGCGCCGGTGCCGGTCGCGGTGTAGATGATGACCGGGTTGGCGGTCTTGAAAATGGTCTTGATGCCCTCCAGCGCGGTCTTCGCCATCTTGGCGAATTCCGGACCACGATGGTCGATCACCGGCCGGTCGATGGCGCGCAACACGCGGTCCGGCACCGGGGTCGGCCCGGGGATCTGCAGGAAATGGCGCCCGGCGGCGCGCGAGGAATTCTGGGCCATCGTCGAAAAGCTCCGGTGATCAAGGGCTTGCCCATAGGGCAAAACGGCCGCATGCCGCGGCCTGAACTTGCCGGGATGAACACCGAATGCCAAGGTCCGGTCAAGCCCAAAGGCGGCATGGCCGGATAGCAAAATGGCCCGATAGTAGAGCCATATCGACCGCAACCAGGCCGTGGGCGGATGGTCGACGAGCGGGAGGGAGTCACGTTTGGCTGACACTTTGCGGCCGGGTCTGGAACGGCGCCTGAGAGCCGAGGTCGCGGGCGATGTCGGGTTCGATCGCTTCACCCGCGGGCGTTATGCCACCGATGCGTCCCATTATCAGATCATGCCGCTTGGCATGGTGGCGCCTCGTACGGTCGACGATGCGGCACGGGCGATTGCGATTGCGCGCGAGGAGGGCGTCTCGGTCCTGCCGCGCGGCGGCGGCACCTCGCAATGCGGGCAGACGGTGAATGCGTCGCTGGTGATCGACTGCTCGAAATATCTCAATCGCATTGTATCGCTCGATGTCGAGAACCGCCGCTGCGTGGTCGAGCCGGGCATCGTGCTGGACGATCTCAACCGCGCGCTGAAACCGCATGGCCTGTGGTTTCCGGTCGATATCTCGACGGCATCGCGCGCCACCATCGGCGGGATGACCGGCAATAACTCCTGTGGCGCGCGGTCGATGCGTTACGGCAATACGCGCGAGAACGTGATTTCGGTCAACGCGATCATGGCCGATGGCCGGGCGCAGGTTTTCGGGCCGGCTTCGCCGAGCCTGGCGGAGTTTCCATCGTCGTCGCCGATGCACACGCTCGCCTCCGATCTGCTGGCGCTGGGCGCGCGCGAAGCCGGCGAGATCGAAGCGCGCTTCCCGAAAGTACAGCGCCGGGTCGGCGGCTATAATCTCGATGCGTTCCTCCCGGGCCGCAACGATCTCAATCTCGCGCATATCCTGATCGGCTCGGAGGGCACGCTCAGCTTCACCACGCAGGTCGAATTGAAGCTGGCGCCGCTGCTCGGCCGCCGCGCGGTGGGAGCGTGCCATTTCGGCCGCTTCTATGACGCGATGGATGCCGCCCAGCATATCGTGCGGCTGAAGCCGATCGGGGTCGAGCTGATTGACCGCACCATGATCGAACTGGCGCGGCAGATCGCGATGTTCCGACCGACGCTGGAGCAGTTCGTGCGCGGCGATCCGGATGCGATCCTGCTGGTCGAATTCGGCGAGGACGATCAGGCCGAGAATCTGCGACGCCTGAAGCAGCTCGGCGAGCTGATGGGCGATCTCGGCTATGCCTGGAGCAACACCGGCGCGAAGCAGGGCGGCGTGGTCGAGATCCTCCATCCGGCGTTGCAGGCTGCGATCACCGAGGTGCGCACGTCGGGGCTGAACATCATGATGTCGATGAAAGAGGAGGGGAAGCCCGTCTCTTTCGTGGAGGATTGCGCCGTGCCGCTCGAGCACCTCGCCGAATACACTGCAAAGCTCACCGCGGTATTCGAGAAACACGGTACCCGCGGCACCTGGTACGCGCATGCGGGCGCCGGCTGTCTGCACGTGCGCCCCGTACTCAATCTGCGGCTCGACAAGGATGTGAAGGCGATGCGCGCGATCGCCGAGGAGGCTTTCGCCATGGTGCGCGACTACAAGGGCTCGCATTCCGGCGAGCACGGCGACGGCATCGTGCGCTCCGAGTTTCACGAATTCATGTTCGGTCCGAAGCTGGTGCGCGCGTTCGAACAGGTGAAATCGCGGTTCGATCCGGACGGGCTGTTCAATCCCGGCAAGATCGTGCACGCGCCGAAATTCGATGACCGGAGCAATTTCCGGTTCAAGCCCGGCTATCGCGGCGAAGATATTGCGACAAAGCTTGACTGGTCGGCGTGGCCCGGCGCGGGCGGCGGTTTCCAGGGCGCGGTCGAGATGTGCAACAACAACGGCGCCTGCCGCAAGATCGACGGTGGCGTGATGTGCCCGAGCTATCGCGTCACCCGCGACGAGCGCGATGTCACGCGCGGGCGCGCCAATTCGCTGCGGCTTGCCGTCACCGGCCAACTCGGTCCCGATGCACTGACATCGGACGAGATGGCGGAGACCATGAAGCTCTGTGTCTCCTGCAAGGCGTGCGGGCGCGAATGTCCGACCGGCGTCGACATGGCGCGCATGAAGATCGAGGTGCAGGCCGCGCGCGCCGCGCGCTTCGGGTTTTCGCTGCGGGAGCGGCTGATCGGCTGGCTGCCGCGCTACGCGCCCTATGCCGCGAAAGTGCCGTGGCTGATGAATCTCCGCAATGTTCTGCCCGGCGCGGCGTGGTTGTCGGAACAGATCGCCGGTTTCTCGGCGCGGCGGAGCTTGCCGCGGTGGCGACGGGATGTGTTTGAGGATGGCTTGGTATCCCGTTCGCCGCTTGCTCCCTCTTCACCTCCCCCCTTGCGGGGGAGGTCGCTCGCCAAAGGCGAGCGGGAGGGGGGTACAATCGAGACGCCGGCATTTGCGGCCAGGGGGCGCGCCCCCCCCCCCCCCCCCCCCCGC